>JAEEGJ010001889.1_pt1 | contig 612589 bp, 480 predicted proteins | sample 8958761 | NCBI WGS metagenome assembly JAEEGJ01 (sample SAMN16246546, study PRJNA631951) | gut metagenome | biome: gut microbiome; feature: rumen; material: RS-attached | host: Bos | place: Iran: Karaj | collected 2018-10 | reverse complement strand
GTATTGAATAGCTATAGTTTTATAACCATAACCTTCTTGATGCATGTTATAAATTGTCTTTTTGTCTTCAAATGTTAGTTTCATATAAAAACCCCCGAAGTTTGTCCAACTTCAGGGGTTCACTTCAAAAAGCGGGGCGGCTTCTTGTTTATCAGCTGACTCTGATAACATGGTATAATATCAGATAGTTCAAATAACCTTGCAAAGGGGTGAATCATTTATGAAAAAAATAACAATGGCTGCGGTATTTACTGCTGTTATGGCTATTGGATCTGTCATTCCGTCTGTTACAGCTTGCGCAGATGTCAAGATAAAGATAGCTGACAAATTCACTGACGCGCGTTTCGCATCATATGTTGCAGAAGAATTCGATCTCAACGGTGACGGATATCTCACACAGGCCGAACTTGATAAAGTTACCGACATCAGTGTCTCTTATTCCGTTAACAAGGTTAAGAGCATTAAAGGTATCGAATACTTCAGGAATCTGGAATACCTTAATGTTCTCTACCAGGATATCGAGTCGGTGGATCTTTCTGCCAATGAAAAACTTCAGGAACTCTGGATCAGGGGAAATAATCTGACCAGTCTAAACCTTTCCGCAAACAAGTCTCTTGTTAAGCTTTCGTGCGGCGGGAACAAGCTCAAGACCCTGGATGTTTCCAACCATACAAAACTCGAGTCTATTGACTGTTTCAGCAATCAGCTGACCTCTATAGATATTTCCGGCGATACTGCTCTTACCAGACTGGATGCATATGAGAACCAGCTTAAGAAACTCTATATAGCTGATTGTACAAAACTGACCGATGTTGACTGCCACGGAAACAAACTCACGAAATTGGATATCAGCAGCAACAAGGAACTGAAAGTCTTATCCTGCTATGATAATTCGTTGAAGGAACTTGACATAAGCAAAAACACTAAGCTCTCTGCCCTGAACTGCAAGGGCAATCAGCTTACGGAGCTGGATCTTACCGGCGCCCACAACCTCACGCATCTCTACTGTGAGAAGAATAATCTTACTGAGCTCGATATCTCTCCAGCGAAGGGATTGGTCATCGCCTATCATTCCGATTATGAATATGATGATGATGACGATCCTTCGTATATCATCTATGATTACACACCCGATAATTTTGACCGTACGGGTACCGGAGATTATACCCTCCATGTTGATATAAACGTCAAGATCAAAGCTAATTACATAAGCCTTTCGACTGACAACGAAAATCCCGCATGCGGCAAGACGACAAAGATCAAGGTCAAGAGAACAGGTATCAGCAGCACTGCCAAAGTCAGCTGGTCCACATCAGACAAGACTGCGGCAACTGTCGATTCAACGGGTCTTGTTACAGCAAAAAAAGCCGGCTTTGTAACGATCACGGCTGATGTTGCAGGCGTAAGGGACAGCATCAGGATTTTCGTTCTCTATAAGGATGTCACGGACAAGAAGGATTTCTGGTTCAACCCCACGAACAAGCTCACTCAGATGGGCGTTGTCAAAGGTTATGACAACATGACTCTCTTTAAGCCTGCAAACAAGTGCACACGCGCCCAGATGATGACATTCATCTGGAGACTTGAAGGATGTCCCGAGCCGGAATCCAAGACCTGTAATTTCCCTGATGTCATATCGTCAGATTACTTCTTTAAGCCCGTTATCTGGGCAGTCGAGAAGGGTATCACCACGGGTTATTCCGACGGTAAGTTCAAGCCGCAGAATGTCTGTACAAGAGCGCAGACCGTAACCTTCCTTTGGAGACTTGCAGGTTCCCCTGATTACATGAAGAACAACAAGTGCAAGTTCACTGATGTTAAGAAGAGCGATTACTACTATCTGCCGGTTCTATGGGCATCCGAGTGCGGTATCGTCGCAGGTTACAGCAACAACACCTTCAGGCCAAAGGGAGAATGCCTGAGACGTCAGATGGTAACATTCCTCTATAAGTATTACCTTGTAGAGACTGACGATATGGACTGATAAGTCTTTAGATCTGAGCCTTAAAAGCAAACATGAGGGACAGTCCCGTATATTTGGGACTGTCCCTTGATTTAGGCCTGATATAAGACTTAAAATGTATTAGTATTTATCTTTTAAGGTGGGGAAGATGAAGAAGACCAGTCTCGTAATGGTGTTTGTCATATTGATATCATTGCTGACCGGATGCATGACAGATAGTGCATCCGGGAAACTGAAAGACGTCGTAAAGATAGATGAGAATAAATATTCATGCACATTTGACGGCGTCAAACACGATTTTCTCCTTTACCTTCCCTCAGAATATAAGAACGCTCCGCTGGTCATGCTGCTTCACGGCTATGCTGAATCAGCCGAACTGTTCCGTTCCAAGACGAGTTTTCATGAAGCTGCTGCCCCCCGCGGATATGCAGCCGTATATGTTGACGGATCATCGAACAAGGCGGGAGGAGCCGGCGCCAACGGCTGGAATTCCGGAATAAGCAGCGAAGGAAATGATGATACCGGTTTCTTAAGAGAACTGGCAGTCTATCTTCAGGAAAAGTATTCACTTAATAAAGACAGGACATATGCCGTAGGCTTCAGCAACGGAGCCTTCATGACTCACAGGCTCGCAATGGAAGCGCAGGATACATTCTCAGGATGTGTCAGCGTTGCGGGCAAGATGCCGAAAGCGGTATGGGAAAAGAGGAATGAAAGCAATAATGTCAGTTTCTTCCAGGTTACAGGCGAAAAGGACAATGTGGTCCCCAAACATAGTGACAGGAGCGCTGATTCGGCGATCGATCCTGCCATCGAAGATGTCGTTGATTATTGGGTGACATCAGACGGCCTTTCTTTTGCGGAAGAGTCAGAGACAGGCAAGGGGTCTAAACTGACAAAATACCAGGCTGAAGGAAAAAGGAGCAAAGTATGGAACCTTTCGGTAAAGGACGGTTATCACTCCTGGCCGGACGACAGGATTAATGCTTTTGTTATCAACGATCTGATACTGGATTTCTTTGACGCAGTCAACTGAACGGCCGTGCTTATCCTTCCGCGGCAGTCGAGACAGTAACGGGCAGTTCGCCTTCTTTTATTATGTTTTCAGCTGATGCCTTGAGCTTCATCGTTTCATAGAATTCGATATAGGTCGCTTCCATATAAGGATCAAGGAAGACAAATCCGAGCCCGAAGAAGGTAGCTGATGCCAGTATCATCCAGCCCAGGAAAGACAGCTGGAGCACAAAAAGATCGAGCTTCTGTCCTTTCATGGTCTTCTTGCTTATCTCGAAAACACGGGAAAGGGGAAGGGAAGGATTCTCGGCGATGATGTAGGGCACCAGGAAATAAGAATAACTCTTGATGATGCCGGGGATGATGAGGAGCAGTGACCAAAGGCCCACATAAAGATCCCTCATGAACATCGTCTTTACGATCGTGGAGTAACTGCCCCGTGTAAAGGATGTCACAAGATCGCGTACCTTGCCCATAGCGTTACGGTTGTTTACATAGAAGAGGTTTTTCGATACCAGGAAAGGATTGACCAGGAATAGCTGGATCAAGGTCTTTACTATGAAGATGCAGACCAATACCAGAAGATATACCGTAAAGAAGATGGTGACGGATAAGATCACCAGCTGGACGGCATCATCCGCATTGGATTTGCCGACAAGAGTCTCGAAGATGCTCTTGAGCGACAGGGTCGTTCCGTCGGGGAGCTGTCCTTGGGCATCCCTGAGCTTATCGGCGTTTATAATGCCCGAAAGGGGCAAGAAAACATTTCCTGATGCGGAATTGAGCCCCAGGGTGCTGATGAATGCTATTATGCCCGATACGACCACGGCCCACCAGTAGCGGTAGCCGGAAAGTGCGTGCTTCGCTTTTGTCTTCAGTTCTTTACGTGTCCACATGTCATTATCCCCCTTATTCAAAGACCTTGTGTTGCAGATGAAAGACTAATTATTCAGGCCTGTAGCTGTCCTTCAAAGAGACTGCCCTGTTGAATACCAGATGGTCAGGCGTGGAATCCTTGCTGTCGCAGCAGAAGTAACCTACGCGAAGGAACTGGAACCTGTCTGAAGGCGCGGTATCCTTGAGGCTTGCTTCGACCTTGGCATCCTTGATGACCGTCAGCGAATCAGGATTGATGAAGTCAAGATAATTGCAGTCTGCAAGATCGGGCTGCTCGGTCGTGAAGAGACGGTCGTAGAGTCTGATCTCCGCATCAAGGCAGTCAGCTGCGTTTACCCAGTGGATAGTAGCCTTTATCTTGCGTCCGTCAGCGGGATTGCCGCCGCGGCTCTCCGTATCGTATGTGCAGTGAACTGTGGTTACGTTGCCGTCGGCATCCTTGTCGCATCCGACGCACTTGATGATGTATGCGGACTTGAGCCTTACCTCGTTGCCGGGGAAGAGGCGGAAATATTTCTTTGCAGGTTCCTCCATGAAATCTTCCGCATCGATCCAGAGTTCCTTCGAGAAGGATACGGTCCTAACGCCGTCGTCCGGATTCTCGGGATTGTTCTCAACCGTGAATTCTTCGGTCAGGTCATCAGGATAGTTATCGATTATGAGCTTAACAGGGTGGAGGACTGCCATGGCTCGCTTTGCCTTTTTGTTGAGGTCTTCTCTTAAGCAGTACTCGAGGAAAGCGAAATCAACGACAGAGTTGATCTTGGCAACGCCGTTCCTGTTGTGGAATTCACGGATAGCTTCAGGCGTATATCCTCTGCGCCTCAAGCCGCAGAGCGTAGGCATCCTCGGATCGTCCCAGCCGTCAACATAGCCTGATTCGATAAGGTTGCGCAGCTTTCTCTTGGAAAGGACCGTATGAGTGATTCCGAGGCGGGCAAACTCGATCTGACGGGGTTTGCACTCGACGGATGTATTGTTTACGACCCAGTCGTACAGGGGTCTGTGTGATTCGAACTCCAGAGAGCAGAGGGAATGCGTTATGCCTTCCAGGGCATCTTCCAGGGGATGAGCGAAGTCATACATGGGATAGATGACCCACTTGGTTCCCTGTCTGTGGTGGGGAAGACGGTTGATACGGTAGATAACGGGATCGCGCATGTTGAAGTTGCCCGACTCAAGGTCGATCTTGGCGCGCAGGGTCATCTTGCCGTCTTCGAACTCGCCGTTCTTCATCCTCTCGAAAAGATCCAGTGATTCTTCGATCGGTCTGTCGCGGTAAGGGCTGGTCGCAGGAGTCTTCGTATCACCCCTCATGTCGCGCATCTGCTCGGGTGTGAGCTCGCAGACATATGCCAGGCCTTTCTTTATCAGCTCAACGGCATATTCATACATCTTGTCGAAGTAGTCGGATGCATAGTAGAAACGGTCTTCCCAGTCGTGTCCGAGCCACTTGATGTCTTCCTTGATCGCATCGACGAATTCCTCATCCTCTTTGGTAGGGTTGGTATCGTCCATACGGAGATTACACATACCGCCGTAAAGCTCGGCCGTACCGAAGTCGATCTCCAGAGCCTTTGCGTGGCCTATGTGCAGGTAGCCGTTGGGTTCGGGCGGGAAACGGGTATGGACCTTCTGTCCGTAACATCTGCCGCCTTCAGCTATCTCTTCGTCGATGATCTCATGAATAAAATTCTTTCCGTCCGCCATTTTTATCCTCCGATCTTATGCCTTGAGCCTGTCAAGTGATCTTGTTATACGCTTTAATGATTCTTCCTTGCCGATGAGCATCATGACCTCGGCAGCTCCTCCGGGAGTAACTGCGACGCCTGCAGCCGCGATCCTTACGGGCCACATAACGACAGAGTTCTTGAGTTCATGTGATTCCGCATAGTCCTTCATGACATCGGTCAGACCTTCGCGGGTCCAGTCACAGCCTTCAAGGAGAGGCAGCATGTCAGTCAATACTGCTGCTGATGTCTCTTTGGAAGACTTGCTCTTCTTGTGTTCGAAGAGATCCAGATCGAAATCTCCGTAACTGTTGATGAAGTCCAGCTTTTCCTTGATCTGCGTGAATCTCGTGATGCGGGGCTGCAGGATCTCGAGAAGAAGATCGTATGAATCTTCCTTGATGCCTGCTGCGTCAAAGTAAGGCTTTGCATTGCTGATGAACTCATCAGGAGACATGGCCTTGATGTGTTCCGCATTAACCCACTCGAGCTTATCGTAGTCGAATACTGCAGGAGACTTGGAAATGCCGGAGATATCAAATGCCTTGATAAGCTCATCCATCGTGAAGATCTCCTGATTATCCTTGGGAGCCCAACCCAGAAGAGCGATGTAGTTGATGATCGCCTCGGGAAGGAAACCTTCTTCTACAAGATCCATGAAGCCCGTGGAACCATGGCGCTTGGAGAGCTTGGAGATGACTTCCTTGCCTTCCTCGTCAACGGATTTGCCCATTATGAGGGGCAGGTGGATGTAGACGGGAGTCTCCCATCCGAAAGCCTCATAGAGAAGGTTGTATTTGGGCGTTGAAGAGAGATACTCGGATCCTCTTACAACGTGCGTGATGTTCATGGTGTGGTCGTCGATGACGTTGGCGAAGTTATAGGTCGGGAATCCGTCTGCCTTGATCAGGATCTGATCATCGAGGTCCTTGTTGGGGAAGGAGATGTGACCATAAACAAGATCATCATACTCGCTTACTCCGTCTAAAGGCATCTTCTGTCTGATGACATAGGGGATGCCTGCATCGAGATTGGCCTTGATCTCATCCTCAGAGAGGTCGCGGCAGTGCCTGTCGTAGCCCGAAAGGCCTTCTTCGGAATCGTTTCTCAAAGATTCGAGCCTTTCCTTTGAGCAGAAGCACCTGTAAGCCTTGCCTTCGGAGATCAGTTGTTCCGCATAGGGCTTATAGAGACCGAGACGCTCGGACTGGACGTAAGGACCGAAATCTCCGCCGATATCCGGACCTTCGTCGTGGATCAGCTTTGCGAGCTTCAAGGTGTTATATATAACGTCTGTGGCACCCTCTACGAATCTTTCGCGGTCAGTATCCTCGATCCTGAGAACGAAAGTTCCGTCTTCGTGCTTCGCGATCAGGTATTCATAGAGCGCGGTTCTTAGATTGCCTACGTGCATGAAGCCTGTGGGGCTGGGTGCAAATCTTGTTCTGATGGTCATTACCGGTATTCCTCCGATCAATCTTATGGCCGCGTATATTATAATATGCGCGACAACACGGAATATTTTAACACTTTTGTGGTAATATACAATGTATTACGACAAGTCAGGAGAAAGCTCAACTTGGACAGGCTCAGAGTCAACAATGAACTTGATGTGTATTGCGGCAAGAATATCGCCTTCGATTTCGCCTGCAATTATATCCTTGAACATTCCGACAGACCTGTATCAGGCCTGCCCAAGGTAGCCATTGTATCCGACCGTGCTGTTGCAGGTTATTACTATAATCTTTTCGAAAACCAGTTCATTATGCACGACATAAGGCCCAAGCTTATCACGGTCAACGCATGCGATACGGATAAGAGCCTTAAGACTGTCCTCGAGATCTCGGGATACTTGTCTGAGTTCGATTACGGCAGCAACGACTGGGTAGTAGCCTTAGGCGGCGGAGGAGTCATCGACTGCGCGGCATTCGCGGCGAGACTTTACAGGTCCGGCTGCGTGAATTTCCTGGCGGTTCCTACTACGGTCTACGCCATGACGGACTGCATCACATCAGACAGGGCTTATGTCAACCTGGGCATGCATAAAGATGAGCTGTCCTGTCCCATGAAGATAGGTGCGGCACTTTGCGATACGGAATTCCTGAAATCCGTTCCTTCGAAATACAGGGCGAACGGATATGCAGCAGTCATAAGATATTCAGTGCTCGGGGATACGGGCCTGATCAGCGATCTGTCCGAACCCGGTGACATGCGTGAATTCCTCGAAAGGGTATATAAGGTCAGGAGCGATATCAGACAATACAACCCGGTCCTCCTTACGCTTGGAAGCGAACTTGCCTTTGCTATCGACGCATACAACAGGTTCAATAACCTTGCGGAGGGCGCATCCCTTGCTCTCAGCATCTATTCTGCGCTGCCCGAGCAGGGAAGGACGGTCATGAGGAGACTCTATTCCTCTCTCGGTCTTCCTTATGAGATCGATCCTAAGAGTTCACCCATGATCAGGAGAAATCTTGAATCTTACCTTGACGGTATCTCCGAAGACAGGGTCAGGATCGCGGATTACGAAGACGGCAAGTGGGTCGTAAGGGATCTTTCCAAGCCTGAGGCGGGAAAGATATTTGAAGAGAGAATAAAGATAATAGAAGCCGGAGATGGCAATTGATATGAAAAAGACAAGACTTATTCCGGAAAGGATCCATATAAAGGCTGTCAGCATGGTCATGGCAGTCATGATGGTCATGTCTTCGCCGGTCCTTCTCGCAGGATGCGGAAAAGACGATGAGAAGGATCTTCCTGCGGATTACGGAACATACGGCGCGGATATAGCAAGGGAGCTGGCACAAAAATATCCCTACAGAAAACCTTATTCTTCTGAGGAAGCTGCGGCCGGCGCCTATATCGAAGAAAAGATGAAAGCCTTGGGATTTGAGCCCGTGGTCCAGACCTTCAGTTCAAGATCAGGCACATCCCGCAACTATGTCGTCAGCATTCCCGGCAAGGGTTTTTACATGCAGGATAAAGCCGGGGAATATTCGCTTCAGCATCCTTTGGCAATAGTCGGCGCCCATTACGATTCGTCTTTCGACCGTGAGTCTGCCGAAGCCTTTATCAAAGAGCTCGAGGCTCAAGAAAATCAGGACACCGAAAAGCAGGACAAAAAGAAGAAGAAAAAGAAGAAGGATCAGGAGACAGAGGAGACACAGGCTCCCGTATACAATATCACTTACGACGGACTTTCCGACAACGCTTCCGGCATCGGATGTCTTCTGACGGCGCTTGCACATGTAAAGGAATACAAGAACTTAGGTTACGATGTCATGTTCGTGGCTTTCGGCGCTGGCAACGATGATTTTGCAGGTGCAGAATATTTCCTTAAGTCACTTACGCCGGAACAGAAGGCTTCAATAGAAGTTATGTACTGCATCGACAGTATCTATGCGGGCAGCAAGATCTATGCTTCTGCAGGATTAAGCTCAGTCGCATCTAAAGGCAATAAGTACGAACTGAGGCGCAAGCTCTATAAGACTTACGATATATGTTACAGAAATACTCTTTATTCCAATTACAAGTTTGATATCTGCTACAACGAATCCGATATCTATGCCGATATCAACGGAGACGGAAGTGAGGAACTTTTCGCTGAGATATCCAACAACAAGTCGGATTACATCCCTTTCGACAACGCCAAGATCCCCGTAGTCTACATCGAGAGTTACGACTACAATTTCGATGAGCTTGAAGAGATGAAAGACACCAAGAATCTTAATCTCAAGGATTATAACGGCATCGTAAGAGGGACGCCTCTCGATTCGACCGTCATCCTCGATCCGATCTTCAAGACGGATGAGCAGGACCTGCTCCAGATCAGAGTGAACTGTATCGCTTTCGTTATAATCGAGACGATCAATGACGGTTCGTCAAACGGAATGACCGAGAGCGAATATAAGAACTTCCTTGAGAATCAGAAGAGGGGAGCCGAGATAGTAGAATCGCAGGCAGATGCTGCTGCCGCGTCCGTGACTGACCCGTCTGTTATGAAAGAAGCCTTGTACGGCAAGAAAGACTGAAGATAAGACAAGAAGAGCAGCGGATCCGCTGCTCTTTTTTATCCGGTTACGGCTTTAAGTTCTCCGATCTCTTTTTCGGTTAGCTTGCGTGTCTTGCCGGTCTCAAGGTCGCCGAGACTGATGTTTGCGAACCTGATCCTCTTAAGGCGTACGACACGGTATCCCGTTTCTTCGCACATCCTTCTTATCTGACGGTTAAGTCCCTGAGTAAGGATGATCTTGAAGGTGCGCTCTCCGGTCTTTTTAACCTTGCAGGGGAGAGTGGTCCTGTCAAGATCAGGAAGATATATGCCTGATCCCATTTTCGAGATGAAGTCATCCGTTAGGGGTTTATCCACTGCCACAAGATATTCTTTTTCGTGGGCTCCTTCAGTCCTAAGGAGCAGATTGGCTGTGATGCCGTCATTGGTGAGCAGTATGAGACCGGTCGATTCCTTATCGAGCCTTCCTATGGTAAAGAGCCTTTCGGGATAGCCGATATAATCGATGATGTTGTCCGGATCGTCGGGAGATGCCGTGCAGGTGATCCCGCGCGGCTTGTTGAGCATGATGAAGATATCGGAGGTATTGGGCTTTATGACCTTGCCGTCGAATGCGACCTCGTCAGAGGGAGCCACACGGCTTCCCATGTCTGCTGTCTTTCCGTTGATCGTGATCCTGCCTTCTTCGATGAGCTTGTCGGCAGCTCTTCTGGAACAGATGCCGCAGGAAGCGATATAACGGTTGATCCTGACGGGTTCTGAAGACGGATTGTCACTGCCAGGCATTTCCGGCCTCCGCCTTGGAGAGTGTGAACGTAAAGGTCGCGCCTTCTCCGTATTTGCTGTTGACCTTGATGGTCTCGCCCATGTATGTCAAAAGTTCCTTGGCGATCGAAAGACCGAGACCCGTGCCCTTCTTGCCGCGGGCGCGGTCAGCCTTGAAGAATCTGTCAAAGATGTTGTTTATGTCGTATTCATGTATGCCCTGGCCTGTATCGGCTACGGAAACATATACTTTCTTCTCCGCTTCGATATAGTCGGTCATGATTGTTATCGATTTTCCGGGTGGAGTGTATTTCTTGGCATTGTCGAGAAGAATGATGAGGATCTGCTCAACACGGTCAGGGTTGCCCATGACGGTGGGGAGGTGACCTGAATTGAAGATAACGTTGAAGGTAAGACCTGAATCTTCGATGATGGGTCTCATCTTGATCTCAAGATCGGAGATGAGATTGTTGAGATCGAAGGGGAAGGTCTTGAGAGCCATCGTGCCCGACTGGAGTTTGGACAGCTCTAACATGTCCGTGATCAGACGTGAAAGGCGCATCGTCTCGTCGAGTATGATGTTGTAGTATCTCTTGCGGTCTTCTTCAGACTTTACCATTCCGTCAGCCAGAGGCTCGATGAGTCCTCTTAAGGTCTGAAGCGGTGTGCGGAGCTCGTGCGATATGTTAGCAACATAATCCCTTCTGAACTGCTCGTTGCGCTGTTCGTTATAAATGTCACGGAAGAAACCCGTTGCGCCGATGCATTCGCCGGTCTCGACATCGAACTTCGGGATGATGGTTATCTGATAAGCATATTCACGGTCGAGTATGGTTCTTTCTTTATGCTCCTGGGTCGAGATGCATTCATCGAAATCCTTCCATACCTCATCGAAGGGGATGAGCTGAAGTCTCTCGGTGAACATGTTGTTTGCCTCGGCCCTGTCAAAGATCGTGTGTATGGCTTTGTTGACGATGATAGGATTGGATTCTTCATCCACAACGACGATGCCGTCGGAAATGATGTCGAAGATATCCTGCAGTCTGTTACGTTCAGTCGTTATATCGGAGATGGAACGGGAAAGACGGTCAGCCATCGTGTTGAATGAGGCACCGAGTTCTCCGACTTCGCTGTCGTCCGATTCATCGGCACGGATATTGTAGTTTCCTTTCGAATATTCGACCGCGACATTGTTGATCGACTGGATAGGAAGGAGGATCCTTCTGATGAAAAGATATGCGGGGATCATCATGAGCATGCCCGCAAGGAGCGTGGAGATCAGGAGGATGTTAAGGAACTTCATTACCACCGTGTTATAGATGGATGAAGAGGATATCGCGACAAGGTATGCTGGTTCGCCGTTGAACAGCACGGACTGGAAGATAATGAGGATCTTATTGGATGCGGAAGAAGAATCTATAGAAAAATAACTTACGCCTTCCTCCATCTTGCTCTTGTCTGCCTTGCGGAATTGTTCCAAGGCCTCGTTGGTCTCCTCAGCGGAAACTTTCAGGTATTCCTTTTTGCGGGCGATGATGTTGTAGTTGCCGTCGATGAGATAAAAGTCCTGATCGGAGGCGCTTACGGATTCGAAGAACTTATCCCTGTAATCATCATTATCGAAAAAATCCGTCTTCAGACGGAAGAGCTGACAATATACTTTGTTCTGGTCGACAGCTGTCTGGACCTCGGTTGAATATGTTTCACGTCTTCCGGCCATAAAGAAGGCTATCATGGCGATCAGCATCGAAGCAGCCAATGCTCCGATAACGAGGGAAGATACTCTTCGAAGCAAAGTGCTCTGATGCATTACTGGACCTCGAACTTGTAACCTTTACCGTATATAGTCTGGATGCTCCAGGGTGCGTTGTCAAAAGTGGTCTTTTGTCTGATCCTCTTGATGTGAGTGTCAACAGTTCTGGGGTCGCCGACATAATCGGTTCCCCATACGGATTCCAGGATCTGAGTCCTGTCGTAGATCTGTCCCGGATGGGAAGCCAAGAGATAGAGTATCTCTACTTCCTTGGGTGTGAACTGTGTATCTTCACCGTTGACCTTAACGGAGTAGTTCTTAAGGTTGATATCAAGACCCGTATATTTGATGGCGGAAGCAACATCGGGTTGATCCGTGATCCTTCTCAGGACAGCCTTGATCCTGGCAAGGACTTCACGGGGAGAGAAGGGCTTAACGATATAGTCGTCAGCTCCGAGTTCCAATCCGAGGATCTTATCGATCTCTTCGCCCTTTGCAGTCAGGATGATGATCGGAACCGTCATGGTCTTGCGCAGTTCACGGCATACATCGAGTCCGTTCATCTCGGGCATCATGACATCCAGGAGGATGAGGTCCGGATTGCAGCTCGTGGCCATATCAAGAGCCTGCGCGCCGTCATAAGCATCAGCATGCGAAAAGTTATCGTTATCCAGATATAAAGAAAGCGACTCGTGTACGACGGGGTCGTCATCGCAGATAAGTATAAGAGGTACGGATTGAGACATAGTAACACCTCAGACAGAATTTTCATTGATTATATCTTATTTGTTGCTCCTTGTGTGTGAATAAATAAAAAACAAAGGAGTTTTCCCTTTTTTTGTTATATAATCGACTGGAAATATAAAGACAGGTCTTAAGGAGCATCCCGGAACATGCGCAGAGAGTTCAGATATAAGCGTTTTCTGACTGCAGCCGTCACATTGACGGTCGTGATTCCGTTGATGTTCTTGTCATCCTGCAGTTATGTGAGAAAGACCGTTGATGAAAGATCCTGCATCAACTTTGTCGACAGTATGCTGGAAGACTATCTCGCATCTCCGCAAAAGTATAAATGGAGCAAGGTCTGTGAGACAGGATATAACCCTGCTTCACTCGATAAGAACCAGGCTGAACTCTTAAACTTCGCTGCAAGCAAGGTCAAGTATTTTGAAAGGTCCGTTACGACTGACGGCACAGGGGAGATGGCCAAGGTTTCCTATACTTTTACCAATGTTCCCGATGTCAGCAAGCTCAACATATATGAATCCGATCTTGCAAAGATAAAAAATGAGATCAGGGAGTTAGACAGGATCGATCTCGAAGTGACTTTCCAGATCGTAAAGTCCGGGGACGGATGGCGCTTTCATTCCCTGTCAAAGTTCGGCAGATACTTTATCCATCCCTTCTGTGATCTCGTGATCGGAGAAGAAAAGACGGCAGACCCGGATCCTGTTCCGAGCGGTTTCGTTCCGTCAGGCGCATCTGATCTCAAGGATAACTATCTCGCATCCGTCTGGTACGGGATCGAGACGGGAAATCCTCTCGATGATCTCACCGTATCCGATGCCTATGCCGTCCAGAATGTATTCTATTTCAAAGAACCTGTATCCGGGACGTTCTTAGCAACATTGATGAACGATTCCAATGAAGAGATAATGAGAATGGAAATAAAAGTTGAAGGGCAGATAACGGTAGTCTGCGATTTTTCCGCAGGCCTGGAGGGAATGGGAACATTCGCTCCCGGTAAATACCGCGTTGATCTGTATGCTCAGGGAGAGCATATCGGATCTTCAGACTATCTTAAGGTGACCAGATGATGTTTATTGCAGACAAATGGAAAGACTATGAGATTATCTATGCCGGTGACGGCATGAAATACGAGCGGTGGAAAGATGTTGTTCTTCTCCGTCCGGATCCCCAGGCAGTCTGGCCCGTCGTGAAGAACGGCGCCGTCTGTGACTGGAAGGACATAGAAAGACCTGACGCCGTTTATGAGAGGAGCTCCACGGGAGGCGGCATGTGGCACAACAACCACAAGATACCTTCCTCTTGGAATGTCACTTATTCCTGTCTGGGATATGATCTCAAGTTCGGGATCGAACCTATGTCGTTCAAGCATACAGGTCTTTTCCCTGAACAGGCTGCCAACTGGGACTTTATGGCAGGGCTTATTCGTGCGTCAGGCAGGGAAGACGTCAAGGTCCTCAACCTTTTCGGATACACCGGCGCCGCGACATGTGCGCTGGCTTCTGCAGGAGCGGCGGAAGTCGTTCACTGTGATGCCTCGAAAGGCATGAATGCCAAGGCAAAGCACAATATCGAACTGTCGGGACTGACGGATAGTTATGTCCGCTTCATAACCGAGGACTGCAGGAAGTTCGTCGAGCGTGAACTCCGCCGCGGAAGAAAGTACGACGGCATCGTAATGGATCCGCCTTCATACGGACGCGGACCTTCCGGCGAACTTTGGAAACTCGAGGATTCCTTCTATGAACTGGCTGAACTTGCAGGGCGCCTCTTATCGGATGATCCCCTCTTCTTCGTTGCGAGTTCATATGCGACTGCGATCACCTGTGAAGCATCCGCCCAGATAATCAAGCTTGCCATGCCTGAAGGCCGTGTAGCCTCAGGCGAACTGGGCCTTCCCGTAACCCGTATGGGCATCAACCTTCCCTGCGGAGCATCAGCAAGATGGACTCCCTGATGCAGGCTGCGGACAAGGGCCCGGGACACGGGGTCTCTATCATATTTGAAGACAACCACGTGCTGGTGGCGTTTAAGCCTGCCGGCATCCTTTCACAGGAAGATAAGACCGGTGAGCCCGACATGCTCACGATCCTCAAAGACTACATAAAAATCAGGGATTCCAAGCCGGGCAATGTCTGGCTCGGCCTGCTGCACCGGCTTGACAGGCCGGTATCGGGAGTGATGGTCTTCGCCAAGACTTCCAAGTGTGCATCGAGAATCTCCGAGCAGATCAGGCTGCGCAAGGTCAGAAAGTGTTACCGAGCAGTCGTATCGGGTGTTTTCGATGCAAGGGAAGGTGCGCTTGAAGACTATATCCTTAAGGACGAAAAGGCCAATACTGTTAAAGTCACAGGCAGTTCCGTTCCGGGAGCGAAGAAGGCAAGGCTTGTTTACCGCGTACTGGATCAGAAAGATGACATGAGCCTTGTCGAGATCGAGCTTGAGACAGGCAGATCACACCAGATCAGGGCCCAGATGGCGCATGCCGGACACCCCCTGATCGCTGACAGGAAGTACGGCAAGGGGAAAGAAACATGTGATATTGCCCTGCAGTCTTTCCTGATAGGCTTTTCGCACCCGGTCAGCGGCGAATATCATGAATATCAGATACCGCTGCCGTCAGATTACCCCTGGAGCGTCTTCTGCAATTCCTAAAGTCTCCCCAAAGAGCCTCAAGAGTCTCCAAATTGAGACTTTTTCGATGAAAACGGAGACTTTTCCGGCAATCCTCTGTTTTTCGAAAACAGAAGACGGATATAGGGTGTTTTCCCTTGACTTTAAGTATATTTAACTTAATAATATAGAGTCGATTAATATTGCCGCGGCAAGACTATGCGCGGCCAAAATACAAAGGTGAAGAATATGTACAAAAAAGTATCAACCAACATGAACTTTACGGACAGGGAGAAGGAAGTCCTGGAATTCTGGAAGGCCAATGACATCTACAAGAAGTCATTGAAGCCCGCCAAGGACGGCGCTCCCGCATTTACTCTTTATGACGGGCCTCCGACGGCTAACGGTAAGCCCCATATCGGTCACATTAAGACCCGTGTCATTAAGGACCTTATTCCGAGATACCATTCCATGAAGGGTGAGGCTGTAACATTCAAGGCCGGTTGGGATACTCACGGACTCCCTGTCGAGCTCGAAGTCGAGAAATCTTTGGGCATCAACGGCAAGCCCCAGATCGAAGAATACGGCGTTGAGCCTTTCATCAAGAAATGTAAGGAATCTGTCTGGACCTATAAGGACCAGTGGGAGCACATGTCCGACCGCGTCGGTTTTTGGGCTGACATGGAGAATCCTTATGTAACATACGACAATAACTACATCGAGTCCGAGTGGTGGGCGCTTAAGACCATGTGGGATAAGGACCTTATCTACAAGGGTCACAAGATCGTTCCTTACTGCCCGAGATGCGGTACGGCTCTTTCCAGCCACGAGGTTGCCCAGGGCTATAAGAAGGTCAAGGAGAATTCAGTCTTCGTAAGATTCAAGGTCAAGGGCGAGGAAGATACTTACTTTGCTGCATGGACCACGACTCCCTGGACACTTCCTTCCAATGCTGCTCTCTGCGTAAGCCCCACGGCTGAATACGCAAGGCTCAAGGTCACAAAGGATCTTGACGGTCAGGAAAAGGAAGTCCGCTATTACATGTGCAAGGATCTTATCTCTTCGATCTTCGAAGATTATGAGATCGAAGAGACATATAAGGGTGATGACCTCTGCGGCAAGGAATACGAGCCTTTGTTCCCTTACTCCAAGGATATCGTAGCAGCATCACGCAGTAAGGCATTCTTCGTTGTATCCGATAATTATGTAACTACTGAGGACGGTACCGGTATCGTTCACATCGCTCCCGCATTCGGTGAAGACGACGCGAGAGTCGGAAGAGAGAACGATATCGTATTCATCCAGCTCGTTGACGAGGCAGGTCATCTGCCTGCAGAGTGCGAAGAGTTCGCAGGCATGTTCGTTAAGGACGCCGATCCTCTCATCATCAAGAAGCTCAACATGGAAGGCAAGCTCATCAAGAAGATGCCTTTCGAGCACGACTATCCTTTCTGCTGGAGATGCGACACACCTCTCATCTATTACGCAAGAAGCACATGGTTCATCGCAATGAGCACAAAGAGGGAAGAGCTCCTCAAGTCCAACCGCATGGTCAACTGGATGCCTGAGACGATCCGTGACGGCCGTATGGGTGACTTCCTCGAAAACGTTATCGACTGGGGTATCTCCCGTGAACGTTACTGGGGTACGCCTCTCCCGATCTGGGAGTGCGAGTGCGGCAAGAGACACTGCATCGGCTCCATCGAGGAGCTCAAGTCCATGAGCGACGATTGTCCGGACGATATCGAACTCCATAAGCCTTATGTTGACAACGTCCACATCAAGTGCCCTGACTGCGGCAAGCTCATGACACGTGTTCCCGAGGTTATCGACTGCTGGTTCGACTCGGGTGCAATGCCTTTCGCTCAGTACCACTATCCTTTCGAGAACAAGGAGTTCTTCGAATCACACTATCCCTGCCACTTCATCTCCGAGGCTCTGGATCAGACAAGAGGCTGGTTCTACTCGCTGATCGCTATAAGCACGGTTCTTTTCGGCAGGAGTCCTTTCGAGAACTGTATCGTTATGGGTCTCGTTATGGATAAGGACGGCATCAAGATGAGCAAGCACATCGGCAACGTCGTAGATCCCTGGGATGTATTGAACGACGAGGGCGCCGATGCTGCAAGATGGTATTTCTATAACTCCAGCTCCGCATGGCTTCCCAACCGTTTCTCACATGAGGCAGTAAGGGAAGGCCAGAGAAAGTTCATCGGAACTTTCTGGAACACATACGCTTTCTATATCATGTATGCCGATATCGATAACTTCGATCCCAATCAGTACACGATCGACTATAAGAACCTGGGTGTTATGGACCGCTGGATTTTCTCAAGGCTCAATTCCCTCGTTCTCGATGTCAACAGAAGAATGGACAAGTACGATATCACGGCTTCCGCGAGAGCTATCCAGGATTTCACGGATGAGCTTTCCAACTGGTATGTAAGAAGATGCCGTGACAGATACTGGGGCGGCGAGATGACTCAGGACAAGATCGATGCATACATGACGCTCTATACTGTTCTTGAGACACTTACAAGGCTTGCTGCACCTTTCGTTCCTTTCGTAACGGAAGCTGTTTACCAGAACCTCGTAAGAAGCGTTAACCCCGATGCTCCCGAGTCCGTACATCTCTGCTCTTATCCTGTTGCGGACGAGTCCCTGATCGACACCAAGATCGAGGAGAACATGGCACTTGTTCAGAACGTCGTAGTCCTCGGAAGAGCTGCAAGAGAAGCAGGCAAGCTCAAGAACCGTCAGCCTCTGTCTGATATCTATGTCGTAACGGATAAGGACATCCCGGCTGAATACGAGTCAGTAATCTTAGACGAGCTCAACATAAGAAACCTCAATGTAATGGCTGATGCATCCGCATTCGTCGATTACAGCTTCAAGCCTCAGCTCAGGACATGCGGACGTAAGTTCGGTCCCAAGCTCAACGCAGCTAAGGAAGTCATCGCAGCCCTTCCTGGCAAGGAGACCATGGCAGCCATCAAAGAAGGTCCCGTCAAGATCACGGTTGACGGCGAAGAGTTCGAGATGACAGAAGAAGATTTTATCGTCGAGACAAAGCAGCCCGAAGGCTTCTCCACACAGGAGGATAAGGGCCTTACGGTATCCGTCAGCACAGTCCTTACAGAAGAACTTATCGAGGACGGTTATGTCCGTGAGATGATCTCCAAGATCCAGACCCAGCGTAAGGAGACAGGTCTTGACGTAACAGACAGGATCGTTCTTTCTTACGAAGGGAATGACAAGCTCGCTTCCATCATCGAAAAGAAGAAGGATTTCATGGCATCCGAGGTCCTCGCATCCGCTATCAATGCCGGAGCAGGCGACAATGCCAAGGAATGGGACATCAACGGCGAGAAGATCACATTCTCTGTTGTTAAGGCATAAGATAAGGTCTTTGTCGGGAGGTTAAGATGCTGATCGAATTGATTAGATCCAATATGGATATCCAGCTTAAGCTGTTTATTGCATTGATCATGCTCTTTGCGTTGACTTTGTCATTTTCCATTCACGAGTTCATGCATGCATTCACAGCTGACTGGCTGGGAGACCCGACACCGCGCAGCATGGGAAGACTTACTCTGAACCCCTTGGCCCATATGGATCCCATGGGTACGGTCCTCCTGCTCGTGGCCGGTTTCGGCTGGGGTAAGCCGGTTGTTTATAATCCCCGCAAGCTCAACCGCTTCAAGAGTTACCGCGGCATGAACATTATGGTCCATCTGGCGGGCGTCACGGGAAACTTCGTGCTCGCCTTGATCTGTTCGATCATCAATGTGTTCCTTGTAACGTTGCTTGATGTCAATCAGCCGGCTGTTTATGCTCTTTGTCAGGTGTTCTCTTATACGGCGGTGTTTTCTCTGATGCTGATGGCTTTTAATCTCTTGCCGATCCCGCCTCTTGACGGATTCCATGTCCTGGAGGAACTTATGCCTCTCAAATTGAAGTATTCCGAGGGATATAAGAAGTTCCAGAGGTTTGCACCTTTGATCCTTATGATTGTTTTCGTATTGAGTGCTTCCGGCCAGATCCCAATTCTCGGATCTGTTATCGATGTGATCCAGTTCCCCTTTGCATGGGTGATCAACACCATCTGCAATGGACTTGTCCGTTTGCTCAGCGGTATTTGACGGAGGCTGAAGACTTTGGATCAGATTCTGGCACCCGAACTTAAGATACAGCACTTTGAAGGTCCGATGGACCTTCTCTATCATCTGGTCGAAAAGAATGACATAGATATCTTCGATATTCCGATCGCCACTATCTGCGAACAGTATATGGAATATCTGGACACGATGAAGAGCCTTGATATGGAGATCGCATCAGAGTTCCTGGTCATGGCAGCTTCGCTCGTCCTGATCAAGACCAAGATGATGCTCCCCGGCTCCAAGGCAGGTGAGAACGGCGAGGCCGAACCCGATCCCAGGGAAGATCTTGTAGTAAGTCTCATGAGATACAAGAGATGTAAGCTTTTCGCCGAAGAATTGAAAGAGCGCCGCGAAAAGTATTCCGGCTGCCGCACGCGTCTTCCGATGACCGCCAAGGATCTTGGCATCACGGTGCTTCCGGTCAAGCAGGAATTCTCGGTCGAAGCTTTCGATCAGGCAACGGATGATATCTGCACACGTAACGAAGTAAGGTTTGCCGATATTTCCGCGAAGATTACGCACATACTCCGCAAGGATAAGCTTTCCGTAAGGCAGAAGATGAAGAATCTCTGGAAGACCATAACTTCCAGGGGCAAGCTCTTCTTCAGCGAACTCTTCACATCCAAGAAAGGTGAAGATTATAAGATGGAGAAGATCGTTTCATTCCTTGCGGTGCTCGAACTCGTAAGGAACGACAGCATCACAGTTGAACAGAAAAGACTTTTCGAGGACATACTCATAGAGAAGAAGAGGAACTGATAATGGATGAAGATAAAGAGATCATCGTAACCGCAGAAGAACTGCCTGCTGCTATAGAAGCCATGCTCTTCGTGTCAGGTGACGGCATAACGGCACAGGAGATGTCTGAGATAACGAATGTTCCCGTAAAGGATATAGAGGCAGTCCTGTCAGACCTCATGAACAGGTTCGAACAGAACCCCTGGAGCGGTATTACGATCCGCCGTGCAGACGACACTTATTCCATGATGACCAAGCCTTCCGTGAAGAAGGTCCTGGACCGGATGTTTGCTCCGAGAAATTCGGTGCCTCTGTCATCCGCATCCTATGAGACACTTGCCGTTATAGCATATAACCAGCCTTGTACCAGAGCTGCCGTAGAGACAGTAAGAGGCGTATCTTCCGACAGCATAATCAGCAGGCTCTTGGACCGCGGCTGGATAGAAGAAGCCGGAACACTTGATGCTCCCGGCCGTCCCGCGCTCTTCCGTACGAGCAAGCAGTTCCTTACGGAATTCGGCATATCTTCTGCCGATGAACTCCCTTCGATGGAACTCATGAGTTATCAGACCATAAGAGATCTTGAAGATTCGCTGCGCCAGGCTGCAGGCACAAAGGATAAGCAGATAACGATCGATAACATCATCGCTACGAATGTCGAAGCACCTGAGGAAAAAGAACAGCAGGATAAAGAATGATATGGACATCATCGAGATCATCGAAAGCAGATATCAGGACATGAGCAAGGGCCACAAGGCTATTGCAGATTACTGTCTTGCAAACTACGACCGGCTTGCTTACATTACCGCAGCCAGATTAGGCGAACTATGCGGAGTATCGGAATCCACTGTCGTAAGGTTCCCGCAGGAACTCGGATTTGCAGGTTACCCTGAATTCCAGAAGGCCGTAAGGGAAGAGCATAAATCCAATCTGACAACAGTCCAGAGACTGAGTTATACCGACAGGTTCGAATCCCCGGCAGAAGCAGCGCGCGAGGTCATGAAAGCCGACATGAACAATATCAGGGATTCCCTGGAAGACATGGATATGGATTCGTTCGATGCGGCTGTCAACTGCATATTGAATTCCAGAAAGATCTACATCATGGGAATACGCGCATCCGCACCCTTATCCGAGTTCATGCATTTCTACATGACTCTCCTTTTCGACGATGTCGTGCTCGTCAGGAGTACTTGTACGAACGAGCTTTTCGAACAGGTCATGTCCATCACCGACAGGGATGTCCTTATAGGGATTTCTTTCCCGAGATATTCATCAAGAACGATCAATTCGATGGAGTTTGCAAAGAAGAAAGGCGCATCCATAATCGCCATCACCGACAAGGACAACACGCCCATGACGGAGCATGCCGATATCAAGCTCTTCGCAAGGTCTTCAATGGCATCTTTCGCGGATTCCCTGACGGCACCGCTTTCGCTTATCAACGCGCTTCTTGTCGCTCTCGGAATGAACAGGAAAGACCACATCAAGGGTTCACTTGAATCCTTAGAAACGATGTGGGCCCAGTTCAAGGTGTATGAGACAGGCAACGACAGAAAAGACACTGATCCCGGATGAGAATAAATTTTTGTTTGAAGAAAAAAGTGTTTTTTATAATCGAAAATATGGGGGCGTGAAATGAAAAACAAGAGATTAGTATTTATTTGTTTAATTGTTTTGCTTCTTGTTATATCTGTTTCTATATTCGCATATGCAATAAAAAAGACGCATGATGTCGAGATAGTAAGTCGTGATGAGAAGGCAGTCATCATTCTTGATTCTGCTGCAGCTAACAAAAAGAGAAAAATGGAAAGTTATTATCGGTATAGATTTATACCCAAAAACAACTTGTATAAAAGGTGTGTTTTTAACAATAAAGCATATTTGTATTCAATTGAAGCGGATGGCAGCAGATCGCTAAACGAGACTGGTAAATATTTATTATACAAGGATAATCGATACTTTTTGGTCGAAACAGAAGACTATATTGAAGTAGATGGAACTCCCTCAACAGCAGGTTATTACACAGAACTTCTTGTGATTTTTAGGAAAATAACTGACAGTGAAACTGTTTCGTATCAGTCCAATGAGATTTTTTTGCCGGTCTTGATAAACAAAGGAGTAATAGAGAGTAATGACCCAGTATTCTTTAAATGGAGTGATACTGTGGGATTAACCTCTTTTGAAGACTTAAAAGAATACTATACAAGGATAGAAGATGATTTTTATAGTGTTGATGAAGAGAAAAAATGTATCGTTTTGAACAATTTTGAACAGTATCATTTTGATGATAATAACGCTAAAGGTGTTGCTGAGCTTTATGCAACCGATGAAGGCATTACTTTAGTGCTCGGCAAAAATGCTGAATATCCCAAGGATTCGTCACGAACTATAACGTATATCAATGGAGACCTTATATCTGATACAGGAGATTCCGTTGTAAATGATTATGAAGATTGAAATCAGAATTCATTCGTTTGTATATGTTAAGTGGTCACGATATTTATTTGCTGGGGATTCTATCCATTAATCAAATGATTGCTTTGTTTTTTTGTATTGACACCGTTCCTTACTATTCTATAATTGAGTTATCAATTTTTCTTGTGGGGGAGCAATCATGAAAAATGTGATATTTTTTTTTCGCAAAAATCTTTTTTGCTTGTATGGTGTGTTCTGTTATATTTTATTGTGCTTATGACGGAAATTATGTTAATGGATTACGATCTTCAGATCATATGACCCAAGATTTAAAGGATGTTATAGATGAAGATAAAGCGTCCTTTAAAAAGCAGGGTTTTACAAGTGTTAATGTGGTAAATAAAATTCACGCACTCAAAACAAAAAATCATGATGATGCTGCATTTGCAAAATATTACAACACGACTTGTTCGAAAGATAGAGAACTACCAATAGATGATGAAAACTTTGGGGGGACCTGTTGGGCAACTGCTGCGACTTCTGTTTTGGAGTATTATGGGGCTAAACCTAAGGCCAAGTATATATATACTCAAGTTGTTAAGCAAGGCGTAGATGATTATGGAAAGAATGTCGTATGGAGAGGTCTTAAAAGTTGTTATATGGATGATCTGCTAAATAAGATGTTTTCGAATTTTTTTCAAATTGAAAAGAAGGCAGATCAATATGTTGATTCTACTAAATTGTATAAAAATGTGAAAAGCAATTATTCTTCTCACCAAATTGGCATTCTTTGTGGGACTGATCACGCTATGTGTGCTAGTGGGTACGCTACGATAGACTATACTTTTAAAGACAAAAATAAGAAACAACAAAAAAGACATTTTGACTATATTGTAATTAATTGGGGTGTTTTTGGAGATGATGATGATCAGCAGTTTTTTCAAATAAAATATATAAATGGAAAGTGCAGCTATGTTAAGGTGTCAAATAAATAATTTACGAGGGAATCATGAAAAATAGGAATATTTTAATAGTAGCGATATTAGTTGCTTTTGTTGTGATAGCTGTTGCTGTTTTTGCATATGTAATCAAAAAGACGCATGATGTCGAGATAGTAAGTCGTGATGAGAAGGCAGTTATCATTCTTGAGAATGCTGCTAAGTCACAAAAGAGATATATGGAGAATTATATCCGCCGAAGGTTTCCAGCTCGCAACAATTTATTTGAGGGTAGTATACAAAATAATGAAGCTTATCTCTATTCCATAGAGGAAGATGGCAGCAGATCACAAAACGAAACGGGAAAATATCTGTTGTATAAAAATCATCGATATTTTCTGATTGATCGCTCAGACTATGTTAATGAAGATGGGACTCAGTCAAATCTATATTATTATACAGAACTGCTTGTTAATACATGGAGAACTTCTGATAAAGGTAAAGATCTTGATAATGAAGTGTTTTTACCAGTCCTCATCGAAAAAGGATGCATAGAGAGTAATGATCCTGTTTTCTTTAAATGGAGCGATACAGTCGGTTTGTCCTCTTATGAAGATTTGAAAGATTACTATGGAAGGATCGAAGATGATTTTTATAGCATAGGTGAAGAGAATAAATGCATTATTCTTAATGGATTTAACAAATCTGTTAAGAGCGCCGCCAAACTCTATGCAACAGATGAAGGTATTACCTTAGTGATCGGCGAAAATACTGAATATACCAAGGATGCGTCACGAACAATAACATATATTAATGGAGTTCTTGTATCAGATACAGGAGATCCCGTTGGAGAAGATTATGAAGATTGAGATCAGAGAACTTTCTTTTGCATACAAAAAAGGGAAAAAGATAATCGATAATCTTGATCTTTGTGTAGAAAACGGGGATATAGTTGCCATTATTGGTGAGAACGGCAGTGGTAAAACAACACTTCTAAAACTGATAGGTGGTCTTTTGGAACAGGATTCCGGAGAGATAATAATCGGATTCGATAACTCCAAACAAAAACCTAATTATTCCGGAATCATTGAAAATCCGCATTTTTGGAATGATCTGTCCGGAAGAGAAAATTTATTATATTTTCTGGCCGACTATTATGATAACAAGAAAGTTGATCTGGCTTTTGATAAATGGAAACTCAAGGAAGCAGCAGACAAGGCAGTGAGGACCTATTCCCTTGGTATGAGGCAGAAATTGGCGCTTATGATGGCTTTCCTGTCTGAATCGGAGATCCTTTTGCTTGATGAACCTACTGTTGCGCTTGATGCGGAGAGTATCAAGATTTTTTACGAGTGTGTAAGAGAAGCTTCTCAAAACAATCGGATTATTATTCTTGCAACGCACATAATGTATAACCTGGAGGAGAATTGCAACATGATATACTCCTTAAAAGACGGAAAGCTCGATACCGAGAAAGATGTTAATTCAAGGGTAAATTATTATGTAATTTCTTTTAAAACTGCAGATGCAGCGACCTTGGCATCGACAAATCTTCACAAAGATGAGGTTTGCTCTTTGAATGGTATGGACCTGGTCGTTGCAGATTCGGTTGACTCTATTTCGGATATTATCAGGAGGATTGATGAGTTTGATATTATATCCGTAAGGAAAAAGGGGATAAACGAATGAAATATATTGTTTTCAGACTCTCAAGACAGTGGATGGTTTGGGTTGCAGTTATCTTAAGCATAATTTTTGTGCTGATCTATTCTTATAGATATACTCAGGAATCCTATGGAGACAGGTTTCAATGGTCTTATGATATTAAGCCATATAAATCAGCAGAAGATATTGATGCTCAGATAAAGGAACTACAAGACACTGAATCAGAATTAGGTGATTATGAATATGAGCTGGAAACTAAAAAAATTATAAAAGAAACCATAGCTATACTGGAATATCTTAAAGCAAATAATTTTTCTTATTCTGATGTCAGCGAGTGCGTCTGCAGTGAGTATTCGATGGACAGATTGAGTTATGTAGGTTGTACATTAAATACCTGTTTTATCTTTCAAGGATTGGCAGCGATCCTGCTGATAGGGCAAATCGTAAATGCGGGATTAACTACCGGAGCATCTGTAAGCGATTATCTTGTGCATGGACGAAAAAAAGTTTTCAAACACGAAACTTATACAGCCGGATTGGTCTTGTTTTCTTTCTGTTTGTTTCAGATCCTTTTGACAATCGTTTTTTCTCTGTTTCTTCCTGAAAACACTCCTTATATGTTGGCATACACCAACGACGGTATAAGGGTGATGACAAGATGGACGGCTATACTTTTGGAATCTCTTGGTCTGCCTGTTCAGATGCTGGTTGTGTGGGCGGGATTATATCTGATATCCAGGCTCGCAGACAATATTTTAGCTTTTTCGATTTTTGGCGGTGTTTATTTTGCCGGGATATACTTTTTCCCATCGGTCAATTACGAAATTAATGAGATGTTGTTCTGTGCTCCGTCAAATGCATCAGTTAAGTTGTTTCTTGAAGGTTTTGCTCTAAAACTATTATTCTCGGTAATTATGTTGCAGATTTCCTATGTTTACACGATGCGCAGGAGAAAAATCGGATTAAACTTAGCTTGACTTTTCGAAAAGCCAATTCAAACGCCACAGGATAACTTTCTCCGTAAATGCTATAATATGCATCGGAATATACTTCATGTAAGGAGATCTTATTATGGCATTTCAGATAGCTATAGACGGAACTTCAGGTTCAGGTAAGAGCACACTCGCAAAGGGCGTGGCAAAGGAACTGGGCATCATGTATCTTGATACCGGTGCAATGTACAGGACATGCGGACTTGCCGCTCTCAAGAGAAGGATAAGTCCCAAGGATCCCGCTGAAGTCAAGCGCATGATGGGTGAGATGAAACTCGAAGTAAAGTTCATCGACGGCGTTCAGCACATGATCCTTGACGGCGAGGATGTAACCGGCCAGATCAGGACTCCCGAAGTATCCGTTGCAGCTTCCGATATAAGCGCTCTTCCCGTAGTAAGGACAGCTATGGTCGATATGCAGAGAGACATTGCACGTCACCAGAGCTTTGTTCTCGACGGACGTGATATCGCATCCAATGTTCTTCCCGATGCAAAATACAAGTTCTATGTTACTGCCAAGGCTTCAACAAGAGCCGAGAGGAGACTTGCGGAACTCCAGGAGAAAGGTGATTTCTCCCAGTCTTACGAAGAGGTCTTAAGAGATATCGAATACAGGGACGAACAGGATTCCAACAGAGAGTTTTCTCCCTTGATCCAGGTTCCTGAAGCGATCGTTATCGATACCGACCTTTATACGATCGAAGGGACGAAGGAATTCCTCCTGTCTCACATCAAAGAGGAAGCCTGATGCCCGTTATCAAGGCGAAAGATGCCGGTTTTTGTTTCGGCGTAAAGAATGCAGTTGCCAAAGCCTTCGAGATGGCAGGGTCTAAAACGCCATCGGACAGCCTCGTAATGCTGGGTGAGTTGACCCATAACAGCATAGTGATGGACAGGCTGAAAAATGAGGGGTTCATAATCGTTGACGATGCTGAGGATGTACCTGAGGGATCCAAGGTCCTGATAAGAGCGCACGGCGTTCCGCCGTCGCAGATCGGGATCCTGAAGAGCAAGGGCTGTGATATTACCGACTGCACATGTCCTTTTGTCACGAAGATACATAAGATCGTTTCCGATGCAGCTTCTTCAGGAAAGAACATCATCGTCTGCGGGACACCCGGACATCCGGAAGTTATCGGGATCTGCGGTGAAGCAGAGGAATATCCGGATGTTAAAGTCGCCGTGATCGCTTCTGCAGATGAGCTCGAAAGCCTTGATTTTCCTTTGGATTCGGCCGTTTTGGTATCACAGACGACCTTCTCTACGGAAAAGTTTAAAAGAATTTGTGCAACTGTAGAAAATAAAATTGAAAAAAATCTTGTTTTTGATACAATATGTATTACGACTGAAAATAGGCAAAAAGAAGCAGCCTCGATTTCAGAACGCGCAGATGTGATGTTAGTCATCGGATCGGCACACAGTTCTAACACGAAGAAGCTTATGGATGTCTGTTCAGGTCGTTGTGCGGGGACGTATCTCATAAGTGACGCCAAAGAGCTTGAAGGACTCCTGTCACAAGGGCTCATCAAACCGTCTGATACGGTGGGTATCACTGCGGGTGCTTCTACGCCGGAAGATATCATTTTGGAGGTTGTTCAAACAATGAACGAAGAAGACGTAAAGAACATCGAGGGACAGCAGATCCCAGAAGAGAACTCCGGTAATGAGTTCACAGACTATGTTAACAGCATTTCTCAGATCAGAAGGGGCGCTGTCGTGGAAGGAGAAATAACTTCGGCAGACGCTGATTACGTTTACGTTGACGTTCATGACAAATCCGAAGGTAAGATTCCGATCGAAGAGTTCCAGGGCGAAAATGAGATCGATCTGGATGCTGCTATCGCTGAGCACAAGACAGTCAAGGTAGTAGTCAAGAAAGTCCGCAACACAGATCAGGGCAAGGACATCGATCTTTCCATGACCGCTGTTGACTATGAGAAGTACAAGGGCGAAGTCAAGGAAGCATTTGACAGCAAGACTCCCATCACACTGAAGCTCATCCGCACCGTTAAGGACGGTCTTATCGGTTCCTATCACGGTGTAGAGGTTTATATCCATAAGTCTCAGATCAAGTTTGGCGAAGTTAAGGATCTTGATTCCTACATCGGCAAGGAGCTTGAAGTAGTTATCACAAAGTTCGAGACAGAGAAGAACCGCCTGAGGATCTCCGGATCCCACAGACAGCTCGCTGCCCGCGAGAAGGCTGCTAAGGCTGCTAACATCTGGGACAACATCGAAGTCGGCAAGAGATATACAGGTGTCGTAAGAAGCCTTCCCGAGTTTGGTGCTTTCGTTGATATCGGAGGTGTTGACGGACTCGTTCACGTTTCCGAGATCACATGGGTACGCAACCAGAAGCCTTCTGACGTTCTCAAGGTCAATGACGAGATCGAAGTTTATGTAAAGAGCTTTGATAAGGAGTCCAAGAAGATCTCCCTCGGTTACAAGAAGGAAGAGGACGATCCTTATTACAACATCACAGAGAGGATCCCTGAGGGTTCCGTAGTCGAAGGTAAGGTCGTAAGGATCTGTGACTTCGGTGCATTCATCGAGCTCGAGCCCGGTATCGATGCACTCTGCCACATCTCCCAGATCTCCGACAAGAGACTCGACAATCCTGCAGAAGTCCTTTCCAAGGGTGATGTTGTCCAGGCAAGAGTCGTTAAGGTCGATCCTGAGGGCAGAAGGATCTCTGTTTCCATCAAGGACATCGCTCCCATCAATCCTCCGGAGGCTGAAGAAGCAGAGGAAGAAGAGGCTGTAGAGGCTGAAGCTCCCGTTGAGGCTCCTGTAGAAGAAGCAGTTGAGGCTGCAGTTGAAACTCCCGTAGAGGAAGTTGCAGAAGCTGTTGCTGAAGAAGCTGCTCCCGTAGAGGAAGCTGCAGAGGCTGTTGCAGAGGAAGCTGCTCCCGCAGAGGAAGCTGCAGAAGCTCCCGCTGAAGATCCTGCAGAGTAATATCTGAATCTATAACATAAATATTCCAAAGGCTGTCTCTTTGATGAGACAGCCTTAATTTTTTATATTTTTTTGAACCATTTTATTTTGCCTGTTTATCTTTTCATTTTTATAGTACACTTCGGGTATCAAGACGATTGTCTTAAAAAACTCTGAGGGGAGGAATTCATATGAAGGTGAGGAAGAAAGTATTATCTTTATTGTTGGCTGTTTTCATGATGTTTACCTTGATGCCGTTAACAGTAAATGCAGACGGCGTTGTGTCGCCCACCAAAGGACAGACATATCTGCCCGGGAAAAATATTGACATAAAGATCCAAACAGAAGTTTTTCAAGAATGTGATGATGGAAAAAATTATGTTGAAATCGATGTGTTTGCAGTTACCCCGGGGCTTAATGGCTGGGTGATGTTCGAAGAACAGATCCCTTACACTGCTAAAGGCCAGACAATAACAAAGACCTTTACGAGCCAGTTAGAAGGCGAATATTATGTGTATTATTCGTATATGTATGTTAAAAACAATACAAAGAAATACATAAATGACGGAGACAGACATACGTATTTGCTTCCCGTTAATTGGAATCCGCAAGTACATTTTGCAGCGGGTTCTACAAACTTTAAGATCTCCAAGAGCGTTCTTAAACTGGATAAGAGCAGCCTTAATATCGTGTGCGGACAGACTGCTTCCCTGAAAGCTACGCTGCAAAACTCCAGTTCCCAGATTACATGGAAATCGGCCGACAAAAAAGTCGCGACTGTTGACTCTTCCGGTAAGATAACGGCAAAGCAGGCCGGTGCAACTGTAATATCAGCTTCTGCAGACGGGCTGATTGCTGAATGCAAGGTGCAGGTGCTTTATAAGGACGTTACCAACAGCAGTGACTTCTGGTACACACCTACCAATTATCTTACTGCCAAGGGCGTTGTTAAGGGTTATGCGAACCAGACCGAATTCCGTCCCGCTAACGAATGTACGAGAGCCCAGATGGTAACCTTCCTCTACAGGCTTCAGGGTGAACCCAAGACTAAGTCGACTACTTGCAAGTTTGACGATGTCAAGAGCGGAGACTATTTCTACAAGCCGGTTATCTGGGCTGTCGAGCAAGGCATCACGACAGGTGTGTCTGATAAATCGTTCGCTCCCCAGAAAGTATGCACAAGAGCTCAGACAGTTACATTCCTTTGGAGGATGGCAGGCAAGCCGGAGCCCGCTAAGAATGCGAAGAAATTCTCTGACGTAAAATCTACGGATTACTTCTACAAGGCGACCCTCTGGGCATCCGGAATGAAGATCCTTGCAGGCTATGAAGATGGCACATTCAAACCGCAGGGCAAGTGCCTGAGGCGCCAGATGGTAACCTTCCTCTATAAGTACGATAAGTATGTCGGAAAGACTATGGAAGACGGGAAAAAAGTTCTGAATATTTATTCCTTCAATGATGAGATGCCTTTGATGGTTGAAAACTATATGAAGGCTCATCCTGATGTAGCTAAGCAATATGAGGTCAAGAACAAGATCATTTCCAATGATAACGGCAAATATATCGATACTCTTGACAAAGCTCTTTCTAAAGGAGGAACCGGTGCTCCTGATATCTATGCCGCTGAAGAGGCATTTGTCCTCAAGTATACCCAGGGTTCTTCATCTAAGTATGCTGCTGCGTATAAAGATCTCGGTATCGATGTCAAGACCGGAATATCGAAAGCTAAGATCGCACAATATACAGTTGATATCGGAACAAGACCTTCAGACAGTAATGTTGTAGGCTTGGGCTTCCAGTCAACGGGAGGAGCATTTATCTACAGAAGATCGATAGCAAAGAAGGTTTTCGGTACGGACGATCCTGATGAGATCGCAAAGCAGGTCGGCCCCGGATGGGACAAGTTCCTGACTGCTGCTGAGAAACTCAAGAATAAGGGCTATGTTATCTGTTCCGGTTTGAGTGATGTTTGGCACGCTATAGCAGGCGGTTCATCTAAGGGTTGGGTCAACAAGAACGGCAAGCTCGTTATCGATCCTGACCGTGAGAAATTCCTTGATATAGCAAAAGAGCTTATAGATAACGGATACACCAATGATACACAGCAATGGACAGATGAGTGGAATCTGGATATGGCTGGCCAAGGCGAAAAGGAGTGCTTCGGCTTCCTGGGACCAGCATGGCTGATCAATTACACTATGGGTGATAACTGCGGATCCTGGGTTGGAGAAGGTAATTCGAGAAAACTTGATACCTCAAAGGGAACATACGGTGATTGGGCAGTATGTACGCCTCCGGTAGGCTTCTTCTGGGGAGGTACATGGGTAATGGCAAACAAGAATACCACCAACAAAGACGTAGTAGCCGATATAATCAAATATATTACACTCGATACTTCCAAGACCGGTGTGCAGTATGCTTGGGCGAACGGCCTTATGAACGATAACGGTACGAAGGATGCAGTTGCATCATCGGTCGTAATGGCTAAATCAGACGGCAAGTGTGATTTCCTTGGCGGTCAGAACATGTTCGATGTTTTCATACCTGCCAGTGACTATGCGACAGGAAAGAACAAGACCGAGTATGATGATACTATAGGTTCTTACTGGTGTGAGCAGGTATGGATGTATGCTCATGGTGAGAAATCGAGGAAAACAGCATTATCAGATTTTAAGTCAAATATTGAGGATAATCTCGGGTTTGAGCCCGCATAAGCGAAAAAGTCCGGTTTACAGGAACGGGTCCTTCGGGACCCGTTTTTATAGATAACACTTGCATTATTCTTTATCTTGTACTATTATTATTTAGCCTGTGATTTGGAAAGACTCCGGGGTGTGGCTCAGGTGGTAGAGTGCTTGCTTCGGGAGCAAGAGGCCGCGAGTTCGAGTCTCGCCACTCCGACCATTTTTCAAATCTCATGCAAACGACATAACCGGGGTGTAGCTCAGGTGGCTAGAGTGCTTGCTTAGGGAGCAAGAGGTCGTGGGTTCGAGTCCCGTCACTCCGACCAAACCGTAAGATCTTACAGATCTTGCGGTTTTTTTATTTCCCGGAAAGATGATCTTCGAAAAAGGTAATAACATTATTACTATTATGTATTGACATATCTTTCAGGAAATAATATCATACGAATAGAGTAATAAATTGGTTACTAGTTAAAGGAGTGTATATGAGCAACGAGATTAATCTTACCGGTAATGAATGGGACATCATGAAGATCATTTGGGCCAAGCAGCCTTGTACTTTGAGACAGATCTGTGATGAGATCAACAAACAGCATTCCTGGACCCGTCATGCGGTGATCTCCTTCCTTAAGAGGATGGAGATAAAAGGTGCCATTAAAGTTGAAGATTCCAATCCTAAGAACTATAGAGCCGCTTTTAAGCAGGATGAGGCTATCAAGGAGGAACTTGATAACACCCTTTCACGCGTTTTCGATGATAATCCTCTGGCAATGGTATCTTATCTTGCCAAGTCGAATAAGATATCTGATGAAGATATCGAACAGATGATAGCTGTTTTGAAAGGCGGATTATCTGATGACCAGTGATCTGCTGACAGTTATTACAGAGATTACTATCCAGGCTTCTATTCTCGTTGCAGCTGTTATGTTGGTAAGGCTTGCGTGCGGGAAGAAGCTCGATAAGAGACTGCAGTACTATCTGTGGGTTCCTGTTGCATTGCGTTTGCTTATTCCATATTCGATCCAGAGCAAATACAGTGTGATGAACCTGTTCAGGGATGTCACTCACAAGGATATCTCGGATCTGTATCTGGCAGGAAACACGGGAATAAAGGATGTAGTAGTAAACGGCAGGGATGTCATCGAATACGGGAAGCCGGCTTATAATTCCGTTAACCCGGTCCTGCTGATCTGGCTTGCGGGTATCGCTCTTGTTGCGGTCTTTACGCTGGTCAACAACATAAGGCTCAGAAAGTGCCTTAGGAAGGGCTGCAGGGCATATGATGCCGATTGTGCCGTTATCACCCGTCAGGCGCAGGAATTATGTGATCAGATGGGCATGAAGACAACACCGCGCATTTACATATCGGAATATGCGAGTTCGCCCTGTGCTGTCGGTATTATCAATCCTTCCATATATCTTCCGACATGGGCGACAGAGTCTTCAGAGGATCTTCGTTATATCCTGATGCATGAGCTGACTCATATCAGGCGCCACGACAATCTTATGACTTTCTTCATTTCGCTTTGCTGCATCATCTATTGGTTTAATCCTCTGGTCTGGGTCATGGGTCACTTTTCCAGGACAGACCGCGAATATGCATGTGATGCCCAAGTCATTAAGGGACTTTGTAATTCGGAGAAGAAGACATATGGTATGGTTCTTATAACTGCTTTGCAGAAACAGTCTGTACGCACAAGTTATACATTCGCATCTCCCATGGCCTCGAAAAAGGATGAGATGTGCAAGAGACTGTCCACATTAGGAAAGAGCCGTTCCTCATCAAAGATAGTTTCAGCCCTTGTTGCGGCATTCATGACCTTTATCTTTATCCTGGCCGGAACAACTGCAAAAACGGCCAAGGCCTTGATAGCCTTCGATGAAAATACGGGCGGTGAGGTTCCTACAACACTTGCGCTCAACAATCCTGACATGGTCGACAGACTGGGTGATTCGGTTGCCATGAAAAAATACTGGGTAAGGATGTGTGATTCGTCCGTGGAAGCTGATTCTAATTCATATATGATGATAAAGATCAAGAACTACAAAGGGGACGGAGTAGAACGCCTGGTCAGAGTCACCTTCTCCGGCCCGAAAGGCGCAGTATATGTATCCGACGGTTATTACAATAAGCTTAATCCCGGATATAGGCGCATGTCATATAGTGACAGGGATGCCTTTATTGGGCTCTTGGAAGAGATCATAAAGAAGGCTTCTGTCGAGTAAATAACAGATCATCCGCATAGCTTAATTATTTGGAGGGAAAATGAAAAGAACATTCACTCTTATACTATCGCTTACCCTGATTTTCTCAGTTGCGGCTTGTTCTGCCAAACCTGCTGATATCGTTCCTGAAAGCAGCGGTGATGAGACAGAGACATCCGCTTCTGAAACTGTTGTTACGACTGCAGAGCCTGAGACAACAGTCGCGGAAGAGACAAGCGCTGCAACAACGCTCGATGTTAAAACGCTTGGAACGGATGACATCAAAGTGGGAGATTACATCAGCTTTGGTGACTATAAGGGCCACAGTACCTGGCGTGTTCTGGATATCAGGGGATCTGAGGCTTATATAACGACGGCTGATCTGGTAGACGAACAGATCTTTGACGATAGTTATTTCGGCTGGGACAAAGAAGACTGCTTTATCCGTTTATGGTTAAACAATGAATTTTACAATGAAGCATTTACTGATGAAGAGCGGGAGCTGATCGTAGATAAGACGGGGAACAAAGTGCTCCTGCTGACGATAGAAGAGGCACACAGATATTTTAAAGATGATGCCGACAGATATATTGACATGCCGGATGCCGAGACACAGGGATATTGGCTCCGCGATAAAGGATTATTCAGCGATCATGCAGCGCTGGTAGAGTGTGATTTCATCTCCATGGGTGCCATCAGTGAATACGGAGCTCATGTCGAATATCCATGGGGCGTCCGTCCTTCTATGTGGATAAGACTTAATGACAGTGATGAGGGAGATGTTAAGGAGACAGAAGAGGTATCGGCGGACGGATGTTTTACGATCACAAGATACGGTTCGGTTGTTGACCTGACGGGATTGACGGATGAAGGAAAAGGAAAAGAAACCCTTGTGATCCCTGCAGGAACCGGGATCTTCGGACGTGTTAATGACGGAAACGTAAAGAATGTTGTTTTCGAAAGCGATGACGATGTGGATTACGGATTTCTTCTGGCAGGATGCGATTATCTGGAATCTGTTACGCTCCCTGCGAACCTGACCAGACTCGGAAGACACTCTAATTGTCCGCGCCTAAAGGCGTTTGTTATCCCGAAAGGCGTAAAAGAGATCCCCACTGCTTGTTTTGACTACGATAAAGCACTGGAAAAAGTCGTTATCGAAGGTGACGTGACAAAGATCTCCAACCAGGCATTCAGAGGCTGTACAAAATTGAAGGAGATCAGTTTGCCGGACACTGTCGGGACGATAGGTGATTATGCTTTCGCATTCTGCGAAAACCTGTCTGAGATCAGACTGCCCAAAGATCTGAAAAAGATAGGCATGGCTGCTTTCCGCGGAAGCAAGATAGAGGTTGTTACTGTTCCGGAGGAGATGGAATTAACCGAATGGGATATCTCGGTGTTTTCATATACTGAAGAAGAACGTGCAGATACTTCCTATATGATGTACCAATCACCGGAAAAAGAATACAGGGTATTGGTCAAGGAGGGCTCCTGGGCTGATATCCATTTCGCTGAAGTCTTCGGCGGAAAAGCTGTTAAAGAATACTATTGATCTTTGGATCGAAAAACATAGAAGAAAGAGGGAAGAAAATATGAAAAAGCATCTGGCGATGATTTTGACGGTTGCGATGTTGCTCTCGATGTCTTCATGCGCGGCAAAGCCTGCTGAGGAGACAACGGATGACATGGCTTTTGAAACAACAGATGCTACGACTGTAACGGAACCGGAAAAAGAGTCAGAGTATTCATTATCCAAGATAAGGCTGACAAAAGATGTGAGGTCCTGGGTAAATCCTGAATCCAAATATGCTGATCTTGTTGCATCTTACTGCAAGGAACGCTGCAACGGGGCATATCTGGTCGCAACAGATGAGGATGTTCTATATCTTTATTGTGAAGATGCGGCAGAGAAGGACGGGACAACAATTACATCTCAGGATACGGTCTTCGATATGGCCTCCGTAAGTAAGACTTTTACGGCGGTTGCAGTCTTAAAACTGGCTGAAGAAGGCAAGCTTACATTGGAAGATACCCTCGATAAGTATTTTCCTGAATATGAGACAGGGAAGAAGATAACGATATATGATCTCCTTCACATGAGATCAGGGATCCCGGATTACTGCAACGATCCTGATCCTTTCTGGAATATTTCCGGTGCAGATGCAGCAGATCAGAAATTAAGTGACATCTTTCTTGATAAGATCGGTGATGAGGAATTCCTGCAAGCTCTGTACAAGGCTCCTCTTGATTTTGAGCCCGGAACTCAATTCGAATACAGCAACAGCAACTATCACATTCTTGCTTTCGTGATCGAAAAGGTATCAGGCATGAAATACTGCGATTACATTAAAGAGATAATCTTTGATAAATGCGGTATGACGAAGACCACATCGATGGCAAAAGGAGACATGACCTATGTTGCCGTTGATTACGAAGAACTCGTAAAATACGGCTTTACCGATGACAAGGGTTATCCTGCCTGTCCCAATAACTGCAGAGGTGATGGCGGCATCCATTCATGTCTTACGGATATGATCAAGTTCGATAGAGCGCTTTTCACGGGAAAACTCCTTAACGGGCAATCCATGAAGACTCTTCTTACTGATGAGGGCGGATACTGCTGCGGCCTGATGAAGAAGGAAACAGGTTACATGCACGACGGTTCGTCTCTTACCTGCGCGACCTTAAACAGGATCATTGAATCCGATGATTTCGGGCATATCTATGAGATAAGGCTGGAAAGGACCGGTGCAGTCCATAAGGGAGAGGGAGAGACTGCTGATCCCATGGAAGGCACGGGTTTTCAAAAGGGCGTTTTCGAGAACAATGTATACAGCAATGAATTTGCCGGGATCAGGGTTAATATTCCCCAAGGATATCAGCAGATACCGCAGGATAAGTTATCTGCTTCGGAGATAGCAGCCAACTGTGATGAGGAGAAGGACAAGCGCCGTGAACTGGCGACATGGTGGGACTGTTCATTCTACAGCATAGACGATAATATCCATGACAATGTTCATTTTAAGTATGTAAATGTTGAACTTGCTTCTTCAGATGGACAGACATATACGGCAGAAGACTATCTTGACGACTTCTGCAATTGCAACATGACAAAGGAGGACGGCTGGAATAAGGATGAGGGAAGAGAAACGGTCGAGGTTGGAGGAAAGGAATATATAAGACAGGTTTATTCGGGTTATGACGACTATGTCGAACTTTCCGAAAAGTCTTTCATATACGCAAGGATGGTAGACGATAAGGTCATGAGCGTTATATGGATCATAGCTTTCTATGAAGATGCAGATCCTGCCATTTACGAGAAGTGGTTTAAATGACGCTCTTTGAAAGAAACACGAAAAGGAAGGTGAACAAAATGAAAAAGCTTTCAGCACTGCTCTTAACTTTTACGATGTTACTGTCAGTTGCCTCCTGCACGGCGCGTCCTCAGGAAAGCATTCCGTCCGAAAGCGGAAAGGATTCAGCAATTGTTACTGCTCCTTCAGATTCAAATGATTCGAAGGAATATAAATATCAGCGTTATGCCAAGATGACACCCGAGGAGATCGTAGCGGAAATGACGCTGGAGCAGAAAGCATACCAGATGGTCCAGCCTGCGATCTACACGACAAATAATGAAGATATGAAGCAGCATGACTACGGAAGCATCCTGTCTACGGCAGGGCCGACGACGGCATCCGAGTGGAGGGATATCATAGCAGGTTTCCAGCAGGCTGCGATCGAATCCGAGAGCGGCATACCGTTCATCTACGGACAGGATGACGTGCACGGTGTTAACTATTGCGTTAATGCAGTATATTTTCCTCATAACATAGGACAGGGAGCAGCAAATGACGAAGAACTTGCTTATCAGGTAGGTCTCATCACAGCTGATGAAGCGAAGATCTGCCGCATGATGTGGAACTTCTCACCTGTGGTAGCCCAGTCAGCCGATCCCCGCTGGGGAAGGACATATGAGTCTTACGGCTCAGACCTCGACACTATCACAAGACTCAGTACCGCCTATACCAAGGGTCTTATCGACGGCGGTATCGTTGCCTGCACCAAGCACTTCTTTGCTGACGGTAATGTAAAATACGGAACCGGTGAGCAGGGCGATACCCTGATGCTGATCGACAGAGGTGATGCGCAGCTGTCCGAAGAAGAGATCAATGAACTCCTCAAGGTCTATCAGGCACAGATCGATGCCGGTGTCCAGACGATCATGATCAGCCACTCATCCCTTAACGGCGTAAAGATGCACGAGAATAAAGAATACATCATGAAGCTCAAGAATGAGATGGGCTTTAAGGGCTTTATCGTAAGTGACTGGGGCTCGATCCAGAACATACCTGCTGATTCTTATAAGGAGCAGGTAATAAAGAGCATCAATGCGGGGATCGACATGCTCATGGAGACTGACCGCTATGCAGAAGCCAAGCAGGCGATCGTTGATGCCGTCGGAACGGGTGAGATAAGTGAAGAGAGGGTTAACGATGCGGTTACAAGGATAATCAGGGTCAAGATGGATATCGGCCTTTTCGACGATCCTCTCCTTAAGGATCTTAAGACAAAGCAGACTGAGACCGGTTCCCTCGAATACAGAGCCGTTGCGGAAAAACTGGTCGAAAAGAGCCTGGTCCTCTTAAAGAACGATAAGAAGGCACTTCCTCTCAAGGAAGGTACAAAAGTCTATATATCAGGTCCTGCAGCCAATAACGGTCAGGTACAGTGCGGCGGCTGGACCATCGGCTGGAATGAAGCTCCTTATGTAGACATTGAAGGCGTTACTACGATCAAGGAAGCCTTCGAAAAATATGCGGCTGATTACGGTATCGAGATCGTGGCAGATATAAAGGCTGCTGATGTGGTCCTTCTTTGTGTAGGTGAGAAGTCCTATGCAGAATGGAACGGCGATACTGAAGATCTTGAACTTTGCGGCGCGCTGGGTCTGCCGGACAACAGAAAAGCGATCGATGAAGCGAAGAGATCAGGCAAGCCTACTGTCACATGTATCGTTGCCGGAAGGAACGTGATACTCGATCAGAATGATTACGGTAGCTGGGACAGCGTTGTAATGTGCTATCTTCCAGGTTCGGAAGGAAAGGGTATTTCCGATGTCCTGTGCGGCTGCGCAGATTTTTCCGGTAAACTTCCTTCTCCCTGGTATGGTTCTGTTGACCAGATCGGAACGGATAAGTGTTTCCTGGAAAGAGGCTACGGACTGACATACGGAGAAGGTTTTAGTCCTAAGGCAGAGCCCGGAGCTGCTGCAGATGTCCCTGTTGAAAACGATGCCGTCGATCCCATGGCCGGAACAAGCTATACCAAGGGCATGTTCAAAGACGGTGTATATGTTAATGACAAAGCCGGTCTTAAGGTGAATATTCCCGGTGATATGAAGCAGATGAGTGAATCCGAGAAACAAAAGAGCAGGGAAGAGTATATTGCATCTTATCCTGACGGAAAGAAGAAGACAGTAGAAACTGCCACTGCATGGGATGCCTATTTTCAGAACGGAGGCGGAAGCGATACATTAGCCTTTTTTTACATAAACAGGGAACTTGCTTCCTATGATGGGCAAGGATACTCGGCAGAAGATCACATTGCGCTCTATAAGGAAGAAATGAGCGAGAACCTGAAGCAGTATGGCATAAACATGGATTGGAAGGAAGTAACCCGCGTTGATCTCGGAGGACAAGAGTATCTGCGCCTTGCGGTCGATCTTTCCAAAGAGGGCTATGAAGTACAGCATGTCTACTGGTATGTAAGAGATATCGATGACGGGCTGATCAGCTTTATAGAATTCACGGCATTTTCGGATACATCAACGGATGATCTTGAGAAGTGGTTTGACTGATTAGTTTCATGTATAAATCTCCTATATAACGGGGCTGTTTCCTTTTCGGGGACAGCCCCTCGTCTGTCTTGCAGATTTACAGAAACATTACATATGTTCTGTTTTGTTGAAATGTCCTCTAAAGCCTTGTATAATCTTGACACCGAATGAAGATCAGACTGATTTTGGGTGTTGTCAGCTGAAGGTCGGAAAGAGGTACATTATTTTAAAGCAAAAGATTACGGCTATAATACTTGCTGTTGTAGTAGTATTTACATGTCTTTCCATGGACGGCGTCACGGCGCTGGCCTTTGATCACGACTACGATCTTATTTCATATAAGCCCAAGAAGACAAGTGAAGAGACTTTGCAGATGTACGATCTCATGTGGCAGTACTCCACGGATGAGCAGCGTTATTATTTCTCTTCCGAAGTCAAGGCAAGAGCCTGCGGCATGAAGGTCGATGAGTTCGAACTCTTCGCCCGGGTCATCGAGGGTGAGGGCGCTTTCTGCAAAAACGATATCACCGACAAGACCATGATCGCCTGTGTCGTCCTCAACAGGATCAACTGCAAGAGGTGGCCGACCAAGACCGTCACCAGAACGGTATTGCGTCCGAACCAGTTCCATGCCGTCAACCAGAAGAGACGCCAGTGCTATAAGGCAAGATCCCTGGACTCCGAATGGGCCATTATTGAAGCAGTCAGACTCGTGTCTGCAAAGAAGATCGACTGCCATATGGTCTACTTCAATTCAAAAGGCTTCACGGGGTATTCAAGGGCGTTCATCAATTATGTTGATTGCGGTTACTGCAAGGGCAACTATTTCTCCTGCGTGAAGAAATGCAAATGTGATTACTGCACGCAATGGGATCCTGACTGGAGGGCCGATAAGGTGGAGATGTTCACCGGGAAGATAGAAAGGCCCATAGGTCCAATAGAGAGAACAGATCTTATATTCCCCTGAAAGTGATCCTTTCCGGGGATTTTCTTTTTCCGGTCTTTCTTCGTCAATCTAGCCTATAAATCAGATCCATAATTTAACAAATCAACAGACAGTTACTGCGGACTTAAATGTTATAATTTTCTTATCATGTTTATTGTGAGGAGATAATTATGAGCAGAGCTGATGATATCTTTATCGAAAATATCCGTACGATCCTGAACTCAGGATATACTACCGAGAATGAGAAGGTAAGGCCTCATTGGGAGGACGGGACACCGGCTTATACTTACAAGTCGTTCTGCATCGTTAACAGATATAACCTTGCTGAAGAGTTCCCCATGCTTACCCAGAGATATATCAATTTCAAGGGCGCCGTAGACGAGCTCCTTTGGATCTGGCAGAAGAAGTCCAACAACGTTCACGACCTTGCGACTCACATCTGGGATGCCTGGGCTGACGAGACAGGTTCCATCGGCAAGGCATACGGCTATCAGCTCGGAGTTAAGCACCAGTATAAAGAAGGTGAGATGGATCAGGTAGACAGAGTCCTCTTCGACCTTAAGAACAATCCATCATCAAGAAGGATACTTACGAACATCTATGTCCACCAGGATCTGCATGAGATGAATCTATATCCCTGCGCTTATTCCATGACATTTAATGTTACCGGCAATAAGCTCAATGCGATCCTTAACCAGCGTTCCAATGACATGCTCGTTGCCAACGGATGGAATGTATGCCAGTATGCCGTGCTTACCCATCTCATGGCAAGATGCTCCGGCCTGGAGGTCGGAGAGTTCGTTCATGTGATCGCTGATGCCCATGTTTACGACAGGCATGTCCCGATCGTTGAAGAAGTTATCTCCAGACCCACGTTCCCCGCACCTAAGCTCGTGATCGATGAGGGTATAACAGATTTCTATGAATTCACGACAGATAACATAAGACTCGAAGGATACGAATACGGTCCCAAGGTCAAAGGCATTCCCGTAGCAGTCTGATGAGAGGTCCGGTCAAGAGATGAAACTGATCATAGTAAGACACGGGGATCCGGATTATGTTACGGATTCACTTACCGAGAAGGGCCGAAGGGAAGCGGAAGCATTAGCAAAAAGGGTTAAGAACTGGGACATGGCAGGCTGCTATGTGTCTCCCCTGGGAAGAGCCAGGGAGACGTGTGAGATCTGTCTTAAGGATCTTGATATCGAAGCTACTGTCTTTGACTGGCTTCAGGAATTCTATTTCAGGATCTTGGATCCCGAGACCGGTGAATCCCGTATAGCTTGGGATTTCATGCCGAGATATTTCTGTCCGAACGATGAACTTCACGACAGGAACATCTGGCCTGATTCCGATGTGATGAGGACAGGACAGTTAAGGCAGCATTTCGATGCAGTCACTAAGGAATTTGATATGTTCCTTTCCGGATTAGGATATGAGAGAATGGAAGGCGGAGTGTACAGGGTAAGGGAGCATAATGACGGAAATTATGTCTTTTTCTGTCACTTCGGACTTATGTCCGTCCTGACCGGATATCTGACAGGGATCGCAGCGCCTGCCCTCTGGCAGGGATTCTTCTGCGCTCCCACGGGCATTACGGTGATAGGAACAGAGGAAAGGGAACCGGGGTACGCAGCTTTCAGGGTTCAGTATTTCGGTGACGCAAGCCATCTTGCAGATGAAGGGGAACCTTTATCTGCATCCGGATATTTTACAGACATGTTTGATGACAGGAAGGGGGAATCTTAATGATCGCGATCGCAGCTGTAGACATGAACTGGGGGATAGGATACGCAGGAGAACTTCTCGTATCGCTTCCTGAGGACCAGAAGGGTGTTTTCCGGAAATATACTTCCGGACACACCGTAGTATACGGAAGAAAGACTCTCAAGACCTATAAAGATGAGAGGCTTCTTCCCAACAGGATAAATGTTATCCTGACTCACGATGAGACATTCGAAAAGGAAGGGGCAGTGATCTGTCACAGTGTCGAAGAACTCGATGAGTATCTTGCGACGGTCAATGACGAGGTTTATGTGATCGGCGGCGAGTCTACATATAAGCTCCTTCTCGACAGGTGTGACAAGGCTATAATAACTTACATCGAGTACGAATATATGGCAGATGCTTTTTTCCCGAATCTCGACGAGAGACTGGATTGGCGTCTGGAGTCCGAGGAGCCTGCGATAGAAAGTATTGCGGGCGTAACATTCTGTGTAAGACATTACGAAAGGATCAAGGGAGTCTGACATGAAAAAGACAAAATTAGTAACGACAGCGATTACTCTGGCTCTCGGATTATCGCTCATTCCCTGCAGTCCGGTAAGCGCTGCAGGCAAGGTCAAGCTCAGCGAGAAGAATTTCCCGGATAAGGGTTTCCGCAAACGTGTTGCCGAAGTGTTTGATAAAAATGGGGATGGTTATCTTTCTTCAACCGAGATATCAAAAGTAAAAGATCTGTTTTGCTATTCGGATAGTAAGATAGCCGATATAACAGGTATCGAATATCTTACATCGCTTAATAAATTTTACATTGAATCAGATGTTCTGAAAAAAAATGATTTCAGCAAAAATAACACCATTAAGTTCCTTGCTGTCAGAGCGGATATCAGTTCGATCGATCTCAGCAAGAATACAAATCTTGAAGATCTCTGGATGGACGGTAAAAAGCTCCAATCTTTAGATCTCAGCAAAAACACTAATCTCAAAGGACTCTTGTTGACCGCACAAGATGGATACTGTAAGGTTAAGTCTTTAAAGCTCCCGGAAGGATCAAAGCTTGAGTCCGTAGTGATCAGAAGTGACAAGCTTGAGTCGTTTGACGCAAGCAAACTGAACGGGCTCAAGATATTAGATATTTCAGGGCTATATGAAACTTTTAATAATCTTGAGCTCGGGAGCAAAAAGACGCTTAAGGAACTTTCAGTGTATGGAGGTATCACGAGCCTTGATATCAGTAAGTGTCCTAATCTTGAAAAACTCGTTTTACAGACACATATGACATCGATCGATCTCAGTAAGAACAAGAAACTTAAGTATTTAGATATCTCCGGGATGAATACTGAAGAAATCGATATCAGTTCTAATCAGAAGTTAAGTGAAGTTGATATAAATTTCAATACCACAAAGATCTTTACGGTTTCATGCGGACAGAAATTCAATTCGAATTACAGGGGAGGTATCAAGGCTACTTACAGTTCGTCGGATAAGAACATATTTACCGCGAAAACACTTTCCAAACAAGAAGACGGGGATACCAGTTATGCTTGGGCTTTTGAAGCTAAGAAAACGGGAGAAGCCATACTGAAGAAGAGTTGGGAAGATGGTGATTCTGAAAATATCCGGGTAAAGGTCCTCTATAAGGATGTAACCAACAAGTCTGATTTCTGGTATGAACCTACATATGCCCTTTCTGATGCAGGCATAGTAAAAGGCTACAATAACCAGACCGAGTTCAGACCTGCCAACGACTGTACAAGAGCTCAGATGGTAACATTCCTCTGGAGACTTGCAGGCAGTCCGTCTCCCAAAGCAAAGAAGACGGATTTCAAGGACGTCAACAGCAGCGATTATTTCTTTAAGGCTGTTATCTGGGCTGTAGAGCAGGGAATTACGACAGGTGTATCCAAGGACAAGTTTGATCCTCAGGGTGTATGTACCAGAGCACAGACGGTTACTTTCCTCTGGAGGATGGCCGGTAAGCCCGAATCCAAGACGACAACATGCAAGTTCGGTGACGTAAAGAGTTCTGACTACTTCTTTAAGGCAACCATCTGGGCGTCTGAGAAGAAGATAGTTGCAGGTTATTCTGACGGCACTTTCCAGCCCAAGGGCAAGTGCCTGAGACGTCAGATGGTAACGTTTTTGTATAAGTATTCAAAAAATGCAGCAGGATAAAGAGACATGAAACAAATGAGTATTAAAAAGTTAGGATCCATTATAGCCATGGGCGTTCTTATGATCGCAGCTCCCCTGCTGTTGTCCGCTAATGTAGGTGCTGCATCTGGAGTTGCCATTAATGATAAAAACTTCCCTGATAAGCAATTCCAGAAATATATCAAAGAAAATTATGATAAGAATAAAGACGGTTCTCTTTCTGCTTCGGAGATCAACGATGTTAAGGAGATCGCCCCCGGTACTGTCGAGATAGCTGACTTCACGGGTCTCAAATTCTTTCCCAAGCTCGAAGTCTTTATCTCTTACTATGACGGCGTTTCCGAGATCGATGTAAGTCACAATCCGGAACTTAAGGATCTGAGAGTTACCAGCCGTCTTTTGGACAGTATCGATGTCAGCTGCAATCCTAAATTAACAAAGTTTACGGTCAACTATATGAGGATCAGCGATATTACTGTCCTTCCGGGTCTTGATCTGAAGGCACAGGCTGATTATCAGACGATTAAATCGGTCAGATCAACGAATGAAGATATCTTCGAAGCAAAAGACGATACCGACAGGGATTTCTTCGGCAGAGAATGCCATATTGTCTGTCTCAAGACTAAGAAAGCAGGGAATGCCAAGATCGTCATTAAGGATATATACGGCGGCGAAGGCGAGGTTAATGTCAGAGTCATATATAAGGATGTAAAGAACAGATCTGATTTCTGGTATGAACCGACATATTATCTTTCGGATAAGGATGTTGTAAAGGGCTATGACAAGCAGACTCTGTTCAAGCCTGCCAACGACTGTACAAGAGCTCAGATGGTAACTTTCCTCTGGAGACTTGCAGGCAGTCCGTCTCCCAAAGCAAAGAAGACGGATTTCAAGGACGTCAACAGCAGCGATTATTTCTATAAGGCTGTTATCTGGGCGGTTGAGCAGGGAATTACGACAGGTGTATCCAAGGACAAGTTTGATCCTCAGGGTGTATGTACCAGAGCACAGACGGTTACTTTCCTCTGGAGGATGGCCGGCAAGCCCGAACCTGCGTCTAAGAAATGTAAGTTCTCTGACGTTAAGAGCAAGGATTATTTCTATATAGCAACGATCTGGGCGTCTGAGAAGAAGATAGTTGCAGGTTATTCTGACGGCACTTTCCAGCCCAAGGGAAAATGCCTGAGACGTCAGATGGTAACCTTCCTTTACAAATACGATAAGAACGTTAACGGTAAAGGCTGACAGTTATCGGTGTTTCCTATAGCTCCCCTCCTTTGAGGGGAGTTTTTTTGTTCTGGTTCTTTATTGGGACTTAAGTCTTAAGGTGAGGAGATCGATGAAATTTTCACTTCATATATCTGACCTTTATTGTTAAAATCTATTAAGTTAAGAATAATCTAATATGGAGGCAGATCGTATGGGCGAAGTGAAGTATAAGCGTGTATTGCTCAAGGTGTCCGGTGAGGCCTTAGCCGGCGCATCGAAGGTTGGTATAGACAACGAAGTTATCAAGGAGATATCCACCAACATCAAGGCAGTTTCCGACCTCGGTGTTGAAGTTGCGATAGTAGTCGGAGGCGGAAACTTCTGGAGAGGACGTTCCTCTGAGAAGATGGACAGGGTCACGGCAGACCATATGGGTATGCTCGCAACGCTTATGAACGCACTGGCATTAAGCGATGCCCTGGAGCAGGTCGGATGTACGACACGTGTCCTGTCAGCGATCGAAGTCCGCCAGATGTGTGAGCTCTATATAAGGAAGCGCGCCATCAGACATCTTGAGAAAGGCCGTATAGTTATCTTCGCATGCGGTACAGGCAATCCTTATTTCTCCACGGATACAGGTGCAGCCCTCCGCGCGACCGAGATCGGGGCGGATGTATTCCTTAAGGCAACTATGGTAGACGGTGTCTATGACAAGGATCCGCATGTTTATCCTGATGCCGTAAGATATGAGACCGTCACCCATGACGAAGTCCTTAAGCTCAACCTCAAGGTAATGGATGCTACCGCTGCGGCTCTCTGCAGGGATAACAATACCAAGATCCTTGTATTCTCGATGGAAGATCCCGGGAACATCGTAAGGATCGTCAAGGGAGAGAATCTTGGCACCCTTGTCGAGTAAAATGTCACAAAGGAATTGCAAGTTAGAGATATAATTTAAAGACACATATCGAAAGGAGAAGATGATCATGGCAATGATAGAGATAACAAAAGCTGATTATGACAAAGTAGAAGACAAGATGAGGAAGTCCATCGACAATCTCATCGAGAACCTTAACGCGATCAGGGCAGGAAGAGCAAATCCTCATGTCCTTGATAAGATCACGGTAGATTACTACGGATCACCGTCTCCTCTTAATGCCGTATGTAACATTCAGGTTCCCGAGGCCCGTATGATCACACTGACCCCCTGGGATCCTTCGATGCTGAAGACGATCGAGCGTGCGATCCAGGCTTCCGACCTCGGTATCACGCCTTCCAATGACGGTAAGGTCATCAGGCTCCTCTTCCCGGTCCTCACTGAGGAACGCCGTAAGGACCTCGTAAAGCAGGTCAAGGTTTACGGGGAAGAAGCTAAGGTCGTTGTCAGGAATGTACGCCGTGATTACATCGATAAGATGCGTGCGGCCAACAAGAAGAAGGAACTTACCGATGATTCCCTCAAGGAATACGAGGAGAAGGTCCAGAAGATCACCGACAAGTTCATCGCCGAGGTAGATACTACCTGTGAGAAGAAGAACAAGGAACTGATGGAGATCTGATGGCAAAAGATAGTAAGGATAAGTTCTCTACAGAAGGGCTTAAGGTTCCCGAAAGCCTCGGTGTCATTATGGACGGCAACGGCAGATGGGCCAAGAAGAGGCTGCTGCCGAGATCCGCGGGACACCGTGCCGGCGCAGAGAACCTGAAAGAGCTTTGCCGTAACTGCGGAAGATACGGCGTTAAGTATCTGACCGTATATGCCTTCTCCACGGAGAACTGGTCAAGACCTCAGTCGGAAGTCGATCAGCTCATGAAGCTTTTCGTTGAGTTTTTCGAAAAATACGATCCCGAACTTGAAGAAGAGGGGATCCGGGTAAGGTTTACCGGCGATATCGATGCTCTTCCCGAGAATATCAGGAAAGTCTGCAGGGAAGGCGAAGAGAGGTCCGCAGGAAGACAGAAGATGCAGCTGATCGTTGCATTCAATTACGGCGGCAGAAGAGAGATCACCCAGGCAGCGCAAAGCCTTGCCAGGGATGTCGCCGAAGGGAAGATCTCCGTTGAGGATATTACGGAAGATTCGCTTTCTTCGAGAATGTATCTTCCCGATGTTCCGGATCCGGACCTGATAATCAGGCCTTCGGGCGAGATGAGGATATCCAACTTCCTCTTGTGGGAGTGCGCATATTCCGAATTCTGGGTATCGGATACCCTGTGGCCGGACTTCGGATATGATGAACTGACGAGTGCGTTCAGGGATTATGCCAAACGTGACAGACGCTTTGGCGGATTAAGTAAAAAAGAAGGATGAGAGCAGGAAATGAGACAGAGGGTAATAACAGGTTTTATATTTGCAATAGTTGTTGCAGGACTGTACTTTCCGTCTCTGTTCTTACCCGACCTTATCCTGCTGTTCGCATTGCCCGTAGGCATCATAGCGACTTATGAACTCATAAAGGCATTTAAGGCCGGCGGCTTTAAGCCCTGTGTTCCCCTTATCATAGCAGGCGAATCCATAGGTCTGGTCATCTATGTTGTTTCCCGCTTCCTTGCATTTGACCTGTCAAAGGTGCTGGCATTCTTCCTTTTGCTCATCCTGAGCTTCTGCCTGGCCTGCGTCATACTCGTGCCAGTCGTAAGACAGGATGAGTTCGCTGACGCTTCCGGTGAAAAGGGCGGAGTAGGCAATACCTTCGTTGACGGTACCATTACGGCAGGCATCATCCTTTATATCGCATTCCCACTGTTCTGTCTCATAAGCTGCATCGGCTTCGCACAGAACGGCTGGTATTATATGCTGCTCGGTGTCGTCTCATCCTGGATGTCTGATGTGTTCGCTTATTTTGCAGGCGTAACTCTCGGCAAGCATAAGATCGTTCCCCATATCAGTCCCAAGAAATCCTGGGAAGGCTGTATCGGCGGAGTCTTAGGATGTGCAGTTATCGTTTCAGTCTATTCTGATCTTGTTATTTACGGGCTTGATAAGCCTGATATCGGAATCGTAGGATTTACCGTTCTTACGTTCATATTCGGTATGTTCCTTTCTGTCGTATCTCAGCTGGGCGACTGGCTCGCATCAGTCATCAAGAGACGCGTCGGCATCAAGGATTACGGTAATATCTTCCCCGGACACGGTGGAATGATGGACAGGTTCGACAGCACTTTCTTTACGATCCCTGTCGGCTGTCTTCTTGCATTAACTATATCTGTTTTCTTCAGATAATCTATCGGATGGTGGCATATGAGAGTTTTATCGGTTTTGGGTTCTACCGGGTCGATCGGTGTTCAGACCTTGGAGGTCGTAAGACGTAATCCGGGTGATTTTAAGATCGCAGGATTGTCATGCGGCAGTGATATCGCCACTATTTTGGAACAGATAGAGGAGTTCTCTCCGGAACTCGTATCTGTTGCTTCCGAAAGCAAGGCCGCTGAACTCAGGGAACTTATCGCGTCCCGTCTTCCTTCGTTGAGGACCGAAGTTATCGGCGGTGAGCGTGCTGCAACTGAGGTTGCATGTCTTTCTTCCGCAGATACAGTGGTCGGAGCAATCGTGGGATTTGCGGGACTGGAACCCGTATACCATGCCATCAGGGAAGGCAAGGACATAGCTCTTGCCAACAAGGAGACACTGGTAGCAGGCGGAGATTTCATAATGAAGGAAGCTTGCTCCAGAGGCGTCGATATCCTTCCTGTCGACAGTGAGCATTGTGCCATCTGGCAGTGCCTCTGGGGAGAGAAGAGATCTAATCTCGACAGGATCCTCTTGACTGCATCCGGCGGACCTTTCCGCGGAAAGAAGAGGGAGGACCTCGAGAATGTAACACTTGAGATGGCTCTTAACCACCCTACATGGAAGATGGGAGGAAAGATAACCATCGATTCGGCTACAATGATGAACAAGGGACTGGAGGTCATCGAAGCTCATCATCTTTACGGGATCGATGTGTCAAAGATAGATGTTGTTGTCCATCCGCAGAGCGTTATCCATTCCATGGTAAGGATGAAGGACGGATCAGTTCTTGCCCAGATGGGCATGCCTTCGATGATATTGCCGATCATGGTGGCTCTCTATTACCCCGAGAGAGGCGACATGATCAACGAGCCTTTCGATCCTTTCTGCGAGGGTGCAAGACATCTTACTTTCGAACCCTGCGACACCGAAGTCTTCGGCCTGTTAAAGCTTGCCTATGAAGTATCTTCGGAAGGAGGGATCCTGCCTGCGGTAATGAACGGCGCAAATGAAGCTGCCGTTGCTTCGTTCCTTGAGGGCGGGATAAGGTTTATCGACATCGAGACTGTTGTAAGGAACACGGTCGATGCCATGTCAAAAGATAATTGTGCTGCAAGTCTTGATTCCGTTACGGAGGCAGACAGGCGCTCACGTGAGATAGCGAATAACAAGATAAGGGAGATATTAAATTGAGTGTTTGGACGATAATAGTTGTTATCCTGATGTTAGGGCTCCTCGTGACCATTCACGAGCTGGGCCATTACTGGACAGCCATGCTTCTGAAGATTAAGGCTTTCGAGGTATCGATCTTTGTAGGACCTAAGCTTGTCAAATGGAAGAACAAGAAGGGCGTTGATTTCTCCATCAGATGTATCCCTTTCGGGGCATATGTGCTCTTTACACAGCTGGATGAGAACGGCAACGTTGTTGAAAGCGATGATCCGCAGCTTCTCGTAAACCAGCCGCGTTTCAAGAGACTGATCGTGTCGCTCGCGGGACCTTTAATGAACGTGATCCTCGGCATCGTCATATTTGCGGTTATGAATATGGCCACCGGTTTTACGAGCCTTGATATAGCCAAAGCGCCTGAAGGATCCCAGCTCTATTCACATCAGTACACAGTCGGAGATACGATCACGGAGATCAACGGGCACAAGGTGTTTACCCAGCTCGATTATTACTACGAGAGCGAGATGGCGGTAAACCAGCTCCAGAATCTGACTTTGACATTGAAGTCCAAGGCAGACGGGAGCACTTATGACCTGACTCTGGTCCCCGAGGTCGGTGAGCGTCCCATGATCGGCGTTACGGCATATACTGCCTGCGACAACAAATACAAAGCATGGGAGATAGTCGCGGTCGATGAGAACCAGAACGGCGGCAAGCCTGTCCTCAAAGCGGGAGATTATCTGGTATCAGTTGACGGGAAGGCGACATGCGACAAGGATTTCAATGATTTCCTTGCGACACGCAACGAAGGCGATACGATGAAGCTCGAGTATATAAGGAACGGCGAGACTTATACCGCTGACTGCATAAAGACCATGATCAAGTATGCCAATCCGAGAGGTATCTATCTTATCGGATACCGTGTCGATTCCGTATCGAATTTCTTCCGTTCACTGGGTTATGCAGCCAAGATGCCGATCACTGTCGCCAATGTTTCCGTCAAATCCGTCAGGGATGTTTTTGTCGGCAAGGAGGAAGTCTACAACATGGTATCAGGACCCGTCGGGGTAACGACTGCCGTGTCCGATGTCGTGGATAATGTGGATGAGACCATCGAACAGAAAGTGTATTCGGTATTCATGCTCTGCGGATATATATCCATCGGTCTGGCTTTTACAAATCTCCTTCCCATTCCGGGTTTGGACGGTGTCCAGATCGTGCTGATCATTGCGGAGATGATAATCGGAAGACATCTTTCAAAGAAGACGGAGAACATCATCAATGCGGTCGGATTCATAATGCTGATAGCCCTTGTCCTGTTTGCCCTGGCATCGGATGTCATAAGGATTTTCCTCGGAGGATGATATGACACATAAGGTTAAGATCGGAAATGTTGAGATAGGCGGCGGATCGAATATCAAGATCCAGTCGATGAATACGACTGATACCAGAGATGTCAGATCCACTCTTGAGCAGATCAGACAGCTTGCTGAAGCAGGCTGCGACATTACGAGAGTAGCTATCCCTGACGTGGAGGCCGCAGTGGCTTTGAAGGAGATCACAAAGTATTCTCCGATACCTGTCGTTGCCGATATCCATTTTGACTATAAGCTTGCGATAGCCGCTTGCGAGAACGGGGCTGCCAAGATCAGGATCAATCCCGGTAATATCGGTGATCCGGAGAATGTGAGGAAAGTAGCCGATTGCTGTAAGGAGAGAAAGATCCCGATCAGGGTCGGAGTCAATTCAGGATCCGTGGAAAGGTCTCTCATTGCCAAATACGGCGGGGTTACGGCCGAAGCCATGACCGAGAGCGCGTTGGGTGCGGTGAAGATCTTGGAAGATATGGATTTTGAAGACATCGTCGTATCCATAAAGTCGTCTTCTCCCAAGCTTACGATCGATACATACAGGATCCTCTCATCCAAGTGTGATCATCCCCTGCATGTCGGAGTAACGGAAGCAGGGACCTTGAGGGAAGGTATGATCAAATCGGCTGTCGGGATAGGGACCCTTCTTGCAGAAGGGATAGGCGATACCATAAGAGTCTCGCTGACGGCAGATCCCGTTGAGGAAGTAAGAGCCGCTAAGATGATCTTAAGAGCCCTTGACCTTGAGAAGCAGGGAATAACATTCGTTTCCTGTCCCACCTGCGGAAGGACGCAGGTACCGCTCATAGAACTTGCGGGCAAAGTGGAGAAAAAGATATGTGATCTCCCTTACAACATCAAAGTCGCGGTAATGGGTTGTGCCGTAAACGGCCCCGGAGAAGCCAGAGAAGCTGATATCGGGCTTGCAGGCGGCAAGGATGAATTCCTTCTTTTCGAGAAGGGACAGACAGTAAGAAAGATAAAGACCGCAGACATAGATGCGGCTGTTGATGAATTTGTAGAAGAGGTTATCAGAGTTGGAAAAGGACAAAAGACTGATCAGGCTTTATGAAGCACCGGATATCGACAGTTACGGCATAAGCGGGATCATAGTTGATAATATAACGATCTTCCAGAAACTCGGGAAGATCATCATTACTCTTACCGGCAGTGACAGTCTTAACGAGAATAACCGGCTGGGAGTCTATAGCGACCTGTTTTCGCAGAGATACCGTCTTAAGATGCTGCCCCGTTTTCTCGATATAAACGAGGACAACATCAATGAGAGGGTTTCCTGCCTTACCGATACGGTCAGATATCTTGCAAGGGATATAGATGAATCCCTCTTCGGCAAGCTTTCCGGCATGGATCTCAGATGGAACGACGGAACTCTTGAGATAGGCATTCCTTCCGGCATGTTCAACGTCTATGACGACGGGGAACTTGCCAGGATCGAAAAAGAGGTCAAAAGGGCGATAGAAGGATTGACTTCTGTCGACATAAAGAATGTAAGGATCGTATCGGTCGAGGATACGGAGGATGAGTTCGTCAATGACAGTGACGCTTTCTCCAACACGGCAGTCAAGTACTACCGTAACGAGGCTGAGATCGAGGAAGAGACTGTTTCCTTGAAGCAGCAGGTCATGGATAAGTTCGAGAAAGAACATGCAGACCTTGATAAGAATTCCTGGGAATACAAAGCCAAGCTCGCGCAGGAGACTGCTCCCGCATCATCCAAGGAATATAAGTATGAACCGAATTCCTCCGCTACCGTGTTCGGCAGGGTAAAGGAGGTTTCCGTCATCACGGACATAGACAAGCTCGAATACGGTGATACAGACATGAGCGTCACGGGTCTCCTCATGAGAAGAAAGGACGATAAGCTCAAGCTTGCCAAGTCAGGCAAGTCGGTAATCGCCAGGTTCATAATGATCGACAAGACCGGCGGAGTCGGATGTGTCATGTTCTTAAAGCCTGAAGAAGCAGATGCATTTGAATCCCAGTTCGAAGAAGAAAAACCGGTCTTCTGCGGTATCCAGGGAAGCCTTGAGAACGACAAGTACAGCGGTGAGCCTCAGTTCCGTGTTAACGGCATCTTTGAAGCAAAACCTGCTGAAGGCAGACATGACAATGCTCCCGTTAAGCGTGTCGAGCTCCACTGCCATACCACTTTCTCGGAGAAGGATGCCACTTCTGTCCCTTCGAAGATGATGAAACTGGCGGCTTCCTTCGGACACAGGGCCTGTGCCGTAACTGACCACGGCGTTGTCCAGGCTTTCCCGGAAGTCTATAACACTGCGATGGATATCGCGAAGAAGGATACATCGGATAAGGATCACTTCAAATCCATTTTGGGATGTGAGGGTTATCTCGTTGACGACGGGAAGACAGTCTTCTTTAATCTGCCTTTCAACAGAGACCTCAGCAGTCACGTGGGGTCTTTCACGGCTGTTACCATCAGGCGTAACGGGAAGGATCCTTTCCGTGACACGTTTTCTGCCGTTTCAGCCTCCAAATACAGACTGAAGGGCTATGTGGGCAGACCTCCTTACAGTGAAGGCGAGACTGATGAAGACGCCATGGCTTTCGTGGCAAAGGATGTCGACAAGTCTCTCTGGGATGAATCAGAGATCCCCGAGAACCTGTCTGACGAAGCTCTCAAGACGGAAGAACTTTCTTCTTCCGTTCCCGTTGCGGATATCCGCCGTTATCAGGATGAACCTTCCGATTATTCAGAGACTGAGATCATCCCTGAAGAGCTGGTATATGAACACGTCGCTGATTTCTATGCGGAGTTCGAAGACAGTATCTTTGACGGCGGGGAAGTAAGCCAGTCCTACTTTGTAATGGGTGAACTCCTTGACTTCATCGCTGATTCTTATGTAACAGGTCCCGATATATTCAGCACGCTCGCTTTCCTGAGGCGTGCGGGATTCGGTATCGACGTCGAAAAACACGTTCATTACAAGTACAAGTTCAATATGCCCGTATCCAACGATCAGGATATAATCGAAAACTTCTACAATGGGGATTATCCGGCTTATGAAGCGCCTGATCTTGATGCGGAATTATCTGAAGAGAAGATGTTCGATATATGCGCTAAGAGCGCAGAACTTTTCATATCGATGATCAGGGATTCCGGAACAACAGATCCTTATGAAGTCAACGAAAAGATCGGACACAAGTCTCCCGATGATATCAAGTCGAGAAAGGAATCCCCTACATATCACATCATATATCTTGTAAGGAATTATGTAGGTCTCTATGGTCTTTATAATCTCGTATCCGAGTCTCATGTCAACTACTTTTCGATGAGACCCAGGACTCCCAAGAGCCTTCTCAGATACTGGGCATCCGGTCTCATCATCGGTGGTGCCTGCGAGAGGGGAGAGATCTACCGTCATGTTCTTTCCACATATAAGTCCTGCGGCAAGGACCGCATCAAGGCAAGACAGCTTCTGAATGAGTCTTTGGAGTTCAAGAAGATTTTGAGCCTTTACGATTATGTCGAGATACAGCCCTTGTGCAACAACATCTTCCTTACGAGGCAGGATCCTTCCAAATCCGATACGGGTGAAGTTGCGATCAATGCCGAGGATATAAGGGTCGTAAACGAACTACTGGTCGAGACCGCGGACGACCACGGCATGATGTGCTGTGCTACCTGCGATGCCCACTATCTTGAGAAGGACGATGGCCAGTACCGTAAGTACATAATGATGGACATGGGCTTCAAGGATGCGGAACTCCAAAGCGACCTCTACTTCAGGACGACTGAGGAGATGCTTGCCGAGTTTACTTACCTCGGTGAGAAGAAAGCTGAAGAAGTAGTCATCACGAATACAAACAAGATCGCGGACATGATCGATTACGGGATCAAGCCTTTCCCTGACGGTACATATCCGCCCATGATCTCCCACGCCGCAACAGACGTCAGGGATATCACTTATACGCGTGCAAATAAGCTCTACAGACATAACGGGGAACTTAATCCCGTCGTCAAGGCCAGGATCGAGAAGGAGCTGGGATCGATCATCGGTAACGGATTTGCGATCATGTACTATATCGCATACCGTCTCGTTAAGAAATCCAATAACGACGGCTATATCGTAGGATCGAGAGGATCTGTCGGTTCTTCCTTTGTTGCCACGATGTGCGGAATATCGGAAGTCAATCCTCTGCCTCCTCATTACAGATGTCCGAAGTGTAATTACGCGGAATTCGACGAGAGCGGCAACTACGGATCGGGATACGATCTTCCCGATAAGGCATGTCCCTGCTGCGGCGAGGACATGAAGAAGGACGGCCAGGATATCCCTTTCGAGACCTTCCTCGGCTTCAAGGGAGACAAGCAGCCTGATATCGATCTTAACTTTTCAAGCGAATACCAGCCGAGAGCGCATAAATATGTTGAATATCTGTTCGGACTTACACATACCTTCCGTGCCGGAACCGTTGCTTCCTTCAAGGACAAGAACGCTCTTATGGTAGTAAGGAAGATCTGTGAGGAGAGAGGCGAACCTTATACCAGCGCCAAGCTGACATATATGTCTTACGGCATCGTCGGCGTCAAGAGGACCACCGGCCAGCATCCGGGAGGTATCGTCGTTATCCCGAAAGAGATGGATATCTATGATTTCACTCCGATCCAGTGTCCCGCGAACAAGACCGACTTAGGTATCATCACTACGCACTTCGACTTCAATGCGATGCACGACACGATACTTAAGCTCGATATCCTGGGTCACGCGGATCCTACGATGCTGCGAATGCTCTACGAGCTGACAGACATCGATGTTACATCTATCCCGATTCCGCAGGAGAAGGTCATGTCATTGCTCAAGGATTCCTCAGCTCTTGAACTTCTGCCTTCAGGCGATAAAGAGAGAGGCGCGACCCTTGGACTTCCCGAACTGGGAACTCCTATGGCCCGCGGCATGATCGAAGAAGCAAAGCCTACCAGGTTCTACGACCTGGTCCAGCTGATGGGTCTGTCCCATGGTACTGATGTATGGGCAGGAAACGCCCAGGATCTTATCAGGAGCGGAACCTGTGACATCAACACGGTCATAGGATGCCGAGACTCTATCATGACAAGGCTCATCTATTGGGGCCTCCCCAACAAGGATGCTTTCGACATCATGGAGAATGTCCGTAAGGGTAAGGTTGCCAAGGGCAAGTGTCCCGAAAAGTGGGAAGCCTGGAAGGCCATGATGAAAGAGAAGGGAGTGCCGGACTGGTACATCGAATCCTGTCAGAAGATCAAGTATATGTTCCCTAAGGCACATGCTGCCGCATATTCCATATCTTCACTCCGTATAGCATGGTTCAAGGTCTTCTATCCTGTTGAATACTATTGCGCTTACTATACGATCAGGGCGGGCGAATTCGACGCTTATACTATGTGCTTCGGCAAGGACAGGGTCGTTGCCAGAAGGAAGTATCTGGAAGAACAGAAAAAGCACGATGACAACCCCAAGATCAAGGATGAGGCGCTGCTCTGCGAACTCGTTGAAGAGATGTACGACAGAGGTATCTCTTTTGCCCCGATCACTTTGGACGGATCAGACGGAAAGAAGTTCCTTAAGGTAGACGATAAGCACATAAGACCACCCTTTGCTGCGATCGACAGCATTTCCGAAAGTATGGGCATGGGCATCGCGCAGGCAAGGGACCAGGAGCCGTTCAAGAACAGGGAAGACTTTACCAACAGGAGCGGCATAGGACAGTCTGCAACACAGGTCATACTGGATTACGGCGGGATCATCGACGATCTTCCCGAGAGCGCGCAGATGACTCTGTTTGACTTTTTCGATGCCGGCGGAGGCGGATTCTGATGAAAGCCGTAAGGGTTATCTTAAGAGACGCGGTCAAACAGCTTGACAGGCCCTTCTCATATCTGGTTCCGGAAGGAATGGATAAGATCAGGGAAGGATACATGGTCCGCGTCCCTTTCGGCAACGCGAGAAGGACCAAGGATGCCCTGGTGATCGAAGTCTACGATGAGACCGATAGCGAGATCCTTTCAAAGCTTAAGCCGGTCGAAAGCCTTGTGACCGACGAACCTGCAATGAATCCCGATCAGATGGAGATATTCGGCAAGGTCGCAAGCCGCTTTAACTGCACGAAGGGGCAGGCTGTTGCCCTCTTCGTTCCGTCTTTCGTGTCAGCATATAAGGATCCCAAAGTTACCATGGTAAGTCTTGTTGACAGGGAGCAGGCTCTCGAAAAGGTCAGGTCGGGCGAACTCCGAAGTTATAACCATATCAGGATAATCGAATATCTGGCTGAATTCGGACCGACCGAGAAGAAGGTCCTCCTTAATTCCGCCAAGGCAACGGCCGCACAGCTTAAAACCGTTGCGGACAAGGGAATAGTAAAACAGAGCAAGGTCAAGGCTCTTCCCGAAGAAGAGAAGGAAGAAGAGGAGATCCAGGGCCGTTTTACCGAGAAGTTCGAACTTAACGATGCGCAGAAGAATGCGGTGGAAGCCGTAACATCCACAGTTCTGCCTCAGGGAAAGAAGGAAGTCTTCCTCCTGCACGGCATAACGGGAAGCGGCAAGACCGAAGTCTATCTTAACTGTGCCGAGAAAGTCGTTGCAGCAGGGGGCGGAGTCATCTACATGGTGCCCGAGATATCCCTTACGCCCCAGACCATAGGCTGGATCAAGGGACGTCTCGGAACGGGCGTTGCTGTCCTTCACAGCCGTCTTACCGACCGTGAGAGGTTCAGACAGTGGGATCTCATAAGGAGCGGCAAAGCGAAGATAGTTGTCGGACCCAGATCCGGCATCTTCGCGCCTGTTGAAAATCTTAAATTGATAATCATTGATGAGGAACACGACGGATCTTATAAATCCGAATCCCATCCGAGATACAACGCCAGGGATATCGCCATGATGCGCGCATCCGTTACGGGAGCCAAGATAATCCTGGGATCCGCCACGCCTTCCGTGGAGTCTTTCTATGCGGCGAGCAACGGTTACTACAAGTATCTATCTCTGCCTTCAAGGGCCAGGAATGATTCCGTTCTGCCGGCCATAAGGCCTGTCGACATGAAGGAACAGATAAAGCTCGGAGCAGGACAGATCCTGTCTTTGCCTTTGCGCAACGCCATGGCCAGGGCTTTCGCATCAGGCAATCAGGCTATGCTCTTCCTTAACAGAAGAGGGTATTCGAGGAGCTTAGTCTGTTCAGACTGCGGTCAGCCTGCATGCTGTGTCAACTGTTCCGTGGCCATGACACTCCATTCTTCCGTAAGAGGCGGGAAGCCTTTGCTCATCTGCCATTACTGCGGTTATACCATACCTGCATCCGAAGCGGAGTGCTTAGGCTGCAAGAGCCGTAAGTTCATAAAAGCCGGTTTTGGCACCCAGCAGCTTGAAGAACTGCTGTCGACACTTTTCCCGGCTCAGAAGATATTGAGGATGGACCAGGACAGCATGATGAGCGCAGAGTCCTACAAGGAAGTTACGGATTCTTTTGCAAGGGGAGATGCTTCGATCCTCATCGGAACGCAGATGATCGCCAAAGGGCACGATTTCCCGAAAGTGACCGTTGTAGGCATACTCGGCGCTGACCTGATGCTCGCATCCTCCAACTGTAAAGCATCTGAAAGAGCGTTCCAGCTCATTACCCAGGCTGCGGGCCGCGCAGGCAGAGGATCGGATCCGGGAGAAGTCTTTATACAGAGCCTGAGGCCGGATCTGCCGCTTTTCGGATATGCCGCAACGGGCGACTACAAAGCGTTTTACAATACCGAGATCGAGTACAGGGAGAGGATGCATCTTCCTCCGTTCAAGGCCTGCGGACAGCTTACGATACAGTCTGAGGATGAGACCGGGCTTGAGATAAAGGCGAGGGAACTTGCGGGATACGTGAGGGAATTCACTTCATATCAGGACGAAAGATACGGATTTGAGGTTTTCGGACCCGTTCCCGACGTGATCTACGAGCTCCGCGGCAGATACAGGATGAACATAATGATCAAGGCTGCGAACAAATCCGCGTTGAACGCTGTATTTTCGCAGGTTGCGAAGGATTTTGACCCCAGGGAATACCAGATCTCTTACGATAACGATTCGGTAAACTGACAGGGCCTTTGCTGTACGCGCCACGAGTACATATGTGCTCCCTGAAAGTATATCTTGATTATATTTAAATAAGGGTGCTAAAATCTACGGGTGTATTCATTTTTACAAAGGAGGATATGATATGTCCAGACCAGTATTTCAGGGCGCAGGGGTAGCTATTGTAACACCTTTTACAGATAACGGTATCGACTTTGCCAAGTTAGAGCAGATGATCGATTTCCAGATAAAGAACAAGACGGACTGCATCATTATCTGCGGATCCACAGGTGAAGCAGCAACAATGACAGAAGAGGAACACTTGGCGGCGATCAAGTGCGCTGTCGATGCAACTGCAGGAAGAGTACCTGTTATCGCAGGCACGGGTTCCAACGATACCCAGTTCGGTATAAGCCTTACGAAGAAGGCTCAGGAATTGGGCGCTGACGCTGCTCTCCTCGTTACGCCTTACTACAACAAGTGCACACCCGAGGGTCTTTACCGTCACTATAAGGCCATCGCTTCTGCAGTGGACCTTCCGATCATCCTTTACAATGTTCCTTCCAGGACCAACGTAAACATCTCACCGGCTGTTCTCGCAAGACTTGCCGAGTGTGACAATATCGTAGGCGTCAAGGAGTGCAACCTCTCACAGGTTCCCGATACGGTATCCCTGACAGGCGACCGTTATGCACTCTATTCCGGTGAGGACGGACTTGTTGTTCCCATGCTCTCACTCGGTGCACAGGGCGTCATCTCCGTTGTATCCAACCTCCTGCCTGAGAAGATGAGCACGATGGTACATGCATACCTCGACGGAGATACGAAGACGGCAAGGGATATCCAGATCAACATCATCCCTCTTGTCAACGCTCTCTTCTGTGAGGTCAACCCGATCCCCGTAAAGGAAGCTCTCAATATCGCCGGCTGGAATGTCGGTATGCCGAGACTCCCTCTTTGCGAGATGAGCGAAGCAGGCCATAAGAGAATGGAAGAAGTCCTGGCTCAGTATGACCTTTCCGCCATGGACGAATATATCAAGTAATAGGAGAAGACACTGACGATGTATAAGATCCTTATGCACGGATGCTGCGGAGCCATGGGCCATGCGATCTGCAGGATGTGCCGAGACAATGAAGACTTTGAAGTAGTTGCAGGTGTGGATAAGATCACCGAGTGTGATGAATATTCTTTCCCCATCTTTGCGACTCCCGCCGAGTGCGATGTAGACTTCGACGCTATCATAGACTTTTCGAACAAGAGCGCAGTTGACGCGGTCACAAAGTTTGCCATGGAGAAGGGCAAGCCCATCGTATGCTGCACGACTGCACTTTCCGATGAGACAGTTGCTCTCCTCAAGGAAGCATCCGCTGTCATCCCCGTGTTCAAGTCCGCAAACATGAGCATCGGCATCAATGTCATGGTCGAGCTGGTACGCCAGGCGACCAAGGCCCTCTACAAGGACGCTGATATCGAGATCATAGAAGCGCATCACCACCGCAAGCTCGATGCTCCTTCCGGCACTGCCATCATGATCGCAGACGCCGCCAAGAGCGCGATCGATGAAGAAGTTGAATATGTCTACGACAGACACAGCGTTAACGAGGCGAGAAAGCACAACCAGATCGGTATCTCTTCTATCAGGGGAGGAAATATCGTCGGCGAGCATGAGATAATGTTCATCGGTGACGAAGAGACCGTAAGCATTTCCCACAGTGCCAAGACCCGTGATGTTTTTGCAAGAGGATCACTTACGGCTGCGGCTTTCGTTGCAGATGCAAAGCCGGGGCTCTATGATATGTCGGATGTAATTGCCAAAGCATTCGAAAACTGAAAAAGTAATACAAAAGAATATCGGAGGATAATCAAAAATGTTTGGATCGATCTATTACAGCGGAGCAGCTTCAACAACCGGCGAGCAGATGGCAGGCGGAGATCTGATGAGTACACTTTACTCTATCGGACTTCTCGTTATCATGTTCGTTGTATTCTATTTCCTGCTTATCAGACCCCAGCGTAAGAGAGACAAGGAACTCAAGCAGCAGATGGCAAGCCTTGCGGTTGGCGATAAGGTAGTCACCATCGGCGGACTCGTAGGACTTGTTGCAAATATCAAGGATGATGAGATCACGATATCCACATCCGCAGCAAACACTCTGGTTACGTTCACAAAATCTTCCATCCAGACAGTCATCAGACGTGATGACATCGGCAAGACACCTGTTGAGCCCGAGAAGACCGGATTCTTCGGAAAGAAGAAGTCAGCAAAAGAAAAGGAAGAATAAAGTTTTATGGGAAGGATCCCTGAACGGGTAATTGATGAGATTCTAGATAAGGCCGACATCGAATCCGTTGTCGGCCATTATGTCTCTTTTACCAAGAGAAGCGGATCCAATCTCAAGGGACTGTGTCCTTTCCATTCGGAAAAGACACCGTCCTTTAATGTTAATACGCAGAAAAATATCTACAAATGCTTCGGCTGCGGCAAGGGCGGCAATGCGATCAACTTCATAATGAACATCGAAAGCCTGAGTTATCCCGAAGCAGTAAAGTTCCTGGGCGCCCGTTACGGCGTTGATGTTCCCGAAGAGGATACGGACTTCAGGGAAGCCGGCATCAAACAGCACAAGGACCGCGTAAAGAAGCTCCTGGCGGATGCAGAGGCTTTCTATATTGACGAATTCAGGAATTCCCCGGATGCATCAAATGCCAGATCATATGCCATGAGCAGGCAGCTTGATAAGGACACATGTGAGAAGTTCGGGATCGGCTATGCTCCTGCTGAGTGGGGCGTATTAAAGAGTTTTCTTTCGAAAAAGGGTTATACGGAAGACGAGATGAAGGACTCTGGCCTTTTTACCGTTTCTCAGAAGGGAGATAAGATCTTCGAACTCTTCCGCGGCAGGCTCATGTTCCCGATCAAGGATGCTTTCGGTAATACGATCGCTTTCGGAGGAAGGAACCTGGGCAAGGAACTGCCCAAGTATATCAATTCTCCCGATTCCGCCGTATACAAGAAACAGGACAATCTTTATGCCTATAACATAGCCAAGAAGGAACGCTCGAAGACACTTATCGTTGTCGAGGGTTACATGGATGTTATCGCCATGCACAGGGCTGGCTTCTCTAACACAGTTGCTGCATTAGGTACGGCATTTACTGATTCCCAGCTCAGACTCTGCGCAAGGACCGGCAACTGCGAGGAAGTGGTATTCTTCTTCGATTCGGATGCCGCAGGCCAGAATGCCGCTCTCAGGGCCATTCAGATGATGGTAAAGTACCTGCGCAGGATGAGCGGAATGGCGCTCATAATAAAGATCGCCAAAGTTCCGGGAGGCAAGGATCCTGACGAGTTCATCAGGCTGAACGGTGCCGAAGCTTTCGCGAAGGTAGTCGAGTCAGCCCTGAGCGTATCCGAATATCTTGCCCAGAGGGCATATAACGACAATGTCGATGAGAACGAAAGGCTTGACAGATCCAGATATCTGAACGATATCTGTCTTTACGGTTCCTGGACCGATGATGAGATAGCAAGGGATATCATCGCTTCCGAAGCATCCAAGAAACTGGACATGAGGATCGAAGTCATCACCAACAGGATGGCGGGACTTGCCGCAAACGACAGGGAGCGCGAAGCCATGATGGAAGCGCGCGGCCTCGGCAGGATGAAGGAAGGGGAACTTGAGGCAAGACGCAAGACGAGTTCAGAGGAGATGCCCGATGGTTATTACGACTCCCAGACTCCTCCTCCGGAATATGTGACAGATGCTTTTAAGGGGCAGACGGGCAGCGAGGATACTGCTGCGCCTGTGGCGGTTGAAAACGTGCAGGGAGAGATCTCGCAGGATGAGATAGCAGATCCCATGCAGATAAACCTTATGGCACATGCTCTTTCACTGAACGAGCTGCTTTGCGACAAGAATATGGTCGATAAGGAAGATATCGTCAGGGCGGGTGATTTCAGCTGCGTCAATCTCAAGAAGATGATAAAGGAATACTATGACATCTACACTGTGGGGCAGGGCGTTTCTATCGCGCGCTTCATCGATGTCATGAGCAGATATGTCCTTAACGGCAGACCCGCAGAGGATGTCATCCTCGAAGCCATGACTAACTGTGATAAATACACCGATTCAAGAGTCCTTCGAGACATGTATCTTGCTATCCTCTACAAGGTAAGGTTAGAGTCTATAAGGAGCAGGGAAGAAGCCCTGGTAAGGCAGCTTTCCGTGACTGAAGGCGAAGAGCGCGACAAGATCATGTCTGACCTTAAGAAGATCGATCTTTACAAGAAAAAGATAAAGGACAAGGAGAGTAAGCTTTGAGTCTCCGTCTGGACAGCGTTTTCGCGCATATAAAGAATGCCCGTAAAGACCTTGCTCCCGGCAGGGTGATAGATGTCGGATCCGATCACGGACATACCGCCATATCCTGCCTTGATGAAGATGTTGCCCTTTCAGCCGTCTGTACGGATATCAACGAGGGTCCTGCCAGGATCTGCAGGAACAACCTTGATGAAGCAGGTTATCAGGACAGGGCGGAAGTCGTGGTCACAGACGGCCTTGACGGCGTTTCGCTTAAGGAGAACGATATTGTCGTGATCACCGGCCTGGGAGGTCTTAATACGGTTGACATCCTGAGAAGAGTGCTTGCAAAGGAGGATCTTCCACCCAAAGAGTCGTTGGCTCTGGTGCTGCAGCCCCAAAAATCGATAGAGGATCTCAGGAGATTCTTAAGAGAAGAAGGCTTCCATATCAAGGACGAGACGCCTTTGCTCGATTCTGGTTTCCATTATGTTGTCCTTACCGCAGTATGGGAAGGCGCTCTTGACCGTCCGGACCTGTCCGACATGGAATATGCATATTTCGGACCTGTCCTGCTCGGGAAGATAAAGGAAAAGGATCCTGATACAGAAGAATACTTCGGATACTTGAGACGCATACTCTCAGTCAGGGGCCGATCTGATCCTGCCTGCACAGAGGCACTGGATATTCTCGAAAAGATATTAAATTGAAACAAGTTTGCCTCAAAGTCAGATTGACATAAGCACCTGTAGGTTTACAATGTTAAATTGATCAAATTCCAAGAGGTGAATATATTTATGAAGCTTAAGTACATTATCGCCGCAGCTGTGTCGGTAGTTATGATCGCGGGAATTTCCGTATGCGCTGCTGTTTCTGTCACGAGCATGAACAGCATCCGTGATCTCAAGAATACCATAGAAGAGGAAAGAGCGAAGGCTGATGCTCCCGAAGATCCCGAATATGTTAGGATCGGCGAGGCTTATGAGATAAAGCCCACTAAGAAGATATCCGATGCATATATCTCCGGTGACGATTCGGAGCTTGATGATTCCGAGAAAGCGACCCTGAAGGCTGCTTCAGATGTCATTAAGGAAGTCGTCAAGGATGACATGACACTCTATGAGAAAGAGAAGGCCCTCTATGACTGGGTCACGACAAATGTTTCCAATGAATATGAAGGCATGACGGCTGATCCCCAGCAGCTTGCAGAACCCGGCGCCGTGCTCACCAGCAAGAAGGCTGTGTGTGTAGGATTTGCGACCACATACAAGCTCCTGGTAAACATGATCGGTATCGAGTGCATGGTCGAGCATGATTACGAGAAATCCCACTCCTGGGACGTCCTGAAACTCGACGACGGCTGCTGGTATATCTGCGACTGCTACATGGGAGTGTCTTCAAGACTTGCCAATTTCAACATGAACCAGGAATATGCTCTCGCAAGTCACAGCTTTGATGTCTCTAAGTATCCTGTTGCCAACGGCATAAAGTATTTCCCCGCTTTCAACGAGAAGAAGGATATCAACAAGGCAGAAGACCTTCTCAAGCTCGTTGCCGAATTTCTTGACGGCAAGGACGAGTTCATCAGTATCGGCATGAAGAAGACCGATCTTTCCAGGGCTCAGATGGAATATCTTATCTCGGGGATCTCTTCCAGAGTCGAGATAGAGAACGGATACCTTGATTACAGCGTCAGTGACGTAAAGATCGAAGATACGGAATATACTCTGGCAGTGATCAACAAAACCCTCTACAGCGGATCCTGTGCAGAACTCGATGAAACTACGACAGAAAGATACGAACGTCTCCTTACTTATCAGTTCGGAGAGATAGACTGCGGTGATTCCGGCGACTATGACTGCAACGGCGATGTTGTCTACAACGGCGACGATGAACCTGTGGGGTAACGGATTATGATAAAAAAGATTATTTCACTGATAATCGTAACATTGACTGTATTTGCTCTTGCCGCATGCTCTTCCGGCAGTGGCGACAATGCAAAGTACAAGGCCAAGGAGGTTACCGACAAGGTCAGGGCGGCCATGACCGATCTTGGCGAACTCAAGGAGACCGATATGTCATCGGATACATGGACCAACATCATGGCCTATGTAACCGATATCCCTCAGGACAAGGTAAAGGACCTTGATTATCTCTACATGACCGACGGATCGGCTGAGGAGATATGCGTCATCATCCTTTCCGATGAGGATTCCGCAAAGAAGGTCGAATCCGACATGAAGAACAGGATCAATGTCAGGAAGTCCCATTTCGAGACATACGATCCCGCTGAGATCTCCAAGGTTGAAGCAGCATGTGCATTAAGGAGCGGCAATACCTGCATCCTGATAATCGGCAACCAGGCTCAGAACGGTAAGTTCGAGTTCAACAAGATGATGTCCGAATAACGGTTCGCTTATGGTCTTCTCCAGCATCATATTTCTGATATTCTTCCTGCCGGCATTCTTTATCCTTTACTATGCCGTGCCTGCGAAGGCAAAGAATGCGATACTGCTCCTGGCAAGTCTCATCTTCTATGCCTGGGGAGAACCCAAATACATAATCCTGCTCGTTATCTCATCGGTCGTTGACTATATCAACGGCCGCATGATGGAGAAGTTCGACGGCAAGGATAAGATCAGGAAGATATTCCTGGTGATCTCCGTTGTCATCAATCTGTCCCTGCTCGCGGTGTTCAAGTATTCCGGACTCTTCATCGAAACGCTGAACAGGATCCCGTCATTTAATATCCCCGATCCCGGTCTGCCTTTGCCGATCGGGATAAGTTTCTTCACTTTCCAGACGATGAGCTACAGCATCGATGTCTACAGAAGGGAAGTAAAGGCTGAGCATAACTTCCTTAACTACATGACATATGTCTCGATGTTCCCCCAGCTCATTGCAGGCCCCATCGTACGTTATAAGGATGTCGGCAAAGAACTTTCTTCCCGTAAGATCACGTTCGAAAACGTCACATCCGGCTTTATCAGGTTCGGTATGGGTCTTTTCAAAAAAGTTCTGATCGCAAACGGGATAGGGCAGCTCTGGGACTGTTGTCTTGAAAGCGTTTCGTCTTTAAGTTTTGCAACGGCCTGGCTGGGCGCGGCCGCATTCAGTTTCAAGATCTATTTTGATTTCTCGGGTTATTCCGACATGGCAATAGGTCTCGGAAAGATGATGGGTTTCGATTATCCCGAAAACTTCAACTATCCTTACACGGCGGATTCCGTTACCGATTTCTGGCGCAGATGGCACATAACTTTGTCATCCTGGTTCAAGTCTTATGTCTATATCCCTTTGGGCGGCAGCAGGAAAGGCGACCTCAGAACGGTCTTTAATCTTGCCGTCGTATGGGCATTAACGGGCTTCTGGCACGGCGCATCCTGGAATTATCTGCTCTGGGGAGCATTCTTTGCAGTGATCCTGATTCTCGAAAAGTTTGTCTTCGCGAAATTGCTTTCGAAAACGCCTTCTGCTCTGAAGCACATCATCACTTTGTTCCTGATCCTCGTATCCTGGGTCATCTTCGCAGTCGAGGATTTCTCATCCATGGGACTTTATCTTAAGTCGATGTTCAGCTTTTCGGGCGGGATAACAGATCCCCTGTTCATCTATTCGTTAAGGAATTACGGCCTGATACTTGCTGTAGCAGCAGTCTTATCGATGCCGGTCTATCCCTTGCTCAGAAAGAAGATCAGGGGACTCGAATGGGCAAAGTGTATCGTTTTTGCGTTGCTGTTCATAATATCGGTGGTATATCTGGTTAAGAATACCTACAATCCATTCCTTTATTTCAGGTTCTAGAGAGGCGGCAGTTTATGAGATCAAAGAAGATAATGTTTATCATCATAGCTCTGCTGGCCGTTGTTGCTGCGGTCCTGACTCTCGCGGCGCCGGGAGATCTTTTCCTTGATAAGGAGAACAGGCCGGCTGCATCAGCTCCCGCTTTCTCGATGCAGGCTCTTTTCGACGGGACTTTTACCGATGACACGGAAGCCTATCTGACTGACAGGTTCCCCGCAAGAGAAGAGCTCATGAGCCTCTATGCTCTGATCAACATGGGGATGGGGAAGACCGAGATCAACGATGTATATCTTTGTTCTGACGGTTACCTCATAGAAAAGCCCGCAAAAGACAAGGACTACGGCAAGCTCGTTAACAACGTAAATACGCTTGCAGGCAACAATCCCGGTGTTCATTTTGTCATGATGACAGTTCCGACGGCTGTCACGGTCCTTGACGATAAGCTTCCTGCAGGAGCTTATGCAGGTGAACAGAGGGCCGATACGGATAAGATCAAGTCTGATCTTGACGCCGGGGTCCGCTTTATCGACTGCCTGCCAGTGCTGGAGGAAGCGGCAGCTGAGCAGCAGGTATACTACAGGACCGACCACCACTGGACATCCTACGGAGCTTTCGCAGCCTATAAAGAATTCTGCAGGCAGGAAGGATTTGCTCTTCCCGATATCGGCAGTTATAAGATCGAAGAAGTGACGGATTCCTTCTTCGGGACTGTCGATGCAAAGGTAAACGATCCTTTCGCGAAGGCTGACGTCATTACGAAGATATATAAACCGTGTGATATCACCGTGGATTACGGTGACCATCAGTCTGATACGCTCTTCAGCGGAAGTTATCTTGATCAGCGCGATAAGTATTCTTATTTCCTGGATAACATCCATGATAAGATCAGCATCACTGTCAATAATCCAAAAGAAGAAGCTAAAGGCAAGGTCCTGCTTGTGATCAAGGACAGTTATGCCAACTGTTTTGTTCCTTTCCTTACCGAAAATTACGAGAAGATAATCGTGCTCGATACCAGGTACTACATGTACGGCGCATCCTCAGTGATAGAGCAGGAAGGCGTCACTGACTGCCTGATCCTTTATAACCTCAATTCTGCTGATAAAGATGCAGGACTTGCAGGTATATATTGACGACTGTTTTTGGGCATAATTTATAAAGTCCCGACATGAATAGTATGTTAGAATAAGACTGATTTCGGGTAGGCCATGAGACGATCGCGGGTACCTTATGCCGAAAGGCGGTATCCCGAGGAAAGTCCGGGCTCCACAGGACAGGGTGCCGGGTAACGCCCGGTGAAGGCAACTTTAAGGAAAGTGCAACAGAAAAGAAAACCGCCCTTGTGTCCTTCGGGACATAAGGGTAAGGATGAAAAGGCGAGGTAAGAGCTCACCGGCGGTATGGAGACATACCGGCCTTGTAAACCCCACCCGGAGCAACGTCGTGGAAAGGCTTTAACCGTGGTCCGCGGGCCTTGAGGAGACGGCTTGAGTGCGGTGGCAACACCGTTACCAGACAGATGATCGTCATAAACAGAACCCGGCTTATCGTCCTGCCCGGAATTTAATCTTAGGAGGTGGCTTTATGTCAGCAGAATCGTATCTTTCCAGAGGTGTTTCACCTACAAAGGATGAAGTAAAAGCAGCAGTTAAGAATCAGGATAAGGGAGTCTTTCCCGGAGCCTTTGCAAAGCTCATAGCAGATGTTGCAGGTGATCCTGAATATTGCACGGCTATCCATGCTGACGGTGCGGGAACAAAATCTTCCGTAGCATACCTCATGTTTAAGGAGACAGGCAATTACGACTGGTTCAAGGGCCTTGCCCAGGATTCGCTGGTCATGAATACCGACGACCTTGCATGTGTCGGCGCTTACAAGAATATGTCATTGTCCAATACCATCGGACGTAATGCGCACCGTGTTGACGGCAAGGCTATCGCCAAGATAATCGAAGGTTACGACGAGATGGTCGCAAAGCTTGCTGACCTCGGCATCAACATCACTATGTGCGGCGGTGAGACAGCTGATGTGGGAGACCTCGTAAGGACTCTCATCGTTGACTCAACGATCGTTGCAAGAGCAAAAAGATCGGATATCATCAATGCCGCAAACATCAAGGCCGGTGACACCATCGTAGGTCTTGCTTCTTTCGGTCAGGCTTCATACGAGACATCCTACAATTCGGGAATCTCTTCCAACGGTCTTACGGCTGCAAGGCACCTTCTGCTCTCCAAGTACTACTATGAAAACTATAAGGAATCCTATTCCGAGACTGTTCCCGAAGACAAGGCATATTGCGGCAAGTTCCGTCTTACTGATAAGCTTCCGGGGTCCGAACAGACCGTCGGTGAAGCGATCCTGTCACCTACGAGGACATTCCTTCCCGTTATCGCCAAGGTCCTTGATGAGTACCGTGCGAATGTTGACGGCATCATCCACTGCACAGGAGGCGGACAGGGTAAGTGCAAAGACTTCGGTAAGGGCATCAGATACATTAAGGATAACCTTTTCGAGCTGCCCCCGATCTTCAAGGCTATCTACGATTCCGGCGATATCCCCATGAAGGAGATGTTCCAGGTCTTCAACTGCGGCCACAGGATCGAGTTCTATGTTGATTCCGAAGAAGCAGCATCAGGCATAATCGCTATCGCAAACTCATTTAATATCGAAGCCCGTATCATCGGCCGTACAGAGAGTACAGGCACGGATTCCAATGAAGTCATGATCAGACATAACGGGGAAGAGTATAGCTACTGATATCCGCGCGATAATATCTTACGGGGGGATAAGTTATGACAGATCTGTTTGACCGCAGCCGGCTGATCAAGCCGTTATGCATCCTGACCGCCTTATCCTTTGTGATGGGTCTTGCCGCTTGCGGCAGCTCCGGGGAGACAGAAATCTCTTCTGATACTTCGGCTTCAACAGCTGCTTCTTCTGAAGCTTCCCGCGCACCCATGACCGATACTCTGGCAACAGCGCTTGACCGCTATGCTCTCGAATATGGAGACGTTGAGAGTTGTAAAGATCTTTCTGATCTTAAAGAAAGAAACGGCGGCGGTCTTTCTGAGAATAAATGCAGCTGTTATGCGAGCGGCGGTGAAGCGCAGGAACTTTTCTACGACTGGTTCATGCATGAGAAGACGACAAAGAATGACGTGACCGAGGCTGTGGCTGTTTTCTACCGCAACCCCGGCTGCAAGGACCCTGAGGTTTTCTTAACTTCTCCTTATGATCTCCCCGTAAGCAACATCCTTCTGGTCACATTTGACAGTGAGGAGAGGGCTCAGAATATATATTCATCCCTGGTCAGCAAGCGGAACTTCAGCAATCCTTCGGATTTCGTAAGAGAAGAAGATCATGCCTTAAGTTATGTATATCAGCACGAGCCCTATCACGACGAAGTCAATGATGACGTTCTTTATGTTCAGCGGGTGAATGAGATGGGCTTCTACCTGTCGGGAAAGACTGTGATCTACATGTATTTTGAAAGGGTACCGGAGAAGGTCAATGAATTCGAGGAATATATCTGCGGCAAGATGGGGCTCGAAGCTCCGAGCGTGTTGACCGCGAATGGTGATCATAACAGCACCATCAACAAGAACCATACGCCTTACGAAGAAGTCGTTCTTGACGGCGTTGCTGATCACAGCTACGTTGCGGAAGATTATTGTTATCTTGAATCAGATAAATATGTCCTGTTCCTTGAAAAGGGCATCAAGCTTCCCGGCGATTTCAAGACCAATCTTGATGCGATCGTTGATGAGATAGAAACACAGCTGCGTATCTCTTCCAGTCCCGAGGATCCGGCTGAATACAAAAAGATCGGAACGATCCGTATATATGATGCGCCTGATGATAACGGCATTGCGCCCCATCCCTGGAAAGGATGGGATATCGGTACGAAACTGCCGATATTTCTCTTGGTGGATAAAGAGGGCGAAGGCTATATATCAGGTGCATACACAGATTACGTTTCGTTTTACATTTGGAGCCTTTATTCAGATGAGATCTGGGATACCGTTCCGTATTTTAAGGAAAGAAGCGAATTCCGTGACGAATGCGTTGATTATGTGACTCTTGCCCATGAGATAACACATATCATAACTCTAAGAAACAATAATCTTACGGACATACTGAGCGAGGGAATAGCGGATTATACCGAAGAGGCTGTTATCTTTTCTCTTGCCGACAGATACCCCTCGATCAAGACCTCTAAAGAGGACCATAACTGGGATGACGATCCCGTTCCGAAAGCCGTTAATGCAGATAACGCCGAAAAGATCTTTATAGAGGATTACCATGATCTTTCTTCAGCCCAACGGGGAGCAGAATACGCATATGGATCCAATCTGTTTAAATACCTGCATGAGAAATACGGAGACGGGTTTTACAGCAAGTTCAACGACAGGATAAGGGCAGACAGACTGACAGTTAACACTTCGGAATACGATAAGGCATCCGTTAAAAAGTTTGCTGATGTGATCAAGGACCTTTACGGCATGGATGTCTTTAAAAAGTTCGGGAAATGGTGCGTCAAGAATCATGTCCTTCAGAACGTCGGATATATCTCCGGCTGAAAACAAAGGTAATCTGCCCAAATAAGAGATAACATTATTGTCATTAACGTGTAATTTCGGGATTGCACCTTTGGTGTAATATGGAGATAACTGTTAGTTTCAACAGAAATCTTTTCGAAAAGAGGGTATTCTTATGGACTTCAAGAAACTGCTGGCCGAGTGTATCGGAACATTCACTCTGGTCCTTATAGGTTGCGGTACCGCTATGCTCGTCGGCTGTGATGCCAAGGCAGGCTGCGGTTACATTCTTACGGCATTTGCTTTCGGTCTCGTTATCGTTGGCATGGCATACTGTGTGGGGAATATCTCAGGCTGCCATATCAATCCTGCCGTATCTTTGGGCGTGCTCCTTACAGGTGGCATGAGCATGAAGGATTTCTGGGGCTATGTATGTGCCCAGATCATCGGCGCTATCGCAGGTGCCGGCGTCCTCAAGGCTATCTTCGCTCTCGGCGGAGTTGAGGATAAGACAGGCGGCGTAGGCTCCAACGGTCTTGCAGGCGTAAACGGCAATATCCTTGCCGGCCTTCTCGTTGAGATCATTCTTACATTCATCTTTGTTCTCATCATCCTCGGTGTTACGGATGCTGATTTCAAGCATGGTTCTTTCGCAGGCATCATCATCGGTTTCTCACTGGTTATGGTCCATATCCTGGGTATCGGCCTTACTGGCACATCCGTTAACCCTGCACGTTCCATCGGACCTGCTCTGTTCGCAGGTGTCGAAGCACTTTCAGTTCTCTGGGTATTCATCGTAGGACCTCTCGCAGGCGGCGCTCTCGCGGCTCTCTGCTACAAGGCACTGAAGGGCAAGAAGTAATAGATCGGTTTTGCATTAATGCTTTGGGGTGTTCCGGCGTGGAACACCCCATTTTTAATGCCTGATAGTGAATTAATCTGCAGTTTTATCTTCTGTTGGTGTATTATATAAATCGTTTTTATGACATGAATTAAGGAGATCTTTTACCATGAAAGTACTTGTAGTTGGAAGCGGCGGAAGAGAGCACGTTATCTGTTGGAAGTTATCGCAGTCATCAAGAGTAGATGAATTGTACTGTGCCCCCGGTAACGGCGGTATCGCAAGCATTGCGACATGTGTGCCGATCAAGGCTACTGAGGTTGATAAGATGGTCGAATATGCCAAGGAGCAGGCTTTTGATCTGGTCTTTGTAGCACCCGAGGATCCTCTTGCCTTAGGGCTTGTCGATAAGCTCGAAGAAGCAGGTATCCGCGCTTTCGGACCTTACGCTTCTGCAGCTATCATCGAGTCATCCAAGGCTTTCTCCAAGGAACTGATGCGTAAATACAATATCCCCACTGCAAGATATGAGCTTTTCGATGATGAGGCCAAGGCTCTTGAATATCTCGATTCACAGCCTATGCCTATCGTTATCAAGTGTGACGGACTTGCACTTGGCAAGGGCGTCATCATTGCCCAGACCCTGGAAGAAGCAAAGGATGCAGTTAAGTCCATGATGGGCGATAAGGCTTTCGGCGATGCAGGCAACACGATCGTCATCGAAGAGTTCATGACAGGACCCGAGCTTACGATCCTGGCTTTTGCTGACGGAAACACAGCCGTTCCCATGATCTCATCCCGTGACCATAAGAGAGTCTTCGACCACGATGAAGGACTTAACACGGGCGGCATGGGCGCAGTAACTCCCGGTGCTGATCTTGATGCGGATGATATCGCATCTATCCAAAACAAGATAATCCAGCCTACCATAGAGGCTCTTAAGGCTGAAGGCAGACCTTTCAAGGGCGTTATCTACTTCGGTCTTATGCTGACCCCCGAAGGTGCCAAGGTCGTTGAATACAACTGCCGTTTCGGTGACCCTGAAGTTCAGGCTATCCTGCCTCTGCTCGAGAACGACTTCATGGACATCATCGACGCTGTTATCGACGGAAAGCTTTCCGATATCGAGATAAAGTGGAAGAATAAGTGCTCCTGCGTTGTCGTTATGGCATCCGGCGGCTATCCCAAGTCCTATCAGAAGGGCTATAAGATCAGCGGCATCGATACTTGCGGCAAGCTCGTATTCCAGGCCGGCACGGCTCTCGATGCTGATGGCGATATCGTTACGTCAGGCGGACGTGTCCTTTGCGTTTACGATGAAGGTGATACGCTCGATGAAGCTATCGACGGCGCTTACGAGGGCGTTAAGAAGATCTCCTTCACAGATGCTCACTACAGGACCGACATCGGCAGGACCCTGGGCGACATAGGTCACATCAAGGCTTAAAGTCTATGAGGATAGGACTCTACGGAGGGGCGTTCGACCCGATACATAACGGGCACGTGGCGATGATCAAAGGCGCGCTCGGTTCGGGCGCTGTTGATATCGTTATCGTCATCCCCTCTGCGAGAAATCCGTTCAAGCCCGGCAAGGCTCTTACCTGCGCTCCCTACAGATATTATATGGTAAAGGATGTAGTCGAAGATCTTTTCAGCGAAAAGGTCTTTGTCTCCGATATCGAGTTTAAGATCGAAGGTGTAAGCTACACCGATACTGTCGTGGACCGCATCTCGGATCCGGAATACATATCAGCTTTTCTTGACGAACAAGGCTTCTCTTCCGTCGAAGCGGAAGAAGACCATGAGTTTTACTGGATCGCGGGCAGCGACTGCCTGGAGACTCTGTGGTCCTGGCATAATGCCTCAGATCTTGTGTCCAAGACCGGATTCCTGATCGCCTTAAGACCAGGTGATGACTGTGACATTCCCGGAGTTGCAGCTGAAACATCTGCAAAACTCGGTGTTCCCGTGAACACCACGGTTTTCGATATCGACGGTGTGGAAGTTGCATCATCCGATATAAGACGCAGCGGCATATTCGATGAGATCCCCGGTGCAGCTAAAGCCTTTATAGCAGAACACAATGTTTACGAAGCAGGAAAGATACTCGAATATGCATCCGATGAGGCCTGTAGCAGACTCGCAGAAGTTTCGATCTGGATGTACGGCTGTCTCGGCCGTAAGAGGCTCCTCCACACGCTCAACACGGGACTATTAAGCGCATATCTGGCAAAATGCCACGGAGCAGATATCGATAAGGCCCTTATCGCGGGAGCCGTGCACGACTGCGCCAAGGAACTCCCGATCGAAGAGCAGAGGGCTATGGCTTATAAGCGGTGCAAGGACCTTTTCGTTGATGAGAAACTCCTGCATTCCCCGGCAGGCGCCGTGTTCTATAACGAAGCGTTCGGCGAGGAAGACCAGGAGATACTCGATGCCATAACCTACCACACGACCGGCAGGGGAGACATGACTCTTATCGATAAGATAGTATTCCTTGCTGATAAGATCGAGCCTTCGAGAAACTATACGGATCTTTCTCCTATCCGGAAGACCGCTCCCGAAGATCTTGACGGCGCAGTAAGGCTTACGCTGGAATCCGTGGTTGATAAGTTCCTTCGCAAGAAGAGGCCGATCCATCCCCTCACCGAAGATTTCATGAAATCTTTGGGAATGAAATGATTTATGGTAGTATGAAAATATAACTTTTCGAAAAGGAGTTACAAAGATATATGACAAGCAGAGAACTCGCAGATAAGGCAGTTTCCATCCTCGAGAGCAAGAAGGGTGTGGATATCGAGGTCATCAACGTAGAAGACAAGACGACTTTGGCGGATTACTTCGTTATCGTAAGCGGTAATTCGACCACCCACATCAAGTCCCTTGCCGAAGAAGTCGAATATATCCTGAAGGAGGAAGACGGACTCTATCCCGATCACGTCGAGGGAAGGAGCGGTGACCGCTGGATCCTGATCGACTACAAGGATGTCGTAGTCAATGTTTTCCACCCGGAAGAGCGTGCAACATATAATCTCGAGAACCTCTGGAACGCCAAAAAGCCGCTTGACGCCTGATCTTGCACCCTTTTTCCGAAAACGGAAAAATTGTGAGATTTTGTGAGATTTTGTGAGATTTTTGCCCCTTTTGCTCTGATAAACTTGTAGTACATCATGTACGGCAAGGAGGAAAAGGGTATGGCAATGCAGAAGAGAGAACGCCGTAAGATGATAGTATATCTTACGGCTTTTATATTTGTAACGGCGGCGGGCTTCCTCTATAAGATGTTTTTCGACGGGGATGTGTCCGGCTTTGTCAAAGGCACATCAGTATCTCAGCCGGCTCAAGAGTCAGGACCTGTTCAGCCGGAAACATCCGAAGCACCTGACGTGACTACAGTTCAAACAACTGTGCCCGCCATAGACGTCTACATCTGCGGTCAGGTCAATAATCCCGGTGTATACAGTTTCGTCTCCGGCGTGATCCTTGACGACGTGATCTCAAAGGCAGGCGGACTGACTGCCGCCGCTGCATCCGACAGGATAAACCTTGTCTATATAATCACTTCGAACATGTCTGTCTATATCCCGACTGAAGAAGAGTGTGTATCCGGCTACAATGACGACAGCGGCATCCTGAGAGTGTCCGGCCAGAATTCCTGGAAGAATGTCAAGGATGGGAAGGACGGTGACGCATCCCCGTCAGGCCTTGTCAACATCAATACTGCAGGCAAGGATGAACTCATGTCCCTTCCGGGCATCGGTGAAGTGCTCGCATCCCAGATAATCAGCTACAGGGAAGAACACCCATTCAAGACGGTCAAGGAGATCTGTAATGTCTCGGGGATAGGTGAATCCAAGTACAAGATGATAAAGGATCTGATAGTTTGTGAGTGATCAGTATGGCATAGGATTTGCGTTTCGACCAAATCATCGAAAATGCAGATTTGATAGGAAATATTGCCCGATGTTTCCTACTAAATCATCGAAAATGCAGATTTGATAGGAAAAATTGCCCGTTGTTTCCTACTAAATCATCGAAAATGCAGATTTGATAGGAAATATCTCCCGCTGTTTCCTACTAAAATCTATAAAATGAGGATTTAGTCGAACTTTGGCAGAGAGGAGGAGAATGATGCTTGTAGATGTTTTGCAAAAGTTGATGTGGAGCAGAAAGAAAAAGATCGATAATCTGATCGATGACATTGAAGGCAAGATGCTTGTTATGCCGAAGGGCAGGATAAGGATTGACAAGCATAAAGGGACAAAGTGTTTTTACCATATAGAAAATAGTGACAATAACAACGGCACTAGACTCGGAGCGAAAGATACTGAACTCATACAACAGCTGGTTCAGAAGAACTATCTGCAAAAAGTGCTTACGACAGCTAGAAAAGAGAAAACAGCGATAGATTCTTTTATTGCCAAATATCCCGAAAATACGGTGGAAGAAATATACGGCCTGTTTTCTGAAGACAGAAGGGCCATGATCAAGCCGGTCTTTCCTGACGTGGAAGAGTATGTGAAAGACTGGCAGAATGAACCTTTCGAAGGCAAAAAGATCGAAGAGGGAGTATATACATTTACGACTGTAAAAGGTGAACGTGTCAGGTCCAAGTCAGAGAAGATAATAGCTGATGCATTGGCTTTGAATGGGATACCCTATAAGTACGAATGTCCGCTCAAGACTGGGATGACTGTCATACATCCGGATTTTACGATCTTAAGGAAAAGCGATCTTAAAGTCTTCTATTGGGAACATTGCGGTAAGACGGATGATCCGGACTATTACTCTAAACATATAGTAAGAAGGACTTCACTTTATGCTGAAGCGGGAATAGTCGTTGGAAAGGGGCTTTACATGACTTTCGAATCTTCGAAGATACCCTTGGATACTGTGATAGTCGATCAGATCATTAATGAATTGAAGTAACGGTCAGTAATAGCCAGGAAGGCGTGACGGGAAAACTCAGATATAACCTGTGGTTCCGCGGATCGTAACTTCGCCCGAGCGGAGATCTTCTGTCGTGCCGTCTTCGTATTCGACGCGGAGGGAGAAGTCATCAGTGATCTCAAGGGCCTTTGCTGTAACGGGATCCTTACCGATGATCTTGTAGACGTTGATGGTCCTGCCCGGGATCGGGCAATGGCTGCGGTAGTATTCGAGATATCCGGCCTTTGCGGACGGGAAATCTTCTTGGAGCAGATCCAGCTGCTCTACAAGCTCTTTTATGATAAGGGCGCGCTTAACCTTTTCGCCCTTGACGATGGATACGGATGTGGCTTTTTCGCGAAGCTCCTCCGGGAAATCCTCGATATCCATGTTGACGTTGATCCCTATGCCTATGACACAGCCTGTGATCGTGCCGCTCTCGCTCTCGACGGACAGTTCGGTCAGGATGCCGACGAGCTTGCGGCCGTCAGCCAGGATATCGTTGACCCACTTGATACGGGGTTCGATGGCGCAGGCTTTTTCGAGGCTTCTGGATACTGCAACGGCGACATAGGCCGTGAGGGATGATATCTGATCTGCGGGACAATCGGGTCTTAAGAGGTAAGAAAGATAGATGCCGGAACCCTTCGGGGAAACGAAAGATCTGCCTCTGCGGCCTTTCCCCGATTCCTGATAGTCAGCGGTCACGATCGTGCCTGAGGGCAAGCCTTCGTGTTCCATGGCCTTGAGCCTGTTGTTTGTGGAATCGACCGAATCCAGGATGATGATGTCCTTAAGCCTTTCGGGATCTATGAGCCGGGCGAGCTCCCCGTAAGAAATCCTGTCGGGGGAGGATATGAGCTTATATCCGAGACGGGTCTTGGAATCGATGGAATAGCCTTCTGCGCGAAGGCTCCTGACTGCCAGATTTACGGCAGCACGGCTGATGCCCAGTTGCCGGCTGATCTGCTCACCCGATACGAAATCCTGTGTCCCGCTGAGGATGCCGAGAACATCATCTCTTGTCATTTTCCAACCTCGTTTATGTGAATAACCCAATAATGGGCTTGCTCTTTTAGTTATTGTAACACTTAAATCAATAATAGTCTTTTTGCCGTATATGAGTTAAAATTAATTAGTAGAGCTACAGGGAGGCAATATGTCTACTATAGTATTGTGTATCAATTTCATATTGAGCCTGGCTTGCACATTCGCGCTTGTTATTATATCGCGCCATAGTAATGTTTATCAGGTTTTGCTTTCCGTTGTGCTCACATTCAGCAATCTCGGCTTCTTCATGCTTTCCACCACAAGCAATATAGAATCGGCTCTCTTTGCCAATACAGTATCCTATGCCGGCGGCGTATTCATCCCGATGATACTGATGTTCATGCTGGCATCGTTCTCCAAGATCAAGATCCCCAAGTGGTTCATCTACTTTATCTCATTCATCAATGTCGTTATCTATGTGCTTATAGCGACCACGGAGTTCACCGGTTTTTACTATCAGGATTTTGAACTGAAGTATGGCGTATCAGCTTATATCTCAGCCAAGTACGGCATTCTTTATCCCGTAAGGCTTGTCATCCTGGCGGTCGAGCTGATCCTCTGTCTTGTATTCTTCTTCAGATCCGGCAAATCCAAGAAAGCCGTTTCCACCAAGGCGATGTTCCCTTATATCGTGGTGTTGTTCTTGGGCGTTCTGGGATACGGAATGGAATATATCCTGAACCTCAAGTCGTTCATCCTGCCTTTTGTATACCTCGTTGCGGCTGCCATGCTCGTCGTGGTATCGGAGAATCTGGGCTTCTATGATGTTTCTCTTTCCGTAGGGGAGAAGATCCAGGAACTGAGCAATTACGCCTATATCGTATTTGACAAGGATCTGAGGTTCATTGGCTGCAACAAGCCGGCTCTCGACTTTTTCCCTGAACTTGCGAACGTGAAGATAGACAGCCCGTATAATCCTTCCACGTATGCTTCCGGCGTCCTTTTCAACTGGCTGATCGAAAACGCCAAGAAGGGTGAACAGCAATACGGATGCAAATACGAGCGAGACCTTACGATGAATGACGGTATTGCCGAGCTCCGTAAGTTCCTTCATGTCGAGATGAGCTTCCTACATTCCAATTTCAGGAAGAGCATAATCGGCTATCTGGTCGAGATAACGGATAATACCACACAGCACGATGTTATCGAAAAACTGAACTTCAGCGGCATGAGATATAAGAGGGAAGCGGATAACGCAATTGCCAAGGCCAAGAACATGCAGACATCCATCATACTCGGAATGGCAGCCATGATCGAAAGCCGTGACAACTCCACGGGTGGTCATATCAACAGAACGTCTGCCTGTATGGCACTGTTCGTTGATAATCTCCGCAAGAATCCCGGATACAGCTATCCCGAATATTACTGGGACAGCATTATCAATGCAGCCCCGCTGCACGATCTCGGCAAGATCATGGTTGACGACAGGATCTTAAAGAAGCCTGAAAGCCTTAATGATGAGGAATATGCCGAGATGAAGACACACGCAGCCGAAGGCGCAAAGCTCCTGCGTTCCGTCCTTGCCGACGTTGACGACAGGGAATATGTTAAGGTTGCTACGAACATAGCTCACTATCATCATGAAAAATACGACGGAAGCGGTTATCCGGATCATCTGTCCGGCGAAGAGATCCCGTTCGAAGCCCGTATCATGGCGCTGCCGGATGTATTTGATGCTCTTGCGAGTGCCAGGTATTACAAAGCACATATGACCTATGATGAGGCCTTCGACATCATCAAGAAGGATCTCGGCACCCATTTCGACCCGAGGCTCGGAAGGATATTCCTGTCGATGAGAAAAGAGATCAGCGAACTTTATGACTCATTTGAGACCACTTCTTATTCAAGAAGAGATATGAAGAAATAAGACCATTCGGTTACAAAGCGCGTCAAACAGGGGTTCAGGTCCTCTCCACATGGTAAAATATGAAAGATAATAGCCATGAAAGGAGAGGATTGTTTTATGCAAGGCAATGATAATCTCGATAGACTTATCAGATATTCAAGACCTGTTAAGATCACAACTCTTATATTGGGTTGTATCTTGACCGTATCGTCGCTCGTTGTCAGCAATTGCGGTGCAACTGATTCTGTCAGTCTGCAGATACCCGCAAACTATTCCGCTGAAAGATCTTCCCGACTGGGCTATGTAGAGATAGAGAACAGAGCTCCCAGATTTAATATTGATGATTACACATATGTAGCAGATGACATCGATTTCGCTGTTGAGAATTTCAAGGAGACAGCAGAACCGGAAAATCTTTCTTATGACGGTAACAGATATCTGGTGGCAAAGAAGAAGGCGACGGTATATTCGGATCTTGAACTGTCGGAGGAATTGGAGAAGCTCAAGGCTAACGATGTGGTAATCCTGATATCGACTGATGAGGATCTGGCATATGTTAAGACCGCATCCGGAGAGAGAGGATACATGAAGAGGGAAGCGCTTTCCGATGAGCCTGCAGAAGGCACGCCGACTCCCACAGCAACCCCGGAACCCACAAAAGCAACTAAAGATGCAAAAGCAACTCCGACACCGAAGGATAAGAACAAAGACAATACAAATAAGGTTGCAACTGCAACTTCTACGCCTACGCCAACTGTAACTGTAGTTGCAAAACCTACAAAGGGTGCGTCGGATAACAAATCCGGTGTCACCGAGGACAAGTGCAAGAAGACCGTTTACACGACCGATGCAGTTAATCTGAGAAAGGGGCCCGGTACGGAATATGACCGTGTCAGACTTCTTTCCAAGGGAGATGAGGTCAAGGTCGTAGCTCTTACTTCGAACGGCTGGTATAAGAATGAGGATGGATATTATCTGAGAGCAGATCTTACGACTGATACAATACCTCAGCCTACTCCGACTGACAAACCTGATGATCAGGGAAGCGGCGGTTCGGCAAAGGTTACCGGCGGCAATAAGAGTGATTACTCTAACTTTGCTGATTATGTTAAGAGTTTTATCGGAGTTAAATATGTATTTGCAGCGTGCTCCATAGACAAGGTCGATTGTTCCGGTCTTACCAAATACTGTTTCGGAAAATGGTACGGACTCGATCTTCCTCACAGTGCGCATTCACAGTCACAGATGGGCAAGGAAGTGTCCATTGAGAATATTAAGACGGCTGATATCGTCTGTTTCGATTATGACAGGAACGGCAGGATAGATCATGTTGGCATCTATGTCGGCGGCGGTGTTGTGGTTCATGCATCAGAGACAAGAGGCTGCGTAAGGGCATCGTCTCTTTCTGGAATGAGCGGCATCGCCACGATCAGAAGACTGGTCTAGCAGAAATCTTCATGGTAATCAGATTGGGACGGTCAAATCGACTGTCCCAATTTTTTTATAGCTTCGGACAAGACCTTGATGTCGGTCTCGAGATCATTGATGCTCCTTGATTCATTTGCCTGGTGGCACTGGTCTTTTGCCCAGGGAGCCTGGAGACCGAATGCTATCGTATTGGGAATATGTCTTGCATAGGTTCCGCCGCCTATTGCGATCGGTTCCGAGTATTCTTCGCGGTATTCCTCTTTGAATCCGTCGTAAAGGTCCATATTTTCCTTCCAGACTTCAGTAAGCAGGGAAACTCGTTCATCGTTCTTATCCTTGATAAGAGGCATCATATGGTTGATGACCGACAGCTTGAGACCGTATTTGGATGCTTTGCTGCGGATATGCTCTAATATTTTATCCGCCGGATATGTAGCAGGATATCTGATATCAACTATCAGGGATTCATATCCGTTCTCGATATCAAGGATCGCGGGATTGCATGTAACCCCGCCTGACAGATCTTCTTCATGGCAGCCTGTAAAGACTTTTGCATCAAATTCAGGCAGATGATCTGAGATATATTTAAGAAGAAGGGATCTTTCGATGTCGGATTGAGGCATCTTTCTGACAGCTTCAAAGATAGCGTTCTTTCCGAGTTCCGGCCTTGACGCGTGTCCGGGGATGCCTTCGGCTTCTATATTCAGACCCTTATCGTTACTTATGACTGCGTGCGCCGGGACCATGTTGGGGGCAGATCCTGCTTTGGCATAAAGGGCTCTGTCGCAGTCGAATCCTTCGATCTTGATCTGAAGGATTCCCTTTTCGGCAAAGATAACGGGGAATTCGGCGTCAGGAGTAATGGCGAATTCAGGTATCTCGCAGTTTTCGGAATATTCTTCGATGCAGCCGCAGGTCCTTTCCTCATCAGTTCCGAGTATAAGTCTTATGCGGCAGGGAGGAAGAAGGCCTTGTTCTTTCAGCCTTTTCATGGCAAAGAAACTGGCTGCGGCAGGTCCTTTGTCGTCTACGATGCCGCGGCCTCTGAGCACGCCGTTATCTTCTGTCAGAGTGAAAGGATCTGTATTCCAGCCGGATCCTTCGGGGACCACGTCCAGGTGACAGACGATGCCCAGGAGCTTGCCGGAACCGGTTTCGAGCCAGCCGGCTTTATCGTTGATGACTCCTGTCGAAAAGCCGTTTGCTTCAGCTTCCATAAGGAAATAATCGAGAGCCTGTTTGGGGTTTTTGCCATAGGGCGCGCCGGGCTGAGGGTCTCCGCCGGTGCTCTTGATGGAAATAAGCTTTGACAAAAAATCCTTCTCATAATCTGAAAGCATCGTAAGGTCCTTCTTTCATCATTTTCAAGGAGTATTGTACACTTTATCTTCCGTTTTTGCCTTGGCATTCCATCAATTCGCCGATTTTATATTTAATTAAGAAAATAATGCTCATGAATGTTATAATCTATTTCGGATTATCGTGCGGTAGTCATGTTCGCACGCCTTGGAGTATATATGCGAAGATACATTTTCAATGCCCGTGACATAGCGGCTTACATCAAGTATTTCTCTGTCCCGCCTCATCTTGAGGTGTCATATATGCAGTACATATTCAACCTGGGGGAGAGGGTCCTGGCCAAACCTTTGGCAAGCGACTTTGAGAGATTCAAGATGGAAGTATACAGGGAACTCTATTCCCTGTGGGCTAACGGATTCGAGAATGACAAATCGGATATCTCCGATATCGCGATGCCTGGACAGATCCCCTTTGTATGCGATATCGAATGCATGAGCCTTGAATCGTACATGAAGCTTATATGTCTCCACCTCATATACACACGCAACCTGCCATACGTTAACCTTAACTTTGCGGGTCTTGCACTGACTTTACATATCAGGTGCAGCGAGGAGATCTATCATGACAATATTAAGAGGATCTTCGGATCTTTGAATCTTGTGTCTTTCGACAGATTCGGCAAACCCTTCGATCTTGCCGAGGGTATACCCGATGAACTGCTGAGAGTCGCATTGACCGAAGAATTCAGACAGATCCTTGCCGGGAATAATGTCGATTTTAAGGAATCGCTGCGCAAAGAGCAGACCGCCTGGGTCGAAGACTTGAAGAAAAAGAGTCTTGAAGTGTTCGGCAAGATACCCGCGGTTAAGAAAAAAGCTCCTGCGCGCAGGAAGACCGAGAAAGACGACAGCAAGGACAAGGCAAGACAGGACAGCAAGCTTCAGCCCAAGGGAGCTCCCGTCACTGTTGCCAAGCCCATGGCCCGGGATAACGGAGGAAGAGATTGATGAGCAAAAGATACAGGATGGGACTTGATATCGGATCGACCACGATCAAGGTGGTCCTTCTTGACGGAGACGATATCATTCATCGTGAGTACAGACGACATCATTCAGATGTTTCAGGACTTCTGAATGAGCTTTTTGATGAGCTTAATGCCAAATTCCCCGGCATCAGGGTATCCGTTGTCATAACCGGATCCGGCGGCTTGTCCGTAGCCAACTGGCTGGGACTCAAGTTCACTCAGGAAGTTATGGCCGAGACCTGCGCCATTAGAAAATATCATCCTGAGACAGACGTAATAATCGAGCTGGGCGGTGAGGATGCGAAGATCACATACATGCATCCGGTCCTGGAACAGAGGATGAACGGGACCTGTGCCGGCGGTACGGGTGCTTTCATCGATCAGATGGCATCGCTCCTTCAGACGGATGCTGACGGCCTTAACAACTTCGCCAAGGATTACCGTTCTTTATATACCATCGCAAGCCGCTGCGGCGTTTTCGCAAAGAGCGACCTTCAGCCCCTTATCAACGAGGGTGCTGCAAAGGAAGACTTAGCGGCTTCTATCTATCAGTCAGTAGTCAACCAGACTATCGCCGGACTTGCCTGCGGCCGCCCGATCAAGGGTAACGTCGCATTCCTCGGCGGACCACTGTATTTCAACTCCGAGCTCCGCAATGCATTCGAGAGGACGCTCGCCGATAAGGCCAAGTCTTTCTGGATGCCTGAGGATGCTCAGATATATGTTGCCCTCGGCGCTGCTTTAAGCAACGATCCGGAAGATGAGGGCGTTATCCTTTCTGAACTCCTCGAAAAGTTCAAGAACAAGGAAGGATTTGTTCCCGACATCATCAGGATCGATCCGATCTTCAAGGATGAGGCTGATAAAGCCAGATTTGATGAGAGGCATGAGAAGGACAAGATCCCCGTATTGGATATCAGGGATCAGAAGGGACCTCTTTTCCTCGGCGTCGATGCAGGATCCACGACGACCAAGGCCGTCGTTATCAACGGCAAGGGCGATCTTGTCTATACCTACTATGCAGGCAACAAGGGAAATCCCGTCATGAGCGCTGTCAATATCCTCCGCGACATCTATGAGAAGATGCCGGAAGACTGCTATATAGTCAATTCATGTGTCACGGGTTACGGCGAGAACATCATCAAGGCTTCGCTCGGTGTTGATATCGGCGAGATCGAGACTATGGCGCATTTTAAGTCAGCCAAGTTCTTCTGCCCGGATGTCGATTTCATCATCGATATCGGCGGACAGGACATGAAGTGCATGAAGATAAGGAACGGCGTTATCGATTCGATCATGCTCAATGAAGCATGCTCTTCGGGGTGCGGCTCTTTCATACAGACCTTTGCACAGACCCTGGGCATGGATTCCAAGCAGTTTGCAAGGGAAGCTCTTGCTGCCACCAAACCTGTCGATCTCGGTACCAGATGTACCGTCTTCATGAATTCCAAGGTAAAACAGGCACAGAAGGAAGGAGCGTCAGTCGGAGATATCTCGGCCGGACTTTCCTATTCTGTCGTACGTAACGCTCTTTACAAGGTCATCAAGATAAGAGACACAGAGCAGCTCGGCAAGAACATAGTCGTTCAGGGAGGAACCTTCCTCAATGACGCTATCCTGAGGTGTTTTGAGATCGTATCCGGAAGAGACGTCATCCGTCCCAATGTCGCAGGTCTCATGGGTGCTTTCGGTGCCGCTCTGATCGCAAGGGAGAGGGTTCCCGAAGCAGAAGATTACCGTTCATCTGTATTAGGACCCGAAGAACTGGATGCATTCAGCATGGAGACTGAGAATACCCAGTGCCCCGGATGTACAAACCACTGCAGGCTCACTATCGCGACTTTCTCCAACGGCAGGAAGTTCGTGTCAGGCAACAGATGCGAAAGAGGTGAAGATATCGTCCTTTCAGGCGAGGCTTCCGTAAAGAGCGACGAGGAGAGACTGCCGAACCTGTTCAAATATAAATACGAGAGGACTTTCGCTCACTATAAGCCCCTTAAGGAAGAGGATGCGCCGAGAGGCGTAATCGGTATCCCGAGGGCTTTGAACCAGTATGAGAACTATCCTTTCTGGTTTACCGTGCTGACCAAGCTCGGATTCCGCGTGCTGATCTCCGCAAGATCGTCGCATGCCCTTTTCGAGAAGGGAATGGAGACGATCCCTTCTGAGAGCGTATGTTATCCCGCTAAGCTCGTTCACGGTCATATCGAAAATCTCATTGCCCGCGGCATCGATACGATCTTCTATCCTGACGTTCCTTACGAGGGCATCGAAAACAGCAATTCCAACAACCACTACAATTGCCCGATCGTATGCTCATATCCTGAGGTCATCAAGAACAACGTGGAGAACCTCCGTGACAAGAAGATCAGATACCTTAATCCTTTCACGCCTCTCGACAATCTTGAGAGTGTTGCCAATAACCTCGTGAAGTGTTTCTCATATTGCAACGTTACCCTGGATGAAGCCATGGCAGCATGCGAGGAAGGCGCAAGGGAATACCATAACTATAAGAAAGACATCTCAAAAGAGGGTAAGAAGACTCTTGAACTGATGAATAAGAGAGGCCTTAAGGGCGTTGTTCTCGCGGGAAGACCATATCATGTCGATCCCGAGATCAACCACGGCATCCCTGAGATGATCAATGCGCTGGGCCTGGCTGTCCTTACGGAGGATTCCGTTGCAAAGCCCGGTGTGCTCAAGCGTCCCATAAGAGTCGTTGACCAGTGGATGTACCATACGAGACTTTACGAGGCAGCCGCTTTCGTTATCTCCCATCCCGAACTTGAGCTCGTTCAGCTCACGAGCTTCGGATGCGGTCTCGATGCGGTTACGTCTGACCAGGTTCAGGAGATCCTTGAGTCTTCTGGAAAACTCTATACTCTGCTCAAGATAGACGAAGTATCCAATCTCGGTGCTGCAAGGATCAGGATGAGATCGCTCGTTGTTGCCATGAACGAGAGAGATCAGTCTAATGCGGCAAAGGGCGGTGAAACGGCAGTTGTTCCTTCTGATGAAGGCAATTATGTCTTGAAGCGCAAAGAGTTTAAGAAGATACACCGCAAGAACCACACGATCCTTGCGCCTCAGATGGCGCCTATCGATTTCGAGTTCCTCGAAGCAACATTCCACAAGGCCGGATATAAGCTCAGGGTCCTTAAACAGGCTACGAGGGAAGACATCGAGTGCGGATTGAAGTTCGTAAATAACGATGCTTGTTTCCCGACTGTCATCGTCGTCGGTCAGATGATGAATGCGATCTTAAGGGGCGAGATAGATCCCGACAACACGACAGTGACGATCACGCAGACCGGCGGCGGATGCCGTGCGACCAACTATGTCGCTTTCCTGCGTAAAGCTCTGAAGGAAGCCGGATATCCCCAGATACCCGTAATAGCTCTCTCCGTACAGCAGTTCGAGAAGAATGAAGGCTTTACGCCGACGATCCCCTTCATCCTTAATGCCGTAAGGTCATTTGCGATGGGTGACATGCTTTCGACTCTCCTTTTGAGGACGAGACCTTATGAGACGGTGCCCGGAGCTGCGAATGCACTCTATTCATACTTCAATATAATCGGAAGACGCATGATCAATCCTTCCGACCGCTACGAAGACTTAAGTGAGAGATACGACCGCATCATGCCCGGATCTTATTATTCCAGATCCCCCGAGGAGCAGAAGGCGATCGACCGGGTACTTGCTGGCATAGGCGTTGATCTTAAGAATCCGCCTGTTATCAAGAAGTACAAGCAGTTCGTAAAGCTGGCAGTCGAAAAGTTCGACCAGCTCCCTCTGCAGGACATCCCGAGGAAACCGAGAGTCGGACTTGTAGGAGAGATCCTCGTAAAGTTCCAGCCTGACGCTAACAACAACGCCATTGACGTGATCGAGCAGGAAGGCTGTGAAGGCGTTCTGCCCGGCGTTCTGGATTTCTTCCTCTACTGCTGCTACAACCCTATCTGGGCTGCTGAAAACCTGGGAAGGAGCAGTAAGAGCGCCAGGATCAACCAGCAGATAATCAATTTCCTTGAAATTTTGAGACATCCTATCAACAAGGCATTCGCTAAGACAAACGGTAAGTTCATGATGACCGAGAGGATAGAGGAACTGGCCAAGAAGTCATCCACGGTATTAAGCTGCGGCAACTTCTGCGGTGAAGGGTGGTTCTTAACGGCCGAGATGATCGAGCTCATACAGGACGGAGTTCCGAATATCATCTGTGCACAGCCTTTTGCATGTCTGCCTAACCATGTTACCGGTAAGGGCATGATCAAGGAATTAAGACGTCAGTATCCGACTTCCAACATAATCGCGATAGATTATGACCCGGGTGCATCTGAAGCTAACCAGCTCAACAGGATCAAGCTCATGATCAGCACCGCCCATGAAGTCAGGAACAGGCAGATCGAAGAAGAGAACAAAAAGAAAGACTTTTCGGAGGGTAAGGACTGATGGGAAGACTCCTTCTGGTTGACGGTAACTCGATAGTAAACAGAGCATATTATGCCGTTATCGGAAGGGCGCCGATGACTGCCCCCGACGGCACGCCCACAGGCGCGGTCAACGGATTCTTTAATTCGCTCTTAAGCGTAACTGATGAGTATTCTCCGGATTCCATATGCGTTCTCTTCGACAGGAGAGAGCCTACCTTCAGGCATAAGATGAGCGATGAATACAAGGCTAACCGTAAGGGCATGCCTGACGACATGGCAGCCCAGATGCCTGTGATCAAGGAACTGCTGGATCACATGGGCATAGCCCGTTATGAACTCCCGGGTTATGAAGCTGATGACCTCATCGGTACTCTTTCAAGACTGGCAGAAGATGAGGGAGACGAAGTATTCATCTTAAGCGGTGACCACGACGATTTCCAGCTTATATCTGATAAGACAAAAGTCATACTTCCCCAGTCCGGCAAGGGAAAGCCGCCGAGAGTCTTATACGACAAGGAACTCTTTTTCGAAGAGAACGGAATAACTCCTGACAGGTTCATCTATGTCAAAGCCCTTATGGGTGACAGTTCCGACAATATCAAGGGTGTTGATAAGGTCGGGCCCAAGACCGCGTTCAGACTGATCGCCGATTACGGTACCGTTGACGGCGTCATCGAACATAAAGATGAACTTTCCGCTGCTCTGAAAGCCAATATCGAACAGGCTCAGGACCAGCTCGCGCTTAACATGAAACTCGTTACCATCGACAGGTTCGCTCCGGTCGATATCAGCATTGCCGATACTAAGTTCGATGAGATCAAGGATAAACAAGCATTGTTCGACCGCCTGTCGGCGCTTGCCCTGAGAAGTCTCATAAAGAAACTTAAGCTCGAATCCATGTCTTTGTCGGAGGAAGCTCTGTCCGGTTCTGCCGAAGAAGATCCTTCCGCCGAAAACATATTCATAAGACTCGATGAGCTGACGGGAACAGTCCCGGAGGATCCTTCTATTGACGATGTCCCTATGGAAACTGTTGTTTCCCTGATCGATTCGGAGACCGGCAGCGAAGGCGGCGCCGTCGGATTGGACTTTTCTTCTTCGGGAGACAGGAAGATATGCATCCTGGCCTTGTGGAATGAAGGAAAGATATTGTTCTTATCTCCGGAAAGACTGACCGGGGCCTGCGAAAGAACAAACGCATTTATTCCTGTCGGATTCGAATATAAGGACCGTTCGAAGATCCTGCCATGTCCGCTGCCCAAGATCGACAGCGTTTTCGATACATATGTTGCGGGATCCGTACTTAACCTCTGTGAAGGCAAGCCTGATTTCATAAGGCTCTACGAATCTGCAGCAAGGCGTCCCTGCAAATGGGAAGCATATTCAGCAAAGGAAGGCCAGCTGTCGTTTTTCGATGACGAGGCTGACAAGAACCTTAAGGATGAACTTAAGTCGCTTGCACGCAGGGTCCTTTCAAATCTTGCCTGCTATCACTGCCTTAAGGCGAAGATAGAAAAAGAAGGTGCTTATAAGCTCCTTTATGAGATAGAGTTCCCGCTGGTTGTTACGCTCGATAAGATCGAACGCAACGGCATGCATGTCTCATACGATATCTTAAATGATCTTCATTCCGAATATCAGGACAGGCTCGCAAAGCTCCGTGATTCGATCTATGAGATGACCGGCGAGGAGTTCAACATCTCTTCGACCAAGCAGTTATCCGATGTTCTCTTCAGTGAGGATAAGCTCAACCTTCCTCACGGCAAGAAAGGGAAGACCGGTGTTTATTCTACGGACAGCGATGAGCTTAACAGACTCAGGAGATACAGCCCTGTAATAGATCCGATCCTCGATTACAGGGAACTGTCAAAGCTCGATTCCACATATGCATCAGGACTAATGAGGTTCATTTCGGAAGACGGCAGGATCCATACCACCTTCACTCAGGCCATGACCAATACAGGCAGGCTTTCATCGACGGAACCCAACCTGCAGAACATCCCTGTCAGGACTGATGAGGGTTCGAGGCTCAGGGCTGCATTTACGGCAGCACCCGGCAAAGTCCTTGTCGATGCCGACTATTCGCAGATCGAATTAAGGCTCCTGGCGGCGCTTTCAGGTGATGAATACATGACAGATGCCTTCCTTAAAGGCGAAGACATCCATAAGATGACTGCAACGAGGATATTCGGCGTCTCTGAAGATGAGGTCACGCATAAGATGAGGTCCTCCGCCAAGACCGTAAACTTCAGCATTATCTACGGCATCTCCGATTACGGTCTGTCGAATGACTTGAAGATAAGCATCGCCGAAGCTTCCGAGATCATCAAGCAGTATTCAAGGCAGTTTCCCGGCATTACGGCTTATCTTGACGGCCTTAAGGAACAGGGCGAAAAGAAGGGCTATGCCGAGACAATGTTCGGCAGGAAGAGGATCTTAAACGAGCTTAAGAGCCAGAACCGAAATGTAAAGAACTTCGGATTAAGGGTCGCGATGAACACTCCCATCCAGGGGACCGCGGCAGATATCATCAAGATCGCCATGAACAAGGTTTCAAAGGCGCTCGAAGAGAGATTCCCTGAAGCCAAGCTCGTAATGCAGGTTCACGATGAGCTTATCATTGAGTGTCCGCCTGAAATAGCGGATGAATGTGCAGCCCTGCTGAAGGAAGAGATGGAGGGCGCGGCTTCTCTCAAGGTCCCGCTCGTTGCAGAAGTCAACAGCGGCAAAGACTGGCTCGAGGCCAAATAGCTTAAAGGAGTATTAACGGATGTTTATCGTTGGTGTTACGGGCGGAATAGGAAGCGGCAAGACAACAGTCAGCAGATACCTTGAAGATAAGGGCCTTGTTGTCCTTGATGCGGACAGGATATCCGGTGATGTCACCGCGGAAGGCGGAAGCGCCGTTGCGGAAGTTGCGGAAGTGTTCGGTCCCGCATCGGTCGGCCTTGACGGCGCCATGAACAGAAAATACATATCAGATATAGTCTTTCATGACAGGATGAAACTTGACCTGCTCTCTTCGATCGTTCATAAGCATGTTTTCGCCGAGATGGAAAAGAGGATAGAAGAAGAGACTGCAAAGAATACGAAATGCCTGATACTGGATGTTCCGATCCCGGTACAAAGATTTGTTGATATGTCAGATCAGGTATGGGTCGTAAGATGTGATCCTGATACCAGGATCGCAAGGCTCATAGACCGTGGATTAAGTCCCGGGGAGGCTCAGAGACGGATCGCAATGCAGTTAAGCGATGCCGAATATGCAGATCTTGCTGATTTTGTCATCGATAATTCCGGCAGTATTGAGCAGACTTATTCCCAGGTGGAAGAACTCATAAAGAGCCAGCTGGTTGAGAGAGGTATCAGGGTATGACAGCCTCAACGGTCATTGCCCTGGCATTTAATGCGGTTGCCCTTGCCGCGCTCCTGCTCAGCATCTTACTGAAACTTCAGGGCGATCTTCAAAAGTACAGGAATTACCTTATCGCGTCCTCAGCAGTCTATCTGTCGGGTACGGTCCTGATCACGGTCATAATCGTAATTGCCGAGAAAATACCGATAACGTTTACCCTTATCTCTGAGATAATGATACTGTTCATATTTCTTGTGGTCATGTTCGTTCTGGTAAAGTCGATCAAGACCCTCCAGGAACTGAAAGAACAGGCGCAGGCGGGCAAGATGAGATCCGCCGAGCAGGTAAAGGCCGAAGATGAAGCATTCTATGGTCCTGCTGAAAAAGAAGACAGGGAAGAGGAAGATGAAGAAGAGCATTAAGACCAGGACAAAGTTTAAAAACTTTCTGATCTTCTGTTTCCGTTTTGTGGTCATATTGGCTCTGACAGGTATCTTTTCGAGCCTGTTCGTATTCTTATCAGTCTGCGGCCGTGTCTATTCCGCAGAAGATTATCTCAGTTCAAATCTTAAGGATAACAGTTACGACGCAATAATCGTCCTCGGTTGTGCCGCATGGAACGGAGGACCCAGCCCCATGCTCGCCGACAGGCTCGATACGGCCGTAGATCTTTATAAGGCAGGATGCGCTCCCAAGATCCTCATGAGCGGTGATCACGGGCAGGCAGATTATAACGAAGTCGGAGTCATGAGGGAATACGCGCTCAACAGCGGCGTTCCTTCGGAGGATATCTTCCTTGATCACGCAGGATTTTCAACTTATGAGACCATGTCCAGGGCAGCCAGGATATTCGGCATCAGGAAGGCTCTTATAGTTACGCAGAAATACCATCTCTACAGATCGATGTATAACGCTTCGGCATATGGTATAGAGTGCTATGGAGTGGATGCCGGCGCGAGCAATTACATTATCAACCCCAAGTATTACCCGAGAGAAGTCTTAGCTATGTCCAAGGATTTCTTTCAGTGCCTGTTAAGGGTTGAACCGACTTATCTGGGAGATCCCATAGATATCAGCGGCAACGGTGAAGTAACGCTGGACTGATCAGACGTTGAACCTGAAGAGGACAACATCACCGTCTTTCATCACATATTCTTTGCCTTCGGATCTTACAAGACCCTTTTCTTTTGCAGCGTTATATGTTCCGCAGGCGACAAGGTCGTCATAGGATACGACTTCCGCACGGATGAAACCGCGCTCAAAATCAGAGTGGATCTTGCCTGCAGCCTGGGGAGCCTTGGTTCCGTTCTTGATCGTCCATGCACGGACTTCCTGGGGACCTGCGGTAAGGTAGGAGATGAGACCGAGGAGCTTATAGGAAGCCTTGATCATCTTGTCGAGACCTGCGCTGTCGATACCGAGATCATCAAGGAACATCTCGCGGTCTTCGGGTTCCAGCTGACCGAGCTCATCCTCGATCTTAGCTGAGATAACGACGACTTCGCTGTTCTGCTGTGCTGCGATCTCTTTTACCGTGTTGACATAAGGGATATCGGGATTCTTGATGTCGTCTTCAGCGATGTTTGCACAATAGAGTACCGGCTTCATGGAGATGAGCTGGAGGTCTCTGGTGAGTTCGGATTCCTCGTCATCGTACTCCAGGGATCTTGCGGGCTTTTCTTCCTCGAGGCACTTATAGATCTTCTGATAGAGGTCTAAAGCGGCCTGGTAGGTCTTGTCGCCGCCCTTCATCATCTTCTGGGTGCGCTCTATGCGCTTTTCCATGATCTCCATGTCAGACAGGATCAGCTCGAGCTCGATAGTCTCGATATCAGACTTGGGGTCTGCCTTGCCGTTGACATGAACAACGTCAGGATCGTCAAAGCATCTTACAACATGTACGATGGCATCGCACTCCCTTATATTGGAAAGGAACTTGTTGCCGAGGCCTTCGCCCTTGGAAGCGCCCTTTACGAGACCTGCGATGTCTACGAACTCGACGACTGCAGGAGTGTATTTCTGGGGGTTATACATCTCGGCGAGCTTGTCCAGACGCTCGTCAGGGACTGCAACGACACCCACGTTAGGTTCTATGGTACAGAAAGGATAGTTGGCCGATTCTGCGCCGGCTTTGGTAATTGCGTTGAATAATGTGCTCTTTCCTACGTTCGGCAGACCGACTATACCTAATTTCATCTTGTTCATTCCTCCGGATCAATTATCTTTTCGCGGGCTATTATATATCAATGAATAAACTTTCTCAAATCTTCATATAAAAAAATACATTGTGATACAATCAAATTGATTATGATGATGCTGGAGGCGGTACTATGAGCAAATATCAGATCTTGTATAATCCCAAGGCTAACAATAACCGCGGCGAGGAGAAACTCGGGGCGATCCCCGTTCCCAAGGAGGAACAGGTCCTGACCAATGTGCTCGGAATCGAAGATCCCAAGGCTTTCTTTGATTCCATCGCGCCGGACGATAAGGTCGTTATCGTGGGCGGAGACGGAACCTTGAATCATTTTGTAAACAATACTTATGACATAGATTACCCGAATGAGATATATCTCTATGCTGCCGGCACCGGGAACGATTTCCTTACCGACATAGGCGAACCGGCAGATAAGCTTGTCGAGATCAGCAAATATCTTAAGCACCTTCCCGTCGTTACCGTTAACGGCAAGGATTACAGGTTTATAAACGGCATAGGCTACGGGATCGACGGATATTGCTGTGAAGTCGGTGATCAGCTGAGAGAAGCGGGAGAGAAGAAGATCGATTACACAGGCATTGCGATCAAGGGCCTTCTTTTCCATTACAAGCCGACTCACGCCAAGATAACCGTTGACGGTGTTACCAAGGAATACGACAAGACCTGGATAGCTCCTACCATGAACGGCAGATGCTACGGCGGCGGCATGTATCCCACCCCTGATCAGGACAGGCTTAAGAACGATGAGGTCTCCTGCATGGTAATGTACGGCAAGGGCAAGATCAGGACCCTTATCGCATTCCCCAAGATCTTTAAGGGAGAGCATGTCAAATATACCAACATGGTCGAGATAAGGCGCGGCAAGGAAGTAACTGTCGAGTTTGACAGGCCTGTCGCACTTCAGATAGACGGGGAGACAATCCTTAATGTTACATCATATTCGGTCAAGAGTGCAGGCCTTGCCGGATGATTTAAGAAATATTGAGACTTTGTAGTTTTTTGTGAGATTTTCGTAGTTTTTTGACGCGAAAAACGGTCTATCATCTCCTTACAGAGGAGGTGACGGACATGGCTGCAAATCTGAAGTTATCCAAGGTGTATTCCTCGTTCGTGGAAGGGATCACCGCAACTCTATCCGAGATCGAGATATCCGTAACGCCCGGTATTCCCACATTCGACATCATAGGTCTTTGCGATGCTTCGATAAAGGAATCCGAAGGCAGGATAAGATCCGCTCTCATCTCTTCAGGTTATTCGATGCCGAGGGGACATATTACTGTCGGGATAAGTCCTGCATATATCAAAAAATCCGGGACGTCATTCGATCTTGCCATAGCCTGCGGCATACTTTTTGCATCCGGACAGTTAAGGCAGCCGGACTGTCATGTCTACCTTGAAGGGGAACTGTCTCTTACAGGCGGCGTTAAAGCGACTCCTGCCTGTGCCGTAAGGCTCTGCAATATAGCAGACAACAGTCCAGATATCGTTATAATCCCTGAAGGGGCCGTAAGATCGGCAGAATGCGCCGGTATCAGGGCCATGACCGTAAACAGCCTGTCCGACCTGAGGGAGATCTTCTTATACGGCTGTTATGAGCCTGTGGATTTTCGAAAAACTGATTTCCGGCAGGGGATAACAGCCTCCGTAGACCTGTCCGAACTGAAAGGACAGCAGAAAGCCAAGCGGGCACTGGTAATAGCTGCCGCAGGAAATCATACGGTCCTGCTCCTGGGGAGCCCCGGCTGCGGCAAGACTTTGGCGGGCAAGATCATATCCGGCATCATGCCGCCTCCGGACAGGGATGAGGCATCCGAGATCTTTTCGGTCAATGAACTCCTTGACCGCGGTAATACTGAAGATGCCGTTACGAGACCTTACCGCTACATAGACCAGAACATCACCGTTACCGGGCTTATCGGCAATTCGAGGAGCCTCACACCCGGGGAACTCGCGCTGGCAAATCACGGTGTCCTTTTCGCGGATGAGATAACGGAATTCCAAAGACCTGTCCTTGAGATGTTAAGACAGCCTCTGGAGAGCAGGTCCGTATGCATCTATGCAAACGGGAGGAGATACCGCTTTCCTGCAAATTATGTCTTTGTAGCTGCGGGGAATCCCTGTAAATGCGGATATGCTTTCGAGGGGAACGGCAAGTGCAGATGCAGTCCGACGGCAAAGAAAAAATATCTGAGCCGCCTTTCAGGTCCTTTCATCGACAGGATGGATCTTATCTGCGAGATGGTATCGATAGATAAGAACGCCAAAAGATCGATGCTGGAGGATGGCAGCGGGAAGGCTGAATCACCGGCTGCGGCAGAAGCGGTCCTGGCTGCAAGACAGATCCAGAAGGAAAGATATAAGGACTTCGGCAGGGACATATTCAATTCCAATGTCATATGCGCGAATTACGCTGATATCATGCGCGTGCCTGTCAGGGTGATCGATCATCTGGAAAGTCTGTCGGATAAAGGGCTCGTATCAGGCAGGGGTTACCTCGGTATCGTCAGGGTAGCAAGGACAGTGGCTGATCTTGAGGGCCGGGACTACATAACCGATGAAGACGTGGATGAAGCAGTGATGTACAGAAGAATGGAGAGCTGCCTATGAATAAAGCTAATTACGAAGACTGTTACTATACGGCGATGCGTCAGGTGATGAAAATATCAAGGAAGAAGCTCGATGAATTGTACCGTACCGGAGTCTATAAATCACACAGGGATTTTGCGGACGCATCTCTCATAGAAGAGAACTCGAAGAAAGCCGGAACGGAGCTTGCCAAAGATTTTCTGCAGGATCTTAAGAAAAGATCTGATGAGATAAGAAAAACCTGTGACGGCTACATCGACAGAACGGCGAAGAACGGGATCTTTACGGTATCCCGCGAAGATCCCGATTACCCTTATAACTGGAAGTGCGTCCGCGGAATGCCGGATGTTGTCTTTGCCAAAGGCTTAAGGTCCATGTTCGGGAAATGCGACAAATGCGGATGCGTATCTATTGTCGGGTCGAGGGATGCGACAAGGTATGCGCTCTATGCTGCTTCATTTTTCGCGGACAGGCTGTCTTCGAGAAATGTCGTGATCGCGTCAGGGATGGCTGCGGGAACGGACAGGGCGGCCCATGAGGCGTCAGTGGACAATCAGGGAGGGACGGTAGCTTTCCTTGCGGGCGGCGTGGATGACATCTATCCTTACGCCAACAGAGATATATACGAAAAGATATGTCAGCGGGGGCTGGTTGTATCGGAGATGCCTCCGGGGATAAGGGCAGTTAGACAATACTTTCCTTCGCGCAACAGGCTGATCGCAGGCATAGGCGATGTCTGTCTCATCATGCAGGCAGGGGAGATATCGGGGACCTTGCATACCGCATCTTTTGCAGCCGGACAGGGCAAGGATGTTTTTGTGCTGCCGAACAATATCTTTTCGGAGGACTGCAAAGGAGGAAATCTGCTCCTTGCAGACGGTGCAACGCCTCTGATAAACTCTGCCATGGTCGAGGATGCCGTGATCAGTGCCTTGATGAACAGGAAGATAAAGGATGTTGATCTCAGATCTCTTATGCCTCCTTCAGTGATCTCGATAGACGGATTGAGGAAGAAAGCCGGGGAGACTCCCGCGCTCATGTCCGACAATGAATGGAAAAAACTCATAAAGGATGAACTTTCCCTGAAAGCCCGTTCCCAAGACGAGCTCTGCGCCCTTTTCGGCCTTTCTTTAGCGGCTGTTACCCGCCTTCTTATCTCCCTTGAAGCGTCAGGCGAACTGACCCTTAGCGACGGGAAATATATCTTGACAATCGTATAATGATGTAATAAAAAGTATTATTATTACGAAATGACTTGTCAAAAGAAAGGTATTGTATGGGTAAAAAATTAGTTATTGTTGAGTCTCCCGCAAAGGCCAAGACCATCGGAAGATATCTCGGGAAAGATTACGATATCGTAGCGTCTGTAGGCCATATCAGGGATCTGCCGCCTAATCAGAAGGGCGTGGATGTTAATAACAATTATAAGGTCATTTACATCCCCATGGCCGGCAAGGCGAAGGTTATCAAGGAACTTAAGGATAAAGCGGCTGAATCCGATTTCGTATATATCGCAACGGACCCTGACCGCGAAGGAGAAGCAATAGCATGGCACCTTGCCCAGGTGCTCAAGATAGATTCCAACTCATCATGCAGGATCACGTTCAACGAGATCACGAAGAAAGCAGTACAGGAAGCTATAGAGAATCCGAGAGCGATCGATCTCGACCTTGTCGATGCCCAGCAGGCAAGACGTGTTCTTGACAGGCTCGTGGGCTATGAACTGTCCCCGCTCCTTTGGAAGAAAGTAAAGAAGAAGCTATCCGCAGGCCGTGTCCAGTCCGTTGCATCCAAGATCGTCATGGACAGGGATAATGAGATAGAAGCATTTAATCCCGAAGAATACTGGACTCTTACTGCATTAGTAACCCCCGACCGCGACAACGAAGCGTTCAAGGTTACCTATCACGGCGTTAATGAGGACGGCAAGATCAAGAAGGTCAAGCTTTCCTGCAAAGAAGATGTCGATCAGATAAAAGAAAGGATCGGCAAGGGCGATTTCCTTGTTACCGGCGTTAAGAAGGGCAGCAGGGAACGCAACCCCATGCCTCCGTTCACGACTTCCACTCTGCAGCAGGAGGCCTCGAGAAGACTTTCCTTCACATCGCGTAAGACCATGTCTGTCGCCCAGCAGCTCTACGAGGGTATCGAGATCCAGGGCTTAGGCCATACGGCTCTCGTATCATATATCAGAACTGACTCAGTCAGAGTCTCCGATGAGGCTGTTGCGGCAGCAAGGAGCCTGATCTTCAGCGAGTATGGTGAAGAATACCTCTGTAAGTACAACAGACAGTTCAAGAACAAGAACCAGGCACAGGATGCGCACGAGGCTATCCGTCCCACGCATTTCGACCTGTCGCCCAAGAGCATCAAGGCATCTCTTTCTTCAGACCAGTACAGGCTCTATAAGCTCATCTGGGACAGATTCCTTGCAACTCAGATGGCAGCAGCTTCCATCGATACGGTCAACATCGAAGTATCGAGCGGCATCGACGTGTTCAGGACAACGGGTGAGACTATAAAGTTCAAGGGCTTCCTGGCTCTCTATTCCGATATCAAGGAAGACATCCAGACAGACGATAACGACGATAAGCCCGCAAATGTTGTTCTTCCTCCTCTGGAAGAAGGGCAGGCGATAAAGAATCTCGGCCTCGACGGCACCCAGAAGTTCACCCAGCCCCCGGCTCATTACACAGAAGCTACTCTTATCAAGGCTATGGAAGAATACGGCATCGGCCGTCCTTCCACATATGCCCCCACGGTCGGAACAATACTCGAAAAGAATTATGTCGTAAAGGACGGCAAGTTCCTTAAGATCACGGAACTTGGCAGGATCGTAACCAACCTTCTCAATGAGAATTTCTCCGAGATCGTTGACGTCAAGTTCACGGCAGGAATGGAAGAGGATCTCGATGATATCGAATCCGGCAAGAAAGAATGGACCAATGTCGTGGATGAATTCTATCCTTCTTTCCACGAGCAGGTCGAAAACGCTATGGATACGGTCGAAAAGGTTGTCATCGAACCCGTCAAGACCGGTGAGGAATGCCCTATCTGCGGCGCCGACCTTGTAATGAAGGAAGGCAAATACGGCCAGTTCATTGCATGTTCTAATTTCCCGACATGTAAGTACACCAAGAACGTTGAAGTCAAGGCTAAGGGAACATGTCCTTACTGCGGCTCCGGTCTCCTTACCCATAAGTCTAAGAAATACAGGAACAAGACGTTCTATACATGCGACAAGAAGGGCAAGGATCCTGATTGCGATTTCATCTCCTGGGATCTTCCCGTAGAGGGCAAGACATGCTCCGTCTGCGGTTCCTATATGGTTTGGAAGAGATACGGCAAGAAAGTATATCCCAGATGTTCTAACAAGGAGTGCAGCAGCAATACACAGCGCCAGACTTCTTCAGGCAAGAAGTCTGCTGATGACAAGGAAGGCTGAGCCTATGCCTGTTATCAACATAATCGGAGCAGGCCTGGCAGGCTCGGAGGCTGCTCACATTGCCGCCCTGATGGGAGTTGACGTAAGGCTTTACGAGATGAAGCCCGTCAAGTATTCTCCCGCGCACCATTCCGACAAGTTTGCGGAACTCGTATGCAGTAATTCCCTGAGGGCCGATTCCGTAACGAATGCGGTCGGTCTTCTTAAGGAAGAACTCAGGATTGCAGGATCTCTTATCATGGAAGCTGCCGACAAAGCCAGGGTTCCCGCAGGAGGAGCATTGGCGGTCGACAGGGAAGAGTTCGCAGGCTTTATCACGGATTGGATCAAGTCATCTGACAGGATCACAGTCATCAATGAAGAGATTAAGAAGATCCCTGACGATGACGAGATCACCATAATCGCGACAGGACCTCTTACAGACGGGGATCTTTTCGATCAGATCGGCGAGCTCTGCGGTGATGACACTTTGCATTTCTTCGATGCCGCAGCACCCATCGTCATGGGTTCATCCATCGATATGAGCAAGGCTTTTCGCGCATCAAGATACGGCAAGGGCGGAGACGACTATATTAACTGCCCTATGAATAAAGATGAGTATCTGGCTTTCTACCGCGAGCTCATCTCTGCCGAGAGAGCCGCTGTTAAAGACTTTGACAGGGAAGTTGTCTTCGAGGGCTGCATGCCTATCGAGACCATGGCTTCAAGAGGAGAGGACACGATGAGATTCGGTCCCCTGAAACCGGTCGGGCTCATAGATCCTGCGACCGGCAAAGAACCCTATGCCTGCCTGCAGCTACGTCAGGATGACAGGGCGAAGACCATGTACAATCTTGTAGGATTTCAGACGAGGCTCAAATGGGACGAACAGAAGCGTGTCTTCGGCATGATCCCCGGCCTTGAGAATGCCGAATACTACAGGATGGGAGTCATGCACAGGAATACCTATCTTAATTCGCCTGTTCATCTTGAAGACACCTACAGGTTCAAAGGCAGAAAGAATCTCTTTTTCGCAGGTCAGATCACCGGAGTCGAAGGTTACATCGAGTCGACGGCATCGGGATTCCTGGCAGGATACTATGCGGCTCTTAAGGCATTGGGAAAAGAAGTTCCCTTTAAACCGGATGCTGATACCGTAATGGGTGCCATGGCAGCATACGTCTCAGATCCCAATATCAAGCATTTTGTTCCCATGAATGCCAACTTCGGGATCGTTGCTCCGATGCCGGGCAAGTTCAAGGGGAAAGACGGCAAAAAGATGAAGTGTCAGGCTATAGCCGACCGGTCGATCAGCAAGATGGCCGAGTTTGCAGGGGTGCTTAAAGAACTTAAGTGTTCTTGAACATAAGAGGGAGAGGGACTTTGCTTTGAAACGGGGATATGGTCATGGCTGATCTTTCATATCTTGTCGAAAGCGCCAGATTATGGTTTTTTATCGGCATGACCGTGATAGGCGTTGCCTTTCTTGTCTCGATATATTTTTTCGTGATGTACATCCTTAAGGTCAGGAAGATCCGTAAGGTCGCAGACAGCGGCGGCGGATACCATCTCTATTGCGATGCCGCTTACTTCAAGGGCAAGGGCAAGAGAAAGAACCAGGAGGATTCGCTTTATATCTCCCCGATTGCCGATTCAGCTGTGAACGGCACGATATTTGCCGTTTCTGACGGTATGGGCGGCCTCTCCGACGGACAGGTCATCTCAAGATACGTGACTGAGAGACTGGCTGAAGAATACCCATACAGTTTTGAAGATACTGATGCCAATGCTGCAAAGATCCGCAAGATATCCGATGAGGTATACGAAAAATATAATCTCGGCGGCGGCGCGACGCTGGCGATGATCCATGTCTATGCCAACGCCATGAACTTCTACAGCTTAGGCGACAGCAACATCATCCTCGTCCGCAAGGGAACTGCTACTGTCTTAAACCCCAAACAGAACTATATATCTTTCCTGGTAAAGAAATATGCCGCCGCCGGCGATAACACTCATGAAGCCTATGTCAATAAGAGCTCGAAAGGCCTTATGGACTTTGTCGGCAATCTTAATTCCAAGGTGATAAGGACATCGTCTCCGATAAGACTTATGGAAGATGATGTCATCATAATATGCTCAGACGGCGTTACCGATGCGATCCCGGTCGTGACAGTGCCCCGTTATACCGACGGAGCCGCCACGGCGATCGCCGAAAAGCTCAAGCTCAGGATCAGGAGCGCCAAGAGGAAGAGACAGGACAACTACACTGCCATAGTTATAAAGATGGACAGCAGCCTTTTCTGAGGATAACGACATGATAGATTACGCATGCTTCAAACATAAAGGAAATGCCGAGAACTACTACGATGAAGTCTTCGTGTCGGAGACTCCCTGCTTTACTGCTGCAGTCTTTTGCGGCAAGGAAGAATATATAAACACCTTAAGCTGCGCATTTGTCTTGAGCGAGATCCTCAAGGACTCCAAAGAAGGAGATTCACTTGAAGAAATATGCAAGGCCATGGAAGAGAAGATCCCTGAGGATATTGATTATCTGGTCCTCAGGATCGACAGTTCTCTTAAGATCGATTCGCTGAGAAGAGGGCAGGTCCTTGCAGGCATCGTAAATAACGGTGAGATGATGATCCTTCCTAACGGTGTCTTCGGTCTTAAGGAAGGTGACATGGTCGTATGCTCAGTAAAGAATTTCTATTCGAATCTTACTAATGAAGGAATGCTCGCCGATGCCCTCATCTCATCCGACTGCAACGAGTGGATGGATTATATGGTAAGGCGCGTATCAGACAAGACAGAACTCCTCTGCGGGAATCTGTCTGCGGTGTGCATAAAGGTGTAATCCGGGTGTTTTTCACTAACTGCTTTTTTTCGGGGTATCTGGTGAAAAAAACAAGCCGGAATTTTCACCAACTGTCTTGGTATGGACTGTTTGGTGAAATAATCTGTTGATTTGGCTTGATTTTTTTCACCAAACATCAATTGTTTATTCGTTTGGTGAAAAAAATCAGGGAATTATTTCACTAAACATTCGATTATACAGTGTTTGGTAAAAAAACCCCTGAAAAGAACAAACAAGAATATCAATTCTGATTGTAATAACCCTCGTAGAACTCCTTCGCAAAATCTGCCAGCCTGTCCTCGGCGATGGCTTCCCTGATCCTCTCCATGAGCTTTAAGAGGAAGTGGATGTTGTGGTAGGTGCAGAGCCTTAAGCCGAACATCTCATTGGCCTTGAGCAGGTGGCGGACATAAGCTGCGGTGAAGTTCCTGCATGCATAGCAGTCACAGACGGGATCCATGGGTTCATAGCAGTCTGCGTACTTCTGGTCTCTTATGATCTTGCGGCCTTTGTCGGTCATGATCGTGCCGTGGCGTCCCATCCTTGTAGGAACGACGCAGTCGAACATATCGATGCCGTTGATCGATCCCTCGATAAGGTAGTCAGGAGTTCCGACTCCCATGAGGTAGCGGGGCTTGTCCTCCGGCATATGGGGTACGGTGCTTCCGAGGATGTCAAGGAAGATGTCCTTGGGTTCTCCGACCGACAAGCCCCCGATCGCAAATCCGGGAAGATCGAATGAAGTGATCTGTTCGGCGCTCATCTTTCTTAAGTCCTTATACATCGATCCCTGGATTATCCCGAAAAGCGCCTGATTATCAGTGTTTTTGTGGGCCTCGATGCAGCGCCCCAGCCAGCGGGTAGTCCTTTCAAGAGATCTCTTGGCATATTCATATTCGGAAGGGTAGGGGCAGCACTCATCGAAAGCCATTATGATGTCGGCTCCCAGGTCGTTCTGTATCTCCATCGAAAGCTCGGGTGTAAGGAATTTCTTCGCCCCGTCGATGTGGGAGTTGAACATTACGCCTTCTTCCTTGATGTTCTTGGGCTTGGCGAGCGAGAAGACCTGGAATCCGCCGCTGTCGGTGAGAACTGCGCCGGGCCAGTTCATGAACTTATGAAGTCCGCCTGCTCCGGCAACGATCTTGGACCCGGGCCTTAACCAGAGGTGGTAGGTGTTGGAAAGGATAATGTTGGCACCCATTTCCGATACTTCTTCAGGTGACATTCCCTTGACTGTAGCTGCCGTGCCGACAGGCATGAAAGCCGGCGTGTCAAAGGTCCCGTGAGGGGTATGGACTCTTCCGAGTCTTGCGCCTGTCTGCTTGCAGGTGTGGATGTGTTCGTAGTATACGGGGTGCTTTATCGCCATTACCTTTTCCTCCGTAGGTCCTCAGCTGATGAACATCGCATCGCCGAAACTGAAGAACCTGTATCTTTCTTCGACTGCGTGGTTATATGCTGCCAGTACGTTTTCGCGTCCGGCAAGTGCCGATACCAGCATTATAAGAGTAGATTCCGGCAGATGGAAGTTCGTGATCAGGGCATTGATGCATTTGAACTCGTAGCCCGGGTATATGAAGATGTTCGTATAGCCTGTTGCCGGTTTCATTTCCGGATCAGCAGCAGCGACGGTCTCAAGGACCCTTGTCGAAGTCGTTCCGACTGAGATTATCCTGCCGCCGGATTTTCTTGCTGCATTTATCATATCCGATGCTTCCTTGGGGAAATCGTACCATTCGGAATGCATCTCGTGTTCGGTTATCTCTTCGGCCTTAACCGGTCTGAAGGTTCCGAGGCCCACATGCAGGGTGACCTCTGCTATGTTGACGCCCTTTGCTTTGATCGTCTCAAGGAGTTCCTTAGTGAAGTGAAGTCCTGCAGTGGGCGCTGCGGCGGAGCCTTCAAGCTTGGAATAGACTGTCTGGTATCTCTCGGGATCGTCGAGTTTCTCGTGGATATAGGGAGGGAGGGGCACTGTGCCGGCCCTGTCCAGGACTTCTTCCCAGATCCCTTCGTAATCGAATCTCATTATCCTGTTGCCTGATTCGAGGACATCTTCGCATTCTGCTTCGAGTTCTCCTTCGAGGAAGGTTATCCTGCGGCCCTGTCTGACCTTTTTGCCGGGACGGGCAAGAGTCTCCCAGCGCTTTTCGTCGAGCCTCTTGAGCAGGAAGATCTCAACGACCGAACATGTGTCGCTCCTTACTCCCATGAGCCTTGCGGGGATTACCCTCGTGTTGTTGATAACGAGCAGGTCTCCCGGATTTAAGAAGTCAGGGAGCTCATAGAACTTCCTGTCCTTATATTCGCCGGTCTTCTTGTCCAGCAAAAGGAGTCTTGAATCGGATCTTACCGCAGCAGGGTGCTGTGCGATGAGCTCTTCGGGCAGTTCATAGTAAAAATCGTGTGTTTTCATTTATGTTCCTTGCATTTCTTTTTCGATACCCGAAAAGTTTATCACAAACGGGCGCGAGTAGTTTATAATAAATTGATTTTTTCTGGAAGGAAGAGAATCCTATAAATCGAAAGGAGACATTAATATGTCTGATATCCCCTACAAAGTTTATCTTTCAGAGAAGGAGATACCTACACAGTGGTACAACGTCCGCGCTGACATGAAGAACAAGCCGGCACCTCTCGTTAATCCCGGTACAGGCGAACCCATGAAGCTTGAGGAGTTGTTCCCCGTTTTCTGTGAGGAGCTCTGCCGCCAGGAGTTTGATAATGAAAATCCTTATATCGATATCCCTCAGGAGATCCAGGATTTCTATAAGATGTACAGACCCTCACCTCTCGTAAGAGCATATTGCCTTGAGAAGGCTCTCGGTACACCTGCTCATATCTACTACAAGTTCGAGGGCAACAACACATCCGGATCCCATAAGCTCAATTCAGCTATTGCCCAGGCATACTATGCCAAGAAGCAGGGCCTGAAGGGCGTTACCACCGAGACCGGTGCAGGTCAGTGGGGTACGGCTCTTTCCATGGCTTGTGCATATCTCGGTCTTGACTGCCAGGTTTACATGGTCAAGGTTTCTTACGAGCAGAAGCCTTTCAGACGTGAGGTCATGAGAACATACGGCGCGAAGGTCACACCTTCCCCCTCGATGGAGACCAATATCGGAAGAGCTATCAACGAGCAGTATCCCGGAACGACAGGTTCTTTGGGCTGCGCTATCTCAGAAGCTGTTGAGGCAGCTACATCCCAGGAAGGTTACCGTTATGTATTGGGTTCCGTTCTCAATCAGGTATTGCTCCACCAGTCCGTTATCGGTCTCGAGGCAAAGGCTGCTCTCGATAAGGTCGGCGTCAAGGCTGACATGATCATCGGCTGCGCAGGCGGCGGATCCAACCTCGGCGGACTCATCTCACCCTTCGTAGGTCAGATGCTGAGAGGCGAAGCTGATTACGAGATCATCGCAGTCGAGCCCGCATCCTGCCCGTCACTTACAAGAGGAAGTTATGTATATGACTTCTGTGACACGGGTAAGGTCTGTCCTCTGGCTAAGATGTACACACTGGGCAGCGGTTATATTCCTGCACCTAACCACGCAGGCGGTCTCCGTTATCACGGCATGAGCCCCGTTATCTCCCAGCTTTATGATGACAAACTCATCTCCGCACGCTCCGTCAAGCAGACAGAAGTCTTCGAGGCTGCAGAGATGTTCGCAAGAGTCGAGGGTATCCTTCCCGCACCTGAGAGTTCACACGCTATCCGTGTTGCCATTGATGAGGCCCTTAAGTGCAAGGAGACAGGCGAAGAGAAGAACATCCTCTTCGGTCTTACTGGTACAGGTTACTTCGATATGGTCGCATATCAGCAGTATAACGACGGCACGATGAGCGATTACGTTCCTACGGATGAAGAGATCGCTGCATCTCTGGCGCAGTGCCCCAAGTTCTGATCTGATTTAACTTAAAGATCAAAGGCTGTCTTACATGATGTGAGGCAGCCTTTAATATTTTTATTTTTATTAGCTTGAATACGGCGGATTATTGTTATAATGGATTAGAGATTATCCGAGAGGTGACAGTTGAATTGAGCCGTGTCAGCTGCAAAGCAACAGCTTTGATCATTTGTATGTCCATATCCATGCTCGCTGCTTCTTGCTCGGGCAGGACTGTCACACAGAATACTACTCTCGACATAAGTCCCGACAGTACTGTTAATGAAGATGAACTCTTCAACGCGGCTTCTTCTTTGTCCACAGACAACGAGCCTTCCGAAAGCACAGGCACCAAGCCGTCTGAAGAAGCCAAGACCGTTGATGTTACGGTATCCTTTGTCGGCGATCTTACCCTTACGCAGGATATCAACGTGCATAACTCGGTCTGCTTTGATGCGGTCGTAGGTTCGGATCTGGATTACTGTTTCCAGAACTGCAAGGACATTTTCGCGAAAGATGACCTTACGCTCGCCAATCTCGAAAATGCTGTCACGGACAGGAAATCCCATGCCGTAAAGCAGTTCTGCTTTGCCATGAAGCCGGATAACCTCGAGATGCTCAAGAGAGCGAACATAGAGGCTGTAAACATAGCGAACAACCATACCAAGGATTATCTGATGGAGGGCCTTTCCGACACCAGGGCAAATCTCGATAAATACGGGATAGTATGGTCTGATCAGTATTATGTGGCAACATATGAGGTCAACGGCGTTCTTATCGGCATGTTCGGCCTTTCAAACAATGGGACCGCAGCGCAGGGAAAGAGCCTGATCGACCAGCTTAAGGGTCAGGGCTGCAACGTGATCATAGCTTCCTGCCACTGGGGCGTTGAAGCTACTTATGAACCTAACCATGCCCAGAAGGAATTGGGCCATGCTCTCATTGACTACGGAGCCGACATCGTGGTCGGGTCTCACCCCCACAGGCTCCAGCCGATCGAATACTACAACGGCCGCTACATAATCTACAGTTTGTCAAACTTCTGTTTTGGTGGAAATAACAGATTGAGCGACCCCGATTCTGTGATAATTCAATGCAAATTTCTTATAGACGAGACGGGGGGGAATTGCGTAGACTATAGACTGAAGGTTATTCCCTATGCACAGACATCGACGCGCCCCGGCAATGACTTCTGCCCGAAGCCTTATGAATGGGGCTCTGCGGACTATTACAGGTGCTTAAAGCGGCTTGAATGGTCGACTGAAGATGAGTGATATTTTTTTGAAAGGCAGTATAGATATGAGTAACACTAAGGTATTGGTAGTAATGGGTTCCGATTCGGACTTTCCCGTAATGGAAAATTGTTTCAAGATGCTCGAAAAGTTTGACGTGGCTTACGAAGCAAGAGTAGCTTCGGCCCACAGGACTCCCGAGCGCGCGATCAGCCTTGCGAAGAACGCGAAGGAACAGGGAGTACAGGTCATAATCGCTGCAGCAGGTCTTGCAGCCCACCTTGCCGGAGTCCTCGCAGCCAATACAACGCTTCCCGTCATCGGCGTTCCCTGTAAGGGCGGAGCCCTGGCAGGAGTTGATGCTCTCTATGCAACGGTTCAGATGCCGACAGGAATTCCTGTTGCAACAGTTGCCATAGACGGAGCTGCCAATGCAGCCATACTTGCATGCCAGATCCTGGCATTATCGGACGATGAGCTTTCTTCAAAGCTCTCTGACTATAAGACGAGTCTTGCTGAGTCTGTTGATAAGCGTGATGCGAATCTTCAGGACAAGATCAAAAACATGAATTCATAAAATTTTATATATGAGGTGAAACATGAGCGGTATTTTCGGATGTATCGACACAAAAGGTAAATTGGATGAGGTCGCAAAGACCGCATACTACGGGATCTTTTCCCTGCAGCACAGGGGACAGGAGTCCGCAGGCATAGCGATCAACGACCGCGGAGCATTTATTGTCCATAAGGGCAACGGCCTGGTAACTGACGTATTTGACGACATTACCCTGTCAGCTCTCGAAGGCTGTGCTGCAGTTGGACATGCCAGAGGCGGATCCCCCAAGGATTCCGGCAATGATGCGATCCAGCCGATACATATCAAATCACGCGTCGGTAATATCGCTCTCGTAGTCGATTCCGTTATCCATAATGAGAATGCTATCAGGGATGAACTCAAGAATGTCGGTGCAATCTTCCAGACGAACACCGATTCCGAGATCATCCTTTCTTTGTTCTCGCGCAACCGTGTCAGGACAGAGACCTGTGAAGAAGCCATCGCCAAGACCTGTGAGGAGATCAGGGGCGTTTATGCCATGACCTTCATGACCGAGGACAAGATCATCGGTGTCAGGGATCCCTTCGGATTAAGGCCTCTCGTTCTTGGTAAGAAGGATGACATGTATATCCTGTCTTCGGAATCCTGTGCTCTTGATGCACTGGATGCCGAGTTCATTAGAGACGTTGATCCCGGCGAGATCGTTTCCATCAGCAGCGAGGGAGTTAGCTCAACATACTTCGGCGGCTGCAAGGGCGACCATAAGGAAGGCAAGGTCTGTGTTTTCGAGTATGTATATGTCGCAAGGCCAGACAGCGTTATCGACAACATGAACGTTTTCGAGTCCCGTGTAAGAGTCGGAAGACGTCTTGCAAAGGAGCAGCCCTGTGATTGTGATATCGTTATCGGCGCACCTGATTCCGGTAACCCTGCCGCTATCGGATATGCCGAGGGCATGGGCGTGCCTTACGGTGCAGGTCTTCTCAAGAACCGTTATGTCGGAAGGACCTTTATCAAGAGCACACAGCAGCAAAGAGAGCTTGCCGTAAGGATGAAGTTCTCTGTCCTTAAGACTGCCGTTGCAGGCAAGAGGGTTTGTATCGTTGACGACTCTCTCGTCAGAGGAACCACGACCAAGCACATCATTTCATTCCTTAGGGAGAATGGAGCCAAGGAAGTACATCTGCGTCTTGCTTCACCTCCGGTCAGATTCCCCTGCTGTTACGGTGTAAACGCTTCCAAGGGCGAGGAGCTTCCTGCAAGTTTCATGTCCGTTGAGGATATCTGCAAGATGATCGGCGCCGATTCGCTCGGATATATCAGCCTTGAATCTCTCAGGGATTCCCTTGAAGGCATCAGCTGCGGAGTATGCTCTGCATGTTTTGACGGTAATTTCATCGCAGGTCTTCCTGAGGAAACAGACGATTCCGTACACGAAGTCAAGTATCAGTAAAGGTAGATAAGAATGAGAATCGCAGTCTTTGTATCCGGTGGCGGAACCAATCTTCAGGCGATAATAGATAAGATCAAAGACGGTTACCTTTCCGATATAGATATCGGACTGGTGCTGTCATCTTCTCCTGACGCATATGCTCTTACAAGAGCCAAAGATAACAATATCCCGGCTGTCGTAATGAGATCCAGGGACTATCCTTCTGTCGAAGAATGGGATTCGGAAGTCCTGAAGGCCGTTGAAGAAGCAGGCTGTGAGCTTATAGTGCTCGCAGGCTACCTGTCTTTGCTGGGACCTAAGACCGTGAAGAAGTTCTCCAACAGGATAATCAATATCCATCCGGCTTTGATCCCTGCTTTCTGCGGTGAGGGCATGTACGGAATCAGACCGCATGTCGCTGCGCTGGCAAGAGGCGTCAAGGTATCGGGCGCAACAGTCCACTTCGTTAACGAGGAATACGATTCCGGTCCCATCATCCTGCAGAAGACTGTCGATGTCCTTCCTGACGATACGCCGGAAGTGCTGCAGCAGAGGATAATGAAAGAATGCGAGCAGGTGATACTGCCCAAGGCGATAAGGCTCATAGCCGACGGACAGGTCACGATCGAAAACAACATAGCCAAAGTAAAAGATTAATACAGGAGGATGTCACTATGGAAAAGAAGAATCTCTTCGATTATGTAAAGAGCAACGAGTATCCGGGCCGCGGTATCGTTATCGGAAAGAGCGCATGCGGTAAGTATGCCGTAACAGGCTACTTCATCATGGGAAGATCGGTAAACTCAAGGAACAGAGTTTTCGTTCCCACGGCTGACGGTATCAAGACCGAGGCTTTCGATCCTTCAAAGCTCACGGATCCCCATCTTATCATCTATTCACCCGTAAGAGTCCTTGGCAACAAGACCATCGTTACCAACGGTGACCAGACGGATACCATTTACGAGCAGATGGATAAGCAGCAGACATTCGAGCAGGCTTTGAGAAGCCGTGAATTCGAAGATGACGCTCCTAATTACACCCCCAGGATCTCCGGCATCCTCCACATCGAGAACAATACATTCAACTATGCTATGTCCATCCTGAAGAGTGCTGACGGCAACCCTGATTCATGTGAGAGACATACTTTCACATACACGAATCCCCTTGCAGGCGACGGCAGGATCATCCACACCTACATCGGCAACGGAAATCCTCTTCCGAGCTTTGAGGGCGAACCCGTTAAGGTTTCGATCGACGGTGACATCGATTCGTTTACAAACGATCTCTGGAACGCTCTTAACGAAGACAACAAGGTATCTCTCTTCGTCCGCTTCATCGATATTGCCACTGGTGAAGCAGAGACAAGGATCGTAAATAAAAACGTTTAATACATTTAGGAGGGTTATATAAAAATGTCTAGTGAAATGGAATTAAAGTACGGTTGTAATCCCAACCAGAAGCCGTCCAGAGTCTTTATGTCTGACGGCACAGAGCTTCCTTTTGAGGTGCTGAACGGCCGCCCCGGTTACATCAATCTCCTTGATGCTTTCAACGGCTGGCAGCTCGTATCCGAACTCAAGCGTGCAACCGGACTTCCCAGTGCGACTTCTTTCAAGCACGTATCTCCTGCAGGTGCCGCAGTAGGCAAGCCCCTGTCCGATACAGAGAAGGCTATCTACTTTGTAGATGACCTGGGTGAGCTTTCTCCCATCGCCTGCGCTTACGCAAGAGCAAGAGGCGCTGACAGAATGAGTTCTTTCGGTGACTTCGTATCTTTGTCAGATACATGTGATGCGATCACGGCAACAATGCTCAAGAGAGAAGTATCCGACGGTATCATCGCTCCTGATTACACAGATGAGGCTCTCGAGATCTTGAAGTCCAAGAGAAAGGGTACATACTGCATCCTTAAGATGGATCCTGATTATGTTCCCAACCCCGTTGAGACCAAGCAGGTATTCGGTGTTACGTTCGAGCAGGGAAGAAACAACCTCGTTGTTAACACAGAGAGCCTTGCAAACGTTGTTACGGCAAAGAAGGATATTCCTGACGATAAGAAGATCGACCTCATGATCGCGCTTATCACATTGAAGTATACACAGTCCAACTCCGTATGCTTCGTTAAGGACGGACAGGCTATCGGTATCGGTGCCGGCCAGCAGTCCAGGATCCACTGCACGAGGATCGCAGGAAACAAGGCTGACAACTGGTGGCTGAGACAGAACCCTAAGGTTTTGAACCTTCCTTTCAGAGATGACATCGGCCGTCCCGACAGAGACAATACGATCGATATCTACATCTCCGACGATTATATGGATGTATTAGCAGAAGGCACATGGCAGAAGTTCTTCACAGAGTGCCCCGCACCTCTTACACGCGAAGAGAAGAAGGAATGGATCGCTCAGAATACTGACGTATCTTTGGGCTCCGATGCATTCTTCCCCTTCGGCGACAATATCGAGCGGGCTTATAAGAGCGGCGTGCGTTATGTTGTTGAACCCGGCGGATCCGTCCGTGACGACCAGGTCATCGAGACTTGCGACAAGTTCGGTATTGCAATGGCATTTAACGGCATCAGACTTTTCCACCACTGATATAAACAATACAAATCTTGATAAGGGCGCCTTACGGGCGCCCTTTAGTCTACAAAGAGCAGGAGGTTATTATGGCAGAAAACGAAAAAACTACAGCAACCGCAGATAAGAAGGTCAAGTTGTCCGACCTTTCAAAAATGTCGGATCACGATCTCCTCGTCGAACTCGTAAGGAGCCAGAAGAAGACAGAGACCAAGACCAACATCCTTTCCCTGATCCTGGCCATATTCGTTCTTATAGTTGCCTTGGGATTATGCATCGTTGTCCCCAAGGTCGTGTTTACGATCGATAACATCAATAATACGATCACCGGTATCGACAAGGCCGTTACAAACTTCTCAACGGGACTTACCGATATGCAGACAGCGTTGGGTGAAGCTCAGGGAAGTATCGACGGCATCGATGAGATGGTCGGAAATGTCAACAAGCTCGTTGTCGAAAATACGGAGAACGCATCCAATGCGATCGATAATCTGTCGAATGTCGATATCGAGACCTTGAACGAGTCGATAAAGAACCTGCATGACATAGTCGAGCCTCTTGCCAATTTCTTTAACAAGATGCCTCACTGACGGGTTTACTGATCAAACAGGAATCGAGGCTGCCCTGACTGGGCAGCTTTTCATTTGTTTTCCTTTTTCGAAAGGTCATATGGCGCAAGGCTCTCTCTTACCATCTCGCCCAGCTCGACTGTGGTCTTCCCGGCGGGGTTAATGACCCTTAACACCTTGATGTCGACTTCAGTCTTTTTGAAGGGAGTGTTCTTGTGGATCTTTTCGGTCCCGTCGATGCCGACGACAACAACGGGACAGCCGGTCTTGAGCGCGATCTTGAAGACTCCGTTATGGAAGGGCAGAAGGCTCCCGTTGAAGCTGCGTTTGCCTTCGGGATATACGCCTACCGACACCTCTCCGCACCTGATGAGGTCTGCTGCGGCATTGATGACTCTCATAGACTGTCTGGGGTTCGACCTGTCGATGCCCATGAAACAGATGCGTCTGACATATTTGCCGAATATCGGCACATTAAAGTTTTCGGGCTTGGAAATGAATGACAGGTTGGAATCACCGAAAATGTGCCAGGATAGGAGCGGGTCGAAGTTGGACCTGTGGTTGCCTACGAAAAGGTAGGAAGACTTGGGGATCTGCTCCTTGCCGTGAACACTTATCTTGATCCTGAGGAAGAATACGGCGACAGCAGTGCAGAAATAGAGAAGACCGCGGTAAAAGCGGCTGTCCTTATCGTAAAACTTTTCTCTGTCGATGGGCAGCGATACAAGCCACAGGAACAGTATGAAAAGCAGTATAAGTGCAAGTATGGAAAGTAATATATATAAGATTATCATCCTTAAGACTTATCCTTCATTCTTCTTTCTAACACTTCCGGAGCTGCAACTGAATAGCCGAAAAAGCCGAGTTTTTCACCAAGCAGGAAATATTCCCCGTGATTATATGCCACGAGACCCGCCTTATCAAGGCAGACCTTGCCGTTATCGTCCATCAGATAGGAGTCGCATGTTACCGCAACGACCTCGGCAAGGAACATGTCGTGTGAGCCCAGTTCTATGACGTCTTTGACCTTACAGGATAAGGACAGGGGGGATTCGGTTATGGCAACAGCCTTTTCGAGGCCCTTGGCAGTATATGAATTAAGCCCGCATTTGCTGAATTTGTCGACATCGCGGCCGGATCTTACGCCGCAGAAGTCACATGACTTTGCAAGAGCTTTGTTTACCAGATTGATGACGAATTCACCGGATTCGGAGATCATCTCATGGGAGAGCCTTGACTTGCGGAGTGATATGGAGACCATGGGCGGTTCGGAATTGATGGTGCCTGCCCATGCAACAGTGCATATATTGCGTTCGCCCTTGTCGGAAGATGAAGATATCATCACCACCGGTACCGGATTAAGCGAAGTGGAAATACCAAGATCTGTCTTATCGTGTTTTGCCATTATCTGTCTCCTGTCGTATCAGTTGTTATCGCCGTTAAGCGGGATTATGTAAGAGAATGTCTCGTGTGTCAGAAGAAAATCCTTGATGTCGAGACCGGCTGCAAAGCCTACCAGCGTTCCGTCCTTGCCGATGACCCTGTGGCAGGGGATTATCACCGGATAGGGGTTGTCGGAACAGGCTGCGCCAACTGCGCGGGTGAGCTTTCTTGCTTCCGAAGGGGAAGAGGATATGTCCTTGGCTATGTCCTCGTAAGACCTCATGTTGCCGTAAGAGATCCTGGTTAATGCTTCCCAGACCTTGCGCTGGAAGGGAGTAGCCGCAGACAGATCATATCTTACAGTAAAGGCAGACCGCTTCTTGTCAAAATATTCAGTGAGCTCGCGGTAGGCTTTCCATACTTCCTGAGGAAGAGTCTCGCCGGAACTGTCGTCAAGCTTATAAAGATCGTCCTTGTTGTTAAGGAGCCTGCCTGATGCGTCAAGGAATCCCGACTGCATGGCAACATCTCTTGCGAAAGGATCTTCGACCGGATCACCGTAATGCAGGAGATAGAGGCGGTCGATCATCTCAGGACCGCCGCCGACAACGACGACGCCGAGAGGGAAAGGAACGAAGCAGTAGTTATATCCGCGGTAATCGGGACGCAGAAGACAGAAGAGCCCTGCATCCTCAAAGCCTGTTTCAGTCTCGATCTCATCCTTAAGCACCGCTTCCTGGATGAAGCCTTCTTCGAGCAGTATGTTTTCGAGATATAGATTGCTGCCGTAGAGTATAATACTGATCTTATGGATGTTTTCCCTGATAAAACACCTGTTGAGGACAGACATAAGGATCTCTTTGGCATTGCTTTCGCCTTCGCCGGTTACAGAAAGACTTATGTTGGCGTTAGGGGCCAGTGCTGAATATCTGATTTTTACAAGACCTGTTATGTCGTTTCCTGACAAGGCAACGATATACTTGCGGTCAGAAGACTCCGAACATGCGCGGAGTTCGTTTTCGGCAGCAGTGATGTTGCCCTTGATGAGACCTGACTTCGAAAGGGCTTTGGCATCATGGATATGAGCCCGCCTTGTTTCAATTGCCATAAAGCTCCTCCAGTGAATAATCATCCTTGGCGCCGAAATCCTTGAAATAATTCTTCGTAGCGGAGAAAACGGGGTCGCAGTCGTCGGCGGGGACGAATTCCGCATTGTCCAGTATCTGTCTTAATATGTATGCTGTCTGACCGAAAGAAGGGTCATCATCGATCGAATCCCACAAGGCGCTGTTTCTAGTTACAGGGAAGAAGCCGGAGCGCAGCTCAAGCCTCTGGATCAACATCTGGGCATCGGGATCAAAGGATATGAAAGAAGCGAAATCGCACGCGAGCTTTCCGTTCTCAGATCCTGTCCTGACACAGAGGGGATAGACATGGACGTTTGCGGGAGACTGGTTATCCGCGTCATAAGAGGGGAGGAAGAGCGTATATATCTTGGAAGGATAATATGCTTCCCAGGTCTTGAGAGATGCAGAAGAAGAGACCCAGAGCGCACACTGCCTGGAATATACGGGCGATGCACCGTTCTGATCCCTGTCGGCCGAAAAGCCGTTCTCGTAAAGACTGCCTATAAACTCCATCTCATCGTTGAATATGTATTTTGCGGATGCCGGAGTGGACTTGTATTCCTCATTCAGCATGTAAGACGTTCTCATGCCGTGATTAAAAGTGCTGCCGATATAAGGGAAGAGGTCACTTGCCGACATCAGCGGGATAACACCGGGATATTCGGTCTTTATCGCCGTAAGATATTCCTCGAGGTCAGTACATGAATAAACGACCGGAGGACGCCCTGAAGCCGGGATGTAATCGCTGTTTCCGACGATGATCTCGGCAGACATCGTATGGGGGATCCCGTAGGATACTCCGTCTTTGATGCACTGCATGGCGCAGTTTGAATAGATCCTGTCGTTGTCGTAGGAATTATCGGAACCCGTAAATTCGTTTACAGGCATGACGAGCCCGGATCTTACCGCGTCGTTGATATCGGCTGCCAGGAACAGATCCGGCTTGATGCCGCTTTCTTCCATGCTCTTAAGGGCGGAAGACGTCATTCCTTCATCTGATGTAAGAGTCGTGTTGATGATGAAATCGGGATTGACGGAAGACAATGATTCCAGATCGAAGTTCATTCCGTTATAAGAACTGTCCCATAGTTTATTTTTCTTGGCATAATACATGGAAGCCAGGTATCTTACGGTTGATTCCTGATAAGGAAGAGCAACGTTTAAGGTCATGAGCTCCGGCTCATAAGCAGAACTGCCGGATGTGCTTGCTGAGGTTTCCTCTTTATCGGAGTCATCCGGTGCAGGGATATCCGGAATAGAGGTCTTGTCCGGTCTGCAGGCCGCGAAAAGCATCATTACGACAGATACTGCCGTAACGGCTCCGATAAGTCTGATCGCGGAAGATATGCCTGCTCTTGTCATATTATGATTCACCTCAGATTTATTATAACATTAAGAGTCATTTTGACTTAAAATAGTTGGCAAGACTTGACAGAAAAAATGAAGACTTGTATATTTTATAGGCTATTCACGCCAAAGTGGCTCAGGGGTAGAGCAATTCACTCGTAATGAATAGGTCGTGGGTTCGATTCCCACCTTTGGCTCCATAGAAGACCGCATTTCGATTTTTGAAATGCGGCTTTTTTTCGAAAAGAATAAGGGCCGCCCTGAAGCAGCCCTATAAGATCCAAGTTACTGAATTATCAGCCCAACTTTGTCCCGCAGCCGGAACAGAAGTGGTCTGTTTCCGGGTTGTACTGCTTGCCGCAGTTGCTGCAGTACCTCATGCCGGGAACGGGTCCCTGAGGATCAGGCTGAGCCTGGTTTACGATCACAGGATTCCTTCCGTTGTTATAGGGAGTTCCGTCAGGATTGATCGCGAAGGCCTCACTATGACGGATATTGGCTTTGCACTTGGGACAGACTACGAATCCGTCTGCGTACCAGGGCCTGAAATCCAGGCTCTCATCTGTATACCTGATCTTGGTGCCGCAGTTCTTGCATGTCTGCTGATATGTAAGACCGCTGTGCCACTGTGCTCTCTGAAATGACATAATTCTATCCTCCTTATCTCTTGGTACCCTAATTATAACCCAAGCGGTGAATTTGTTAACGGACGAAGGGTAAACTTGGTGTAAAATATCTGTATCAAATATAAAGGATCGAAGATCATGTACTTTAAAGAAATACGCAAGACCCATGAGGGTAAATATATAACATCATACGATGCCGAATACGAGACCGCTCTCGGAAATACCAAGGTTTACGAGATGGTCAGCCGCAACAAGAACCTTAAGTCACTTGAAGACTTAAGATCCAACGGCTGCGATGCCGTTATCCTTATAGTCACGGATCCCGAAGGGAAGAAGATACTGCTCAACAGGGAATTCAGGATGGCAGTCGGGAACTATGCTTATAACTTCCCCGCAGGTCTTATCGATGCGGGGGAGACTCCAGAGGAAGCTGCAAAGAGGGAACTTTTTGAGGAAACCGGCCTTGAACTGATCTCGGTAGATGAGGTTTGGCCGGTAAGTTATTCCGGTGTCGGCATAACCAACGAGAAGAGTATGTGCATACTTGGAAGAGCACAGGGCGAGTTCAAGCCCAGCACTTCTGACGAGGAGGAGATAACGGCTGCCTGGTATGACCGTTATGAGCTCGAAAAGCTCCTCGAGGAGGATAATTTCGCAGCCAGGACCCAGGCCTACTGCATGATGTGGATAAGACAGCAGAAGTAAGTCTTCCGGATTTGCTTTTGACGGCAATATTTTATATAATATACGCGAAAATAAAGAGACTCTGACGGTAAGGATCTGTCCGAACGGGAATAGTCGATAACAGATATTGTTTTGTTAAGATGAACTCTCCTTGCCGCACGCGCTTCAAGGAGATTTTTTATGCTCAAACTTGCAATATACGGTAAGGGTGGAATTGGCAAATCGACAGTTACGGCAAATCTTGCCGCAGCTTTCGCATCCCTCGGAAAGAAGGTCGTTCAGATCGGCTGCGATCCCAAGGCGGATTCGACCTGCAACATACTGGGCGGTGTTCCGGTTAAGCCTGTCATAGACATGCTGAGGGACGGGGATGAGATAGAAACTTACAAGGATATCTCCCGAGAAGGCTTTGGCGGTGTTGTCTGTATCGAGACGGGCGGCCCCACGCCGGGATTGGGATGTGCAGGCAGAGGCATTATCGCGACTTTCGATCTGATCGATGAATTGAAGCTTTTCGAGAAGGTCAAGCCTGATGTAGTCCTCTACGATGTCTTGGGAGACGTTGTCTGCGGAGGTTTCGCGGCCCCCATCAGACAGGGTTATGCCGAGAAGGTCCTGATAGTGACATCAGGCGAGAAGATGGCTCTCTATGCAGCCAACAACATAATCACGGCTGTAAAGAACTTCGAAGAGAGAAGTTACGCGAGAGTCGGCGGGATCGTATTGAACCACCGCAATATTCCGGATGAAGATGCAAAGGTCGGATCTTTTGCTAAAGAACATAACGTTCCCATCATCGGGCAGATCCCGAGAAGTGATGATATCAACATCTGCGAAGATAAGGGAATGACCGTTATAGAAGGCGCTCCCGACTGTGAGGCGGCCAAGAAGTTCATAGAACTTGCAAATGACCTTTTGAAAGGCTGAGATGATGAAGGAAGCTGTATCGTTCAGGATAAGCGAGATCGCAAAACTTAGACCCAATGAGCTCCCCGATGAGCTCACAGGTTCTAACGGCCTTGTTTACAGTTCGCCTGCAACTCTGGCATATAACTCACCGGGCGCGGAAGGCTTCGGTGTCAAGCGCGCGGGTCTTGCTGTCCCTGAATCAGTTATGCTTATAGTGTCGCCGGGTTGCTGCGGTCGCAATACTTCGATCGTGACACGCAACCCCGAATATAAAGGCAGATTCTTCTATCTCATGATGGATGAGACGGATCTTGTAACGGGCCGTCATCTCAAGGTCATACCCGAAGCTGTCAGCGAGATCGTTGAATTCCTTCCTAAGAAACCCAAGGTAGTCATGATCTGCATCACCTGTGTGGATGCCCTCTTAGGTACAGACATGAAGCGTGTCTGCGCAAGGTGTGAGGAGAAACTCGACGGAGTCAGGGTAGCCCCCTGCTACATGTACGCACTTACCCGTGAAGGCCGCCGTCCTCCTATGGTTGATGTAAGACAGCAGATCTATTCCTTGCTCGAAAAGTCAGTCCGCAAAGGCAACGAGATCAATCTCTTAGGCTACTTTGCTCCTCTGCAGGAAGATTCTGATCTTATAGAACTCCTTAAAGATGCAGGTTTTGCAGCGATAAGACAGATCGGCACATGCAGGACTTATGAAGAGTTCCTCGACATGAGCCGCGCCAATCTCAATCTCGTATTGAACAGCGAGGCGCATGCCGCAGCAGAAGACATGTATGAGGATCTTGCTATCCCTTATGCCGAACTTACGAGAGTCTACGGCATTGATACAGTCAGGGCACAGTATAAAGCCCTGGGCCAGGTCCTCGGCGTAAGTCTTGATGACAGCCGGTTCTATGAAGAGGCGGCAAATGCGATCGAAGGATTCATGTCTGATTTTATGGGTGCATCCGTTAATATCGGGGAATGTATCAATGCAAATCCTTATGAACTTGCACTGTCACTTACAAGATACGGACTTAATGTCCGCGAGATCTATGCAACGGCAGCACCCGAGCACATGGTGTATATAAGGAAACTTGCTGAAATTTCACCTGACATTAAACTTTACTGCAACCTCGATCCTTCCATGATCAATTACTCAAGATCGGAAGATAAGCCCCTGTTTACCTTGGGCAAGGATGCAGCTCACTATTGTCCGGATGCTCCCAATATCCCCTGGAATTCAGATGTCCAGCCTTACGGATACAGGGGCATCGTAAGCCTGCTTAACAAGATCAGGGAGGAGATAAGATGAAGGGATTACGTAAAGTCTTGACACCTTTTGCTCCCGATCAGTCAGGAGCAGTCGGAGTCTTATATGAATTCGGAGCCCTGATCGTAGTGATCGATGCAGGCGGATGCACGGGCAACATCTGCGGATTCGATGAACCCAGATGGCAGATTAGTTCTTCTGCTGTCTTTTCTGCAGGACTTCGTGACATGGACGCGATCCTGGGCCGTGACGAACTTCTCGTAAAGAAGATCGCCAAGGCTCATGAAGCGATCGACGTTAAGTTCACGGCGCTGGTAGGAACTCCTGTTCCTGCGGTAATTGCAACTGATTACGATGCGCTTTCTTACATGATCGAAAACAAGACCGGCAAGCCTGTAGTCGCAGTAAGGACAGACGGTATGCATCTTTACGACGAAGGTGCTTCCGATGCATATATCAGACTGATAGAAACTTTTGCAAAAGAAAAGCACGAAGTAAATAAGAAGGCAGTCGGCATATTCGGCGCGCTCCCTCTCGATATGGGTAAGAGCGACAGGGAGAAGATAAGGTCATACTATCTTGATCAGGGCTGCACTACTGTCAGGATGTACGGCACCGGAGCAGGGATCGAAGATGTTGAGAAAGTATCTTCCAATGCTCTTAATGTTGCAGTCTCTTCCTGCGGAATAGATGCTGTTACGAAATTGAATGAATTATTCAATACACCTTACGAGATAATGGATCCTTCCAAATTCGATCTGACATTTGATTCAGGCAGGACTCTTGTCGTGCACGATGAAGTCTGCTGTAAGACGATAAAAGAGAGGTCAGAAGGTACGGTTGAAACAGCGACTTTCTTCGATACTCACAACGACGACATCAAGCTAACTGAAGAAGATGAATTCACGGAGCTTGTTATGAACGGCAACTGGGACAATCTCGTTTGTGATGAAGCCCTCCTTCCTCTGATCCCTGAATTCAAGGGCAATTTCATATCTCTGCCGCATTTTGCGGTCTCATCGACAGGTGACGAGTCATGAAGAGCATAAGGATCAAAGTGTACGGTATAGTCCAGGGAGTGGGATTCAGACCCACTGTGGCAAGACATGCATCTGTATGTAATATCGCAGGCTATGTATGCAACAAAGGTCCTTATGTTGAAATAAAAGCTGCAGGAACAGAGGAAGATGTAGATTCGTTTGTCGATAAGATAAAGCACGAACCTCCCAAGCGTTCCGCGATCCTTAAGATCGATATCAAGGATACGGATCCTGAGGGTCTCCCGGATCCTTTCGAGATCATTGAGAGCAAGAAAGTGGAAGGTGAGATCTTCGTGTCTCCGGATATCGCTATCTGTGATGAGTGTCTTGAAGAACTCTACGATCCCAATAACAGGCGTTACCTTCATCCTTTCATAAACTGCACATCCTGCGGACCCCGTCTTACGATCCTGGATACGCTTCCTTACGACAGGCCGAGGACTTCCATGAAGAAGTTCCCGATGTGCCCGGTTTGCGAGAAAGAATACTACGATCCTGCCAGCAGAAGATACGACGCACAACCCGTATGCTGCAACGACTGCGGTCCTGAAGTCTATATTGCAGGGACTGATATCAAAGGTCCTGATGCGATAAGGGCTGCCCGTGATGCGGTCTCTTCCGGCAAGGTCATTGCGATAAAGGGAATAGGCGGTTTCCATCTTTGCTGTGATGCAACAAACGATGAAGCAGTCAAAAGATTAAGAGAACTTAAATCACGTCCTGATAAGCCTTTCGCCGTTATGATGAAAGACATCGAGACGGTCAGGCGTTTATGTGTAACCGATCCTGCAAAAGAAGAGATCTTAACTGGTCACAACAAGCCGATTATGCTGCTCGATAAAAGGGAAGACGCAGAAGGTGATATCAGATTAAGTCAATTCATATCACCCGGCAATCCCACAGTAGGAGTCATGCTTCCTTATGCGCCTCTTCATTGTCTCATCTTCGATTTCATGGACGACGTCAGAGTAAGCCCGGTTCTCGTAATGACTTCAGGGAATGTGTCCGGGGCCCCTATCGTAAAGAATGATGAAGAAGCATTTGACATGATCGGGTCTTTCTGCGATCTGATATTGTCCCATAACCGTGACATCAACATAAGGACGGATGATTCCGTAACCGATATGCTTGACGGGCGTCTTTACATGATCAGGCGTTCGAGAGGATACGCGCCGCTCCCGGTAATGCTTTCAAATGAATTCGAAGGGCAGGTCATAGCCTGCGGCGCAGACCTTAAGAATACATTCTGCATAGCTCACGACAACCTCTTCTATCCGTCATCTTACATCGGTGACTTGGAAGACATAAGATCAGCCAATGTGCTTAAGGCATCTGTTGCGAAAATGAATACTTTGCTTGAGACAACACCGACCCATGCAGTCTGCGACCTGCACCCGTCCTACAGATCCACACAACTCGCGGAAGAATCTGGCCTTCCGCTTATCAGAGTCCAGCATCACTATGCTCACATTCTCTCCTGTATGGCCGAAAACGACTATTCCGGTGAAGTCATAGGTGTTGCTCTTGACGGCACAGGCTGGGGAGAAGACGGCACTATCTGGGGCGGCGAGATAATGAAGGCAGATTATTCGGGCTTCACAAGACTTGCATCGATAGTTCCTTTCAACCACTGCGGAGGCGATATCGCATCCCGCGAAGGCCGCAGGATCGCAGTCTCCATGATCGGATCCATCTATGGTGAAGAAGGTCTTTCCATAGCAGAAAAACTTGGTGTTGCTGATGCGTCCATGTATAAAGCGATAAACACCATGATCGCCAAGAACATCAATACGGTCAAGTCCACATCATGCGGCAGGCTTTTCGATGCAGCAGCATCAGTGCTTGGTATTAGAAATACATCTACATTTGAAGGTCACGCTGCAACATCTCTGCAGTTTGCAGCTGAAAAATATAAAGGCGATATCGTTCTGCCTGATCTTAAACTTACAAGAGAAGGCGAAGGCAGGATCCTTCTTGCAACTGACGATATCTTAAGATATCTGATAGAACATAAACTTGAAGGAACAGACAGTAATTATCTTGCAAGACTCTTCCATTCATTGCTCGCAGAAGCCGCAGCAGAATGTGTTGAGAAAGCTGCAGGAGACATAAAGACGGTTGCCTTGAGCGGAGGCTGTTATCAGAACAAGCTCCTCTTACAGGAAACCAGGACAAGACTTGAAGACAGAGGTTACAAAGTATTGATCCATTCCGTGATACCGCCCAACGACGGCGGGATCGCTTTGGGACAGGCAGTATATGCCATGAACTTGCTTACAAAAGGAGGATAAATATATGTGCGTAGGTTTATCAGCGAAAGTTATCAGCGTTAAGGGTGATGTGGCTCTTGTGGATTCTTCCGGAGCCAAGAGAGAAGTATCTGCTGCTCTTCTGGAAGACCTGGAACCAGGTGAATTCGTCATGGTCCATGCAGGCGCTGCCATAGCAAGGATCACGGATGATGATGTAAGCGAGACTGAAGATCTTGCAAAGGAGTTCCTGTCATGAACGAAGCTGCAAAGATACTTCAGGAATATAAGGGTCCCAAGCTCCGCATAATGGAAGTATGCGGAACACATACCCATGAGATATTTAAGCTCGGTATAAGAGGTCTGCTGTCGCCTGACATAGAACTTATATCAGGCCCGGGCTGCCCCGTATGCGTTACTGCTGCAGATTACATCGATGAGGCCTGCTACCTTGCAAGGGAGAAGAACTGCATCATCACGACTTTCGGTGATCTTGTTAAGGTTCCGGGACAGAAGACTTCCGTGTCAAAAGAACGCGCTGACGGTGCATCGGTCAATATCGTTTATTCTCCCCAGGATGCTGCCCTGATGGCTGAGAAGAACCCTGACAGGGAAGTGGTCTTTTTGTCTGTAGGCTTTGAAACTACCACACCTTCAGATGTCTTGGCTGTCAAGTATGCTATGGATAAGGGGATCAAGAACTTTTCGATACTAACGGCAAATAAGACCATGCCCAAGGCTTATGAAGCAATGGCTTCTGCTACGGACTGTTATCTCTACCCCGGGCACGTCCATGCGATCACGGGAACGAAGGATTGTTACGATATGCTCGCGAAAGGCACGAGCGGCGTTATTGCCGGTTTTACCGGACCCGAACTCCTGACGGCTCTTGCGGTTTGCGTTAAGAAGAGTCAGGAAGGTGAGCCTTTCCTGGTCAATTGCTATCCCAGAGTAGTCAAGGATGAGGGATCTCCTGCGGCGATAAAACTCGTGGATGAATTCATGGAGCCTTGTGATGCGCTCTGGCGAGGTATCGGTGATATACCCATGTCAGGCGTTAAGCTCCGCAGCAAGTATTCGGAGTTCGATGCCAGAGTCAAGTTTGATATCCCTGACATGAGGGAAGAATATAAGACTCCCTGCAGATGCGGTGACGTATTGCAGGGCAAGATCAAGTCATATGAGTGCCCGCTTTTCGGTAAGGCATGTACGCCCGATCACCCGGTCGGAGCCTGCATGGTGTCGGATGAGGGCGCATGTTCAGCTTATTATATGTACGGAGGATTGATCTGATGGATGAGAGGATCACATTAAATCACGGTTCGGGCGGACACAAGACGAGCGAACTGATCGCAGATATCTTTAAAAAGAATCTGGATAACGAATACTTCACGGCAGATGACGCGGCTGTCATGCCTGCTCCTGAAGGCAGGATCGTTATGTCGACAGACGGATTCATAGTATCGCCCTGGGAGTTCCCGGGCGGCAATATCGGCAAGCTTTCTGTCTGCGGCACAGTCAACGATATCGCCTGCATGGGTGCAAGGCCTCTTTATCTGACATGTTCCTATGTCATCGAGGAAGGCTTCGCAGTTGCTGACCTTGTAAGGATCGCAGAGGCGATGGGGGAGACTGCCCGAAAAGCCGGTGTTAAGATCGTGGCAGGTGACACCAAGGTCGCAGGCAAAGGCCAGGTCGACGGACTCTTCATAACGACTGCGGGTGTCGGTGTTATCGAAAATGATGTTTCTCTTTCAGGTTCATATGCCAAGCCCGGTGATTCGATCATCGTTACGGGTGATGTCGGAAGGCACGGCTGTGCGATCCTGCTCGCAAGAGACGAATACGGCATTGAAGCAGACGTAACATCTGACTGCGCGCCTCTTGCCGATGCTGCACTTGCCCTGATCAAGGCTGTTCCCGAGACGCATGTTATCAGGGACTCTACAAGAGGCGGTGTCGGAACGGTCCTTTATGAGATCTGCGATCAGAGCAATGTCGGCATCGAGATAGTATCAGATTCTGTCCCTGTCGATCCTGCAGTCAAAGGAGTAACGGGCCTTCTGGGTCTTGAACCGCTCTATCTTGCCTGTGAAGGACGTTTTGTCGTTATCGTTCCCTCTGAGTTCGAAGAGAAAGCGATGGAAATATTAAGAAGTGTTGAATCCACAAAGGATTCTGTTGTTATCGGAAAAGTAGTCAGCGACCATCAGGGCAAAGTTGTAATGAAGACCCCAGTCGGCGGCATGACATTCCTGCCGCCTCCGGGAAAAGAACTTCTGCCAAGGATCTGCTGATATAAGGAGGATATTATGGAAACAAGAGTAGCAGTAATTACGATAATCGTATCCAACGGCGATTCGGTCGAGAAGATCAACGGTTTGCTCCACGAGGCTGCGCCTTTCATTATCGGCAGGATGGGTATCCCTTACCATGCCAAGAACATCAACATAATCACGATCGCTATCGATGCTCCTCAGGATATCACGAGTGAAGTGTCAGGCAGGATCGGCCGTCTTGACGGCGTTACCGTTAAGACAACTTATTCGAATGTTATAGGATGATCTATGGATAAGCGTAACGAGATCAGGATCAAAGATGCTTCATTTCCTGCTCCTTTTGCAGCAGGACTGGAGTTCAACGCGCCCGTTCACGGGACCTGGAACATCGTCCATATCGGCATGCAGTTTCCCATGGCGCACCAGATCTACATCTGCGCCGATAACTGCATGCGCGGTGTCGTAATGACCGCTGCCGAGATGGGAATGTTAGACCGCATCTCAGGCGTGGTCCTGTCCGAAGAAGAGATGGTATCAGACGATATAACCCGTGTAACCCTTGAGGGCATCAGCGAACTCCTTCATAAGTTCGACAAGCTCCCTGAGGCGGTCATCGTATTTCCTGTCTGCGTTCACCATTTCCTGTCATGTGATATGGAATATGTCTATTCTCATCTCGAAGAAGAGTTCCCGGGCGTTATCTTCATGAGAGCTTTCATGGATCCTATCATGCAAAAACTCCATCTGACACCCGAGCAGACCCTCCGCCGCGCAATGTTGGAACCTGTTAAGGCAAAGGAACCCGATGACAGGCAGATAAATATCTTAGGCTGTGATATGCCTCTTGATAAGAACTCTGAATTATATAGTCTCCTGACATCCAACGGCTTTAAAGTCAGGGAGATCTTTGACTGCAGGACTGTTGAATCTTATATGGATCTCGGAGCCGGCAGACTTAATATCTGCAACTATCCCACAGGCGACCACGGAGTAAAGGCTTTCTCTGAAAGATGCGATATTCCTTATCTCTATCTGCCTTTGGCAGTCGATTACGACGAGATAGATAAAGAACTTAAACTGATGTGCGACACGCTTGGCATTGAGATGCCTGACTATCAGGACAGAAGATCCGAATGTGATAGGGCATTATCTGACCTTAAGGTGCATCTTGACGGCGCCCCTGTCGCGATTGATTACACTGTGCATCCGAGGCCTTTCGGGATCGCGTACCTGCTCTTAAGTCACGGTATCAATGTAGCGAAAGTATTCGCTGATAAGGTCACTGATGAAGAGAAGGATGTTTTCGAAAAGCTTCGAAAAGAGTATCCGGATCTTGTAATAGCTGCCACGATAACACCCGGCGCAAGAAGGATTCCCCGCAATGACTCTGATGTTGTTGCGGTAGGGCAGAAGGCAGCCTGGTTCTGCGGAACGAAACATTTTGTGAATATGGTCGAAGGCGGCGGACTCTTCGGCTACGAAGGGATCATCAGGCTCGCCGGCCTCATCGCCGAAGCATACGACACGGAATCCGACACTGAGGATATCGTGCCGAGAAAGGGTTTGGGGTGTGTAAGCTGCATATGAGAAACACGTTTAAGATCCTGCCCGTTTTGACCGGCGACGTATCAGGCGCCGCTTCGGCTCTTTTCGAGCTCGGAGGCATGACCGTTATCCATGACCCTTCAGGCTGCAATTCCACATATAACACTCACGATGAGACCCGTTGGTACAGTAACGACAGCCTGATCTATATAACAGGTCTTAACGATGTTGACGCGATTACGGGCAACGATGAGAAGTTCATCAATTCAACTATCGAGGCGGCCCAAGAGCTTAACCCTAAGTTTATATCCCTGACCAATTCGCCGATCCCGTTCCTTAACGGCACTGATTTTGAAGGGATCTGCAAGATAATAAGCGGAAGGACAGGCATAACGACATTCCACGTTGACACAAATGCCACAGGTGATTACATATCAGGCGCATCCAAGGCTTTCGAAGCATATGTGAAGGCGTTTGCCGTAAGCAAGGCTTTGAGATCTACAGATCAGATCAGAGTCGGTATAATCGGTGCGACGCCTCTTGATCTTGCTAACCCTGAAAGCGTTAAGTCCGTTGCTTCTTTCCTTGCTGATTACGGATTTGAGCCCGTATATTGTCTTGGCATGGATGCCGGTCTTGATTCTGATCCCCAGGATAAGCTGACAGATGTTGACGTTAATCTCGTAATATCATCCGCCGGGATCAGGGCTGCCATATTTATGGAAGAGAAGTTCAATATTCCTTATGTCGCAGGGTTCCCGGCTGAAGGCATGAAAGATGCTCTTGCCGGCGCTGTCAACGAAGCATACAAGAGCGGAGTATCGGTCTGCGCTTATTCCAATATTGTACGATCTGCTTCTGATAGATATATTGTCGGTGAACCGGTTGTTGCATCCTCGATCGCGGCAGGCATCAAGCGTAAATACGATATTGATATTGATGTTATCGCTGTAACTGTTGAGGGGCTTGTACCTGTTGCCGAGGTCGATGCTTACAGCTGCACTGAGGATACGATAACAGAGGCTCTTAAAAGTGCCGGTGCCGTTATCGCTGATCCCTTATATAGATATGTTTGTCCTGCTGATGCGGAGTTCATCAGACTGCCGCATCTTGCTATGTCCGGGAGGCTCTATCTCAAGGAAGTCCCCGATCTTTGTAAATTCGACCCCATAAAGGAGGGTTTGTTATGAGTCTTAATGATGTGCCATCGGGCGAAAGAGTCCACATCGGGTTCTTCGGTGCCACTAACAGCGGTAAGTCCAGTCTCGTCAATGCCGTTACGGGGCAGAACCTGGCTGTCGTTTCTGATGTTAAGGGAACGACGACAGATCCGGTAACAAAGGCAATGGAGATACTTCCGATGGGCCCTGTCGTTATAATCGACACGCCAGGCATCGACGATACCGGTAAATTGGGCGAGCTCCGCGTTGCCAAGACGCGCGAGATCCTCCGTAAAGTTGACGTGGCCGTACTGGTCGTGGATTCTGCCGAAGGCTTAAGGGATGCTGACCTTGACCTGATATCTCTGTTTAAAGAAAAGGAGATACCTTATATCATTGCATATAACAAATCAGATCTTGCCCTTGCAGCAGACGATTCTCCTGAAGCGATCAATGTCAGTGCCACAGAAGCCGTCAATATCAACGAACTAAAAGAGAAGATCGCTTCTCTTGCCAAGGATAAGACGAAAGAGATCCCCCTGATCTCGGATCTTGTTTCTAAGGGGGATACAGTCATACTGGTTATACCGATAGATTCTTCCGCTCCGAAAGGCAGGCTCATATTGCCCCAGCAGCAGGTGATAAGAGAAGCATTGGAAGCAGGTGTTGCCTGCATTTGCGTCCAGCCTTCAGAACTTGATGCTGCAATAAAGTCCTTGAAAGATGCGCCAAAACTCGTTATCACGGACAGTCAGGCGTTTAAGGAAGTGTCTTCGATAGTTCCTGACGATATCCTGCTGACATCTTTTTCGATATTGATGGCAAGGCATAAGGGTATCCTTGAGCCTTGTGTTGAAGGATTAAAAGCGATCGACAGCATTGAGGACGGAGATAAGATCCTGATATCCGAAGGCTGTACGCATCACCGTCAGTGTGAGGATATCGGAACTATTAAGATCCCTAACCTTATCAGGAAATATACCGGCAAGACGGTCGATTTTGCGACGACTTCAGGTTTGTCGTTCGAGGATGACCTGACGCCTTATAAGATGGTGATCCATTGCGGCGGCTGCATGCTCAACGACCGCGAGATGAAGAGCCGTATCAATACTGCTAAAGAATTGGGGTGCCCTGTCACAAACTACGGTCTGGCGATCGCTTATATGAACGGGATATTGCTGAGGAGCATCAAATTGTTCCCTGATCTTTATAAACTTGCAGGTGGACAGAATGGCTGATATCAAGGAATTGATCGACAGATTATACGAGACAGCATCCCTTACGCCTGATGAACTCAAGGCGGTTTTATCGACTGATGAATACGACGAATATCTCCATGAGAAGGCCAGGGAAGTTGCCGTCAGGACTTTTGGCAAAGATATCTACTTAAGGGGCATAATCGAGTTCTCAAATTACTGTAAGAATGATTGTTACTATTGCGGGATCAGGGCGGGCAATACTCATTGCGAGCGTTACCGAATGACCGTTGATGACATCATCAGATGTGCGGATTCGGGATATGAGACAGGTTTCCGCACATTCGTGCTCCAAAGCGGTGAAGACCTGACCTACAAGACTGAAGACATCTGCAGGATGGTCAGGACCATTAAGGAAAACCATCCTGATTGTGCAGTAACCTTATCGATAGGTGAGAAGAGCCGCGAAGAGTATCAGGCATATTTTGATGCAGGCTGCGACAGGTATCTTTTGAGGCATGAGACATATAACAGCGAGCATTATAAGATGCTTCATCCGAATAAGATGTCCTGGCTTAACAGGATCAGATGTCTGCATGACCTCAAGGATATAGGTTATCAGACCGGCTGCGGCATTATGGTTGGAACACCCGGTCAGACATTGGATCACATTGTGGAAGACCTGGTGTTCATGAAAGAGTTCGATCCGCACATGATCGGCATCGGCCCATTCCTGCCGGCGGCTAACACGCCTTTCGCAGATTGTCCCCGCGGTGATACGGAACTCACATTGAGATTGTTATCCGTGATCCGCCTTATGCTTCCCAAAGTACTGCTGCCTGCAACCACTGCATTGGGGTCTGCAGAGGCAAACGGCCGCGAAAAAGGCGTCCTGGCAGGAGCCAATGTCATCATGCCCAATCTCTCGCCTGTTGAAAACCGCGGCAAGTATCAGTTATATGACGGCAAGATCTGCATATCAGATGATGCTGCACTCTGCTCCAGATGCATCACCGCAAGATTAGCGTCCATCGGCTACCGCGCCGTGACCGGCAGGGGCGATCATCCGGATTATTGTTAAGCTTGTACCTGTAAACCTCTGTTTTTGTACCTGTACAGGTACAAAAATGGGTGATTACAGGTAATTTTTGATGATTTTGCATATTATTACCTGTAAAAGGAAAATTAGTACCTGTACAGGTAATTTTTTTAGGATTACAGGTACAAATGCCGGCTTGTCGAAAAAATATAACAGGTCGTTTAGTGGTTTTTGTTGGTAGGTTTTTTCCGATTTGTTAGTTTTGCAGGTTTTGTGAGTTGATCGTAGGTGATTTTTCCAAATCGGCTCTATAGAATGTTGATATGAGAAAGATCATTCAACAATTGCGAATTTCATACTTTCGGGAGAGGATTGATTCTTATCCCGATATACGAATGGGAATGCGAAGGGATAAGGAATGCGTATGGATCATCAGAGACGGGCGACGCACAGAAACACGTCAGTCTGATAGCCCGAAAGGAAAAGCTCTTATGCGGCTTAAGCTGGAGCGGGATAATTATGTGAGCATTCTGACAAGGCTTGAGGGTGAGTGGCTGCGAAGATACGATTCGCCATGCGGATCGCTTAAGCTCAGGCACTATGGGCAGACGCCCAACAGGATGCTTTTCGAAAACCTGGTGGAGAGGACCAACTCTCATGAATTCAAGACGCCTGTCTTCTATAACGGGGAACCCTACAGATCGAAGCTGGAGGCAGACTTTGCAAGACTGATGGATGATTACGGGATCCTCTATAAATATGAGCCCGAGATACTGGTTGTGGGCAACAGAAAGAAGTGTCCCGATTTTATGATATATCTGCCCTGGATCGACCTGCTGATCCTGGTCGAGATCTGCGGGTCCTGTAATAATACGGATTATCTTGAATATATGCGCGATAAGAATCATGAGTATCTTCTGAGCGGATGGAGGCCCGGAAGCAATATGATCCTGTTTTACTATGATGATAAGATGCCCTATATACCCGAGATGGTGATGGAGGAAATAGAGACGGTGGAACTGAGAAAATATATGACTTTGATAAACAAATGATAATAGAAAGATTATTGCCGCTAATTTCTTTTGAAATTCGCGAATATATGTATATAATGATTTTCAATGACATATATAAAGGGAGAATAAGATAGTGAACAAAAGAATCATCGCATTATTTCTGGCCGGCACTATGATGCTGACCCTTGCTGCCTGTAAGGGAAACGAACCTGAAGAGAGTACGACAACAGAGACTACGACGGAAGCGACCACAACAACGGAGACTACGACTGAAACAACGACGGAGTCTACATCCGTGTCCCAGGAGACAGAACCCGAGGTCCTTGACGTGACTATTCAGATGGATATCATCGTTGATAACTACAGCCTCTGGCTCGTTGAGGACGATCCTAATGATTACCTGTATGCGGTAACTGATTTTAACCAGGACGGCTGGCTTGAGATCGTTGCCAGCAGTATTCAGGGATCGGGTCTTTTTACTGTTGCAAAGATCTTCGAGGTCAATGCAGAAATGGAACTTGATGAATATCATTTCCCCAATGAGGATATCGAGGGCAACTTCATCCCTGATATCGGAGAAGAAACACTTAGCTATTATGTCGTAGACGGCGTCTATACCTACGTGGTCAATGATGTGACGAGGATCAGCGCGGCTGAGCACAATTCAGACCTGTATGCCATGACACTCGATCCGGCGACAAAGAAGGTTGACTTCACGTTGCTCGCTTCCGCTGCGACGGTCATCGATGAGAAGGGCAATGATAAGTCTGAGTTTTTCGATGCTGATAAGAAGCCTATTACCGAGGAAGAGTTCAACAAGTACGCTTCAGATAAGTATATGCCCATTTGCTCGGCTTCCGGCTTTGCAAATATCGGCTGGAAGACAAGTCAGGATATGGCGAAGGAAGACTTTGAAGTCTGTCTGCATGAATCGTGGGAAGCTTTTGCAATCTGATAAAGGGTTAAGAAAATGTATAAGGTTATTAACAAGCAGGTTTTGAATCCGACAGTTACGTCTCTCGACATTGAAGCACCTTTGGTTGCCCGAAAAGCCGAGCCCGGTCAGTTTATCATCCTCAGAGTCGATGATCTCGGCGAAAGGATCCCTCTGACCATCGCGGGTGCGGATCCCGAAAAGGGAACGGTAAGGATCATCTTCCAGGTGGTCGGTGCCACGACGCAGAAACTGAATGCCAAGGAACCGGGTGATTCGATAGTGGATTTCGTCGGCCCCCTCGGCACGGCAACCGAGCTCGACGGCATAGAGAATGTCTGTGTTGTTGGCGGCGGTGTCGGTTGTGCCATCGCCATGCCCGTTGCTTCCAAGCTTCACAAGATGGGAGCAAATGTCACTTCGATAATAGGCTTCCGTAATAAGGATCTGGTTATCCTCGAAGACGAGTTCAAGGAGATCTCTGATGACCTTCACATCATGACTGATGACGGCTCCTACGGTGAGCATGGTAATGTTACGATGCCTCTTAAGGAGATGCTCGAGAGCGGAAAGAAGTTTGACCGCATCATTGCTATCGGACCTGTTATCATGATGAAGTTCACTGTTGAGACGGCCAGACCTTTCGGCGTGCCGATCACCGTATCCATGAATCCGATCATGATCGACGGTACCGGAATGTGCGGCGGATGCAGGCTGACCCTTATCCGTGACGGAGAAAGGATCACTAAGTTTGCCTGTGTTGACGGACCTGACTTCAACGGATATGAGGTCGATTTCGATGAGGCGATGAGCCGCGGCAGAATGTACAGCGCTTTCGAGAGGGAAGCATTTAATGAAGCCTGCAATATCATGAAGCAGGCAGACGGGAAGTAAACGATATGGCAATAATACCTAAGAAGACACCCATGCCCACCCAGGAACCGGGTGAGAGGATCCATAATTTCAAGGAAGTCAGTTACGGTTATACCGAGGAGCTCGCCCTTCAGGAAGCTTCAAGATGCCTTAACTGCAAGTCCAAGCCCTGCGTTGCAGGATGCCCTGTCAACATCGACATACCTTCCTTCATCGCGAAAGTGAAGGATAAGGATTACGACGGAGCTTATTCTGTAATCACGGAGTCTTCGTCTCTTCCTGCCGTATGCGGAAGAGTCTGTCCCCAGGAAAGCCAGTGCGAGAGCCGCTGCACTCTCGGCATCAAGTATGAGCCTGTTGCCATTGGTAATCTTGAGCGATTCGTAGCAGATCACCATAACGATACAGTGCCCGTAAAAGAGGCTTCCATTCCCGAAGAAGGCGATATGGTCGCCGTTATCGGTTCAGGACCATCAGGCCTTGCATGTGCGGGCGAACTCGCGTCTATGGGTTACAGGGTAACTGTCTATGAGGCTCTCCATCTTGCCGGCGGCGTTCTCGTATACGGCATACCTGAGTTCCGTCTTCCCAAGTCGATAGTTGCAAGGGAGGTAGAGAACCTTAAGGCGATGGGAGTGGATATCCAGACCAATGTCGTAATCGGCAAGACGCTTGTTATCGATGAGCTTTTCGATATGGGCTTCAAGGCCGTATTTGTCGGATCCGGCGCAGGCCTTCCCAATTTCATGAACATTCCGGGTGAATCCTATAAGGGTGTTTATTCAGCTAATGAATTCCTTACCAGGAGCAACCTGATGAAAGCATATTCTTCCAAGACGGCTACTCCGATTCAGGTCGGAAGCAATGTTGTAGTTGTCGGCGGCGGAAATGTCGCCATGGATGCTGCAAGAACAGCGCTCAGACTCGGAGCAGCTAAGGTGTCGGTAGTCTACAGGCGCAGTGAGGAAGAGCTTCCTGCCAGAAAAGAAGAGGTAAGACACGCCAAGGAAGAGGGTATCGAATTCCGCTTCCTCGAAAATCCTGTCGAGATCACAGGTTTCTATAATAAAGAAGATCCTAGAGACCCCAAGAACGGTTTTGTAACAGGGATCAAATGCATAAAGATGGAGCTTGGCGAACCTGACAGCAGGGGAAGGAGGAGACCTGTTCCGATCGAAGGATCCGAGTACTATTCCGAGTGTGATGCCGTCATCATCGCCATCGGAACTTCCGCTAATCCTCTGATCAAGCACATAAGTCCCGGTCTCGAAGTCAACTCCAAGGGCGGCATTGTCGTCAATGAGTCTGGTCTCACATCAAGAGGCGGCGTATATGCCGGCGGTGACGCTGTTACGGGCGCCGCGACCGTCATCTCCGCAATGGGTGCGGGTAAGACTGCTGCACATGCTATAGATGAATTTCTTAGAGCATTATAATATCTGACAACTGACAAGTAAAAACACTTGACACCTGATGCGCCTTCCGATATAATTCGCAAGGTGCATTATTCTTACGGGAGGCGGAAGATGTCGCAAAAGACTGCTAAAGACTTGCTCTTGCTGGATTTCTACGGCAATCTGCTCACCGAGAGGATGAGGGGCATCATGGAACTTTATCTTTTCGAGGATCTGTCCCTGTCAGAGATCGCCGAGACCTGTGATATCTCAAGGCAGGGCGTTCACGATACGATCAAGAGAGGCAAGGCCCAGCTTGAAGAATATGAGAGCCGCCTCGGGCTGATAGAGATGTTCGATAAACAGAAAGATCTTGCAAGGAGAGCGATAGAGAAGCTCGATCAGCAGGACACAGAAGAAGCAAGGAGATTGCTCGTTGAACTTACTGACGAGCTTTAAATGATATAGATGTTTGAGAGTCTGTCGACAAAACTGCAGAACATAACCGGCAAGATGCGCGGGAAGTCCCGTGTAACTGAAGCTGACCTTAAGGAGATGACCCGCGAGATCCGCATGGCTCTCCTTGAAGCTGACGTTGACTATAAGGTAACCAAGGAATTTGTTGATGAAATGAGCGGGAAGTGCCTGGGTGCCGATGTCATGGGCAGCCTGACACCGGGCCAACAGATCGTTAAGATCGTAAGGGAATCCCTGATCGAACTCCTCGGCGCTGAAGAATCCAAGCTTACCGTATCCCCCACGGGCTTTACGACGATCATATTGTATGGTCTCCAGGGTGCAGGTAAGACGACTACTGCAGTCAAACTTGCCAAGCTCCTCAAGAAGGACGGCAAGAAGCCCATGGTCGTGTCCGTTGACGTTCACAGACCCGCAGCTGCCCAGCAGCTCAAGATCCTTGCTGACGGCGTCGGCGTTGACTGCTATATCGATCCCGAAGAGAAGGACCCCGTCAAGATCGCCCGTGACGGTGAAGCCAAGGCAAGATATAACCTTTGTAATTACCTTATCGTAGATACCGCAGGACGCACCGTAGTGGATGATGAGCTCATGGATGAGCTCAAGATGATCTCCACCCAGGTCAATCCTACCGAGAAACTCCTCGTTGCCGATGCCATGATCGGCCAGGAAGCCGTTAACGTTGCAAGGTCTTTCGAGGACGCTATCGGCATGGACGGCTTTATCATGACAAAGCTCGACGGTGATGCCAGAGGCGGTGCCGCACTTTCGATCCGCAAACTCACCGGCAAGCCCATCAAATATATCTGCGTCGGCGAAAAGGTCGATAACATAGAGAAGTTCTATCCCCAGCGCATGGCTGACAGGATCCTCGGCATGGGTGATGTCGTCAGCCTCATCGAAAAGGCTTCGCAGAACATAGACGAAGAAGCTGCGATGAAGTCGATGGAGAACATGCTGAACAACAAGTTCACGCTCGACGATCTCTATTCGCAGTTCCAGCAGATCAAGAAGATGGGATCCCTGAAGGACGTCATGGGCATGCTTCCCGGTTTCTCATCCGCCAAGATCGACGACGCCGAGCTTGATGATAAGATCATCGACAGGCAGATGGCCATCATCACTTCCATGACCAAGAAGGAGAGACGCAATCCCCAGGTCCTTGATGCTTCAAGACGCAAGAGGATCGCAGCCGGTGCCGGCGTACAGGTATCAGACGTCAACAAGCTCATGCAGCAGTATGAGCAGTCCGCAAAGCTCATGAAGCAGTTCGCAGGCGGCAAGATGCCCAAGGGCATGGGTAAGGCCATGCGCGGCATGGGCGGAATGGGTTCCATGGGAATGGGCGGTATGGGAGGCTTCGGCGGCTTCCCCGGAATGTCTGCCGGATCATCCATGAACAGGCATAAGAACAAGAAGAAGAAAAAGGGCAGAAGATAAATAAGATTATCCCGCGTAGCTTTTCGACGCGTGATTATAAAAAATCAAAAAATATTTTTTTGGAGGACAAAAACATGGCAGTTAAGATTCGTTTGAGAAGAATGGGCAAGAAGAAGGCACCTTTCTATCGTATTGTTGTTGCTGATTCCAGATTCCCCAGAGACGGCAGATTCATCGAGGAGATCGGTTATTACAATCCCCTTTCTGATCCCGCTGAGATCAAGATCGACGAGGAAGCAGCAAAGAAGTGGATCGGCAACGGTGCTCAGCCTACAGATACCGTACGCGACCTTCTTAAGAAGCAGGGCATCATCTGATCTTTCCGATCAGCTGACCCAAACATGAATAATTAAGAAGGAGGAAGGGAGCATCGGTTCCCAATATTATATATGGATGAATTATTGACATATATTGCAAGAGAATTGGTCAACAACCCTGATGAAGTAGTCGTTAAGAAGACTGAGTCCGGCAATACGATCAAGTTCGAACTTTCTGTAGCTCCTGAAGATACCGGTAAGATCATCGGCAAGAACGGTAAGCGTGCACAGGCTATCAGAGCCATCATGAAGGCTAAGTATGCCAAGGAAGGCAGACGCGTTATCGTTGATATCTTAGGATAAAAAGCGAAAAATGGCCGTTAATCAGTTTATCGTTATCGGCAAGATCACAAGCGCTCACGGAATCCGCGGGGAGGTAAAGGTCTACCCCCTGACGGATGACCCGAAGCGCTTTCTTTCTATGAAAGATTGTCATATCTCAGGCGAAGACGGAGTCCCTGTAAGTGATTCTTCCGTCGAAAACGCCCGCATCGACAAGACCATGGTCATCGTAAAGCTCGAAGGAGTCAATGACCGCAATGCCGCAGAAGCGTTGAGAGATAAGTATCTGTCGGTCGACAGGGCTGATGCGGTGAAAGATGATGACAGTTTCTTTATAGTCGACATGCTCGGTATGACCGTCATCGATGATGAAAGAGGCGAACTGGGCACGATCAGCGATGTCTTCGAGACCGGTGCCAATTTCGTGATCTCAGTCAGGCGCAAGGGAAAGAAGGATCTTCTGATACCTTTCCTTAAAACGGTCTGCTACGATACCGACATCGAATCGTCAGTAATGAAAGTCAAGCTTCCGGAAGGACTGTACGAGATCTATGATTGATTACCATGTCCTGACATTGTTTCCTGACCAGGTAACGACATATTTCAATACCAGCATCACAGGCAGGGCCGTGACAAAAGGCCTTGTCAGTCTGGAATGCCTTTATATCAGGGATTTTGCGACTAATAACTACGGCAAGATCGACGACACCATGTACGGCGGCGGCACGGGCCTTCTGATCCAGTGCGAGCCCGTATTCCGCGCTTGGTCATCGGTTGCCGAAAAGTGTGAGAAGGCAGGGAAACCCAAGCCCCACACTGTTTACATGTCCCCAAAGGGATATGTTTTCGATCAGAAGAAGGCTAAAGAACTGGCTCAGTATGAGGATCTGGTGATCATCTGCGGACATTACGAGGGTATCGACGCCAGGGTCATAGATGAGATCTGTGACGAGGAGATATCGATAGGTGACTACATACTGACAGGCGGTGAGACAGCGGCTATCGTGGTTATGGATGCCGTGACCCGCCTTATCCCGGGTGTTCTTCCCAACGAAGAGGCTTATACCAATGAGTCCCATACTGACGGCTTGCTGGAAGCGCCCCAATATACGAAGCCTCCGGTGTGGCATGACAAAGAAGTGCCTGAGGTGTTAAAAAACGGCAATGATGCTTTGATCGACGATTTCAATCACACGGCAGCGCTGCTCGAGACGCTCGAAAAGCGCCCGGACATGTTCAATAAGCTTGAACTTACCGAGGATGAGATAAAAAAAGTCCTTGCCTTGCAAAAGTCGTTGTGATAAACTTCATAGGCTTATCAGGATGGTCCTCTGCCGCTGATCCTTGGCAAGAACATCTGCAGGAAAGAGAGGAAATGTGAAATTATGGATTTAGTAAAAGTTGTTGCAGATGAACAGCTTCGTAACAGCTATCCTGAAGTTGAGATCGGTGACTATGTAAAAGCTCACCTCAAGATCAAGGAAGGCGCTCGTGAGCGTATTCAGGTATTCGAAGGTTACGTTATTGCCCGTAAAGGCAGCGGGATCTCAGAGACAATGACCATCCGCCGTATTTCTTACGGTGTAGGCGTTGAGAGAATTCTCCCCGTACATTCGCCCAAGATCGAGAAGATCGATATCATTCGTAAGGGCCGCGTCAGAAGAGCTAAGCTCTATTACCTGCGTGGACGCCAGGGCAAGGCTGCAAAGGTTCAGCAGAAGCTGTGATCTTTATAGCATCTCAAAGAGAAAACGGACGGCGGGTCATACCCGCCGTTTTTTCTTGAACTTTCGAAGAAATGACATAACTAATAATTCATAAACTGATAATTCTTTACTAACATTGTAAACGGAGCACAATGCTATAATCTCATTAGATCAAATGGGGGACGGATAACTTGCGTTACGCTTTTATCATTCTGAAATGGGAGATACAGAAGATCCTGTCGAGCTGGAAGAAGACCATGGCGGTCTTCCTTATTCCTGCGGCTGTAATGGTATTTGCGATCAATCTCTTTCCCAAGCTCCTGACTTATCTTTCCACGGGCTCTTTGGGATCGCAGAGAGTAATAGTGATAGATGCCCCCGAAAGCTTCATGAACTACGATGATCCCAAGCTCGGGAATTACCAGTTCAAGTATATAAACAGTGAAGATATCCCGGGGGGCTTTTGTGAAGAGAGCATCTATTCATATGTTAATGACGGAAACATCGTAGCGATATTCATCACCGAAAGCCCTGCCGGCTTTGATGATGAAGTTAAAGATTATTACCGCCACGCCTTTCAGGATAATGAGAAAGTCCGTGCCACGACCTATATCTCGGTTGTATACAATGAAGAGAAGTTTCTTTCGGAGACAAAAGCTGAACAGTTCTCATACGATATCATCGCCGAATATACTGAGAGCGTTAAGAACCGATATTTCGAGGAATATGTCGGAGAGGGCAACGAGAATCTGAACATAGATGAATATAATCCCATAACATTCGTTCTGGATAACAGGAGCGTTGCCAATTCCCAGGCTGCGCACATAATCCCGGGCATAATGGTCATACTGATGTACTACTGCTCATATTCCCTGAGCTGTGACATGATCGCGATGGAGAAGAACAGGGGCTTTCTTAACAAGCTCATCATGACACCTGCATCGGCCAAGGCGATCCTTTGGGGCAAGGCGCTTGCCGCAAACATCCTTGTCACGGGTTCATCTTTGATAACTTTCCTCTTCCTGTTCCTGTCTTCCTGGCTCAACAGGAGCAATGAAGCAGGGTCTCTGCTGCCGTTCGGACTTATGCTGATGCCGGACCAGCTCCTGTACATGATCCTGTCGATACCTGCTGCGACGCTTGTTATGACGACATTCTGTTTCATAGTCGCGATGGAACTCGAACGCTTTGAAGATGCTGTAGCCAATATGCAGTTCGTGCTGCTCCTTTTGATGTTCGGCTTCTTTATCCAGATGTTCTACTATTTTGATCCGGTATGGCTCGAATTCATAATACCGGTCCATAACATGATCATTCTCTTGAAGATGATACTCTTGTCACAAGTTAACATTATCCAGTTTATTGTAGTTGTCGGCACAAATGTTTTCCTGGGCGTTGTCCTGCTGAACAGGTGTGCAGATGAGATTACGGGAGGCAAAGATGATAGAGGTAACAAACGTTTCAAAAAGATACTCTTCAGATGAGATGATAGTCAAGGGAGTATCCTTTTCGGTCAAGCCCGGCATGATCTACGGTCTGCTGGGACCTAACGGCGCGGGCAAGACTACTTTGATGCAGATGATGGCGACACTTCTGAAACCTACTGAAGGAACGATCAAGATCTGCGGCAAGAACGCTTTAGAGGATACGCTCGAGATCCATAAGCTGATAGGTTTCCTTACGACCGAAGTCAAACTGGATCCCTTATCGACGCCGAATAAGCTCTACGATTTCTTTGCCGATCTTTACGATCTTCCCAAGGAGGATCATGAGAACCGTAAATACATGGACTTCGCAAGATTCGGCATCCTTCCGTTTGCCGACAAGAGGATAGTGGATCTTTCCACAGGAATGAAACAGAAGATATCGATATGCATATCACTGATACATAATCCTCCGGTCATTATTTTCGATGAGCCTACGAATGGACTGGATATATTGACGTCAAAGCAGGTTACGGACTATCTCAAGGAACTCGCCAAAGACGGCAGGACGATAATCATGTCCACGCATATCTTCTCCCTGGCGGAGAGCCTTTGCGATGAGATAGGCGTGCTTGTCGACGGCAGGATCGTTGCATCAGGAAGCGTAAGGGAACTCTGTGAACTGACAGGCAAAGAATCGTTCGAGGATGCTTTCTTCGACCTTTATACAAAGAACCATAAGGAAGGATAAAGAAGAGGATGAGGGCTTTTTGGGCAATAGCGAAAAGAGCATTCAGAAGCTCGGGATCAGGAGGCGCGAAAGCGTCTGCTCATGCGGGCCTTGCCATGGGTCTGTCTGCTCTGGTCGTTTTCTGCCTCATCGCCGCGATCTGGGTGTCCCTCGCCAAGCAGTATTTCTTCTTTGACAACAGTCCTGATAAGATCATCATCCTCAACGCTCCTGATACTCTTATCGAATACCTGGAAGGTATGCCGCAAGGATCTGAAAAGGGAATGGAGATCATATACGACGATCATCCTTATGTTTTCGATGTTGCAACGTTTTCCTCGCTGATGAAACAGCACGGTGCGAGGGCTACGATCGTTTTCGATAATGATGGAGACGTGCTGACTTTCTATCCTGCTGATGATCTCGATAATCATGATTTCAAGGAAGACGTGATAAAGCCGATGCTGGAAGATTATACCGAGCACCTTTCCAAGATGAAAGGTCTGCCGGTCGATGTTCCCGCTGCCACGGAGCGCTTTATACAGGGAATGGAAAATCCTGACCGCACATATTCAAAGTCATTCTTTGACACGATAGCATTCATGTTTATACCTTTGTTCTACTTCATCGCGGCTCTGTATTCGTCCATGATGAAGGGAACCAATGTCATTGCAGGATCCAAGGAGCAGAATACGTTCGCCGCGATCCTTATGACGCCTGTGCCGAGAAGGCAGATCATATTGGGAAATATCTTCGGAGTATGGATGTCCGAGATGATACCCGCATTGGTCATCTCTCTGCCTTTGTTCTGTATTCCGTCATACAGGAACGGAGTCTGCCTGGCATACCTTATAATGGCGATACTTTCAGTATTCATTGCTTCGCTCGTGATCCTTATATCGGTCCTGAGCAGTAATGTCATAACCGCTCAGACTGCATTTCTGCCCGTCTTCTTTGTGTTCGTTGCAGTCTGCATATCCGGCATCCAGAATCCCGAGGACTTCACGGGTATCTATGAATACATCCCTCTTTACGGACAATACATGGGAATAGGGAAGGCCCTGACTTCGGATGTCAATATCGCCGCATTCCTGTGTTCGTCGTTCCTCACCTTGCTCCTGGCTTTCATCTGCATAATGGTCTCCATAAAGCTTCTTTACAGCGAACGCTTTACTGTCTCTGTCCTTTCCGCAACAGACAAGGAACTTATCAGGGCAAGGAAGCAGGCGAAGGCTGATGCACGCAGGAAGCGTTTCACGACGGCCAGGACATCTGTTTTCGGATATAAGCCAAGGAGTTCCCTTAACGGCGTGAGCTTCAGCCTGTCGCAGCTCCTGAGGCCTCTGGTCCTTCTGTCCGTATTCCAGCTGATAGCGATGATCCCGCCGCTCCTCATGACAAACGGCGAGTATCTTACGAATGTCATAGCAAGTCTCAAAGCCGTGAAGAACGTTCCCGATATCGTAAGTTCGGGCTCTAAGATAATCGTTGTTCTCATGAGCACGCCGGCTTTCCTCTTATCGATGGCTCTGGGATATATCCTTATCGATGCATATTACTGCGCAAGAGTCCGTTTCATCGAAAGGACATCACTGGCTTCAGGTCTGGGCCTGCCGCGCGAAAAGATATTAAGAAGATATCTCACGGGCATGGCAACCGGCCTCGTACTGATGGGATCGGTATTCACGATATTGCTCTTATCAGGGCAGATAAGAGTTGCCGGCTTCGGTATTGAACCCGCCAATCTGCCGCTGTTCTTCTCGTTCATAGTCATGTGGATATTCCAGGGTGCTTGTGAAGAGATCATGTTCAGGGGTTATATGATGCCCCGTGTTGCAGCAAGGTACGGTCTTATCCCGGCTATAGCGGTATCTTCGCTGCTCTTCTGTCTCTTCCACGGTCTTAACCCGGGCTTTACGGTGCTCGCCCTGATCAACCTTATACTTGTATCAGTGCTCTTCGCTCTTATCGCATACTTTACGGATAACATCTGGATAGTCTGCGCGGCCCACACGATGTGGAACTTCACGCAGGGCAATGTTTTCGGATTGGAAGTATCCGGCAACTCCGGCAATGTATCTCTGATCCATACAGTTTTGGGTGACAGGGCGGATGCGACTATGACCGGAGGAACCTTCGGACCTGAGGGCGGACTTGCTGTTACGGTTGTTACTCTCATCGCCATTATGGCCGTTCTTGTAATCTTCAGACGCAGGATAAATCGCAAAAATCCCTGACACAAAGCGTTTGTCTAACTATATGCACTAAAAACCCTTGTGTTGCATTTGTTTCTTTGTAACACAAGATTTTTGAAATTCTCTTGCAAAAGAATTTCGTTTTTATATAATACTCAAGGCTATAAATATTTAAAAATATATGATCTTGCAAGAGCGCGCTTGCGAACTTGCATAATCCGCAATTAAACGTAACAGAAAGAGGTCTGACATGAAGAAGTTTGAAGAGATGAGCAGAGATGAACTTAATGCGTTAAGACAGGAACTTGTAAGCAGGTATGAAGACTACAAGTCCATGAACCTGTCTCTTGACATGACCAGGGGCAAGCCCGCACCTGAGCAGCTCGATCTTACAAACGATATCTACAGTTCTCTTACAACGACCGGATACAAGACTGCAAGCGGCGTTGATACACGTAACTATTCTTCTCCCGCAGGCATCGAGGAGATGAGGAAGACCTTCGGCGATATCCTTGGAACCGACAAGGAGAATGTATTCCTCGGAAATTCATCCAGCCTCAACATGATGTTTGACAGCCTCATGAGAGCCATGGTCTTCGGTGAGCCTGATTCTGACTGTCCCTGGTATGAGATCAAGGGACGCAAGTGGCTCTGTCCCGCTCCCGGTTACGACCGTCATTTCAGAGTAACTGAGACTCTCGGCTTTGAGCTCATTACGGTTCCCATGACAGATGAAGGCCCCGATGTTGATGCGATCGAAGAACTTGTAAAAGATCCCGCTGTTCTCGGTATGTGGATCGTTCCTGTTTACAGTAATCCCGACGGCATCGTATGTTCCGAGGAAGTCTGCAGAAGACTTGCAAACATGAAGACTGCTGCTCCGGATTTCAGGATCTACTGGGACAATGCATATGTTGTTCATCACCTTTACAGGGACAATGTTGCCAAGGTTCCGGATATGCTCGCTCTCTGTGAGGAAGCAGGCAACCCCAACAGGGTTTATGAGTTCGCATCCACTTCCAAGATCACCTTTGCAGGAGCCGGAATATCCTGTATTGCCTGCAATAAGGAGAATATGGCTCAGGTCAAGAAGATCTCCGGCGTTCAGACGATCTGCTCCAACAAGGTCAACCAGCTGGCACATGCAAATCTCCTTCCTGACATGGAAGCGGTTGATAAGCAGATGAGACGCCAGGCTGAGATCATCCGTCCCAAATTCGATGCAGCACTCAACGTCCTTTCTGAGGAGCTTGATGAGGCTGGCATCGCCCGCTGGACCGATCCTGACGGCGGTTACTTTATCAGCCTTTATGTTATGCCCGGAACTGCAGCTGCAACAGTTAAGCTCTGCAAGGAATGCGGTGTTGCTCTGACAAATGCCGGTGCTACATATCCTTACGGCATCGATCCCATGGATTCCAACATCAGGCTCGCTCCCACTTTCCCGTCTGCGGAAGATATCGGCAAAGCCACCCGAATCCTTGCCGTCTGTGCTAAAATAACGGCAATCGACAAACTTCTGGAGGTATGATCGGATGAAAGACAGATACGAGAGCCCCCTTAACATCAGATACTCAAGCTATGAGATGCAGAATATCTTTTCTCCTGACAAGAAGTTCAGAACGTGGAGAAAGCTTTGGATCGCCCTGGCTGAATCCGAGATGGAATTAGGTCTTAACATTACTCAGGAGCAGATCGATGAGCTCAAGGCTCATGCAGACGATATCAACTACGATGTAGCTGCAGAAGAAGAGAAGATCAGAAGACATGACGTCATGAGCCATGTCCACGCATACGGCGTACAGTGCCCGAATGCCAAGGGCATCATCCACCTCGGCGCAACGTCCTGCTACGTTGGTGATAACACTGATATCATCATCATGCGCGAAGGTCTGGAACTCGTCCGTAAGAGACTCGTAGTCGTTATCGATGAGCTCGCAAAGTTTGCTGATAAGTATAAGGCCATGCCTACTTTGGGCTTCACTCATTTCCAGCCTGCCCAGCTCGTAACGGTCGGCAAGCGTGCATCTCTCTGGCTCCAGGATCTGGTTTTCGATCTTGAGGAAGTCGTTCATGTGGCTGACAGTCTGAAACTCTTAGGATGTAAGGGTACGACAGGAACACAGGCAAGCTTCATGGAACTCTTCAAAGGTGACCATGAGAAGTGTGTCCAGCTCGACAAGAAGATCTGCGAGAAGATGGGTTTTGCCGATTCCTACTATGTATCAGGCCAGACCTATTCCAGGAAAGTCGATTCCATGGTCCTCAACGCTCTTTGCGGTATCGCGCAGAGCGCCCATAAGTTCTCTAACGACATAAGACTCCTTCAGCACCTGAAGGAGATCGAAGAGCCTTTCGAGAAGTTCCAGATCGGATCTTCCGCTATGGCTTATAAGCGTAACCCCATGAGATCCGAAAGGATCGCATCTCTTGCAAGATATGTCATCTCCGCTTCAACAAGCCCCATGATGACAGCATCCGAGCAGTGGTTCGAGAGAACACTCGACGATTCTGCTAACAAGAGGATCTCCATCCCCGAGGCTTTCCTTGCCATCGATGCCATCCTCGGTATCTACGCAAACATCGCTGATGGTCTCGTCGTTTATGAGAAGGTCATCAACAAGCACATGATGGATGAGCTTCCTTTCATGGCAACAGAGAACATCATCATGGATACTGTTGAAAACCGCGGCGGCGACAGGCAGGATCTCCACGAGAGGATCCGTAAGTATTCCATGGAGGCAGGTTCCGTCGTTAAGAACGAAGGCAAGCCCAACGATCTTCTCGAGAGGATCGCAAACGACCCCGTATTCGGCATCAAGCTCGAAGATACGGACAAGTTCATGGATCCTTCTCTTTACATCGGCAGATGCCCCGAGCAGGTAGATACATTTCTCAATGAGTGTGTAAAGCCTCTCCTCGAAAAGTACAAAGACGATCTTAATGTAAGTGCAGTCGAACTTAAGGTATGATCTATTTCGATAACAGCGCGACAACGGCACCCTGTGATGCCGTAATGAAGATGGCCTCCGAGGAACTTTCCTCCGGGGGCTCTTTCGGCAATCCCGGTTCACTCCACAAGTTGGGAGTTGAAGCCAAGAAGAGATATGCCGGATATCACGACGATTGTGCCAATCTCCTTGGCGTGAAAGCGGATGAGCTCTATTTCACATCATGCGCGACAGAGAGCGCCAACACCGCGATCTTCGGATACCTTGCTGCAAATGAGAGAGCAGGGAAGACAGTTATTTCCACAAGGACTGAACACAAGGCAACATTGGAGCCTTTGGCAAAGCTTGAAGCAGACGGATATAACGTCGTTTATCTTCCCGTAGGCTCTGACGGGATCCCTTCTTATGGGGATATGGAGAAGGCACTCTCGGAAAACGGTGATGTTGCTCTTATCTGTCTGACATTCGTTAATAACGAGACCGGAGCAAAGCTTCCCGACGACCTCTATTGCGATCTTCGAAAAAGATATGCTCCCAATGCAGCTTTCTATCTTGATGTTGTCCAGGCCTTGGGCAAGATCAGGTTTGACCTGTCCTTATGCGATATGGCATCTTTCTCGGGCCATAAGATCCATTCGGTCAAAGGCTGCGGAATGCTCTATGTTAAGAGCGGCATAAGGGTAAAGCCTTTGATCCTTGGAGGCGGACAGCAGTCCGGTATGAGGTCGGGCACGGAGAGCCCTTTCCTTGCAGGCCTTTTCACGGCAGCACTTGAAGAAGCATATGAGAACATGGATCCTGCTTACGATAAGGTTAAGGAGATCAACGCTTATCTTAGAGATGAACTGGTGAAGAGAGATGTAACCGTATTGTCTCCCGAAAATGCGATCCCTTTTGTACTCAATGTGTCTTTCCCGGGCTTCGAATCAGAGACGATGCTCCATTGTCTTGAGATGTACGACATATATGTGTCAACGGTTTCTGCCTGTACTTCAAAAGCTAAGAAAGTCTCTTATGTGCTTCTTGAATCAGGAGTGGACAGAAGGCTTGCTTCTAATGCTGTAAGATTGTCTTTCTCGCGTTATAATACGATGGATGAAGCCAAGAGATTCATCGAAGCAGTAGACGATATATACGATAAATTCCTCGTAAAGAGATAAAAGATATTGGAGTCATTATGAACGTAATACTTGCAAGGATGGGTGAAGTAACCCTCAAAGGTTTGAACCGCGGAAACTTTGAGATCAGGCTCAAGGGCAATCTCAAGTACCGTCTTAAGAAGTACGGCAAGCTAAAGATCTACCAGAGTCAGAGCAGGATCTGGATCGAGCCGCATTCTGAGACGAATCCTTTTTTCGAGAATGAGGAAAAGTGCAAGGAAGTAATGAATGCCGTAACCCAGGTCTTCGGCATCGTATCTGTGTCTTTCGCAAGGAAGTTCGAAGGCGGTTACGCCGAGATCGAGAAGAATTCGGTCGAATACGTAAGACAGCTTCTTATAGATAATCCTGATTTCAAGACTTTCAAGGTCGAATCCAAGAGAGGGAACAAGGCTTTCCCCATGGCGTCTCCCGAGATCTGCATGGAATTGGGACATACGATCCTTGAGACATTCCCGCAGCTTTCGGTCAATGTCAAAGAACCCGATTTCATCCTCAATGTTGAAGTCCGTGACTATAACTATGTATATTCAGGCAAGATCATGGCCCACAGGGGCCTTCCCGTCGGAACATCAGGCAAGGGCATGCTCCTTTTGTCGGGCGGTATCGACAGCCCTGTAGCAGGTTACATGATGGCATCCCGTGGAATGCCTCTGGATGCTGTATATTTCCATTCATATCCTTATACTTCTGATGAGGCTAAGGATAAGGTCATCAAGCTCGCAAAGATCGTATCCGGTTTCTCCGGACACATGAACCTCTATGTCGTAAACTTCACGCAGATCCAGCTCGACATGTATAAGAACAGCCCTCAGGATATGCTCACGATCACCATGAGAAGAGTAATGCTCCAGATAGCCGAGAAACTTGCCGAGAAGTCTTACTGCCAGTGCCTGATCACAGGCGAGAGCTTAGGTCAGGTTGCAAGCCAGACACTGGAAGCGATAGCAGCAACCAATGAAGTTGTTAAGATGCCGATCTTAAGACCTCTTATCGGTATCGACAAGCAGGCAACATGTGATATCTCAAGAAAGATCGGTGCGTTCGAGACATCGATCCTGCCCTTTGAGGACTGCTGTACGGTCTTTGTCGCAAAGCACCCCAAGACACATCCTCATCCCGAAGATGTTGTCGAAGCAGAGAAGAACCTTGATATCGCCAAAATGGTCGAAGACGGTGTCAACGGCGTAGAAGTAATAGAGATCGAACTCTAAAGGATATATCCATGCAGATAGGCAAGCTTACGAATAAACAACTGGAAGATCTGGTCTTATCAAGACTTCCTTCGTTGTCGTCATCTACTGTTGTAGGTGCCGGTATCGGAGCTGACTGCGCATGGCTGAGATCTGATGACGGCATGATCGTTACTTCGTCCGATCCCATAACTGCGGGTGGCAACTGCGCCGGAACTCTTGCCGTAAGTGTTTCCTGCAATGACATCGCTGCCTGCGGAGTCCGTCCGACAGGCTTGCTTCTTGTCCTTATCGCACCGCCCAAAGCGGAAGAGGAGGACATAATCAACATCGTCGAGCAGGCATCGGTGGAAGCGAAGAGACTCGGTGTCGATATAGTAGGCGGACATACGGAAATATCAGATGTGGTCAACGACTTCGTGGTCATCTCAACAGCGATCGGTAATGTGTCGAAGAACGATCCTGTGATCAAGGGGAAAGCCTCAGCCGGAGACAGTCTCATCATCACGAAAACATGCGGCATCGAAGGCAGTTATATTGCAGCCAATGTCCACAGGGAAAAACTTGAGGACAAAGTGCCTGCTGAATACCTGGATGAGGCTTCAACCTACAATAAGTATCTCTCTGTAGTTGCTGAAGGTGTATGTGCCGGAAAGATCGCAGATCCCAATGGAACAGTTACAGAGTCCGGGTTCAAGGCATCAGCCGTTAGTCTCATGCACGATGTCACGGAGGGCGGTGTAATGGGTGCATCCTATGAGATGGCTTTATTCTCGAAAGTAGGAGTTCTCCTCGATATATCAAAAGTCCCTGTTACCGAAGCGACCCGAAAGATATCAGAAGCAGCAGGGCTTGATGTCTTAAGACTTATTTCATCAGGTTCGTTACTCATTGCAACGGCTTATCCTGAACTGGTACTTGATGCGCTTAAAACTGAGGGGATAGAAGCTTCCGTGATCGGTAATTTTACCGATAAGACAGGAATATATGAATACCTGGATGAAGAGGGTAAAGTCTGTGAGATGCTTCCTCCGGGTGCTGATGAGATATATAAGTTGTGATGGTGTTATAATCTCAATGTAGACATTTATTTGAGGAGGGACAGATAATGAGGAAAACTACGATCCATGAATCTGTTATGGGCCTGCTTTTGATCTTTATCGCAGCATTGATCGCTTTTATTCCTTCTGCTTCGGTCAGGGCTGATAGTGAATATATCGATGTTGTTCTTGACAAGTCTTATGAACTTGATCTTGCTAATGTCGATAATTATTATTTCAAATTTACTCCATCAAAGGATGGTATCGTTAATGTATCTTTTTATATCTCAGGTGACAGAGGTGCAAGGATCTATCTTCTGGATCAGCTTGGGGGCAATGAATTTTCTAACTATCTTAAAACTTCTGATGGTGAAATGATCGCATCTCTTAAAGGCGGAAACACATACTGGTTTAAGATAACAAGTAACAATACCTATAAAGATTCATCAGATGTTACTTTCAGTTATTACTCCAGCAATAAGAAAAAAGTTGAGATAAACAGCACAAATTTCCCTGATGACAATTTCCGCACCTATGTTGATGAGAACTTTGATGTGCTTGATGACGGTTGGATCAGTGATGATGAGATCACTCTTGCTACAAATATATTTATAAATGGCAAGTCAATTACAACCTTGAAGGGGATAGAGTATTTTACTGAACTAAAATACCTGACTGTATTTAGAGGTAATCTTACGAGTATAGATCTGAAGAACAACAAGAAATTGGTTAATTTGAATCTTAATTATAATTCTTTAACCGAACTGAATCTTACTTATAATACAGAACTTAAAACAATATCATTGTTCGAGAATTCCCTGACTGCATTGAATGTCAGCAATCAACCTAAACTGAATAGGTTGGAACTGTATAAAAACAATATACAAGAACTTGATGTCAGAAACAATCTCCTTCTTGAGGACTTGGGTTGTGCACATAACAAGATCACTGAGTTGGATGTAAGTAAAAATACGAGACTGAAAGTCTTAACAATCGGATATCAGGATATCGAAAAGGTAAATGTAAAAGGATGCACAAGTCTTAACAGGCTTGATTGTGCCAGCACTAAGATCAAAGAACTTGATGTAAGTGGTCTTGCAAATCTTCAAAACCTTACCTGTCATTATGGTGAGTTGGAAAAGCTCAATGTTTCAGGATGTTCGAGACTTGGTAAACTGCTTTGTGAAAACAGTGATCTTACAGAACTGGATATAAGTGATTGCCCAAAGATAGTCGTCGCATATAAATTGGGAACCCCGAGTGATCATGTTAATTGTACTAACTACAGTTATTCCGGCGGAGACAGTTATTATTTGTGCGTTGACAACAAGGTCTCTGTGATATACGGGACCGGTGTCGCTGATGACATTGTCGTAGAGATCGATGAAGATCATTTTCCTGACAAAGTTTTCAGAGAATATATTTTGGATCATTTTGATGGTAACAAGGATGGTTTCCTCAGCAAATGCGAGGCAGCTGCTACAGAAATTAGCGTAATAAATAAATATATAAAAACTCTTAAAGGCGTTGAATATTTTCCTGATCTTCTTGTGTTAAGCTGTGATGGCAATCAGATTTCATCACTTGATGTATCGAAAAACACCAAATTAAGAGTGTTGAGATGTGAGAAGAATGAGCTTAATACTCTTATTCTTGGTAAGAATGATAACCTCAGGGTCTTAGACTGTCACTATAATCATATTTCAAAACTTGAAATATGGAACAATAAGACTCTTTTAAAGGTCATTGCGGAAGGCAGCGTAGTTTCTACTCCCCGCTATATCGAACATAAGATGTTCGATGAAGACTATGACAGGATCATCAATGTTGACTACGATTATAATCTGATCTTTTCATGTGACAAAAATACAGATCTTATCAAAGTGAAATCTCCTGTTTCGCTGACGCTCGATAAGAAATCAGCTTCGGTTGCCTGTGGCAGCACTCTCGCTTTGAAGGCAACATTGAAGAATTCGACTTCAGCCATCAGCTGGAAGTCTTCTGATACCAAGATCGCAACCGTCGATTCCAAGGGTAAGATCACATCCAAGATGGCAGGCAAAGTCACGATAACTGCAACAGCAGCAGGAAAGAACGCCAAGTGTACTGTCACTGTTCTCTATAAGGATGTAACCAACAGCAGTGAATTCTGGTACGCTCCTACCAACTACCTGACAGCAAAGGGTGTTGTAAAGGGCTATGCAAACCAGACTGAATTCCGTCCCGCCAACGAATGTACTAGAGCACAGATGGTAACCTTCCTCTACAGGCTCCAGGGAGAACCCAAGACAAAATCTAACAAATGCAAGTTCGATGATGTCAAGAGCGGAGACTATTTCTTCAAGCCCGTTATCTGGGCAGTAGAGAACGGCATCACTACAGGTGTATCCGCTACGAAGTTCGAACCCCAGAAGGTATGTACCAGAGCACAAACTGTAACGTTCCTCTGGAGGATGGCAGGCAAGCCTGAGCCGGGCAAGAATGCTAAGACCTTCTCTGATGTAAACAAGAAAGATTACTTCTACAAGGCAACCCTCTGGGCCTCCGGCATGAAGATCCTCGCCGGCTACGACGACGGTACATTCAAACCGCAGGGCAAGTGCCTGAGACGCCAGATGGTAACCTTCCTTTACAAGTATGATAAGTACGTCAACGGCAAAGGCTGATCTTTTCGAACATAGAAACAAGTGTTTGTACGGCACTTTCTGATTGTGGAAGGTGCCGTAATTTGATATAGTTTCAGAAGTGTTTCTTTTACGAGGAGGGGTATTTTATGTTTATCAAGACCAAAGGATGCAAGTTTCTTGTATGTTTGTTGAGCCTGATCTTTGCTGCCGGTATTGCTGCATCAGCAGGCACTAATGTTAATGCTGATGACAAGACCATACATGTCAAAACTGCTGATGAACTTACAGCAGCGTTGGATCCTGAGAAGATATATGATCATATCATCATCGATGAGAGTTTTGATGTGCCCTGCAAGACTGCTTCAGGAAATAACGGGACCTCATATTTTACTGTCAGCAGGAACATGACGATCGAAGGTAAAGATCCCAATGTTACTTTGACCCGTACCATTGCACAAGGTGCAGAAAACGGACACCTTCAGTCAATTCTTGGAATCTGTGGTGACGGAGTGTATGACAGCGTACAGGTTTCCCTGTTCAAACTGACATTTGATGGCGGTGCTGATTTCGGTTCAGCCAAAGGTATGGACAGAAGAGATGTATCTGTATCTAATAGCTGTTTGGGCGGAAGAAGCGTAATAGATGTTTACTATAAAGCTACTCTTAATCTTGAGGATGGTCTTACGATCCAGAACGGTTATTGTACTTACAGCCTTACATCTTTAACTGAAGATACCGGTTCAGGTGTATACGGCGGAGGAGTCAGAGTTGATTGGGAGGAAACTACCGGAGGAGGAACCGTAAATGTTAAGGCCGGAGCTTGTATCAAGAATTGTGTAGCCGGTTCATACGGCGGCGGAATAGGATCCTATTCACATTCCAGACTGAATGTTTATGGAGGTGTTATCGAGAATTGCTCCGCAAGATTAGGCGGCGGACTAGGTTGCACATGGAGATGGATTCACTCTTCCAAAGACTCCGGAACATTCAGGATGTATGGCGGAACGATCAGAAACTGCAGTGCCGAAAGGGGTGGAGCTATCTTAGCTGACGGTCACCCGGATTATTGTTCTAATGCTCTTTATGGAGGTACCATTGACAATTGTACTGCAACAAATGGCGGAAGTGCGCTGGCGCTGAACGGAACAGGCGATGACGGTGAGCCTTCTTTGTCGATTGCCCCGTATTCTGAAAACGGACCTTTATTTATTTCCAACTGTCCTCCCTGCCAGGGAGATACTGATCCGGATACAGTGATTGGAGATATAACATTAGGCTACCCGGGCATATCCCTTCACGGTAATACAAGAGTCGTAACGTTAGAATCTGCCATGTGCTCTGTTGCTTTTAAGAAGTTTAAGGATGATGCAGAAAACATGACGATCCTCAGCATAAGCAAAGGAATGTCGCTGGGTGAGTCTTTCCCCGCTGATCCTACATCGAACTATAAATTTATCGGGTGGAATACTTCTCCCGATGGTAAGGGAAAGATAATCACAAAGGATTTCATTGTTAATGAGAACATGATCGTATATGCCAGATGGCTGACAAAACCGGAATTTACGAATCCGGAAGAAAAAATAACTCTTACATATGGTGAACTGGATAAGAAAGTAGAGATCAAAAATGCTGTGGCTCCTTATGGCGGAGAGATCAGGTATCGGTGGATCAAATTATTTGGTTACGATGGTTATGTGGGGGGGAATGACGCACCGGGTGTTGCTAATAACAGTGTTTACCAGTTCCCGAAGTTGCCGGTAGGCGATTACAGTTTCTATTGTGGTGTTTACAACTTTGTTGAAGGTTACGGTCAAGAAGGGAAAATGAGTGAATTTGTGGAGGTAAAAGTTAATCCAAAGGTCCTGAACATAACTTGGTCTGATACTGAATTTGTATACGATGGCAAGAACAAAGTTCCTAAAGCTGTTATTAAGGGCGTTCTTGAGGGAGACGATGTTGATGTTAAAGTCAGCGGAGCCAAGAGTGAGGCAGGACGCTATACAGCTACGGCAACTCTTACAGGAACAGATGCCGGCAATTACATTATCGCTGACGGTAAAGATAAGTGTTCTTATACTATCGCTTCTGTGATAAAGATGCCTGATCTTACTGGAAAGAACTATGAGAAGGCAAAGACCGACCTGGATAAGTTCCTTAAGGATAACGGGATTAAGGCATCGATCTCCGTTGGCTGGGCTCATAACTCTGATCCTGCCAAGAATCTTACGGTAGCAGCCACGACTCCGGCTGCCGGGGAACCTATAAATGCTGATGATAATATCATTTTAATGGTTTATGAGGGGTATAATCCCACCATTTCTCTTAATAAAGACACTGCCAGTGTCATTTGCGGTAGTAATCTTGTCCTGAAAGCAACAATGACCGGTGCCAGTTCTGCAATAAGCTGGAAATCTTCTGATACAAAGATTGCTTCTGTTGATAAAAACGGTAAGGTAACGTCCAAGATGGCCGGTACGGTAACGATAACGGCTTCTGCATTGGGCGTAAGCGCTAAGTGTAAGGTTACTGTCCTTTATAAGGATGTTACAAATTCTAAGGATTTCTGGTACGCGCCTACCAACTATCTGACAGCAAAGGGTGTCGTAAAGGGTTATGCGAACCAGACGGAGTTCCGTCCTGCCAACGACTGTACACGTGCGCAGATGATCACTTTCCTCTATAGGCTCCAAGGTGAACCTAAGACAAAGTCGACAACATGCAAGTTTACTGACGTCAAGAGTACTGAGTACTTCTACAAGCCTGTTATCTGGGCAGTTGAGCAGGGAATAACAACCGTTCCTTCCGATAAGAAGTTCAATCCTCAGACTGTCTGCACCAGAGCAATGACCGTAACATTCCTCTGGAGGATGGCAGGTAAGCCCGAGCCTAAGACAACTAAGAATCCCTTCCCGGATGTAAAGAAGACGGATTACTTCTACAAGGCAACACTTTGGGCATCCGAGATGAAGATCCTTGCAGGACTCCCTGACGGCACATTCCAGCCCCAGGGCAAGTGCTTAAGGCGCCAGATGGTTACCTTCCTTTACAAGTACGACAAGTATGTAAACGGTAAAGGATAAGTTTTTCGAGGTTAGTTCATTTAATTCAAACGGCACTTTTTCAATTGTGGAAGGTGCCGTTTTTTGGTATAGTTGCAGAAGTGTTATTTTCGAGGAGGGGAAAATATGTCAAACAAGATAAGAGCATGTAAGGCGCTCGTATGTTTGTTAAGTGTTTTGCTGGCTTTTGTTGTTTTTGCAGGGGTTAACAGGGGTGATGCTGTATACAAAAAGACAGTGAATGTCAGCAATGAGGAAGAGCTTCAGGATGCATTAGATGATGCAGAGGTTGATCATATTGTTATCACCAAAGGGTTTTCAGTTGATTGTCCTACCGCTGAAGTCCGTAACACATCATATTTTGTAATTGACAGAAGCATGACGATCGAAGGGACAAGTTCTGACATAAAGATAATCCGAAAAGCTGCTGATGGTGCTTCGAACGGATATCTTCAATCGCTTTTCGGAATAGATGGAAACCCTAAAGAAGGCGAAGCTACAGAGGGAGAAGGAAGAAGGGTTGTCGAAGTAAACCTTAGGAATCTTACTCTTGATGGTGGTGCTGTTTATGGAAACTATGAGGGTTATGAACGCTGTGAAAAATATAATGAGATCAAGAATCTTGGTGCAGCAGGCAGAAGTCTTGTTGATGTGTTTGGATATGGAATATTAAACCTTGAGAACGGGCTTACGATTCAAAACAGTTATTGTACATACAGCCTGGCGTCTTGCATCAATGATTCCGGGTCCTGGTGTTTTGGCGGTGCCGTCAGAGTGGATTTTGATGCTGATACCGGTGGCGGTACCGTTAATGTTAAAACAGGTTCCTGTATAAAAGATTGTGTTGCCAGCAATGCTAACGGAAGAAGTTGCGGCGGTGCTTTAGGTGCATATACTTTTGCCCGCTTAAATGTTTACGGAGGAACGATCAAGGATTGTTCGGCCTTCTATGGCGGAGCGGTTGGATGTACATACAGGAGCAGAAATGCCAGACCTGAATGTGCAGGAACATTCAGGATGTATGGCGGTTTGATAGAACATTGCAGTGCTCGTGATGGCGGTGCTATTTGCGTACAAGGTGATAATCCCGATCCAAACTGTCTTTATGGTGGAACAATAAATAATTGTACAGCGGTTGAATACGGCGGATCTGTAAAGCTAAGCGGAGATAATGATAAAGTACCGCCTTTTTCAATTACGCCTTATTCTGTAAATGGTCCTTTGTTTATAACAAACTGCACCAGCGGCTATCCTGATACTGATCCTGAATCTTTTGACGGAGGAGATCAGATTTCGGGTTATTCCGGTCTTTCGCTTGGTCAGAACGGATCTACTACAAATATAGAAGGCAAGGCTTATACTGTAACGTTCAAAAAATATATGGACGATACGGATAACTATGCAGTTCTTACAGTCAAGGAAGGTCAGTCGCTGGGTGAATCTTTCCCGGCAGATCCTACTGACGAACAGCATCATTATACTTTTGTCGGCTGGAACCTGGCTCCTGACGGAAGTGAAGATAATGTTGATAAGGATTATGCAATATCAAAAAACATTACTGTTTATGCAAGATGGCTGCGATCTGCAGAATTTACGTATTCCTCCGATACTACACTTACATATGGTGATCTTGATCAGAAACTTGAGGTCTTTGACGCTAAATCACCTTACGGTGGACAGATAAGTTATCAATGGTATATTTACGATAGTCCTACATCCATCTCTAAGATCGAAGGCGAGACAAGCAGTACATATCAGATCCCTAAGAAAGATGCCGGATCCTATACTTACTGTTGTTATGTAATAAACACGATTGAAGGATTTCCTTCACATGTTGATTCAACAAAAAAGATAATTGTTACGGTCGAACCTATGACAGTAAAGATAAACTGGTCAGACCTTGAGTTCACATACGATGGCAAGGCTAAACTTCCCAAGGCTGAAGCGGAGGGGATCCTTGACGGTGATGATGTATCTGTTGAAGTAACAGGAGAAAAGAAAGCGGTCGGAACATACACCGCTACGGCTAAACTCGTTGGCGAGGATGCCGGCAACTATGTAATAGGAAAAGACTCTGCCACAAAGAAGTTTTCTATCAAGTCGCCTTCGATTAAGCTGAATAAGACTTCTGCAAGCGTTAGCTGTGGTGAAAGTGTTTCACTGAAAGCAACATTGAACGTTGAATCTTCCGCTATATCCTGGAAGTCGTCTGACAGTAAGGTCGCTACAGTCGATAAGAACGGCAAAGTTACGACCAAGATGGCAGGTACGGCAACAATAACCGCATCTGCTTTGGGAGTAAGCGCAGAGTGCAAGGTTACAGTTCTCTATAAGGATGTAACCAATACGAGCGATTTCTGGTACGCTCCGACAAACTATCTGACTGCAAAGGGTGTAGTTAAGGGTTATGCGAACCAGACTGAGTTCCGTCCTGCAAACGATTGTACACGTGCCCAGATGATCACCTTCCTCTACAGGCTTCAGGGAGAACCTAAAACGAAGTCCGGCGAATGCAAGTTTACTGATGTAAAGAGCAAAGATTACTTCTATAAGCCTGTTATCTGGGCTGTTGAGCAGGGAATAACGACTGTTCCTTCCGATAAGAAGTTCAACCCTCAGACCGTCTGTACCAGAGCAATGACCGTTACCTTCCTCTGGAGGATGGCAGGCAAGCCAGAGCCCGGAAAGAATGCAAAGACATTCCCGGATGTAAAGAAGACGGATTACTTCTACAAGGCAACACTTTGGGCTTCCGAGATGAAGATCCTGGCGGGGCTCCCTGACGGCACATTCCAGCCCCAGGGCAAGTGTTTAAGGCGCCAGATGGTCACATTCCTTTACAAGTACGACAAGTATGTAAACGGTAAAGGCTAAGCTTTTCGAGCTTTTTAAGGAATAAATAACAATTAGTGAAGACGGCACTTTCCAATTGTGGAAGGTGCCTCTTTTTGATATAGTTCAAGGGAATTTCAAGTTTTTCGGGAGCAGATGATCATATGTTAAGTGTGTTTAAACGTTGGAGATCTTTATCAGTTGCGGCGTGTCTTGTCATGGCCTTTGTCATGGTCTTAGGCATAGGCGGCAAATCTTATGCAGATGAGAGTACGAGGGAAGTAGAAGATGCATCTTCCTTTTACAGGGCTCTCGTAGACTCGTATGTAACACATATAGTCGTAACCAAAAGCTTTGATGCCAACTGCCTTACTGCGGAACTCGGCGTCACGTCTCGTTTCACTTTGAACAGGAATCTTCTGATCGAAGGCAAGGGTTCCGGCATTACGATCAGACGTGTGATCGACGAAGATGCGAAAAACGGAGATCTTCAGTCACTCTTCTGGGTAAAGGGAAACGGATATTTCGGGGATGTTACTGTTACTTTTTCAAATATTACGCTTGACGGAGGAGCTAACTTCGGCAGTTACAGCGGTTACGACCGCGTGACGCACTATAACGAGATCACTAAGCTCGGTGCAGCGGGCAGGAGCCTTATAGATGTCTGCAATAATGCAACCCTGGTCCTCAAGAAGGGTGTAACCATCAAAAACTGTTATTGTACAAACAGTATGACTGCTTTGAATTCCGACGAGACTTCAGGTTGTTACGGTGCTGCCGTAAGAGTTGAATTTGCATCCAAATCAGATGCATTTGGCGGAACAGTTGAAATAAACGACGGCGTTACCATCAAGGACTGTGTTGCCAGCAACAAGAAGGGTGACAGCTATGGCGGTGCGGTCGGCGCGTTCACGAACGGCAAGATCAATATGTACGGCGGTACGATCCAAGGCTGTTCCGCTCAAAACGGAGGCGCGATTGGCTGCACATACAGCAGGGGAGACAGGAATTTTGCTAAATCTCCGGCTGTCTTCGTTATAAAGGGCGGGACGATAAAGAATTGTTCAGCATACGACGGTGGTGCCATATTTGCTGACGGCAACAGCGTTAATGACAGCAATTATCTTCAGGGCGGAACGATAGACGGCTGTCAGGCACAGTCCGCGGGCAAAGGATCAGCATTGGCATTAGGGGCCGGTCCGTCCGGTTCATACACTAAGCTGTATCTTGCCGATCACGATGAAGATGACGGTCCCTTGTTCATTAAGAACTGCAAGGGATCGACCAAGTATACTTCTCCGAGCGCGACATATAGCGGCAAGGCTTTGGAATATAAGTGGCTTTATCTCGGCGACGGGAATAAGAACGTGATAATCGAGGCATCGACCAAAGTAAAGCTAACGCTCGATAAATACGAAGCGAATATCGTCTGCGGCAAGACTTTGACGCTTAATGCCACTTTGAAAAATGCCACCTCTTCGATCACTTGGAAGTCAACTGATCCTAAGATCGCTTCGGTGGATGCCGTGGGCAAGATCACTGCCAGGATGGCGGGAACTACTGCCATAACGGCTACAGCAGCTGGCAAGACGGCCAAGTGTTCTGTTACGGTACAGTATAAAGATGTGAAGAATACTAAAGATTTCTGGTATGAACCGACTTACTATCTTACAGATAAGGGAGTAGCAAAAGGTTATGCAAACCAGACTGAATTCCGTCCTGCAAACGATTGTACAAGGGCTCAGATGGTAACTTTCCTTTACAGGCTCCAGGGTGAACCCAAGACTAAGACAAACTCTTGCAAGTTCAAGGATGTTAAGTCCACGGATTACTACTTTAAGCCAGTTATCTGGGCCGTCGAGAAGGGGATCACCACAGGTGTTTCAAGCGAAAAGTTCGACCCCCAGGGTGTATGCACGAGAGCCCAGACAGTTACTTTCCTTTGGAGAATGGCCAATAAGCCGGAACCCAATACGACTAAGAATCCGTTCAATGATGTAAAGAAGAGCGACTACTTCTATAAAGCAACTCTCTGGGCATCCGAAAAGAAGATCCTTGCAGGATACGATGACAATACATTCAGACCTAAGGGAAAATGCTTAAGAAGGCAGATGGTAACTTTCCTTTACAAGTACGATAAGTATATCAACAGTAAGGGATAACCTTTTCGAAAAGCTGAAGATTCAACAAAATACACAAAAAACATACGGCACTTTCTATTTGTTGAAGGTGCCTGTTTTTGTTATATTGCAAGTATGTTGCGGGGGTTATGAGCAGATCATATGCTGCTTACGTTTATCAAGAGAGAGGTGTCTTATGGTGAAAACAAGAAGAGCGCTAAGTCTGATGATCAGCCTTTTGCTGGCCGGAGGGATCGTATTAGGTCTGCAGGGAAACAGCTATGCAGCCGAAAAAACCGTGGAAGTTGACGATCTTTCGTCTTTTGCCAGGGCGCTGCAGGATTATGCTACTCACATCGTTGTAACCAAGGATATCGATTTCAACTGTTTGACTGCAGAACCTGGGGTTACAGCCCGTAATACTTTCAAATACAGTCTGACGATAGAAGGCGCTAATCCAAGTATCAAGTTAAGACGTGTATTAGATAAAGTTGATCCGGATATGTCTAAGAACGGTGAGATACAGTCTCTTTTCGGTATTACCGGCGGCGGAGCTGAAAATAATGTTATTGTTACATTTAAGAACATAACTCTTGACGGCGGGGCTGATTTTGGAAGTTATACCGGATACAACCGTGTAACGAATTATAACAATATAATTAAACTTGGCGGAGTTTGCGGCCGAAGCCTTCTCGATGTATATGCAAAAGGTGTCCTCAATCTTGAAAGCGGAGTTACGATACAGAACTGTTATTGTACCAACAGCATGTCTGCATTAAATACTACTGAAACTTCAAGTTGTTACGGTGCAGCTGTCAGGGTTGAATTTGCCAGTAAATCAGATGGATACGGCGGAACCGTAAATATGTATGAAGGCGCTACGATCAAGAACTGCGTTGCAAGCAACAGGAACGGCAACAGTTACGGCGGAGCCATAGGAGCATATAGTTTTGGTTCGATAAATATGTATGGCGGTACTATCGAAAACTGTTCCGCATATTATGGAGGCGCCGTCAGCTGTAATTATACAAGCGGACAGGACAGATCAGCTGCTTTATTCACAATGAAGGGAAACAGTCTTATCAAGAATTGTTCTGCTATGACGGGTGGCGCTTTGTATTTTGACGGAGCATGGAGAAAAAGTACCGGAAGATATAATGCACTCCTTGGCGGTAGCATCGAAAACTGTCAGGCTCAGACGCAAGGCTCAGGTTCAGCTCTTGCTTTGGGAGCAGGATCCGGCAGATATGTAACACCGCTCAAATTATCCCAATATGATGAAGAGGATGGTCCCTTCTTTGTCAAGAACTGCACAGGTTCGACAAAATATACAGACCCGAACACTGTATATGACGGAAGGACTTTAAGATATAAATGGATGGATCTTGGGAACAGCACATATGTCGAGATCGGCGTATACAGCTGCAAGGTCAAGTTCATGGATAGATTCGATGCGACAGAACCATGGAGACAGATAGTGATCGAACCCGGTTCTGCTCTCGGTGATTCGTTCCCGAACAATCCTGCAATAAGCAGCTATACATTTATCGAATGGAATACCCAATATAATGGCGGGGGGGTTCCTGTAGATAAAACCACGACATTTAATGAAAACACAACTGTATATGCAAGGTGGATATGCGCACCGTCTTTCTCGGCCACATCAAAGCTTGAAATGACATATGGCAGTTCCGGCAGCATGATATCGATCACTGATGCTTCTACTCCATATAATGTCGGAGGAATATATTACAGATGGCATAAATGTGATGCAAACGGAAATAATGCTGTTACGATTTCCGGAGAGACACGTAAGGACTTAGTGATCCCGGAGAGGACAGCTGCAGGAACACATTATTATAAGTGTTTTGTCAGCAATAAGATCGGATCTCAACAGGCAGGTGTTTATTCAAGTCCTATCAAGGTCATAGTCTATCCCAGGAACATCAACATTACATGGAAGAATACTGAATTTACCTTTAACGGAAACACACAGGCTCCGTCTCCTTCGATCGCCAGCGGCGGCGTTCTTACAGATGATAAGTGTTATGTAAGGGCAAAAGGAGGTCAGAGAGATGCAGGCAGCAGTTATACTGCCCAGGCCGAACTTTATGGAGATGATGCAGCTAATTACAAGATCAATTCGAATGGAACGTGTTCATTCAAGATCAACAAGAAGTCTGTAGATCTTTCATGGAGCTCGACTTCGTTTACTTACGACGGAACTTATAAGACGCCTAAAGTAACAATGTCAGGGAATATAAGCGGTACAGACGTCTCAGTTTCAGTAACGGGCGGAAACAAGAAGGATGCCGGAAAATATAATGTATCAGCTTCGCTTGCAGGTGCTGATTCGAAAAACTATTCAATAGCAAGCGGCAAAGACAGCAGCTTTACGATAAGCAAGAAGACTGTCAACATAAGCTGGTCTGATACTGCATTCGATTACGACGGGCAGGTCAAGACGCCTAAGGCTGCTGTCTCAGGCGTTGTTGGATCAGATGATTGCTCTGTCACGGTTGAGGGAGGCCAGTCTGCTGCAGGAACATACACTGCAACCGCTGTCCTGACGGGCAAGGATTCAGCTAACTATGTTATTGCTTCCGGGGATGAAACGACTTCATTTACAATAACAAAACCGTCACAGCCCGATGTAACGCCGGGAGGAAATCCGAGCGTAACTCCTGCAGATAAGCCTACAACAAAACCTTCGGTCAGTCTTACTCTGGACAAGAAGACACTGACTGTTACATGCGGGAAGAATGCAACTTTAAAGGCTGCATTGAAGGGCGCGTCATCTAATGTCAGCTGGAAATCTTCTGATGCTAAGATCGCTTCGGTTGATTCTAAAGGAAAGATAACCGGCAAGATGGCCGGAACTGTAACTATTACTGCTTCGGCAGCAGGGAAGACGGCGCAGTGTACGGTAACTGTTTTTTATAAAGATGTCATAAATTCTAATGAATTCTGGTTTGGTCCGACTAATTATCTGACTGCAGCAGGTGTCGTAAAAGGCTACGACGGACAGACAACCTTCAAGCCGGCGAATGACTGCACGCGTGCTCAGATGGTTACTTTCCTTTACAGGCTTCAGGGAGAACCCAAGACAAAGTCCACGAGATGCAAGTTCCCAGACGTCAAGTCAAGCGACTACTTCTTTAAGCCGGTCATCTGGGCTGTGGAGCAGGGGATCACCACTGGCTATTCTGACGGTAATTTCAAACCCAAGAATGTCTGTACCCGTGCCCAGACCGTAACCTTCCTCTGGAGGATGGCTAATAAGCCTGCACCCTCTATTTCTAAGAATCCTTTCAGCGACGTAAAGAAGGGCGATTATTACTACAAAGCCGTGCTCTGGGCATCAGAGAAAAAGATCGTTGCGGGCTATGATGACGGAACATTTAAGCCTGAAGGCAAGTGCTTAAGACGCCAGATGGTAACGTTCCTTTACAAGTACGATAAATACGTTAACGGCAAAGGATGAACTGAAGGCGACAATATCTTTGTTTAATGTCTCAAAACGGCACTTCCTCATTGAGGAAGGTGCCGTTTTTTGATAAAATATTAAGACACTATGGAGAGATGCGACAGTGTGTAGTTTTTCTGTCGCCGGAAGGTACTAAATGATTAAAAGATTCAAAGAGATAAGGCCCCTCGCTCTTTTCGTAAGTTTGATGATGGTCTTTGCTGTAGTTATCGGATCCAGCGGCACTGCTTTTGCACGTGATGATGAAAGCACAATGGAAGTGTATGATCTTTCCACTTTTGCCCAAGCTATGACTTATGGATACGTTACGCACATCATAGTAACCCAGGATATAGATTTCAACTGTATGACTTCAGATCTCGGGTATACAGCCCGTAATATTCTGAGCCGCAACCTTACTATCGAAGGAGCTAATCCCGGAATCACGTTAAGGCGAGTATTGGATGAGGATGCATCTGCTTCTGTAAACGGTGAGATACAGTCTCTTTTCGGTATCGCCGGCGGCGGTGTAGAAGGTTATAGAACAGTAACGTTCAAGAACATTACTCTTGACGGCGGAGCGAATTTCGGAAGTTATACAGGATATGACCGAGTAACTAATTATAGCAACATACTCAGGTTGGGAGGCGTTTGCGGAAGAAGCCTTATCGATGTATATGGTAAGGGAACGCTTAATCTTGAAAGCGGAGTCACGATCCAGAACTGTTACTGTACGGACAGGATGTCAGTTAAAGATACCACAGAAGTATCGAATTGTTATGGTGGCGCTATCAGGATCGAATATTCTTCTGAGGATGACGCATATGGCGGAACCGTAAATATGTATGATGGTGCCTGCATCAAGAATTGTGTTGCAAGTGACAGATACGGTGACAGCTACGGCGGCGCTATTGGAGCTTATTGCTACGGTAATGTAAATATCTACGGCGGTACTATTGAAAATTGTTCAGCAACATATGGCGGTGCCGTCAGTTGTTCATTTTATCAGGTAAACAAATACAGCACACGTAATTGCGGTGTCTTCAGGATGCAAGACGGCCGGATAAGACTCTGCTCCGCTAAATCGGGCGGTGCTTTCTATGCTAAAGGCTCAAACCAGAGCAACAAAAACAATTATCTTCTCGGCGGAACGATCGAAGGCTGTACTGCCCGTTCTGATGGATATGGCCCTGTTATATCAAATAATGCAGGTTCTGACACTAATAAATTTACCAAGTTATACATTAATCCTTTAGACGAGGTGGACGGTCCTTTGTTTGTCAGGAACTGTTCCGGTTCAACGAACTATACGGATCCAACAACTGCATATAACGGAAAGACTTTAGGATACAAATGGTTTTATCTTTCAACCGCAAACGGTACGTATATCATCATAAATGAACCTACCAGCTGCAAGATCAGGTTTAAACTGGACCCTGAAGATACGGACTATTATGCAACATACACCATATCACCCGGATCTTCTCTCGGTTCTTCATTCCCCCGTAATCCCGGCAACGGAGTATATACATTCAAAGAATGGAATACTTCTCCTACGGGCAATGGAACGAAGGTAACATCAAGTACTACGTTTGATCAGAGCACGATCGTTTACGCCATTTGGAACAGACCCGAAACATATACGGTCTCGCCTGAAAGTGTCGATATGACTTATGGTGACAGCAGCAATACACTTACTGTCATAAGCAGCACATCTAATTACGGCAGCAATATCCATTACAGTTGGAAGAAATGTGACCGCAACGGTAATGTAACCGGTGATATCGCTGGAGCAACAGGCCGCCAGTATGTAATCCCTTATGACACTCCGGCCGGTACTTACTACTACAAGTGTTATATAACGAATGATAACACTTCGGAAGGGAAATATACTCCGCTCGTAACTGTCAATGTGAGTAAGATACCCTTAACGATCAGCTGGTCAGATAACGAATTCGTTTATGACGGAAATGAGAAATGTCCCATACCTGTTGTTACTCAAGGTTATGTCTCCGGACATGAATGCGGAGTAGAAGCGACGGGCGCACAGGTAAATGCCGGCAGCAATTATGTGGCAACGGCTGTGCTCATCGGAGAAGATGCCGCGAATTATACCATCGGAAGCGGTGCTACGGTTTCTTTCGTCATCTATAAGAGAAGCTTAAACATCGTATGGACCGACAAGTACTTTACATATGACGGAAGTGAGAAAGCACCGACTCCTGATATCAGCGGTCTGTCAAATCTTTTTGACTGCAGAGTAATTGCTGCTGGTGCACAGGTAAATGCAGGCACATATCAAGCAACGGCGCAGCTTATCGGTGAGAATATTGATAACTTCGTGATCGCAAATGGCGCCAGCTGTCAGTTTACGATCAGCAAAAAGCCTTTAACAGTTTCCTGGTCCAATACCGAGTTCAACTATGACGGTAACACCAAAACACCGAAAGCCACCTTGAACGGTGTTGTCGCCGGTGATAACTGTACGTTACAGGTATCGGGAGGCTCCAAGGATGCAGGCAACCATACTGCAACAGCAGCACTTGCGGGTTCCGCTAAAGGCAATTATTCCATCTCCGGAAGCGGAGAGACTTCCTATACCATTCATCCCAAGCCGGTTACTCTCAGCTGGTCAAACACGACTCTTGTCTATAACAGCGAAAACCAGAAGCCTTCCTGCAGCCTGACTGGCGTTATAGCAGGCGATGACTGCAGGGCTCAGGTATCCGGCGAGAAAGAAGTTATCGGCATTTATACAGCTTCTGCTGATCTGGTAGGATCTGCCAAGAGTAATTATGTGATCAGCGGCAGCAATCAGGTCTCTTATGAGATCGTAAAGAAGGGTGTTACCGTAAACTGGACAAATACTGTTTTCGAATATGACGGTCATACGAAGAAACCTGACGCAACATTATCCGGTGTAGTTAGCGGTGATGATTGCAGAGTATATGTTTCAGGTGCTTCATCTTCCGTAGGCGTCCATACTGCCACGGCACAGCTCATCGGTACACATGCAGGTAATTACTATATCTCCGGTGGCGGATCTGTCGATTTTACGATCGCTTCTCAAGTTGTTACCGTAAACTGGACAAATACATCCTTTGTATATGACGGCAGTGTTAAGACCCCTAAAGCTACCTTGTCAGATGTACCCGCCGGTGCTGACCTGCAGGTAACGGTTACAGGCGGAGCTAAGAACGCAGGCAGCCATACTGCCAAAGCCGTGCTTTCTGGAACTGACGCATCCAATTATGTGATCGCAGGAAGCGATGAGACGACTTTTACGATCAGTCCCAAAACGGTAGGGCTCAACTGGAGCAACACTTCACAGGTTTATAATACTAGTGTTATCAAGCCGTCCGCTAAAGTATCCGGAGCTGTCAGCGGTGATACCGTCAGAGCGGAAGTATCCGCAAGCAACAGGGCAGCAGGCACATATCTTGCTACAGCTTCACTCACGGGTGCGGACGCAGGCAATTACGTTATTGCCGAATCTGATAAGACATGTTCTTATACCATCGAAAAAGCACCTGTAACTATCACATGGTCGGATACGGTCTTCACATATGACGGCGGCGTTAAGAAGCCTGTCGCAACCGTGAACGGCGTCTATTCCGTCGATTCGTGCAGGGCGAATGTTTCTGCCGGCCAGACTGATGCCGGTACATATTCGGCAACGGCAACGCTCGTTGGAGCCGATATAGGAAATTACATAATACAGAGCGGCGCTGCCTGTACTTACACGATAAATGCAAAGCCAGTTACCATCAACTGGACTAAGACATCATTCGTATATGACGGAACGGTCAAGACGCCTGAAGCTGAACTGACCGGACTCATTGACGGTGATGACTGCTATCTGACAGTATCAGGAGGCAAGAAAGCCGCAGGAACATACACTGCAACTGCTGCGGTAAGCGGAAGCGCTAAAGCAAACTATATTATCTCCGGCAGCAATACGACAACATTTACTGTCAACAAAAAGACAGTAAACATTACTTGGACAGGCAACAGCTTCGAATATGACGGAAGCATCAAGACGCCGGCGGCAAGCTTATCGGGAGTTGTGACAGGAGATGACTGCAGAGTGTCGGTAAGCGGAGGCGCTTCTTCAATCGGAACACATACTGCAACAGCAAGCCTTACGGGCAATACCAAGAGCAACTATGTGATAGCCACAGGGGATGAGACTTTCACCTTCGTGATCGTCAAGTACACGATCAGTATCGTCTGGTCCAATACGGAATTCGCATATGACGGAAACAAGAAGATACCTACGGCAACACTTGTAGGTGTAAAGGAAAATGATGATTGCAGAGTTGAAGTCACCGGAGCAAGCAAGGCTGCCGGAACACATACGGCTACGGCAAGGTTGGTCGGACAGGACAAAGATAATTATGCGATCTCCGGAGATTTCGAGATGTCGTATATTATCAGACCTAAGACCGTTACGGTTAAGTGGACAACAACGTCATTTGAATACAACGGCAATACCAGGACCCCTTCTGCAAGTCTGACCGGAGTCGTAAGCGGTGATAATTGCTATGCGAGCGTCACAGGCGGCCAGTCTGCTGTCGGAACTTATACTGCATCAGCAGTTCTTGCCGGTTCTGATAAAGGAAATTATGTAATAACAGGATCCAACCAAACGTCTTTTGAGATCAGCAGAAAGACTTTGACTTTGACCTGGTCCGACAAGACTTTCGATTATGACGGCAGAGAAAAGACCCCGCAGGCGACGCTTTCCGGTGTCGTAAGCGGTGATTACTGCATAGCCGGTGTTAAGGGAGGAAAGTCTGCCGCGGGCACATATACTGCCACAGCTTTCCTGACCGGAAGCGATAAGGATAATTATCAGCTTCTCTCAAATCTTACGACTAGCTTTACGATTAAGCCTCTTACTGTAACTCTCAGGTGGGGACTTACCAATCTTCCCTATAATGGAAAAGAACTTTATCCGATCGCTATGGTCGAAGGAGTCATCAACGGGGATAATTGTATTGCAGCATATTCCGGCAGTGCTAAAGACGCCGGCACACATACTGCTACGGGTTCGCTTACCGGAGCTGATGCGGGCAACTATGTGCTCGATCCGGACACTGCGACATGTTCTTTTGTTATCGTTAAGAAGACGGTCAACATCAGCTGGTCAAATACGGAATATGTTTTCGACGGGATTAAAAAGACTCCTACGGCTACAGTATCAGGCATCTATTCAGGCGATAATGTGACCCTGAATATTACAGGTGAATCGAGATATGCCGGAAAACACACGGCTTATGCTTTCTTGGAAGGGACTGATTCCGGCAATTATATGATCGCTGACGGAGAGGACAACTGTTCGTTTACGATAAACAAAAGACCGGTAAACATCGTATGGTTGGAAACAGAACTTGCTTACAACGGTCAATATCAGTCTCCTTCTGCAACTGTTGATGTTAATTATTCAGGAGACAACTTAAAAGTCCTGGTAAACGCTTGGGCAATGAACGTCGGAACTTATACGGCAACAGCCAGTCTCATCGGCAATGATTCCGGCAACTACTACATCGCAAGCGGAAGCAGAACATCTTTTTCGATCAAAAGTGCCGTTACGATAGAGTGGTCCGATCTTGATTTTGTCTATGACGGGCAGATAAAGACACCAAAAGCCGTTATTACGGGAGGCCTCAGTACCGGAGATGACTGCTCGATCGTAGTGGAAGGTGGTCAGACGGCAGCCGGTGAACATACGGCTACAGCAGTGCTTACAGGCGAAAAGGCTCATCTTTATGCGATCGCAGGCGATAAAACGATCTCTTATACGATCTCTCCCAAGGAAGTAAGCCTCGTCTGGTCAGATACCGACCTGACTTATAACGGCAAGAAGCAGGCACCTAAAGCGTCCGTTTCCGATCTTATTACTGGCGATGATTGTACAGCAATGGTAGAAGGCGGACAGACTGCTGCAGGCACATATACTGCCACGGCATTGCTTACAGGCGAGGATGCCGGCAATTATGTGATCGCTGCCGGAAGCGGGACAGCATCGTTTACGATCAAAGAACCTGAATCTAAGCCGAGCGTTACTACGGCTCCTGCCGTAAGTCTTACGATTGATAAGAATAACTTATCAATCGTCTGCGGTAACTCGGCAACTTTGAAAGCAACATTGAAGGGATCAAGTTCCAAGATAAGCTGGAAGTCTTCTGACAGCAAGGTGGCAACTGTTGATGCCAATGGGAAGATCTCTGCAAAGATGGCCGGCGAAGTTACAGTTACAGCAACTGCCGCCGGTAAGACCGCCAAGTGTGTTGTTAAAGTCCTCTATAAGGATGTAACCAATATGAGTGATTTCTGGTATGCACCTACAAACTATCTGACTGCAAAGGGTGTCGTAAAGGGTTATGCGAACCAGACGGAGTTCCGTCCTGCAAACGATTGTACCCGTGCCCAGATGATCACTTTCCTCTACAGGCTCCAAGGTGAACCTAAGACAAAGTCGACAACATGCAAGTTTACTGACGTCAAGAGTACTGAGTACTTCTACAAGCCAGTTATCTGGGCAGTTGAGCAGGGAATAACAACCGTTCCTTCCGATAAGAAGTTCAATCCTCAGACTGTTTGCACCAGAGCAATGACCGTAACATTCCTCTGGAGGATGGCAGGTAAGCCCGAGCCTAAGACAACTAAGAATCCCTTCCCGGATGTAGAGAAGACGGATTACTTCTACAAGGCAACACTTTGGGCATCCGAGATGAAGATCCTGGCGGGACTCCCTGACGGCACATTCCAGCCCCAGGGCAAGTGCCTCAGGCGCCAGATGGTTACCTTCCTTTACAAGTACGATAAGTATGTGAACGGTAAAGGTTAATTTGTAGAGAAACAACACATAGCTCTGCTAGTCCCGCAGGAGCCTAATCGACGAGGACCTGTGCGACGCCAAGAGCGATGTGTTGTGACGTATAATGTGAGAAGCGTATATTTGGGGAGGTCTCATTATGTTAAGAAGGAATTTGTTTGTTAGGATCTCGTCTTTGGCTGCATCTTTATTATTTGCGGTGGGGGTCGCCATGCTTCCATCACAGAATCTGGCCGCAGATGAGATCCGTAATTCATCTGACTTATTCAAGGATTATAGATTCAGGTCATATATATATAGCTATATTGATGTTAACCATGATAATATTCTGACTGACGATGAGATAAACGCCGTTACGTCTATTAATGTGGGCGATAAATATATTGAATCGCTTGAGGGAATCGAATATTTTACAAATCTTGAAGAATTATATTGCAGGAATAATAAACTTGAGAGCCTTGATCTGTCCCATAATACAAAGCTAAAAAAATTAGATTGCAGTGGCAATAAGATCGAGACTTTGGATCTTTCCCATAACCCGTCCCTATATCATTTGGACTGCACAAGTATTTATTTGAAATCAGTCAATATCAAAGGATGCCAAAGCCTTATTAATGTTATTTCTAAAGGTATGTCCTATGAATTTGATAATAACAACATTTATGGTCATCATTTCGGTTTTGTTCATGATTTTAATTCGAAAACGCATGTGTTTTATGTTACGGTTACAACCTATGTTGAACCACTGGGCTACTTTAATCGTTATTTCCCCAGTTTCCCGTTTAGGGATGTAGTCGGAATGGCATGTGATAAAAACGAAGACGAATGGTATTCCAAAGCTGAACTGGAAAGTGTCAAAACGATTGATGCACATTCCTGCGGGATCACGGATCTTACGGGTGTGGAGTTGCTTACAAATCTCGAAACCTTTGATTGCCAGAATAACTCCATCAAAGAGATGGATCTTAGTAAGAATACAAAATTAGCTTATCTTTACTGCAATGACAATGAACTGACAGATATCGACCTTTCGAAGAACAAGGCCCTGAAAACATTATCTTGTCACGGCAATAAATATACAGTGCTCGATGTAAGTAATCTGCCCAAACTGAATTTTCTTGATGCAGCGTCTGAATCCCTTAAGGGAATCTGTTTTGATGGCAGTACTATGCTCGAAAAGGTATACAAAGAAGCGACACCTGAGTATTTTGGCAGTGAAAACGGTCAGGTAGTAGTTTACCAAATGCCCGGATATTATCTTTGTTTTAACTCCGGTATTGATTTTGGAATCCCGATAAATAAGGCATATTTCCCTAATGATAATTTCAGGGAATTTGTTGCTGAAAAAGTCGATCCCGACAAGAACGGTATTCTTACGGATGCCGAGATAAAAACGATTAAATCGATCAATGCAGATGCGATCGGTGCAGATGACATTACCGGTATTGAGTACTTCACCGAGCTTACGGAACTCAGTTGTTGCGATAACGCAATACAAGTACTGGATCTTTCTAAAAATACAAAACTTGAATCATTGAAGTGCTATGAAAACTATATCTTTTCTCTTGATTTCAGCAACAATAAGGAACTAAAATATCTGGATTGCTCGGATTCAGCCATGGAAAAGCTGAATGTCAGCAAGAATCTGAAGCTTACCACGCTTTATTGTAGTTTTAGTTACCTTGATTCTTTGGATTTGAAAAACAATAAGGAACTTAAATACCTGTATTGTCAGGATACAAATCTTACAAAACTTGATATTACAAACAATCCTAAGCTTGAACATCTTTATTGCGGAAATGTGAATCTAAAGAACATAGCTATCTACAATTGTCCAAACATTATCGATGCTTACATTAATGGTGAGATAACCCAAAAAGGAACAGGGGATGGTTACGATTGGGTATTGTATGAACACAATGAAAACATATTAAACTATTGTCCTGATACAGAACTTATACTTGTAAAGCCCACGGCTACGCCTACCGCTAAACCGGCTACAGTATCCTTGACGCTTGATAAGAAAACTGCGAATCTTGTTTGCGGTATGAATCTGACCCTGAAGGCAACCCTAAAGGGGTCATCTTCGAAGATCACATGGACCTCTTCAGACAAGAAGATCGCCACGGTCGATGCTAACGGCAAGGTTACGGCCAAGAAGGCAGGTGAAGTAACAATTACCGCTACAGTTGCAGATAAGACTGCCAAGTGCAAAGTTACGGTCCTCTATAAGGATGTAACGAATAAAGACGACTTCTGGTATGCACCTACCAACTATCTGACAGCCAAGGGTGTAGTCAAGGGTTATGCAAATCAGACGGAGTTCCGTCCGGCAAATGACTGTACCCGCGCTCAGATGGTTACTTTCCTCTACAGACTCCAGGGAGAACCGAAGATCAAGGCAACAACCTGCAAGTTTGACGATGTCAAGAGCGGTGATTACTACTATAAGCCGGTTATCTGGGCAGTAGAGAACGGCATCACTACAGGTGTATCCGCTACGAAGTTCGAACCCCAGAAAGTCTGTACCAGAGCACAGACGGTAACGTTCCTCTGGAGGATGGCAGGCAAGCCTGAGCCCGGCAAGAATGCCAAGACTTTCAAGGATGTAAAGACAACCGATTATTTCTATAAGGCAACCCTCTGGGCATCTGACTTGAAGATCCTTGCAGGCCTTCCTAACGGAAAATTCGATCCCAAGGGCAAGTGCTTAAGGCGCCAGATGGTAACTTTCCTTTACAAGTACGACAAGTATGTAAACGGAAAAGGTTAAATCATAAGCCTGATCTGGATTGTTTAAAGCCGTCCTTCGGGACGGCTTTAATGTTATTGTACTTTTCTATATTGCTAAATGCGAAAATATGTTCTTTTATTTTCCGGTTTTAAGAGTTATAATGCAAATGTTCTGAACTTTGTAGTAACACCAATTTGTTTATATTATATATATTTACTAATTCGGGGTTTTTATGTAAACTAGTTTGGTAAAAATTCTAATGGTCCTTTGAGGAGGCATATATATATGTATGAGCATGTGAAAGCACAAGATCCCGAGATCTACTCAGTAATCATGGATGAACTGAACAGACAGCGTTCGAAGATCGAGTTGATCGCATCTGAGAACTTCGTATCTGAAGCAGTTCTGGAGGCGGCAGGTTCGCCCCTTACCAATAAATATGCTGAAGGTTATCCGGGAAGAAGATACTATGGCGGATGCGAGTTCGTTGATATTGCAGAACAGCTTGCTATCGACCGCGCAAAGCAGATCTTCGGTGCGGAGCATGTCAATGTTCAGCCTCATTCCGGCGCACAGGCCAATACAGCCGTTTACTTTGCAGTCCTTCAGCCCGGTGACACGATCCTCGGTATGGATCTTTCTCACGGCGGACACCTTACGCACGGCATGAAACTCAATGTTTCCGGTAAGACATATAATTCCGAATTCTATCAGGTAAATGAGAAGACTCAGATGATCGATTACGATGAGGTTCGTGAGATCGCATTAAGAGTTAAGCCTAAGATCATTGTTGCTGGCGCTTCCGCATATCCCAGGATCATTGATTTCAAGAAGTTCCGTGAGATCGCCGATGAAGTCGGAGCATATCTTTTCGTTGATATGGCTCACATTGCAGGCCTCGTTGCAGCAGGACTTCATCCTAATCCCGTACCTTATGCCGATTTCGTTACAACGACTACACATAAGACTCTCAAGGGTCCCCGCGGCGGTATCATCATGTGCCGTGAGGAATATGCCAAGAAGATCGATTCTTCCGTATTCCCGGGCCAGCAGGGCGGCCCTCTCATGCATATCATTGCTGCAAAGGCTGTCGCACTTAAAGAAGTCCAGTCTGAAGCATACCGCCAGTACGCTGCACAGGTCGTTTCCAACGCCAAGACCTTGTCCGAGGGACTCCTCGCAAGAGGCGTCAATCTCGTTTCCGGCGGCACTGATAACCACCTTATGCTGATCGACCTCAGAGGCACCGGCATTACAGGTAAGGAACTGCAGGAGAGACTTGACGAGTGTAATATCACAGCTAACAAGAACACGATTCCTTTCGATCCCGAAAAGCCCATGGTCACATCCGGCGTTCGTATCGGAACACCTGCTGCTACAGCAAGAGGCTTTAAGAACGAGGATATGGAAGTTCTTGCCGGTCTTATCGCAGACTGTATCTTCGATTTTGAGAACAAGAAGGAATCCGTCATTGCCGGTGTTAAGGCTTTGACAGATAAGTATCCCCTGTATCCGGACATCGCTTGATAGTCCAAGGCAGGTGACATATGGCCGCAGAAGACCGCAGCAGAGAGCCTCTGGCTTACAGAATGTCACCCGTTGACCTCGACGAGTATGTCGGGCAGGACCATATCGTAGGAAAAGGTCGTATCTTAAGAAGGATGATCGAGGCGGACATGCTGTCCTCGGTTATCCTTTTTGGCCCTCCGGGGGTCGGGAAGACTGCTCTTGCAAGAGTTATCGCTAATTCGACATCATCAAAGTTTGAGCAGCTCAATGCTGTTACTGCAGGCGTGGCAGATATAAAGAGGATCGTATCCGATGCTTCGAATCCTTTGCTGTCCGAAGGCCGCAAGACGGTCCTTTTCATCGATGAGATCCACCGCTTCAACAAGCTCCAGCAGGATGCTCTGCTTCCTTATGTGGAGAACGGAACGGTTGTCCTGATCGGTGCTACCACAGAGAATCCCTTTTTCGAAGTCAATAAGGCGCTCGTATCCAGAAGCACCGTGCTGCAGCTACATTCTCTTGAGCCTGAAGATATTGCAAAGCTCCTTAGAAGGGCAGCCGATGACAAGGAAAGAGGACTCGGCGCATATAATCTTAAGGTCAGTAATGAAACTCTCCTTAAGATAGCCCAAACATCTGCAGGTGATGCTCGTTCCGCTCTTAATGCTCTCGAGCTTGCGGCAGTTACGACGGCTGTATCGTCTGACGGTTCAGTCGTTATCGATGATGAAGTCATGAAAGACTGCATGCAGAACAGGACCGTGCTTTTCGATAAGAACGGAGAATACCATTACGACAATATCTCCGCCATGATAAAGTCCATGAGGGGTTCTGATCCGGATGCCGCGATCCTTTATCTTGCAAGGGCTCTTGCTGCCGGCGAAGACATTGAATTTCTTGCCCGCAGGATCCTCATATGTGCTTCTGAGGATGTCGGAATGGCAAATCCTAACGCCATACTAGTTGCTAATGCGGCATATCAGGGTGTTGCAGCTGTTGGAATGCCTGAGGCGAGGATCCTTCTGGCTGAGGCATGTATCACTGTAGCGACATCACCCAAGTCAAATGCGTCTTATCTTGCGATAGACAAAGCCCTTAACGATGCCAGGACCAAAGACACCGGAGTCGTCCCCATGCATCTGCGCAATGCTCCGGCTTCGGGAATGGAAGATCTGGGTTACAGTGTCGGATATAAATATCCGCACGATTTCCCGCATCACATCACGACTCAGCAGTATATGCCTGATGTTATGGCCGGAACAAGATACTATGAACCTACCGATATCGGTTATGAGAAGAAGGTCACGGAATACCTTGATTTTGTTAAGCGTGTCTGTGACGGTGAGAAAACAGGCGAAGGACAGGCGAAAGAATGAGATTTGTCATCCAGGTCGTAGACAATGCAAACGTTACAGTTGACGGAGCCGTTACTGGTGCCTGCGGCAAGGGTTTCCTTGTCCTGATCGGCGTTTCGGAAACAGATAATGTGGCGATCGCAGATAAGATGTGCGACAAGATGCTTGCCATGAGGATCTTGCCTGATGAGAACGGCAAGACCAATCTCGCTCTTAAGGATGTGGATGGTTCACTGCTCCTGGTATCGCAGTTCACTTTATATGCAGATTGTAAGAAGGGAAACCGCCCCTCGTTTGTAAAAGCCGGTTCTCCTGATCTTGCCAATTCTTTGTACGAACACATCATTGCCCGCTGCGAGGATTTCTTGGGCAAGGACAAAGTCGGGACGGGTGTTTTCGGTGCGGACATGAAAGTGTCGCTTGTCAACAACGGACCCTTCACGATCGTACTTGATTCCGCTGAACTCGGCTGCTGAGCAGCTCTTGATGTTTCCAATAAATTAGTCCGCAGATCTTGATTTCTGCGGACTATTATATTGGGAATGCGTTTATAAACAAGTGTTTTCCAACATCTTAGTCCGTTATATTTCGGATTCGCGGACTGATCTGTTGGACTTGGTCAGGTCCTGTAACTTCCGTTGATTTTTACATAATCGTAGGAGAAATCGCAGGTGAACATCCTGTCGAAAGAATTGCCTTCGTGCAGTCTGATCTCGATCGTGATCTCTTCTTCGTGAAGGAGCTTGGCAGCCTCGTCCTCGTCGAATTCGAGCATTATCCCGTCACGGCAGACAGGAAGACCTGAAACATCAATGTCGATCTTGTCCGGATCGAACATGGCTCCTGAGTAACCCGCAGCTGTGATGATCCTGCCGAAGTTGGCATCTTCGCCGAAGAAACCGGTCTTAACAAGGGGTGACTTGGCAACGGCCGATACGATGAGAAGGGCATCCTTGTCGGAAGCGGCACCGTCAACCGTGATCTCAAGGAGTTTGGTCGCGCCTTCTCCGTCTTTTGCGATCATGCGGGAGATGTCGGTCGCAAGATCTGTCAATGCTTTCGCGAAAAGATCATAATCCTCAGTACCCTCGCTGATCGCAACACCGGATGCACCATTTGCCCAGATCGTAACCATATCGCATACAGACGTGTCACCGTCTACGCATACTCTGTTAAATGAATGAGAGACAGCCTGTCTTAACAATTTGTCGAGAACGGGATAGTCGATATCCGCATCTGTCGTAAAGACGCCGATCATGGTTGCAAGGTTAGGGGAGATCATGCCCGATCCCTTGGCCATGCCTGAGATCGTTACTTCCTTGCCGGAAGATAATGAGACTGTTGCCATAACTTCCTTGGGAACTGTATCTGTTGTCATGATCGCACGCTCGGCTTTGTGACCGGCCTCGGGATCGTCAGAAAGGGAAGCTACGAGCCCGGGCATTGCGTCGCAGATCTTATCAACGGGGAGCCTTACGCCGATCGTGCCGGTAGATGCCGTAAGAACTTCATCGGGTTCGACACCGAGCTTTTCGGCGGCACATTCTGCGATCCTGGCAGCGTCTTCATATCCGGCTTTGCCGACACAGGAATTTGCTACCTTTGAATTGATGACAAAAGCGCGGCAGGGCTTGTTCGTCTTGATTATGTCGATGGATCTTACGAGTGAATGTCCTTTGACAAGGTTGGATGTATATACGCCTGCAACTCTTGCAGGGACTTCCGAATAAAGAAGTGCAACATCGTAGATGTCGCTGTTGCCCGAATTGCCGGGATCAGTCTTAAGTCCGGCATAGACGCCGCAGGCCTTAAAACCTTGAGGTTTGTTTATATAAGCTTCGCACATGGTAATTTACCTCTTATCTGTATTTACAAGGCGTATTTTATTATATTGATCCGATTACTGCAAGAATAACGCTTGACTTGATATGCTCGTAAATATATAATTTCACGTGCTACTTCGTCAGCATCTTTTTTATGTGGTGGGATTAGTTCAGCTGGTTAGAGCGCCAGTTTGTGGCACTGGAAGTCATGGGTTCGAATCCCATATCCCACCCCATTTTTTTATTTTTGCAGATACTGGGGCGTAGCCAAGGGGTAAGGCACGGGTCTTTGACTCCCGCATTCGTAGGTTCAAATCCTGCCGCCCCAGCCATAAAAGACTCACTAGCTCAGTCGGTAGAGCACTTGACTTTTAATCAAGGGGTCTGGAGTTCGAACCTCCAGTGAGTCACCAAATCACAAATAACAATGCCTGGCTTAGGTCCTCAGCGCAAGCGCCTGCGGAAACAGCCAGGCATTTGTTATTTGTTCAAACGACGCGCTTCGCTTGTGCGGAAAATGCGAGGCTTTTGATTTGCTCCGTGCTACGCCTGCGGAAACAGCCGGGCATTTTTTGTGATGAGACTGTCAGATTTGATCAGGATAGTTGTCTATATAAGCATAGGAGGTGATCTTATGAAGGTTTTTAAGGAATTCACTATATTGCTTATCTTGATGGGTTTAATGATTGCCGGTACTTTATGCGGTTGTTCTGTGATCTTACCGGAAGAGACCACAGAAAAAACTTATGCCAGCGGTACTTTTCACGAGAATCGTCCATATGCAGAAATCGGAAGTGAAGAATACATCTTTAAATCTGATGGTATGGAAGCTTCGTGGTTGTTGGAGGATCTTATAGAAAAGACAGATAGCGGTGTGCTGCACTTTAAAACATCTGATCTTGGCGGAATAGCATATGTTGCAGATAACAGTGAAAAGATAGACTGGAAAGAGCCGGAAAAGATTAAAGTCTATCCCGGTGATGTGATGATCACTGAAGACGGTCATATAGCTTTTGTATATGCTGAAGGAGAGATGACAGGTTCATATTTCGGATATCTTAAGAATGGCGGGGATGGTCTGCAAAAACATCATTGTCCGGAAATAAATATGCGTATGGGAGTATTTTCGGAATAAAGCCTGCAGGTAAAGGAACAGTTTATTCTTGAATCGTCCTGTAGTGGTATAATGTCTCCGGGTGAAATACATGTACAGGATCGCGACTAAACTTTATAAGGACGAATACTACGCTATTACTACGGAAAGGTTAAGGCTTTCCGTATTGCGCAAGTCCGCTTACCGCAGGATAACCGATTATGTCGTGCGCAACGCCGATTTCCACCAGAAGTATTCCCAGACAAGATATGCTGATTATTACACTCCGGGCGTTCAGCGGGATTATCTTGTGGCTGATGTAGAAGCGTTTAAGAACGGGACGCTGGTGCCTTTCTGGATAACTATGAAGGATTCCGACAAGGTGATAGGGAGGGTTTCCTTCTTTAATCTTGCCTACGGCGGCATGATGAGCTGCGCTACGGGTTATCATGTGGATAAAGACTATACGGGGCAGGGGATAATAAGCGAAGCGTTAAGGGGAGCTATCGCCTTTATGTTCGATGAATATAAGATGCACCGCATAGAAGCATTCATATTGCCTGAGAACGAGAAATCCCTGAATGTGGTCAAGAGGCTCGGGTTTACGGAAGAAGGCAGGAGGGCGGCATATATGCACATAAACGGCGAGTACAGGGATCATGTCGCATTTTATGTGCTCAACGATGCCTGAAAAAAACTTCATTTATTTTCGAAAAGTATGTAATAATATAATATATCGTTTGCATCGGAGGTCGGGGAAATGATAAGAAATAAGATCACTTTAAGGATTATAGCTGCGGTTATGGTGCTTGCTATGGTGTCTTCTGTGACTGCCTGCAGCAGCAAGAAACCGAAGTCGACAACTGCGTCTACCAGTTCCAAGCCAACCGAGATCACTACTACCACGACCACTACTGAGGCAACGACATCTCTTACCGAGTATTCCGGACCTTTGCCTTCCAATGATGTAAACAAGACATGGGATGAGTCCAAGCTTGATGCCGAGACGATAATGTACTGCACTGTTTCTGCAGGTGAGTTCCTTAACGTCCGTAAAGGTCCCAATTCAGAACAGCCCAGAGTCGGAAAGCTTTCCAGAGGTCAGGCAGTCAAGGTTGTTGCCAAGACATCTAACGGCTGGTATAAGACTTTTGACGGTTTCTATGTCTCGGGAGAGTATCTGTCAGCGAATTCCCCTTCATAAGGTTGGAATTTGATTATTGATATTTTCGATAACGTGATGTAATATTGTATGGCGTTTCGTTGAAGCGTCAGGCATGCGAGTGTAGTTCAATGGTAGAACTTCAGCCTTCCAAGCTGACCACGTGGGTTCGATTCCCATCACTCGCTCCATATGGGTCACTAGCTCAGCTGGATAGAGCAACAGCCTTCTAAGCTGTGGGTCGGAGGTTCGAGTCCCCCGTGGCTCACCAAAACAAAAAAGAAGAGATGTCCGTAGGGACATCTTTTTTTGTGTTTGAATTCAGGATGGTTATTGATATGATTAAATTAATTCTAGAATATGGAGGGTATTATTATGAATTGTCCTAAATGTGGTTCTGCGGTTGCTGACGGTACGATGTTCTGCGGTGAATGCGGAACGAAGTTCGATGCAGCTGCTCCTGCTGCACCTGTTGCGGCAGCTACGACAGCGGTTAATCCTGTTCCTTTTGTCCTGCCTCAGGGCGCTACATACAGGATCAAGTGCGCTTCCTGCGGTTTTGTAGGCGACTACGTTAACGACGGCACTCATATCTATAAGTGCGGTAAGTGTGGTGCTCCTCATACATTTGCCGGTCAGATGCTGCTTTACAGGATGGGTTCTCCATACGGAGTCGCAGCCGGATTCGGCATCTATATCGACGGCGCTCCTTTCGGTCATGTCGGAAACAAGCAGACTGTAAGGATCCTGCTTCCCGAAGGCGTACATAACATTCATGTATCCTGCGGTATGAACAGGAAATGTAATGACTATTCGTTTACTATCGACGATAAGCTCAACACTTTCTCCACAAAAGTCTATATGAAGCCGGGTTTCTGGACCAATACGCTTGTCCTCGAACCCTGCCCCATGAGCGAGATCCCTAACGCATAAGGGGTTTTTACCGGATATGTCCCGTTTTTGGGGCTTATCTTTGAACTCGGATAATTATCTTTGTAAGCCGGCTTGAAAAAAGCCGGCTTATGTTATAATCAAAAATTGAACAATATTATTAATAATATAAGAGAGGAAGAAATATGCCGCCAAAGAAAGAATACGGCAATGAGAGCATCTCTATGCTCAAAGGTGAGGAGAGAGTCAGGCTCCGTCCGGCTGTTATATTCGGTTCGGACAATCTGGAAGGATGTATCCATTCCTTTTTCGAGATCCTGTCAAACTCCATCGATGAAGCCAGGGAAGGCTACGGACAACAGATAATCATTACTAGGTATAAGGACGGATCCATCAGGGTTGAGGACTTCGGGCGCGGTATCCCGCTCGACTATAACCCCATTGAGAAGAGATATAACTGGGAACTCGTATATTGTGAGCTCTATGCCGGCGGAAAATATAACAACAATGCATCCGGAGACTATGGTTTCTCCCTCGGTCTCAACGGCCTCGGCGCCTGCGCGACCCAATATGCCTCGGAATTCTTCGAGGTAACGGTCTTCCGTGACAAGACCAGGTATTCCATGAACTTTGCCAAGGGCAAGCCCGTGACGGAACTCATGGAGGAACCCTACAGATTTAAGAGAACAGGTACTATCCAGTATTGGAAACCCGATACGGAAGTATTTACAGAGATAATAATCCCTCTCGAAAAGTTTAAGGAGATAATCAAGCGCCAGTCCGTAGTCAATTCGGGTATCGAGTTTATCCTCAAGGACGACGAGAGCGGCGAGGAGTTCAAATATCTTTATCCTGAAGGCATTAAGGGCTATTGTGAGGAGATCTCCGACATGAGAGGCTTTACGGATCCTTTCTATTTCTCCGGCGAAGGCCAGGGCAAGGACAGGGACGACCGTGAAGAGTATAAGGTCAAGGCAGAAGTTGTATTCTGCTTTAATAACGAGATCAATGATATCGAGTATTTCCATAACTCAAGCTTCCTTGAATACGGCGGATCACCGGATAAGGCTGTCAGGAATGCGTTCAGGGCTGAGTTCGATAAGCAGATCAAGCAGAGGGGCAAGTATAAGGCCAATGAATCGCCGATCTCTTTCCCTGATATCGAAGATTCCCTCATCATCATAACGAACTCGCATTCCACGCAGACTTCGTATGAGAACCAGACCAAGAAGGCCATCAACAACAAATTCATCCAGGATTTCATGACCAACCTCATCAGGGACAATCTTGAGGTATGGTTCATCGAGAACAAGGTCTGGGCAGAGAAGGTCATCGATCAGGTACTCGTCAACAAACATGCGCGCGAGAATGCCGAGAAGACCCGTGTCAACATCAAGAAGAAACTGATGGGTTCCATTGACATCAACAACAGGATCAAGAAGTTTGTTGACTGCAGGAGCCGTGACGTTGATAAGCGGGAGCTTTACATCGTTGAGGGTGACTCGGCTTTGGGTTCCGTCAAGATGGGCCGTGACGCCGAGTTCCAGGCCGTCATGCCTGTCAGGGGTAAGATCCTGAACTGCCTTAAAGCCGATTATGCGACCATCTTTAAGAGCGAGATCATAACTGATCTCCTTAAGGTCTTAGGCTGCGGCGTCGAGATATCCGACAAGCACAACAAGGATCTGTCCGCTTTTAACATCGAAAACTTGAGATGGAACAAGATCATTATCTGTACCGATGCCGATGTTGACGGCTTCCAGATAAGGACTCTGATCCTTGCAATGATCTACAGGCTTACTCCGACGCTGATCGAGAAGGGCTGTGTCTATATAGCCGAATCGCCTCTTTTCGAGATCACATACAGACCGAAAGGCAAGAAGGGGTCCGAGAAGGAAGAGACACTTTTCGCTTTCAATGAGAAGGAGAAGGCGGATATCCTCGCCAAGTACGACAATTCCTGTCTTACTATCCAAAGATCAAAGGGATTGGGTGAGAACGAGCCTGAGATGATGTGGCAGACGACCATGAACCCCAAGACAAGAAGGCTCATCAAGGTTTGCCCCGAGGACGCCAGAAAGACGGCCGAGATATTCGATCTCCTGTTGGGAGACAATCTTGCAGGAAGGAAGCAGCATATCGAGAACGCAGGACACCTCTATCTTGATATGCTCGATATCGGGTGATCGACATGGCAGCCAGAAGAAGAAAAGACAATAACGACGATATCAACCAGAATTCGCTGAAGGCCCAGCTTACGGATGTTAATGCAAAGGATATGCCTGCATCCGACATGAACATAACTGACCTTCTCGAAGACAACTACATGCCTTACGCGATGAGTGTCATCGTTTCCCGTGCGATCCCCGAGATCGACGGATTTAAGCCGTCCCACCGTAAACTCCTCTATACGATGTATAAGATGGGACTTCTCTCGGGCAACAGGACCAAGTCCGCAAACGTCGTAGGACAGACGATGAAACTCAATCCCCATGGTGATATGGCCATATACGAGACAATGGTCAGGATGACGCGCGGCAACGCGGCTCTCCTGCATCCTTATGTTGATTCCAAGGGTAACTTCGGTAAGCAGTATTCCAGGGATATGCAGTTCGCCGCACCCCGATATACCGAGGTAAGGCTCGAGAAGATCTGTGAGGAGATCTTCAGAGGGATCGACAAGGATGCCGTCGACATGGTCGACAACTATGACGGCACAATGAAAGAACCCCAGCTCCTGCCGGCGACTTTCCCTACGGTCCTTGTTAATTCAAACCAGGGCATCGCAGTCGGAATGGCTTCCAACATCTGTTCATTTAACCTGAAGGAAGTCTGTGAGGTCACCGAAGCATATCTCAAGGACAAGAACTGCGATCTTCTCGAATATATGCCTGCACCTGACTTTTCGGGCGGCGGATACATTCTCTATGATAAGGAGGCTATGCGTTCGATCTATGAGACGGGAAGAGGATCCGTCAGCTTAAGATGCAAATACCATGTCGATAAGAAGAACAATCTGATCGAGATCACTGAGATCCCTTATTCAACGTCTTCAGAGATCATCATCGACAATATAGCCGACCTTGTTAAAGCCGGCAAAGCCAAAGAGATCGCGGATATCAGAGACGAGACAGACCTCGACGGCCTTAAGATCACCATCGACTGCAAGAGAGGGACCGATCACGAAGCTCTGATGAATAAGCTCTTCAGATTCACAAAGCTTCAGGATACATTCTCCTGCAACTTCAACATACTCATCAACGGCTCGCCCAGAGTCCTGGGTGTCGGCCAGATCATCGATGAATGGCTTAAATGGAGAAGAACATGCATCAGCAGGGAGTATGCTTTCAATCTCGACAAGATGAAGAAGAGGCTCCACCTCCTGGACGGTCTTGCCGCTATCCTTCTTGATATAGACAAAGCTATCAGGATCATCAGGCAGACAGAACTCGAAGAAGATGTTATCCCCAACCTGATGAAAGGCTTTGATATCGATAAGGAGCAGGCTGAATATGTTGCCGAGATCAAGCTCCGTAATATCAATAAGCAGTATATCCTTAACAGGATCGCCGACAGGGAGAAACTGATCGAAGACATCAAGGATACTGAAGACATCCTTTCCAGTCCCAGAAGGATCAATACACTGATCTGTAAAGGCCTTCGTGACGTTGCCGCCAAGTTCGGCCAGGAGCGCAGGACACAGCTTATCATGGCGGAAGAAACGCCCGTCTATGAGCCTGTCGTCGAGATCCCTGATTACAAGCTCCATCTTATGCTTACACGCCACGGCTATCTCAAGAAGCACACGATGCAGTCTCTGAGAGTCGCAGGCGAGCTTAAGACAAAAGATGATGATGAGATCTTCATGGGCTTCGAGACGTCCAATAAGAGCGATCTGCTCTTCTTTACGGATAAGTGTAATGTCTACAAATCCCATGTATATGATTTTGCGGATACAAAACCGGGTGAACTCGGCCATTACATCGCATCGTCCCTTGATATGGATGACGATGAGCATGTCCTCTTCATGCTCGCAACTACGGATTACAAGGGCGAGATGTTCATTGCCTTCAAGAACGGAAAAGCTGCAAGATTCCCATTGTCGGTATATGAGACGAAGCAGAACAGAAAGAAGCTCCTGAAGGGCTATTCCGATCTTGCTCCCGCCGTTTCGTTCCTCTATTTCTATGAGGGTGAGCATCCTGATCTAATAGCCATGAACTCTCTCGATAAGGCAGCTGTGTTTGCCCAGGATATAATCCCGCTTAAATCGACGAGGACCACCCAGGGTGTTCAGCTCCTCGTGTCCAAGAAGGGATCTACCCTGAAGAGCGTAACGAGGCTTTCCGATATATCTGTCAGCAACCCCGAATACTACAGGATCCGCAAGATCCCCGCGATCGGATATTTTATCAAGGAGAACCTTATCACAACTAAGCAGATTGGAATCGAGGAGATCTGATTGAACTACCGCGAAGGCTCAGAACATGCTGTTTCGGACAGAGGATATTTCATAGCTGCTGCGATCTGTGCTGTCGTCATGATCGCTGTCGGTATCTGTTTTTATGTCATTACCACGAGACAGGAAGAGCGTGTGAGCACGATCAACGAGTTCAAGGCCTGCATGGCATCCGGAGATTATTCAGGAGCAATAGTGATCTACAGATCCGTTCAGGATGACGTTATCTCCAAGTCTCCGGAAGAGGCAGCCAAGGCTGAGTATGAGCTGAATATGCTCGAGCAGATGGAGACTATAGTCGGTGAGCGAGTTGAGAAGATCTGCAGGAACATCCGTTATGAGAGATATGTTCCTTCCTCAGGAGATGTCGAATTCCTTGAGGAGATGCAGGAGATCACGTCATCTCTTGTATCTGCCAAGTTTAATGAGCTCTGCGAAGAGTTCCTTCTCGGTATTATAGAGAAGCCGGATATCATATTTATCTTCGATCAGCTCTCTCCGATAAGCAATTTCTCCGCAACGGCAGGCCCGCTCCTTCGTGAGATCGATTATATAGAGACCGCCAAGGGTGACGTCAGAAATGCCGAAGAGGCTTTTTCGGGCAAGGATTATATCTCTGCCGTCAAGTCCTACAGGAAAGTGCTTACGGCCTACGAAGGCTTCGTTCATTCCTATTCGGAGAAGAGGATAGACGAGATCAAGGAAGTCATGTATGAACCTTTGATCGGTGAATGTGAGCATATGCTCGAAAAGTATAAGTTTTATTCTGCCGAGAAGGTCCTGTCGGATATGGCTGAGATCTTCCCTGAAGACGATATCATCAACAATGCCCTTCTCGAAGCTACATCGAATACAGTCGAGACGACCGAATACAAGGGCAAGATACCCGTGCTTTGCGTCAGAAACCTTATATGTGATACGGATACGGCATTTAAGAGACCGCAGTCGGGATCGGATAACGATTACTACATAACCGTCAACGAGTTCAGGGCTATCCTTGAAGAACTCTATGCCAACGATTATATCCTTGTCGATCCGCTGACATATGCCGGCATGGAGAACGAGACTTACATGGTCGAACGGCCTTTGACGATCCCTGTCGGCAAAAAGCCCGTTGTAATTATGATCGATAATCTTACATACGGTCTTGCAACCGTCGGAGACGGAGTCTGCACCAAGCTTACATTGAACGATAAAGGCGAGATATTGAGCGAATACACGACCGGTGACGGAGAAGTTAAGTCGGGAAGGGAATTTGAGGCTATCGGCATACTCGACAGTTTCGTATCACAGCATCCGGATTTTTCCTTTGACGGTGTTAAGGGGACTATCGCCGTGTCGGGCTTTGAATCGGTATTCGGTTATGTAGTCAGCCGCAACCAGGCGGATTACAGGCAGAAGACATCCGAGTCGATGGGCCTTGATCCGGTAAGTTATACGGATGACGAGATCAAGGCGAACTGCAAGACGGTAAGCAATATAGCCGCAGCACTGAAAGACAACGGATGGCAGTTTGCATCTAATACTTATGCATTCTTCAACAGCGCGAAGAACGAGAAGATCGATTCGATCAAGAAGGATACCCAGCTCTGGCTCGACGAGATCGGCTCGCTCCTGGGTGAAGTCCATATGATCTCCTATCCCAACGGAAATTATATACCCGGCTCCGATGAAAGAGCTGAATACCTTAAGTCAAAAGGCTTCAGGGTTTATTTCGGCACGGGAACCGAGCCTTATACGACCTACGGATATAATTATCTCTATTACGACAGGATCATGGTAAGCTCCTGGACCTTGTCCAAATATAATTTCAAAGCCTTTTTCGATAAGAGCAAGATAATGGATCCCGCAAGGTCTGAAAACGCAAAATGACCGAATGTTAATTTTATGTTTCAATCGGCCGAAAGCGTGAAATAACTTCCTCATATGATAAAATTATAAGAGTAACCAATGGACTTTTGACTATGAGGAGACATTCATTATGGCTAAGCCTGACAGACTTACTGAATATGCAGCAGTAGATGATATCATCTGGCAGGACCGCAAGAGATATCTCGGTCTGCCCCTGTCTTTTACAGTATATAAATTTGATGCCAACAGATTCTATGAGAAGAAGGGTTTCTTAAACACAAAAGAAGAAGAGATCCTCTTATACCGTGTCCTCGATGTCAGCCTTAAGAGATCTCTCTGGCAGAAGATCTTCGGAGTAGGCACCATTGTCCTTTCCACGGCAGACCAGTCAACTCCCATCCTCGAAGTCAAGAACGTAAAGAATTCCGACAGAGTAAGACGCGCGCTTTCCAATATCGTTGAGAAAGAACGTGACGAGAAGAGAGTCCTCGGTAAAGAGATGTTCGGTGCTTCCGGCGCATTTGACGTGCTCGACGGTTCCGGCATAGATCATATGATCGATCATCCCGGCTTTTGACATAAGGAGCGTTAATAAGTGGAAACTCGTATCGACAGGCTCGGAAGCGTAAGAGACGGAAAGATCCAGCAGCTTAAGGAGCTGATTGCAGAATCTGAGAATATAGTGTTCTTGGGCGGTGCCGGTGTATCCACCGAGAGCGGCATCCCCGATTTCCGCAGCGGTACCGGTATCTATAATCAGGACTCCGGCGTTACTTACAGGCCTATAGATATAATCGCTCATGATTTCTTCATGGAAAATCCGGATGTCTTTTTCGATTTTTACAAGCGTAAGCTCATATATCCCGATGCCAAGCCCAACAAGGCCCACAAGGCACTCGTAAGGCTTGAGAAGCAGGGCAAGCTTAAAGCGATTATCACACAGAACATTGATAATCTTCATCAGGAAGCAGGCAGCAAGTGCGTGATCGAACTTCACGGTTCTGTTTTCCGCAATTACTGCATGGACTGCGGTAAGAAGTTCGACATCGAATACATAGCTTCCCAGGAAGGCATCCCCAGATGCGATAAATGCGGCGGCATAGTCCGTCCCGATATCGTCCTCTACGAGGAAAACCTTGAGCATGAGAATGTCGATGCTGCGATCAAGGCGTGCAAGAAGTGTGACCTGTTCATCATCGCAGGCACTTCGCTTACGGTTTATCCGGCCGCAACATTCGCCCAGTTCCTGAACCATGACAGGATAGTCATCATCAACAAGAGTTCGACATATATGGATCTTAAGGCGATGCTCTGTATTCACGACAGCGTCGGCAAAGTCCTGGATGAAGCTGTTCCCAAGAGAGTCTCAAAGAAGAAGGCTTCCGGAATAACTGCCAAGAAGACGGCCGCTTCAAAGAAGACTGCATCTGTTACTGCAAAGTCCAAGACATCCGCAGCTAAGACCGCGAAAACATCAAGGACGGCTTCCAAGCCTTCGTCCAAGACCACTGAGAAGACTTCTGCAAAGTCTTCTTCCAAGACAACGGCAAAGACCAAGGCTTCCAAGCCTTCTTCATCTGCCAAGCCCGCAGCTGCCGTCAAGGCTAAGCCTGCATCGAAGACATCCAAAGGAAAGAAGCAGGGTTCTTCGAAGTGACATCATTTGATACTCAATATTTCAAAGACCTGAGTGAAGGATATTCTTCCGCTATCGATGCTGCCGATAAAAAGAGCACCATGCTGTCGGCAGTAAGGCTGGTCCTCTTTCTTGCTGCTGCCGTATTCGCGATACTGGCATTTGTCCGTCATGAACTCGCTTTGTTCCTTTCTATCGCAGTTTTCTTCCTCGTGTGTTTTATCGTTGTCTGCGTTATCCACCAGAAGATCAAGGATAAGAATGAATATCTCAAGTGCCTGAAATATGCGTCAGACGGCTATGCATACAGGATCTCAAGGGATTTCAAGTCGCTCGGGGAGTCCGTTAAGGAACGTCTTTCGGAAAGAGCGGGATCACAGGATATAAGGAAGACCGTTTTCGGCGAAAAGTATATAGTCAAAGACCATGAATACTGCATAGACCTTGACCTTTTCGGACCTGCGTCTCTTTTTGCTCTCTATAACGTTTCCGAAACGTCTTTCGGCCGTGATGCTTTTGCCGATGAACTCCTCCGTTCACCCAAGAAGGGAAGGACTGCTGAAGAGCTTAAAGCAAGGCAGAACGCATGTGCCGCAATGGCTGAAGACCCTGAGAAACTTATCGAATATCAGGCCTGTTCCATGGCAGGACACTTGGAGAATTACCCTGAAGCACTTATAAGGTTTGCGGGGAATGCCAAGACAGTAGAGCCTGCGCTTGCTCTTATAGCAAAGATAATGCCTTTCCTCTGGCTGATCCCGCTTGGGATGATCTTTACGTTTAACACGCTCTATATCAGGGGAGCTTTTTCGTTCGTTATCCTTGTGAATCTGATCTTCTGGATAGTGGGCGTGCTTAAGAATTCATCCTGCTTTGGCGGCATCGAGCGTCAGAAAAGGCAGGTGTCCGGTTATATCTCGCTCGTCGAAAAGATCGAAGCAGATTACGGCAGCGATGAATACATCAAGTCTTTGATCAATCCGGGCAAGAATGCTTCCATCGATGTCTTAAAGGGACTTATGTCAGTTATGAAACTCCTTGATCTCAGGTCTCAGCCGATCCTTGCCATGTTCTTCAATCTGATATTCCCGCTCGACTGGTATGCCGCGGAAAGACTCGGAAAATGGGGCATGACCTACGGTGAGGATCTTGAGAGTGTTCTTGAAGGCCTCGGCAGATGTGAAGCTCTGATGTGCGCTGCAAACGGAGCCTTCCTGACGCCGGTGCATTCTTTCCCCGAGTTCGTTGATTCCGATGATCCTTCCGAAAATGCTTACTTCAACGGCGACAAGGTCGTCCATCCGTTGCTGATGCCCGACACGGCTGTTTCCAACTCGGTATTGTTAGATTCGAAGATCGCCATCATTACGGGCTCCAACATGTCAGGCAAGACTACTCTTATCAGGACCTGCGGAGTATGTGCGCTTCTGGCTTACAGCGGTGCTTATGTGCCTGCGGAAAGCCTTAAGCTCGGAAGGATGAACATAGTATCTTCCATGAGGATCGTTGATTCCCTCGAAGACAACATGAGTACATTCAGATCCGAACTTATCAGGATATCGTCTATCATCAAGGCTTCCAAAGAGGGAAGTCCTATGCTCTTCCTGATCGATGAGATATTCAGAGGCACCAATTCTGATGACAGGACAGCCGGAGCGCTTACGGTGCTCAATTCTCTCTCGAAGCCTTATATCTGTGGTTTTATGACCACTCACGACTATGCTCTGGTCGATAAAACGGTCGAATCCATGAAGAATATCGCTTATTATCATTTCTCGGACAGATATACCGATGACAGCATCGTCTTTGATTATATCCTTACAGAAGGAATAAGCCGTGAATCCAACGCTGCCTTCCTCATGAAGCTGGTTGGTATAGGCTAACTTTTTCTCTAAAATACTTATTGCCTCAAAATAGATAATATAATATATTTATAGCTGGGGGGTGTTATTGGAGAGGAACGGTATATGTTCGAAGACTTGACACAGTATGATTCTCTGATACTGGATTATTCCGTCATGCGTGAGTTTGGCGGAACACCCTATTTCGATGATTTGACGCGTACGATCTGTACTTCAGGTATGGATGTGTATGTAAGCAAGACATTCAAGCTGCTTCATTACTCCATCCTGCATCAGGCTGACAAGAAAGACAGCTCTTCCATGTCAAGCATGAAGCTCTTCTGTGCACAGCTCCTGCCTTATAAGAAACTCCATCTTGTACAGTATTCTTCTACTCCGGAATTTCTGGACTCTGTCAAGGATCTGCCGAATGCGGTGATCCTTACATCCAAGAACGGCCTTTTTACCAGACGTCTTTATGAATATGACATCGATATCAACATGCCGATCTGGGTCATGACCAAAGAAGGCATCTACATGTTCTCCGGTCTGGAAGAGATGAAGGAGACACTGCCCCGTCCGGCGGTATCGTCTCTTGCTGAGCAGAAGATATTTCTGGATCTTCCCGTAAGCTGCAATGTCGGAGATGTCGTAAGGACTGAAGCTGATGAACCTTATGAGCTTTCCAACAGGATGAGCGGCGGTGCCGAAGGTATGGTCTTCCTTACGAATAAGAAGAATCAGGTTGCTAAGATCTACCATAAGAACATCCTTACGCCCTTGAGATGGGCCAAGCTCAGGAGGATCTGCCAGATAGGCATTACGGCAAACGGTTTCTGTCTGCCTTACAATCTGCTCTTCTACAAGGGCTATCCCGTCGGTTACATTATGCCTATGGGCAAGGGAGTACCTCTCGGAAATGTTTTCGACGGACCTGATGCCTTGCTCGGAGCTTTTCCCGAATGGACGAGGATCGACGTGGTCAACACTTTGCTCGCTCTTCTCGAAAAGTATCTTTATCTGCACGTTCACAATATCATCGCAGGTGATATCCAGCTTAAGAACGCGCTCATATATTCTTCGACATCCGTTTATCTGATCGATATGGACAGTATCCAGGTCGGAAATCTGCCTTGTCCTGTAGGAACCGAGGAATTTACGGATCCTAATCTCTGGGGCAGGGATTTTGCCGGCTTCGTAAGAGATCTGCATGACGAGGACTATTCCATCGCCATGCTCGTGTTCTCCGTTCTTTTCTGTGGCCTGCATCCTTATGCCACAAGGAACGGAGCCGAGACCTTGAGAGAAGAGATCCTGAACAGGAACTTCCCCTACGATCTCGAGTGCGAGAGCAACGAGCACATTCCCAAGGGCGGATATGAGCATATCTGGAGATACCTTTCCGACAGGCTCAAGAAGATGCTCTATAACACCTTCAAGCTCGGTATGTCCTATGAGACGATCGAGTGGTATGATGCCGTTATCGAATACAAAGAAGATCTGCTCAACCGCAGATATAAGGATCCTGAGGCTTACAAGGTCTTCCCGCGCATGGACTATAATCAGGCAGAGGTAGATATTACCGTTCCTGATAAGGAAGTCGAACTTCAGAGGAAGAAGGAAGAAGCAGAAAAGAAAAGAGAAGAAGCCGAGAAGAGGAAGGAAGAGGCTGAGAGAAAGCGTGAGGAGATACAGAAGCGCTTAGGTAATAATATTCCCAGCAATGATCCTTTCAAGCGTCAGCAGTTCTACACGGCTTCAGGTCGATATATTCCGGGGAACGATGAGCCTGATGAACCCGCAGGAAGTGAAAAGAACAAGGCTGAACCTGAGTCTTCGCAGGACCAGGGTAAGAGAAGGGGTCTTTTGGGGGGCCTTTTCGGAAGATAAAGATCAGAGAGGTATTATCAATGGCAGAAGAACTTTTTAACGCGTCAGATTTTGGTACAAGCACCAAGAGAAGATTACCTATATGTTTCGCTCTCGATACATCGGGATCGATGATGGGCAACCCGATCAAGCAGCTTAATATGGGCCTGCAGAACTTCCTCGCATCCATCAAAGCGAATGATGATACAAGGTCTTCGACAGACATCGCAATCATCACATTCGGATCCAAGGTCGAAGTAGTCATGCCCTTCGGTAAGATCTCCAAAGAGAATACTGTTCCCGAGATCTCCGCATCCACCACTCTTACACCTATCGGTGAGGGTGTCCTGACCGCGCTCGAACTTCTCAACATGCGAAAAGAAGGTTATAAGGAACTCGGGATCAAATATTTCCAGCCCTGGCTTGTCGTTATCACGGACGGTGCTCCCCAGGGTCCTAATGCCATGGCGAACATGGAACTTGCCATCAAGGCCTGCAATGAACTCGAAGCCAACGACAAGCTCGTCGTATTCAATATCGGTGTCGGCTCAGGCGTAGACTGGGATATCCTCAGAAGACTTTCCGTAAAGAGGGAAGAGCCGATCTCCGTTAATTCGGCTGATTTCGGCAAGCTCTTCGAATTCCTGGGATCTTCTTCATCTTCGATCGTATCCTCAGGCATGAGCGATGATGCGCTCTATAATATCTCGACCGAACCCGAAGGTGAATCGGTCGATATGGACGATTTTATGAAATATATCGATGACGAGGAAAATACCTGATGTATTCCGGGATAACAGTCGGCACCGTAACTCTGATAGGAAATAAACATAAGAACCGCGGGACACCCTGTGAAGATTATTCATTTGCAGGTGAAGCCAACGGTGTTACAGCTGTTGTTGTCTCTGACGGCGCAGGCAGCAAGCAGTATACGCATGCAAGATTCGGTTCGGAAGCGGCATGCAGGTCGATCTTCGATCTTTTGACCGGACACTTCGATTCGCTCTATGCCGAAAACCGTGAACAGGCAGTCAGAAGCCTCATAATCGCAAGACTGCACATAGCTTTCGCTGATATCATGAAGGAGATGGAACTTTCTTCTCTTGAGCAGCTTTCCTGTACGCTCATGTTCTGTGCGGTCAAGGACAGGCGCATGATCGTAGGACATCTGGGAGACGGTCTTGTTGCCAAGATATCGTCTTCAGGAGCGGTTCCGCTCACAATGCCTCAGAATGAGAAGGACGGAACGACATTCTTTGTTACAGCCGGCCATGCTCCGGATTATCTGAGACTCCTTAAGACCACAGTTGACGACTGTCACGCTGTTGCCCTCATGACCGACGGTGTCCAGGATTCCGTATACGATGAGACATCAGGTCTCGTAAAGCCCGTAGTTGCAAAGCTCTGCGAGACTTTTGCAAAGGGCCGTGAAGCAGGAGAGAAAGCGATAGAAGAGACCATTGCAAAGTTCATTGTCGGCGGAAGCAATAATTCCGATGATGCTTCGCTCGGTGTAATGTATTTTGAAGGAACAGCTGCTCCCGATACAGGCAAGCTCCCTGATTCTGCCAGATCTTTCCCTGCTGCTGAAGAGACATTCCGTGATGTCCAGAAGGCGATGGTGGATGATGTTAAGAAGGCTCATTCGATAATAGCCGGGCTTGCCGAAAAGAGCAAGGAAGAAGATATTTCTGAAGAAACAACGGCAGTTGAGGAGCCTTCAGCCAAAGAAGAGGCTGAAGCTGCTGCTGAAGAGGTCAAGGCACCCGAGACTCCTGCTCCTGAAGAGAAAGAGACAGTGACATTGCAGCCTAAACGCTGCGGCGGTCTCATCGCGGCGCTTGTGGCTTGCGGCATTGAATTTGTTATAATAGTAGTGTTGTTAATACTACTCTTTAAATAATCTGAGAGGTTCTTTATGGACGATAGCAACGAACTTAAGCGAAAATATGAGATCTTACCCGGTGTTTCCGTACCTGATATGAAGACGCTCGCGGAAGCATCTGAGAATTATGAGACAGTCGGTGTAGATGACTTCGAGATCAAGTCTGTTCCGAGATTCATGGAAGACGGCAAGCCCGATGTAGCTACTGCTGCCGAACTGGCTCAGCTTAAGGCACTTGGCGTTGAAGTGGCCGAGATCGAGACGCGTCAGAACGAAGAAAGCCGCAAGCGTATGGAAAACATCATGCATAATGCCGTTTCCGCTCCTTCTACGTTGAACGATCTCAAGAAAGACGCTGCCAAGAAGATGTCCGAAGAGAAGAAGAAGGAACTCGAAGAGACAATGCGTGAGCAGGAAGAAGCACGCGCTGCAGAAGAAGCCAAGATCAAGGCAAGAGAAGAACGTAAGAAACTCCAGCAGCAGCTTTTCGAGGATGCAAAGAAAAAAGCTGAAGCTGAGAAGACAGAAGAGAAGAAGGCTGAAGCTCCCGAGGCTGCCGAAGAAAAGCCCGTTAAGGAAGAGGCAAAGCCCGCTGAAATCGAAAAGCCTGTTAAGGAAGCTGAGCCTGTCAAGGCAGCTCCCGCTAAGCCTGCTGAGAAGAAGGCTGTCTTTAAGCCCACAGAGCCTGTCAAGCCGAGCGAGCCCGTTAAGAAGGTCGTAGTGACCGAGAACGTTGACGCTGACGCTTCCGCAGCTCTTGCAGGTGCCGAGTTCGGCGAATTTGTCGATCCCAACTTCCTGGATATGTTTGAAGAAGATGAAGTTGAGGAAACTGTATTTGAGGAAGAAGATTCCGTAGAAACATCAGAGGAAGACACAGGCTTCCTTTATAGAGATGAAGAGCCTGAAGAAGATACTGAAGAAGCTGAAGGATCTGACGAAGCAGAGGAAGCTGTTGAAGCAGCAGTTGAAACAGAAGCTGTAGCAGTTGAAGAAGAGAACGTCGAAGATGTCCCTGTCGATGATGTCGAAACAGATGATGTTCCTATAGATGATATCGAAGAAGAAAACGCTGAGCCTGCTGAAGCACCGGCAGATGAACCTTCAGATGAAAATGATGAAGTTGCCATCGATCCCGAAGAAGAGCCGGATGTGATCATCGATCCTGAAGATTAAGAAGCTTCCTGCTAATTTTTTTCGAAGGTTTAGCAGGAGAATTTCTCCGGTTTTTCCTGCTGATTCGATGACTTTGTGATTTTGATCGAAAACTAAATTGGGCTGCCTCAAATGTGAAACGGATCACTCTTGAGACAGCCTTTTGTTTTAAAGATAAGTTCCGCTATCTTCAGCGGTGGGCGATGACGCAGATCAGGATATAGATGATATCGATGATCACCGCGGAAGCAACAAGTACTGTCCAGGTCTTCTTGACTGAGTAATGGTGCTTTTTGCGAAGTTCATCGTGGATCGGTGTGATGATGCTCTTAAAAAGGATGATCTTGCGCTTTGTAAGTCTGCCGACCGTTATCTTCAATACGGAGATACCGCCGTCAAGAAGGAAGGGAAGGCAGATTGCAAGGAAAGCGAAAGGTATCTTAAGATACATCAGATAGAAGGCGACGAAGAATCCGATCGCACGGGAACCGGCATCGCCCATGAGGACTTTGCTGGGATTGAAGTTGAATATCAGGTAAGCTGCCAGGACTGCGATGATAGCGCCTCCCATGAGGATGCCGTTTTTATCGAGCGTTTCGTTGATCCCGGCAACCACAGCAGCTGCGATAACAGTAAGTATCGTAAGGCTTGAAGATAAGCCGTCGATACCGTCTGTAGCATTGATCGCGTTGATGGAAACGATATAAAGTATAAATGCGAGGACGAGATATAAGATCACGTTGAATTCGTATCTGGCTCCGGTGATGCCGATAACGAAATCCCTGCCGAAGAAATATACGATGATGAAGCTTCCGAACAGGGAGATGACCGCGTCCATTGCGCCTTTGATGTATTCGTTCCAGGCTTCTTTGGATCTGTCATCAAGTACGCCCGTCACCATGGCGGCAACGACAAGTATCATGGAATATATGATGCCGACACGGAAAGAAACGAATATATTGACGATGATGACCGTAAGCGCGAAAACGACGGAAAAATAGAAACCCACGCCTGTAGGCTTTCCGATGTTGACACTGGATCCTTCAGCATAGAGTCTGCCGCGGTCATGCCCAATAAAGAAACCGGATAAGGGCAGGAACTTCATCAAGAGCAACGTAACGATGAAGGCTGTGGCGCATCCCGCTAGGATCGGCAGGTATTCAGACATAAGATCAAAAACTCCTTTTGGGTTGTTCTTTTTCTTTATTTATTTTATTATATTTATTCGAAAAAGAAATTTGGAGGTATATATGGATTATAAAGCCCAAATTGCCGCTAATATTGCCAATATAACAGATATTCCGGTAGAAGAAGTCTTAAAGCTTACCGAGATACCGCCCCAGCTCGACATGGGTGACTATGCTTTTCCCTGTTTCGTCCTGGCTAAGACGATGCATAAAGCCCCTCAGGCCATAGCATCCGACCTTGCTTCGAATGCAGCAGTTTTAAGCGGGATCGAAGAGGCCGTTGAAGCTGTTGCTGTCGGACCTTACCTTAACTTCAAGATCAGAAGGGAAGTCCTTGCAAAGGATATCATCAGCGAGATCCTCACTGAGGGTGACGGCTACGGCAAGAGCGATACCGGAGAAGGAAAGAACGTTATAGTCGAGTTCTCGTCTCCCAACATTGCCAAGCCTTTCCACGTAGGTCACGCATTTACGACCCTTCTCGGCAACTCCTTATCCAAGATCTATAAGACATTGGGATATAACGTCATAAGGATGAACCACCTTGGCGATTACGGGACCCAGTTCGGCAAACTCATCACGGCTTACAGGCTCTGGGGTGATGAAGAAGCACTTAACAGGGCTCCGATCGACGAGCTCCTCAGGATCTACGTTAAGTTCCACGATGAAGCTGTCGCAAATCCGGAGCTGGAAGATGATGCACGTGAGAACTTCAGGAAGCTCGAAGAAGGGTCTGCTGAGGAAGTTGCTCTCTGGCAGAGGTTCAGGGATCTTTCCCTGGATGTATTCAACCAGCTTTACGACAGAATGGGCATAGGCTTCGACAACTATAACGGCGAATCCTACTACGCCAAGATGGCTGATGAAGTAGTAGATATGCTCAAGGAGAAGAAGCTCCTGGTCGAGAGCGAAGGCGCACAGGTAGTAATGCTCGACGATCTCAAGCTCCCGCCCTGCATCATCCTCAAGAGCGACGGAACGACCATCTACGCGACGAGAGATATCGCCGCGATCCTCTACCGTTACAGGAATTATCATTTCGACAGGAACATATATGTTGTCGGCATACCTCAGGCGCTGCATTTCAAGCAGGTCTTCGGTGTCTTGAAGAAGGCAGGTTTCGACTGGGCTGACAACTGTGTGCATGTAGGGTTCGGTCTGGTTAAGTTTAAGGACAACACGGCTTTTTCTACGCGAAAAGGCAATATCGTCAAGCTGGACGATCTCCTCAACGAGACTGTAGCAAAGACCCGTGAAGTCATCGTTGAGAATAACAAGACCCGCGGCGGCGAGATGACAGACGAGGAGATCGACTTCATCGCAGAGAAGGTAGGTCTCGGAGCTGTAACTTATACATATCTTAAGGCCGGAAGAGAAAGGGATATCCTTTTCGACTGGGATGAGATGCTCGATTTCGAAGGCGATACGGCTCCTTATCTTATCTATACTTATGCAAGATCCAGATCGATCCTGCGCAAGGCTGAAGAGCAGGGCTTTAAGGCTTCTTCTGCGGAGGGTGCTTTCGTACTGACTTCTGATGAGGAATATGCTCTCATCAGGAGCATGGGTGATCTTCCCGATGCGATCTCAAGGGCTGCAGCCGAGTATGAACCCTTTATAATCGCAAAGCAGGTCAGCCTTATCGCAAGGAACTTCAACAGATTCTATAATAACTCCAAGATAATCAACTGTGACAGCGATGAACTGAGGTCTGCAAGGCTCGCTCTCTGCGAGTGCCTTTGCGACTCGATGAAGGCCGGACTCGGACTTCTCGGCATTGATGTAGTAGAAAGGATGTAAGAGGCTGATGGAACAGCAGACCGGCAATTCGATGCCCGATTTCAAGGATCTGGTTTATGAAAGACCTGACATAGAAGCGTTCAGGAAGACTGTGCGCGACATCAGGCTCAAGCTCATGACCGCCACGGACGTTGATTTTGCCGCTGATACGCTTTTCGAATATGAGCGCGAGATAAGCCGTATCGATACTGCTTATGCGCTTTGCAACATCAAGCATGACCTTAACACCCAGGACGAGTTCTTCGTCAAGGAACTTGAGTTCTTTGACGAGGCCATCGCAACGGTGTCAGAACTTCAGGCAGCCGTCTTATCGATTCTCCTTACCTGTCCCTGTAAAGAGGCTCTGAGGGAAAGATTCGGAGACATGATCTTCCGCAAGGCCCAGAATCACAAGGATACAGTATCCGGTGAGATTCTGGAGGAACTTGTCGAGGAATCCACTCTTGAGAACGAGTATTCCCAGCTCCAGTCCGAGGCTGCCATCGAATTCGGCAGAGAGACCTTGAATTTAAGCCTGTTATCTCCTTATCTTGAATCTTCCGACAGGAAGGTCAGGGCGGAGGCGTCCTATGCGCTCGATAAGTACTATATGAGCCGTAAGGAGACATTTGACCGTATCTACGATGACATGGTGAAGGTCAGGACCAGAGCCGCAGTCAAGCTTGGATATAAGAACTTTACGGAACTCGGATACAAGAGGATGGAGCGCTACGACTATTCGAGAGAAGACATCGAGAAGTTCCGTGACAATATCCTCAAGTACTTTGTACCCTTAAGCGTTCAGATCAGGAAGAACCAGAAGGAGCGCTTGGGATATGAGAAGCTGATGTTTTATGATCTGCCGGCGCTTTTCCGCGACGGCAATCCCGTTCCTTCGGTCAACCGCAAGAACTACGACGAGGCTGCAGGAAACTTCTTCCGCAAGATGTTCGGTCACGATCCTTCTTTCTTCGACGTGCTCTCTGAACACGGATTTACGGATCTGCTTTCCCGTCCCGCAAAGTCGACAGGCGGCTATTGTGTCTATCTTGAGGACAACGCGATCCCTTATATATTCATGAACGGAAACGGAACAGCAGATGATGTTTCGACCATCGTTCACGAGGGCGGACACGCATACGCTGCCATAAGGAGCGCGGATTCGTCTCCTTTCGTGGAATGCCAGTCACCTACGCTCGAGACATGCGAGATCCATTCAACAGCCATGGAATACATGAGCTATCCTTACATGGAAATATTCTACGGGGATAAGGCAGATCTTTACTGCCAGCTTCACATGGCCCAAGGCATCCTTTTCCTGCCTTACGGCTGCATGGTCGATGAGTTCCAGCATATTGTTTACGATAATCCCGACATGGATATAGATGACCGTCACAAAGCCTGGAGATATCTCGAGGAGAAGTACCAGCCCTTTATCAACTACGACGAAAAGCTTCCTTTCCACAGGATCGGCGGAGCCTGGCAGAAGAAAGATCATATCTTCACGACGCCTTTCTACTATATTGATTACTGTCTGTCGCAGATCTGCGCTCTCGAACTCTGGCAGGAATCGACATTGGATATGAAGAGTGCTCTTCAGAAATACAACGATCTTTGCATGGCTGGAGGCAACGATACCTTCCTTAACCTCATCAGGAATGCAGGGATCGATTCGCCTTTCGAGACCGATACCATCAAGAAAGTTGCATATTCCTGCAGCAAGTTCCTTGAATTATGAAGCTTCCCGAAAAGTTTACCGATGAGATGAATGCCTTCTTTGAGGCATATGATGTGCCCGAAGAAGGTTTCTGGGCAAGTTTTGACGAGCCGTCTGAAAAGGGTATAAGGATCTCACGGAGCAAAGTTGCTGATATAGAAGGGAGAAGGCAGATCCTTGCTGATACGGCTTGTGGAGAAGACCCCGTCAACTGGTGTGATGGAGGATATTATTCAGATTCGGACAAGCCCGGCAAGTCGCCTTATTACCATGCCGGCGCTGTTTATCCACAGGAACCCTCGGCGATGCTTCCTGCCGTGATACTGGATGCAAGACCCGGAGACATCGTCCTTGATATGTGCGCCGCCCCCGGCGGAAAAGCTACCAGGATCGGTGAAGACCTTAAAGGGCAGGGAGTCCTTTTCGCTAACGAGATCAATTTCAAAAGGTCAAAAGCCCTGCTCAGGAATATCGAAAGGGCAGGCATTCCCAATGCCGTTATCCTTAATGAGACTCCCGAAAACATCGCATCTGTCCTGCCGGGCTTTTTCGATAAGATAATCATCGATGCACCCTGTTCAGGAGAGGGAATGATGAGAAGAGACGATCAGGCGGTAAGAAGCTATCTTAAGTTCGGACCTGAGACCGTTATCCCGATCCAGAAGGATATCCTTGAGGCAGCTGCCGTACTCCTCAAGAATAAAGGTGATATCGTTTATTCGACCTGCACTTTCTGCATAGACGAAGATGAGAAACAGATCGTGTCTTTTCTTGAAAGGCATCCTGATTTCCGTGTGGTTGAGCATGAACTGCCAGAGGGCGTGTCAGCAAGTCCCGTTCTTAAGGGAGCGATGCGCATCTGGCCCCATTTGGCAAGGGGAGACGGACATTTCTGTGTTCACTTAAGACGCGATGCTGATGAAGAAGCTCTTACCAAAGAGTTTGTGCCGGCCGTCCCGCGTAAAAAAGAGGATCTTTTAACGGAATTCCTTTCGGATATATTAAAAAACGATCGTATAGATTATTTCTGCGGCTCTGCCGTGAAAAAGGGTCAGAGTTTGGTAATACCGGCTGTTGACGACAGGATCCTCTATGGCTTAAAGGTCGTAAAGAACGGTATCTTCCTGGGTGAGACCGAATCAAAAGGAAACAGGAAGATCTTCAGCCCCTCCAACAGTTTTCCGCTCCTGCTCGACAGAAATATGATACGTGATGATTCTTTTATCTCTTTCGATTCGGATGACATTATGCTTTCCAAGTATCTTAAGGGGGAGACCGTTGAATCTGTTCCCGGCATAAAGGCTCAGGGTTATGTAGTGATCGGAGTCGCAGGATATCCTCTGGGTCTGGGCAAGATATCGGGCGGCATGATCAAGAATCTTTATCCGGCAGCCTGGAGAATGGAATAATATGACATAACTTAAGTCATGTTATATATACTTGCTTAATTAATAGTCTTATGATACTATATCCGAGTTGAAAGCCACGGCCCCATGGTCAAGCGGTTAAGACGGCGCCCTCTCACGGCGCAATCAGGGGTTCGAGTCCCCTTGGGGTCACCAATTCGAATAAAGCGCCGTTTGATATTCAAACGGCGCTTTGATTATCTGACGGACAGATCAAGGGTTTTAGTTATATGGATGACGGATATATAAAGATCAGAGGAGCTAGAGTCCATAACCTCAAGAATATCGATGTCGATATTCCCAGGGGCAAGCTCGTTGTCCTTACCGGCCTTTCAGGTTCCGGTAAGAGTTCGCTCGCCTTTGATACGATCTATGCCGAAGGGCAGAGGCGCTATGTAGAATCCCTTTCATCCTATGCCAGGATGTTCCTCGGTCAGATCGACAAGCCTGACGTTGACAGTATCGACGGCCTTTCTCCCGCGATCTCGATCGATCAGAAGGCTACTATCGTAAATCCAAGGTCCACCGTAGGCACCGTTACCGAGATATATGATTATCTCAGACTCTTATATGCCAGAGTCGGAACTCCATACTGCCCTGAGTGCGGTACCCTCATAGAAGCATCTTCCATCGACCAGATCAAGGATAAGATCTTCCTTAAGCCTGAAGGGACCAAGATGATGATCATGGCTCCTGTCGTAAGGGGCAAGAAGGGTGAATATGCCAAGCTTTTCGATGGCCTCAGGAAGTCCGGTTATTCAAGGGTCAAAGTCGACGGGATCATGTACGATCTTGAAGAGGAGATCGTTCTCAACAAGAACAATAAGCACGACATAAACGTTGTCGTTGACAGGCTTGCCGTCAAGGAGAGCAACACAACTAGGATCTACGATTCCTGCGAGACGGCGCTTAAACTCGCCCAGGGAACGATCATCGCCGAGTACAGGATCAAGAATGATAAGGGAGAAGAAGAGATAATAGAAGAACTGTATTCTTCTTCCATGGCTTGTCCAAAGTGCGGTTACATGATGAGCGAGATCACGCCCAGGAGCTTCTCCTTCAATAATCCATACGGAGCATGCCCCAACTGCTCAGGTATCGGCACTCTTACCAGGGTCGACCCCGAGCTCTGCGTTCAGGATCCTAAGCTTTCGATAAATGAAGGAGCAGTAAGGACCGCAGGCTGGAACTTTGACGATCCCAAGAGCTGGGGCAGATGCTTTATCGAGGCGCTTTCCGAAAAGTATAAATTTTCGCTCGATACGCCTTACTATAAACTGCCCGAGAAGATCAAGAATCTGATCATGTACGGCAACGGCGGCGAGAAGATCAAGATCGACACGAGGAACAGCATCTACAGAAGGAGCGGAGATTACTACTCAGACTGGGAGGGCGTTGTCCCTTCGGTAATGAGAAGATACCGCGAAGCTTATTCAGATGATGTAAGGGCCTCTTACGAACAGTATATGTCGATCGACCTTTGCCCCGAATGCAACGGCAAGAGACTCCGTAAGGACCGTCTTTCGATCAAAGTCGGCAAGAAGAACATCGCTGAATTCTGCGATATGCCGGTATCAGAGGCGCTCGAATATACAGATAAGCTCAAGTTCAAAGGCGAGGACAGCCAGATAGCCAAGCCTATACTGACTGAGATCAGGGCAAGGCTCAAGTTCCTGTCTGATGTAGGCCTTGAATACATGACCATGTCTCGTGCATCCATGACCCTTTCGGGAGGAGAAGCGCAGAGGATAAGGCTTGCTACCCAGATCGGATCGGGTCTTCAGGGCGTTCTTTATGTCCTCGATGAACCTTCGATAGGACTTCACCAGAGAGATAATGCCAAGCTTATCGCTACACTGAAGAAACTCCGTGACCTCGGAAATACTATAATTGTTGTCGAGCACGACGAAGAGACCATGCGCGAAGCTGATTATATAGTCGATATCGGACCGGGCGCAGGCATTGGCGGCGGCGAGGTAATAGCAGCCGGAACTGTTGAGGATATCATATCTACAAAGGACTCCGTAACAGGTGAGTACCTTTCGGGAAAGAAGTTTATACCGGTTCCTTCGGACAGGAGACCCGTGAACAAGAACGCCATGCTCAAGATCAAGGGCGCTTCGGTCAACAATCTCAAGAATATCGATGTCGATATCCCTATCGGGCTCTTTACCTGTGTTACGGGCGTATCGGGTTCAGGCAAATCTTCACTTATCGATTCGACACTGGTCCCTTATCTTTCGCATAAGCTCAACGGAGCCCGCAAGACCCGTGTGCAGTGCGAAGGAGTAACAGGACTTGAAAATCTCGATAAGATGATCTGCATCGACCAGTCTCCGATCGGAAGGACGCCGAGATCCAACCCGGCCACTTATATAGGTCTGTTCGACCTGATCCGCAAGACCTTCGCTGCTACACAGGATGCCAAGATGAGAGGATACGGCCCCGGAAGGTTCAGTTTTAACGTTAAGGGCGGAAGATGCGAAGCCTGTGCCGGTGACGGCGTAAGGAAGATCGAGATGCATTTCCTGTCCGATGTCTATGTCAAGTGCGATGTCTGCGGTGGAAAGCGTTATAACAGGGAGACTCTTGAAGTCAAATATAAAGGAAAGAATATATATGACGTGCTCGAGATGTCTGTTGACGAAGCCTGTGATTTCTTTGCAGCAGTTCCGAGCATCCAGCGCAAGATCATGACATTGAAGGATGTCGGATTGGGTTACATCAAACTTGGTCAGCCTTCTACGACCCTGTCAGGCGGAGAAGCTCAGAGGATCAAGCTCTCGGCTGAATTATCAAGGCGTTCAACAGGTAAGACACTCTATATCCTTGACGAGCCGACGACAGGTCTTCACATAGCCGATGTACATAAGCTTGTTGACATTTTGCAGCGACTCGCCGAAAATAATAACACCGTAGTCGTGATAGAACACAACCTTGATGTGATCAAGACCTGTGACTACATAATCGATCTGGGTCCTGAGAGCGGTTACGGCGGCGGAGCTGTTGTAGTGACAGGTACGCCTGAGCAGGTCTGCGCCTGCAAGGATTCATATACGGGCAGATTCCTTGCGCCCGTACTGGACAAGGCCGAGCAGAAGGGCCAATATGCATCGAGATCGATGCTGATCGACTCTTCAAGGCTTGAACAGGAGGCAATGGATATCCTGACAGCGCCGAAGATGAGGAAAAGGAAAAGGGAATAGGATAAAAGAAATTAAAGAATGGAAGTGATCTAATGGCACTATGCAGTAATTGCAAAATGAGACATGCGATTGTCTTTACGAGCCGCTTCGAGAACGGAAAACGTATCGATGAAGGCTTTTGCCTTAAATGTGCATATAAATCCGGCATTGCCGGCATGTCCGACATGTTTAAGGGAACAGGCGTCAATGACGACAACATCGACCAGATGAGCGATAAGATAGAGGAGATCGTCGGCAACAGCGAGATGTCCGCCGATCCCGGTGAATTCTTAAGGTCCCTTCTCGATGAAGGAGACGGAGGCTTCGATGAGCTCTATGAATTCGATGAGGATTCGACCAATGTCGGAGTTTCCGATCCTGAAGAAGGCCAGGATCTGCCTTTCGAGACCGAAGAAGAGAGCAAGAGCCCTCTGTCCGGACTTTTCGGAAATATCTTCGGCAATTCCAAGGGCGACGGCGACAAGGCTGAGGAATCCGGCAAAGAAGGCAAACAGACAGGTAAGAACGGCCGCGGCCAGCGCAAGTTTAAGTATCTTAACGAGTTCGGCACAAACCTTACAGAGAGAGCTGCCGAGGGCAAGATCGACAGGATCATCGGACGCGATACTGAGATCGACCGCTGCATCCAGATCCTCAACAGAAGGACTAAGAACAATCCCGTTCTCATCGGTGCTCCCGGTGTCGGCAAGACAGCCGTTGCCCAGGGCCTCGCAGTAAAGATCAATGAAGGTACGGTGCCCGAGAAACTCCTCAATATGCAGGTATGGCAGTTGGATCTGCCTGCCATGGTCGCAGGAACCCAGTTCAGAGGTCAGTTCGAGAGCCGTATCAAGGGCGTTATCAATGAGGCGATCAAGGCAGAGAACATAATCCTCGTAATCGATGAGCTCCATACCATCGTCGGAGCCGGTGATGCCGAGGGTTCGACCAATGCCGCCAATATCTTAAAGCCCGCGCTGGCAAGAGGCGAGCTCCGCATCCTGGGGTCGACAACTACAGGTGAATATAAGAAGATCGAGAAGGATTCCGCTCTCGAAAGAAGATTCCAGAAAGTTACTCTCGATGAACCTTCTATCGAGGATTCGATCGAGATCCTCAAGGGCATCAGGGATTATTATGAAGAACATCATAATGTTACCTATTCTGATGAGGTCATCGAATTCGCTGTCAAGGCATCCAAGAGATACATTACTGACAGATATCTTCCCGATAAGGCTATCGACCTTATAGATGAAGCCGGATCTGCAGCTAATCTTAAGAACATCAAGCTTGTTAAGCTCGCCAATACGAGAAATGCCTCTGAAGAAGCAAACGCCGCTTACGATGCAGCCGTTCAGGACATAAGCGAGAATCCGCCCAGACCCGGTTCAGAGGAAGAGCGCTACGAGAAGATAGCTGAACTTAAGACCAATAAGGAGCGTCTGGCAGAAGAACTCGAAGCTCTCGAAAGCGAGATCAAGCCTGATCCCATCCAGAAGGAAGACATCGCAAGAGTCGTTGAGATGTGGACAGGTATCCCTCTCAAGTCGATCTCCGAGACAGAGGGCGACAAGCTCATCCACTTGGAAGAGCGTCTCCATAAGCGCGTTGTCGGCCAGGAGCAGGCTGTAACAGCCGTTGCGGCTGCCGTAAGAAGGACCAGATCCGGATTTACCAAGCAGCATAAGCCTACATCATTCATTTTCGTCGGTCCTACAGGCGTAGGTAAAACGGAACTCGTTAAAGCCCTGGCAGAAGTAATGTTCGATACGGAAGAGGCTCTTATCAGGATCGATATGTCCGAATATATGGAACCTCATTCAGTCAGCAAGCTCATCGGTTCCCCTCCGGGCTACGTCGGATTCGACGATGCCGGTCAGCTCACTGAACAGGTAAGGCATAAGCCTTATTCGGTAATCCTTTTCGATGAGATCGAAAAGGCTCATCCCGATGTGTTTAATCTTCTGCTTCAGGTTTTGGATGACGGTGTCCTGACTGACAGCCATGGTCTGCATGTCAATTTCGAAAACACCATCCTGATCATGACATCCAACGCCGGCAATAACGCCAAGGCTCCTACGATCGGATTCTTCTCCGGAACACAGGAAGCATTGGAATCCAGGGTGAACAGTGCTCTTAAGGAGACTTTCAGACCCGAGTTCCTTAACCGTGTTGATGAGACGATCATATTCAAGTCTCTCAACCGTGATGAGATCCGCAAGATAGTAGATATCATGATGAAGGATGTCTACAAGTCTCTCGCCGATAAGGGTGTGACCGGACACATGACAGATGCAGCCGGAGACAGGCTCGCTGAGATCGGATACGATGAGAAGTACGGCGCAAGACCTTTGAGAAAAGCGATAAGGTCCAACATCGAAGATAAGCTTGCCGATATGTTCCTGGCAGGTTCACTTACAGATGTAGCCGAACTGACCATAGATTACCGTGACGGTGCATTCGTCTTCGACTCGATCAAGAACATCAAGCCCCGCAAGAAACCGGGGAGAAAACCTGCAGCAAAATAAACGCGATAATAAAGCCCGGTGATCCCGGGCTTCATTTTTTCTTCAGAGTGCTTCCCGGTGAGGAACGTGCTTTATAAAATATGTGTTTTCCTTAAATCCCAAAGACTTAAGATATTCAGCAGTAATGTCGAAATGCTGTGCTAAGGCTTCTGCACAGTGAGCATCTGACGATAAGGTTATCATCGACCCGCCCATCTCCTGATATCTCTTAAGGATGGCGGGATCAGGCATGGCAGAAGGATTTTTCTTCTTTATCAGGCTGTTGATGGAAGAAGTGTTTATCTCAAGTGACTTGTTCTTGGTGATCAACGCTTCGAAGAAACGGTCAAATTCAGAAGGGCAGTCCTCGTATCTTACTACAGCAAGATCATCGGGATTATAGCGGTTGATGTAATCGTAATGAGCCGCGATATCGAAGTTATCACAGTTTTCGCACATCTCGGCCATTATCCCTATGTATTCGGCATGACGTTCCTTAAGCGGAACATCGTATACGATCTTAGAAAAATAAACGTCTTCACCGCGGAAATTATGGTTGCTCAGTATGACCACATCAAAGTCGTGGCAGGAAGCGATGATGTCGATCGCACGGGCAGTGTGTGACTGATAACCGAACTCGATCCCTTTGAGAAGAGTAAGGTCCTGAGGAGCATCAGACTGCCATTTCAGAAATTCACGGTCGTATTCATCCAGATCGAAGAGCATGACCTCATCGTCAGGATAGATCATGTCTATCTCGTAATGTTCGGTAATGCCGACACGAGGAATGCCAAGGCTTTTGGCCTTGGCAACCAGTTCGTCTATAGTCATGCGTGCATCAGGTGAATAGGGAAGAGTGTGACTGTGGCTGTCTGTAAACATATTCACCTTATTTCCAATCGAAGAAACAGCTTCTGTAACCGAAGTGTCCGACATTGCCGGAAGTGGAGACGGTTACGGTAAACTTGACCTTCGCACCGGCCTTGATCGTCATGTCTGAAGGAGTTCCGATCCACTTACCGTCGTTTTCCTTGAACTTGAAGCCGTCAGCTGTAACCTTCTTGATATCCTGATCGGCATATACTCTCAGCTCGATCGCATTGAGAGACTTTGTGAGGCTTGCATCGTTGTTACTCTTGTTCTCCATTGTGATCTCGAAGGAGAAGCCGCCTGCAGTCCTCTTGAAGTTCTTGAGCTTGGTCTCGAAGTTGGTTACCTTGACTCCGCCTGAAGAACTGTCTTTCTTTGTTGTAGTAGTTGTTGTTGCTTCCGTCGTTGTCGTTGTAGTTGTAGCTTCAGTCGTCGTTGTTGTGGTAGCCTCGCTCGTAGTTGTCGTTGTCGTGGCTTCCGTAGTCGTGGTGGTCGTTGTGGCTTCTGTCGTCGTTGTTGTCGTAGTAGCCTCGGATGTGGTCGTCGTTGTCGTGGAATCCTCGCTTGCCGACGTTGCGGTAGTCGTTGTCTCAAGCGTTGCGACCGAATCAGTGCCGCCGGAGAAGAAGTTCTTGATGTCGTTCAGGTGATCCATAACAAAGATGGCACCGATGAAGAGGACGATGATAACGATGAGCGTAATGATGCCGCTCTTGCCGGATTCCTTGGAAGAACGGGATCTGCGGGACTTCTTCTTGCTGACTGCGGAAGGCGTAACGGGAGAAATCTCGTTTCTGCCGCTCCTTGCCGATTTCGGGGCAACATTCTTGGAAGCATTTGTAACAGGTATCGGGCGGGAAGCCGGCTGTGATTTGTTGCTGGATCCGGGCCTTACTGAACGGTTGTCAGTATCTGAAACGGCATTTGTCCTTCCTCTCGGAACGAATGCGGAAACAGCTGCGTTGTTCTCGGCAGCAGAATCGATCGAGTTGTCAGCAGGGACATCGTTCTTAAATGCGGAACTGTCATCTTTCGCCTTGATATCTGCTGCAGGCTTAAATGCAGGATTGACAGCAGGTGCTGCGGCTGCTGCAGGTGCAGATGTAGCGTGAGAAGGAGCAGGAGTCTTCTTGACGGGAGGCGTGGGCTTCTTATGAAGTCTGGATACATCGCCCTTGCCGCCGGATGTGTTTCCTGCCTGACGGTTATTCATATACATCTTGCCTGTATTGGATGTGGGAGTGTAACGGGATCTTAATTCCTCGTCGCTGATCTCAGCGGGCGTGTTTTCGATATCATCTCCGGGTCTCGTCTTAACAACATTCTCGGGATCGATATATTCTTCAGCAGCTGCTTCAGGAGCTTTCTCAATGGGAGCTTCGGCAGGCTCAGCAGCCTGGGACTTGAATGCGTTTACTCCGGAAGAGACTTTGCCGTAGGATCCTATCTCGGAATCGTTGTCTTCTTCTGCGTGAGCGGCTTCCTCAACTGCAGCAGGTGCTTCAGCTTCCTGAGGCTGCTCAACGGGCTTGAATGCGTTTACGCCGGAAGAAACTTTGCCGTAGGACTCTATCTCGGAATCGATGTTGTTAGAGGGAATATCGATGTCGGCTGCTTCTGGTTCGGCAGGCTTTTCGGCGTTTGCGAAAGGACTGACATCCTTGTCGGTCTCGGATGTTGCGAAATCAAGGTCATCTCCGGAATTGAAAAGATCCTGTTGATCGACTGCATCACCGGCAAATACGTAAAGATCGGAATCACTGTCATCGAAAACAGGTGCGGCTGCTTCTTCGATCTGAGCTTCTGCTGCTTCGATAACGGGCTCTTCGATCTGAGGTTCGGGTTCGGCTTCTGCTTCCGGTTCGGGAGCGGGAGCAGGAGCAGGTTCTTCGATCTTGTCTTCAACGGGAACTGCGGCAGGAGCATTGAAATCGCTCTTGTCGTCAGAAGGGAAGACGGGTGCTGCTTCAGGAGCAAGGGGCTTAAAAGCCGATACAGAAGAGTCGAATTCGAAGTTATCGAATTCATCTTCCCAACCGTCGTTATATGAAGGAGTATTGTTTTCGGGTACGGGTACTACAGGAGGGGCGATAGAATTAAGTTCTGCATCCAAGGCTTTTTCGGCTTCTTCGTTAAGTTTCTCTGAAACCGTGTTGGCGGCTTCATTGGCTTTGAAGGAAACTGCGAAAGAGGATTTGACAAATTCATCTTCGTTGAGATCATCCTCAACTCCGAACAGTTTTTTCTGTTCCTGAGGGGCATCGGCACCGAAGAGCTTCACTTCGTCATTAGGCTCGTTTGCACCATAAAGCCTGTTGCCGCTTGCAGGGGTGTCGGAACCGAACAGCTTATTGTCGTTATTCTCGTTAGAATTATTAAGCATGGTGTCTCTCCTTAAGCATATTAATTCATTATAATTTTATCACTTATATAATAAATTCAATGACTTATTTTTGCCTAACTAACAACTTGTTATATAATAGTAAATATGTAGAATTGTCCTGACAACGCCATAGGAGGAAAACTCTATGAATAACAAGTTTAAGATCTGTTTGACGGGACTTTCTGCCGCAACCGTTATCTTTGGCTCTTTGGTATGTATTGCCCCTGCTGTAAAAGCAGACAGCAAGATCAAGATCGATGAAAAGAATTTCCCGGATAAGGTGTTCCGCGATAGTCTCAAAAAAGATTATTTCGACAAGAATCATGACGGTTATCTGTCGTCATCGGAGATTAAAGAGATAAATGATTACCGTAATGTTGAGAGCGGTATTAAGGATCTTAAAGGTATCGAGTATCTTACAAACCTTCAATGCCTTGTTATATACGGTAATGAACTGACATCTGTAGATCTTTCGAAAAACACAAAGTTAAGTGAACTCTGGATCGAAAACAATAAGCTTGAATCTTTGGATCTTTCGAAAAATACCAATCTTGATTTCCTTCATTGCGGCGGAAACCTTTTCGATTCTATCGACCTTAGCAATAATCCCAAACTTATAACTCTTACTATCGACAACAGTCACCTTAAATCCATTGATCTTTCCAATCAGAAAGATCTGGGCGTTATTTATCTGCAGAATAATGAACTTACATCGCTTGATATTTCACACTGTTCTAATCTGTGGGCTTTAAGCGTAAAGGGTAATAAGCTTAAGGAACTTGATGTAAGTATGTTCCCGCGTCTTATGGAACTGATCTGTTCAGATAACGAGATAGGGACATTGAACGTATCAGGATGCAGTAAACTAAGAACGCTCAAGTGTATCAACAACAAGTTGACCGAACTTGATATATCTGATAATTCAGCTTTGGAAGATCTCCGTTGCCAGGGCAATTCGATCGCAAAATTGAATATTTCGAATAATAAGAATATCATTTCGGCTTTTTCCGGCAAGGAAACTGTCAAGAAAGGTTACAGCGTCTATAGAGATAAATGGGAAGAATATTATTTTTCCGTCGATGACAAGACTACGGTTGCGACAGTAAGTTGTTTTGCCGATGATGTAGAAGCTATCGGTATTGAATGCGGGTCTGTTCTGACCTTGGATTTTAAGAATGCAACTGCAGATTCTGTTATTACAGTAAAATCTTCGGATGAGTCAGTTCTTAAGGTGAACAAGAATAATTCACTTGTCGCGTTAAAGGCCGGTATTTCTACCGTAACTGCAACCTGTGACGGCAATGAGTATACCTTTACAGTTAATGTTTTATATAAGGATGTTACTGATGCAAACAAGTTCTGGTATGAACCGACTTATGCTCTTACAGAAAAGGGCGTTGTCAAAGGGTACGACAATCAGACAATGTTCAAACCTGCCAATAAGTGCACTAGAGCACAGATGGTTACATTTATCTGGAGACTCATGGGCAGCCCCGAACCCAAGAACAAAGACTGCAGTTTTTCCGATGTAAAGAAGGGTGACTATTTCTATAAAGCTTGTATCTGGGGAAATGAGAACCATATCGTTGAAGGATATAAGGACGGCACATTCGGCCCGCAGATCGTGTGCGCCAGAAGACATGCCGTTACTTTCCTTTGGAGACTTGCAGGGAAGCCCGAACCTAATATTGACAAGATAAAGTTTGAAGACGTTTTCGAAGATATAAACGAAGAGGATTATTTCTACAAAGCTTGTCTCTGGGCATCCGAGAAGAAGATCGTTGCAGGTTACTCTGACAACACTTTCCGCCCGAACAACGATTGCTTAAGGCGCCAGATGGTAACGTTCCTTTATAAATTTGACAAATATGTTGGTGTAAAGTAATACTCCAAAATCTGATTGTCATCAGGAGCTGTCCTTCGGGGCAGCTCTTTTTCACGCATTTTTGCCGATATTTAACCTCTTTTTTCATTCAGAAGTATATATTTCAGGATGCGACAAATGATAAAATATTTCTTAAACCGAACAGGTATTCAAATAACGAATCATGGGGGGCTTATGAACAAAAACATAATCAGCAGAATATTTACTTCATTATTTACATGTGCAATGACTGTCGCCATGCTGATTCCGGCATTTGCAGTCAATGCTGAAACAAAGATCAAGATCAGCGAGAAGAATTTCCCTGATAAGAATTTCCGTAAGGCGCTTAAGGATAACTATGATGAAGGAGATGGCTACCTGTCTTCCGGTATCTGGGAATTGGAAGTCGAAAAGTGCGGAATTAAGGACCTTAAGGGAATTGAGCTTCTGCCTAATCTGGGGAAACTTTGGTGCAGGGGGAACGAAATAACCTCATTGGATCTTTCCATGAACACCAATCTTTGTGATTTGAATATCAATTACAATAAAATTGTTAAGCTTGATCTGTCGAAGAATACAGAGCTTGATTACCTGCGATGCGATGGAAATCTTCTCGAGACACTGGATCTTTCCAAGAACACCCGACTTAGGGTTTTGGATATCGAAAACAACAAAATCGATAAGATCGATCTGTCGAAGAATACGGATCTGGAATATCTGTACTGCGGAGGAAATCTTTTCGAGACACTGGATCTTTCCAAGAACACAGATCTTGTGAGATTGGATATCGATAACAACAAGCTCAATACGCTTGACTTGTCAAAGAATAAAAGGCTTGAGGATTTGTATATCAAAAACAGCAACTTCGAGACACTGGATCTTTCCAAGAACACAAATCTTGTGAGATTGGAAATCGATAACAACAAGTTCAAGACGCTTGACTTGTCAAAGAATACAATGCTTAAATACCTGAAATGCGGAGGAAATCTTTTCGAGACACTGGATCTTTCCAAGAACACCAAGCTAAAGACACTGTATATCGAAAAAAATAAGCTTACGAATCTTGACTTGTCAAAGAATAAAAACATCGAGATATTGGATCTCTCGGATAATAACTTAGAAAAGCTTGATCTGTCAAAGAATTCCAAGATCGATAATCTTTTTGTCAGCAATAACTGCCTGATCGACCTGGATCTGTCTTCCTTACCGGAACTTCTCCACATTGAATGCTCTAATAATGCCATCACATTCTTGGACGTTAATTCCTGTCCATTGATTAGGTACATTGATTGTGACAACAATAAACTTACGTCTATCGATATTTCTGCCAATCCCGAGCTTTATCATCTCTGCTGCCAGGGAAATCAGATCGATAAATTGGATATCTCCGGCTGTGAGTGTCTTATAAAGGCATACAAAGGAGATAAAGCAAAGAAGAAAGGCTATGTTGTTTACACTTATAAAGATGATTACAAGCTCGCTGTTGACAACAAGACGATCGTCAAAGTAAATGCTCAGACCATAGTCGATGACAAAACAAAGCATATGTTTTTGAATCAGGGCGCAGTCGTGTTTCTGGGCTTTGAGGGCGCCGACGACCAGACTCAGGTAACACTGACTTCTTCCAACCATTCTATCGTGAAGACCGGAAGCGACAATACGCTAGTTGCAGGTAAAGCCGGATCTTCCGACATCACTGCAATAGTTGGAGATAAGACATATAAGTTCAAAGTTACCGTCTATTTCAAGGACGTCAAAGACAATTCCAAGTTCTGGTTCGAACCGACTTATGCTCTTACCGAAAAGGGTGTTATAAAAGGTTATGGAAACCAGACTTCATTTAGGCCTCAATATAAATGCACAAGAGCGCAGATGGTTACTTTCTTCTGGAGACTCATGGGCAGCCCCAAACCCAAGGGCAAAGACTGCAGCTTTTCCGATGTAAATAAGGGGGACTATTTCTATAAAGCTTGTATCTGGGCAAACGAGAAGAATATCGTTGAGGGTTATGAGGACGGTACGTTTGGTCCACAAAACGTATGTACCAGAAAAGAGGCGGTCACATTCCTTTGGAGACTGGCAGGGAAGCCAGAACCGAAGACGAGCAAGTGCAAGTTCACTGATGTAGATCCAGACGAATACTACTACAAGGCAGTCCTTTGGGCTTCCGAAAAGAAGATCGTAGCAGGATACAGTGACAACACCTTCCGTCCTGATGGAGACTGCTTAAGACGCCAAATAGTAACGTTCCTCTATAAGTATGATAAATATGTTGGTGTAAAGTAATACGTCAATAGCTGAACATCATCAGAGCTGTCCTTCGGGGCAGCTCTATTTCACTCATTTTTGCCGATATTTGTCCGCATTTTTCATACAGAAGATAATTTTGTATATGCGAATGAATGATAATATAATGGCGTAAACCGAACAGGTTTTCTATTAACGAATCTTTTTGGGGGGGCTTATGAATAATAAAATAATCTGCAGAACATTAACTTCATTATTTGCATGTTTAATGACAGGCGCCGTGCTTATCCCGGCATTTGCAGTCAATGCAGACACAAAGATCGCGATTAATGAGAAGAATTTTCCTGATAAGAAGTTCCGTAAGGAACTTAAGGATTGGCAAGATAGCGATAAGGATGGCTACCTGTCTTCTGCTGAGATTAAGAAGATCACTTTTTTATCTCCCGACGATCTCGGAATTAAGGATCTTACGGGGATCGAATTCCTGACGTATGTGGAAGAATTATATTGCGGATGGAATGAATTAACCACGATAGATCTTTCCAAGAATACCAAGCTTAAAACTTTGTGTTTCGAAAATAATAAAATTGTTAAGCTTGATCTGTCGAATAATACAGAGCTTGAATACCTGCGCTGTGAAGAAAATCTTTTAAAGACACTGGATCTTTCCAAGAATACCAAGCTTAGATATTTGTTTGTCGAAAACAATAAACTAGATAAGCTCGATCTGTCGAAGAATACAGAGCTTTATGAACTGTCTTGCGAAGGAAATCTTTTAGAGACGCTGGATCTTTCCAAGAACACCGAGCTAGAGAAACTGCAAGTCAATAAAAACAAGCTCAAGACGCTGGTTCTTCCCAATACAACCGAGCTAAAGAAACTGCAAGTCGAAAACAACGAGCTCAAGACTCTTGATCTTTCAAAAAACACTAAACTTGAAAATTTGAATATCGAAGACAATAAAATTGATAAGCTCGATCTGTCTAAAAACACTGAACTTTCTGTCCTGGACTGCAGTGGAAATCTTTTAAAGACACTGGATATTTCCAAGAATACCAAGCTTAGAGAGTTGTATATCCGAAACAATAAACTTGAAAATCTCGATCCGTCGAAGAATACAGAGCTTATAATCCTGAGCTGCAGTGGAAATCTTTTAAAGACACTGGATCTTTCCAAGAATACCAAGCTTAGATATTTGTTTGTCGAAAACAATAAACTTGATAAGCTTGATCTGTCTTCTGCGCATGCTCTTTTGGATCTTGACTGTTCAAATAATGCCATCACTTCGTTGGACCTCGGAACTTGTATGTTTCTCAGAACACTGATATGCAACAATAACAAACTTACATCTCTTGATCTTTCTGCTAATTCCGCGCTTGATGAACTTTACTGCCAAGGGAACCAGATCGATAAATTGGATGTCTCCGGCTGTAAATGTCTTGTAAAGGCCCTCGCTGGAAAAAAAGAACAGAAGAATGGATATGTTGTTTACGCTAATGACTTCGGTTGGATTATCGCTTTTGACGATAAGACGACCGTCGTCTCTGCTCAGATTACAATCGATGATAAAACAAAATCCATGTTCCTCGATATCGGAGATGTCGTATCTCTCGGCTTTGAGGGCGCTGATGACCAAACTCAGGTAAAACTCAGTTCTTCGGATAAATCTGTTGTTAAGATCGGGGAATATAATTCACTTATTACATTGAAGGCAGGTTCTTCAAACATTACCGCCAAAGTCGGTGACAAGGAATATAAGTTCAAGGTTACAGTCTATTACGAGGATGTAAATGATAATACAAAATTCTGGTTTGAACCTACATATGCACTTACCGAGAAGGGCGTAGTAAAGGGATACTATAACCAAACCTATTTTATGCCTGCCAACAAGTGCACGAGAGCTCAGATGGTTACATTCATATGGAGACTTATGGGCAGCCCCGAACCCAAGAACAAAGACTGCAGTTTTCCTGATGTAAAGAAGGGTGACTATTTCTATAAAGCTTGTATCTGGGGAAATGAGAACCATATCGTTGAAGGCTATAAGGACGGCACTTTCGGTCCCCAGATCGTATGTGCCAGAAGACACGCGGTCACATTTCTCTGGAGACTTGCGGGCAAACCCGAGCCGACCGGAGATAAGACAAAGTTCATTGATGTCTTCAAGGATATCGATGAGGACGATTACTTCTTCAAGGCAACCATCTGGGCAACAGAGCAGAAGATCGTTGCAGGTTACTCTGACAACACTTTCCGCCCGAACAACGATTGCTTAAGGCGCCAGATGGTAACGTTCCTCTATAAATTTGACAAATATGTTGGTGTAAAGAAATAATTGGAGTAATCTGAAAAGGTTTTCTGTTAACACATTTTTTAGGAGGTTATAAATGATTAAAAAATTACTTTCCTCTTTCTTGTTTAGCGCGGCTGCCACAGCTATTCTGATACCCGGTATGGCTTTAAATGCAGATACGTCGGTTGAGATCAACAAGACAAATTTCCCTGACGCTAATTTCAGAACTTTTGTATCCAAGTCTTTCGATAAGGATAAAGATGGGATATTGTCTTTGGCTGAGATCAAGGCTGTTAATGAGATTTCATGCAGCTCAGAGAAGATCAAGAGTTTTAAAGGTATCGAGTTCTTTACGGATGTTGAAACGATCGATTGTTTCGATAATGAGATTTCAGAACTTGATCTAAGCAAAAACACAAAACTTAAAAAGCTGAGATGTTCCGATAATGAGATAGATGAGCTGGACCTTTCCGGGACCCCTGAATTGACAGAGCTGGATTGTGGATCGAATAATCTTACTTCACTTAATCTTGCAAAAAACACCAAGCTTGAAGATCTGAAATGTGATTATAATGAGTTACTCGATAACTTGGATATCAGCAAAAATATTAAACTTACGTATCTTGACTGTTATGGCTGCGACCTGCATACCCTTGATCTGAAAAATAATCCAAAGCTCGAAACTTTAATTGCTGGACACAACTATCTGACATCCATTGATCTTTCAGGTTTGACTAAGCTTGATACCGCAGGGCTCAATGATAATAAGCTTAAAACCCTTGATATTGTTGATTGCGTAGAGTTGCGCGAGCTGGACATTTCCTGCAATAACATCGACTATCTTGATATCAGTAAATGCAAGAAGCTTATTAAAGCTTTTTCTGCAGGAGGAGATAGAGATTATTATCAGAAAGGCGTGACTGTTTATAATAACATTGATTGGGATAGTAGTGGGAATACAATACCTTTTGGCTCTAAACTGGTAGTTGACAATAAGACAATGATCACTAAAGATGTGGTCATGCTGTCGGGAGAAAAGACCGTATCATTGAAGCTCCCCTGCGGTTCAGGTGCAAAAATATATGTAAAAGGAGCGGAAGGATCCACTGATATAATTTGGAGTTCATCTGACAGTTCGCTCGTAACTGTCAATAAAAACGGTTTCGTGAAAGCAGTCAAGGGAGGATCTGCCACGGTAACGGCAACGCTTGACGGCAAAAAATACAAGTGCAAAGTCAGCTCGCTATATAAGGATGTTACGGATTCTTCCAAGTTCTGGTATACTCCCACCTATGCGCTTACTGATATGGGAGTTGTCAAAGGTTACGACAATCAGACGAATTTCAAGCCTGCTAATAAGTGCACGAGAGCACAGATGGTAACATTCATCTGGAGACTTATGGGCAGTCCGGAGCCCAAGAGCAAAGAATGCAGTTTTCCCGATGTTTATAGTACTGACTATTTCTATAAAGCTTGTATCTGGGGAAACGAGAACCATATTGTTGAAGGATATAAGGATGGTACCTTCGGCCCTCAGATCGTATGCGCCAGAAGACATGCGGTCACATTCCTCTGGAGACTTGCGGGAAAACCCGAGCCTGCCGGAGATAAGACCAAGTTCACGGATGTCTTCAAGGATATCGATGAGGACGATTACTTCTTCAAGGCAACCATCTGGGCAACAGAGCAGAAGATCGTTGCAGGATACAGTGACGACACCTTCCGTCCGAACAACGATTGCTTAAGGCGCCAGATGGTAACGTTCCTCTATAAATTTGACAAATATGTTGGTGTAAAATAATTTTCCAATATCAGAACTTCATCAGGAGCTGTCCTTCGGGGCAGCTCTTTTTCACGCATTTTTGCCGATATTTAACCTCTTTTTTCATGCAGAAGATTATTATTTGGGATGCGACAAATGATAATATATATCTTGAACTGAACTGGTATTCTTTTAACGAATCATTAGGGGGGGCTTTATGAACAAAAACATAATCAGCAGAACATTAACTTCATTATTTACATGTGCAATGACAGGCACCATGCTTATCCCGGCATTTACAGTCAATGCTGACAAAAAGATCGCGATCGACAAGAAGAATTTCCCTGATGAGAAATTCCGTGAAGAGATTGGATACTGTGACGAAGATCAGGATGGTTACCTGTCTTCTGATGAGATCAAGGAGATTACGACTTTCTACTGCAATTCGGTAGGGATTAAGGATCTTACCGGTATCGAACACTTTACGGAACTAGAAGAAGTTCAACTTGAATATAATGAGCTTACCAAAGTGGATTTTTCCAATAACACCAAGCTCCTTTGGTTGGATATTGCTAACAATGAAATTGATAAGCTCGATCTTCCCAAGAACACCAAGCTAGAACGTTTATGGATCGAAAATAATAAACTTGATAAGCTGGATGTGTCGAAGTATACAGAGCTTGAAGTGTTGGGCTGCGGAGGAAATCTTTTAAAGACATTGGATCTTTCCAAGAATACCAAGCTTGAAGAGTTATATGCCGATGGGAATAAACTCACAAAACTGGATCTTTCCAAGAATACCAAGCTTACAGATTTATTTGTCAGTGACACTAAACTCACAAACCTTGATATTTCCAAGAACACCAATCTTCGTAATCTATCTTGCGGAGAAAATCCTTTCGAGAAAGTGGATCTTTCTAAAAATACTAAGTTGAAAAAACTGTGGATCGAAAACAGCAAGATCAAGACTCTTGATCTGTCAAATAATACGTATATCGTGAGATTGGAGCTCTCGAACAATAACTTTGAAAAGCCGTATCTTCCCAAGAACAACAAACTGAAGGAGTTATATATCAATAATAGTAATAAACTTGATAAGCTCGATCTGCCTTATTCCCCGGATCTTCATTGGCTTGAATGCGAAAACAATGCCATCACATCATTGGATCTAAAATCCTGTCCGAATCTTGGACTCCTGAATTGTTCAGGGAATTCTATCACATCATTGGATCTTGAACACTGCCCGGAACTGCAAATTGTACATTGTTCAAAGAACGCCATAACATCGTTGACCATTAAATCTTGTCCGAAACTTAGAGAGATGGACTGCAGCAACAATAAACTTACGTCGTTGGACTTTAAATCCTGTCCGAAACTTAGAGAGCTGGACTGCAGCAACAATAAACTTACGTCACTCGATATATCTGCCAATACCCGTCTTTGGGGTCTTTGGTGCCAGAGTAATCAGATCGATAAACTTGATATCTCACGCTGTGAGCTTCTTCTTAAGGCTTTTGCCGGTAATAAGTCAAATAAAGAAGGATATGTTTATTACACAAAGGAAGGATACGAACTTGCTGTCGATGATAAGACAAAAGTCATTTCCTGTCTCACTGTCGATGACAACACAAAGCATATGTTTTTAGATCCGAGCGCAACCGTGCCTCTTGGCTTCGCTGGTGCTGACAGCAATACAAAGGTAACAATGACTTCTTCTGACGATTCTATCGTAAAGATCGGAGATAATAATACACTTGTTACATTAAAGGCAGGTTCTTCCGACATTGCTGCAAAAGTCGGCAATAAGGAGTATAAGTTCAAAGTCACAGTCTATTACAAGGATGTAAAAGACAACACCAAGTTCTGGTTTGAACCGACATATGCTCTTACTGATAAGGGAGTTGTCAAAGGTTACGACAATCAGACAAAGTTCAAGCCGGCTAACAAGTGCACAAGAGCCCAGATGGTAACTTTCATCTGGAGACTTGCAGGATCACCCGAACCCAAGACAAAGGAATGCAAGTTCTCTGATGTCAAGAAGTCCGATTATTTTTACAAGGCATGCCTCTGGGGTAATGAGAATCATATTGTTGAAGGATATAAGGACGGCACTTTCGGGCCTCAGATCGTATGCGCAAGAAGACACGCAGTAACATTCCTCTGGAGACTTGCAGGAAAGCCTGAGCCTAACATAGACAAGATTAAGTTTACCGATGTCTTCAAGGATATCAATGAGGACGATTATTTCTACGAAGCATGTCTATGGGCATCTGAGAAGAAGATCGTCGCAGGATATGAAGATAACACCTTCCGTCCCAAAGGAGATTGCTTAAGACGCCAGATGGTAACGTTCCTTTATAAGTACGATAAGTACGTGAATAACAAATAACTGTAGAGTATGAACACATCGTTCTGCTAGTTCCGCAGTAGCTAAAGCGACAAGGACTTGTTTGACGCCAAGAACGATGTGTTCATACGCAACTTGACTTATCTTATATTGAGGTGTATTATCATTGAGCACTGACGGAGAGCTCGTGTGGCGGAATTGGCAGACGCAACGGACTTAAAATCCGTCGGAGTAAAATCCGTACCGGTTCAAGTCCGGTCACGAGCACCATTACAGTGCGCAATATGATATCGCGGAGTGGAGCAGTTGGTAGCTTGCCGGGCTCATAACCCGGAGGTCGTGTGGTTCGAGTCCCTCCTCCGCAACCAGAAGAGGCTGTCATATGACAGCCTCGTATTTTAAGTAAATGTTATACGGAGGTATCGACATGGCACTTAGAGATGATTGGAAGAACACAGGTAAGGATCTTGGAAATGCGTTTGCTAACCTCGGCAAGACATTGATCAAGTCCGGTGCTGATGTTGCCCAGAAGGCAGACAATCTTGTTAACGGTAATGACGAGCAGAAGTCTGATGCCAAGGCAGAAGTTCAGGAAGCAGCTGAAGAAGTCAAGGAAGCTGCCGAAGAGACTGCCGGTGCAGTTGCCGATGCGGTCGATGCTGTTAAGTCCGAAGAGTAATATACCCGTAATTTATTTATAATTTCCCTGATTTTGCGATTTTTATACCTTATTGTATAATCAGTAATAATAAAATCGGGAGATATGTTTATGTCATCGAACACAAAAGATACCAGAGAGTATTCTTCTGATGTTTTTAATCGCGCGGTAAGAGCCGTGATCCTCGTGATCGTTGCTCTTATCATTTCTGTTGCGGCAGTTTCCTTTGCCGTACATCATATGCGCCTTCAATTTGAGAATGAATTCAAAGGCATTTCAGACACCAAGATCAATCAGGTGGCAGATCTTGCCAAGATAGGTATTAATGGGGACGATATCTCTGCTGACCCTTCGGCAGCAGCCGAGAAGTATTCTCATGTATTGAACCTTATGCTGGCGGATGTGACTTCAGAATCTCTGTCCACGGAAAGCTACGGACTGTTTTCTTATTCTGAGGGTCATATTGCTCCTCTTTTCGTACAGGGCACTGAGAATGCGATGGAGTTTGCCGTTGCGAACCGTGAGATATCGGATTGGCTTAATTCCGATAATTCCAGATCGGTCATAAAAGGCGATAACTATGAGAGCGTCATCGTTCCCATAACAAACAGTTCCGGAGTCTTTGTTGCCGTTTTCGAGTACAAGTGCGTATTCTCGGGACTCATAAATATAGGCGATATCCTTGAAGGCAGGATCCTTATCGCGGTCCTTGTATCCTTTGCGGTTGCCATCGTCATATTTATCCTCCAGGAGATCCTCATCAGGCTTATGCGCAAGAGCAGTTCTTCCGGTCATGCCGGCGAATCCTCAAAGGGCAAGATGAAGAGGATCATATCTTCTACGATCGGATACTGTTTTACTACGATACTTGTTGTCCTGTTCGTAATGTCGTCCCAGCTTACCAGGACCTATGTCCTTGCTCTTGAGAGCGAACGCGCAGATACGATGTCTGCTATCGCAGTTAACGCCGCATCACTCCTCGGACATAATGAGATAGCAGAGAATATGGATTTCCCTTTGCCGGAGATGTCATATGATAATGATAAGAAATATGTAGTAAATCTTTATGTTATGGCAGGAGATTCATTCCAGAGGATCTATTCCTCTGTTGCTCAGGAGACCGCCGAGCAGCATTATCTTGCCAACGCCGGTGAGCAGTATATCAAGTGCTTCCAGAATCAGGAGGTTGCCTTCACATCGAGGAGCGACAAGACTGCAAACTATGTCTGTGCCATTGCTCCGATAATCTCTGAAGACAATACTGTCGCAGGCGTTTATGAGCTCTGTATGCCCAGGGCTGATTTCGAATCGACCGTTAACGGCATGAGCCTCAGCTGGATATTCACGATAGTATCTATCGCAGTATCCATGGGCATCATGATATTTGAGATCAATCTCCTTATATCCACGATTGCCAAGGGTATATCAGGCAACGGCCCCGTCCTTATCATGTACGGTGAGAATGCCAACAGGCTCCTGTCTTTCTTTGCGGCGTTCTCTGCTGTTATGATCCCGATCACCTTTGCAAGTTTCTATAAACAGCATTTTGAAGGGGAGAGCCCGTACCTTATCCAGGGGATCATAGCTCTTTCCACATTGCTGTTTGCGATCGGTTTCTTCGGATTCCAGTCTTTGAGAGTATATGTTAAGAACAAGCTTACCGGCAGGATAGCACTCCTGACGCTTACATCCCTCGGTTATTTCCTGGCGCTTATATGCGGTATTACAGATAATGCGATCGTTCTGACCGTTATGTCAATGCCCATGGGATTCTGCCTCGGAATGCCCATAGATTACTTAAGGACTTACAGGATCAATGCCGGCAAGTCGGGTTACAGGGGCTTCGATGACCGTACCGTACATAATATCCAGGCTTCATCTTATATGCTGGGTGTATCTGTCGGTGTAGTCATCGCCGGAATATGCTATGAGAGGTTCGGACTTTTCGCTGTCTCGCTTATCGGTGGTGCCGCTTCCGTTCTTACGGCCGTTGGCATGAACTACTTCATGAAGAACAACAATAATATAAATGAATCCCAGTTCCCGATAAGCAGATGGATGTCGATGTTCCGTGACAGATATGCGGGCAAGTTCCTTTGTTCCTCATTCATGATGCTCGGAATAACTGTCTCATTCCTTTTGATCTTTGTTCCAAATTTCCTCGGCAGGGTCGGTATTTCTCTTGCTACAGCTTCGTTCTACTACATGATCGTTGCGGTCATGGCATGTTTTGTTACGGCATTCATCAAATCTACATTCGCACATATGCTTACATCCAGGACCAGAGTCGTTATCCAGGGACTTTGTACCGTATTGGGTCTTTTGCTGTTTGCTCTTATGCCTTCAGCCAAGATGCTCGTTGCAACATGCGGCCTGCTCGGAATTGCACTCGGGATCCATGATTTCTACTATATCTATGTTCTCTTCCTTATCTGCAATAACAGGATAAAGACGAATCTTAGAAGATGCGCCGAAGTAACGTTCTTCGTCGGGCTCGGTGTCATGATCCCCATATTCATGCTCGCTTTCATGACAGGGCAGGTAAGGATCGTATTGCTCATCGCTCTCGTGATCATAGCTATATTGTCTTTTGTCTATCCGATGTCTTCTTTCTCATCCAAAGTCGACGGCGCCGATCCTTCTCTCAAACCTGAGAGAAAGAAGGTCTCTAAACCTGCTGCCGGCAGACATCAGGATATGCAGGAAGACAGGATCCAGGCTTCTCCTAAAGCTCCGGAAAGCCCTGCAGCGCCTCCCGTTAATATGGAGACAGCTGCTCCTTACGTTCCTTCTGAACAACCTTATGTGCCAGCGGAACAGCCTTATGAAAACTCTGTTCCTTCGGCAGATGCTCAGGAAGTTTATATTCCTCAGGAAACTGCATATGTATCCGAAAATGAGATCTCCTACGCTGAATTCGACCCTGCAAGGCCTCTCTTCAGCGACGGAGCCGGCAATTATTTCTACGAGGCTCAAGGCCCCAACGGTACATATTATCAACCTGTTATAGTTCCGGCTGAGTATATTGCAGCTCAGGCGATGCCGGATAATAATCCTTACGGGACACCGGGGGTATGATCATGGAATCGATGTGGTATGGAAAATTAACAAGAGAAAACCTTAAGGAGTTCTATGACTCTACTGTTGAGATGGCATATCCTGCCGTCTTGAGCAAGACCCGTGAATCCACGAGATGCGAGTCTGCGATCATCAAATCATACAGCGAACTGTTTTCGCGCCGCAATAATCTGGCAGGTGACAGAGTCATGTTCGAATTCGGCGATATCCTGCTCCGCAACGCTAATGCCGAGATAGAGCAGAATCCTCTTTCCGACGACATGGAATATGTTGACAGGGTATTGGATGAATATACGCGCAATTCAATGTTCGACAAGATCACGCAGAGGATAGATTCAAAGAGCTTTAAAGTAGCGGAGTTTATCTCATCCGATTCAAAGAAGAAGAGCTCCAGGCAGGTCAAGAAGATCAATGACCTGTTCCCGATAACTCCTTTGCTCATCATCGAGGTCATCGTTCTTGCGATACTTATAGGACTTACCAGCTATGCTGCGATCACACTGCCTTACAGGAACAATCAGCTGATCAAGGCTAATTCGCTTTTCGAGTCGAAGAATCTTCAGGAACAGTTTGTTTCCGCGATGGATTATTTCCCCTTTGTATCTTTCGGCAAGACACAGGGCGGGGAAGAAGGGGAACCGACAGAACCTGCGGAAACTACTCCGCCCGAGCAGACCAATCCTCAGGCAAGCCTTGCGGAAACACAGGAGACAACGCCTTCTGCTACAAGCGGCTGATCTTATTTTTCGGGATCAAAAGAAGATAAAGGATTTGAGTTGACGGCTTGCTGCAATTGCGAGTCGTCTACATGTGTATAGATCTGCGTTGTCGATACGCTCTTATGTCCAAGGATCATCTGAAGATTTCTTATATCCACATGTCCGTACTTATACATTAAAGTTGCCGCGGTGTGGCGCAGCTTATGGACTGAATAGACTTTGGTGTCGATGCCGGCTTCTCCCAGCAGACGCTTGATCGTGATCTGGATCATGTCATCGGAGATCCTTGTGCCCCTTTTGCTAACGAAGAGGGCCTTCTTGTGTTCCGGCTTGATCTTGAGAGTGCTCCTGACATTCAACCAGTCTTCAAGGGCTGTCAGGCAGGCGGGATTCAGGTAGATCGTTCTTTCTTTGTTACCCTTACCGATAACGGTGAGGGTTGTATCGTGAATATCGTCTATATCGATGCCGCGCAGTTCTGAAAGACGCATTCCGCAGTTAAGGAAGAGAGTCAGCATGCAGTAATCACGCTCGTTTGATTCGTGCGGTGATGAATAAGCTGTCTCAAGGAGTGTCTTGCTTTCTTCTAGCGAAAGATACTTGGGATTGCGCTTGCCTATCTTGGGTGTCTCGAGCTCGGTCGCTGGATTAGACGAGATCAGGTGTTTCTTGGAATAACAGTACTTAAAGAAACTGCGTAAAGAGGCAATATGCCTTGCTCTTGATGAATTTGACTGTTTCCTGATCCTCGAAAGGTAGATGATATAAGCCATCAGATCGTCGAAAGTCACGCTGTCTACCGTCTTGACGTCAACATCGGTAATATCTATCTCTTCGGGAGGCGTGCCTGCAGGGACAATACCCCGGTCAAGTTTTAAGAATCTGAAGAAACCTATGATGTCGTACTTATATTCCATGACAGTAAGCTCGCTCCTTCCGAGGACTGCGAGCATGTAATTCGAGTACTGATCAAGTATCGGAAAGCCTGTCATATAAGCCTCTTTCGTGATTTTCACATATTTTATCACAGTAGCCTCACGAAAATAGGCAATCTTGCTATTGTTATCATAATGTCATTGTGATAATATTTTCCCTGAAATACAAATGTACACCACAGGCGGACACTTTTCGGCGCTGAACGGTGTGCAAAGAAGGAGAACTAAAATGGAATCTAAATTAAAAGTAGGCGTAATCGGAGCAACAGGCTATGTAGGCCAGCGTTTTATTACACTTCTTGCAGATCACCCCTGGTTTGATCTCGTTGCATTGTGCGCATCACCCAGGTCTGCCGGCAAGCGTTTTGAGGACGCGGTTGCAGGAAGATGGAAGATTGACCTTCCCATGCCCGAGAAAGTTAAGGACATGATCGTCTACGGTACTGATAATATCGAAGAATTCTGTTCTCTGGTCGACTTCACATTCTGTGCCGTTGATATGAAGAAGGATGAGATCCGCGCTTTGGAAGAGAAGATCGCTAAGCTCGAGACACCTGTCATCTCCAACAATTCTGCTAACAGATGGACAGAGGATGTTCCTATGATCATTCCTGAGATCAACGCTGATCATGCAGGCCTTATCGAAGCTCAGAAAGCCCGTCTCGGCACAAAGAGAGGCTTTATCGCAGTTAAGCCTAACTGTTCTATCCAGAGCTATGTTCCTGCACTTACGCCCCTTCTGGACTTCGGTGTCCGCAAGGTTTCCGTATGTACATACCAGGCGATCTCCGGTGCAGGCAAGACTTTCGCTGACTGGCCCGAGATGGAGCACAACATCATCCCTTATATAGGCGGTGAAGAGGAGAAGAGTGAGAAAGAGCCCCTCAAGGTCTGGGGTGAACTTGCAGGCGACCATATCGAACTTGCAAAGGATACGATCATTTCAGCCCAGTGCTACCGCGTTCCCGTTCAGGAAGGCCATACGGCAGCTGTAAGCGTTTCTTTCGAGAAGAAACCTTCTATTGACGAGATCCTTGAGCGTTGGAATTCCTTCGTCAGCCCTGCGGTTGAACTCGGCCTGCCTTCGGCTCCTGCCAAGTTCCTGCGTTATCTTGAAGAGGATAACCGTCCTCAGCCCAAGCTTGACGCAATGTACGAGAACGGAATGGGCGTTTCGATCTCCAGACTCCGTGAGGACAACCTGTTTGATTATAAGTTCTGCTGTCTGTCCCACAATACGCTGAGAGGCGCAGCAGGCGGCGGCGTTCTTACGGCAGAACTCCTGACGGCTAAAGGATATCTTACGGCTAAGTAATAGTAATTGATGTTTTGACCCTTGGAGGCTGTCTCAAATGAGGCAGCCTTTTCGCATATTTATAATGTTGAAAAATACCTCTTGACTATAAGAGAAGATATTTATATACTAATCAAGCGCAAAAAATCGCACTTGTAGTGTTGACGTGGGCCTTTAGCTCAGTTGGTCAGAGCTCCCGGCTCATAACCGGTCGGTCCCGGGTTCGAGTCCCTGAAGGCCCACCACTTACACTACCTCATATATGGGAGAGTTCCCGAGCGGCCAAAGGGAACAGACTGTAAATCTGTCGTCAGTGACTTCGGTGGTTCGAATCCACCCTCTCCCACCAAGAAGGTTGTCTCTTAAGAGGCAACCTTTTTTGATATTTTGATCCTTTGGGATAAAATAGACTGGACGGAGGATAAGAATATGGAAATAAGCAAGAAAACTCTTAAAGTAATGGCAGGGGTCTTGGCCCTGTTCATGTTCATCATACTGATCCTGCTCGTAAAGACAGTTGATGTTGCTGCCATAGGCCCGCAGGGAACCTCTATCGGTTTGTCCGCAATGAATAAGTCGTTTAATGATCTTACCGGTACAAATATGTTCTGGTACTATCTTACACAGGTTATGGGTATTGTTGCGATACTGATCGTTGTCCTGTTTGCCGCAGTTGGTGTTCTCCAGCTTATTAAGCGCAGGGATATCCGCAAGGTAGACCAGTGCATAATCGCAGCAGGCTGTCTTTATGCGGTGATGTTCTTTTTCTATATCCTTTTCGAGAAAGTCATCATTAACTACAGACCGGTCGTAATGCCGGATGAGGCCGCGCCCGAGGCATCATTTCCTTCATCCCATACGATGCTCGTCTGCGTTGTCCTGGGGAGCGTATTTGCTCTCCTGCCGCAGTATATCGATGACAGGCATTCCGGCAAGATAATCAAGGGCGTATGTATCGCATTGATGGCATTGACCGTATTCGGAAGGCTCGTATGCGGCGTTCACTGGATCACTGACATTATCGGCGGTGTACTGCTGAGCGCTGCACTTCTCGCTTTCTTCTATTCTTTTATGAAGCCGAGGCGTGTTAGCCGGACTGTAGTTTGAAGCATGTCAAATCGTTTCTATTGTTATGATTTAGTTAATGATATTGATTCCGTATCGCCGGGATTTTAAGTTTTATCAACAATAATTTGTGATAATTCTCGAAAATCCTGCGACTCGCTATTTTTATCCGATTTATCAACATGTTTTTGCAACGTGTAATCTGCTTGTAACACAAAGTCTCAGTTTTCTTTGTTCGTATTGATTTGTGCCTCTCTATGAGTGTATTGTATCTTCACAGAGAGGAGGTAACGAATATGGCTTTTTTATCTGAAGATCATGGCCGGATAAGGATTAAATTCCTTCAACAGCAATTGAAACATCTGCCGGCCGGTAAGATTACTGTTAAGAAATGTCGAGGTAAAGACTACGATGTTGTCTATATCAGTTCGTTCGCGGAACATCCTCAATTTGCAGGTTGTTATTTCAGTCTTAATAAAGAACCTGGGATTAGCTTATCTAGGCTTATCCGACAATATAATGAAATTACTAACGAAATAGGTGAGTTACAGGGAAAGATAAAAGACAGAAACGATATCTGCCGGATCTCTTCTGTTAACAAACGCCGTAATGAACCACAGCCGATGGGAAAAGACTTTTTTGAAGATTTGAAGAAAAAGCAAGATACAAATACTTTTCCCAAGCCGCCTGATGCGATTGAGCACAACGGTATCCTTTTAAGGACCAAGGGCGAGAAAATCCTGGCCGAGCATTTTGACAGACTTGGATTGGAATATGTATATGAGCCCGGGTTTCTAATCGACGGACATGAATATATTTATCCTGATTTTGCGATATATCTTCCTGAGATCGATAAAGTCTTCTTTCTGGAATATATGGGTGCGCTGGGCAGGAATAATTATCTATATAAAGCGGGGGAACGTTTCAAGATGTATCTATCATATGGATATGTTCCCGGGAGAGATATCATATATATATGTGAAAATGATATCAACAGACTGGATATGGAAACCGTTGACAGCATGATCGCATCACTTGTGATCGCTAATACTGAAGCTGCTTAATATATTTATGCCAACAAAAAACTCCGGATCAACTTATCCGGAGTACTTTGTGATATGAGTTTATCTTTCTTCGATCGGTACGTAAACCTGTCTTTCCTGAACGCTCTTGTAAGCCGGTCGTATGATCTTGCCGTTGTTGACAAGTTCTTCGATCCTGTGGGCTGACCAGCCGGAGATCCTGGCGATGGCGAACAGGGGAGTGAAGAGTTCCACGGGAAGGCCGAGCATGTTATAAACGAAGCCGCTGTAGAAGTCTATGTTGGCCGAGACGCCTTTATAGATCTTGCGCTCCTTGGCGATGAGATCTGCAGATATCTCTTCGACCTTCTTGTAGAATTTATATTCTTCGAAACGGCCTTTTTCCTTGGAAAGCTTTTCGACGTAGGTCTTAAAGATCTGAGCTCTCGGATCGGAGATCGAATAGACAGCGTGTCCCATACCGTAGATGAGGCCGGTCTTGTCGAATGCTTCCTTGTGGAGGATCTTATCGAGATATGCCGTTATCTCTTCGTCGTCGGTCTTATCTGAAATGTTGCGCTTCAGGTCGGCAAACATATTCATTACTTTGATGTTGGCGCCTCCGTGGCGGGGCCCCTTAAGAGAACAGAGGGATGCCGCTACGGAAGAATAGGTATCCGTACCGGAACTCGTTACGACGTGTGTAGTGAATGTAGAGTTGTTGCCGCCGCCGTGTTCTGCGTGGAGCATGAGCGAGATGTCTAAGATCTCGGCTTCGAGGGCGGTAAACTTGTTATCGGCTCTGAGTATATAAAGTATGTTCTCAGCTGTTGACATGTTAGGCTGAGGACGGTGGATCATGAGGGAACCCTTGTCCTTATAGTATCTCTTTGCATGGTAGCTGTGCACTGCCATTACCGGGAAATTGGCGATTAGCTCGAGCGACTGTCTCAAAACATTGGGGATGCTGAGATCGTTGGGGTTGGTATCGTAAGCGCAAAGGTTAAGAACACACCTTGCGAGATTGTTCATCAGGTCATCTGAAGGCTTTTGCATTATAACGTCCCTGAAGAAATTCTTAGGCATCTTTATGCGCATCTCTGCAAGGATCCTTGTAAAATCATCAAGCTGTTCGGTAGTGGGGAGTTTTCCGAAGAGCAGGAGATAAGTTGCTTCTTCAAATCCGAAGGGAGGACGGTTGGCGCGGCCGGCGATAAGGTCATGGATGTTGATCCCTCTGTAGAATAGCTCTCCTTCCATGGGGACGGTCTTTCCGTCAACTGTCTTACTTGCGTTGATCTCTGATATTTCCGTAAGACCTGTCAGGACACCTTTGCCGTTAAGGTCTCTTAAGCCTCTTTTGACATCGTGCTTTGCATATAATTCGGGATCGATGCTGTTTTTCATGCATATAGAAGCAAGCTGCTCGATCTCGGGAGTAACTTTTGAATATGTATTCTGAACCGCCATGATACCACCTCTTTCCCCAAATAAAAAAAATCTATTGTATTATAACAGGGAAAAAAGTGATTATCAAATTTATAAAGGGTTTAATTGTCTTTATCAGATAAGGAAACCGCCGTTTACGCCCAATATCTGTCCCGTAATGTAAGAAGATCCATCAGATGCAAGAAAATAAGCAGCTTTCGCGATGTCTTCAGGCGTTCCGAGACGGCCTGCGGGAGTATCATTTATCAACTGTTCCTTGTCCTCGTCTGAGAAACAGGACATCATATCGGTGTCGATGACTCCGGGAGATATGGCATTGACCCTGATGCCTGAAGGACCCAGTTCTTTTGCGAGCGACTTAACATAGGCATCGACAGCGCCTTTACTTGCTGAATACAGGGCTTCGCATGAAGCGCCGGTCTGTCCCCACATCGACGATATTGCAATGATCGAACCTTTGTGAGCGGAGATCATTGAAGGGACAACAAGCTTTACGAGATTATAGAAGCCTCCGAAATTAGTATCCATGACATTCCTGTAATCATCGAGATCCATATCCTGAACCAGGCCTTTTAAAGAAATGCCGGCACAGGAGATAAGGCAGTCGCATGCAGGGATCTTATCTTTAAGATCCATGACCTGCGCGTAATCTGAAACATCACATTTGATCGGAGTGATGTTATCTCCCGTGACAAGTGCTTCGTGTCTGTAAAGATAGGTGACATTCCAGCCGGATCCGGCAAAAAGCCTGACCGTCGCAGCGCCGATGCCTCTTGATCCTCCCGATATCAGAAGTTTGTTCATAAATGGTCCTTTACAATAACTTGATTGATTTTCGGAAACAATTAATTATAATCTATTTGTGATCACAAAAGAAAGGATTTGCGTTTAAGTGGATAAGAAAGAAACGGAAATAAATGAGGAAAACATCGTTGAGGAGGCACTGGATCCCGTTGAGACGGAAGCTGCCGGCAACGATGCAGAAACAGTCTCAGATGAGGAACTTGACGCATCTGCTATCGTAGATTCTGTCTGGGAAGACGACCAGGTCAGCGGAACTTCAGATATCGCTGATGAGGCTGACGTGGAGGAGGCGACGGAGAAACGCTCTTCCAAGCCCATGAAGCGCAGGAAGACATATGATCTGTCCGAATATGAAGGAAAAGAGATCCCTGATGATGTGTTCAGGAAACTTCCTTTCTCCGAAAAGCTGAAGCATGATCTGGTGCTGCCTTTGTGCCTTGCCCTGATCGTTTTTATCTTCGCGGGAGCAATGCTTTATTATTTTATGTCCGCACCGTCTGTCAAGACATTCGGATATACTTATGATGAATTCCTTAACAGATTCTATGCAAGCGAGACCTATGAAGGATATCTGTCGGCATGGGGACTTAAGGTTGATAAAACAAATTATACTCTTAACGGTTTTATACCCGACACATCCGACAATTCTGAGATAGTCAATGATGTCAAGCTCCATGACCTGTCAAAGATCCGTAATGATATAGGCCTTAAGACTTTCTCATCTGAGATAACAAATGCGCGTGACTGTCAGATCCTTGGAGCGGTACGTAATTCCGATGACAAATTGGTATATATCAGGTTCCTTGCTAATTATGATGATGTATCGACTAATCCCGCCTTCATAACGTATTTTTACACGACTGTATTTGAGACGGTGTTCGATGATATGAGCTTTGTTGATGCAAGCATGATCGTAAATGATACGCTGAAACAGTTTACCGGCGGCGACACCGGCTATATCATTAAAGACGATTATGCTTTCAGGCTAATGCTCGGTAAATACGAGGGAACGGTATATGTTGCTCTCGACATAACGCCAAAGGAAAATGCGGTTGCCTGAGATCAGGAATTTCTTTGATTAAGTCAAAAGGGGATGTCTCAAAAGTGATCAGTTCGCAAAGAGGCATCCCCTTTGTTTACACATCATTGCCGCATTCCGGGGGTGCAGGGGGAACACAGATCGGACATAATAAGACCGTTAGGTAGTGTAAGTTTTCGAAACCATATATCACCTTCTTGAATTTAACCCTGTAATATCCGGGTTTTATCATAAAAGAAGGTGAAAATGACAAATCGGGGGAATTAAATATGTTGGAAAAAATAATTGGATCGAAGGAAAAGATCATCGCTTGTGTCCTGGCAATGACGGTTATGCTGCAGGCATCAGCATGCAATATCAAGGGGGGACATCTTCAGAACGATGAGACCAAATACGAGACTTCTGTCAGCGAGACCTCCGCTCCGCCTGTGATTACTTCTGAAACTACGACAGAATCCACAACGGAGACAACTACAGAGACAACAGTACCGGAGCCCCAGGACGTGACAGGTATTTATCTTATGATGTATAAGAACCCCAGGGGAGATGATTTCCCCTCCGGCGTCCGTATGGAACTCCTTCGTGAAGATGATAATATAGCTGTTTTATTCCAGGCGCTTTACATCGCAGAAGGCAGTTATTCTTTATCATATGTGGTTGATCCCATAGGACCTTATGTTGTTGCTGCCCGAAAAGACGGGAACCTGATCACTTGTGAACGGGAAGGTGAGAAGGATACATTTAAGGTTATAACTGACGGCAAGACTGCGGATGTTACTTTCAGCATTTATGGCGTCTCTGACGAATCCGGTCCTGTACAGTTCTCAGGACACTACGAAAGAATATATATCGAAGAGCCTAAGAGTGATGAGGTCCCTGCGGCAACTAACGATCCTGCAACACCGGGCGGCGCCATAGACTCCGTAATCGCAACAGAAGCCAGAAAGCAGCTTGGCCTTCCGGAAGGAGAGGTCCTGACGGCTGAGAATTTGAAGAATGTTTATGCACTGGATCTGGTATATGCTCCGTCTCTGAACGGCATAGAATTTTTTACGAATCTTTCCAGGATCTCTATCCAGTTATCCTGCATCAAGGATATCTCACCACTTGCAGATCTTGTGAAACTGAGGGAGATTTACATCAGCGACAGTCCTGTAGATACCATTCCGGATCTGTCACGATGCAAGGATCTAAAAAATCTTACTATAGCGATGTGCGACATCACTGACTTAACTCCTGTTACAACTATAAGCTCATTAAAGGAGCTCAATATGGGAGGCAACAAGATAACAAGTGTTGCACCTATCAAAGATATGGATTCCCTGGAGATCCTTAATATAGCTGACAATCCGATAACCGATTGGGAGCTTATCAAGGACAATAAGGCCCTTACTTCCGCGATGGAAACAGACTATGACCTGGTCCTTAAGGTTCTCAACAAAGCCCGTTCGTTAGTAAATAAGACAATAACAGATGATATGAGTGACCTGGATAAGGAGATCGCGATCTATAAGATGATCCATAAGATCGCAGATCAGGGATATCCTGAAAGAAAAAAGAATGCATTTGCCTATTCTGTACTGATGGAAGGCGAGGGTATCTGTATTGACTTTGCGGAAGCAGTATCACTTCTTATGACTCTGGCCGGGCTTGAATGCTGGATGACAGGGTCTTCAACTCATGAATGGAATGTTATTAAGATAGACGGTAAATACTATGAGATCGACTGTATGTGGGATGATTATTTACCGGTCCTGAATTGGAAATACTTTAATCTCAGCCGCGGACGCATGGATGAAGTGCCTGAACATCACGTTAAATGGCCTCACTACACTACTGAACCCTGTTCCATGCCCGCTCTTCAATACCTCAGGCAGCTTAATATCGTCAGTGAGATACCATGATGAGCACACGACAGATCAAATAAACAGGGGATGTCTCAAGAGTGATCAGATCACAAAGAGGCATCCCCTTATGTTATTAACTGGCAGGGGAGACACGATTCGAACGCGCAACCGGCGGTTTTGGAGACCGCTGCTCTACCGTTGAGCCACTCCCCTGTAACGACAAAAGGTAGTTTATCGAATGGTTTGCACTCTGTCAAGTGGAATGTTAATATTATGCTTATCTTATATTATTTTAAATAGAGGTGAAAAGTTATGAAGTTTACCGTAATCGGCACCGGAAATATGGGGAAGGCGCTTATCAACGGCTTTTTGACATCGGGGATGATCAGGCCGGAGGAACTTTGTGTATTTGATATCAGAAAAGAGGCAGCCGACAGCGTGGCATCTGATTACGGATGCACTTCTACAGATGATGTGAAGAGCGCTGTTGAAGGTGCGGATTATGTTTTGATGGCCGTCAAGCCCCAGCACTTCGATAATGCGCTTGGAGGGCTGATGCCTTATGTTAAGGCTGATGCGGTCATAATCTCCATCGCTGCAGCTGTAAATATAGCAAGGATCGAGAAGATCGCAGGATCAGACCGCAAGATATTGAGAGTTATGCCCAATACGCCTGCCCAGGTTGCATCAGGCGTATCAGCTGTAGTTCCTGTGAGGATCGAAGGAGAGCAGAAAGAGTTCCTTATTAAGCTTTTCGAGACCTGCGGCATCGTAGTCGAGTGTGATGAGAAGACATTGGATGTCATAGGCTGTGTATCCGGAACGGGTCCCGCTTATGTTATGCTCTTCATCGAAGCGATGGCTGATGCGGCTGTCAAGCTCGGTGTTACAAGGGCTGATGCTCTGAAGATAGCTGAAGCTACTGTAATGGGCTCAGGCAAGCTCGCTTTCGAGACAGGGATCCATCCCGCAGTCCTTAAAGACATGGTATGTTCTCCTGCAGGCACGACCATCGCCGGCGTAGCCGCTCTTGAAGAGAACGGATTCCGCGATGCTGTTATCAAATCGGTTGAAGCCGCCTATAACAGAACGGTCGAACTTGCAACAGGAAAGTAAAGAATGTCCGAACTTACAAATGTTACAATATACACTGACGGAGCATGCTCAGGAAATCCCGGTCCCGGCGGCTGGGGCTGCATCCTTATTGCCGGCAAGGTCGAAAAGGAGATGAGCGGCGGCGCCGCATTAACGACCAACAACCGCATGGAACTCATGGCTGTCATTCAGGGCCTTACCGCTCTGACGCGTCCCTGCAAAGTGACCGTTTACAGTGACAGCGCTTATGTTGTCAATGCTTTCGAACAGCATTGGTTAGACAACTGGATCCGTAACGGCTGGGTCAACAGCGCCAAAGCTGAAGTTGCCAATAAGGACCTGTGGCAGGAACTGCTGAGACTTTGCGGGATCCATAAGATCGAATTCGTAAAGGTAAAGGGGCATGCCGACAATGAATATAACAACCGTTGTGATGCTTTGGCGGTAAAAGCGGCGGCTAAGTATAAGTAAAGCAGGTGTAGCAGCTTTTTATGGGCAGATGCGATTGCAAAGACGATAATCTTGCTGAAGTGACCTTAAGTTCCGAGACTATCTATTCGGGACGTGTTTTCGATTGCGAATTAAGGCAGGTCGAACTTCCTGACGGCAACAAAGCTCCCAGGGAAGTCATCGTTCACAGCGGCGGAGCATGCGTTCTTCCCGTTGATGACGAGCTTAACTGCTATATGGTCAAGCAGTACCGCATCGCCGTAGATAAGATCTATCTTGAAGCTCCTGCGGGCAGGATCGAAAAGGGTGAGACCCCGGCTGAATGCGTTGCAAGGGAACTTACCGAGGAGACCGGCTATACGGCTTCCGTTATCGAACCTGTCGGTTCTGCGGCTGCAACTCCCGGATATTGTTCGGAGATCATATATCTGTTTATTGCAAGGGGACTTGAATATAAAGGGACCAACCCGGATTCCGGCGAGTTCTTATCGCTCCATAAGGTCCCTTTGAAGGAACTTGTCGATATGGCTGACGCAGGTCAGATCGAAGACGCAAAGACACAGGTGCTTATCTATAAGGCTGCAAGGAGGCTTCTCATTGGAACAGAACGATAACAGAAGAGAAGCCGCGGGCATCGTATTGTTTTTCCTTGCGCTTGCGCTGATACTGATGTTCTACCTGCCTGACGGGATCACGGGTGTTGCCGGAAACACGGTAAGAGAGCTTGGGTTCGGTCTTATTGGCAGCGCTGCCAATCTGATTCCGGCTTTTATTCTGTATGCTGCGATCGATTTCTTTTTCGAAAAGCGCAAGGGCGTGGCAAAGTTCCGTGTCCTTACTGTCATCGTGATCATATTTGCCGTATCCGCATTCCTTGCTGCCGTTACGATGGATTTTGACCATTTCCGCACTCTTGCGGTCAACGACAGGGGAGACCGTACGGCTACTGCTGCTATTTCTCTTCTTTGGCAGTCGGGCGTTGACGGCTCGCTCATTCAGAAGACAGCTGATTCATTTGTCCTTCCCGGCGGAGTCATAGGCGGCATGATCGCTCTCGGCCTTTATACTGCAGTGGGCAAGGTCCTGACCTGCCTCACGCTCGCTCTGTTCTTTATCCTTCAGGTCGTTCTTGTCTTCAGAGTTTCATTAAAGAAGACGGCCAAGAAAACAGCTGATGCCATCGGAAACGCTGTATCCCGTAAACGCGCTGAAGCAGTCAGACATTACAGCAACGGTCAGGGTGCGACTGTTTACAGCGGTGCTGATCAAAGATCTTACAAGTATGCTCCTGATGATACTGTCAGCAGGGCAGTCGGGTATTCAAGCCGGGGCGCATCCATGAGACGCAATGCGCGCAAGGATCCTTTCCAGCCTGCGATCCCTGTCGACAGCAAGACCGGATTTATCGATGTAACAGATCCTGCATTTGGTGTCAGAAAGCAGGAAGACGGCATCTTGAACTATGAAAACAGAGCAGTCGATACTACCCAGGAACACCCGGAAGCGGATTTCACATATACCGCAATGCCAAAGAACGCTCCCTTGCACAGGCCTTCTGAGATGAAGAGGCCTTCATTCCTTCCTGAGAAAAAGGAACAGGATTTCATCGATCTTACACCTGTTGTCGAAGATATGCCTTTCGGCGGCACGGTTGTTGAAGATACTTCATCTGCTGATGAACTGTACGAGATTACCGATGACGCACCTTCCGTATCTGATTACAGGTCAACGGAAAGAGGCAGCGTCCGTACTCCCGTTATGCCCGGGACGGAGCCTTTGAGGAAAAGTACTTCCGGCAGGACGGCCGCATCGGATGACGGTGCGATCCCCGTAAACAGAAATACCGATATCAAGGGATTTTCCAATACTGAAGGAAGGATCATCGAAGGAGCCGGAGACAGGAGCGCCAAGAGCAATTCCGGTCTTTCCTATAATCAGCGTACACCCGTAAGGCGCAGAAAAGGCGCATTCGCACCTGCTCCCACGACAAAACTCGAGCCCGATTCGGTTAAGACGACCGCCAAGGAATCCAATGCCCAGCTTCAGATGAAGGCAAGAAAACTCGAAGAAGCTTTGAGGAGCTTCGGTATAGAGTCCAAGGTCGTTGATATCACTTACGGACCTTCTATTACGAGATTCGAACTTACCATTGCGACCGGCACAAAGGTCAGCAGGGTAGTAAATCTCCAGGAAGACATCAAGCTTGCAATGGCAGCCGTATCTGTTCGTATCGAGGCTCCAATACCCGGTAAGAGCGCTATCGGAATAGAGATCCCTAACGATAAATCATCTGTCGTTCATCTGCGCGGTCTCCTCGAGACCCCTGAATTCAAGAAATCCTCACCGCTTACCGTTGCCCTCGGCCGCGACATTCCCGGCAAGCCCATCTATTGCGATCTTGCCAAGATGCCGCATCTTCTTATCGCAGGTTCCACCGGATCCGGTAAGTCTGTCTGTATCAATTCCATCCTGACCAGCATCCTCTGTCATGCGACGCCTGACCAGGTAAGGATGATTATGATCGACCCTAAGGTCGTTGAATTGGCGGTATATAACGGCATCCCGCATCTTTATATGCCTGTCGTTACCAAGGCAAAGGAAGCAGCTGCCACGCTGGCCTGGGCGGTCGCCGAGATGAACAGGAGATATGCTCTTTTCGCTGAGAACTCCGTAAGGGATATCGCAGGATACAATGAATTCCTTACTTATAACGGCGAAAAGCCTCTGCCTCTGGTCCTCATAGTCATCGATGAGCTTGCCGATCTCATGACGGTTGCAGCCAAGGAAGTAGAAGACCATATCGCAAGGCTTGCTGCTATGGCAAGAGCCGCCGGCCTTCACCTTGTTATCGCTACCCAGCGTCCTTCAGTCGATGTCATTACAGGTGTCATCAAGTCGAATGTTCCTTCCAGGATCGCTTTCGCTGTATCATCCGGCGTCGACAGCCGTACGATACTTGATTCTGTCGGAGCCGAGAAACTCCTGGGTAAAGGCGATATGCTCTATGCGCCTCTTTCCGCGCCCAAGCCTGTCAGAGGCCAGGGAGCCTTCCTTAAAGATGCTGAGGTTGAAGCGATCGTTGAATATCTGAAACAGAATTACGGTCCTGACTACGACCAGGCTATCATCGATTCCGTTGCCAACGGCACTGCCGGCGGCAATGCTGATGCTTCATCGGGCGGCGATGATTCCGACGGCGATGATCTTTTCGAGAAGGCCGTGGAAGTCGTACTTGAGTATGGTTCCGCCAGCGTATCGATCCTCCAGAGAAGGCTCGGAGTAGGCTATCCGAGAGCCGCACGTCTTATCGATGTCCTTGAGAGGAAACATATTATAGGACCTTTCGAAGGAAGCAAACCGCGAAAAGTACTCATTACCCAGACAGACTGGCTCGAGATGCAGTCGAAAGGAGAAGGCTGATGACAGAAGTCGAGACTTGTGTCTATGAGCTTATTGACTGCTTAAAAGCCCGTGATCTAACGCTTGCGTTCGCCGAGAGCCTTACGGGCGGCCTTATCTCGGCATCAGTCGTTGCAGTTCCCGGTGTGTCATCCTTTTTCAATGGCGCAATTGTGTCATATTCGAATGAAGTTAAGATAAACACATTGAAAGTTCCCTCTGATGTGATATCATCAGTCGGTGCGGTGTCCAAAGAGTGCGCCGAATATATGGCCAGGGGAGTGGCCGGGGTACTTGATTCCGATGTCGGAGTATCCGCTACCGGTATAGCCGGTCCGGACGGGGGTTCAGCTGCCAAGCCCGTCGGAACAGTGTTTATCAGTGCATACTGTAACGGCAGGATCAAGACCGAAAGATTTGTATTTGAAGGAGACAGGCTTAAGATCAGAGAGCAAAGTGTTGTTGAAGCTCTTAAGCTTGCGAAGGAAATAGCGGTAAATGGATAAGACTCAGGAATCTCACAGCAGAAAGAAGAGTATGATCATCGCCACGATCCTGATGATGATGGGACTGCTACTGTCAAAAGGATCAGGCTTTCTGCGTGACATAATCGTCGGGATCAAGTTCGACGAAGTCTATAGAGATGCTTATACTCTGGCATTCACCATACCCGATCTTTTCTATAATCTCCTCGTCGGCGGAGCGATCTTCTCATCTGTAGCTCCTTACATGTCAGGTTCTCTCGCTGTCAATGAAGAGAAGAGGGGCGTAAGGACCGTATCGATCTTCATATCCGTTATCTCGGTCGTGATGCTTGTTGTATGTACTCTCGGCGTCATCTTTTCGGATCAGATATACAGTGTCTACAACCTCTTTTTGCAAGACAAGGATAAGATCAATCCCGAAAAGCTCGCTTTGGCGGCAAATGCTTCCAAATTCCTTTTCCCTCAGATATTCTTCATAATGCTCGCCGCTTTATCGAGCGGTATCCTCAATGCATATAAGAAATTCTCGTCAACGGCTTTTGCCCCGACCGTATACAATATCTGCGTTCTCCTTTCAATAATGTTCCTTGCCGGAAATACACAGGGAGACCTTATGCATACCACGGCCGGCGTCCTCGTATCGGCGTTTATCTATTTTATGTTCCTTTATATATTGGGATTCGGTACATTAAAGAAGTTCCGGTTTAAGTTTGAGCCGAAGGACAAGGAATTCCGCTTCCTCCTGAAACGTGCCCTGCCTATCATGTTCTCGGCATCCATCGTTCAGCTCAATGTCGTCATTCTCAATATGTTTACCGGAAGGTTCGGCAACATAATCTTCCTGTTCAGGAACGCCAATACTATCTGGCAGATCCCTTACGGCATCTTCGCCGTAAGTATCGGAACCGTCATGACACCCCACCTTGCCGGCTTGTATGAATCGAAGAAATACGGGGAATGCAGGGATATGCTCACGACAAGCATCAAGAACATTCTCTTCCTGACGATCCCTTCTGCCGGAATGATATTCATCATGAGCGAAAATGTCGTATCTGCGATCTACCAATGGGGTTCCAGATATACCGATGCTAACGTTGCCGATGCTGCCGTTTTGCTGCGTTTTCTTGTTCTTCCCATCATCACGCAGTCGATCGTTCACGTCATGAACCATGCTTTCTATGCGATAGGGAAGACCAAAGTGCCCCTTGTTGCCGGCGTGGCAGGTCTTATAACCAATCCCTTGCTCTGCTATATCCTCATCAATAAGAATTTCGGACTTAAATCACTTTCCATTGCTTATTCCGTAAGCAGCATGGTACAAATGGTCATCCTAATTATCCTTTACATGCGCAATAAGGATATCAAACCCCGTAATATCGTTAAGTTTGTTTTGAAATCAGCGGCATGTCTGGTCGTAATGTGCGTTGTTCTTGTCCTTATCGAATATTTCATGCGCTTCGGTCCCGGAAAAGTGAAAGCACTCTTAAGCCTCGGTATCAGAGGTGTTGTATGCGTGATCGTATATTTCGGAATGGCGATCATATTGAGGATGGAAGAAGCCAAATTCTGGATGGACCGTTTTATCAACAAGCTCAAGCCGAAGAAGAAACAGTAAGCTTTTGTCCCATTAATATCCCTCAAATCGAAAACAACTTATCTGACCCGAATTTGTAAGATAATTTGTGTTGACAAATGATATTCATATTTATAGAATGGATTCAGAAATAAGAACGAATGTTCGCGACTTGGAGGAAGATATTATGGCTAAGAGTAAGAATGCTACCAAGAATGAAGTAAGATCAGTTCCCGCTAACGATTCAGATGAGAGGAAGAAGGCTCTAGATGCCGCTCTCGCACAGATAGAGAAACAGTTTGGCCAGGGTGCCGTCATGAGGATGGGCGACCGTGCTTCCATTGAGATCGAAGCTATCCCGACAGGAGCGCTCACGCTTGATATGGCTCTTGGCATCGGCGGTCTTCCCAGAGGAAGGATCATTGAGATATTCGGACCTGAATCCTCCGGTAAGACGACTGTTGCCCTTCATTGTGTTGCCGAGGCTCAGAAGAACGGCGGCACATGTGCATTTATCGATGCAGAGCATGCTCTCGATGCTGTTTATGCTGGTAACATCGGCGTTGATGTTGATAACCTTATCCTTTCGCAGCCTGATACAGGTGAGCAGGCGCTTGAGATCTGTGAGACCCTCGTCAGATCCGGCTGTATCGATGTTATCGTTGTCGACTCTGTTGCAGCTTTGGTTCCCAGAGCTGAGATCGAAGGCGAGATGGGTGATTCCCACGTCGGCCTTCAGGCAAGGCTCATGAGCCAGGCTTTAAGAAAGCTCGCTCCTGTCGTTGCTAAGTCCAATACTGTATGTATCTTCATTAACCAGCTCCGTGAGAAGGTCGGAGTCATGTTCGGTAATCCCGAGACTACTCCGGGCGGCAGAGCTCTCAAGTTCTATGCATCCGTAAGACTTGATGTCAGACGTATCGAAGCATTGAAGAACGGTACAGATGTCGTTGGCAACCATACCAGAGTCAAGGTTGTTAAGAATAAGGTGGCTCCGCCTTTCAAGGAAGCAGAGTTCGATATCATGTATGGTCAGGGGATCTCTGCAGAGAGCTGTATCATTGATCTTGCAGTAGAGAACAACATCATGGTCAAGAGCGGATCCTGGTTCTCATATAAGGGTAACAAGATCGGCCAGGGCAAGGATAATACCAGGATCTACCTGATCGAGCATCCCGAAGTCAAAGCAGAGATCGAAGAACTGATCCGTGAATCATATATGCCCGCAGACGGTGAAGACCTTCCCGCATCCAATGCTTCTGATGATATCGAAGAGTTAGAAGACGATTTTGATGCAGAAGATATTCTCGGCATCGATGAGTAATCTTCATGATCATCTATAATGGAACTGACAACAGTCCGGATCCTTACAGCCAGCAGGTTGATGAAGCTGTAAGTTGTGCTATAAGACATATTGGAATAGCAACTTATTCATCAGGGAAGATCAAGGCTTTCCTGATGAATAAAGGCTTTTCTGATAATGTGGCCGAAGATGCCGTTGCCGAACTTATCAGCAGACAATATATTGACGATACTAAGGCTGCAGGCAAGGTTTTAAGATACCGCACAGGCAAGAAGCAGGAAAGCAGAGCTTATATTTTCAAACGACTCATTGAAGCCGGCATTTCCGAAGATACTGCTGAAATTATATGTGAAGAGCTTGCTTCTGACAAAGAGACCTGTGTTATGTTATTTGAGTCGCTTGATATAGCCGGTGATCCCTCGGATCATAGAGATGAGTATATTTCCGTTGCTTCAAGACGGGGATATTCTTATGAGCAGGCTTCATCAGCTTTTGATGAATTCTTAAGCTGATCTGTATCTTTTTATAATATGTGTCCTTTCTGAATGTTGTGCTATAATCAGCGCGTATGAATAATTCAGATACCAAAATTTCATTAATAGCTTTAGGCTGCTCCAAAAACCTTGTTGACGCTGAATGCATGTCAAAACTGCTTTCGGAGCACGGCTATACTATTGTCCCTGATTTTCACGATGCCGAGATCGTAGTTATAAACACCTGCGGTTTTATCGAATCTGCCAAGACCGAAGCCATAAATACGATACTTGAAGTGGCCGACGAGAAGGTTCCTTCAGGCAATGTCAAGTTTATTGTAGTTACCGGCTGTCTTGCCCAGCGCTATCCCGAAGATATAAAGAAAGATCTTCCTGAGGTTGATGCCGTTTTGGGTACGGCGCATTACCAGGATATCTGTGACTGTATCGATATGCTTTACGGAACTGAAGGTCCTGCTTTTGATTCTGCTTCAAATACGACAGGTGTAGGCGGTCTGGCTCATCTCATGAATGACAGAGCCATTTCGACAACGGGATATGCCTGGCTTAAGATAGGTGAAGGCTGCCTAAACAGGTGTGCTTTCTGCGCTATCCCGCTGATAAGGGGTTCGTTTGTATCAAGACCCGAAGAAGAGATCCTGGCTGAAGCCCGTGATATAGCCTCTAGAGGTTACAAGGAGATAATCCTTACAGCCCAGGATACGACCAATTACGGCATAGACCTTTATAAGAAGAGAGCTTTGCCCGGTCTGCTCCGAAAGCTTTCGGAGATCGACGGATTTGAGACGATAAGGATTATGTATGGCTATATGGACGGTATCAATGAGGAGCTTATCGATGCGATAGCCGATATTCCTAAAGTCGCTCATTATCTTGATATTCCGATTCAGCATGGCTCAGACAGGATCCTTAAGGCCATGAGGCGCCGCGATACAGCTGAGCTTATAACTACTAAGCTTGAAATGATCAGAAAGAGGATTCCCGATATCATCGTCCGTACAACCGTTATGGTCGGATTCCCCGGTGAGACTGAAGAAGACTTCGAGACTATGATATCTAACCTCAGAAAATGGCGCTTTGACAGGCTTGGATGCTTTATTTTCTCGCCTGAAGAAGGCACTGTGGCTTTTGACATGCAGGATCAGGTTCCTGAGGAGATAAAGCAGGCCAGATATGAGAAAGTCTACGAAGTCCAGAAGGAGATCACCGAAGATTCAGCGAAGAAACGTCTCGGAACTTGTGTGAAAGTGCTTATTGACTCAGTGGCAGATGACGGTATATTTTATGTCGGAAGAAGTTACGCTGAGGCGCCGGAAGATGATCCGGTGATATATGTAGCCAATTCCTCGGACTTCGATCTTGTTATCGGCGAGAGCTATGATGTAAAGCTTGTCGAAGTGTCTGATTACGATATAACGGGGGTGACAGTATGAATCTGCCCAACAGATTGTCTTTATTAAGGATCATATTGATCCCGGTAACGCTCATTTTTATGTTGCCGGTCAGAATATACGGCTTCGAGCCGGCCGGATGGAATGCTTTTGTAACCGAGCACGGCATGCTGGTCGCTGCAGTGATCTTCATTATCGCATCTCTTACGGATTTCTTTGACGGACAGATCGCCAGGCGCAGGAATCTCATAACGGACCTCGGCAAATTCCTTGATTCCCTTGCCGACAAGGTGCTTATCATAAGCATCCTGCTTGCTTTTATCGCTCTCGGCAGGATATCGGTCTGGTTTGTGTTTATCATCGTTCTCCGCGAGTTTATGGTGTCCGGCATCAGGATGATCGCATCTGCCAAGGGTGTTGTTATGGCAGCCAAGATGATCGGCAAGGTCAAGACCACCACTCAGATGATCGCTGTCATCTACCTAATGTTCGAACCTACGCTCTTGAAGATCTTCGGTTTTGACAGTCATTATCCGCTTCAGACATGTGCCATTACAATAATTGGCGACATTTTGTTTATTATCAGTGTCGTAATGACCGTAATATCAGGTCTTGACTATCTTATTAAGAATAAGAACTATCTGACGGAATGATATTTTTCGAAAATAAGTATTGACTTTTTATCAATGTTTCGTTAAAAGTAGTTTGTTGATTGAATTTAACAATCCAATATGGAGGTAGGAAATTATGACAAATGATGAATTATTTGACACTATCAAGGGTATGATCGTTGATCAGCTTGGGGTAGATGAGGATGTTATTAAGGAAGATTCCTCTTTCATCGACGATCTGAATGCTGATTCTCTTGATATGGTCGAGCTTGTTATGGCTATGGAAGAAGAGTTTGATATCGAGATCCCTGATGATGTCGCTGAGAAAGTTGTTACTGTAAAGGATGCAGTTAATTACATTGCAGGTCTGACACAGAACTGATCTTCAAACTATGAAAATATAACGGGCTGCCTCAATAGTGATACTATTCACATTTGGGGCAGTTCTTTTTCGGTAAAGTTTCAAATGATCCTTTCAGGGGGACAAAAATATGGACTATTCCCGATTTGAGGAGAAATTGGGCTACAAATTCAAAGACGTCTCTTTGCTGGAAACGGCATTCACCCATACGACTTATGTTTTCGAGAATGGCGGAGAGCATTACGAGTCAAATCAGCGTCTGGAATTTATCGGCGATGCGATCCTTGACGTTGCAGTCGGCAGGATCCTCTACGATATGAAGCCCATGGCGGGTGAAGGCTATCTTACCAAGATGCGCGCTACCGCAGTGTGCGAGCAGTCTTTCGCCGAGGTTGCAAGGGAACTTGAGCTCGGCAAGTATCTGAAGCTTGGTAAAGGTGAGGCACAGAGCGGGGGAGCTGATAAGGCATCCTCTCTGGCAGACTGTTTTGAGTCTGTTGTGGCAGCTGTGTATTTTGACGGCGGTTTTGATGCTGCATTCGATGTAGTCACAAAAAATCTTACCGAGACAATCCGAAAAGCTGTAAACGGTGAGATTTTTCTTGATTACAAGAGCAGACTTCTTGAGATCGCACAGATGAAGGGCAACCAGCACGAGATCAGTTTCAAGATCATTGACGAGCGTGGTCCTGCCCATAATCTTGAATTTGAATGTGCGGTCTATGCCGACGAGGTCTTTCTTGCCAAAGCTTGCGGCCACAGCAAAAAGGAAGCTGAACAGCTTTGCGCAAAGGCTGCCATCGACAAATATAATGAGCTCTTTCACGGCTGAATAACACCCGCAGCACGATCTGCTATTTGTGTTATAATATGTCGATCATATCTACAGGTAGAATATTTACTTAATGTATCTTAAGAAACTCGAACTTCAGGGGTTTAAGTCTTTCCCCGAACATACGGTCATCGAATTCGGCCCCGGCATGACTGCCGTGGTCGGTCCTAACGGCAGCGGTAAATCCAATATTACCGATGCTGTCCGCTGGGTTCTTGGAGAGATGAGCATCAAGACCCTTCGAGGCGGGAAGATGGAGGATGTCATCTTCAACGGCACTTCCGCTCGAAAAGCCATGAACTATGCTGAAGTCACGCTCGTTCTTGATAATTCTGACCACAGGGTCGATCTTGAGTTTCCTGAGATCCAGATCACCAGAAGACTTTACAGGTCCGGTGAGAGCGAATACCAGATAAATAAGGTCAACTGCCGTCTTAAGGACATAACGGGTCTTTTCCTTGACACGGGCCTCGGCAAGGACGGTTATTCCATCGTAGGCCAGGGAAGAGTCGACGAAGTCTTGTCTTCCAAGTCTGAGGACAGGAGAAGGATCGTCGAGGAAGCTTCCGGTATCGTTAAGTTCAAGATGCGCAAGGAAGAAGCTGAGCGTAAATTGGCTTCCACCGAGAACAACCTCATCCGTCTGAACGACATCATCGGCGAGATTGAAGGAAGGATCGAGCCCCTCGGCGAGCAGGCAGAGAAAGCCAGAACCTACCATAAGACTTATGATGAGCTCAAGCTCAAGGAGATATCGCTCCTCTGCGCCAAGATAAATGTTGCAGAAGGCACCATGGGTGATTCATCCAAGGTCAAAGAATCTCTTGAAGCCGATATTGCCGCCAAGGAAGAGGAATTCAATACTCTGCGTAATTCCAATAAGGAATTTACAGATAAATCTGATGCGATCGAAGAAAAGATCGAGGAATTAAGGCAGGAGCTTTCTGACATCACAGAGGAAGAATACGGCCTTAAGGCTGATCAGAAAGTCGCAGAGCAGAAGATCCTCTCATATCAGGAAAGCTTAAAGACAGGCGAAGCCAGCCTTGCTGAAATGAAAAAGGCTGAAGAGGAACTTGTTGCTGTCAGGGAAGAGCATAAGAAAAAGGCTCAGGAGCTTCTTGACGAGGCGGCTTCCCTTAAGGAACAGAGTGAACAGTTCCTCAAGGACAAGACCGATCTTGAAGAAGAACTTGCCGCCAAAGAAGATTCTTTCAAGTCTGTCAACGAGACGATCGAAGGCAAGACTGATGAACTTTTCGAAGTAAAAAGGAATATCCTTGCTGCAAAAGGTAAGGTAGAAGCCTTCGATGCCAGGATAAAAGAAACTCAAGCCAAGCTTGAGGAAACCAAGGCTTCCGGCAAGGAACTGGATGGCGAACTTTCAAAAGCCGATAAATACTGGCATGAAATGATGACCGGCGAGAAGGAGGTAAAGTCCGATATCTCCGAAAGAGACGAGAAGATGGCCGGGCTCAAGGTCAAGCAGAACGAGCTTAACAAGTTTTTCGATGAGAATAACAGGAGGCTCGTTGCTCTTGAGGCTAGACTGAAGTCCTTGAAAGACCTGGAATCCCGCAAGGACGGTTATCAGGAGTCCGTAAAGAGACTTTCTGATAAGGCCAAGGCGGATAAGGAAGTCAAGGACAGGATGGTCGGCATCATAGGTGACCTTATAAATGTTGATGCCAAATATGAAGTAGCGATCGAGACAGCCCTCGGCAACTCGATCCATAATGTCGTTACCGAGACGGAAGACGATGCATCTTACCTTATCAATGTTCTGAAGGACAATAAGCTCGGAAGAGTTACTTTCCTGCCCAAGGAGAACATCAGATCCAGAGATATAGCTCCCGAGGTAAAGAAGAAGGCTTCATCCTGCAAGGGGTACATCGGTATCGCTTCCGAACTCGTTAAATGTGATGCCGAACTTAAGGATATTGTCTCCAATCTTCTCGGCAAGATCATCATTTCCGAGACTCTGGACGATGCCAGGGATATCGCAAGGAAGATCGATCATTCATCCAAGGTCATCTGTATCGACGGAGACGCCGTAAATCCCGGCGGATCATTGACCGGCGGATACTTCAAGAATTCAGGCATCGGCATCCTCGGACGTTCCCGTGAGATCGATGAGCTTAAGAAGAAGGTCGAATCTCTCGAAAACAAGCTTGCCGACTCTGAACAGGACCGCCAGGATATTGATGACAAGATCGGAACCATCACCATTGAACTCGAGCAGCTTGCCGAGCAACTCAAGTTCTATTCCGTTGAACGCGTTAAGGCTGAGACCGCTTTCCGTAATCTTGAAGAGAAATCCAAGAACGTAAACGACGAGATCAAATCTTATGAGCAGACCCTGTCCGATATGTCCAAAGAGAAGATCAAGACTGAAGAAGACATTGAAGAATATGAATCCATAGAGACAGAGATCGAAGATTCGCTTACGGGTTTCAAGGAAACGATAGCAAAGCGTGACGAGATAAACGAAGAATACAAGGCAAAGATTGATTCAGTCCGCGACAAAGAGGCTGAGATAACAGCTCAGGCCGCACGGCTCCTCGCCGAGCGCAACGGTGTCCTGGATCTTGCATCCCACATCAAGGGCCAGATCGAAGATACGAAAAATGCCGAAAAGGCCAAGACCGAAGAACTCGCCGAACTTCAGAAGAAGATAAAGGAAGCAGAAGACGAATCCTCCAGTATCGAAAAGAAGATCTCCAAGCTCAAAGAGAGCGAAGGAGCCCTTGAGACCAAGATCTCAGGACTTTTCGAGGATAAAGAAAAGATCAGTGAAGAGATGAGCGGCTTTGTAGACAGGATCACTCAGGTTTCTGATGTGATCAACAGCTTGCGCAATAAGCTCGCTGCCCATATCTCCAAGTATGAGAAATACATAAACGACATTGACGATGCCAAGAACCGCCTCTGGGAGAACTATGAAGTTACTTTCGATAACGTAAAGGATCAGGCTGAGCCTGTTAAGGATATCAACAAGGTCTCCCGTGAGGTTGCGCAGCTCCGTAATGTCATCCGTGACTTGGGCCCCGTAAACCTCAATTCCATCGAGGAATACGATCAGGTCTCTAAGCGCTACGAGTTCATGATCTCTCAAAGGGAAGATATCCTTAAGTCCAAGAAGGAACTCGAAAAGCTCATCGAGGACCTTGTATCCGAAATGAAGACACAGTTCATAGCTCACTTCAATACGATCAATGAGAACTTCAAGACGGTCTTCGCCGACCTGTTCGGCGGCGGAACCGCTGAGATCCTTCTCGATAACGCTGAGGATGTTTTGTCCTGCTCCATTGAGATCAAGGCTCAGCCTCCGGGAAAGAAACTCCAGAACCTGTCGCTTCTTTCGGGCGGTGAGCGCTGTCTTACTGCGATCGCTTTCCTTTTCGCGATCCTTGAGCTTAAACCGTCTCCGTTCGTCATCCTCGATGAGGTCGAGGCTGCTCTTGATGATGTTAATATCGTCAGATTTACCGACTTTGTCAGAAGATATACCGCAAAGACGCAGTTCGTTCTCGTTACCCACCGTAAAGGAACAATGGAAGCGTGCGACCGTATGTACGGTGTAACCATGGCTGAGCGCGGTATCTCCAAGATCCTGTCGATGGAGCTTGGTTCATAAGGGAGAGATATTATGGGATTATTGGAAAAATTTAAGTCAGGTCTTGATAAGACCAGAAAGTTCTTCTCGAGCGCATTTACGTCCATAGCGGCCGGCACCGGCCATTTTGACGAGGACATGCTAGATGAGCTCGAGGAGATCCTTATTTGTGCCGATTGCGGCATTCCCGCATCCGGCAAGATCATCGATGACGTTAAGCAGAATATCAAAAAGACCGGTGATGACAGTTCCGAAGCAGTCCTTGCGACCGTTAAGGATTCGATCGTTGAGATACTTGGCGAAAAGACGGAATACCGCCTTAAGGAAGGCAAGCTCAACATATTGATCATGATCGGAGTCAACGGAACAGGGAAGACCACGACATGCGGAAAGCTTGCCCTGCGCTTTAAGAATGAAGGCAAGAAGGTCATACTTGCCGCAGCCGATACCTTCAGAGCAGCTGCAGTTGAACAACTTAAGACCTGGGGAGAGAGGACTGACACGACTGTCATATCCCAGGGCACGGACGGCGCTGATCCCGCGGCTGTCGTTTTCGATGCCGTAAATGCTGCCAATGCCAGGAATGCTGATCTTCTCATAGTCGATACGGCCGGAAGGTTACATAACAAGAAGAATCTTATGGACGAGCTTGCCAAGGTCAGAAGGATAATCGACAGGACCGCTCCTGATGCGGATGTTAAGTCCATGCTTATCATCGATGCCACGACCGGTCAGAATGCCGTCATCCAGGCTGAGAGCTTTGCCGAGGTAATGGATCTCGATTACATAGGCATTACCAAGCTCGACGGTTCAGCCAAGGGCGGTGTCGCCGTGGCAGTTGCATTTTCCTCCGAAAAGCCCATAGTTCTTGCCGGATTAGGCGAAAGCGCCGAGGATCTCGTTGATTTTGACCCCGAATATTTTGCCGAATCTCTGGTCAGATAAGGAATAATACGATTTTCGACATAATATATATAAATTCCTCATTGTTTTTAAAACTTATTAATGTATAATCGTTAAGGCTTAAAAATTATTAACGCTTTAATCCTAATAAATTACTGTCATGAGGAGGCTCAAATGAGTAAAATCGCAATTATCCTTCTGATCGTATTGGGTGTTTGCGTTCTTGCGATGGCTTACGTCTTCGCTAACTTCTTCCGCATCAAGAAGATGCCTGAAGGAACACCTGACATGATCGAGCTGTCCGGTATCATCCGTTCCGGTTCAGTAACATTCCTTAAGACCGAGTTCAAGGGCATTATCATTGTTGTTGCTGTCCTTGCGATCGTCTTCACACTGTTTATCGAGAAAACAGCAGGTATCACATTCGTGATCGGTGCTCTGATGAGCTCCTGTGTATGTATCCTCGGTATGAGATCCGCTACATACGCTAATGTCCGCACATCAAACAAGGCGCGTGAGTCCCTGTCGATCGGTGAGACAGTTAAGGTCGCTCTTTGCGGCGGTTCCATCTCCGGTCTGGCTGTTCAGGCTTTCGGTATGCTGGGACTCGTTTGCATCCTCCTTATCTCCGGTGTTGACCATGAGGCAACAGGTTCAGGTTTCCTTCTTAACCTCCAGTGCAACCCTTCGATCATGAGAATATCCACATACTCTCTGGGTTGCTCCATCGTTGCTATGTTCAACCGTGTTGCCGGCGGTAACTACACAAAGGCAGCAGATATCTCTTCTGATATCCTCGGTAAGCTCCGTCACGATCTTCCTGAGGATGACAGCCGTATCCCTAACACGATCGCTGACTTTATCGGTGATAACGTTAACGATATCGCTGGTAACTGCTCCGACTTGCTCGAGAGCTTCGTTGCTACAATGACAGCTACCATCATGATCGCTGTTACACTTTATAAGACTGCTATCAACGCTGAGCATCAGACTATCAGCGAGAATACTTTTAAGGCAACCATAATCTTCCCGATCATCCTTGCATGTGTCGGTCTTGTAGGATGCCTTATCGGACTCGGTATCGCCAACATCAAGAAGATGAGCGACAACCCTTCCAAGGAACTTGACCTTGCTACATGGATCTCCGCCGGATTCACAGTTATCCTCGGCGGTGTAGCTTGCTACTTCCTTTTCAACTATCAGGGCGTTCAGCTTTATGATGAGTTCAGATTCGGATGGTTATCACCCTGGATCTCCTCTGTTTGCGGTATCATCAGTGGTGTTGCCATCGGTATGATCACAGAGTATTACACATCTACAGAACATAAGCCCACAAGACAGCTGGCTGAGATCTGCCCTGAGGGTGAGGCTTTCGTTGTTACAAAGGGTGACGCTATCGGATCCAGATCATGCTTGTTCCCGATCCTCATTATCGGTGTTGCTCTCGTAGTTTCCGGTTTCATCTGCGGTATCTACGGTATCGCTGTATCCGCGCTCGGTATGCTCGCATTCGTTGGCGCTACAGTTTCCATCGACGCATTCGGTCCTATCGCTGACAACGCAGGCGGTCTTGCAGAAGCTTGCCATCTGCCTCACGAGGTACGTCAGATCACCGATAAGCTCGACGCTGTAGGTAATACAACAGCTGCTATCGGTAAGGGCTTCGCTATCGGATCTGCTGCTTTCGCAACAGTTTCCCTCATCGTTGCTTACGTTGGTAACTATTCTGACGTTGGCGCAGAGCTCACATTGAACTTCGCTTCATTCGTAGTCGTTGCCGGCGGTCTTATCGGCGGTGCGCTCGTTGAGTATTTCTCCGCTATGCTTACAGACAACACCATCGATGCTGCCAAGATCATGGCTGATGTCGGAGACAAGCAGATGACAGAAGAGGTTCTTGCCGGTAAGGCAAAGCCTGACTACAACATGATGATCGAGATGGCTACACGTGAGGCTATCAAGAGAATGGTAGTTCCTTCGCTTCTTGCTATCGCAATCCCGATCGTTGGCGGTTTCATCTTCGGTGTTCAGTTCGTCGGCGGTCTCCTCGTAGGCGCTACAGTTGTTGCTATCCCCAGAGCTATCTTCATGGGTAACTCCGGTGGTGCTTTCGATAACGCTAAGAAGTACATCGAGAGCGAACAGCTCGAAGGCTATGGCAAGGGTTCTGCAGCTCACAAGGCTTCCGTTACCGGTGACACGATCGGTGACACCCGTAAGGACGTTGTCGGTGTTGCACTCGACATCTTCATCAAGATGATGTCCACAGTTGCCAACACTCTGGCACCTGTTATCAGGAACTTCACTCTGTTCAAGTAATCCGGAATATAGATTCGAATTTCGCAGGGAGTCCGCAAGGGCTCCCTGTTTTTTGTTATATTTACAACAGATTAGTCCGCAGATTTGAGGATTTGCGGACTATGTTGTTGAAATAGACGTTGCTTTAGGCTGATATCCAACAGATCGGTCCGCAGATTTGAGGATTTGCGGACTAAGTTGTTGGAATAGACGTTGCTTTAGGCTGATATCCAACAGAACAGTCCGCAGATTTGAGGATTTGCGGACTAAGTTGTTGGAATAGACGTTGCTTTAGGCTGATATCCAACAGAACAGTCCGCAGATTTGAGGATTTGCGGACTATGTTGTTGGAATAGACGTTGTTTTAGGCTGATATCCAACAGAACAGTCCGCGGATTTTAGGATTTGCGGACTATGTTGTTGGACAAGATTAGCAATTCTCGATACCAAATATGATAGCCCTTTTTATCTCATCTATATCAGGCAGCCAATCTTTGCCTCCTAGCACAAATATTACATCATGATTTGGAATTAGTCCGACATTTATGTAAGAAAGTATCTTTGGCATTTGAGAATTAATGTATTTTTGATCGTCTGCGCGACCACAGAACTCGAATCCCACACATCTGTTTCTCTCGTAAACAGGTATAACGATATCCATAAAATATGTGCCGCTCGGGGTGCAGATAGGTATTTCGTTTTTGTATTCTAAGCCGAGTTCCTTTATAGCTTCAACAGCTATTAATTCAAATCTTGATCTGAAAATATTGCCGTCTGCATGATACGGGGTTTCGTTAATGTAAGGATTATCGATTGTAGGCGGATGGTTATAATACTCTATCGTCATTTGTGTTGGAACCGGTCGAATACATGTTGGCTGTGGAAGATTTTCTATTCTTCCGCCTGGATAATAAGTTTTGTACAGGTTTTTATAAAATCTAAGTTGATTTGTTAAGATCTGATGTTTTTTTATTAGGCAAGCCATTTGACGGCCTTTATCTGTGTTGATGCTTCTTTCTGTGTAACTAGATTGTTCTAGCGTTTTGAACTTTACATACTGATTTCCTCTTCTGGTAAAGAAAGATCCGCGAGGCAAGATAGCAATTTGTGATTCCAGGTAGGTGATCCTTCTGCATAAAAAGCCTGCCGAAAAATGCGGTCCGTACATTTGATGCCTCCATATAAGGTATATTTGTGCTATTATCATAGGGCAGAATTGCGGGCGAAAATCTCACAATTTCTCACAAATGCTTACAAAGTCTCAGTTTTGGGCAAAACCCTTTACTTTTTGCATTTCGTGTAGTATCATTTGCAAGTTGCCGTATCGCAGATACCGGATTCTCCAACCGCATCTTCGATTCAGGTGAATACAAAAATTTAGGAGGAAACAACAATGAGCAAAGGTTCAGCTGCTATCGACAAGCAGGCAATCATCAAAGAGTACCAGATCGCAGAAGGCGATACAGGTTCACCTGAGGTTCAGATCGCTATCCTTACTTACAGGATCAATCACCTCACAGAACACCTGAAGACTCACAAGGGTGATCACCACAGCAGAAGAGGACTTCTGATGATGGTTGGTAAGAGAAGAGGTCTCCTCGATTATCTTGCATCCATCGACATCGAGAGATACAGATCCCTCATCGCAAGACTCGGTATCAGAAAGTAATAACTTTAAGATTCCAACAGAAAGCTGCCTTATGGCAGCTTTTTTGTTTGCTGAACTCGCATTTGTTATTTATTTTCCATGAAGGTATAATTTATTTAGTCTTTTTATTGTGAGGTGAGACTATGAAAGACGGTTTTCTTAGAGTAGCTGCTGCAACTCCCGAGATAAGGGTCGGAGATTGCAGATACAACTCCGATAATATAATAGAATATGTTAAGCAGGGCGCGGCAAATGACTGTTCACTTCTTGTATTTCCCGAGCTTTGCATAACCGGTTACACCTGCGGTGACCTGTTCCTTTCGGATACGCTTATCAATTCAGCCAAAGATAATCTTCTGAGGATAGCTGAGGAGACGGCTGATCTCGATATAGTTTTCGTAGTCGGCATTCCTTTAAGGCAGAACAATAAACTGTATAACTGCGGAGTTTCTGTATGCAAGGGCAGGATAATGGGATTCACGCCCAAGACTAATATCCCCAACTATTCTGAATTCTATGAACTAAGACATTTCATACCTTTTGAAGAAGAGTATCCGGATCTTGTTTTCGCAGATCAGGAGTCTCTTATGGGAAATCTGATCTATGAGAACATGCATTGTCCCAGATTCTCCTACGCAGTTGAGATCTGCGAGGATCTTTGGGCTACTGAGTCGCCGTCCTTGTCCTACAGCATCCAGGGAGCAAATATCATATGTAATCTGTCCGCTTCAGACGAGGTTATCGGCAAGGAAGAGTTCAGGCGCGACCTGGTGAAGATGCAAAGCGCCAAGTGCTGCTGCGTATATATCTATGCGGATTGCGGTTACGGTGAATCCACCCAGGATCTTATCTTCTCCGGTCACAATATAATCGCCGAGAATGGCAAGATCCTTGCAGAGAGCAAGCTTTTCGAAAACGGTATCATCTACGCTGATGTCGATCTTCAGAGGATCGCGAGCGAGAGAAGGAGAATGAATACATTCAAGACCGAGACCCGTGATGCAGTCAGGGAATCCTTCGATTTCGTTCCCAAGGATATCGAGATAAAGCGTTTCATTTCCAAGACGCCTTTCGTTCCCGAGGACAACAGCGAGCTTGATGAGCGCTGCGCCAAGATAATCAAGATGCAGGCATCTGGTCTTTATACCAGACTTAAGGCATGCAACAGCGATCACGCGATCGTAGGCCTTTCGGGAGGACTTGATTCAACTCTTGCATTTATCGTAACAGTCAAGGCTTTCGAGATGCTGAATCTGCCGGTCGAAAATATCATCGCCGTCACGATGCCCTGTTTCGGTACGACCGACAGGACTTACAATAATGCCGTATCTTTAGCAAAAGCCTATAAGACCGGCTTCATGGAAGTAAACATCAAGGATTCCGTTTTGCAGCATTTTAAGGATATCGGACATGATGAATATGATCATGATGTTACATATGAGAACAGCCAGGCCAGGGAGAGGACCCAGGTCCTTATGGATCTTGCGAACCAGATCGGCGGACTCGTAATCGGTACCGGAGATCTGAGCGAACTCGCTCTCGGCTGGGCGACCTATAACGGAGACCATATGTCCATGTACGGTGTCAACGGATCGATCCCCAAGACACTCGTTAGACATCTTGTCGCACATGAAGCCCTTGTCGTAAAAGACCGTGACGAATATCTGTCCAAAGTTCTGGAAGATATCGTTGCAACGCCTGTTTCTCCTGAACTTCTGCCTCCGACAGACTCCGGCGCGATATCGCAGAAGACAGAAGAACTGGTAGGTCCTTATGAACTGCATGATTTCTTCCTCTATTACTTCATGAGGTTCGGCTTTGCACCTTCGAAGATCTTCCGCTTGGCTAAGATCGCTTTCGACGGAGTATATGATGACGAGACCATCTATAAGTGGCTCAAGACATTTATACGAAGGTTCTTTACGCAGCAGTTCAAGCGCTCATGTCTGCCTGACGGCCCTAAGGTCGGTACGGTAGCATTATCGCCAAGGGGAGACTGGAGGATGCCTTCCGATGCTTCCTATGCTGTCTGGATGGAGGATCTGGAGAAGGTAAAACCTTAAAACTAATTCAAAGTCATAAAAGAAGTAAACAAACGGTTATTTTTAGCCGTTTGTTTTTTCTTAACTTTATATTATAATAATTTAGTGCTGAAAGGGGATAGTTAGTAGATTGATATTCCGAACGCGGAGTCGGCATGTGAATCTAGTGACTAGCTCCTTGGCAAATAATCTATACAAGGAGTTTTTGAAATGGAAAAGATTTTCAAGACCGAGATCGCCGGGAGACCCCTGGTGGTCGAGACAGGTAAGATCGCGCAGTTCGCTAACGGTGCGGTATTGATCCATTATGGTGAGACAGTTGTTCTTTCAACTGTTACAGCTTCACCCGAGCCCCGCGAAGGAATCGATTTCTTCCCTCTGTCAGTTGACTATGAGGAGAAGCAGTACGCAGTAGGAAGGATCCCCGGCGGATTCTTAAAGAGAGAGGGAAGACCCGGCGAGAAGGCTATCCTTACATCCCGTGTTATCGACAGACCTATAAGGCCTTTGTTCCCCAAGGATCTCCGTAACGATGTTGTTGTTTCCAACACAGTTATGGCTGTTGATCCTGATTGCCTCCCTGAGATCACAGCAATGGTCGGTACATCCATCGCCATCGCTATCTCCGACATTCCGTGGAAGGGACCTGTCGGCGGCGTAGTATTAGGCCTTATTGACGGCAAGACGATCATCAACCCTACATTGGAAGAGCGTGAGAAGTCCGACATGTATGTAACTCTGGCAGGTACAGAGAAGAAGATCTGCATGGTCGAGGCAGGCGCAAACGAAGTTCCCGATGATGTAATGCTCAATGCAATCGCTGAAGGTCACGAAGTCATCAAGGAGATCGTTAAGTTCATCAATTCCATCGTTGATGAGATCGGCAAGCCCAAGTTCGAATATGAATCAGCAGACGTTCCCGAGGATGTTTTCGCAGCAGTCAAGGAATTCGGCTGGGATAAGATGAGAGCAGCAGTCCTTTCTGATGACAAGAGCGTTCGTGATGCAAACGTCGCAGCTCTTCAGGAAGAGATCGCCGCTATGCTCGAAGAGAAGGAAGAAGGTCTTTCTTCCTGGGCACCCGATGCTGTTTATAAGCTCGAAAAGAAGGTCGTCAGAGATTACCTCTTCCGTGAGCATGTCCGTGTTGACGGCCGTGCTCTGGATCAGATCAGACCTCTTTCTGCCGCAGTTGACGTTCTGCCCCGTGTTCACGGTTCTTCTTTCTTCCAGAGAGGCCAGACACAGGTAATGAACATCTGCACACTTGCTCCTTTGTCTGAAGCTCAGAAGATCGAAGGTCTCGATGAGCAGACATGCAAGAGATACATCCACCACTACAACTTCCCGGGTTATTCCGTAGGTGAGGCTAAGGCTTCCAGAAGCCCCGGACGCCGTGAGATCGGTCACGGTGCTCTGGCAGAAAGATCTCTTATTCCTGTATTGCCTTCAGAGGAAGATTTCCCTTATGCGATCAGGACCGTATCCGAGATCACTATGTCCAACGGTTCCACATCCCAGGGTTCTGTTTGTGCATCCACTCTGTCTCTTATGGCAGCAGGTGTTCCTATCACAAGACCTGTAGCAGGTATCTCTTCCGGTCTTATCGTTAACGAAGAGAATGATGAGGACTTCCTCGTATTCATGGATATCCAGGGTATCGAGGACTTCTTCGGTGATATGGACTTCAAGGTTGCAGGTACAACAGAAGGTATCACATCCATTCAGGTCGACATCAAGGTTGAAGGACTTTCTCTTGATATCATCAAGGCTGCTTTCGAGATGACTCATAAGGGCCGTCTGCAGATAATCAACGATATCATCCTGCCTTGCATCCCCGAGCCCCGTGCTGAGCTCTCCAAGTATGCTCCCAGGATCATCTCCATGCAGATCCCCGTTGATAAGATCCGTGACGTTATCGGATCCGGCGGAAAGGTCATCAACAAGATCATCGCTGACACAGGTGCCGGCATCGACATCTCTGAAGACGGTACTATCCATATCTCTTCTCCTGATCTTGAGGCAGCTGAGAAGGCTAAGATGATCATCACAGGCATCGTTGCAGATCCTGAGGTCGGAACAGAGTACGACGGCGTCGTAACAAGACTTATGGACTTCGGTGCATTCGTTGAGTTCCTGCCCGGCAAGGAAGGTCTTGTCCATATCAGCAAGATGGCATGGAACCGTGTCGAGAAGGTTGAAGATGTTGTCCACGAGGGCGATCAGGTAAAGGTTAAGGTCATCGAGATCGACAGCCAGGGAAGGATCAACCTCTCCATGCGCGATACGATGCCCAAGCCCGAAGGTTACGTTGAGGAAGAGCCCAGAAGAAGAGCTCCCCGTGAAAGACGCAACGGCGGTAACGGCAACTTCGGCGGAAGACGTGACCGTGGTGAGCGCAACTTTGACGAAGGCAACGACGAGCCGCCCCGCAAGGGTGCAAGAAGAAGAGAGTTCTGATCTTCTTTAGACAGTATTAACTGATAAAGGACCGCAGCAATGCGGTCCTTTTTGAATTTATTACTCGAAAAAGAAATGTTGGATCAAGTTGTTGTCCGGCCGGTCAACCGATCTTATCATTATCGGTCCTTCTAACGGGAAGTCTTACTTCAAAGCAGGCGCCGCCTTCAGGACGGTTATAACCTTTTATGCTTCCGTTATGTTCTTCAACGATCGATTTGCAGAGAGCGAGTCCGATGCCGTGCTTACCGTCTGATCCCTTGGCAAATCTTGCGAAAAGATGAGGAAGAACTTCTTCAGAGATGCCGTCACCGTCGTCCATTACAAAATAAACAGCCTGATCTTCTTCGATCCTGTATTTAAAGATAACATTAGCCTTGCAGTACCTTAAGCAGTTGGAGAAGAGGTTTTCGAACATACGGATAAGATCGCCGGAATTAGCGTAGATCGAAGCATCATCCGATGTGAAATCAAGGATAAGTTCTTTGTCTTCATGAAGAACGTTGCCGCGGATGTTCTCTACTACAAGATCGCAGAGGACTTTGGAACTCAGGTTCTGTTTCTTGACCTTATAGTTGCCCTTTGAGGACATATCCATCTTGGATATGGACAGGAGGTTTTCGACCATGCCGGTCAGGCGGGAGGATTCGTTGATGATTATGTCAACGGCCTGCTTTTTGCCGTCCTCGTCGAAAACGTCGTATTTAAGGCCTTCAGCATAGCCCTGTATCGACTGCAAGGGCGTGCGGAGCTCGTGGGATGCGTTCTGGAAGAAGGTCTGTTGTTCTCTGTCAGCTTCTTCAAGTTTTGATGCCATGTTGTTCATGGTATCACCCAGGTCGTACATCTCACGGCTGACAAGGCGCCCTCTCAAACGTTCGTAATTTCCTTCGGATATCCTTTTCGAAAAACGTGAAAGCTTGATAGTGGAAAGGATGAGGGGCATTGAGATAACGATGGAAATGATCGCAGCTGCGATGATGGCGATAATAACTATCTGCCACATTGCGTAGTTAAAGGACGTCATAAATGAATAGTAGTACTGGGCATTAACGAATACGCATATGTGGTGGTAGGGCAGGGTGAACCTGCTTCCGTCGTTGAGATTGTAATCGATGTCGATAACTCTATAATAGTAGGACATGCCGTCCTGTTCAAGAGAATATGTGATGTTGGAAAGCGCCCCGGGGTTTTCGGCGCAAACGGCATCAACGATCTTCAATGCGTTTGTGTTTGCCGATACCGAATAGGATGTGGAAGGCCAGAGAATGCTGTTGCCGCCGCTTTCGGCTTTGAACAGGACTATGTTCGCGTCTGAAGAAACATCCGCGGAAGATATGATCGTATGAAGTACTACGTCAACGATCTCATCTTCTGTTGCCTGTTCGCTGATATCTATATTGTTGTGAAATACGCTTTCCAGATTTCTGCAGGATGCGATGGCGTTATCAAGTCTCTTGTCGCATTCTTCCTTGATGTAGTAGGTGAAAAACGTGTTGTAGAAGAAAGTGACCGCACCGAAAGATAAGAGAACGACGATGATCATCGCGAAGAAGATCGTGATCGCATAGGGCAATTTGGTCCAGGAGTAGATCCCCTTGTCTATCTTGCTCTTGTTCTTTATCTTAAGTTTGGCCATTAATTCTTATCTTCTTTTTTGTTTACGATGCGGAACCCGTAACTCCATACCGTTTTTATGACAGCGTCTGAATCCTTGATCTTCTTACGGAGCCTCTTGACCGTATCATCGGCAACACGGGTCTCGACTTCAAATTCATAACCCCAGATCTTATCGAGCAGTTCAGCTCTCGGAACGGCACGGTTCCTGTTGTCAATAAGATAAGTTATAAGCTGATATTCGTTAGGGGTCAATTGCAACGGCTTGTCCTTGAGCGTAGCCTGCTTGGTCTTTTTGTTGATCGATATATCTGCGAAAAGATAAAAATCATCAGAAGAGCTGTCTTCAGCAACGCCCATGATCTCATCATGGCGCTTAAGCATAGACTTAACTCGTGATACGAGTTTGACCGGAGAGAAAGGCTTCGTAAGATAATCGTCGGAACCGGCATCAAGACCGAGGATGTAATCTTTGTCAGAGTCTCTTGCAGTAAGCATGATGATAGGGAGATTGTTGTATGTCTTTCTGATCTCCTTAAGAATAAATATGCCGTCGTGACCGGGCATCATTACGTCGAGAATAACCATGTCACAGGGTGTGTCCTTGAATCTCTCGTAGAGAAGGTCACCCGTAGGGAATCCAATAACGTTGAAGCCTTCCCTTTCAAGGAAAGTCTTGATGAGGTTGCGGATATTATCGTCATCGTCAGCTATGTATATGAGTTTGTTGTCCATAATTACGCTCCTGAAATTGAAACTGAAATTTATTTTATAATAAAAATGCGCAATAAATAAATAGTCTTTGGTGTAAAAGTGAGGTAAAAGACCTGTGATATAATAAAAAAGGATGATTCCAAATAACCGATCGGGGGTATTCGAATATGAGTACAGTATTAGTTCCGGGCGGAGCCGGATATATAGGTTCACATACGGTAGTCGAACTTTCCAAGGCCGGATACGATGTCGTTATCGTTGATAATTTCTACAACAGCAAGCCTGAGGTCTTGAACAGGCTCGAAAAGATAACAGGGAAGAAATTCCCCTTCTATGAGATCGACTGCTGTGACAAAGAGAAGTTAAGAACAGTTTTCGAAGAGAATAAGATCGATGCGGTTATCCACTTCGCAGGACTTAAGGCCGTCGGTGAATCAGTCTCTATTCCTCTGGCATATTACAGGAACAACCTCAACAGTCTCATCAATACTGTCGAGCTCGCAGGCGAATACAAGGCTGACAAGTTCGTATTCAGTTCCTCGGCTACGGTTTACGGCATGAGTGAGGATGTGCCTTTCACTGAAGAGAGTCCTTTGGGTATGTGTACAAACCCTTACGGCTGGACAAAGTGGATGATCGAACAGATCTTAAGAGACTATTCGGTTGCTGATCCTGACATGAAGATCTGCCTGCTCCGTTATTTCAACCCCGTCGGAGCTCATGAGAGCGGACTTATAGGCGAGGATCCCCGCGGCATTCCCAACAATCTGTTCCCTTATATATCCAAGGTCGCAGGCGGCACGCTCGAAAAACTTACCGTTTTCGGAGACGATTACGATACGCCTGACGGAACATGCATCCGTGACTATATCCATGTTACAGATCTTGGAAACGGTCATGTTAAGGCTATCGAATATCTTGATTCGCATGATGAGAAGGTATGTGTATTTAATCTAGGCACAGGCCGCGGAACTTCGGTAAAAGAAGCAGTTGCGGCTTTCGAAAAAGCCTGCGGACATGAGATCAATCATGTCATAGGTCCCAGAAGACCGGGCGATATTGCCGTATCTTACGCAGCCACGGATAAAGCTTTCAAGGAATTGGGATTTAAGGCGCAATATGATATCGATGACATGTGCGCATCATGCTGGAAGTGGCAGACGATGAATCCCGAAGGACTTCCCGGCTGATAAATAAGGCAAAATTTTGCCGAATAAGCCAAATCATATTGACATATAAGACCTGCTGACTTATATTTATTGTCGTTGGCACTCGATGCGTGTGAGTGCTAACACGAGAATCATAAGTTATGGAGGTCTTTATTATGACGATCAAGCCCTTAGCCGATAAGGTAGTAGTAAAGAAGCTTGAAGCTGAAGAGACAACAAAAGGCGGGCTTATCCTGTCTTCGGGCGCCCAGCAGAAGCCTCAGGTTGCCGAGATCATTGCAGTAGGTCCCGGCGGTGTTGTTGACGGTAATGAGATCAAGATGGAAGTTACTGTCGGTCAGAAGGTCATCATCAGAGATTATGCAGGTACGAATGTAAAGCTCGACGGTGAGGAATATATCGTAGTTCGTCAGGATGATATCGTGGCGATCGTTGAAGACTGATCACGAAGATAAATTATTAGGAGGCAGTAAAAATGGCAAAAGATATCTATTATGCCGAGGATGCCCGCAAGGCATTGGAGACAGGTGTCAACAAAGTTGCTGATACCGTAAAGGTCACATTGGGACCTAAGGGAAGAAACGTAGTTCTCGATAAGAAATACGGTGCTCCGCTCATCACAAATGACGGTGTTACCATCGCAAAAGAGATCGAACTTGAAGACCGCTTTGAGAATGCAGGCGCACAGCTCGTTAAGGAAGTCGCTTCCAAGACAAACGACGTTGCCGGTGACGGTACAACTACTGCAACACTTCTTGCCCAGGCTATCATCCGTGAGGGCATGAGAAACGTTGCAGCAGGTGCTAACCCCATCATCCTTCGTAAGGGTATTCAGATGGCTGTTGATACAGCTGTTGATAATATCCTTTCTTCCGCCAAGAAAGTCGACGGTTCCAAGGATATCGCAAGAGTTGCAGCTATCTCCGCCGGTGACGACCAGGTAGGCGAGATGATCGCTGAGGCAATGGAGAAGGTTACTTCTGACGGTGTCATCACAGTTGAAGAGAGCAAGTCCATGGCAACAGAGCTCGACGTTGTCGAAGGCATGCAGTTTGACAGAGGTTATATATCTCCTTACATGGTAACAGATTCCGATAAGATGGAAGCAGTTATCGATGATCCTTATATCCTCGTAACAGATAAGAAGATCAACAACATCCAGGATATTCTCCCCATCCTTGAGCCCCTCGCACAGTCCGGCGGCAAGCTCGTTATCATCGCTGAGGACATCGAGGGTGAAGCTCTTGCCACGATCATCCTCAACAAGCTCCGCGGCATCTTCACATGTATCGGTGTCAAGGCTCCCGGCTTTGGAGACAGAAGAAAGGCTATGCTCGAAGATATCGCTATCCTTACAGGCAGCGAAGTCATCACATCTGACCTCGGTCTCGAACTCAAGGATGCAACTCTTGAGCAGCTCGGCAGAGCTCACCAGATCAAGATCACAAAGGATACAACTGTCATCGTTGACGGTGCAGGATCCTCCGAACAGATCGCTTCCCGTGTTGCTCAGATCAGAGCACAGATCGAGGAGACAAAGTCCGATTACGATAAGGAGAAGCTCCAGGAGAGACTCGCTAAGCTTTCCGGCGGTGTTGCCAGGATCAAGGTCGGCGCTGCTACCGAGACGGAGATGAAGGAGAAAAAGCTCCGTATCGAGGATGCTCTCGCAGCTACAAGAGCTGCAGTTGAAGAGGGTATCGTTCCCGGCGGCGGAACAGCTTTCATCAATGTTATCCCCAAGGTTGCCGAGCTCGTTAACAATAACGACGGCGATGTTAAGACAGGTATCACGATCATCTTGAGAGCTCTCGAGGAACCCGTCCGCCAGATCGCTGCAAATGCTGGTCTTGACGGCAGCGTTATCTGCGAGAAGATCAAGAATTCCGAAGTCGGTATCGGTTATGATGCTCTTAACGATGAGTATGTAAACATGGTATCCGCAGGTATCGTTGATCCTGCAAAGGTTACAAGATCCGCTCTGCAGAATGCGGCATCTGTTGCTTCCACACTTCTTACAACAGAAGCAGTCGTAACTGATATTCCCGAGCCTGCAGCACCTGCTGCACCCGCTGCTCCCGGAATGTACTGATATCATTTCAAGCATTTTATAAGGCGGCTGTCCTGCGGGGCAGCCGCTTTTGTTTTGCCGAAGTCCTCTTTTTCGAAAAATGGTGTATTATATTACGCGGAGGATATTTAAGATGTTTGATGATTCTTTTGTTGAATACCGTGCGGTAAGGGATAACAAGGTAACCGGCGTTGCTTATAAGATCGCCGTTATCATTGCAGCAATAATGCTGATCTTTTTCCTGAATGCGATCCCGATCATGCTCGGCCTTAACCTTATCCTGCTTACCGGATCCATATCTGTGCTCATCATCTGGGGCGTATATGAGTTCTTAAAAAGGCAGTATGTCGAATACGAGCTCGAGATAGTCAATGATGTCGTAAACGGCGCCAAGATCATGGGTAAGAAGAAGAGAGCCGAGCTTTGTGAGTTCTCTCTTAAGGACTGCCAGTGCATCGCTCCCGTTACCGATCCCAAATATAACGAGATGATAAAGAAAGCTGCCTATAAGCTGAACTTTACGTGCAATAAGGATATTCAGATCACCGATGAGAATTGGTTTATCATGACCGGAGGCAATTCTTCCTATATGATCGTTTTTGCGATGAAAGACGAGATGTATCCGGTTTTCAGAAGATATTGCCCGAGATATACAGCAGCATATGCAATGTATAGAAAGAAGAAGGATGCTTAAGTGACCTTATCATGGTCTATGGGGGAAAACATGGATTGTTACAGCACTTCTGAATTTACGGTCAAATGCACTGAATGCGGACTTGACAATAAGATGTTCCTTAATGTCATCATGGGTGACATGCAGGAAGCTGCGGAGAAAGGCTCTGCGGGTTGCGGATTCGGCACCAGATTCCTTGCCGAAAACGGTATCTGCTGGATAATACTGAGGGTCAAGGCTCATTTTGACTATTATCCTGTCTGGGGCGACAAGTTTAGCGTAAAGACCTGGGGATCAGGCTTCCGCAAGATCGTTTTCTCCAGGGAATTCGAATATTTTGATTCCGAAGGCAAACGCTTTGGTTATATAACGACCGACTGGATACTGGCTGACTGGAACAGCCACAAGCCCGTTATACCTTCAAAGAAAGATTTCCTTCCTGAGATAAAGATTCAGGATGACAGAAGGGTATTTCCGGACGGCACGATAAAGATCGAAGTTCCGGATCTTCAGACACTGGGATCTTCAGAGCCGGTTATCTGCAAATATGCTGATTTTTCTGAACTTGACAGGAACAGGCATGTCAATAATACGAGATATGTATCCTGGGCATGTGACGCGCTTCATAAATCGGGTCTTGATGTTTTCGCGATACGAGATCTTGATATCAATTACATCAACGAGGTTAAAGAAGGGGAGAAGGTATCCATCTTCGTTCAGGAAGGATCTTTGCCTCAGACATATCTTGTCGCAGGATACAGGGAAGATGGCAAAGCGCTCTTTTCGGTCATCGCTTCTCTTAAGTAACAGTTCCTCCGTTTTGTTAATTTTTTATTAACATTTTTATTATTTTGGTATAATAGTACCTGTGTGCATACGCATTTCAATATCTCACGGAGGTTTGCCATGATCGAGATAAACAATCTTGTGAAGCATTATGGTACTAAGAAAGCCGTTAACGATATCTCTTTTACGGTTAACGACGGTGAAGTGCTCGGCTTCCTTGGACCTAACGGCGCCGGAAAAACAACTACCATGAACATAATCACCGGATATCTTTCTTCGACTTCCGGTACTGTCAAAGTCAACGGACACGATATACTTGAAGAACCCGAACTTGCCAAGAAAGATATCGGTTATCTTCCTGAGCAGCCGCCTCTCTATAATGATATGACGGTTATAGAATTTCTCAATTTTATGTGCGATCTTAAGAAGGTCAGGAAGGCTGACCGTAAACCGATGCTTTCTGAGATCATGGATATGGTCAAGATCTCTTCTGTTTCTGACAGGCTCATCGGCAACCTTTCAAAGGGTTATAAGCAGAGAGTAGGTATTGCCCAGGCTCTTATAGGCGATCCTAAGATCCTTATCCTTGATGAACCTACCGTAGGTCTTGATCCCGGTCAGGTTATAGAGATACGCAAACTCGTTAAATCCTTGTCCAAGAACCATTCTATCGTAATCAGTTCCCATATCCTTTCCGAGATACAGGCAGTTTGTGACAGAGTCGTTATCCTGAATCACGGCAAGGTTGCTGCGATCGATACCATTCCCGATCTTTCAAGACGTCTTTCAGGAACTTCGAAGTTCCTTCTGACGGTGAGGGGAGACGGTGATGATATCGTTTCCAAGATCAAGATGCTCACTTCTATACAGGATGTTTCCATACGCAGATCTGAAGGCGAATACTATGAGATAGAGATCCTTGTATCCAACAGCGCTAAGACAGATCCCCGTGAAGCGATATTCTTCGCATTGGCCAAGGCCGGATATCCGATGCTGGAATTCCGTTCGCTCGATCCGACATTGGAAGAGATCTTCCTGTCCATTACAGGTTGATAAGGGAGGAAAATATATGACTGCAATCTTCAAAAGAGAATTTTTGTCATTCTTCAGAAACCCGGTGGGTTATGTTGTTATCGCATTGTTCTCGTTCATATCCGGAGTCTATTTTGTAAATATGCTCATGAATATATCTGTTGATATATCTTTGGAGATCATATCTCTCAGATCGTTTTTCATAATAATCGTTCCGATCGTTACCATGGGCCTGTTTTCTGAAGACCGTAAAAAAGGTACGGAAGTACTCTATTACACCAATCCTATAACCATGTTTGATGTTGTAGCAGGTAAGTTCCTTGCAGCAATGTCGCTGATCTTTGTAATGTTCATTAACGTCTTCATTCATATGATAGTTACCAAGGCGTTCGGCGGTGTTGTAGGTGCAGGCGATTTCGGTGCTGCGATAGTGTTTTTCTTCCTTGCAGCGCTTTTTGTTGCCATCGGCTGCTTTGCTTCCGCTTTGACTGACAGCCAGATAATCTCGGCTCTTTTGTGCTTCCTCTTTATCCTTGTGATACAGATGCTTTCCACATTCGCTTCTTTCCTTAATTCATCTGTTTCCTCCGTCCTTATATTGATGAACGTGGACTCCGAGAAAGCAAATGCGTTCGGAAGCGGTTTAGCTGATGTTATAAGCTGGCTTGATCCTTTTGTTAAGACACAGAGATTCAGATTCGGAGTGTTTGGCGTTGCTCCTTTGTTCTTCTGTCTGTCTATGGCTGTATTCTTCCTGTATCTGACATTCAGGATGCTTGAGAAGAAGCGCTGGAGTCAGCGTTGATGGGGAGGGACGGACTATGAAGAGTATCAAAGAAAATAACAACAATACGAAAAACAAGCGGGCGATGGATCTTAAACTCCTTTCCATCAGCTCGGTCATCATCCTTCTTGTTATAGTTATCGCAGCTAATATCCTTTTTGACAAGCTCCTCGGCGGGCCTCTAACATTTGATTTCTCCGCGACACACAAGAATTCTATCTCTAAGAAAACGGAAGAATTCATCGACACGATACCTGACGGGACTTCCATCAGGATCGTCGGCTTATTCGATTTGCCCGCATCCCTCGAACATGATCCTTTGGAATATATTGCACCTTTGCTTGAAGCATATGATAATTACGCCGGTGATAAGATCAAAGTTGAATATATAAATCCCAGCAAGTATCCTTCGATAATCAAGGAACTGGATCCTTCAGGTTCTTATGATCTTAAGTCCGGTTATTATGTAGTCAAAAACGGTGAAAAGATAGCCATAGTCGATCCATACGACTGCTTTTCTTATGATTCTTCCTACGATTATGCTGTTCCGACTGCTGTCCTTGCTGAATATACTTTTTCGAACACGATAAATAATCTTTTGTCCGAAAAAGTAAAACACGCTTATTTTGTTTCCGGCTTACAGGAAGATCCGGGCTATGAGATGAAGTCGATCCTGACCGCTTTGGGCTGTGAAAGCAAGAGTATCAATGTTTCCGGCGATTTCACTATCCCGGATGACTGTGATATCCTCTTCCTCAACGGGATTAATGCCGATATCCCCGAAAGCGTTATGCTCAAGCTCGATGAGTATATCGCAAAGGGCGGAAAAGTTATAGTATCGGTCAATTACTATTCAAATACATCTGAAAAATACGAGAATCTTAACAAATCACTGGCCAAGGTAAACCTTTATATCGAAGACTGTCTCATCGAGGAAAACGATCCTTCTTATGTTTTGAGCGCCGACTATTACGAGTCTTACGTCGACATTACGGATGAGTTTAAGGGTTTTACCGATAAAGATCAGCTCCATTCAGGCTTCCCGAGATCGATCCGTGTTTGTGATGCGCCTCTTGATTATGTCTCAACCTATCCTGTCCTGACAACATCCGATAAGGCAAAAGCCGTTAATGTTGAGGGCGGTTTTCTTCAGTATATGAACGAAGGCAAATATAACATAGGAATGTACGCTACATATGATGACGGCAATGCAAACCCTGAAGTATTTGTTTTCGGAACGAACAATCTTACTGCAGACAGTTATATCTCCGGTTACGGATATTCCGATCAGAATGTTTTGTTTATAAGGGGCTGTGTCCGCAGGATGCTCAGCATCGCTCCTGAGGAAAGCCTTGATATACCTTCTTATCCGGTCGACAGCCATGCGATCGATAAGGACCGTGCCACATCCACATCGATCACGGTTACGGCGCTCATATTCATAGCGATCATCCCTCTGGCACTGATCATCTGCGCTACAGTCGTATACAACAGGAGGAAGCACCTCTGATGCGTTCGTTCAAAAGCCTCATCGTTCCTCTGATAATAATGGTTGTTCTCGTAGTTGGCGTTATCGTCTATTTTGCGGTCTCGTCTTCTTCGAAGGAACCCATACAGAGCCAAAGCGTTGATCTCTTTTCTGCAGGATATGCGGATCTTGATTCCATAAGCGTCAAGAGCAAAGATCCTGCTTCTCCTCTGATCTCGGTCCTTGTTAAGACTTCGGACGGAGTTGCTGTCGATTTTGAATATAATGGTGAGGATAAGGACCCCCAAGCATCTTATTCTTCATACAAGATGTCTTCATTCGTATCGGCTTTGATGTACTATTATGCAGATCTCATCTCCGATAATGTCGCTCTTTCCGAGTATGGCTTGCAGGATCCCGAATACAAGATCATCCTTACGAAAAAGAACGGTGAGACCAGTGTGGTCAACATGGGAGACCTGACTACCGACGGATCCAACGTTTATGTCAGTCTTGAAGGTACGACAGGAGTTTACACGGTCCCTGCGATAAAGAAGGAATATGCGGCATATAAAGGAAATGATTTCCTTGAATCGCAGATCCTTGACCTTGATTATTCTCTGATGGAGTCCGTAAGCTTTACAAGAAAGACTGACGGTCTTGAACTTAAGGCTGATGTCAAGGCATCAGAAAGTTCTGATGCACCGCAGTTCCGTATAACAAGTCCGATCGAAAAAGATTCTTCTTCCAACTTCGCAACGCTCATGGATTATGTTGCAAAGCTCCGCATCATGTCCTATGTCGACATACCAGCTGAAGAACTCGGCAATTACGGCCTTGCTGATCCCGCATTCGTCTTTACGTTTGCGAACAAGGACGGTTCAACGAAGAAGATATCTTTATCCATGAACATGGCGGGTTACTATTATGGTTTTATCGACAGCAATAAGGTATATTTTAAGCTCAGCGGAAACGAGATAGGACTTCTTGATGCTCCCGTATTGTCTTATATGCAGTCTTATGTCAAATATTTCAGAGCTTCTGATATATCAGTAGTCAAAGGTGAATATAAGGATGAATCATTCGAGTTCTCGCTTGATGTTAAAGAAGATGAAGCGATATCAGATAAGACAGCTACGGCACTTCTTAACGGCAGAAATGCCCAGGTGACCAATAACGAAGGCAGATCTTATTGCGCTATGTTCTTTGAGAGCCTGGTTTGCATGGATATCGGCGGTCTGGAACTTGATGCCAAGCCTGTTTTGAACGATCCGGTCTGCAACCTGACCTTTATCACTTCAAACTACCAGACTTATCTTGTTGAATTTGTAAAGAGAAACAACGATTCATATTATGTTTTCATAAATGGTGAATATTCCGGCTATTATGTGTATGATAAAGTTCTGTTCAATAACGGCGGGACAGATACATACAGCTACGGTGTATGGGAAGCCTATAAATTACTGAATACTGCTATTTCGGAAAACAGAAGCGGTGTTTATAATATACCTGTCGATCAGTAAGATCCGGCTGGATAAGAGGAGAGTATGGAAAAGAATACAGAAATCAAAAAGCCCAGGCAGCGTCTGAATGCCAAGCTTACGGTTGTCGTCATGATCTTTGCGATCGTTTTGATCGCAAGTATTGTATTGCTGTTCTTCGTATCGAAGAGCATAGAATCTCATCAGGGTGCCGATATGCAGATCAAGCTGTCCGGGCAGGGAGGATTCAACTGCGAGTATTCCGAAGCACAGAAGCTCTATCCTTTTGCCGACGGTGTCCTTAAAGTCACAAACGACAGAGCGGCATATCTGACTCTTTCGGGCAACGAAGTCTATTCCCAGGTTATTTCGTATTCCAACCCTCACTGTACGACTCATAACCAGTTTGCGTGTGTTTACGATGCCGACGGTTATGCTCTTGCGGCTCTTAACAGGGACGGTGTTATGTTCGCTTCTCCCGTAACCAATAAGATCAAGTCCGTTTATATATCTGACAGCGGTTATTTTGCCGTTATCACCGACGGAGGAGATGCCTATGGTGAAGTTATCCTCTATAATTCTAACGGAGCCGTGCTGTCGACATGGTCTTCATACAATTCCGGTTTCCCTATATGTGTTGCATTCAGTGACGATTCTTCTCTTATGGCCGTATCAACGGTCAATACTGCCGGCGCATCTGCCGTTCCTTATATCAGAGTATTCTCATTGAAGCGTGACAAGGATTCCGTTGATGTATCCGACCTTGCAATCTATACGGTCTCTGATTCGGTCATTTTCGCCAATCTTACTTTTATAGGCAATACGCTCTATGGCTTTACATCTGACGGAATATATAAGGTCAGGGACGGAGATCTTGTGGAGCTGCGCATCAATTTCTCTTCGATCAATTTTGTCAGGAAAGTCGGAGACCACATGTTCGTAGTCTATTCGGACAGCGTCGATCAGCTCAACAAGCTTGCTGTTATCAACAGCTCTGACAGCATCATCTATAATTCCGAAATAGGTTCAGACGTCAACGGCATTACATCGGTCGGAAATCTTTGCGCACTGAGCGTGGATAAGAGGATCTTCTTCATCAGGAACAACGGTACTATCACCGGTGATATTGCCGTAGATGAAGACGTTCTGAGGATCGGTTTTATCGAAAACGATAAGCTCTGCGCAGTTTCTACAAGCGGTGTACACACAGTCAATTGATCTGATCCGGAGTCGTTATGGAAACAGAGATCAAGCTCCTTTTTAAAGATCCGGAAGACCTTCTGGCCATTACATCTGCCGGCTGGTTTGATTCCTATTGCAAGGATAAAACGCCTGAATCAGATAACAGGCTCATCAATACATATTTCGATACTCCCGACAGAAGGCTTAATGCCCGTAAAGCGGTTGTCCGTGTCAGGACCTATGATCCCGGTGATAACGCAAGATACGAGCATACAGTCAAATACGGCGGTGCAGTAGTTAACGGTCTTCATCAGCGTTATGAATGGAACCTGCCTTCTGACTGCAGCAGATTTTCATCTGAAGCATTCATCGATTCCGTTAACGAAGATGACGATCCGCTTGATATGCTTAAAGAAGTTCTGGAAGGCATAAAGGATGAGGAACTCGTCCCATTGTGTTCTGTAGAGTTTACAAGAAAGATATATACATTCAGATCAGGCGGCAGCACCGTTGAAGCCTGTATCGATATCGGTGAGATAAGGTCAGGTGAAGCATCCGATGATATATGCGAGCTTGAACTGGAACTTAAGTCAGGAGATATTTCCTGCCTTATGGAAATGGCAGGAAAGATCATGGAACAGACGGGTAGTGTAACGTTTGACGAGAGCAAATACCACCGCGCTCTGAGACTTCACGACTCAGTCAAAGGAAACGGATAAGGAGTCTTAAAGTGTCTACTTCACGTTATAACTGCACTATAATCGGCGCCGGCGCTTCTGGTCTCTTTACGGCAGCCAGGATCCTGCTCCAGAGACCCGGGACCAAAGTCGCGCTTATCGATTCCAACCCCAGATGCGGTAAGAAACTGATGCTGACGGGTTCCGGAAGGTGCAATTTCACGAATTCGGATCTTAGGCTCTCAGCTTATAACACTGATGATCCTGCAAAACTTTCACGCGCACTGGACCGCTTCGGCAGCTCCGATGCGATAGATTTTTTCGAAAACGTTCTCGGCGTTCTTACGACTAATAAGGGTGACCTTTATTATCCCGCCACATTCAGAGCAGGCACTGTCGTTGATGCCCTGAGATTCTTTGTCGAGGAACACGGCTGTCAAATGATCAACGGCAACAAGGTCAAGGAGATACATAAGGATAAAGATCTGTTCGAGCTCGTCCTGGATGACGGCTCCAAGCTCTTATCCGAGAAGACGGTAGTTGCAACCGGCGGTTTTACATATCCAAAGACAGGATCAGAAGGCGATGTAAAATATCTTATGACAGGACTCCTGTCCTATAAGGATTTCATCGATTTCAGCTGTTCTCTCGTACCTCTTTATTCTGATGACCAGTCTCTCAAGACGATCGCAGGCATCAGGATACCAGCAACTGTCACATTGGATGACGGCAAGGAGCAGACTGAGGCTTCAGGGGAACTCCAGATCACAAAGGAAGGCGGCTTGTCAGGCATCTGTATCTTCGACCTTTCCGGCCGCGCAGTTAGAGCAGTCGATTCCGGCATCGAGCCTGTCATTTATATCAATTTCTGCAACGCCGAGCCCGGTGAATGCTGCCTTATGGCTGCGGTCAGAGCCAAGATGTTCCCGGAGAGATCACTCTCAGCAGCTTTTTCCGGCATAATCCAACGCACAGTACTTGACTATATCCTTAAGAAAACTGGATATAAGTGCAACATGCCAGCCAAAGACCTGTCATATGATGACCTAGTCAGGATCGCTGATGCATTGACATCTTTCCCGGTAAAGATCTCATCTTACGGCAAGCCTGCTGATGCACAGGTCTCACAGGGCGGAGTTAAGCTTTCTTCGCTTGATGAAAGCATGCAGGTAAAGAAGACGGAAGGTCTTTATGTTGTCGGCGAAGCTGTCAATGTTGACGGTATCTGCGGAGGATATAATCTGCAATGGGCTTGGACTTCGGCTGCCCTGTGTGCTGACGGCATTATCGGAGAACTTTGATCTATGACCTACGGCGATATAGTTTTTGATCCTCTAAAAGATACGCGCAGGATGTCTGACAGGGAAAGGATCGAAGAAAGATTCCCCGGCAAAGAATTCGTGATAAAAAAGAGATTTATCGATGCCAGGCACGGCAAACTTAAGCTTTGTTACAGGCTTGATGATTACGATCCCGGTGAACAGGAAATGAAGAGGATGGCTCTTGAAATGAAAGCTATGCCTTATCTTAATAAGTGCTCTGAAAAAATGAGGACATATTATCCTGCTCCTGTCGTCGTAGGTTTTGGTCCTGCAGGGATTTTTGCTGCTCTTGTGCTTGCCAGATGCGGCTTTAACCCTGTTGTAATCGAACGCGGCCGCAGGGTGGATGAGCGGATACAGGATTGTTATGATTACCGTTACGGTTTAAAACATCTTGATGTAAATTCAAACATTCTGTTCGGTGAAGGCGGAGCAGGAACTTTTTCAGACGGTAAGCTTTATACCGGAATAGGATCTGATCTGATTGAATTTGTAAACCGGACCTTTTGTGAACATGGTGCACCATATGAGATCCTCTATGACAGCCATCCCCACATTGGTACAGATAATCTGAGAAAGATAGTCTCCTCGATCCGTAAGGAGATCGAAGATCATGGAGGCAGGATCCTTTTTGATACTGAGTTTACCGGCCTGGGCAGAAAAGACGGACAGATAGCATCAGTTCTCTGCAAGGCTGACGGCACAGTTATCGAGGTTCCTGCATGCGGTGTTATTCTGGGTATCGGTCATTCTGCCACAGATACGATGCGCTCTCTTTATAATGACGGGATCGCAATGGAATCCAAGAGCTTTTCAGTCGGAGTCAGGATCGAACACAGCAGAAGGATGATCGATATCTCCCAATACGGCGTAGATACGAAAGATCTGTATAATATCGGCGCCGCTGATTACAAGCTGGCTGTAGATACTTCCACAGGCAGGAAACTTTATACTTTCTGCATGTGCCCGGGCGGCGAAGTCGTCGCATCCTCGGCTTTCCCGGGGCATATAGTCACTAACGGAATGAGTTATCATGCAAGAGATCTCGATAATTCGAATTCAGCGCTCCTCGTTCCTGTCACAAAAGATGACTTCGGATCTGATGTTTTCGACGGGCTGACGTTCAGGGAAATGCTCGAAAAGCGTGCTTTTGAACTGGCAGGCTCAAATGATAATGCACCTTGTATGACCTATGGTGATCTTGTTTCGGGGAAAGTTACGGAACATGCCAGGCAGTCTGTCATTCCGAGTTACAGGCCCGGAGTAAGTTATTGCGATCTGAGGGAACTGTTCCCGAAATATATAACAGATACGTTGATCGACGGTATAAGACTGATGGGCAGGAAGATCAAGGGCTTCGATATGGCAGATGCCGTTCTTACCGCTCCGGAGACTGGCAGCTCGTCACCTGTAAGGATCTTAAGGGATAAGGAAACTTACATGAGCATCAGCTGCACCGGACTCTTTCCTGCAGGAGAAGGAGCCGGTTATGCGGGCGGTATAGTATCTTCAGCCGTTGACGGCATAAACTGTGCTAATGCATATATAAGATCTGTAGGCAGGAAGGTGTATAATTACAAAAGTTAACATAAGGGAGGATAGGATCATGAAAGATGATAAGAATACAGCAGTAATTACAGTCCTTGGTCAGGACAGAGTAGGTATTATCGCTGGAGTGGCTAATCTGCTCGCAGAATATGATATCAACATCATCAATATCTCCCAGACGATCATGGATGACCTTTTTACCATGATCATGCTCGTGGAATTAAGGGACATCAAGATCGAAGAATCTGATCTTTCGGAACGTCTCAAGTCAATAGGTGACGAGCTGGGCGTAAAGATCACCATCCAGCATACGGGACTTTTCAATGCTATGCACAGAATCTGATCAGTAAAGCAGGTTATATATATGATCAATGAAAATGAGATTTTAGAGACAATGGAGATGTTCTCCAACCAGCATCTCGACATAAGGACCATTACGATGGGTATATCACTTATGGATTGTGCTGACGGAGATATCAACAGGTCCTGCGAAAAGATATACGATAAGATCTGCCGTTACGCCGGCCGTCTTGTCGAAGTAGGCGAGGAGATATCACGTAAATACAATATTCCGATCATCCATAAGAGGATCTCTGTAACGCCGATATCTATCGTGGCTGCAGCATGCGGCTCAGATGATTACACTCCTTTTGCAAAGACTCTGGACAGGGCTGCAAAAGCCTGCGGCGTAAACTTTATCGGCGGTTTTTCCGCACTCGTCCATAAAGGCTATACAAAGGCAGATAAGACTCTTATCGAATCAATTCCCGAAGCACTGGCTACGACAGAATTCGTATGTTCATCGGTAAACCTTGCTTCCACCAGGACAGGGATCAATATGGATGCAGTCCGTGACATGGGCCGCATAATCAAGGCTACGGCCGACAGGACACAAGATACGGGAGCTCTGGGTTGTGCCAAGCTCGTCGTATTCGCAAACGCGCCTGAAGACAACCCCTTTATGGCAGGAGCTTTCCTCGGTCCGGGTGAACCTGAGTGCGTTATCAATGTAGGGATCTCAGGTCCCGGCGTAGTTAAGCACGCTCTGGAAAAAGTAAAGGGTGCAGATCTCGGTATTGTTGCCGAGACTATCAAGAAAGCAGCTTTTAAGATCACACGCGTAGGTGAACTTGTTGCAAATGAAGCATCAGACAGATTGGGCGTACCCTTCGGCATAATCGACCTGTCGCTGGCTCCCACGCCTGCAGTCGGTGACTCTGTTGCAAGGCTTCTTGAGGAATTCGGTCTTGAAGAGTGCGGAACCTGGGGAACGACCGCAGCTCTTGCCATGCTCAACGATGCTGTTAAGAAGGGCGGTATAATGGCTTCCTCATCCGTAGGCGGCCTTTCCGGCGCTTTCATTCCCGTATCGGAAGATGAGGGCATGATCGCCGCAGCCATGTCCGGCGGTCTTAAGCTCGAAAAACTCGAAGCCATGACTTGCGTCTGCTCCGTCGGTCTCGACATGATCGCAGTACCCGGAGCGACTACCGCAGAGACTATCTCAGGCATCATCGCCGATGAGATGGCATTGGGAACATTCAACAACAAGACTACGGCAGTTAGGATCATTCCCGTGCCGGGCAAAGGAGTAGGCGAGACCGTTGAATTCGGCGGCTTGCTTGGAACTGCTCCTATAATGGAAGTAAACAATAAGTCCTGTGCGGACTTTATAAACAGGGGAGGACGCATACCGGCGCCTATACACAGCTTTAAAAACTGATTTATCAGAAAAAATAAGGGAGGATTTATTATGGGAACATGTTGGAAGTGTGGAGCTTTGCTCAAAGAGGGAGAGGAATTCTGCAGCAGCTGCGGCCTCAGGTTAACGGGATTCGGTAAACCAGGCAACCGTTCGGAACTCGTAAAGAAACTGGATGATTACAGGAATCTTTTGGATGAATACGAATATCTGGTACAAACGGTCAAACCCGTGGACAATTTCCCTAAGGAAGAAGAACAGACGGCATTCAAGAGGAGATCATTCTTCAGATATTTCTGGCCGTTCTTGATCATCGCGACTGGCTTGTTTTATCTGATCTATCTGGCATCTTCGTTTGTTGCCGTTATTAATCAAGATGAGATGGGCTATCTGCTCGGTGCATTCCTCGGAATTATCATTGTTGCTGTCATTATCGTTTTCGGCTATAAGGTTGCCAGAAGAAAGCAGAAGGACAACAATGAAAAAGCTGATGACATGAGTTCACTTGCAAGAGAAAGATACAATCAGGGCGTTGCCAATCAGAAGAAACTCGAAAGGCTTGCCCAGCTTGAAGACAAGAAGATCATTATGGATCCCATCGTGCCTGAGGAATACCGTGATTTCGACAGCGTAGCCAGGATCGAAGAACTGATCATGCAGAATAAGGCCGAAACAATAGATGAGGCGATAGCGATCATCAAGAGCAACTGATCTGATCATGATCGTTTAAAACTATAAGGGTGTCTCGAATCTTGAGACACCCTTATTTGATCAGTTTATCAGAAAGAACAACTTACAGACTGTCAAGATAAGCCTTGACTGTCTCGGGAGCCGGACCGCCGGGAACTGTCCTCTTGTCGACGCAGTTCTTGATCGAGATCGCTTCATAAACGTCATTTTCGATCAAAGGTGAGAAAGACTTGAATTCTTCGAGACTTACATCAGAAAGAGATATTCCGCGCTCGATGCAGTAGTGAACGAGCTTGCCTGAGATCTCGTGGGTCGATCTGAAGGGGATCCCCTTACGAACAAGGTAGTCAGCCAGGTCGGTAGCGTTGGTAAATCCGCCGGCTGCAGCCTGTTCCATGCGGTCTTTATTGATCTTCATCGTCTTGAGCATGCCTTCGAAAGGCGGGATAACGGCTTTCAATGTATCTACACAGTCGAATACAGTCTCCTGAACTTCCTGCATATCCTTGTTGTATGTAAGTGGAAGTCCTTTCATGAGGACAAGAAGGGATACCAGATCACCGATAACCCTGCCGGATTTACCTCTGGTAAGCTCGGCAACATCAGGATTCTTCTTCTGGGGCATCATTGAAGAGCCTGTCGAATATGCATCATCAAGCTCGATGAACTTGAATTCCTGTGATGCCCAAAGGATAATCTCTTCTGAAAGCCTTGAAACATGCATCATGAACAGGGAAGAAGCAGATGCGAATTCAACTGCGAAGTCCCTGTCGGATACTCCGTCAAGGCTGTTCATTGTGATCGATGTCATTCCGAGCTTAGCAGCCGAATATTCCCTGTTAAGAGGATAAGTCGTTCCTGCAAGCGCACCGGATCCCAATGGTGAGATGTTACAGTGATCGACAACGGTCTTCATTCGGTCGATGTCACGGCCGAACATCTCGATATAAGCCGACAGGTGATGAGCCAGTGTTATGGGCTGTGCTCTCTGCAGGTGAGTATATCCGGGCATATAAGTATAAAGATTATCCTTGGCGATCGCGATAAGAGAAGAGCGCAGTGAAGAAACAAGTTCTGTGATGGAAGTAACCTCATCTCTAAGATAAAGCCTCTGGTCCAAAGCAACCTGGTCGTTCCTGGAACGGCCGGTATGGAGCTTCTTGCCGGGTTCACCGATCCTCTTAGTGAGTTCGGCTTCGACGAACATATGGATATCTTCAGCATCTGAATCGAATGTGAGCTTGCCTGAGTCGATATCGTTAAGTATCGATACGAGACCTTCGTCGATCTTTGCGCCGTCAACAGCAGGTATAATGCCCTGTTTTACGAGCATCTTGCAGTGAGCTCTGGAACCCTCGATATCCTGCTTATACATACGGCAGTCGAAGGGAAGAGATGAATTATAGTCGTTAACAGTCTTATCGGTATCTTTGGAGAACCTTCCGGCCCACATTTTCTCTGACATAGGATAACCTTCCTTAATGAAAAGATAAGAGCCGCTCTTTGCGCGGCTCTTACATTATACTTTATTTTTCGAAAAGATTAATTATTTAGTAATCCGTTTCTCTGCTTCATCTGAGCATTGACCTTGATGGGCAGTCCGAAGCAGTTGATGAATCCGCCGGCATCAGCCTGATTGTAAACATCATCCTCATCAAATGTTGCAATGGAGACATCGTGGAGTGAGTAGGGAGATGTTGTTCCTGCAGGTGTGCAGTTGCCCTTGTAGAGCTTCATCTTAACTTCACCGGTAACTGTCTTCTGTGTATCGTCAACGAATGCAGAGAGAGCTTCACGCAAGGGATGGAACCACTGACCGTAGTATACGAGCTCTGCGAATCTCTGAGCAACAAGATCCTTATAGTGCAGTGTGTCACGCTCGATCGTAAGAAGCTCGAGCTCTCTGTGGGCAGCATAAAGAAGTGTTCCGCCGGGAGTCTCATATACGCCGCGGCTCTTCATGCCTACAAGACGGTTCTCAACGATGTCAGCGATACCAACGCCGTTCTCACCGGCAACCTTGTTACAGTACTTCAGAAGATCAACAGGGGAGAGCTTCTGGCCGTCAACTTCAACGGGGATACCCTTCTCGAACTTGAATGTAACATAAGTCGGCTTATCGGGTGCCTTCTCGGGGCTTACCATGAGCTCAAGGATCTTGTCGAGGTCAGGCTCGTTAGCGGGATCTTCAAGATCCATACCCTCGTGAGAGAGGTGCCAGAGGTTCTCATCCTTGGAATAGTTGGTCTCTTTTGTTACAGGAACCGGGATACCTCTTGCAGCAGCATAGTCGATCTCTTCGTCACGGGACTTGATATCCCATATCCTCCAGGGAGCCAGGATCTTCATTTCAGGAGCCAGAGCCTTGATCGTAAGCTCGAATCTTACCTGGTCGTTGCCCTTACCCGTGCAGCCGTGAACGATCGTCGTGCAGCCTTCGCGCTTTGCGATCTCGACCATTCTCTTAGCGATAACGGGACGTGCAAAGGATGTACCGAGAAGGTACTTGCCTTCGTAAACAGCGTTTGCCTTAAGAGTAGGGTAGATGTAGTCGGTGATGAACTCTTCGGAGATATCTTCTACGAAGCACTTAGTAGCACCGCACTTTAATGCCTTCTCCTTAAGGAATGTCTCGTCGATACCGATACCAACTTCACCGGCCATTGCGATTACTTCGCAGTCGTAATGCTCGAGCAGCCAGGGAATGATGATGGAAGTATCAAGTCCGCCTGAATAAGCCAATAAGAATTTTTCCTTTGCCATAGGGCACCTCCAAAATATATTTATAAATATTAGTCAATCTGACAAATCTTTAATATTTTATGTTTGAAAACCTATTATTACAAGATACTATTTTGAAATTAACATTTTGCAACAAATGAGTATAATTTCATTGGAAGAATTTGTTATAAGGAGCTACAAAAATGGGATATCCGCTGATAGAAAGCCCGATCGGAGCCCTGGTATTCATTAACGGAGATTACTATCCGGTCACTTCAGCTGAGGTTGAGGCTCTTAAGGACCCCTACGATAAGCTTTCATATTACGAGACGATCAGACTCATCGGTGGCAGACCTCTGTTCTGGGAGGAGCATCTTGCAAGGCTTGAAAGATCAGTATCTTCCGACACGGAAGATGTTATCAGTCTTGATGGTATGGTTGAAGACATCAGGGGATTCCTGATGAAAACATCCGGCAAATGCTTCAGTTCCTTAAGGATCGTTGCTGCAGCAGACTACAGGGTTATCCACTATGTGGACATAAAACTCCCTGCAAAAGAAGACTTTGATAAGGGTATCGTCTCGGCATCCTTGTGCTGGGAACGTCAGGCCCCCAATATCAAAGCGTTCAGAGGTGATTATAAGGCAGCTGTAGCCAAAGTCTTTGAAGATACAAACGCATTCGAACTGATACTTGCAGATAACAACGGCAAACTCTATGAAGGGTCCAAGTCCAATTTCTTTGCGATCGTTGACGGAACGGTATATTCCGCTCCTGATGATAAGATCCTTATAGGCATTACAAGAAACCGTGTGATCGAAGCCTTGAAAGACCAACACTTAGACCTTAAGACCGATATGTTTACTCTCAACGAACTTAAGGAGAGTAATGCTTCTCTGTTCGTGTCGAGTACACCTTTTGACATATTGCCGGTCGCATCCGTTGACGGCATCGAATTTGATTCGGCAAGAAACCCTGTGCTTCAGGGTATTATGAGATCTTATAAGGAATCTCAGGTAAAATATCTTAGCGAGAATAAATTTTTGGAGGAATAAAGATGGAAACAAAGAGCGGTAAGATATCGGTTACGACCGAAAACATTTTTCCGGTCATCAAGCAATGGCTCTATGAAGACAAGGACATCTTTGTTAGAGAGCTCATCTCCAACTGCGCAGACGCGATCGCCAAGCGCAAGAGACTTGTTGAACTTGGTGAGACCAATGCTCCTGAAGAAGATTATAAGATCAACGTTATCTACGATGACGACAACAAGACGATCGCATTCGAAGATAACGGCATTGGCATGACAGCCGAGGAAGTCGAAAAGTATATCAACAGCATCGCTTTCTCCGGTGCTGTCGACTTCGTCACCAAATATAACGAGGAATCAACAGATAAGAGCGGCATTATCGGCCATTTCGGTCTCGGTTTCTACTCGTCATTTATGGTGGCGGATGAAGTTACCATCGATACTTTAAGCTGCAGTGAAGGATCTGAGCCCGTAAGGTGGCGCTCGGAAGAAGGCATGGACTATGAGATCACGGCAGGTGACAGAGATACGGTCGGAACAAAGGTTACGATCAAGTTGTCTGAAGATGCGATAGAACAGTTCGATACCGCAACTCTGCGCATGACCATCCGTAAATACTGCTATTTTGCTCCTGCTGATCTTTATTTCATAGATCTTAAGTCCGACAGACTCCACGAGGAAGCAGAAGCCAAGCGAAAGGCTGAAGCAGAAGAGAAGGGGGAGGAATATACAGAAGATCCCGTAAGGTATGTCCCTGTAAACAACAAATCACCTCTCTGGCTCAAGAAACCTTCTGACTGCACGGATGACGAGTATAAGTCCTTCTATCACAGTGTATTTAACGACAGTGACGATCCCTTGTTCTGGATCCACCTTAACATGGACTATCCGTTTACGCTGCAGGGAATCCTTTATTTTCCTAAGACAGACAATGTTTACCAGTCCCTCGAGGGAAGGATCAAGATATATAACCATCAGATTTTCGTAGCAGATAACATCGAAGAGATAATCCCGGATTTCCTCTTCCTCCTGCAGGGTTGCCTTGACTGTTCTGACCTGCCTCTTAATGTATCAAGATCCGCACTCCAGCAGGATTCTTATGTTAAAAAGCTTTCAGGCCACATCGTCAAGAAAGTCTCCGATAAGCTTAATGAGCTCTTCAAGAACAGCCGTGAGGACTTTGAGAAATACTGGTCTGACATCTCCATCTTCGTTAAATACGGCCAGATGCGTGATGAGAAGTTCTATGAGAAGGTCAAGGACATCACACTCTTCAAGACTTCAGACGGCAAGTTCATGACCGTCTCCGAGCTCTTAGAAGGCGATAAGAAGACTATCCGCTATACTACAGATCCCACAGCCCAGGCAGCTTATGTCGCCATGAGCCGCAACGAAGGCTTCGATGTAGTAGTTATGGATGAAGAGATCGATAACAATTATATGTCTTTCTTCGAGATGAAGAACCGTGACATCAGGTTCTCCAGAGTCGATGCAACCCTTTCAGGAACAGATTCGGATGCTGAAGACAAAGAAAAATACAAGACACTCTTCCGTAAGGTCCTGAGCAATGAGAAACTCAATGTCTCTGCAATGAATATGGGCGCAGATGCAATGCCTGCCCTTATCCGTGAATCCGAGGATTCCAGAAGGATGAAGGAGATGCAGGAGCAGTACAGAAGGATAATGAAGGCGCAGGGCAAGGAAGCAGAGGATATGGAAGACATGTTCCCTGATTCCTCAGAGCTCGTTATCAACACGGACAGCCCCGTTATCGTCAAGATAGCTGCCCTGGAATCAATGGGCGGAAACGAAGAAAAGGCTGCTAAGCTTGCCCAGCACGTCTATGACCAGGCGCGCCTCGCTCATGGATCCCTTGACAGTGAGGGATTGGAGAGATTCCTTAGGGTTAATTCAGAATTAATTAATGATATGGAAGGATAAGATAATCAAAATGAGAAAGTTTAAGATCTTTAGTTTAATGCTTTGTGCGGTTGTGTTTTCTGCGATCATCTTTGCCGGATTGTTGTCGAATACAGCTTCTGCTGACATTTATCAGGGAGTAATGGATATCGACATTCCAACGCCGGGAAGCACCCCCGGTTATAAAGTCACTCAGCAGATAAATGTTGAAACGGTTGATTATACAAATGGCTATATGAAAAATGGAGTCTTATGGCTTAAACAGGTCAACGGCAAATATGGAGATTATTATATGCAGCCTGGTATCGATACTTTCGAGGCCGGAAAAAAATATAAAGTAAGGATCTATTTCAATTTTAAGACTGATCCGCGTCCTGTTTACATCAATAATATTTCTGCAACAGTTGAAGAAACAGATGCACGTATCAAGAAAACGACGGGTGCCGACTATTATGCAGAATGTGAATTCGAACCTAATAATGTTATTGAAAATGCCGACGTTATAGTCAAGCTTCCGATAGCCGGTGATCTTTTGAATTATAACCCTGAGTTGCCTGAAAACGCACCTTACTATTTCCCGCTTGGAGATATAAATTCTCCAACGGATTGTAACAGTCTGCGTTGGTCTTACAAAGATATCTACTTATGGCATGATGTTAACTGGAAAACTGAACCTGCAGTAGAAGGATATGTTTATCACGTAAGAGTATGGCTTAAAGCAAATGAAGGCTATGTATTTACAAAAGATACCGTATTCTCTCTCAATAACGGCACAATAGGAAATAACGGAGATATCACTATTACCGATGGTGGAACATACGCTTGCTTTGTTTCTGATAATATCAAATGTATAAAACCCGAAGAAACCTATACAAAGATCAATACCGTTAATGCAAAGATTTCAGAACCTGTAAATGGTAAACATCCGGATTACGAACCGCAGATCAAAGATACAGAGGGATATCTTTGCGAAAACTTTGATCTTAAATGGTTTGATATTACCTCAGGTTCGGATGTTGCAATGAATCCTGCAACCGGCAAATTTGAAAAAGGTCACAAATACAGAGTAGATATCAATCTCAAGTCTAAAGACGGTTATTGTTTCCCTGAAACCGGGATTAGCGCAAAAGTTAACGATAAGACAGCCGTTTTGAGCAGAACTGATTCTTATAATGCTGTTTTAAGCCAGACTTTCGAGATCAAGAAAGATGCTGTAAGCCTTAAACTTGATAAGTCTTCGGCTAATGTCGTATGCGGCAATACACTGACCCTTAAAGCCACGACTAATTCCAAAGACACAGTAAACTGGAAGTCTTCCAACAGCAAGATCGCAACTGTTGATTCCAAGGGTAAGATAACCGCAAAGATGGCAGGTGAGGTAACGATCACAGCCTCTGTTTCCGGCAAGAGCGCTAAATGCACTGTAACTGTTCTTTATAAGGATGTAATCAACAGTAGTGACTTCTGGTATGCGCCTACCAACTATCTGACGGCCAAGGGTGTCGTAAAGGGTTATGCGAACCAGACGGAGTTCCGTCCTGCCAACGACTGTACCCGTGCCCAGATGATCACTTTCCTCTACAGGCTCCAAGGTGAACCTAAGACAAAGTCGACAACATGCAAGTTTACTGATGTCAAGAGTACTGAGTACTTCTACAAGCCAGTTATCTGGGCAGTTGAGCAGGGAATAACTACAGTTCCTTCCGATAAGAAGTTCAACCCTCAGACTGTCTGCACAAGAGCAATGACCGTAACATTCCTCTGGAGGATGGCAGGTAAGCCGGAGCCTAAGACAACTAAGAATCCCTTCCCGGATGTAGAGAAGACGGATTACTTCTACAAGGCAACACTTTGGGCATCCGAGATGAAGATCCTGGCAGGACTCCCTGACGGTACATTCCGTCCCCAGGGCAAGTGCCTCAGGCGCCAGATGGTAACCTTCCTTTACAAGTACGATAAATATGTTAACGGCAAGGGATGATATGAACTGATCTGTATTTTACAACCACCGGATACTGATTCCGGTGGTTGTTTATCTGGAAATAACTTATAATATTCCTGGTTAAAACCTTATGGAATAAGCATGAAAGGGGATAGGACCATGCCTCCAAGCCATCATTCACACTCATCACATTCTTCGCATTCTTCGCACAGTTCTCATTCGTCGCACTCATCTCATTCGCATTCCAGTTATTCATCAAGGTCTGGCGGCGGTTCAGGATACAGTGCGCCTTTGAGACCGAGGACAAATCAACCTGCCGGATGGGTCACGTCAAGACACGGACACAGCATCCGTTATGATTTTCGTGACCACGATTATATCTATTATCCTCATTCCTGGACTGATGCTGACGGTGTTGAGCATGATGAAGGCTATTATGATGAAAACGGTGTTCATTACAGGAATGTCTGTGCTGCAAACACCCAGACCATGCTGACTTGTGAATTCTGCGGAACCAAATCACTTTGGGAATGGAAAGAGGGAACGATACCCGGTTGTTCATCATGCGGAGCCCAGATCAAGATCGATAAGATCGATGCAGCGGTCGGCAAGAACAGAGGTTCCGGAATGGCAAGCAGAAAACCTTTGTTTATTATGCTTTTCATATATCTTGGCGTAACAATAGGAATGCCGCTGATCTACCTGTCGTTCCTTCTTCCTATGTTTGCGTTCTCTTCGATCAAATCGATCACGAATAATAACCACCGTGAACAGACCTCTGCAAACAGGACCGTAATTACAACCCGGGCAATGCCTTCATCGGTCTTTGTTAAGGAGATCAACAGGACCTGTTATCTTGACGGAGACGATTATTACGACAAGGAGACTGACTGCTGGTTCTGGTTTAACACAGATATTAAACCCGGACAGTGGCAGTACTGGTATGAGGGCATCTCCTCCGATTTCGGCGACTATGGCTGGATGGAATATGATGATGATGAATCGCTCTGGTATATCGAGACTTCCGAAGGTAATTGGATAAAGCTGCCCGAAAAATACGATACGAGCAAATTATGGCATTTTGAAGACATGTATGCGAATGATCTCTACTGATTTTTTACGGGATTTCATCTGTTTTCTTTGTAATAATTGAGCAAAAACTCTCCCTTTGAAAATTACAAGTTAGTGTATAATATTTTTGTAATATTTTAAGAGGGAGTGTCCCATTATGACCGTAAGAAGAATCCTTTCCGAGAAGAAGACCCCTTTTGCTGTCGAAGCTAAAGGTTTGTTGCACGATATCAAAGCTGATCTTGATATTTCCACATTGGAGAACGTACGTGTTATCAACCGTTACGATATCTCCGGCATCACGGATGAAGAGTATGAGGAAGCAAAGAAAGTTGTTTTCTCAGAGCCGCCCGTAGACGATTGTTACGATGAAGATGTAGATCTTACAGGCAGTTCCTACGTCCTGATAATCGAGGCTCTTCCCGGACAGTACGATCAGAGAGCTGACTCAGCTGCACAGTGCGTACAGTTCCTTACCCGCAAGGAGAGACCTCTTGTAAAGACTGCTAAGATCGTTGCTTTCTACGGTGCTCTTACCGATGAAGAGAAGAACAAGATCGCTGATTACCTGATCAATCCCGTTGAAAGCCGTGAAGCTTCCGCAGAGAAGCCCGAAACGCTCGAAGATAAGTATGATATACCTACAACTGTTGCCACGGTTGACGGTTTTATCGATATGACAGAAGACGATATCAAGGCACTCCGCGCTTCATTGGGTCTCGCAATGAGCGATGCTGATATCCTCTTTACCCAGGAATTCTTCAAAGGACAGGGAAGGAATCCTACTATAACAGAGATCAGGGTTCTTGATACTTACTGGTCTGACCACTGCAGACATACGACATTCCTTACTGAATTGGAAGATGTCGTTTTCGACGGTGATGATGAACTGACTGAAGAGATCAAGGCTACATATGCAGATTACCTTGCAAACCGTGACGAGATCTACGGAGAAAGAGTTAAAGAGAAGCATATCTGTCTTATGGATATGGCAACTCTGGCTGCCAAGAAGCTCAAGAAAGACGGCAAGCTCGCTGATCTTGATGAATCTGAAGAGATCAATGCCTGCTCGATAAAGGTCAGGATCAAGGTCGACGGTGAAGATAAGGACTATATCTTCATGTTCAAGAACGAGACGCATAACCATCCTACTGAGATCGAGCCTTTCGGCGGCGCTGCCACTTGTTTGGGCGGTGCCATCAGAGATCCGCTTTCCGGCCGTTCCTATGTATATCAGGCAATGCGTGTAACTGGTGCAGGAGATCCTACTTTGCCCGTTTCACTTACTCTTAAGGGGAAGCTTTCCCAGAAGAAACTTGTCAGGACCGCTCAGGCAGGATATTCCTCTTACGGCAACCAGATCGGTCTTGCAACCGGTCAGGTAGATGAGATCTACCATCCAGGTTACGTTGCCAAGAGAATGGAGATCGGTGCCGTTGTAGGTGCTGCTCCTGCAGAGAATATCGTCAGAGAAAGACCTTCTGCCGGTGACATCGTAGTTCTTCTTGGCGGAAGGACAGGCCGTGACGGTATCGGTGGTGCTACAGGTTCATCCAAGGCTCACGATACAAAGTCAGTCCTGACCTGCGGATCGGAAGTCCAGAAGGGTAATCCTCCGACAGAACGTAAGCTTCAGAGGCTCTTCCGTAATCCCGACGTTACGAAGCTCATCATAAGATGTAATGACTTCGGTGCTGGCGGTGTATCCGTTGCTATCGGTGAGCTTGCAGCAGGTCTTAGGATCAATCTTGATGCAGTTCCCAAGAAGTATGAAGGTCTCGACGGAACAGAGATTGCCATCTCCGAATCCCAGGAGAGAATGGCTGTTGTCGTTCATCCAGCAGATCTTGATAAGTTCATGGCAGCTGCCGATGAGGAGAACCTTGAGGCAACCGTTGTTGCCGAAGTAACAGAAGAACCTGTAATGAAGATGGTCTGGAACGGCGTAACTATCGTAGATCTTCCAAGGAGCTTCATCGATACGAACGGCGCTAAGCAGTATGCTGACGTTGAAGTTGCATCTCCTGACATGTCCGATATCTATATCGATAAGACTGTCGCTGCATATAAGGCAGGCGATTTTGCCGCATCTCTTTCCGGTGCGCTCAATTCACTTGAAGGGTGTTCGAGAAAGGGACTTACGCAGAGATTCGATTCCTCGATCGGCGCTGCAACAGCAGTTATGCCTTACGGCGGTAAATTCCAGGATTCGCCTGAGGAAGGTATGGCCTGCAAGATCCCCATGGATAAGGGTTATACAGATGCCGTTTCCGTAATGACATACGGCTTTGATCCTTACTTCACGGAGTGGAACCCCTATGCCGGTTCTTACCATGCTGTTGTTGAGAGCTTGCTCAAACTCCTTGCAATGGGTGTTGACCCTGCAACGGCAAGACTTACATTCCAGGAATATTTTGAGAGGATGAGTTCAAAGACAGCATGGGGCAAGCCTCTGTCTGCTTTGCTCGGTGCATATAAAGCACAGCTTGATTTCGAAGTTCCTTCGATCGGCGGCAAGGACTCAATGTCCGGTACATTTAATGATATCCACGTTCCTCCGACACTCGTATCCTTCGCTGTCGGTATGACAACGACTGACAAGCTCATTACTGCTACTCTTACAGGTGAGGGAGAAGACCTTTACCTGCTGAAGTGCGCAAGGAACGGCAAGGGCTTCTATAAAAAAGATCATGTCTTAAGAGTATTTAAAGCTGTTAAGGAGCTTGAAGCACGCGGACAGGTCAAGAATGCCGCAGTCGTAAGAAGTGCCGGTGTTGCTGCAAGAGTCGCATCCATGTGCTTCGGTAATGGTCTGGGATTCGAATTCTCCGATAAGATCGCTGAAGAAGAACTCTTCTCCAAGACTCTCGGTGCCATCATCGTTGCTATCCCCAAGGATTCCAATGCAGTTGATAAGGTTGAGATGGCAGGCGGTAAATATCTGGGCAAGACAAATACTTCCGGTGCATTTACATTCAAGGGACAGTCACTTTCCTTTGATGATGCTCTTAAAGCATACGAAGGAAAGCTTGAACCTGTTTTCATCACAAAGGCTGCTGATGCTGATATGCCTTATGAGGTTAAACCTTATGTTACTGATAAGACTTTCAAGTGTGCCAATATCTCCAAGGGCGTTAAGCCGAGAGTCGTAATCCCCGTAATGCCCGGTACGAACTGTGAGCTCGATACTGCAAGGGCTTTCGAGAGAGCAGGAGCTGAAGCTGATGTGTTTGTTATCCGCAACAAGACTCAGGATGAGATCACTGATTCACTGAATACACTTGCAGCCAAGATCCTAAAGAGCAACATTATCATGCTGCCCGGCGGATTCTCTGCAGGTGACGAGCCCGAAGGATCCGGTAAGTTCTTCGCAGCTGCATTCAGAAGCGCTGTTATCACTGATGCCGTAAGAGATCTGCTCTTTAACAGAGACGGACTCATGCTGGGTATCTGCAACGGCTTCCAGAGCCTTATCAAGCTCGGATTACTGCCTTTCGGCGATATCAGGGAACTCGATGACACATGTCCTACGCTTACATTTAACAATGTGGGCCGTCACCAGAATTCCTATGTAAATACCAAGATCATGTCCAACAACAGCCCCTGGCTCAGCAAAGTCAATGTAGGTGATGTATACAATATCCCGATCTCTCACGGAGAGGGAAGATTTGTTGCATCAGATGAGCTGGTTGCCAAGCTTATCGCAAACGGCCAGGTTGCTACCTGCTATGTTGACGAGAACGGCACACCTTCTGCTGTTACTTCGTTCAACCCCAACGGTTCCGTATGCGGTATCGAAGGCATCCTGTCTCCGGACGGAAGGATCTTCGGTAAAATGGGTCACTCCGAGCGTTATGAGCCTGATCTTACAAAGAACATTCCCGGCAACAAGCACCAGCCCATATTCGAAGCCGGTGTTGAATACTTCCTGTAATTACTGATGAGCAGGGAAGAGACACGCAAGATATTAGAATCAGAAAACATTCTGCCCAGATCCAGGTTTGGGCAGAATTTTCTTGTCGACGATGACGCCATAAGCCGTATAACGGCTCTTGTTGACGCAGACAGGGAAGATCCGGTGCTCGAGATTGGTCCGGGCTTAGGAGCCCTTACAAAGCCTCTGAGCGCCTTATACGACCATCTTTCTGCTGTAGAGATAGACAGTGATCTTTATAGTTATCTCGTTAACGAAGCTAAAGTCAGTGCCACCCTGATCAATAAGGATTTTCTCAAGCTTGCTGCTGAAGATTATTCAGCAGATAAGATCAGATATGTCGTAAGCAACCTTCCTTATTACTGCATGACTCCGATAATGAAGAAACTTTTCGGCGAATGCACCAATGCCAAGAGGATGGTTCTGATGACCGAAGATGAAGCTTTCCCCAGGATATCGGCGGATCCCAACAACAAGGATTACGGGCCTCTGGCTGTATGTGTATCTCTTTTCGGTGATACGGTTAAGGAGTTTACGGTTCCCGGACAATGTTTTTATCCTGTTCCCAAGACCTTATCCTGCGTTATCACGCTCAACAGGGGAGAGGAGGCATCGGTTCTTTGTCCCGAATTCATAGGATTTGTTGAGAAATGCTTTGCGATGAGAAGAAAGAAGCTCATGAATAATCTTAAGCCTTATTATCCGGCCGATATCCTTAACAAAGTGATCGAAGATAAGGATATGAGGGCTGAGGATTTGACTCCGGTAGAGTTTTCGAGGCTATATAGTGATATAATCAGTATGATTTCCGAGAAGTGAGGTTAGAGTGATGAAGAAGAGTTCGAATATCTTAGGTAAATATTCTGAAGGGCAGCTGAAGAAGAAAAAATCCGATTCCGAGCCTGCGATCGTTAATTACCAGCAGCTCTATAAAGGCCCCGCTCTCAGCAAGAAAGTAACCGATAACAGCCGTCAGACATTAGAAGAGAAGATCGCCAAGAGATCTGCTCCTTCCAATGTCATTGAAGTTACCCAGGTAGAAGTTGATATCGGCGGGACAACATATCTCGTATCCACACCTGACGATGTATCCGAAGAGCATATCCGCAAGGTTGCATCTCTTGCAGATGATATCTATGTTGAAACAAAGGAAAATAATCAATATACGACTACACATAAGCTTGCAGTTCTGTCTCTTTTCGAAGCTTGTGACAGGCTCCTTCGCGTAAATGCCGAGAACCAGTCGCTCAAGACCGAACTCATGTATTATAAGCAGAAGTCTGCTATTGCCGATAAGAAGGATTCCGAGAAGCTCAAGCCCACGCCCATGGAAGAGCTTTCCGATAAACTCGGCAACAAATAATCTTTATGTCTTTATTGGAATTACTGGCTCCCGCAGGCAGCATCGATATACTCAAAAAAGCCGTCGACTGTGGTGCGGATGCTGTTTATTGCGGTCTTTCGGGCGAGCATAACGCAAGGGGAAATGCAGTTAATCTTACGATCTCAGAACTTAAAGAAGGCATCGATTATGCTCATCTTCGTAATTCAAAGGTATATCTTACATGCAACACCTTGCTCTCTGATGACGAGATAGAAGGATATATACCCGTCCTGACAGCATGCGCAGAGTTAGGTATCGATGCATTCATTATTCAGGACATAGGCCTTCTTAAGATTGTTTGTGACCATATAGGCATTCCTGTTAACGCAAGTACGCAGATGAATGTTTTCGGTACATCCGAATATGAAAAGTTAAAAGAACTCGGTGTTAAAAGGATCGTTCTTCCAAGAGAATTGTCAATGGCCGAGATCGGGAAGAGGTCTTTAGCCGCAAGAGATCTTGGCCTAGAGACTGAAGTGTTCTGTCACGGTGCCGTATGTATCTGTCAGTCCGGCCTTTGCTTATACAGCGCCATGAACAGGTCAGGGACAAGATCAGGTAACAGAGGACTTTGCGCCCAGCCTTGCAGGGAGGAGTATAAGCTTGCTTATGAGGGCAAGGTCATCAGTAAAGGACATCTGCTATCTCCTAAAGACAGGGATATATCAGCTTATATCAAAGACCTTACGGACGCAGGCGTTGCTTCCGTAAAGATAGAAGGCAGGATGAGAGATGCTGATTATGTGGCAAATACAGTAAGCCTGTACAGGCGCCTGATCGACGAAACAGCCGCCGGCTACGACACGAAAGATATGCAGGAAGAAGCATATAACGGACTTCTCATAAACTTTAACCGCGGAGGAAGTTTTACTTCCCAGAATATGTCCGGCAGCAAGGATCCAGACCTCTTATCCGGCGAATTCCCCGGCAAATACGGACTTAGGATCGGCAGAGTTACTGATACGTCATCCTTTGAAGGCATCATATCTACAAAGCTTCTTGATAAGACAGTAATGCCTTCTCCTGGAGATGTCTTATCCATCAGATCTGATGATGTTCAGGTCTGTTCTTTCCCGGCAGGAAAGATATTGGATAAAGGCAGGAATCTTGATATCAAGGGCCTTCATCCCGATACTATCAAGAAGATCAAAACCGGAATGGATATATTCCTTATGAGTCATAAGTTTGAAAATGTTTCCGTCCGCAAGACATCTGTTGATCTGCTCTTGATGACTGAAGGCAGGTCTGTCGTCCTTAAAGGAGAAGCAAGGATATCGGATAAACTTATCAGCACTTCTGTCTCAGCAGATCTGCCTGAAGGGTACGATAACATCCTCGAGCATGAGAGGATAATAACGCAGCTTGCTAAATTGGGCTCAACGCCTTTTTCGGCAGGTCTTGTAAATGTTTCCGGGGATATCCGCTGCCCTGTAAGTCTTATTAATTCACTGCGCCGTGATCTTTGCGCTTCTTTGGAAGAGAAGATAACAATAAGCTTTGAAAGATCGATCGATCAGGACAGTGTTGATCTGTCATTGCCTTATGTGTCTTCAGGGATATATAAGGTCTTCAAGATGTTTACATATACTCATTTCAAGGCTGCTGCATCTGTTATCAAAGCCGGTGCAGATTACTATCAGATACCTGTAACTGAACTTATATCTGATGAAAGAAGGAAAGAGATAACGGATATCATAGATTCATACGGCGGCAAGCTCATCGTAAGGATGCCGGGGCTCGTACACGATGAACAGAAAGTAAGATATGACAGAGTACTTGCTGCATTGAAAGATAAATGTTATGCGGTTACAGTATCCGAAAAACTTGCTTCTTTCCCGGATCATTCAAATAGATTTCTGTCTGCCGAGGGCAATGTATATAACAGCGTATCTTATGATATGGTGCGTTCTTCTTTTGAAGCCATAAGCTTCTCTCATGAACTTGATCCGATTGACATCATCGATATCGTTTCGTCCCGTGATCACAGTTCAAAGATAATTGTCCAGAAAGAAGGGCCCGTTATCTGGATGCAGTCTGATTTTTGTCCTGTCGGCCGCAATGCTCCGGGATGCAATATGTGCAAGAACAAGAGAGTATATGAGCTCGTTCAGAACAATAACGAGATAAGATACGTTGTTACAGATCCTACGCAGTGTTCCTGCATGATCTATGGTCCGGCCAAGAACGGCTGGAGCGACGGCGACATTGAAAAGCTTTCGCGCTATGCTGAAGTAATTGTTAATTACACTTTTATCTGATATTTTCGAGGAGGATAAGATCCATGGAAGAAAGACTTTATATCTCTAAATGCAGGAAAGATGCAGTTCTGCCCAAGTATGCAAACCCGGGTGATGCGGGTATGGACCTTTATGCCGCAGAAGACGTGATAATCGAGCCCGGATGCACCATGCTCGTTCCTACAGGCCTTAAGATGGCTATCCCCGTTGGTTATGAAGTGCAGATCAGACCCAGATCCGGCATCTCTCTAAAGACTATGCTCAGGATACCCAATGCGCCCGGAACGATCGATTCCGGATACAGGGATGAGATCAACATTATTGTACATAACGCTTCCATCAGGCAGGAAACATCAGATGAGATGTATTTTACACCTGATACCAAAGGAGTCCGTCACGGCACATACAAGATCAGGAAGGGCGACAGGATAGCACAGATGGTAATCGCCAAGGTCGAATATCTTACTCCCGAACTCGTTGATTCTGTTGACGATATCGGCGAAAACAGAGGCGGAGGCTTCGGATCCACGGGCGTTACAGGCTGATCACAGCTTGCTTTCGCTGGTAAAAAGGCCTTCAAAGTGTTAGAATCATTTGGTCTTTAAGACAATAAGATACATAAGGGAAGAATAATGGGCACAGGCTTTATCGGAGAGAAGAAGGGCGGAAGGAAAAAGCATTCCTTCATACTGAGGACTGCACTGGTTCTCAGTATTCTTGCAGCCATCCTCATTACGCTCATCTTTCTTACGGTATCTTCTGCTAACAAACTCATGAGAATAGGGAAGACCGACGTATCGTCTGTGCCTTCCAACATCCTTCCCAACTATAGCGTTACCAGCTTCTCTTCAGCAGATAACCAGACATCGCTGCAGGGATGGTTCTTTAAGACAAAGGATCCTATCTCAACTGTTATCGTTGTCCATGATACGGGCAAGAACCGCCTGCAGTTCGGCGTCGACATGATCGATATGGTCGAGACCTGGCTCAACAACAACTATAATGTATTCCTTTTCGACCTCAGGCATTCAGGCACTTCAGAAGGCGATACATCTGCTTATGGATATCTGGAATACAGGGACGTGTTAGGCGCAGTTGCTATCGTAAAGCAGATCTCCGTTACGACCGACGTTGTTCTTTACGGCATCGGCACCGGCTGTACCGCATGCGTTCTTGCTTATGACGCGCTTCCCGATGAAGGCATCAGCGAGATCGAGCTGAAATCCTATCCCGAAAGCATCGCATCTTTAGGCTTTGATAAGTCTTATATCTGCGGCATGATATTCGATTCTCCCGCAAAGAGTTCCGACGATTATATCAAACCGATCGTAGAACAGAATGAGCCGCTCGGCTTCGTTACAAAGAACTTTGTTCCTTACGCTATCAGGATATCTTCAGGATCTTCAAGCGTTAACCTTGCAACATCGATCGCAAGGCTCCCTCTGCCGATCCTGATCATATACGGCGGACATGATACGTTTATCGGTGCCGACAAGATCACACAGATAATAAACGAACGTGAGAGGATCAATTCCAACCTGACCAAATCGAAGATGATATCAGGTGCAGGCTATCTTGAAGCATATACGCTCGACAGATCAACATACATTGAATCCGTCATGGATTACCTGAACAATTATTTTGTTATCAACAGCAGGGAGGGAAGAACAAAGAAATGAAAGATGTTCTTATCCTCGGTATAGAGTCGTCCTGCGATGAGACAGCCGCAGCCGTCGTTTCCAACGGCAGGGAGATCCTTTCGAATGTGATCGCTTCACAGGCTGATTTCCACGAGCAGTACGGCGGCGTTGTTCCTGAATTAGCTTCAAGGATGCACGTCGAAGCCGTAAATCCTGCGATCGTTAAAGCTCTCGCTGATGCATCGGTTACGATAGATGATATAGATGCGATCGCCGTTACCTACGGTCCGGGCCTTGTCGGAGCACTTCTTGTAGGTGTTCAGGCTGCAAAAGGATTGAGTTTCGTATCCGGAAAGCCGCTCGTTCCGGTCAATCATCTGAAAGGTCATATAGCGGCCAATTATCTGTGCTTTCCGGACCTTAAGCCGCCATTCTTATGTTTGATGGTATCCGGCGGCAATACCATGATCGTTAAGATCGACGATTACTGCAAGATGAAAGTGCTCGGAAGGACACTTGATGATGCTGCCGGAGAAGCGATAGACAAGATCGCAAGAGTAATAGGGCTCGGATATCCGGGCGGACCCAAGATGGATAAAGCCGGGCAGGGAGGGGATATCAATGCTTATTCCTTCTCGAAAACACACATGAAGGACACCCTCGATTTCTCGTTTTCGGGCATTAAGACTTCAGCTCTTAATCTCATCAACGAATGCAAGATGAAGGGCAAAGAGATCGACGTAAGGGATTTTACGGCATCTTACCAGCATCATATTGCATCAGTCCTTTGTGATAACACGATGAAAGCAGCAGAGCAGACGGGGATCAAGACCTTGTGCCTGGCAGGAGGCGTAGCTGCCAATTCTTTTTTGAGGGATCTTTTCGAGAAAGAGGCTTCGAAAAAAGGCATCAAGCTGTATTATCCGAAGCTTGGACTTTGCACCGACAATGCCGCGATGATTGCATCCTGCGGTTATTATGAGTATATTAATGGAACCGGCGCAGATCTGTCTTTGAACGCAGTTCCGTCGCTTATATTTGATTAACAGAAAGGAATTACGGAATGCCGTTACAGAAAGGCATTAAGTTGATAGCAGAGAACCGCAAAGCCTACCACGATTACACGATCGAGGAAAGGTTTGAATGCGGGATCGTCTTATCCGGCACGGAGGTCAAGAGCATCCGTCTGGGCAAGATAAATCTTCGCGACTCTTATTGCACTGTTAAAGAAGGGGAGATGTGGCTCGTAGGCGTTAATATCAGCCCTTACGAACAGGGAAACCGCTTTAATCTCGATCCTATGCGCTCCCGTAAACTCCTTATGCACAAGAATGAGATTACAAGGCTTTTTTCAAAGATCAAGCTTGACGGCCTTACTTTGGTGCCCACTAAATGTTATTTTAAGGACGGCCGTGTTAAAATAGAGATAGGCTTGGCGCGAGGCAAGAAGAATTACGATAAGAGAGAAGCCGAAGCCAGGAAACAGGCTGACAAGGATGCAAGAGCGGCTGTGAAAGCAGCAAGAAGATATAACGGTTAAGGTTTTTTATGTCAGAAGCTGATATTCAGGTAAAGAGCAACAGCAAGAAAAAGGATATCGCCTTAAGATATCTTGTGCTTGCCATATTTTTCTGGCTTATGACCATCACCTGCATCCTGGTGATCTTCCTTTTGTCATCAGAAGAAGGGACTGCGTCAAATGCAACCTCCGTATTGCTGCAGGAAAGAATAAATTCTACAACGGATTTCTTCCTGATCTCCAATGACTCTTTAAGATCATTGGCTCATGTTTTAGAATACGGTGTTCTGACCTTGCTGTCGTTTTTTGCAATAGACTGCACTAACAGGATCTCAAAAAAGAAGTCTTATGCAGAAAGTCCTCTTAAGATCATCAAATCCGATAATGAGATGAATATCATCTTCACGGGATGGTTTGCGATCATCAATGCTCTTGCTGATGAATACCATCAATTATTCGTTAACGGACGCAACGGAAATTTCGGTGATGTTCTGAAAGACCTTATCGGTATTATATTAGTTCTCGCTATCATCAGACTGGTCTTTTCGATCTACCTGGCATCGAAAGGGCGTAAGGAGGTACGGTACGGCTGATCCTTCATTATCCTCTTTTTTATATACAGCTAATTCGGTATAATTACAATTTTGGTGAATTAAGAAGAGGCAGAAATACAGATTACGGGGATTTGTAGGATCTATATATTAGGATTAAAGCAATGATCTGATCCAAAGCCTTGTTTTCGTTGATTCTTTTATATAGTCATCTGCTGCATCTGTTTTTGCATTAATTGTTTTATCATTTAGGATCAAGATCATTAATTCGGATTGTTCTTATATATTTTTCATTATTAGTATTCCAATCAGAGCATTACAGATCATTTCAATTCTCATGAACTGTTTTTCAAATAATCCTGTCAGTATAATTCATCAGCATCATCCGTTTTATCCCTGATTCAATCCTGTCTGATCATATGATCCGTTTTGCGTTTTTCCTCTTCCTCTGATATGCACTTAGTCTTCCCTTATGCTTGTTCTTCTTCTTTGAACGAATGTTCGTTTTTCAGAACAAAAGAAAACCGGGCAAAGCCCGGTCAATTATTTCTTACTTTTTATGTTTACGTCATATTTATACAGGAATGTGACCATTTGCCTTCTCAGACACTTTCCGTTCGGCTGGAATGTTCCATCATCGTATCCAGCTACGATCTTCTTCTCGCTTGTCCAGAGAACCGCTTTATAGAAATAATCTGTACTCTTCACATCACTAAATTTGTTCTTTGTTGTTTTGGGGTCAGGTTTGCCGGCCAGTCGCCAGATGAAAGTAACAGCATGTTTTCTCTGACATGCTTTCTCAGGTCCGAATGATCCGTCGTCGTATCCTTCCGTTATTCCCTGCTCATTTGCCCATATAACGGCTTTGTAGAAGTAATCGCCTTCTTTAACATCCGTGAAAGCGCATTTAGATGACTTGGGCTTGGGACAGCCTTCAAGACGCCATAAGAACGTTACCATCTGAGCTCTTGTACATTCATTGGCAGGCCTGAATTCAGTCTGATCCGCGTAGCCTTTTACGACATTCTTATCTGATAGATAATATGTCGGAGTATACCAGAATTTTTCAGGATCTTTTACGTCCTTATAAACGACGTTCACGTTAACGGTTATCGCCTTACCGTAATAGTCGGCCGTAAGCTTTGCTTTGCCGAGCTTCTCGGCAGAGATTATACCCATGTTCTTTACTTTAACGATCGATTCATCAGAAGACGTCCATTTTACGTTGCCGATCAATTCTCCCGGGATACAAAGACACAAACTGCTCTTGTTATCCAGATCGATGGAATATTTCATTTTGTCGTCGGAAAGCCGAATATATTTCATGTTCTTAACGGCTTTAGATGCATCATTGCCGGATATAAGTTTTTCGCTTTTAAGGAATTTCATCGTTTCACCGGTGATCCTTCTGCCGACATTGAAATTATAAGACGAAAATTCTGCGATGATGATGCCTGTTACGCAATTATCTTTATTGTAGATAGGTCCGCCGCTGTTTCCCTGTACTACATCCGCAGTGAAATTGATCAGGTTATTGTTGTCTATATTTACTTTCTTGCCATTGTAGTTCAGGTAATAAATCCCGGTCGCAACCTTGCTCTTGGCTATCTTCAAAGGATCTCCGTCAAGGCGGTATCCTGCGAAGTTAAATTCCTGCTTTACGAGATCCTTGTCCGAAAAAGCTTTGATCCCGAAATGTCCGGTGATCTTTCCTATGTTATGGCTGAACTTAACGAAAGCGTAATCACATTCAAGATCGTGAATATCGGTATTTGTCGTGTTTAAATAATCATCATCATGAAAAAATTCTTCACAACCGTCTGTCATGACTATGCTTGTACCGCTTTTGCAGTCATATCCGAATTTGCATATGATCGAACTCAGAGGTTGTTTGCAATAAGGACAGATAACGCAGTGGCCGGCTGTTGCCATCGTATTATCCGATATCATGAAGCCTGTGCCGTTACCCGCGTGTCCGCATTTATAGCTCATGTATATATGTGCAACCGCTGAATAAGGTGATTTGGCAGTGTCATCGATGGTCTTTCTGTCATCAGCTCCCACTACTAATTCTTTTGTAATGCCGGGGCCGTATGTAACCTTCTCTTCAGGGCCCTTCTCTCTTACCCAGTTCTCGTGATATTGTGTTTCACTTGAAGCATCTGCAAATACATTATCGTTCTTTATGCAGTTGTTAACGGCTGTTGATGTGATCACAGCAATAAGAACAAGCGACAAGAATCTGATCTTTCCCTTATGTTTCATTTTTGCCTCCCAAAGCCTGTGATAAATATATAATACACTAATTTACTGCTGATATTGGGGCATCTGTTGGTCAATCGAATTCGGGATGATCCGAAAATAAACAGGCTGCACCAGGCAGCCTGTCTACTCATTTAAATCTGCAACCGCAACGTTTCGGCGCTTCAGTTACATAAGGTTCTCCATTTATTACTCTCTCAATATGTTTATCCAGGAATTTGCTGTCAACTGAGCCGGTTTGATCATGGTAGATATAGCCTTCGGCATCTACTATGATCGTTCTGGGATACGCAGAGACAGAATACGCATATTGAGCGCTATTATCAATATCATAGTATGCCGGAAAGGATAATCCGGATACCAGCGTCTCAGCATTTTCCTTGGATTCATTACGCAAGCCGCTCAGATGTACGATCATGAAATTGACTTTGTCTCCGTACTTTCTGAAAGCACTGTCATAACACATCATATAATCTCTTGTTACACCATTATATCTTTCACCATAAAGAAGGACTACGGCCGGTTTTCCTTTGAAATCACTGAACGAAGATTTGTTGTCCAATGCATCATAGACAGTAAAATCACTCGCTCTGATCTTTTCTCCGCAATCGTTTGTTGGTGTAAATTCTCCTTTGATAAACTCAAGGTCGATCGCACCGCATGATGTAAAGAGTATTGATGCGCAAAGTGTGATGATCGAAATCTTAATTAAGCTCTTAATGTTCATATGTTTTCCCTTATTACCAAAACATCCGATACTATCCGACATGTCAGATCAACATGAAAGATTCTGCGGATACAGTATTTAAAGCCATTATAAAGGCGCTGCCCACCACAATAGCAAACCGCAATATAACGAGTATGCCGCCGATCGACAGGAGAAGTCCGATAACCCCCTTGGCCTTGCTGCCGCCGCGGTCCTTAGCCTGCTTGATGCCAATAGCCGAAAAGATTATACCGGCGATCGCAAAGATCAAAGCCATACCAAACCCGAATAAGATCCCGACAGGATCATTGATCTTAAGGCTTGCAATAAAGAAAAAAACAGGAAACAGGATCGATGCGATCCCCAATAATATTCCGATTACCTGCTTTCCGCTTGTGTCTAACATTTTTCTTATCCTCCCTATAATTTAAAAATATTTTTTTAATCTGCCTTTCGGCAGGATTATCCTTATTAAGGCACATAGTGCAGAACTAAAACTATAAACATCAACACATTCATTGCCAACATGGCTAATGACATGATAAATCCTATAGATGCTGTCAGGATCCTTTTAAAGTTTCGATAACTTCCTGCCTCCGCTATCACTGCTATAGATACAATGAACCCGGCAAGTCCGGTCAAGGCTCCGAAAACAATAAAGATCAGCGGATCTCCATAGTACACAAAGGCGACCGCGAGACCGGACATTGTAAATATCATTGATATAAACCCTAATAAGTTTTCTAAATGAAGAACACCTTCGCTATGATCATATATAGCTTTACGTCTCCAAATCCACTTCTCGTTCTTGCCAATGCCAAAGACAAATTGATCAAATTTGTCAAACCATCTATCCATAATATTACCCCTTTAATTTCAAATATAATTATATTCTGCCTTTCGAAAGGATTATCCTCTTTAAGCACATAGTGCAACACAATTTAATACATTCTAATCAGTCAAAATTAAAATTTTTAAAAAACGAGACAATGACTTCCTGAGGAACAAAGATCACAATATATAACCATATTGTGCCTAAAATACCAATCACAGCAAGCAAGACACCTGAAAGAGTCGCATATACTCTATATATGCTTTTGATCCTGAAAGCATAAGGAAGATTTCTGCATGACATTATCAGTCCGGCTATTCCCATACCTATCGTCAGGACACCCAGCATCACAGCAACAAAAGCTTCCTGTCTGGTAATATACATCGTGAAATTAACGATACTAAGCAAGGCTGAACCTAAACCCAATAAGGTGTGCAAGTGAAGTTCGCCTGTTGACGGATTATAGACATTGCTGGCATAAAACCTGTTCCGCCCGGTGTAATTGTTCCAATATTCTTTAAACCAATCGTTCATAAAAATAACCCCTCTATTCCCTGCATGAACGAAAAATCCCTATGAGCAAATATTACTAAACTGTTAACGGTTTGTAAATGTGAAAAGTATCCAAGTCGGAATATTCCCTAAAATATCCGAATTATTCAACATGAATAAAAAAGGTCCTGCAAAGGATATCTCCGATGCAGGACCTATATATACTTATCTATATATCAGATCTTATCCAGTGCCTTCTTGATGTCTTCGATGATATCGTCAGGATTCTCAAGACCAACAGAGAATCTGATCAGATCGGCAGGGATACCGGCTTCCTTGAGCTGCTCATCAGAAAGCTGTCTGTGAGTATGGCTTGCAGGATGCAGGAGCATAGTCTTACAGTCTGCAACGTGCGTTGCGATGGTAACGAGTTCAAGGCTGTCCATGAACTTGATGGACTGCTCACGTCCTCCCTTTATGCCGAAGCACATAACGCCACATGTACCCTTAGGGCAATATTTCTGACCAAGTTCGTAGTACTTGTCATTCTTGAGCCCGGGATACTTGATCCAGGCGATCCTGTCGTCTGTCTCAAGATACTCTGCGATCTTCTGGGCATTCTTGCAGACCTGAGGCATACGTACTGCCAGTGATTCAAGACCGAGCTGGATGTAGTATGCGTTCTGGGGAGACTGTATGCAACCGAAGTCGCGCATGAGCTGAGCAGTTGCTTTTGTGATATAAGCACCTTTACCGAATGCAGTTGCATATGTAAGTCCGTGATAAGATTCATCGGGCGTTGTAAGTCCGGGGAACTTATCGGCACTTGACATCCAGTCGAAGTTGCCGCTGTCGATGATGGCGCCGCCTACGGAAGAACCGTGTCCGTCGATATACTTTGTTGTGGAATGAGTTACGATGTCACAGCCGAATTCGATAGGTCTGCAGTTAACAGGCGTTGCAAATGTGTTGTCCATGATGAGCGGGATACCGTTGTTGTGAGCCAGAGCCGCAAACTTTTCGATATCAAGAACACAGCATGTGGGGTTGGTGATCGTCTCACCGAAAACACACTTGGTGTTGGGCTGGATATATTTCTGGAGTTCTTCCAAAGGAAGGTCCTGATCTACGAATGTGCAGTCGATACCCATCTTCTTCATGGTAACACCGAAAAGGTTATATGTTCCGCCGTAGATGGAAGAGGATGTGATGAAGTGATCTCCTGCTTCACAGATATTGAAGATAGCGAAGAAATTAGCAGCCTGACCTGATGATGTCAGCATTGCTGCAGCTCCTCCCTCCATCTCGCAGAGCTTACTTGCTACGAAATCATTTGTGGGATTCTGAAGTCTTGTATAGAAGTAACCGGAAGCCTTAAGGTCAAAAAGATCCCCCATGTCTTCGCTGGTAGCATACTTCCATGTGGTGCTCTGGTAGATGGGAACCTGTCTGGGTTCGCCGTTGCCGGGCTTGTAGCCGCCGTGGAGAGCGATCGTCTCGATTGATTTGTCCATTTTATATATCCTCCTTATAAAAAAACAGATTAATCCTCGCCCGATACATCGATCTTACCGATCCAGACTGAAGGGCTGAAAAACTCTCCGTTCGCCCATGGAAGAGCTCTTGTATCGTTAGCCGTTTCTTTAACGTTAAGCATAATATCATAAAAATTGCCTGCTATGGTGATCTGTTCGACAGAATCGGCAACTTTACCGTCTTTTATGAGGAACCCTTCACTCAAGAGCGAGAAATCTCCGCTTATTGGATTAAGGCCCGCGTGAAGGCCTGAAAGATCAGTAATGAGAAGACCTTCGCCTATTTCCTCTGCGATCTCATCGACACTCCTCTTCCCTTCTTTAACAACAGCGTTGGTCACGGAAGTACCGCCAAAACCGTTTCCGGTCGACTTGCAGCCGTCCTTATATGCTGATTTGAGATTATAGAGTGCCGTTTTAAAGACACCCTCGGAGATGATGTCCTTATCGTATGTAAGAACGCCTTCAGCATCGAAAGGCACCTTGTTGACTGCTTTCTCATACATAGGGATCTCGCTCAGCGTAAAGCAGTCAGATGCGATCTTATCCCCTACCCTGCCTTTGAGCAGCGATAAGCCTTTCTGCATCGCATAAGCAGAGAAATTGGAAATGAATGATCCGTAAAGGCTTATAAATGCTTCGTTTTCGATGATGGTCTCATAAGAACCTGACTTAACGGACCTTGCTTCAAGCTTGGGCAGGAGGCGCGAAGCCAGTCTTTCGATAAAAGATTTCTCATCGAAAAGATCGATATCGTTTCCGTACCACAATTCGCTGCCGCTCTTAACAACATCACCGGATTCGGCTCTGCAGCCTGCGATGATCGATATGATATCCGAATCTTTAAAGACTCTTAATCCTTTGGAATTAACCATCAGATCAGGGCCTTTGCTGCAGGATATCCTGAGGTAATCGACAGCCTTGATCTTATCCGAATAGGACAAAAGGTTCTTTTCAAGGCTTAATCCGAGTTCGACGAATCTGTTATAAGTGTTCTTCTCATATGCTTCGTTGACCGGGCAATAGATGAGCTCGCTGTTCTCGGGATCACAATAGATGAAATCAGGATCCTCGTCGTCCAGCACTTTACAGTTGTCAGCTGCCGAAGAGATAAGGAATTCTATTGCTTCATCAGTAAACTCGGTCGTATGGGACCTTCCCATCTGGCCGTAGAGCTTGCCTTTGAAACTGATGCCTCTTCCCGAAGAGTTTTCGAAAGAAGAAACTTCGCCCATCAATATCTCCACCGCCATCGAAGCATCGGCTGAATAAGCAGCCTGTGCCTCTTCAAAACCGTATTCTATAGCTCTGTCAACGATCTTTCTTAAGAACGATTCAGCAAATTCAAGATCCATATCTTATCCCCTTTCACTCGCAAGTGTCACAATCGTCATCGGAATCTCTTCCGCCGACGATGATCGAAGATACCCTGATCGTAGGCTGTCCTACGGTAACGGGAACAGATCCGGACAGCGAACCGCACATTCCGGCAGAGTGCTCAAGGTCATTACCGACTTTATCGATGTTCATGAGAACATCGCCGCCCTTGCCGATGAGAGTCGCGCCTCTAACGGGTTCGGCGATCTTGCCGTTTCTGATCATATAGCCTTCATCGACGGCAAAGTTGAATTCACCGGTTGCAGGATCAACGGAACCGCCGCCCATGCTTGCCGCATAAAGACCGTATTCAGTATCAGCTATGATATCGTCATGTGTATCATCGCCTCCACATATATAAGTGTTGCTCATACGGGATGTAGGCGCATAAGTGTAGCTTTCTCTCCTGCAGCAGCCTGTTGCAATTGAATCCATCCTGCGCGCACCGAGTTCGTCTATCATATAGTTTTTAAGTATGCCGTTTTCGATGAGGAGCAGATCGGAGGAAGAGTTTCCTTCGTCGTCCGTATCATATGAACCCCATTCACCCTTGATCCTTGCATTATCTCTTGCAGACACCAAAGGAGATGCGATCTGCTTGCCGAGCATATCCGTAAAACAGGAATTCCGGATACCGACTGAAGTCGATTCGAGCGCGTGTCCGCAGGCTTCGTGGAAGATAACGCCGCCGAAGCCGTTATTGATAACGACAGGCATCTTGCCTGAAGGAGCATAACCTGCATTCACCATGCGGATAGCTTTATCGCAGCATTCACGGGTCTTCTCGACAACAGGATATTCATTGATGAATTCAAAGCCCCTGAGAGTTCCCGGAGACACCCTGGAAGACTGTTTCTCATTGCCTTTGGTAGCGATTGCTTCTATCGCAAGTCTGATCCTCGTATCGTCTTCGACTTTATTGATCCCTTTGGAATTAACTACTCTCGATATCCTGTTGGTAGTCTTGAGAGAACAGCTTGATTCGGTGATCGCTGGATCAAAAGTCGTCATGACCGATGACGACCTCTTAAGGAAATCAACGAATTCAAGTTTGGATATATCCAGCGGGTCGATCTTAATATCGCTCATCGTAGCTCTGCTGAGCTCTTCCAGGGCAATGATATCAACTTTATCACCCTTTTTGATCGCGTTACATGCTTCTTTTGTAAGCTTCATAACGACATTCTCATCACTGTCGTTCGAGTAAACATATACAACATTTGTGCCTGACATCAGCCTGATGCCGTAACCTGAATCAAAACCCGAATCTGCTTTAAGGACTCTGCCGTTGAGCATGCCGACCGACTGATACCTGATGTCTTCAAGATATACTTCGGCGAGATCGGCTCCGCTGTTGACGGCGCTGTCGATTATGTCGCAGATCAATCTGTCTGATAACATAAAAAACCTCTCTTTCTAACATCAAAGCAAGAAAGAGAGGTCGTAAATCACAGATTATCGATCAATATCTCTTGATCTTCTTCGATGTATTCTTCTCAAATTCAGTCATCCTGAGTTCGACCTTCTTGATCTTCTTATAGTTAGGAAGCTTCTCGTTGGTCTCAGATACGACTTCTTTGAGAAGTTCGGTAATGGCATCCTCTGAAGGATCCTCACCGAGCTTGGCTGTAACTTCTTCCATTTCAGGGAATATCGTTGCCTTGATGATTATATCATCACGGGCTTCATCTTCAACTCCCGAAATAACGCTCTCACATACATAAGGAGACAGCGACAGGAGATATTCTATCTCTTCCGGGAAGACGTTTTTGCCGTTCTTCGCAATTATAACATTCTTTTTGCGTCCTGTGATTATGCAGAAGTGGTCTTCATCGATATATCCGAGGTCGCCTGTATGATAATATCCGTCGGCATCAAGCGCGGCAGAAGTGTTTTCGGGATCCTTATAGTAACCCATGAATACGTTGTCGCCCTTGGCGATGAACTCACCGATACCGTCTTCATCGGGATTTAAGATCTTAACGTCACATCCCGGTAAAGGAAGTCCTGCTGCCTGATTCTTAAAGGCTATATCACGGTTAAGGGCAAGGATAGGAGCACATTCCGTGAGACCATAGCCCTGTACGCAAAGAAAGCCCATATCCTGGAAGAATGTAAGTATCTCGGGGTTAACGGGAGCACCGCCGAGGATGATGAGTCTCATCCTGCCGCCGAAGATATCGTGGATCTGCTTAAAGAGCTTCTTCCTGACATCGATCTTGAACTTAAGAAGGAATCTGGAAAGCTTGATACCGGTCTTTAATTTCTTAGCCTTCTTAGGATCTGCATTTAAGCCCTTCATGATCTTCTTATAGAACATCTCGAGCATGACAGGAACCATCAGAACACATGTAGGCTTTGCTTCCTGGAGATTCTGTGCGATATATCTTAAGCCTTCGCATACTGAAATGGTTGTTCCTCTGTATACCTGGCCTAAGAATCCGCATGTGCACTCATAGGTATGGTGCAAAGGAAGAACGCTGAAGAACACATCGTCAACATCGATATATAGCATCGAGAACATGGAGATCAGGTTCTTGCAGATGTTCCTCTGGCAGAGCATAACAGCCTTGGACTTGGCTGTAGTGCCTGACGTGAAGAGTAATACGGTCATCTCTTCAGGATCGATCGTTGCCTCCGTAAAGGTCTTATCGCCGGAAGCAAGGAGGTCCTCACCTTCCTTGATAAACTTGGAATAAGAAAGGAATCTCTCGTCATCAGTGTCATCCATTGAGATCCAATATTTCATGGTAGGGACCTTGCCGTAGATTTCTTCAACGACATCCTTCTTGGATTTGGAGAAGATAAGGATATCTACTTCTGCCCTGTTGAGCATGGATTCGATCTCTTCAGACTTAAGTTCCTTATCAAGAGGAACAACACAGCCGGTGCCGTTTGTCGTTGCAAGATAAGATGTATACCATTCATATCTGGTCTCGGAAAGGATGGCAACTCTCGATCCCTTTGGAACATAATGCATGAGAGCTGTTCCGAGGGAATCTATGTCATGATCGTACTTTTCGGTGCTGATCGGAACATATTCTCCTCCCTTCTTCTCCTTAACGAGAAATACGGGATTATCAGGAAATTCCTTAAGTCTTGTCTTTATAACATCCCTTAGATTCTTAGGTCTGGTTACTTTGTAGAGGGGCTTGCCGAGATATGTCTCGGTATCAAAGATGTCTTTTCGCATAAAAGGCTCCTAAAAAGTTTAGTATAAGTTTATTCTAACAGTAGTAATTACAAGGTCAAGCAAAAAATGCTTTGTTAATCAAAATATTATAAAAAATCAAAAGATATTACTGTTTTTTATATAATCCGCGAAAAAATTGATAAGGGCTGTCTCATTACCGAGGCAGCCCTGTCAGTTGATAAAATTTTTATGATATCTATACTTTATTCCCTATCTTTGCTTCGAAAAGTCCGTCCTTAAGATCTGTCTTAAGCATGAGCTTATGCTGCTCAAGGATACGGCCGGCTATAGCTATGCCGAATCCGGGAGTATATACGTTAAGATCAGTCCTGTTCATTATGATAATGTTCTTCGGATCGATAACAACTTCGATCTTAGCGTCCTTGCTCTTATACTTTAATGCATTATCGAGAAGACAGTAGATCGCCGTTTTAAAGTATTCCTTGTCCATCTTGATGACCTTGTCTCCGGTTATCTCAACATCAAAGGATCCTTTGGAAGCTGTTTCCTCAATGCATTCACGGACAGAGCATTTTACGAATTTTCGGTCGCTTTTCTCGGTCGTCTTAAGGATGGACTCGATATCTTTATTCATCTCGCCTGTCGCAGCCAGGATGGAATCGGCATATCTGTCTTTATCCTCTTCACCGGTAACATCCTTCAGATTCTCGGCATAGCCGCTTAAGATCTGTAAAGGAGTTTTGAGATTATGTGCAAGCGAGTCGATGAGGTTATTCTTAAAGATATTTTCTTCGTAAGCTTTCTTATATTGTCTGTAAGGTCTTAAAGATATAAGCAATGCGATACCTGCAGCAAGGACGAACAGAATAACAGCAAAGATTATAAGGAAAGGCTTGAAGAAATTTCCGAACGGTAGTGTGGTCTTTACAAATTCAACGATATATTGACTTCCGTCAGTCATTTTCAGATACGACACTGTTCCCTTTGCGATTCTTCCGTCATCAAAGCTTTTGTAAGTTGTAATGCCCGTTTGTTCGTAGTCGCCGCTTTTAAACGTATCAAAGACATATTCAGCGTTCTCCTGATTTTTCATCAGAGAATCAAGATCGTTGGCATAGAACAGAGATCTGTTCTCATCCAGGATAGCATCAGGACGGACAGGTCTCATAAAGACTGTCAAACCCTGATCAACGATCTCTTCTTCAACTGTCATCGTAGTATCTTTGTAAAGAGAAGCCTTGTCAGGATCTGTATAGTCTTTATAGAGTGAAGAACGCATTGAGAAGTTAGTTGCCTTATCGACCCTGCCGAGATGCAATCCTGATTCGTCCTCATAACAGGTTTTTACTATGTAATAATCGTAATTACAGTTTCCTATGATATCCGTTATCTTCCCCATTAAAGTGCTGTTCAGATCATAATCAATTATCTGATTCCATGTTTCGCCCAAATAGTAGTTTTCGGGATCATAAGCAACTTCTTTTGCTTCTTTCGATCTGATGTATTTGATCTTCCATTCTCCGCCTTTAGTTTTAGAAGTTGTCTCCCCTATAGATAAGAGTTCGTCATCATCGGTTGCATAATACCAGTAATGCATATTATTCTCGACAGGTACAATATCGTAATCCGTTTCGAATATGGTGGCGAAAGAACCATCTTCATTAACTTTCGCTAACTTGATATATTCAGAGTTATAGAAATTGGTGATTATCTTGATAAATTCTTCACCTATCTCTCCATCATGATAACTGACCATCAGACGATTATACTTATCAGCGAAATAGTCATAGCCGCCGTTGATAGCAGAATTATAACTTTCTTGAAGATATGTGAAAGTTATCAGATAAATGATCAGCGCAGCGATAAGGCAAGCTATTATCCTTACCAGTGCAAAATTAAAAAACGATTTCTTCTTCATGTGTAACGATCCTCCAATCGGCTTATCAGCCTTGTTCCAGCTTGTATCCGACTCCGATGAGAGTCTTGATACGGGCTCCTTCTTTACGAAGTTTTTTCCGGAGGTTCTTCACGCGGTTATCGATAACACGTTCCGTAATATACATATCATCACCCCAGGCGACTGCAAGAATAAGTTTTCTGCTTATCGCCGTATCGGGATGTTCCATCATGTATTTAAGGATCTGATACTCCTTGGGAGGTAGATCGACGATCTCCCCTGCAACAGTTACTTCAAACTTCCCGGGGTCCAGAGATATCTCACCCACTCTAACTATCTTGTGTTCTTTAACTTCAGTCTTAGTCCGCCCTAAGAGAGCCAATATCTTGCTGTAGAGAACGGCAATGGAAAACGGTTTTACAATATAATCATCAGCGCCTAATTCATATCCGTAAAGAACGTCTTCTTCACGCGTCTTGCCGGTCAGGAACATTATCGGGACATCAGATCTCTTCCGGATGATCTTGCATAATTCGAATCCGTCAAGCCCGGGCATCATAACATCAAGTATTATGAGATCATAGCATGCATTAAGGATCTTATTGAGTCCGGTTTTGCCGTCTTCAGCAAGATCCAGTTCGATCTCATCACGCCTGCCGAAATAATCGCCTATTACTTCACGTATCCTAAGATCATCTTCAACGAGTAAGACTTTGTACATGAATACCCTCCTTCAAGAGTATGTTACACGTCCAATGTATCGTTGGTGTATCGTTTATACAAATCCTTTTGAGATCGCAAGTTCCGCTCTTTCCTTAGCCTTACCGCCCAATGCGATCTGTTCATCGATAAACGAGGGATGTGATGCGATGAACTCCTTGATATATGCATCAGGATCTTCGAGAAACCTGATGATCAATGCATATTGAGCCTCGTTGATGTAGGAATTAGCAAGAGCGTGATCGAAAAGATCCTTGTCTATCGCCGTAAGAGTTACCATGTTAACGCCAAGGTCTGAAAGGACCTTGCGTCCGTTCTGCTTTCGGTCAACAACGGCTATCGTATCCGTTATCGTGTATCCCAGATCGCGGATAACGGGGATCCAGGCTCTTTCATAACTTGATGCTTCAGTTATTAGATCAGCAATGTGAAGGACTTTGCCACCCTTCTTGATATCATCTGTTTTCTGCATGTTGCAGTCTGTATAGCATGTTGTAAGATCTTTATAGATCGTAAGATGATCTTTATCAAGGAAGTGCGCAGGGAGCATCGAGAAGAAGAAATCCCTTCTCTCACCGCCGGAGATGATGTCGCAGTCGAATTCAGAAGCTTTATCCGTCAGTATATCGATAGTCTTCTTATATGTTTCGGAGGAATTGTAAAGATCAGCCAGAGCATCGAAGATATTCTCGGGAGCTGTTTCCTTATCTTCAGCGATACTGTCTTCGATCACTTTCAGGATGCCGTTTGCTGTCTGCTCGTCTCCTGAAAGGAAATGAGTGTTGCAGTAAAAAGGACCGAGCTTTCCGGATGTATACCAGAAAGGAGTATCGGCAGGGGCAACCTTTACCGCAGATGTTTCAAAGAGCATATTGTTGATGATCTCGGAATTATTCATGTTATTTATCCTCCATATGTTATTCCCATAATCTCAAAGTTCCCGTAAGGGACGAGATATTGTCGATGTTGTTGTCTTCACAATATTTAACAAGACCATTTGTGATAGTAAATCCTGCATCAGGATGGATGAGGCTGGCAGTTCCGACCTCAACTGCAGAAGCACCGGCGATCATAAATTCGATAACGTCTTCAGCAGACATTATACCGCCGCAGCCTACGATCGGGATATCCAATACCCTGCTGCATTCAGAGACCATACGGATCGCAACAGGCATGACTGCCGGGCCGGAATATCCGCCTGTGTTGTTCTGTACTACAGGTCTTCTTGTCTTGATATTGATCCTCATGCCGAGAAGAGTATTAATGAGCACAACAGCGTCTGCTCCTCCCTCCTGCGCTGCTTTAGCGGGAGCAGTTATATCAGTAACATTAGGTGTGAGTTTTATCCACAAAGGAAGATCCGTAAGATCTCTTAAAGCAGATACGATCCTTTTTACCTGATCAGGCTCAGAACCTATGGACATACAACCTTCCTTAACGTTGGGACAGGAAAGATTGATCTCCAGTGCATCGATCTTATCTTTATAAGGATCGAGCTTTTTTACCATGTCACAGTAATCTTCATAAGAATGTCCGGCAACGTTAACGATAACGCCGGTATCAAGCGATCTCATATAATCGAGCTCATGTTCTATGAAGTAATCAACTCCGGGATTCTGGAGGCCGACGGAATTAAGCATACCTGATGCGCACTCAGCTACACGGCAGCCTTCGTTGCCCTGACGGGGCTTTATCGTAAGGCCTTTAGAAGACAGCCCTCCTAAGACAGAAAGGTCATAGTATTCAGAAAGTTCACGGCCGAAATTACATGTTCCGGATGCGAGGATCACCGGACTCTTTAAAGTTACATTGCCTACTTTAACTTCCAAGGGGTTCATAAGATCACCTCCTCAAAATCGAAGACAGGCCCATCTTTGCAGCATCTTACATGCTTAAAGTCTTCGCCGGGAACATCACTCTTTGTCTTGCATACACATACAAGACAGATGCCGACTCCGCAGGCCATATGCTGTTCAGTCGAAACAAAACATCTAAGCCCCTTGGACTTAGCCCATTCACCAACACCCTTCATCATGGGGGTGGGGCCGACACAAAGGACGCAAGGATTCCCCTTAAGTACCAAAGAATCCAAACCTGTTATAACGTTACCGTGTATGCCGTAATCACCACTGTCTGTCGTAACAACAAAGCCTTCCTGAGCCATAACGACCTGTTCCCTGTTGCGGAAGCCGAAAACAACAGTAACATCTTTACCTGCATCCGACAGGACATCATAGGTAAAGTTCAAAGGGAATACACCCGTTCCGCCTCCTGCAAGAATATAAGAATCAAAAGAATCAAGATCAAAACCGTTGCCCAAAGGGCCGAGGATATCAACCATATCTCCTTCTTTCAGGAGGGACAGATTCTCTGTTCCGTGGCCGACGATCTTAACTCCGATCTTGATCATGCCGTCATCCTTATCTGCACCTGCTATACCGAAAGGGCGCTTTAAGAACTTACCGCAGGATACATTAACAAACTGTCCGGGCTTGGCAAAAGATGCTATCTCAGGACAACTAAGTTCAAAAAGGATCGTATCCGTATTAAAATATCTAATCGATCTTACTCTTGCTCTGTATTCGTTATGGTCCATATATAATTCCTTATCAGACATACTTTCTGTCGGCAAGAGCCGCATTGAGCTTGTCTCTCATGTCGATAGCTTCTTCTCTCGTGCATTCTGCAAAGTCTTCTCTGGTCTTTCCTTCTCTGGACTTCCAAGCGCACATAAGGCTTCTGGAAGCGTTTACGATGGATCCCTTACCGTCAGCCGTAAATGAAGCTACTGCAGCGTCAGGACCTGCTCCCTGCGCACCGTAACCGGGTACGAGTATAAGGGCATGAGGCATGCGCTTACGTGCTTCCACGGCCTGTTCGGGCCAGGTAGCACCGACGACTGCGCCGACTGACGAGAATCCGTTGTCTCCAATGAGCTCTTCTCCCCATTCGTTAACAAGGTCAGCCATTGCCTGATAGACCTGTCTTCCGTCCTTAAGTTCCAGATCCTGCAGATCTCCTGCAGAAGGATTTGATGTTCTTACGAGGCAGAAGATGCCCGTTCCCTCTGTTTTGGAGACTTCGCTGAAAGGAGCAACACCGTCTTTGCCAAGATATGCATTGACTGTTACTGCATCTGCGCCTGTCATCCTGAGAAAGCTGCCGTCAGAAATCTGAGTCTCACCCAAGATGCCTGTAGCATAAGCCTGTGCAGTAGTTCCGATATCGTTGCGCTTGGCGTCGAGGATAACAAGCATACCCTTGGACCGGGCATATTCAATGGTAGCATCCAAAGCACGCATTCCTTCGAGGCCGTACATCTCATAGTAAGCGCTCTGAGGTTTAACAGCGGGAACGATATCGCATACTGCATCGATAAGGCCTTTATTGAACATAAGGATCGCTTCAGCCGTCGATCTTGCCGGATCGTCGAAAAGTGAATTAGCTTTTTCGACGATGGAATCAGGAATATATTCCAGCTTGGGATCCAGTCCCATAACAGTAGGATTATTCTTGGCAGCGATGGCGTCTGTCAGTCTGTCAGCAAAGTTTCTCATATGTGATATTACCTCCCATAACAGTCAGCATCGTCTCACCATAGAGCTTCCAGCCGTGGTACGGTGTGTTGCGTCCCTTGGTGAGCATCTTTTCCTTATCGAAAACGAACTCGTTCTCAAGATCGAATACGGCGAAGTCAGCATCGTCACCGACCTCCATGCCGCCTCTTCCGAGGCCCAGGAGCTTGGAAGGATTGTAGCACATGAGATCCATGAGCCTTTCCATGCTGATGATACCGGGCTTTACAAGATAAGTATAACTTAAGGCGAAGGAACTCTCGAGACCGACTATTCCGTTATTTGCAAGAGAGAACTCTATTACCTTCTCATCCTGGTGATGAGGAGCGTGATCGGTTACAATGCAGTCGACAGTACCGTCAGCGATAGCTTCAATAACAGCCTGCCTGTGCTCTTCCGTACGGAGCGGCGGATGCATCTTGAAGTTGGAATCGAAAGATTCACATTCCTTATCAGTCAGCGTGAAGTAGTGCGGGCATGTCTCGCAAGTAACCTTAACGCCTCTTGCTTTGGCTTCTCTTATCATGCGCATGCCGCCTTTGGTCGATACATGGCATTCATGTGTGGGAAGACCTAAGTATTCGGCGATGATGATATCTCTTGCGATCATGATATCTTCTGAAGCCGTTGGTATACCCTTGATACCGATCGAAGTTGAAACGATGCCTTCGTTCATCGCGCCTTCCATATCGATCGAATAGTCTTCACAGTGGTTTAATACCGGCACATCAAAATCCGATGCGTATTCAAGGACTTTGCGCATCAGTCCGGCATTTGCGATGGGTTTGCCGTCATCTGATACAGCTACTATGCCGGCTTCCTTCATAAGTCCTATCTCGGCAAGTTCCTTGCCGGCCAGACCCTTGCTTGCTGCACCTATAGGATAGACACGGCACTTCCCTGCTTCCCTGGCCTTCTTAAGGATGCCTGAAACAACTGCAGGGTTGTCACATACGGGATCTGTGTTGGGCATGGGGCAGACTGCCGTAAATCCGCCTCTTGCGGCGGCTGCAGTTCCCGTTGCTATCGTTTCCCTGTATTCATATCCGGGTTCTCTGAGATGCACATGCATATCGATAAGTCCCGGAAGGACCGTTGCGCCCTTTGCATCGAAAACTCTGTCTGCCTTGGACTCATCGAACTTATCGGCGAACTTGCCGTCTTCAACATATATGGTATCTGTGTCTTTTTTAAAGACCTTACAGTTTTTGACTATCAATCTCATAAGCTGTTCCTCCTTGCTGTCAGTAAGTAAAGGACTGCCATCCTTACGGCTACACCGTTGGTGACCTGCTCGTTGATGACTGACTTCTCACAATCGTATACATCCGTGGGGATCTCAACTCCGTGGTTGCAAGGACCCGGGTGCATCAGGAAGGCATCAGGTTTAGCAAGATCCAGAGCTTCCTTGGTAATACCGTAGAATCTTGAGTATTCAGCAACCGACGGGAAGAGCGAGGACTGCATCCTTTCGAGCTGGACTCGAAGGCCCATTACAGCATCTGCTCCCTCGCAGCATTCTTCCACACTGTTGGCTACATAAGCACCCATCTCTTCGATACCTATCGGCATCATTGTCTTAGGTCCGTATACCCTGACCTTGGCACCGAGCTTCGTTAGGCCGATTATATTACTCCTTACTACTCTGCTGTGATAGATGTCGCCAAGTATGGCAACCTCTTTGCCCTCAAATGTATCGAATCTCTCATACATAGTAAGCATATCAAGGAGCGCCTGTGTCGGATGTTCGTTCATTCCGTCACCTGCGTTTACGATAGATGCGTTAAGATAAGGAGCAAGGAAGTGAGGCGCGCCTGACTGGCTGTGTCTCATGATGATTATGTCCGTACCCATCATGTCGATCGTCCTGGCTGTATCCAGAAGTGATTCTCCTTTATTTACCGAACTTCCTGAAGTTGTTATATTCGCGGAAGCTGATCCCATGTACTTGGAAGCAAGTTCGAAGGAAAGTCTTGTCCTGGTCGAATTTTCATAGAAAAGAGTAACTACTGATTTACCCTGAAGATGTGATGTCTTCTTGTTTCCGGAAGAGATGACGAGCTTCATCGTCTTTGCCGTATCCAGTATCTCCAGGATCTCTTCCTTATCAAGCTGCTTCATTCCGAGCAGGTCTTTGTTCTTTAGCCCCATTACTCTTCCTCCTTTAACAGTACCACTTGATTGACGCCGTCGATCTCATCGACCATTACGTCTATCTTCTCGATTATCGATGTCGGTACGTTCTTACCTACATAATCAGCCCTGATAGGCAATTGTCTGTGACCTCTGTCGATCAGTATCGCGAGTTGGATCGCATCAGGCCTTCCCATATCGAAGATGTTTTCGATAGCTGACCTGACCGTTCTTCCCGTGAAGAGAACATCATCGACGAGGATAATCTTTTTGCCGTTCACATCGAAAGGTATGTCCGTGCCGTGCACGACCGGGTGTGCAGACAGCATCGAAAGGTCATCACGGTAGAAAGTGATGTCCAAAATACCCATAGGGACTTTTATGCCTTCGATCTGTTCAAGATTCTCGCGTATCCTTGATCCGAGAGGGACACCCCTTCTCTGGATACCGATGATACATACATTCTCGAGTCCTTTGTTGTGTTCGACGATCTCGTGTGAGATTCGTATTATGGCACGGTTCATGGCCGCGTCATCCATGATTACAGCTTGTGGGATAAAAGTCATAAAAAAACTCCTTCCTGCCAATAGATCCAATACTCCCGGCAAAAAGGAACTGCAAAACAAATATATCGATACCGTCTTACGACCTCGCCGGGACGCTTAAAGACTAAAGAGATTGTACACTTAATGTTTTGAATGAACAAGATGCAAGTTTAATAAATTGACAAAAATAGAGGCATTATTTATAATCCAATATGCTACAAGGGGTTGTGGCGGAATGGCAGACGCAGCAGACTCAAAATCTGCCGACCATAAATCGTGTGGGTTCAAGTCCCACCAGCCCCACCAGGTAATGTGAAGTTACCCCCATAATTTGGACCAATAGGTTACAATTTATGGGGGTGCTTTTATGCTGATCACACGAGAAACAAAACTGGAAATCGTAAAAAAACACCTTGAAGAGGGTGTTACGCTCAAAGAACTATCCGAGGAATACGGTATTCATTCCTCAAACATTAAGTTCTATGTAGCACTTTACCGTAAGCACGGTGAAAGTGTATTTACCAACGAATACGGGTTAAAGACATATACCCGGGAATTCAAACTTAAGACGATAAAAAGGTACATTAACGGAAATGAGTCGATGAGAGCTATTTCTGTTGATCTTGGGCTTACAGATCCCGGCATAGTCCGAGATTGGGTAAAAAAGTACCGTCAAGGTGGTGAGGATGCGATCCAGACCACGACCGGAAAAAAGAATTACCTGCTTCACGAAGACCGTCAGAACAAGATTGCCAGTGATGAGCTTAAGGAAAGAATAAAGTATCTGGAAGCGGAGAACGAATACCTAAAAAAATCGTACTCCCTAATTCTCGAGAGAAACAGACAAACCAAGAAAAAGTGATTGTGATCTGTGAATTAAGGGAGAAGTATTCTCTCAAAATGCTGCTTCAGATAGCCGGAATCTCTAAATCTACATTTTTCTACGAAAAGAAGCATATTAACGATAAGAGACTTAAGGATGAGCCGATCCTGAAAGAGATACGGGATATCTTCGAACACAGCAATGGTAAGTATGGATACCCGAGGATAACCATAGAACTTCAGAACCGGGGATATAACATAAACGAGATTGGGGTAATAACAATGCAAATCAAAGCCTCGCAAAAGTCCTCCTCACTTCGTTCGTGCGGAAAATGCGAGGCTTTTGATTTGCTCCACACAGCTTGTGCGGAAACAAAGGGCAATTGTTATGTTTCATACAGGTTCGTGCGAAAATTTTTGGATTTAAAAGAAAAAGTATATAATTATCACATGTCTAACAGAAACAGAAGAAAATACAGGATAAACAGACAGGGGCAGATGCTGATCGCAGGCATTTTTATCGTTATTGCGGTCATCATCGTTATCATTGCTGCCAATAACGCCGCCAATAAGGAACCGGACGGATCCGATCTCGATAACAGCTCAGCAGTATCCGATCTTTCAGACAACAGTGATGCATCTGATCCTTCTGATTCATCCGACAATGCGGTCTGGACATCTGTTGCAACAGCAGCTGCTCCTTCTTACCTTGACGGACTTAAATCCGATATATTCAGCGATATTTGCAGCAAACAGGCTGTTCTTATTCATGCCGGGTCAGGTAAGGTGATCGCCTCCAAAGACGGCGATACTAAGGGTTTTCCTGCTTCGATCACCAAGATGATGACGGCGATCATCGCTATTGAGAACATATCCGATCTCAACAGCACCTATACAATGCCTGTTGAGATTTACGATAAGCTTTATAATCTTGATCTCTCCACTGCCGGTTTTGCCAAGAACGATACAGTAACGGTTAAAGATCTGTTATACGGACTTCTAATGAGATCAGGCGCTGAATGCTGTCTTGCTATGGAAAACATCGTTGCAGGCGGATCGGATGCTTTTGTTGCGATGATGAATAAGAAAGCAGCCGAGATCGGAATGTATAATACACATTTTATGAATTCCACCGGAGAACACGATCCTCAGCATTATTCCACACCGCATGATATGGCGATCCTGTTGGATTACGCACTCAAGAACCCGGTTTTCAAAGAGATAATATCAACTTCTATTTATAAGACGGCGCCGATAGCATCGAATGGAGACGGACTGCAGTTCCAAAGCACGCTTTATCTTGCTACTCCGGATATGAGCGTATATGCTGATAAATTCGTCTTAAAAGGCGGAAAGACAGGATATACTTCATCTGCCGGACAGTGTCTTGCTACATATGCCGTAATTAACGGAGAAGAATATATACTTGTTACTTTTGGAGCATTCGGTTATGAAGGAGCTACTACTTCTCATCTCCATGCAAAAGACCATATAGATATTTATTCTTCTTTTGCTCTTGCTTTATCTGATGTATAAAAAAACGGGTGCGCTGCACCCGTTTTGAATTTGTTCTTATCAGGATTTCTTTTTCTTCTTTTTCTTAGTTGTCTCTTCAGTTTGCTCAGTCTCTGTGGTCGTTTCTTCAGTTTCTTTTGATGTTTTCTTAGGATCTTTGAGCTGATCAGCAGATACTTCGAATTTCTCAGCTGTGTACTTTGTGTTTCCGAGGATCACTTCCCTGTACATCTGATCCTTATCGGACTGACCGCCCCAGTTCCAGTTTGAAGAACTTCCGCTGTCTTCCCAGATCTGATAGTCACACTTGATCTTTCCGTCAGCATCAATGGTAAGTTTTCTGAAATAATAAGCATTGTATACTACTTCATCTTTTTTACCCTTACATTTATAAACGGTCTTTATAAAGAAATATAATCTGTTGTCCTTTTCTGCACCGAGAAAATAGAGATCAGTGATCTCGGGACCGCTCTTTATCTTCCATTCGTCCCAGTCGCCTTCGCTCCAGAACTTGATGTCTTTATCGTCCTTGTCGTTGTGGACCGCTGAAAATACGGAAGCAACGGCATTTTCCATAAAGAAGGTGTCGTTTTGGATGTCTTTGACTGTAAGGGCATAAGGATTTGCGGTTGTAGTCGTTTCTACAGCCTTCTTGATCTTCTCTCTCGTTATGTTGCTCGACATAAACTTATAAAGCCCGAAACCGATCGCAACCAAAACAGCCAGACTGATCAGAGACTTTATGAGATTGACAACGCTTGAAGAAAGAGCGGATTTTCTGGCATCGGCTCTTATTCTCTTTGCTCTTCTGATCTCTGCCTGCTCTTTAAGCTCAAATTCTTTCTCGAGCATCTCCTTGGCATGTTCGTGCTCCTGCTGGAGACGTTCGACCTCATTTGCGGCTTTTTCGTACTCTACATCAGAATCGTCGTAATCGATCGCGAAAGCGGATCCGCAGCTCTTGCAGACCATGCTGTCGCCTTCCTGAACAAGGATCGAACCGCAATTAGGGCAGTTTAAACTTTGTAATTTCATGATCTATCCCCTCCCATGAATTTATTTCCTGTCAATAAGGATATCTCCTTTTTCGCGATAAAGCAAACCAAATGTACCGGGACCGCAGTTTACAGCGATAACAGGAGCAGCCTGTTTGAAGTAGATCTCCTTGAATTTCATCTTCTTTTCGACCTGTGCCTTGATCCAGTCTGCTTCACGTTTGGTTAACCCTACATAAGTGACAAAAAGGATCTCATCATCTATGTTGGATGTCGCTGAAAGTACTGAATTGATATAGCTCTTCCATGCTTTTTCGCGGGGTCCGAAATATGTCATTCCGACACCCATCTTGCCGTTGCGGAGTCTGAGAACAGGTCTGCCCATAAGGGCTTTAACGACATTAGCGATACGCTTTCCTACCTGTCCGGCTCTTGAAAGGAAGTCAAGATTATCAACGATAAAGCTTGTATGGACCTTCTTCTTGAGATTTTCAAGCGCCTCGATGATCTCCTCCGGACTCCTTCCCTCTTCAGCCATACGGCAGGCTTCAAGCACCATTATGCCCTGTCCGCTGGAAAGGTGGGCGGAATCGTAAACCGTAACATTATCAAAGGCTTTAGCAGCTTCCTGTGCAAGGCCGTAGCCGCTTTTGCCGACACGGCTGGTGATCGAGACGTGGATGATGTTGTTGGCGATCTTAAGCTGCTCGGCAAAGAATTCTTCGAATTCCTTAACATCAGGCGTATCAGTGGTAACACGGTTAAGCGGGTTATCCATATATCTGACGATACCTAAAGTATCTATCTCTTTGCCATCCTTAAAAACGCCTTCCTGTGTAACGACTTTATGAGGTATAACTGCGATGTCATACTTGGAAACAAGTTCCTGCGGAAGATCGGCAACGCTGTCAGTCGTGATAACGACTCTCTTACGCTTTTTATTGGAATTCATCCATGAGATGGTCTCTTCCGCGATCTCGGATCTGTTGCCTGTTATCTGGACCATCTCCTTGGGAAGGAGCCTGTACAGTTCATTCTCAAGTTCATCTCCGGATACAGGTTTTGAAAGATAACCGTCAAAATTCATCCTGGCATAAAGAGTCCTGTTCTCCTCATCTGCATTAGCAGTAAGAACGACAACCTTAGTCTCGCGGTTTCTGCCGCCCGTCTGTTCCTTGATCCTCTTAAAACATTGGATTCCGTCCATCTCCGGCATAAGATGGTCCATAAAGATAACATCATATTTGATGTTCAATGTCTTGCGGAGCGCTTCCTGACCGTTGGGAGCGGTATCTATACGGATCTTTGTGTCACGGAGGAGTTTGGATGCTACCATAAGATTTGCTTCGTTATCGTCTACGACAAGTATCCTTGCATCGGGAGCGATAAATTTCGGAGCATAATCCGTCTTATGCGCACTTGAACCGGACTTTTCGAAATTGTATTGGCCGACCTGGGATTCGCCTTCGATCTTCTGAGGGAGTTCGATGATAAAGGTTGAGCCTCTCATATAGACGCTGTTTACCGTTATCTTGCCGCCCATGTGATCGACAAGCTGTTTAACAATGGAAAGCCCTAATCCTGTGCCTTCGATATGACGGTTGGAAGTCTCATCTACTCTCTTAAACGCAGAGAACAGATAAGGAATGTCTTCCGGCTTGATACCGATGCCGGTATCGGAAACGGAATAGATCATGTTGCAGATCTTATCGTTTTTTATCTCACACTGAACAGAAAGAGACACCGATCCTTCCTTGGTGTATTTAATTGCATTGTTGATAACGTTGATAAGGATCTGCTTGATCCTGACCTCGTCGCCGTTAAGCTCAGCGGGAATATCAGGAGAGACATCAACATGGAAATCGAGTTTCTTTTCCTTGGCCCTGATCCAGAGCATACCGACTATATCAGAGAGCATATCACCGGTTCTGTAAGGCGCTTCGACCAGCTGCATCTTACCGGACTGGAACCTTGACATGTCGAGGATATCGTTGATAAGGCTCAGGAGGAGTTTTCCTGCTGCACGGATGTTTACGGCGTCTTCGATTACTTCATCGCTGACATTTTCGCGAAGGATCATCTCGTTAAGACCGATGATCGTATTGATAGGGGTCCTGATCTCATGGCTCATGTTGGAGAAGAAACTGTTCTGAGCTTTGTTGAGCATTTCGATCTCTTTATGCTGACGGCCGGCAGTAACTATCTCCCTGTGGAGCCTGTACTTGGTATAAAGCATCATGATGCCCATAAATGTCTGGAATATCGTAAAGATCAGGAAATTGTAAAACCCTGTTAATTTGTTGGTCGTACCGGTACATACACTGAGATATATGATATAAGCCATCCCTGCATTTGAAGCGATCGCCATCAAAATATAGGTAAGAGGCCTCATATATATGCAAAGCGGAACGAGCAGTGAAACCGTCATAAAAAGTGTTGTTTCCGCAGTGCCCCTGAATGCATATGTATGATAAGTCAGTACCAGTATGAAACTGTACATCATCAATGAAAGAAGAACGTTTACAACATATATGATGCGGTATCTGTTATCGTAATCTTTCAGGGCATATTCTGCGAAAGCCGTATAGAACAGACCGATCATGAAAAGGATGATATACATGATCCTGTGAAACATAGCTCCGGTATCAAAGATCGAAGGTGCAAATATCGTCAATCCGAAAAGCACAAAACTGATGATAAAGCAAAGCATGATCATGAAGAGCGTGGGCTTGATCGAACTCTTATAAACTGATTTTTCAGCATCAGGATCGATCTGTGAACGTCTGAAGATAAAATTTAATACTTTCCTCATAATTCATCATCCCCCTTTCTCAGATCAGTTTCAGGAACAAATTCAAATATCTCGTCATCATCATCAGTTTCTTTAATGCCAAACTGTTCGTTTATCTCTGCAGCAAGCCTGCTGTAATCCTTGATAAGGTTTTCGTGATTTTCGGACAGGAAATCCTCATTCTTCTCGGATGCGGCTTTCTCAAGGCTCTTGGCCTTTTCGGAAAGGTCAGCGGCACCGATCATCTTTGCTGTGCTCTTAAGAGCATGAACGATGATCTCATAATTATGCCAGTCGCCTGTCCTGAAGAATTTCTGAAGCGAAGGTATCTTTTCTTTGGATTCTCCCGAGAACTGGAGCAGCAACGTCTTATAGAACTCGGCATCGTCAACGCAGTATTTCAATCCGCCCTTGGTATCTATGCCGCTCTCGGAAAGCTTTGCGAAGATCTGCTCGATCGTAAGTTCTTTCTCTTCAGCAGCATCGTTTTCTGCGGTCTCTTCTTCATCAGCTGTTACTTCGATGATATCGTCGAAGCTTATGGAAGACTTGGGAAGGACCTGTTTAAGGACACGTTCAAGTTCATCTATCTCTATAGGCTTGCTGACAAAACCGTCAAAGCCTTCGGCAAGGAACATCTGCTTGGCTGAGCTCATGGCATTTGCGGTAAGAGCAACTATAGGTATAGCTCCGTTAAGACCGGCAACGTCAGTCCTGATCCTCTTCATTGCTTCAACACCGTCCATACCGCTCATCATGTGATCCATAAAGATGATGTCGAAAACCTTTTCCCTGCAGATATCGATGGATTCCTGACCGGACATTGCGGTTGCGACCTTCATTCCGTATCTCTTGAAGATACTCTTTGCAACAACAAGGTTCATTGATTCATCGTCAACGACGAGTGCCCTGACACCGGTAAGATGCATCTTCTTCTCCACTGTCTTGGATTCGTTAAGATCGGAATTCAGAACAGATACTACCGGGAAGCAATAGAAAGGCTTTTCGAGGACTTTTACCCTTGTCTTCGCAGGCAGGATTATGTCTTCGTTGGCAACTACGGCAACGATCATGTCCTTTGCAAGTTCCTCGATAAGTTCGACATTGGCATTATATTCTTCCTCAGCGATAAAGAGATGTGTCATATGAATGGAATCACGCAGCAACTTCAGGTTGTCGGCGTTATTGACCCTGTGCATCTGGACACCGAGGCCCTTAACGATATTGAGGACCATTGAGTTGTAGTAGTCACGGACCTGAGGATAATTATATTTTTCGAAATGCAGATAAGCGCCGATACAAAGTTTATCGGGATTGGCAACCGACATGCAGCTCGTGGGATCAACGACTTTCATCGGAATACTGACATTTACGTTCGTGCCTTCCTCAGGTTTACTGCTGATCGTCATAAAACCGCCTAAGATAGCAACAAATCCCTGTACGATCGCAAGACCCAATCCGAGACCGCCGCCCTTTCTCGATCTGCCGGAATCAGCCTGGTAGAAACTGTCGTAAACTTTTTCGAGTTCGTATTCGGTCATACCGATACCGGTATCCGTAACTTCTATGCAAAGATTTACGCCGTATTCGTGAGGTTCTGCAATGATCCTGACATAGACGCCGCCCTGCTTGGTGTATTTCAGACCGTTGGATATCAACGATTTAAGGATCTTCTTGAGCTTGGCAACATCAGTGTTCATGACAGCCGGGATCGCAGGATCAACATCGATGATGAGCTCAACATTCTTTTTCTTATACTGTTTTACCTCATTAACAAGATCGTGCAGTACTGATGAGAGCATATAATCTTCGTTGTTGATAACGGCTTTCTTACGGTCGATCTCGGAATAATCAAGTATATCGCTGATCTGTTCGGCAACTTTTCTGCCGGCATTCCTTACTTCAACCATATCATTGACGATTTCTTTGTTATCAGTCTTATCGATACAGATACCTGTCAGGCCGATGATGGCATTAACAGGCGTCCTGATCTCATGAGATACGTTGGCAAGAAAATCGTTCAGTCTGACTGTAGCTTCGGTAAGCTGTTCGACTTCATCGTTAGACTGATCGAGAACGGACAGCCATTTATCGATGATGTTTTTCGAAAACCATCCGATATAGAATATAGCAAAGACATGAAGTACGGTCCTGCTGATCACGAGCGCATCGAAAGTCTCCCCTTCGATGATCATCATGACGATCTCATATGTCAATGTAAGATAGTATGTGATCTGGCACATAGTGATAAGGATTTTCTTACCCGTCATTATGTACAGCAATATCAGGACAGCCATTACGATGGCAAGATCGAAAGTGCTGGTCCTGTGGATACCGTAGAAGAAAAAGGTACAAAGTATCATGATCGTATAGATCCAGATCCTGACATCCGCAGGGACATCATGTTTAAGATGAAGCGTCCAGCAGATAATAAGTCCTGCAACTATAAGGAGCAGAACCCAGATTTCCCATCCCATAAGGAAGGATTCCGCTATAAGTATCGCGGAAAAGATCGAATAACTGATTAGAAGAGTCAGATGCGAGGACGAGAATGCCTCGCTAGTCGGATTATACTTAACCATCCGTTTCCTCCGGTTTATTGAAATTGTCTTCTTCGATCATCTTGATCATAGTATCTATGAGCTGAGGATCATACCTGCCGCTGCCGTTCTTTAATTCTTCAATGATCTTTGCTTTTGTGACCGGCTTGTCGTTGCCGGCAACAGAAGGCAAAGTCTCTAACATATGGATGAAGATATCCCTGTAGTCCTTAGTCTTTTGATCTACTTCATAACTTAACTGTTTCTGCAGTGTAACAAGTTCGATTATATGATTGACGCGGAGCAGGAGCACTTCGGGAACGAAAGGCTTACGGATAAAGTCCATGGCGCCGAGCGACAGACCCTCCTTCTCGGCTCCCGAACTCTCGTCTGCAGTCAGGAATACGACCGGAACCCTGGATACGACAGAATCCTTACAGCGCAGCTTCTTCAATGTCTCGTAGCCGTTTAGACCCGGCATCTTTACATCGAGAAGTATAAGATCCGGCATCTTGTTATCGCCGTCAAGATATTCGAGGAGAGCTTCGCCTGATTTAAGGGCTGTTACATGTATGCCGCCGTTGCTCAAGATCTTCCCTGCCACCTGCAGATTGATCATGTCATCGTCAACGACCAGGACTCTCTTCTCTTTATCGGACCTGTAGGGGTCATATGTATCGCCAACGAATTCGGACTGATAGGAGACAATAAGCCCTTCCCTTTCCTTCTTCTCCCAGGTCTCGATGATATGACCTGCAACTTTATCAACAGAATCCTGACGGATATCGGTCAGGAAGACAAAGTATTCGTTCTTCCTGTTTCTCATGAAGATATCTGATTTTCTTAAGGATTCACGGATGACATTACCGAATTCATCGGCATTATCAAGGAATCTGGCATCATAATTATCGTCATCGGGCTTTAAGGTATAGAGCACTTTGCAGCCGGTCAGATGGTTTCTCAAAAGATATCTGATAACGTAACGGTATACATGCGAAAATGCTTCTCTGTCCAGCTGGAGCGCAACATTCTGTATTGAACGTTCACCCAGGATCTCCGAGATCGCGGCTATGTCATGAGTTTTATCCTCTTCGTCCTCTGACTCCTGATGATCCTCATCGAATAGGTCATATCCGTGCTTTCCGTTCTTCTTAACGTTATAAAGGGACTTGTCAGCCAGTTTGATCAGCGAATTGTAATCGTTGCCGAATCTGGGAACAAATACGCCGCCGACGGATGCACCGAGCGGGATGGTCATATCTTCACCCATAAGGTCCTTCGCAAGGGCTACGAGTCTCTCGTTAAGCGTGATAGTAAAATCCCTGACCGCGTAGTCAGAAGTCATTCCATGCGCGAAAACGGTAAATTCATCGCCGCCGACCCTGCCGCATTTAGATCCTGCGGGAACCGTATCTTTGATTATTTCGGCAAAACCGATGAGAACCTTGTCACCGGTTGCATGCCCGTAGATATCATTGACAAGCTTAAAGGAATCAAGATCGACCATCATGAGGCAGCCGACTGAGTCAGAGCATTTCTTGGACAGCTCAACAGCAGCAGCAGCCTTATTGAAGAATCCGGTAAGTTTATCGATCGAAGCTTCATTCTTAAGGCTTTGCATCTCCTGGCTGTTGGACATGATATTGTTGATCCTCTTAAGGAGAACATCAGGATTAAAAGGTTTGCGGATATAATCAGATACTCCGACCTCAAAGCCTCTCGTCTCGGTATCAGTCTCCTCATCAGCGGTAAGGAAGATGACCGGTGTCTTCATAAGTCCCTTCCTTGTCTCAAGTTCGCGCAGAAGATCCAATGTCTCGAACCCGTCCATACCGGGCATCTTGATATCGAGCAAAACCAGATCCGGCATGCCGTTATCATCAACGTAATCAAGAAATGATTGTCCGGATTTAAAAGCTGTTACTCTGTAATTGTTCTTGCTTAAGATATGGCCCGCCATCTTAAGATTAGCGGTGTCGTCATCAACAACGATGATCCATCTTGTCATTAGTTCCTTCCCCCTAGCAGAGAAAATCTACAATATATTATATATAAAATTTTAATATATAGAACACGAACTGAAAAAATAGACGAATATTTATAAATTCTTTAAAAACATCGCATTGTCTTCACAATGAGAGGATCGTAAGCCTAACTGCCGGACATTGACTTCTTCATGATAGAATATAAAAAAAGCCCGGGGAAGTTATATGTTAGTCAGATTCAAAGATGTCACAGATGATCTCTTATCTCAATGCGGCGGCAAAGGCGCATCTCTTGTCAAGCTTAAAAGAGCCGGCCTGCCTGTCCCTGACGGTTACATACTGACTCCGGGATCAGATTTTACTGAGACAGAAAGCATACTTAAAGACTTTAAAGGAACATATGCGGTAAGGTCTTCCGCGATCAACGAAGACGGGGAACTAGCGTCATTTGCAGGCGCATATGAGACGATAACCGATGTTAAGGTCTCAGACATCAAAAAGGCTGTCGATAAAGTAAGATCCTCAGCAGAGAACATCCGTGTATCGGCATACGCAAGGGAAAGAAATGTCAGTCTCGAAGGCATAGCCGTTGTTATCCAGGAATTTGTTAAAGCTGATATCGCAGGTGTCATCTTCACTGCCGACCCCGTCAGCGGTTCATCCGCGCGAATGACCGGAAACTATGTCAAAGGCGAAGGCGAACTGCTCGTATCAGGCGTTGCGGATGCAAAGGAATTCTTTTTCGACACAATGAAATATGCATATAACGGCGACGTTGAACTCCTGCCTTATGCGAAGAAACTCTACCGTTACAGCAAAAAGATCAGGGATCTTTGGGGATGTGAAACGGATATAGAATGGGCAATATCAGATGGAAAACTATATATCCTTCAGGCAAGACCCATAACGACCATAACCAGAGGAGATGAGATGCTCTATGACCTTAACGGTTCATATGCAGGAGATTTTCTCATGACAAGAACGAATGTGGGCGAGATATTCGGCATGCCGGTATCGCCTGTTACCTACAGCGTCCAGGATAAGATCTGTGACAGCGTTGCAATGCCCCATTTTATCGATAACATCTGCGGTCAGGCTTATCTTAACGTCAGTGTTGTCGCTTCCTGCATCGTATCTTTGGGCTTTTCCGAGAAAAACGCATACAAGATGATCAAGGACATCGTAGGCAAGCTTCCTGAAGGAGTCACGGTTCCTTTATATCCCGTCAAGGGCAGTGAAACCGTTGGCAAGGTCATCGCGCTTCTTAAGCCGAAGAGAAAGAGCAAGGGCAAAGGTCTTGATTACAGCGAAAGCATAATCAAAGCCATTGACGATCTTGACAGTAAGGAAGATCTCAGAGCCTTCTGGAATGAAGATCTTCTTCCCTACATTATGACGTCTCTTGCCGAGATCTTTAAGGGCGTAAACATCACCGGACTCTTCACTGTCAGGAACAGGATCGAAAAGACATGCGGTGAAGAACTCGCAAACAGGCTCCTCACAGGCTGCAGCGGCTTGATCGACAGCATGAAACCCCTTCTTCTCCTTGAAGAACTTGCCGAAGGAAAGATCAGCAAAGAGTATTACATCGCCGAATGCGGTCACCGCCACTCAAACGAGATGGAACTGATGATGCCTTTCCCTTACGAGAACGGGGATTTCCCGGACTATCTCATTAAAGACCATCTAAGTTCGGGCATCAGCGTACGTAAGATGAAAGAAGCTTCCGAAAAGCAGTTTGAAGAAGCTCTTAAGGAATTTGATTCCCTCTTCCCTTCAAAATCATCGAAGATCCGTAAGGATCTGGCTAAATACGCTTCCGCCAACGAAGACCGCGAACGCGTAAGGAACAAGGGCGTCAAGATATTCTGCGCGCTCCGCAAGTATCTTTTGAGAGTCGAAAAAGTCCTCGGTATCGAAAAAGACGGCATCTTCATGCTCTACATAGATGAGATCCTTGAACTGCTCGAAGGAAAAAACGGTATAAAAGAAAGGATCGCTCCAAGAAGAGAGATCTATAACAGATTTCTTGAATATCCCCAGTTCCCCAACATCATCCTTGGCAGGTTCGATCCTGACTCATGGCTGAAAGATCCTGAAAGACGCGGTGATTTCTACAGCATGACAATGGATATGTCTCAGATATCTGATGACAGCGTTAAAGGCTTCCCGGGTGCCTCCGGCATATTAACCGGCAGAGTAAGAGTAATATCCGACATCAAGGATGCTTCATTGCTGGAAGAAGGCGAGATCCTCGTAACTTGCGCTACCAATATCGGCTGGACGGTCTATTTTCCTAAGGCTGCTGCGATCGTTACGGATATCGGGGCTCCCCTGTCACATGCAGCGATCGTAGCAAGAGAATTCGGGATTCCCGCTGTAGTCGGATGCGGGAACGCGACGACCGTTCTTAAGACCGGAGATATCGTAACAGTCAACGGAGCACTGGGTACCGTTGAGTTAAAGAAGGACTGAGATCACCTCTTATAGTCAACGCCGGATTTTATCCTGCTGACATCCATGACAGCGATCCTGTCAGGATCTGCGAACACCCTGATCTTCTTGAAGTTCTTGATGAGTACAACACCGTCGCCGGGATCGATATCAGTAAACACTTCGCGGTCAACCTGAAAGTTCATCATTGTCTGATCCGTATCATAAAGAAAGATATCAAAATAATACTGATAAGTAACATTGCCTGTATGTCTTGTCGACTCCATCCTCTCAGACGATATAACGATCCCTTTCCTGAGTTTCCAGAAAGGACCGATGACATCGCAGATATAATAAAATGCAACAGCAACGGCTATAAAGAGCAAAACTATAGAGAACACATCGATGAAAAGACTCCCTGCCCTTTCAAAGATGCATCTTATGAAATACCAGCCGAATCCAAGAAAACAAAAAGTCATGATAATAAGAAGCGGAATGTTCCTCTTTATATGGATCTTGCGGATCCTGTTTACCAACTTCTTGTCCTCAGGCGCGACTTTATTAAAGACGATATCAGAAACAGGTGCAGACTTGGCTGCAAAATCAGAATAATGTTCATTCATAATAATATCCCCTCGTAAATGATCAAAATCCTATAAAAACATTATATCATACAGGAGTTTAGATCTGATGCCTTACGGTCTTATATTCGTCTCCGTCCTTATAGTAGGGGCATTCTTTATACTGCCTTTGTGAAGCCCTTACGATCTCATCTTCGTCCATGGCAAGATCACAAACGGCCTCTCCGGTCACTTCATCTATATAAGCAAATACACAAGTATCACAGCTGTTCATTCATCGATCATCCTTTAATATGAACGAACCCCTTTGTTCTGCATAAGAACAAGGGGGATCATAAAAGCTGGTGCGGATGACAGGACTTGAACCTGCACGATCTTGCGATCACTAGCACCTGAAGCTAGCGCGTCTGCCAATTCCACCACATCCGCAAATTGGACTTTGATATGTTATCTCAAAAAGACAAAAATTTCAACCCGCTAATAGTATAATCATTTTATGAAAGAAATAAGAGTGTCAGCGACCCAGTTATCCGAATATGTTTCCCGCTCCGGCGACCTCTCCGGAGGCGGTTATCAGAGCGTGTCCGGCATCGAAGGGACAAGGCTCCACAGGAAAGTCTTCGACGATCTTGCCGAAGAATACGGCAACAGTTTCGAATGCGAGCACCGTTTCAAGCATTCCTACGAAGATGTTATGGATGGAGAGTTCATGCTGACAGTCTCAGGCCGTGCCGACTGCCTGATCGAAGATGCTGAGGATCTATCTCACATTATCGAGATCAAGTCCTTTAATTCGACCAAGGACAGCTATGAAAGACTTGAAAGACCCGAGCACCTTACCCAGCTTAAGCTTTACGGAGCCATGTACCTCTACGATAACGAGGATAAAGAATCTGTAAGGCTGACTTTAAGATATGTATCGATCACGACACTCATCTCATATGAGAAGAGTTTTGAGATGACCTTTGAGGAAGCCAGGAACTTTTGGGATGAGATATGCTCTCAATATCTCGTTTTCGCAAGATCGCTTTATCATTACAGGCAGTCTATGCTATCTTCCTGCAAAGAGATCAAGTTCCCTTACGACGGCATAAGATCAGGTCAAAAAGTCTTCATGGAGAATGTCTTAAGATCGATAAGAGCCAAGGAAGCGCTCTTCGTACAGGCTCCGACCGGTACCGGCAAGACCATTTCGACCCTCTACCCTGCAGTCAAAGGCCTCGTTACGGGGCTTTATTCCAAGATCTATTATCTTACGGCAAAGATCCAGACCCGTCAGGTTGCAGTCAAAGCCGTAAACGACATGAGGAGCAAAGGTCTCATCATAAGGTCGATGCTGGTCGCATCAAGAGAGAACATGTGTCCTTTCATGGGCGAATGCGACGCCAAGTTCTGCCCCCTCGCAAAGGATTACTATACAAGGCTTAAGCCTGCATTAAACGAGATACTGACTTACGATGACATCAACCCGGACATCGTAAAGGACATAGCTGCCAAACACAGGCTCTGCCCTCACGAACTGATGTTAAACGCCTTGGAATACTGCAGCATAATCATCGGAGACTATAATCACGTTTTCGATCCGAGATCCAGTATAACCTGTGAATCTCCGGATGACGTCACAGAAGTCGTTTTGGTCGATGAGTCACATAACATGATCTCAAGATCCAGAGAGATGTTCTCTGCCGAGATATCAACAGAACTGCTCGACAGGATGATCGAAGACTTCAAGGGAACCGATTCAGGCACTGAACAGATGTTGAACCAGCTCGCTAACTACTTTAACATCGCAAGAAGATGCTTCGAATCGGGCCAGTCGGTATTCAGCCAGCTCGAGAAGATCGAAGATAACGATATCCTTTCGTCCGATAACTGGGAAGGAACAAGGATCCCGCCCAGAAAGCTCTATGCGTCTTTATGGAGAACTATCAAGCGCCTGATGCCTGTTCTCGACAGGATGCCGTCGGGCGAAGCCAGAAAGACCGCGATGGAATTCTTTTTCGAAGCAAGGTATTTCCTTACGATTCTTGAACAATACTATAACGATGCCTATATTACGACATTGAACATCGAGAACTATCCTTCATCCGAACGGAAAGCCAACATTGTCATCAAGCTGGACTGTCTTGACGCAGCCGAGAAGCTGAACGATCAGATACAGGACAAACTTTCGGTAGTATTCTTCTCGGCTACGCTTTCGCCATACGAATACTACAGAAACCTCCTGGTCGGAAAAGATGCAGACTATGTAAGACATATCGATCTGCCGTCTCCTTTCCCTCCCGAAAATCTCGATATCATGATCGACACTTCGATAAGCACGACCTTCAAGGACAGAAACTACACGGTCGACGATCTTGCTTCCAGGATAATGTATGAACTGGCACTGAGGACCGGCAATCACATGCTCTTCTTCCCTTCATTCGATTACATGAACAAGGTCTGCGGCAGGCTGAAGAAGCTTATGGATGAAAAGACTGCGGAAGACGGTATCAAAAGAGAGCTCATCATGCAGATACCCGAGATGACGGAGATCGAGAAAAACAGCTTCCTGTCTAACTTTGACAAGCCTTCCGAGGGGCTCCTTCTGGCTGCATGCGTTCTCGGAGGACATTTTGCCGAGGGAATCGACCTCGTAGGAGAAAGACTCAAAGGAGTAATAATCGTTGGAGTCGGCATACCGACTGTAACCGGCGAAAGACAGGTGCTCTGTAATTACTATAACGACAGGTTCGGTGACGGTTACGCTTTCGCCTACCGCTTCCCGGGCTGGGAAAAAGTCCTTCAGGCAGCCGGCCGAGTCATCAGGACCGAAGAAGATACCGGCTTTGCATTGCTGATAGATTCGAGACTATCTAAACCCGAGTATGTAATGCTCTATCCCGAGCACTGGAAGGTCTGATCAGGTCTTATCGAGCAAATCGAGCGACTTATATTCCTTATCGAACTGAAAGCTCATGTAGGCAGTCGTAAAATCCTTAAGGTCCTTCAAGACCTTGTCTGAAGCTTTTCCTGTAAAGAGTTTATTTATATCACATGTCGAAAAATGGTTCAACGCGCTCACTTCGCTTCCGGTCAAAGTACCTGTTCCTTCTTCCAAAGCACCGTCCGAAAGACTGATATCGTAGTTTTTCGAGTTGTCTATGTCCATGTTGTCGTAGATAAGCGTGTGTCCCGCATATGTAAGAAGACGCCAGTTAAATGCCGAATAAATAAGAAGATAATCCTCAGGTCTTCTGGCAAGAGCATAGTAAGCGTATACTGCAAGTTCATAGTATTTATGGACATTTTCGAAAGTATCGAAAGAAAGATCGATAAGACTGTTGGCTATGTGGGCAGCCGTAAGGAGCGATGTAAGGTGATTTAAGATATCACTGTTGTTCTCTATGATGGAAGCTTCCTTAAGATAATAGAAACCGTGAGATACAGTGAGAACAAGATCACAGAGGATATAAGGTATCGTAAAAGCAGCGTTACGGCTTCCCTGCTTGGCGGAGCCTTTGACGCAGATCCGGATAAGGCCTCTGTCGGAGGTCAGTACCGTCAGGAGTTTGTCTTTCTCTTTAAAGTCTGACGAAGATAATACTATGCCTTTGCAATTGACAGTGCTCATCTTGGATCAAGTCAGTCTTCTTTATCTTTAGCAAGGCCGAATTCCCTAAGATAGGACTCATTGTTCTTCCACTCTGAACGGACTTTGACAAAGAGTTCAAGATAGACCTTGCAGCCTAACATCCTCTCTATGTTGATCCTTGCGGAAGTGCCGATCTTCTTGATCATGCGTCCGTTCTTGCCGATTATGATGGATTTATGAGAATCCTTGTCGCAGATGACGGAAGCTTCGATAACAACGAGGTCACGTTCGTCAGCATCAGGATCTGCGGCATCGCCTTCGTATCTTTCGTCAAACTTCGTAATCTCGACAGCAACGCCGTGAGGGATCTCCTGATTAGTAAAATGCAGCAGCTGTTCCCTGATGAGTTCTGATGCTATCTCCCTTTCAGTCTGATCTGTCATATACTGGGAATCGTAAAGCCTCGGGCCCTCAGGAAGATTAGCGGCGATTATCTTTAGCAGCTCTTCTACATTATCACCGGTCTTAGCGGAGATCGGGATGATGTCGGCAAAGTCATAGAGCTTTGAATATGCGGCTATAACAGGAAGGATCCCGTTACCGTGGACTTCATCAGACTTGTTGATCGCAAGTATGACCTTCTTATTGTTTTCCTTACATCTTGCGATGATCTCTTTCTCAACATTGCCGGGAGTATTAAACCTTCCGTCAGCCATGAGGACAACGACGTCGGCAGACGATGCGCTCTTAAAAGACTTGTCGACCATGATCTCACCCATCAGGGATTCAGGCTTATGAACACCGGGAGTATCCACAAATATGATCTGTTCGTCTTCGGTATTGTAGATCGAGAGGATCCTGGTCCTTGTAGTCTGAGGCTTATGAGAGACTATCGCGACTTTCATGCCGGTAATATAATTGATGAGTGTCGATTTTCCGGAATTAGGTCTTCCGAGAAGGGCCGCATATCCGCAATGCTTGCAAGGCGTACCGGCAGGAAATTCAGGCATGTCATCGGCAGGAAGAACGCAGCTGTTAACATATTCTTTCTCTTCATCAGTTGCAAGTCCGATATCGACCATTATCCTCTTCTGAAGATCAGTCATCTTCTTCTCATCCTTTTCGTTCATATGATCGAAACCTGTAAGATGGAGAAATGAGTGAGTAATAAGGAACATGATCTCTCGAATGTCGGAATGCCCGTATTCCTGAGCCTGGCTGAACGCAACGGGAACACAAACGAGAACATCACCGAGGCAAAGTTTCTTATTCCCTTCTTCATCGAACTCAAGATCAACTTCATCACCAATGAGCCTGCCTTCCTTAACCTCCTGGAAAGGAAACGAAAGAACATCCGTAACCTTATCGATATCTCTTTGCTCAGCGTTGACCTCACGGATCGTATCCTCATCACAGAAAGTGACGGTCATATATGCATTTGAAAGATCGAACAGATTATATCTGCCCGAAGAAACTGCATCTTCGAGCTTTACAAGATAAGTTCCCAGTTCTAGGGAAAGGTCATTATTCAGGAATTCTTCGACGGATGCTGTTCTGATCTTCATTTGGGATACTGAATCCTTTCGTGCATTGCGCCGGCATAGACCTGGCGGAATGCGATGATTATCTTTTCTATGTCATCGAAAGACAGACCGGAATTAATAAGCTGATCCTGATCTATCTTTCCTCTGACGAGGTCTCTTATCACTTCTTCGCACTTATTGATATCATCGATCTTCATAGACCTGATAGCTGCCTCACAGGTATCTGCGAGCATGATCACGCCGGACTCCTTGGAGGAAGGCACGTGACCTTTATATCTGAAGTTTTCGACAGAGGGCATCTCCAAACCGTTAGCCTTTGCTTCATCACAGGCCTTCCTGTAAAAATATGCCGGATAAGTAGTACCGTGATGTTCATCGATTATCTTGATGATAGCCTCAGGCAGCCTGTACTTGCGGGCAAGCTTTATGCCGGACTCGGGATGGCCCGTGATGATCCTGACGCTCTCCATAACGGAGATCGAATCATGAGGATTGGACATATCAGTCTGGTTCTCTGTGAAATATGTGGGATCTTCAAGCTTTCCGATATCGTGATAATAGCATGCAACTTTACAGAGCAGGGAATCTGCGCCTATAGCATCAGCTGCGGCATCGGCAAGATTAGATACCATGATGGAATGCTGATAAGTGCCTGACGCCTCAAAGAAAAGGCGCTTGAGCAGAGGATGCCCGGGCTGGGACAATTCGATAAGCCTTACAGGCGAAGCTGAATTACTTATGAGCTCATATATAGGCGTAAGACCGATCGCAAGAACGAGAGAGAATATCGAACTGATAGATACATAGATAATGCTGTTGATATATTCTGCTCTGGTCGAACCCTGGAAGAAATTGAAGATCAGCGAACCGCTCAAGGAGATCAGGAAAGGAACGATGATGATCATCGCAGACGATGAAGCCCTGTCCCTCCTTCCTGCTATCGTTGAACATGCGAGGATCGTAATACCCATAACAAAGAGAAGTTCGATATCGAAATTATAGATGGGCCATACGATGAACATGTTCATATATGACAGGATGATACTTTCGGAAACGCCGAGATATGTGGCGCATATGACCGTAAAGAACAAAACAAACGCCAGAAGGCCCGAGAACTGCGAAGCATAGAATGCAGCAGCAACAGGAATAACGAATGTGATGTTAAGAAGGATATCGATCTTAAGTTCCCTTTGCTTTTTCTTGCCGAAGGATCTTGTGAAGAGGAATCCGACCAAAGCGATGATCATCGTATAAAGCAAGGCTCTTAAGAAGATGATAAGGTCAAACGAGGAATCACGGATGAGCTCGAGATTGACCATCATGCTGTATGCGTGCTCCGTAACGACATCACCCGAAGACAAGATCTTGGTTCCCTTTTCGACAACGACGGGATTTGCGAGGACATCAGCATATGCGATGTCTGCGGCTTCGTTGGTAGCAGTCGAATCAAAGATACTGTTGGGCTGCAATATGACCTTGAGTATGTTCTTAAAGGATTCTGCGTAAGTACTGTAGAAAGGATTTGCTTCCTTAAAAGTTTCGATCTGGTCTTCGATGACCTTGTTGATCTCGGATTCGTCAACATCATCGATCATAATTACCTCAACGATCGATATTCCCTTGTCACGCATATAACTGTATGTGGAATCGGACATGTTAAGGTATACGGAAAGATCGGCTCCGGCGAGTTCAACGCCCAGGGAATTCTTGATATTGTTCTTGAGATTGGTTATATCGGCAGCTGTTGATACCTGAGTGCCCTTCTGTTCCCGGATCTGGGATGTAAGATCGAAAAATGTCGTTGTATCTTTAATATTCTTATCGGAGATATCAGATGACCTGACGAAGATGGACGGTACGGAATTGCGCGCGAGAACAGCCTGGTGTTCAGTCTCATAGGAATCCGTAAAGGTCTTCGATGCATAAATATCAGTCTCAGCAACGGATCCGACCGAATAGTTATAGCTTTCAGGCAATGATCCCAGGAAAAGGAAAACAACGCATAAAGCCATGTTGGTCAGATAGATGATGATCTTGAGCATCTTGTTCAATGCAGGTCTGTTGTTCATGTTCATTCCCTCTTTGAATTGTCTCTGTCGTAGGCTTCAACGATCTTCTTGACCAGACTGTTGCGGACGATGTCAGAGTTATCCATCTCAACTATCGCGATATCTTCGACTCCTCTTAATATCCTGATAGCTTCCCTTAAACCGGAAATCCCTCCCTTGGGAAGATCGACCTGGGTGAAATCACCGGCAACACAGGCTTTACAATTGATGCCGAGCCTGGTCAGGAACATCTTCATCTGTTCGGGAGTAGTATTCTGAGCCTCATCGAGAAGAACGAAAGAATCGTCGAGATTTCTTCCTCTCATGAAAGCAAGAGGAGAAACTTCGATTATCCCCTTCTCATAATATCTGTCAAAGCCTTCCCTGCCGAGAAGGATCTGAAGAGCATCGTAGATAGGTCTCATGTAAGGATCTACCTTTTCTTCGATATCGCCGGGAAGGAATCCCAATCTTTCGCCTGCTTCGATCGCAGGTCTTGTAAGGATGATCCTTGAAACCTGTCTGGATTTAAGAGCTTTCACAGCGCAGGCAACACCCAGAAAAGTCTTACCGCAGCCTGCGGGGCCAGAAGCCAACACAAGAGGATACCTGTCGAGAGCATCGATATAGAATCTCTGGCCCAAAGTCCTGGCCGTGATCCTGTTGCCTGTCGGAGTGATGTAGAAGACATCGTCTTTTACGTTCATGAATTCTTCAATCTTGCCCTGTCTTGCGAGCGCAACAAGATAATCGACCATAAAAGGACTTAATTCCTCACTCTCTGCAGAAGAAAGCAAGGCTGATATAACTGTCTTGGAACGGTGAATGTCAAGCGAAGATCCGCCGGACAGCATGATCGTATCGCCATCCGTATCAGCTGAGATCTTAAAGGCATCAGCTATCTTCGATAAATATCCGGCTATGCTGACGGCGCCGGCGCCGGTGCATGTGATAGTCTCTGTCACTCGATAACCCCGCAAATGAATTACTTCATTAATTATAATATAAAAAGCGAAATAACAATAGAAAGGTTGATCAAAGCGGTGTCAACTTTTCGAGAAGATCACTGTAATATGAAGGAAGATCGCAGGAAAACCTCATGAGTTCTCCCGTTGACGGGTGTATGAACTCGATGGATTCGCTGTGGAGAGCTTGTCCTGCCAGGCCGAATCTGTTCTTCCTCGACCCGTATACAGGATCGCCGGCTACAGGATGACCGATATAATTCATATGGACTCTGATCTGATGAGTCCTTCCCGTCTCAAGCTTCAGTCTGAGATCCGTTGCTTCAGCATATCTGCCAAGCACCTGGAAATGTGTAACTGAAGGTTTTCCGTCTGCCTTAACTGTCATCTTTCTGCGGTCATTGGCAGATCTTGCGATCGGAGCATCGACGGTTCCGCTGTCAGGACCTACGACGCCTGCAACGATGGCTCTATATTCCCTGACAACCTCATGCCTGGTCATCATGTCGGCTATGGCAAGATGCGTATCGTTATTCTTTACGACCAGCATCAGACCTGATGTATCCTTATCGATACGGTGAACGATACCGGGACGGATGACTCCGTTGATATCCGAAAGGTTATCTCCGCAATGAGCAATGAGCGCATTTACAAGAGTCATGTCCTTATGCCCTGCGCCGGGATGCACTACGAGCCCCTGAGGCTTATTTAAGACTATAAGGTCATTATCTTCATAAACGATATCGAGGGGTATATCCTGCGCTTCATTGTCGGTCTGGACAGGATCGGGGATATCGACTCTTACCTTCATTCCCGGGACCAGCTTTATCCCGGACTTAAAGGCTTTTTCCCCGTCAATGGTAACATTGCCGGAATCGATAAGGTTCTTGTAGTAGGAACGCGAATACGTGTCATCCTGAAGGCTGATATAAAGATCCAGCCTTACATCCCTGTATTCTTCCGGAACAACATAATCCTTGATCATTCTTTTTTCTTCCTGATCGAATTAATATAAGCGTCAAAATATTTATTCGCGAAAACGCCTGCCGAGATAATGATTATCGTACCGCAGACGGCGCAGATATCAGCAAAATTAAATATCGGAAAAGTGTAACTGCCGAAATCGAATCTTAAGAAATCGATGACATGGCCGAGCCTTATCCTGTCGATGAGGTTGCCGAAAGCGCCTGCGGACAGAAGCGACAACGCAAAACTGATAACCTTAAATCCGTTGCCGGCCGTATAGATCATGAGAACAAACAGTGCGATACCCATAATTACGGAGAAAGCCGTAAGTACATATATTCCCCAAGCCTTATCAGCAAGGAAGCTGAACGCGCTTCCCTTGTTCACCACATGATAAAGCGAGAAAAATCCGGGTATGACATCGATCTTCTGCCCAAGATCGAGATTAGCCGTTATCAGATATTTGCTTATGATATCGATGATTATCAACACAGCGACTACAGCCACCCATATAACAGCCATCAATGATTTCTTTTTCATCGTCTTATCCATTTCCTGTCTCCCTTATTCAAACTCACGGAATCTCTTTATAGAGGTGCATTTTCCGGAATCATCAGTATCGATTATAACACCGGCGACAAATCCCGGACCCTGTGCAGCTTCATATCTGGCGGGGATCTTGTCCACAAGGCGCGTCAGCGAAGTCTCGATATCCATACCGAGCACGGAATCACATGCGCCGCACATACCGGCATCGGTTATGAATGCGGTACCCTTCGGAAGGACTTCCTCATCAGCGGTCTGAACATGTGTATGGGTTCCAATGACAGCTGTCACTCTGCCGTCAAGATAATAACCCATAGCCTTCTTCTCGGAAGTGACTTCTGCATGGAAATCCAGAACGATGCCGTCAACATCGTTCTCTTCTTTGATCATTGCGATAAGGCTGTCAGCGCACTTAAACGGGTTGTCACAATAAACGCCTGATTCTATCTGGCCGAGAAGATTTATTACCGCTAACATATGTCCCTTATTTGACAGGATGCAGAAATCGTTGCCGGGCCAGTCAGGATTAACGTTTGCAGGTCTTACAATGCGGTCGAATTCCTTGATGTGCCCGAAGAAATCCCTGTTGGAAAACGAATGATTTCCCAATGTCAGCGCATCAACACCGAGATCGAAAAGATCCTTTGCTATCTTGGCGGTAATTCCGAGACCTGCAGCAGAGTTTTCGGCATTAACTATGAAAAAATCAGGATCATATGTTGAGACCAGGTCCGGATAGACCGTCTCAAAGGCTCTTCTTCCGGACTGACCTACTATGTCACCGGCAAACAAGATACGCATAAGATCCCTCCTTTTATGATTTCGAAATTCACCGAATAATACCATAAAACAGGGCAAAGATAAAGGCTGCCCGGATCGGACAGCCTTTACTAATTGGTGGTTAATCTTCTAACAAACCGGTAGATTGTGATGAATATGATTCATCGATCGTTCTCGTGTTACTTAGCGAAATCCGATACCCTTGTCTCACGGATCATATTGACTTTGATCTCACCGGGATAATCCAATTCATCCTCGATGCGCTTACAGATCTTATGTGCTATAAGAGTCATGTCATCATCAGAAACCTTATCAGGTTCAACTATGACTCTAATCTCTCTGCCCGCCTGAATAGCAAAACACTTCTCAACACCCTCAAAGTCGGATGCAATCTCTTCGAGTTTCTCGATCCTCTTGATATAGGTCTCGAGATTTTCTCTTCTTGCACCCGGTCTTGCAGCTGAAATAGCATCAGCAGCTGCAACCAGGACAGCGACGGGAGTCTGAGGATCCACATCACCATGATGTGCCTCGACAGCATTGATGATCTCGTTCGATTCATGGTATTTCTTGGCAATGTCGACACCCAGCTGGACATGTGATCCATCCTGTTCAAAGTCGACGGCCTTACCGATATCGTGAAGCAAACCCGCTCTCTTTGCGAAGTTGACGTCCAATCCCAGTTCAGCAGCCATCATGCCTGCTATAAGCGAGACTTCGATCGAATGCTGCAATACATTCTGTCCAAAGCTGGTACGATACTTCAAGCGACCCAATGTCTTGATAAGTTCGGGATGCAGATTGATAACACCCGTATCGTAAGCGGCCTTCTCGCCTTCCTGTTTGATTACCTGGGATATCTCTTTCTTAGCTTTGTTAACCATCTCTTCGATCCTTGCCGGATGGATCCTGCCGTCAACTACGAGTTTTTCGATAGCCAGTCTTGCTATCTCACGGCGAATGGGATCAAACGACGATATGATAATGGCTTCCGGTGTATCGTCTATGATAAGATCAACACCCGTTATAGTCTCGATCGCACGTATGTTACGGCCCTCACGACCGATGATACGTCCCTTCATCTCATCATTCGGCAGATTTACTACTGACACGGTTACTTCAGAAACATAGTCGGACGCATATCTCTGAATGCAGGATACGATGATGTCCTTACTTACTCTGTCTGCTTCTGATTTCGTCTTCTCCACCATCTGCTTGAGCATCGTAGCCATATCATGGCTGTATTCACGCTCAGCTGCTTCCATAACAAGAGTCCTTGCATCTGCAATGGAAAGTCCTGATACTTTCTCCAGTTCGACCTGCTTACGCGCCTCAAGATCCTTTACACGAAGTTCATGTTCGGATATAGATGCCAATTTACGGTCGATCTCCTCCTGTTTGCGTTCGGTGTTTGCTTGAATACGGTTGATATTCTCTTCCTTTTGTTCAAGTCTGTTGCGTTCCTTGTTGATCTCACTCTTTCTTTCACGGGCATCTTTCTCCAATTCGGATTTTGCCTTAGTGATCTCTTCCTTGGCCTGCAACAATAACTCGCGCTTGTCGCTCTCGGCTTGCTTGCGGGCATTTTCCACAAGCTTGTCATTTTCCTCGGACTGCTTGACAGCATTCTCTTCCAATTCCAGCTGTTTTTTTGATAAACCTTTTTTGAAAAACAGAAAAGTTATAAACCATCCGAGAAGAATGCCGACAATAAGTGCAACACAAGCAACGATTAGTCTGATTATAAAATCATCCACGTCGGTACTCACCTCCAATATTTAGTTGTCAAAGATCAATTGATTAATGGCTCTGACAAGCCATTTGTTATTGTATAAATAAATATAAACAATGTCAAATATGCAATATATAAGTAAACAGACGCCCTGAAGGCGTCTGCTTTGTCATATATTCAAGCCTTATTGATAGCGGACATAATGTCCGTCAAGCCTGCCGTATGCCAGAACATTGAACTTCTTGCCGTCCTTGCCCTTATCGAGGTTCAGATAGATGAAGTCGATGTCATTCCCGGCTGTATCGAAATTCATATGGTAATCTTCACAGTCGTCTTTAAGAGCAAATACAAAGACCGAATAGGTATGCAGCGAACCGTATGGCGGATAAGGTCCGACATATTCATTCCCAGGGCCGTTCTTTCCGATGGCGCCCGATTCCAGCGAAAACTTGTCGGTGACAACATCCATATGGAGCCATTTCCCGTCAATCATGACGACAACATACTTGCTTGCCCCTTCCACAACATCCCACCTGAGCTCAGGTGACAGGTTTTCGCCGTCATTTGTATTGGTGATCTTAGGATCCCACATGTAATCGATAAGATCATCAGAATAAACATCAAACTTAGGAAGATCCGAAAAGCAGATATAGCTGATATAAGTCTCTGATCTCATGATCAGGTCTTCTTCAGTCGCAGGTAATGCAGCCAGGAAATCACTGAAAGTACTTCCCTTTACATCGGCTGACACCTTTATGCTTCCGTTGAAAGATCCTCCCCTGCCGTAACAAAGGACAACAGAACCGTCCTTGTATACATAGCTGTCATCAAAATACAGGTCCATTATATAGTCCTGAAAGCCGTTACAATCAATGATAATATCAAATGTCGTAAATATCTTGAGCAGCATACAGGCTGTCCCTGCGCTGTCCTTGCCGGCCGAAGACCTGATGCCCTTGCTCTCATCTGAGAATCGGATATAAAACTTGCCCTTCTTCCCCGAGAATCTCTCTTCGAGCGTAGGCATTACAGATCTTGCATCATCCGTCTCAATAAACCATACAGAATTTAAAAGCTTATAGTGTTCCGGAACATTCCATCCGCTGATCTCCTCTTTCGAAAAGCTCCAGGGAGCATCAGCGTTATCTCTGACATAAGTCGTTGTATATTCGATCTCCTGAGGGATCATCCCGGCTGTGATCTTCTCAATCCTCTTTTCAGTCTTCACAAGAGGAACCGTGCTCTCACCGGCATTACCGGTCTTACCTGCACTGTTGCAGCCTGCAACGATTAGAGCCAAAACAAATACGGAAGCAAACAAATAAACATTCTTACGCATGGATGATCCACCCCCCTTATCCATATTGCCCTCATTATATCAAAGTCAAATAGTGTAAAATACATGAGGAATTACAGAACAATAACGGAGAAAGATATGAAGGCGGATCTGACCGTAACATCTGAATATGACGGATCTACAATAAGGGCTTTCCTTGCAGGCAAGCTCTTCATGAGCTCTACCATGATCAAGAAAGCCAAGCTCTACGGGACCGTTGAGGTGAACGGTGAACATCAGATAATCAAATACATCTTACATACAGGAGATCAGGTCCATATCGAATATAATGATGATGCGCTTGTCTCCCCTGACCCTGATATCGATATCATCTATAACTGTCCGGATTACCTCGTTGTAAACAAGCCTTCCGGAATGGTCACTCACCCGACGCACGGTCATCTGGAAGATTCGCTCATAACAAGACTTCACGCCGATATGCCGCTACATCCCGTGATGAGGCTTGACCGTGAGACATCAGGCCTGATCGTTATCGCAACCAACGGATATGCGCACAATACACTTGCGAAATATGCTTCGATCGAAAAGCGTTATCTTGCTGCCGTATACGGAGTCATGACGCCGTCATCCGGAAGGATAGATCTCCCGATCGCAAGAAGACCAGGTTCGGTAATGATAAGGCAGCCTGACCCGAACGGCCGTGAATGTATTACGGATTACAGAACTATCGTAACGGACGATTTAAACAACATCTCTCTTGTCGAGTTTTCGCTGCTTACAGGCAGATGCCATCAGATACGGGTTCATTCCCTTGCAAACGGGCACCCTCTTGTTGGAGACGGGCTCTATGGGCCAAACTCCATAGATAACCCGGCAGACGACATTTTGAAAGATCTTTGGGGTGATACAGCTGCTCTTGATCAAAAAGCAGGCAGAGTCGCTCTGCATGCTTATTATCTTAAGTTTACGGATAAACTTTCAGATCCTGCTGAAGAGAGGATCTTCGTAAGTCCACTTCCCGAAGATATCAGGAGTCTTTTTTCTCCTGCATCACTTGTAGGAATCGATAAGTTTTTCGGCAAGCTTGATTGATTCTTCTTCAGAAGAGCCTGAGAGCATCCTTGATACTTCCCTTACCTTGCCATCTCCTTTGACAGCTTCGATAAGAGCAGTGGTCTTATTATCCTTAAAGCTCTTTCCGGCAACGAAATTATTGTCAGCACAGGCTGCGATCTGAGCTGTATGAGTAACGCAGAGCACCTGATGGACTCTCGAGATCGATCTCAATTTATCGGCAATACCATTGGCAGCTGCGCCTGAGATACCAGTATCGATCTCATCGAAGATAAGAGTAGGCGTGCTGTCGGCAAAGGTTAGTATGTTCTTGACCGCAAGCATTATCCTGGAAGCCTCACCGCCTGATGCCGTGCTCGACAGTGGTCTCGGAGGAAGTCCCGGATTGGCGGAAAAGAGAAAAGATATATCTTCCGTTCCGTTTGAAGAGAAGAACTTCTCTCTGGGGCGCTCTTTAAAACTGACAACGAACTCAGCTTTAGGGATCTCAAGATCCGCGAGTTCCTTAACGATGGCTTTCTCAAGTTTACCTGCCGCTTTGTGTCTTATGTCAGACAGCCTCCCTGCTGCATCTATTAGTTCTTTCTCGAGTGAAGCAAGTTCAGATCTAAGCATGGCATATCTTTCCTTATCGTTATCGATATTGGAAAGCTCTTCTGAACACTTATCCCTGAATGCATTGATCTCTGTTACCGAGTTGCCATATTTGGATTTAAGTTCAAAGAGAAGGCCGATCCTTGCGTTGATCTGATCTATCTTATCTCCGTCCAGAGAAAGCTCGGAACACTTGCGTGAGATATCGTCAGACAGAGCCCTTATCTCAAGAGTTAAGCTCTCATATCTTTCTGCCATTTCTTCGAATTCAGAGTCTGACTTGGATATCTTGGAGATAAGCCTTGATGCCGTTGAGGAATCATCAGCTGCGGCTGCTGTAAGGTCCTGTGCCCTTAAGATATCTTCTGCGAAATTCTTATAATCTTCTGCTTTCTTCTTATCTTTAAAGAGGCTCTCTTCTTCCTCCGGAACAAAAGCGGCCTTATCGATCTCAGCTACGACATATTCAAGGTACTCCCTTCTCTGCTTTATCTTTTCGGGAGAAGCCTTGAGCAATCTCATATCGTGAACTGTTTCTTTATATCTCCCAAGGAGATCACGGTATTCATCAAGAGTCTTAAGAGCCTTGTCTCCTGCAAATCTGTCAAGGAGCTCAGAGTGGTAGTTCTCATCGAATATCTTCTGGGTATCGTACTGGCCATGGATCTCAACGAGGAAAACGGCGATGTCGCGAAGAGCGGAAATATTGACTGTTGTACCGTTTATCCTTGCGATAGTGCGTCCGTTCTCGTAAATGGTCCTGCTTAAGATCAGGAGTTTATCATCACCGATCTCAATTCCAGAAGATTCAAGCAGCGGCAGAATTTCTTTGTCTGATAAGGATGAGATATCGAAAACAGCCTCAACAAAAGCTCTGTCCTGCCCCGCCCTGATAAGATCCTTCGAGGATTTTCCGCCGAGGATCAGGCTTATCGCATCTACGAGCAAAGATTTACCGGCACCGGTCTCGCCTGAGATTACATTAAGACCTGAAGCCGGCTCGAAGACTGCATTGGATATAACAGCAAAATTGTCTATCTCAAGTCTTATCAGCAAAACCCGTTATCTCCTTTATGTTATCTGAGAGCTGCTTTGCCTGAGCCTCACCCCTGGTCGCCACAAAGATAGTATCATCGCCTGCTATGGTTCCGACTATCTCAGGATGGTTCAAAGAATCCAAAGCGGATCCTGCAGCCTGAGCCATGCCCGGCAGTGTCTTTATCACGACTATATTCATGGCAACTGATATGCCTGTCAAAGAATTGGAAAAGACAGATAAAAGCCTGTCAGGTGCCGTATTGATAAACTTTTCGGTAATGGCATAACCTGTCGTGCCGTCCTGAAGGGTCTGCTTGACGATGCCTAATTCCTTGATATCGCGGCTTATCGTTGCCTGAGTCGCATTAAAACCGGACTGCCTTACCAGGCTCGTAAGTTCTTCCTGGGTGGAGACTTTGCGGGTCATGATGAGTTCAGTAATAAGATCCTGTCTCGCATTCTTGGGCTTATTCATAGAAACTGCCTCTCTGGAGGATCTTCTTTCTGACATCTTTGAAGAAACTGTTCTTATCGAAACAGACCGTCTTACAGGGTTTGTCGTAACCTGTGATCCTGACCGTGTCCTTATGAGCGAGTTCGGCAAAACGTCTTCCGTCCGGCGTGATTATGGGGGACGATTCAAATTCTCCGAGGCCTATCTCGATAACGGAATCCTTGCCTGCGATATATGAATAACCATAGAAAGTATTTGAACATACAGGGGTTACGATGATGTCGTTCATATAGGGCATCATGATGGGACCGCCTGCAGCCAGCGAATATGCCGTAGATCCGGTCGCTGTCGCAACGACAAGGCCGTCACCTCTGAAGGTCTCGATCTTATTGCCGTCGATGGAAAGATCAAGATTAGTAACATGAGGCCAGTCTCCGCGGCATACGATAACATCATTAAGGCAGAAATCAGAAGCCTTGATATTGCCGTGCTTATCAAGAAGTTCGACCTTGAGCGTGTTGCGCTCGATAAGATCGTATTCGCCCTTGATGAGCTTGGGGATGTCCCTGTCGATATCTTTCTCGTTGATCGATGTAAGGAAGCCGACACTGCCTTTGTTGATGCCGACAAACTCACAGCCGCTGTTAAGATACTTATGGATAACGCTGAGGAAGGTGCCGTCACCACCAATGGATATGATGACACCGACGGGATCGTCAGGAGAAGGCTCGATCACCACTTCAGCGCCCAAAGACTCCATAAGGTCCTTTGTACGCATAGCGACCTTTAGATCAACATCTCTTTTGATATTTGATACGATGCCGTACTTCATAAAACACTTCCTCATAGATGATCATTAGAAGTTTAACATATCAGAAGCGAAAATTAAATTCTATGAAACAAGGACAAGATCAGCCTTTTATGGTCTTAATGATCCTGTCAGCAACGGATCTGCCGTCGATAGCAGCTATCTCCTTCTGTCTTGCCTGGGATGCTGCCCTGATGACAGGATCATTCACACCGATATTGGTGACTTCATGATCTGTTGATAAAAGATGTGAGATATAAGTTCCGGCACCGCCTTCAGTTATTCCTTCTTCAAGAGTAAAGACGTAACGGATACCGGATGTAATGTCATTTAAGACCTTGCTGTCTAAGGGCTTTACCAATGCAAGATTGACATGTTTGCCTAGAACGCCTTGCTCTTCAAGTAATGAAGCTGCTTTCTGACCATCCGCAAATGAAGTTCCGATCGAGATGATGCAGTATTCATTGCCCTTATCGTATGCTGTATAAGGCATGATGATATCAGAATAATCATCGGAAGCTGACGAAGGCTCGGACATATCCTGGGAATATGTATTGATCTCTTCCGATCCTCTCGGATATCTTATTGCACAGGGACCTTCAACTGTTCCTGTCGCATATTCCAAAGCTCTTTGAAGCGACTTATAATCTCTGGGCGCTATAACGGTCATATTGGGCATGGAGCAGAACATATTAAGGTCATAGAGACCATGGTGTGTATGTCCGTCATTGCCGACAAGACCTGCCCTGTCCATCGCAAATACGACATGAAGGTTCATGTAGCAGATATCGTGAAGGATCTCGTCATACGCCCTCTGGATAAAGGTAGAATATATAGCGACAACAGGCTTAAAGCCTTCGAGGGCAAGACCTGCCGCCATCGTAACGCAGTGTTCTTCCGCTATGCCGCAGTCGAAGAATCTCTCGGGGAACTTGAAAGAATAATCAACAAGACCTGTTCCCTGTGCCATCGCTGCACAGATCACGGCTATCTTCTTGTCTTTCATCGACAGTTCGATCATCTTATTTCCGAAAACGGATGTATAGGACCTTCCGCATGATGATATCTTGCCTGTTGCGATATCGAAACCCGATACGCCGTGGAAATCGGACGGGGTATCCTCTGCAGGCTTATATCCCTTGCCCTTCCTGGTAACGATATGAAGAAGGACCGGACCCGAAAGATCCTTAACGGCATCTATGTTCTTGATAAGTGCCTCCGTATCATGTCCGTCTACGATCCCGTAATATAACAGACCAAGATCTTCAAATATAGTCGGTTTTTTCCTGTAGACAATGAACCTGAACCAGTCCTTTATCGCGATCATGAGCTTCATGATGGGTTTTCCGAGTACAGGCATTTCCTTTTTCAGGAAGGATTCCGTTGAATGCTTCGCAGAAATATATCCGCTGTTAACACGGATGTTTGCAAGATGTTTTGATAAGCCGCCGACATTACGGTCAATGCTCATCTCATTATCATTAAGGATTATGAGCATGCGGGACTTCTTCTGACCTATATCATTAATGGCTTCGTATGCAAGACCGCTGTTAAGAGACCCGTCACCGATAACGGCAACCACGTAATTATCTTCACCTTTAAGGTCCCTTGCCCTGGCAAGACCGACTGCAGCAGATACGGAAGTCGAACTGTGTCCAGTGTCCAGTCTGTCATAAGGACTTTCACTGATCCTGGGGAAACCGGATATTCCGCCCTCCTGTCTAAGTGAGTCAAACCTTTCAAAACGGCCCGTAAGCAGTTTATAGGAATAGCTCTGGTGTCCTACATCCCAGATGATCTTGTCTTTCTTGTAATCGAAAACGGAAAGCAGAGCGACAGTAAGCTCGACGACACCGAGATTGGAAGCCAGATGTCCGCCGTTTTTCGAAACTGTAGAGATGATCTTGTCACGAAGTTCGTTGCAAAGAATGATCCTTTCATCAGGAGAAAGGCTCTTGATCTTCTCTTCATTTAGATTTTCCGACAGGATCTTATATTCCATTTATCTGTCCCTGCTGTATAGATAATCGCATAAAGCAATGTAATCGGACGTATCAAGACCGTTCGTTTTGAGTTCATTACAAAGCCTGACCGCACTATCATATTCTTCCTTAAGTTTTTCACCGGCTCCTTCGAGACCTAAGAGAGTAACAAAAGTGGATTTGTCGTCTCTTTCATCCTTACCGGTGTTCTTGCCCATGACTTCGGCCGAAGATGTGACATCAAGGATATCATCCTTGATCTGAAACATCAGACCGAGGCAGGAAGCAAGCTTGATAAGCTTCTGAGCCGTATCATCAGCAGCACTGCCGGCCAGATAATAAGGCGTGGTAACAGCGCATTCGATAAGAGCGCCGGTCTTCTTTTCCTGAAGTTCATAAAGCTTTTCGAGACTTATCAGCTTATCGGTGGAAGCTATATCGATGCTCTGACCGCCTATCATGCCCTTGATGCCGGCGAGTCTGGCCATATTAGATGCTGCAAAAGCATATTCAGGGTGTTCCTCAACGATCCCGAAAAGGATCTCATAAGCGCGGTTCATAAGGGCGTCTCCTGCGAGGACTGCTATCCCCTCGCCGAAGGCCTTGTGGCATGTGGGTTTGCCGCGTCTTAAGTCATCATTATCCATAGCAGGAAGATCATCATGGATGAGCGAATACGTATGTATAAGCTCCAGCGCCAAAGCAAATCTTGCCGTAATATCATGCTTCGCTTCATCAAGAGAAAGCATCCTGGAAGTCATATACATCATCATCGGACGGATCCGTTTGCCGCCGGCCATGACGCTGTACATGGCAGCCTTAACGGTAATGTCCTCTGACAGTTCTTCCGGGAATGCCTTTTCGAGTTGAGGAGTTATCCAGGACAGGGTATTATCCGAAAGGATATTTATAAGCTCTTTATTATCCATCCCGTGTTCCTTACTCTACGTCAAAAGGCTGTGTCTCATCCTGATCCTTGTTATAGATAAGGATCTTCTGCTCGGCTTCATCTAATTTGGCAGAACAGAATTTGGAAAGTTCGATGCCTCTGTTATAAAGCTTGATCGAATCATCAAGACTGGCCTTGCCTTCGTTAAGCTGTTTTACGATATCGCGAAGCTCTGCTATCGCACTCTCATATGTCATCTCTTTATCTTTCATTTAACTTTCCTTTCGACTTTCAGTTCTTATTGACCGATCTGACGGTGGATTCAACGCTTCCGTCGCTCATCATTATCGTTATATCATCACCTAAGCTGATCTTTTCGACCGAATCCACTGCTTTATGATCGTAAGTTACTATGGAATAACCTCTTTTCAACACATTCTGGGGACCCAGCGCTATCAGGGATGAACAAATGGAATTATAGTCTCCCCTGCAGTTCTTGACATTAAGTCTCATTGATGAATTAAGCTGATTTATCAGGTCATTCAGCAAAGTCGTCTGATTTTCCACATAAGCAACCGGCGAATAAAGGGCTTTGTGGTTCTTGAGCATATCCAGTTCTTTCCTTCTGGATTCAATGGCATTGTTGATCGCAATATCCATAGCCATCCTGCTGTTGTTAATATCATTTTCAAGGTCTTCTATCCTGGGCATGACTATCTCGGCGGCGGCAGTCGGAGTATGAGCTCTTATATCCGCAACATAATCAAGGATAGTGTAGTCATTATCGTGTCCTATACCGGAAACGACCGGGATCTTACAGTCATATACCGCTCTGGCCATAGCCTCATCGTTAAAACCGTAAAGATCCTCATAAGATCCGCCGCCCCTGGCTATTATGATCACGTCAACGGGATCCTTTTCGCTGAAATACCTGATACCGCTTATGACATCAGCGGGACAAGCGGGACCTGATACTGCCGAAGGATACAAAATAAGGTTGAAATGCGGATTGCGGCGTCTTAATGTGTTCACGATGTCATGTATGACAGCTCCCTGCGGAGAAGTGATAACACCGATCTTCTGCGGAAGGATCGGAAGGCTCTTCTTGGCTGACTGAAGGAACAGACCTTCTTTTTCGAGCTTAGAATAAAGTTTCTTATACTGCTCAAAAAGGTTTCCCGTGCCGGCAAGAGACATTGAATTACATATAAGCTGAAGTTTTCCGTTTGCGGCATAATAATCGATCCTGCCCCTGACGGTAACCATCTGACCGTCTTCAGGGATAAAATCAAGATTCATATAGTTTCCGCGGAACATTACGGAATTTATGACCGCATCCTCATCCTTGAGAACAAAATATGCATGACCGGATGTATAGACTATGATCTTCGATAGCTCGCCCGTTACTTCAACGGAAGATAAAGTCGGATCATTATATACCCTGTCTTTGATATAGTTTCCGAGGGCGGATACGGTATTGAATTTCCACATGTCACAAACTCTTTTCGAAGCTGCTCAAAACACCGTTGATATAGGAAGAAGCGCCGTCGCCGCAAAACTCCTTGGCAAGTCTTACCGCTTCATTGATAGAGACCGATACGGGAATGTCATCGCAGTTTACGATCTCGAAAACGGCTATCTCAAGGATAACCCTGTCAACGACGGGAAGCCTGTCAACTTCCCAGTTGCGCAGGAATTTCTCATAAAGTGCATCAACGGACTTTCTGTCTTCCGCAATACCGTTGACAACCTTCAGGAAATAATCGATATCTGCTTCGAGTTCAGGATTCATGCTCCTGTAGAGAGCAAGATATGAACCGTATGATTCTTTTCTGAAATTAGTCTGGAACAGGAAAAACAAGATGTGCTTACGGGTAGTTATCCTCGTAATCTCTGATTCGTTCATTATTATCTGAACCTCCCGGGAGGTAATATTCTGTCAAGGAAATCCTTGAATTTGGATCTGTCGGAGAACAGGAAGGCGCCGACGAAGAATCCGACCAAGGTAAAGAGAACGATGAAAAGCGTCTTGAAGAAGCCGAAGATACAGAGAAGTATTGCGACCGTGAAGAATATGAAAGCAGCTATGTAGCCGGCTTTCACGTTTCTCATCTTCTCAAAAAGTCTGGATAAGAATCTTTCCATATTATCTGCTCTCTACTTTTGCCGTAGCCGCTTCTACTCTGGATACCTTAACGAGCACTTCGTCTACGATGATGCCCGTATAACGTTCTATATCCTTCTTAACCTTCTCCTGAACCTTGGTCATGGAAGAAGGGATCTCGACATTGGAATAGAGAATGCAGATAAGTGAAAGCCTGATGGCACCGTTCTTGCCGGGCATGACATGGCACTTTGCGCTCTTGATGCCTACCTGTGCGGACTTTGCCGAATTTAGAGCAATACTCTCAATGGCATCAGGTCCGATATCAACGGTACCGATATCAGTCTTGCGGAGTCTCGTTCTGTTGATCCTTCCGAGCGAGATCTGATTAGTGATGGATATTACGGATGTAATGAAGAACAGGAGCAATACAGCAAGATAAACATACCTGCTTACAGGGCCCTTCGCCAAAGAGGACAGATTCGAAAGCAGATGCGAAAACAGACTGCCGTCAACTAATGCGTAAAGAAGAATAACGGATATGATGGCGATCAACACCGAATAGATAAACATCAGGATCCTGATAAAACGGTTCATTAAGCTTCCTCCTCGATATCACTCGTCAACTCCGTTTCCGACATCGGAAACGCCGCAGACGTAAACGTCAACGCTTTCAACATTGAGACCTGTAAACCTCTCAACATCGGATTTGACCTGTTCCTGTATAGACCATGCCACCTCCGGAATGATCTTCCCGAATTCTATTACGGGATATACCGTAATATAAACAGAGTCAGAACCGTTCTCATCGAAAACAGCTCTGACTCCTTTACCTTCGTGTACTACACCGGCTTTCTCTTTGAGCGCGACGGCAAATGACGGAACGAGTTTTACAACTCCTTCTATCTGCAAAGCCGCATCTGCCGCATATTGGGCGACGAACCCTTGGGTCATTGTAAGATCGCCCTTAATGGATTCACTAAGATCACTCATAAGATAATAGCCTCAAGATACAATGTCCTGAATGATCAGGACTGACGGAACGTTCCTATCAGGCACGCTCCAGATATTCGCCGGTCCTTGTATCGACACGGACGATCTCATTCTGGTTAACAAAGAGAGGAACCTTGATGACAGCGCCTGTCTCAAGAGTAGCATACTTTGTTACGTTGTTAGCGGTATCGCCTCTTACGCCGGGCTCGCACTCAACGATCTCAAGCTCAACAGTGATAGGAAGCTCAACAGAGAAGATCTCACCCTTGTAAGAAAGAACCTTACAGATCATCTCTTCCTTAAGGAACTTGATGGCATCACCGATGGCCTCTGCGTGGATCGGGATCTGATCGTAGGACTCCTGGTCCATAAAATAGTAAAGGTCGCCGTCAGAATAGAGATACTGCATATCTCTTCTCTCAAGCTGAGCCTGCTCGAATTTCTCGTTAGGGTTGAAACTTCTTTCAACTACAGAACCTGTCTTAACGTTCTTATACTTTGTTCTTACGAAAGCTGCACCTTTGCCGGGCTTAACATGCTGGAATTCAACAACCTGATAAACCTGACCGTCCATCTCGAAACACATATTGTTTCTGAAATCACCTGCACTGATCATAAATATACTCCTTCTTTATTTGTAATCTTATAGATTTTACAGAAAAACAAAGACATTGACAAGCCTTAAAATCCCGCAATGAGTCTCACGAGCTTCTCAAAAGGCCTTTTCAGCACTATGTACCACATCTCCTTTTTGGCGTATTTTTCCGTAAAAACAGTATATACACCCGCATACCTTCCGGCTATTACATCAGTAAACACCTGATCACCTATCATTGCAGCCTGAGCCTTGTCTTTACCGAGAAGAGCCAGGGCCCTGTTGACACCATCAGGCCTTGGTTTATGCGCATATGTGACACAGGGGATCTCCAGTTTCTTAGCTATCCCGTCTGATCTGCCGCTCTTGGCATTGGAGACAAGACACATCGAAAACCCTTTGTTCCTGGCATTATTGACCATCTCATAAGAGAAATCCGTGGGCTCAGTTGCATGATCAGGTCCCAGCGTATTATCGAAATCGAGCAGCAGGCAATCGATGCCGCGCGACTTAAGCTCATCAAGATCAAGATCTGCAAGGGATCTTATCACCTTATCCGGAACCATGGCCTTGAATATATTCATTCTGACCGCCTTTATATTGGTTTTAATCTTAAAAATTCTATCTTTTGTCAGCGAAAAAGTAAATATATTACTTACCTTTATGATATTATATTCAAGTTATAGTATCAGAGACTTTGGAGGTCAATACAATGAAAGTAACCAAGTTCGGCGGTTCTTCCCTGGCTGATGCACCGCAGATAATGAAGGTATGCGATATAGTCTTATCCGATCCTGCGAGAAACATCGTAGTAGTTTCCGCGCCCGGAAAAAGGTTTTCTAACGATATCAAGGTAACTGACCTTCTGATAAACGTTGTAAATGACAAGCTGAACGGCGGTTCAGGCGAAGAAGCTCTGAACAAGGTCATCTCCAGATTTTCGGACATCGCAGAAAAGCTCAAGGTTCCTCAGGTCGTATCCGAGATCCAAGATAAGATCAGCCGCATAGCAAATGCAGAATACAGCTCCGACAATGAACTCCTCGACTCCGTCAAGGCAATGGGCGAAGATTCTTCCGCAAAGATCGTTGCCGCTTATATCAACTCGCTCGGACGCAAGGCAGTTTATTGCGATCCCGCAGAGTGCGGTCTTTATCTTGAACACGACAAGATGGGCAAGGCTGTGATCCTTCCCGAGACATACGACAATCTTGCAAATCTTGCAGATGACGAAGACACGATCAAGGTCTTCCCCGGTTTCTACGGCTACTCCAAGGAAGGCAGGATCATCACCTTCTCACGCGGCGGCTCTGACATTACCGGATCTATTCTTGCTGCTGCAGTAAAAGCCGACATCTACGAGAACTGGACAGATGTTGACAGTGTTTTCGCGGTCAATCCCAATCTTGTTAAGAATCCTTTCCCTATAAAGGAGATCACTTATAACGAGATGAGAGAGCTTTCTTATGCTGGATTTACGGTCCTTCACGAAGAAGCCCTCTACCCTGTCTTTATCCGCAATATTCCGATCAACATAAAGAATACAAACAATCCGCAGGCTCAGGGCACCATGATCGTTAAGAGCAGGACTCATTTTGAATCCCTTATCACCGGTATCGCCGGCAAGAAAGGTTTTTGCACTGTTACGATCAACAAATACCTGATGAACAGACAGGTAGGCTTCCTTGCTTCAGTCTTCAGGATCTTTGAAGAAGAAGGCGTATCCATCGAGCATATCCCTTCCGGTATCGATACCATAACTGTAATCGTTACAAAGAAGCAGTTCACTGATGAAAAAGAGGAAAAGATCCTGTCCAGGATCAATAACGAACTCGGTGTTGATTCGATATCTGTCGAGAAGGATCTTGCGATCGTCATGATCGTCGGCGAAGCAATGGCAAATTCCGTAGGTATCATGGCCCGCGCAGCAACTGCTCTTTCCAACGCAGGCATCAACCTGAGGATCGTTGACCAGGGTGCTTCCGAGATCTCCATGATGTTCGGTGTATCCGAGTCCTACTGTGAATACGCGGAGAGAGTACTCTACAAGGAACTGTTCAGATACTGATAAGATAATTTATTTCATAAGATAAAAGCTGTTTCTTCATAAGAAACAGCTTTTTATTTCGTTGAAATCCGATCTGCTTTAAAGATCAGTTGACTATATAGATCTTAGTAATGACAGGCTGGTCAGCAGCCGCTACGGTACCGTTCTTATCTTGAACAGGAACGGATTCTGCGATCTTATCAACAACTTCGATACCGGAGATCACGCGTCCGAAAGCCGCATAATCACCATCGAGATGAGGGCTGTCCTGATGAACGATAAAGAACTGTGAACTTGCGGAATTGTTATCACCGCTGCTCCTTGCCATGGAGATAACGCCTCTTAAGTGTTTGATATCATTTGCCTTATATCCGTTCGAGGAAAACTCTCCGTAAATCTTCTTGTCTGAACCGCCGAGACCATTACCTTGAGGATCACCTCCCTGGATCATGAAATCCTTGATGATCCTGTGGAAAGTCAGACCGTCATAGAAGCCGGAATCGACCAGCTTAAGGAAATTTGCACATGTTCCCGGTGCTTTTGCAGGATCAAGTTCCACTGTGATCGTACCGTAATCCTTGATCTCGATCGCAACCTTCGCTTCCATGCCGGCATATTTATCAGACTCATCGGAAGGTCTGGTCTTAGTAGTATCAGAACTTATCGCTCCTGCACATGATGCGAAGCCTAAGAGCAATACGAACACCATGATTAAGCTTAAGATCTTCTTTGACATAAAATATTCCCCCTTAAACATATTTATTTCCAGAAAGATTTATCAGAAAAATATGGCCTTTGCGGCTGTTTCGGCTGAACCGTTTCTTTATTCTCCTTAACTGAAGAGATATCCGATATTATCCTGGAATTATTGGCAACAAACTCTTTTCGAGACTTTTCAGACCAGTCAGTCGTATAAAGATAAGAACCCAATGAATTAATAAGTCCGCCGATGATGAACGTTACTTCATTGACTTTGGCAGCGGAAGAATCTTCATCAAGATACTGATCTGAAAGGAAATTGGCGAGTTTTGCAAGGAAACTGTCCTGCTTGCCCCGGAAAACAGACAAAGCCTGGTCCTCTTCCAGCATATGACCCAGCAAAGACGAAAGAAATCCTGCGGGTTCCGTCAGGAGCTTATCCTTGTCAGCCAGCCCTTCAAGAAACCTGTCAAAAACTTCCTGTTCGATTATATCGGCGTATTCATAGATATCCTTATAGTGCCTGTAGAAAGTCGTCTTATTGATAAGAGCTGCTTTGCATAGTTCCGCAACCGTTATGTTTGACGGCAACATGACGGAAGAAAGCTCAAGATAAGCATTCTTTAAGTCTCTGTTGGTCTTGACGGTGCGGATGTCCATATTATTCAGCTTTCTGAACCGGGTTCCTTGTCTTCCGGATCGGATTCTGCTGAAACCTTTGTTACGGAGTCAGCTTCAACACTCTTATCGAAAAGTTCATCCAGATAAGAAGGATCCGTTCTCTGAGTCTCGAGATATTCATTAAGTTCGCTGATAAGTTCATCAACATTTGCAGGATCGTAACCATGTACATACATAGCCTGTTCCAGAGTCTCTCCTGCCGCAGCGATACAATTGATGCAATGCATTCCCCAATCCATCAGGATGTAGGAGATATTAACGGGGTCGATTGCAACGACCTCTGAGATGAGCATGTCCTTAGTAATCTTCTTGACCATATCTTTGCTTCTCCGTTTAAGAATTATTAAGCTTCTGCACCACCGTTTGCGTCGCTGCCTGCATCAGCTCCGCCGTTGTCATCTGCAGTATTTTTAGTCTTCTTTGTATCCTCGGAAGGCTCTGTGGTTTTGGTGGTATCCTTTGTGGCTTTCGTGCTGTCCGAAGTGTTATCAGTAGGTTTCTCCGAGGGCTTGTCAGTAGGCTTAGGCGTTGCCGTAGGTGCAGCCGTCGTTGTTGTAGTTGTTGTTGTATCTGCTGTAGTCGTGGTTGTAGTGGTTGTGTCTTCAGTAGTTGTTGTGGTGGTCGTCGTCGTTGTTGTAGTCGTAGTAGTCGTAGTGGAAGTAACTTCTCTGGTAGTCGTTGTTGTAGTGGGTTCCTCGGTAGGCTCTGTCGTATCTTCAGTAGGAGCCGGCGTCGGATCGCTCTCCATTGGAGTCGTCTGATCGTTAAATGTCGGATCATCAGCGGAAAGCTGTGCCGTAAGGATATAACCCGTTATATTGTTGGATGTAAGGACGATAGAGAACTTACCGTCTGTTCCGACCAATGTGACCGTGTCGCCGCGGTCGAGCTTTTCGATTATGGTGCTGTCGAGCTTAGCCTGTGAATATACAGGTGTCTGATCGGATGTGATGTAGAGCACCTGATTGGAAGTCTCTGTGCTCGTTGCCTGTGTTCCGTTGGAATCGATGAGATCTCTTACGTGGAACACAAGGAATGTGATGCCGAATCCCAGAAGGATGCAAACGATAAGGATCAGTACGGGAATAAGTATGTTCATTGCTTTCTGCTTCTTGGTAATGGCATTCAGCTCATCACTGTCAACATACTGTTCATCAAGCATATCATCGCCGCTTCCGGGATTAAACTGTATCGTATCCTCGTCGTCAAAAGAGTCGTAAGCAGCAGCTCTGTTGCGGCCTCTTCCTGCGGGATATTCTGCCTCCTGAGCTGCTTCTTTGATGGCTCTGGAAGTATTCTTATTGACAGGCTTTGTGTTATCGTCCACTTCAGCCTGTGCTCTTGTCTTCTTTGCAGGAGCCTGCTCCTGTCTGGAGAAATCGATAAACTCATCACGGGGCTTGGGTTCATTGGTCCTTGCCACTGTGGCATCCGTTGCAAGGTTGGAATGGATAACGGCATCACCGGGAAGGATAAATGTCGATTCTACCTGCATGCCGATAAGGGTAAGACCGGACTTGATACCGTAATTGATGGCGGAGTTCATGATCTCCTTGACCTTATCTTCGATGGGGATCCTCTTGATGATAGCGCCGTTACGGAGCTGGGAAGGCATCTTGCGGGATACGCCGAGGCCCATGAGGAAGAGTTCGTCTCCATCCTTGAGCTTGATATTTACGTTCTTATCAGGGATAAGCTGGCCGTCCTGGGGCATCTTACCCAGATACTGCGTAAGATTCATGTTTTCGGGATGCGTACGCTCGTCCTGTAACGTGATAGCGCCCATCTTAAGATATCTGTGAGCTACCGTAGACTCCTCGGTAAGAGCCAGGATCTGGTTGTCCCTGAAAAGGACAGCCTTTGTGATACCCATATGGATGACTCTGAGGATATCGCCTTCGATAACGAGCATCGTCATGGAAGTCTTGAGAGCAACGCCCTTGTTTGCGGAGAAGTTGCAGACAAATACGTTCAGATTGTTTACGACACGGTTGGAGAAGGCTTCGAAGTCCAGGATCGTCTGATTAGAAGAATCAGCAACGATCTTCTCAAGTTCTTTGTTGAGTTCGATATTGAGGATAGCACCGAGATTGTCGGGACCTATCGTCGAGAATATAGCGCAGATCTGTATGGGAGATGTCGATCTGGCCGTACGGAGGAATTCGTTGGGGAAATCCTCTATCTTACGTGACAGAGTGAGGAAAAACACATTCTCCTGAGGCTGATCCTTGACAAGATTAGTCTCACAAATACATGTTGATACTGTCTTACTCATTTTTTGTCTCCTTGAATATATTCTTTTAGAAGCTTGTTCTGTTTATCGAAATCAACTACCATCATCCAGGGGTTTTTCTGGACTTTGTAAAGATTATCGGCAGGAACACGGTATTCGCTCATGTTATCTGTATAGCCGATAGCCGTCATGCCGACTCTCATCAGATCCATGGTCGTCATGTTCGTCTCAAACATGCCTGCAGAAGAATTGAGCAGCTGCATCTTCTTGAAATAATTGAGCGTTGAGACCTTGCTGATAAGGGCCGATGCGATCGTTCTCTGTCTGGATGTCCTGACAAAATCAGAATCCAGATATCTGATCCTTGCCCAGGATACTGCCTGAATGCCGTCCAGCGTCTGCTTTCCGCTCGAAACGAGCAGAGGCGAATTCGATCCGTTGAGCTTGTTGTCTTCTTCGATGAAATGATTTGCGTACTTGACCTCAGCAGCGGATACATCAATCTCGACGCCGCCGACAAGGTCGATAACATCAGCAGCACTGCCGAAATCGAGCATTACGAATCTCTGTATGTCGAGATCGAATGTGCGGTTGATCGTATTGATCATGTAACCGACTCCGCCGTAATGATATGCGTGGTTGAGCTTATCAAGCTTCTTCTTTGCTGTTGCATCCGTATCACCATGATAAACGCCGGTATCTCTCATGAGGGAGATGAGCTTGATGCTCTTGGTCCTGTTGTTGATCGAGACGACGATCATGGCGTCAGATCTGCCCTTATAATCCTTTACGGATCTGGCATCCACACCGAAAACAAGGATGTTCTCAACATCAGGGTCCTTCTGTTCGACCTTGATGATAGGATGCTTGGAGTTGTAATAAAGGGGCGTATGGCCGCCTTCAGCCCAGGAAGACGTAACGTCTCCGCCTGTCGTACTCTTGTCTTCGGAAAGATCCATCGTGGAATAATCCTGTTCCGATACGATATCAACGGGTACATAAGTACCGCCGAATGTATAGAAAAAGTACAGGGCACAGCCTATAACAAGTCCGACAACCGCAAGAAGGATGCGGACAAATATCTTAGCAAATCCCTTTTTCTTCTTCTTTTTTACCGGATCCTCGCCGAATCCGTCCTGATATTCAGTATATATTTCTGCATTGTTTTTCTTCATTAATACTCACCTGCTCGAAAGTCAGAATTCAAGCCATAGTATTATAACACTTGATAATAAAATAAAAAGAGGCTTAATCTCGGCAATATACACAATAAACGCAAATGTACACCAAATGAAAGGATCATCCGCAATATGTAATGTTATAATCAAGTCATATTCTTTTACATAAGGAGTGATTTTATGGTAAAGAAAATCATATCAGTGCTGCTCGTAACAGCTTCCCTGTTAACACTTGCAGCATGTAAGGGAGAAGAACCCGAACCGTCAGGTGATATTGTCGTTGAATCCACTACAACAGGCACATCCGCTACCGACGAGACAACTCCTCCCTCTTCCGAATCATCCTCGGAAACAACAGAAGCTATTCCTGACGGACTTTTCGATCCGAATGTAGATTTTGCCGTTAACCCGCTCACAGGCATCCAGGACATGGACAAGGCAAACGAAGGCAAACGTTCCGTAGCCATAGTTGTCAGCAACGTTCAGGCTGCGATCCCCCAGAGAGGCGTTTCCACACCCGACGTTATCTACGAATACATCACCGAAGGCGGAGTTACCAGACTCTTATGCGTATATTCCGACATCAAGGACATGCCTGAGATCGGATCTTTGAGAAGCGGCCGTATAGTTTCCGCAGACCTTGCCAACGGCAACAATTCTATCTATATCCACTTCGGCAGAGAGCCCCGTGCAGTCAAGCACTTCTCTGACAACAAGATCACACATATCGACGGCAACTACCTTTGCACCGGAAAGATGTCATCCAAGGATTACGACGGATACATCAAGCTCCCTAAGGGAACCTTCTTCTGGCGCGACAGAGATTGGGCATCAAAAAGAGCCATCGAGCACACGGCTGTAACAGACGGCGTACATGTCAAGGAAGCTATCGAGTACAAGAAGATCAAGTTCGAAGGCAAAGCACCCTTCCTTTACAACTTCGTACCCGACAACTCCAAGGATATTGCCGCAGGCGAAGACTGCACATATGTTAAGGCTATCTTGTCTTCTTACATGACAAACTGCATTTTCGAATACAATCCGGAAGACGGTCTTTACTATCACAGCCAGTACGGCAAAAAACAGGTCGACGAGACCAACGGCAAGCAGGTCGCGGTAAAGAACGTATTCCTTCTCTTTGCAAGAACAGGCCCTGCCAACACAGACCACAGGACCAACGTCTATCTTTCCGAAGGCGGCGAAGGCTACTACATCTCTGCCGGTAAGAAGATCCACGTAACATGGACAAAGAAAGCAAGCAACGAACAGCTTAAGATCTATAATGATGCTGGCGAAGAGATCCAGGTCAACCGCGGTAAGTCTTATATTGCCATCGGAACCAAGGGCAATTATTCCAAGATCAAGTGGGAGAAATGATCTCATCCTTAAAGATCTGACAAACTTATATCAATACCCCGGACACTGGTCCGGGGTATTTTTTGTAAGATCATACATCTGAATATTTTATAGCTTGTTCCCGTTTAACAATGTCCGTGATCATGTGCTTTTAAGCAACAATAAAACAACAGGACCGTTCCAATTGGAACGGCCCGGTTGCAACAATGGCGTTTGTTATGAATTCTTTATCAGATGCAGCCCTGAGCTTCCATAGCAGAGGAAACCTTGAGCAAACCTGCGATGTTAGCGCCGACAACATAGTTGTTGGGGCAGCCGACTTCTTCTGCTGTCTTATCGCAGTTCTCGAAGATGTTCTCCATGATGCCCTTGAGCTTAGCGTCAACTTCTTCGAATGTCCAGGAAAGTCTTGCGCTGTTCTGGCACATCTCGAGTGCGGATGTAGCAACACCGCCGGCATTGGATGCCTTTCCGGGTGTGAAGAAGATGCCGTTCTCGAGAAGGAACTCAACAGCGTCAGGTGTTGTAGGCATGTTAGCGCCCTCACCTACTACCTTACAGCCGTTAGCTACGAGAGTCTTTGCGGACTCGAGGTTGAGCTCGTTCTGAGTAGCACAAGGAAGAGCGATGTCACAAGGAATCGTCCAGATGCCCTTGGAACCGTTCTCATCAGCTGTGTACTTAGCTGTAGGAACTTCGTTGACATACTCGGAGATCCTCTTTCTCTCAACTTCCTTAAGTCTCTTGATAACGTCGAGGTTGATACCGTTCTCGTCGTAGATATATCCGTTGGAGTCAGACATTGCAACGACCTTAGCGCCGAGCTGTGTTGCCTTCTCGTTTGCATAGATAGCAACGTTGCCGGAACCGGAGATAACAACTGTCTTGCCTGCGAAAGATGTGTTCATCTTCTTCTGGAGCATGCAGTTTACGAAGTAGCAAAGGCCGTAACCTGTAGCTTCTGTTCTTGCGAGGGAGCCGCCCCATGTGAGGCCCTTACCTGTAAGAACGCCTGTATATTCGTTAACGATCTTCTTATACTGACCGAAGAGGAAACCGATCTCACGAGCTCCAGTACCGATATCACCAGCAGGAACGTCAACATCAGGACCGATGTGTCTGTAGAGCTCTCTCATGAAGCTCTGGCAGAAAGCCATGACTTCGTTATCGGACTTACCCTTAGGATCGAAGTCGGAACCGCCCTTACCGCCGCCGATAGGAAGACCTGTGAGGGAATTCTTGAAGATCTGCTCGAAACCAAGGAACTTAATGATACCGAGGTTAACAGAAGGGTGAAGTCTCAGACCGCCCTTGTAAGGTCCGATAGCACTGTTGAACTGGATCCTGTAACCGCGGTTAACCTGGATCTTGCCGTTATCGTCAACCCAAGCTACACGGAACATGATCTGACGCTCAGGCTCAACGATCCTCTCGAGGATCTGCTTGTCGATGAGCTCAGGGTGTGTAGGAAGAGCATACTTTACAGACATAAGGAACTCATGTACTGCCTGGTGGAATTCGTTCTCCGAAGGGTTCTTTGCGATAACCTTCTGCATAAGACCGTTAAGGTACTCGTTGTCAATTGTGTAATCCATAATTACCGCCTTTCATTGTTTGTTATTTGAGATGCACTCCGCACTTTTTTGCAAGTTTGTCTTAGCAATCTTGCAGAATTATCACAGGCGCGAAAATACAGCCTCTTAAATTCATGGTATTTAATATACCAAATATTTTATATTGTGCAACAGATTATCTTGAAATGAATTTTTGATTATCAAATCTTTCAGATTTAATGAAAAAAATATATTGTTTTTTGACTCAGCCGTCTGCAGAAACCGTTCCGACGGATTCCGAAGGATCAGATTCGGAAGGTTCGGCATTATTGAAAGGATCATGTGATACGACTTCTCCCCAGCCGGAAATACCAAACATCTGCTTCATATCGTCGAATTTCACGATGTTGAGAACCCTGTTTAATGTAATGAAGAGAAGCAATACGAAGATAATGATGAGCAGACCGCGCCTTATGATGATCATATGCCTTTCGGCATTGAACTTATCGTCAACATGCTTTCTGGTAGTATATCCCACCAGTACGTAAACTTTGTTGATATCCTTGCGCGGAGGCCGGTTCTTACGTTCGTTGATCTTACGGACAAAATAATTCTTAACCTTGGAAGGAATATTCTTGATATACCTGAGAGAAGCGCGGACAGATGCGGTCACGAACAAACTGATGTCTTCAGTTAATCCGGATCCGTTTCTTACATGTTCCCTGCTGTCGGTCGATGCTCTCATTATCCATTCCTTCTGTTTTTGTCTTACAGTATTATACAATAAATGCTCAAATTAGTTCATACTGCAAACAAAATGATATATATCAGTATCGAGGCTGCCTCGAAAGGCAGCCTCCTTCTCACATCAGCACTGCGGCTGATATTTACTGTGCCATGACAGTCCGAACATTACTCAGCACAATAAACAGTCAGATGCTCATAAGTTACAGTTATCGATCTCTCTGTACCTGATACCAAGTTCCTTATAAGCCAGAAGCGTTATCGCTTCGTTCTTATACCTGTAGTATGATGCCCTGGATATAAAGAGCATCTTAGTGATCGATTCCACAGATTCTTCGTAGTAGAACGTCAGCAAGAGCACCTTGGCATAAGTGTTAGGCAATGAGATCACGTTTGAATAAAGTGTGACCGCTGCTGATGAAGTCCTGATAAGACGGCTGTATTCATCTTTGATAAAATCAATGAATTCATCAAATCCTGAGCTGTAATCCAGATATATGGATGTCATGTCACATTCTCCTTTCCCTTTAAACTCGGGATCTGAAACCTTGACCGGCGCATAATTGCTGGAATAGATCTCGCTCAGGAGCTGATCAACGTCAAAACCTGATCTCTCGATAAGATCTTTCAGTTCCCCCTGCACTTCGATATCGGCTTTCATATGCTTAAGCCTGATGATCAAAGATCTTATCCTTGTCTCAACTCTTTTCTTCTCACTCTCGGTGAGCGGTTTAATAACTGAAAATTTTTTCATAAACTTCCTCCATATAATTATTCGGGGATCAAAAGAACATAAGTTTGACAAGCATGACCGTTTATTGTACAATCTTTAAAAGAAAATATGTTCGGAGGTATTTTCATGGCACAGAATGAGACAAAATCACAGAGAACGCTCGAGAGAGTCTATGCTTATATCAAGGAATATATAAGCAAGAACGCTATTTCTCCTTCGGTTCGTGATATCTGTACCGGTGTCGGTCTTAAATCAACTTCATCTGTACATACTTATCTTAAAAAGCTGGATGAATCCGGCATCATCGAGTACCGTCCCGGTATGAGAAGAGCTATTATCATAAAGAATATGGAAGATCTCCCTGCCGCAGACATCACTCCTCTGAGAGATGATTGCGCCAAGGTCTACTGTCTCGGCAAGATCACTGCAGGTGAGCCGATCCTTGCTAACGAAGATTATTCGGAAACCTTCTATATCAACAGGTCGATCATCGGCAATAATGACTGCTTTATGCTGAAAGTACGCGGAAACAGTATGATCGATGCTCATATCCTTGACGGTGACTATATCATCGTAAGAAAGCAGGAATACTGCGATGAAGGTGATATCATCGCTGCTCTTATCGATGATGAAGCTACGGTCAAGAGATTCGGCAAACTTAACGGTCAGCCTTATCTTTTCCCTGAGAATGAGCAATACTCCCCTATTCCGTTCAATAAGGAAGACTGCAGGATCTTAGGCAAAGTAGTCGGGTTACATAGATATTCCATATCCTGACTTTATCACCTCCTTATCCTGCTTAATATCGAAAACTTGTAACAACTAAAACGGCTGGCTCAATTAGATGAGTCAGCCTTTTTCTTTCAAGTTAAGTTTTTACCTGGAAAGGATCTCTTTTATTATCTCTTCCGCTCTGGTCCCGAAAGGAACACGGACAACGTCAGGCATCGCACGGAACCAGGTTATCTGCCTCTTGGCGTAATGCCTGGAATTGAGTTTTATCTTGTCCCTGACTTCATCCAGGGAACATTTGCCATCAAAATAATCGGCAAATTCTTTATATCCTATCGCCTGAAAACATGTAGAAGTCCTGCAGGCTCCGGAAGAATAAAGCTTTTCGACCTCTTCCGTAAGACCCTGATCGAACATTATATCCACTCTTTTATTGATCCTGTCGTATAGCAATTCTCGGTCAACATCAAGGAAGAATATCTTGAACGGGTAACTTGGACCGCTCTTTTTCGATTCCTTATTCTTCTGACTGAAGGTCTTACCTGTCGCTTCGAACACGGCAAGCGCTCTTATAAGGCGTCTGGTGTTATTGGGGTGTATCTTGGATGCTGCCTCGGGATCTACAGCCTGAAGTTTTTCATAAAGCGCGTCTGCGCCCTTTTCATCAAGTTCGGAATTTAACTTATCCATTATCTCTTCAGAGATCTCAGAATCACCGTAATCTAGACCAAAATAAAGAGCTGAAACGTATTGGCCGGTGCCTCCGCAGACAACAGGCAGTTTTCCCTGTTCAAGAACTGAAGCCATAACCTTTAGAGCTTCATCAGTATAGTCCTTTACAGAATAATCCGTCCCCGGATCGATAATATCTGTCATGTGATGAACGACTTCCTGCAATTCGGCACTGCTGTCCTTGGCAGTACCGATATCAAGGGTCTTATAGATCTGCATGGAATCACAGGAGATCAGCTCTCCTCCGGTCTTACGGCACAGATCAAGAGCGAGACTGCTCTTGCCTGATGCAGTCGGACCTGTAATGATCGGGATATAAGAATATCCTTTGATGTAATCAGACAGATCCTTCATAACGGTCACACTATCCTTCTGAAGTTTTTGTCGAAATCCGTTTTGGATATCTTAAAGAACGTCGGTCTTCCGTGAGCACAGTGGTAAGGGTCGTTAAGCTTATGGAGACTGTCGATAAGGCTTAAGGCTTCCTCTTTGCTTATAACATCTCCCGCTCTTATTGCAGCCTTGCAGGCAGTAGTCTGAATGAGGCTGTACCAGATATTGCCGGGTGCGGGCAGTTCTCTCTTCATGTCAGTGAGTATATCGGTAAACATACCCTCAATATTGTCTTTCCTGCCCTGCATCGGAACTGCACGGAGCGCTATCTGCCTGCCGTCAGTCAGTTCGATATCAAATCCGTTCTCGGTAAAACGGTCAAGGTTATCTGCAATGAACATATAATCGGATGCCGATACATTAATGATCTGCGGGACGAGCAGCATCTCGGATTCCGTCTTCTTGCCTGCGGAAAACTTAACAAGATACTTTTCGTACATAACGCGTTCGTGCGCAGCATGCTGGTCAACGAAGAACACGCTGTTCTCGTTCTGCATGATTATATATGTCAGGAACAGGATCCCCACATATTCGGAATTTACAAGTTCATCTATATCTGATGAAGGCTTATTCTCGAAAGGAGCTTCGATAACGGGTTCAGCCGGTATAGCATCAGTCTTATCAACATTGTCAAATGTCGGCTTAAATCCTGACAGGATCTCGAGAAGTTCATTTGAACGCCTGATATCTTCTTTGTCGGCCTTCGGCTCTGACACCTTCTTCTGATAGTCTGTTGCAAGTTTATGAGATACGGGAGGTGTCACATCTCCCTGCCTGTCAAGGCGCCCGACGGGCATCGTCATCTGGACGCCCTGCGGTTCTTCTGTCGTTTCTTCTTCAGCCTGTCCAAAGAAATCACTGCCTGAGCTACCGGCTCCGGTGATCGCATCCCTTAAGGCGTGGTAAACGAGCCTGAACACATCAGGATCGGAAGAGAACTTGATTTCCGCTTTCTGGGGATGGACGTTGACGTCAACAAGCCCGTTATTGCAGTAGATCATGAGAACGCAAACCGGGTATTTATTCTTCATTACGAAGTTGCGGTATGCTTCATCGATCGCTGCCGATACCGTTGCACTCTTGACGGGCCTGTCGTTGACATAGACAAGCTGCATCTTCCTGTTGTTCTTAACATATGAAGTCTTACCTGCAAAACCTCTTATCTTATAACCTTCGTAATCGTTACTGATCTCAACGAGCGAATTGCAGAACTCGGATCCGTAAACGGAATAGACAGCATCCCTGACAGACCCTGTACCGGGCGTCTCAAGAACTGTCTTGCCGTCCTTTATCAGTTTTACACTGACGTGAGGATTGGCAACTGCAAGTTTCTCCACAACGGATGCAATATACATTCCTTCAGTGGAATCTTTTTTTAGAAATTTATAACGTGCAGGAACGTTCCTGAAAAGCTCTTTGATCTCTATAACGGTACCCGAATCACATGAAGCCGGACTTTCGGACTTGAAAGAACCGTCCTCGTATACGATCTTAGTACCCGTAACCGCTCTGTCAACAGAAGTTATAAGCGTGACCTTGCCGCTGCAGGCAGCGATCGAAGCAAGAGCTTCTCCCCTGAATCCCTGTGTGGAAAGGCTGAAGATATCTTCATATCTCGTCAGTTTGGATGTTGCGTGCAGGACAAATGCGAGTTTGGCATCTTCTTCACTCATGCCGCAGCCATTGTCGGTTACTCTGATAAGTTCGATGCCGCCGCCCATGATCTCTATCTTGATATTATCGGCTCCCGCGTCAACACTGTTGTCAAAGAGCTCTTTAACAACAGATACGGGGCGTTCTATGACTTCGCCGGCCTTGATCGCATTGGCGGTGTCCTGATCGAGGATCTTGATAACGCTCATTCTTCACCCTCCTCTGCTACCTGCTGGGACAGATCGTAAAGGATATTTATAGCTTCTATAGGTGTAAGTTTTGATATATCGATAGACTTGATCGTCTGTCTGATCTTGTCTTCCTTGCGGTATACGACGTTCTCCGGGTTAAAGAAGGAATCCTGTCCGGGCATTATAGAATCTACCAGTTCGTTATTGCCTTCACTGTCCTGCTTATGTCCGCGGAGGACCTTGAAATCACCGATCCTTTCGAGTTCTGAAAGGATAGCACGGCTCCTTTCGAGGACTCCGTCGGGAATGCCTGCGAGCTTGGCTACTTCGATACCGTAACTGTCTGATGTGCCTCCTTCCAGTATCTTATGCAGGAAAACAACTGAATCATTATCTTCGGCGACTTCAACATGACAGTTGAATATGCCTCTGTGCATCAGGGACAGCTGGTTAAGTTCGTGATAATGTGTCGCGAAAACGGTCCTTGCATAAAGTATGTTGGGATCGATTATGTATTCCGTAACAGCCCAGGCTATAGAAAGACCGTCGTAGGTTGAAGTTCCTCTTCCTACTTCATCAAGGAGCAGGAGGCTCTTCCTTGTAGCATTCTTCAGGATATAGGACACTTCGCTCATCTCGACCATGAATGTAGACTGGCCGACCGAGATATCATCGGAAGCTCCGATCCTTGTGAATATGTGATCGACAAGGCCTATCCTTGCTGATTTTGCAGGAACATAAGAACCTATCTGAGCCAGGAGAACAATAAGAGCGATCTGACGCATATATGTTGATTTACCTGACATATTGGGACCCGTAAGTACGCATAGCCTCTTCTCTTCATCTATGAGCGTGTCATTAGGAACAAAGCCCGATGCATCCTTGATCATCTTTTCGACGACAGGATGGCGGCCTTCTTCGATAACGATGTCCTCGGAATCATCGACGATCGGTCTTACATAGTTTTCAGACGAAGCGAGATTAGCAAGTGAAGATATTACATCCAGAAGAGCGATCGCCCTTGCGGTGGCAAAGAGCCTGTCTGATGCGGCTTTTACCGTGTTCCTGATCTCGCAGAAGAGCTCGTATTCCAGGGCTATCCTCTTTGCGGAAGCACCTACTATCTTATCCTCGAGCTCCTTGATATCAGGAGTGATGTATCTTTCATTATTGGCAAGAGTCTGCTTGCGGATATATTCTTCCGGAACATTCTCGCTCTGAGATCTCGGAACCTCGATATAGTAGCCGAATACCTTGTTATATCCGATCTTAAGGGTCTTGATGCCGGTCCTTTCCCTCTCGCCTGCTTCCTTCTGCATGATGAAGCCTTTGGCGTTGGTCGCTATATCGTAGAGCTCATCTCTTTCCTTCGAAAAGCCTTCGCGTATGATATCACCGTCTGTAATGGTTACAGGCGGATCATCTGCGATGGACTTTTCGAGCAGTTCACATATATCCTCCATGGTATCAAGATCCCGTTTGATGTCCTTAAAGACACCTTTGCCGTAGGGCTCGAGACACTTTGCGATGAACGGGAGTTTTCCGAGTGAATTACGGAGAGATATAAGGTCTCTGGCATTGGATGTACCCAAAGACACTTTTGCAGCAAGTCTCTCGATATCGTAAAGACCGGTCAGCCCTTCAGTGATCTCCATCCTGGAAATATAGTTGTCGTATATCTCATTTACAGCGTCAAGGCGTTTATTGATAGCCCTGACATTGATGAGGGGTTCTTCCAGCCACTTACGGAGAAGACGGCTTCCCATGGCAGTCTTGGTCTTATCAATGACAGAAAGGAGCGAGCCTTTCCTGGTGTTGCCGCGGATCGTTGAAGTTATCTCGAGATTGGTCCTTGTAGCCTTATCGAGCTCCATCGTATCAGAGATCTTAAAGACATTGACCGTCGTCATGTGATCGACGTCACAGGTCTGCGTATGTCTTGCATAAAGGACAAGGGCGTTGCAGGCATCGAACATAAGGCCCGGATCAGGGAAATGAATATTATCTACTACGATTATCCTTGAATTCTTAAACTCTGCTGAAGAGAAATCACGTTCACTTCTAAGAGTGAAAGATATATCCGTGGCAGCAACAAGTGTTTTATATTCCGGAGTCTCGGCAAATGCTTCGTTATGGATGATCTCGGAGGGCATATAACGCGATACGAGGTTCATGAAATGCTCGCCGTTGTCAGAAGAAGTCAGCTGAGTTGCATTGAACTCACCTGTCGAGATATCGGCAACAGCAACGCCGAACTGGGAACCGATGCACATGACGCTCATGAGATAGTTGTTCTTATGCTCGTCCAGACCGGATGAATCGGTCATGGTTCCCGGCGTCATGATCTTAACGATACCGCGCTTCACAAGTCCCTTGGCAAGTGCCGGGTCCTCAAGCTGCTCACAGATCGCAACCTTCTCGCCCATCGCGACAAGCCTGTTGGCATAGTTAAGATAAGCATGGTGGGGAACTCCGCACATTGGAGCGCGCTTATTGCTTCCGCAATCCCTCTGGGTCAGTGCGAGTTCGAGCTTGGGAGCAACATAAAGAGCATCATCGAAAAACATCTCATAGAAGTCACCCAACCTGTAGAAGATGATCGTATCCATCATATTCTTCTTCAGGTCAGCATAAAGCTGCATCATCGGAGACAGTTCATCGTAGTTGATATCCTTAAGTCTTAAGTCATTGCTCATCTTATGATATCCCCCGCCATAACACCGTCAACGGAATAAGGCCTTGCCCTGTCAATGCGTACAGGTATCAGAGCCCCCTCAAGATCATCATCAGGAGCAATTCCCGCTTTCTTTATAAATTCAGGATCAGCCTCAAAATTGACCAGGTGATTAGTGATCGTCCTGCCGGAATATATCTTTTTATCACCCTTGCTGATGCCCTCCGTCAAGACTTCCAGAGTCTTTCCGATCAAAGCGGAATTGGATCTGAAGGCAAGGTCGTTCTGGATCTCAAGGAGCCTAGCAAACCTGTGGGATACGACTTCTTTGGGGATCTGATCCTCATAATCATATGCAGGAGTACCGGGCCTTGCCGAAAATTCAAATGTAAATGCTGCATCAAAAGCAGCTTTTCTGACTGCTTCCAGGGTCAATTCGAAGTCTTCTTCAGTCTCGCCAGGGAAACCGACGATGATATCGGTCGTAAGACTTCCTCCGGGAACTTTCTTTCTGAAAGAATCGGCTATATCAAGGAAAGTCTTAAGATCATAGGGCCTGTTCATCCTTCTTAAGACTCGGTCAGATCCGGACTGCAAAGCCAGATGCAGGTGCTTTTCTATATTATCCCGCTCACCCATAAGCGACAGTACATCCTGTGACAGGTCCTTGGGATGGGAAGACATAAACCTTACCCTTGAGAATTCTTTTATGGATGAAGCGGCATCGAGCACATCAAGGAAAGTGCGCGTGTTGCCGTCGTTATCAGCGCCTCTGTAAGAATTAACATTCTGTCCCAGAAGCATGACTTCCCTGTATCCCTCATCCGCAAGAGCTCTGAGCTCATCTTTTACGGAATCGAAATTCCTGGATCTTTCCCTGCCCCTGGTATAAGGGACAACACAGTAATTGCAGAAATTGTTGCAGCCGTACATTATCGGCAGCAAAGCCCTGAAACGGCGCTCTCTCCTGATGGGAACATATCTGTCTTCCACGAGATAATCAGTAGTACCGATATCGATCTGCTGGTGTTTAACAGCCAGAGATGCCAGCATCAGTTCCGGGAAGCGGTGAAGCTGCTGGGGATCGAACACCAGATCCACATAGGGATATGAAGATCTGATCTTGTCAACGTTTTTGCCGATCTTCATCATGCAGCCGCAAACCGCTATAAAAGAGACCGACTTGTCTTTCTTAAACTTTTTATATACGCCGAGATTGCCGAAAAGCCTGTCTTCGGCATTTTCCCTGATAGCGCAGGTATTCATAACGATAACATCTGCGGGAACAAGAGTGTCGCTGCCGTGAGGATGCTGCACAGGCACAAGACCGAAGCTTTCGAGCATGCCCGCAAGTTTCTCACTGTCTGACTCGTTAAGCTGGCAACCGTAAGTTATGAGATTATATGTTAAAGCTCTGCCGGATTCCGAAGCCCTGGACGAAAAATACTCTTTCAGCTCCTCAGATGCTCTTACCGCACTCTTGATATCATTATCATCAATTGTATGAATTGCCATATTATTCCTCATTTCTGTAACTTTGATATTATACAAGATAATGCAATATCTTTGTGAACTTAAATAAAAAATAATATATAATGCTTATTATGGCTAATTTTGTACTTGAGAAGATCATAAGAAGATCGACCGCAGCTGTTCTTGCCTGCGCAATTATCCTGTCAGCAGGAGCCGCTGTTTTTGCAGACCCTGAAACATCAGGAACAGATGCAAGCGGCGCCGGCAGCACCGAGACCACTGCACCTCACGCTATCGTCAACGGCACGGAGCCGTCCGGCGATACGTCTGAGACCACAAGTTCCATGATCACGCAGGATATGCAGAGGACTGACCTCCTTAGCGAAAAGCAGAACAATCTTCCCCAGATCAATGCTTCTGCCTATATTCTTTACGATGCAGATTCAGGAGCCGTCATAGCAGGACATAATTACAACGATCGTATGGAACCTGCCTCTACCACTAAGGTAATGACCGTGCTCCTGGCCCTCGAGACCCTGGATATGTCTGAAACCGTTACCGTCAACTCAGACATGGCAGCAAGGATCTCTCTTATCGAAAAAGGTTATGTGAAGCTCGGTCTTCAAGAGAACGAAGAGATAAGCGTCAAAGACCTTGTATATGCCTCTGTCTTAAAGTCAGCCAACGATGCTGCTTTGGTGCTCGGCATGCATATGGGCGGAAACGAAGAGAATTTCTGCAAAAAGATGAATGCCAAAGCTAAGGAAATAGGCTGCATAAACACCACTTTCACATCGTCATTCGGCGAAGCAAAAACAACCAACCTTGTCTCAGCATACGATCTTGCTCTCATTCTGGAAGAAGCCATAAAAAAGACTGATTATTCCAAGATCGCCAAGACTTTGACTTATACGATCCCCGCTACGAACAAATACAGCGAAGCCCGTGAGCTTACAAACGCCAACAGGTTCGTCTGCACTACAGAATACGGTTACGAATACTATATCGGCGGCAAGACCGGTTATACTGATTCAGCAGGCTATACTCTCTGTGCAGCCGCCAGAAAGAATGACAGGACCCTTATCGGCGTTGTCCTTAACGCGTCATCAGCAACATCAAGGTATTCAGATCTTATAAAGCTCTTCGAATACGGCTATTCAGATTTCACTACCGTTGCTATCGACCCTTCAGAGTTTACGGCTCTTGTAAACGAGACCAACCAGCGTCTCGAGGAGCTCCTGTCCACCACTGATCTGTTCCTTTCCGAGGAGAACACTGCCTATATCGAACATCTGACTGTTACAGCGGAACGCGCACAGCTTGGGTCGACTAACAAAGTCGAGCTTAAAGATGTAGTCATTGACACAACCAAGGCTGATCAGAAGATCTCGATCCCTATCTGCAAGGTCTATTCAGACAAGACTTATGTCGTCGGCAATATCAACATCAGCATTAGACGCAAATCCGGCGTGGTTGAGATCAATCCCGAGAAAAAGTCCAAACTGACGCCTATTAAGAACATACTTATCACGGCTGCAGTTGCATCCGGACTTATACTCATCCTCATAATCTCCCTTCTCATCTTCAGGCACATGCTCATCAAGAGAAGAGGCGATACTTACAGGGGAAGATCAAAGATGCTCTGAACGCAACATATCCTCATTTTAAGTTGTATTAATGGTATAACGTACAATGAGGAGGGAATCATGTCCAAATATCCGGTTATCCTCTTGCTTACAGTCTCTATGTCAGCAATGTCTTTAACGGCATGCAATAACAAAGCCGCCGTAAAGGCAACATCAACGGACACTTCCGTATACGTTTACGAAGCAGGATCAGAAGATCTGGCAGACACAACTGTCAACTCAACAAAGTTCAATCACGGTCATTCCATCAGCGAGGCCGGAACAGATCGTGAAAGAGAGATAAGGCGTTCAGATACGGTAATAACCGACGACAACCAGGCATTGAAATATCTTGAAGAAAGCATCACGCTCCCCTCACCTGACCTGAGTTTCTCTCTGACAGAAACGTCAGAAAAAGATCCCGGAGCATATACCTGGATGCCAAGACCGGTGAAAGGATCGGATACTATAAAGACGTAGTGACATAAATAACGGGGCTCAAGGCCCCGTTATCTTATATAGTCTGATCATTCCACTTCTTTCAGCATCCTGTTAAAGGCTGATACGATCGCCCTGACGGATGACTTGGTGACTGATGAAGACACTCCTGCACCGAGATATGTCTTATCCGAACCTTCAGCCTTGATCTCGATATATGATATAGCAGCCGAATCAGAACCGCTCTTCATTGAATGCTGGCTGTAGTTGTTGATATAGAACTTAACTCCGGTGTAATCGCAGAAGGCATCGACAAAACCTGCGAGGAGACCGTTTCCGCGTCCGGTTATCGTCTTCTCCACCCTGTTGTCTGTGATCACGGCCTCAACTTCTGACTCACCCTCAGACAGGATCGTCTCAGCAAAAGACAACACCCAATAAGGTTCCATAACATTGATGAATTCATCGTCAAACAGATCGAAAACCTGCTGAGGCAGCAATTCGATATTGTTCTTATCGGTCTCATTCTTAACACAGGCAAGGAATTCCTTCTGGAAAGGCTTGGGAAGCTGGATGCCGAAGTACTTGTCCAAAACGAAGAAGATACCGCCTCTTCCCGACTGTGCATTGATCCTGATGATAGGCTCATACTGACGGCCTACATCTGCAGGATCGATCGGGAGATAAGGAACAGACCATATAGCGGAATTAGTCTCCTCCATCTTCTTGATCCCTTTATTGATCGCATCCTGATGGGATCCCGAGAAAGCGGTAAATACGAGTTTGCCCGCCCAGGGGTGCCTGGGTTCAACAGTCATGCCGGTGCATTCCTCATAGAAATCAATGATCTTGTTCATGTCTGAAAGGTCGAGCTCGGGATCGACACCAGTCATCATCATATTTATCGCCAATGTGATGATATCGACATTTCCGGTCCTTTCACCGTTACCGAAAAGTGTACCTTCCACTCTGTCTGCTCCTGCCATAAGACCTAATTCGGACGATGCGACGGCGCATCCTCTGTCATTATGCGTATGGAGAGATACAGAGATGGAATCACGGTATCTGGTGTTACGGCAGAAGTATTCAACCCTGTCGGCATAGATATTCGGAGACTGGTATTCAACCGTCTCGGGGAGATTGATTATCACTTTCTTTTCAGGAGTGGGCTTCCATACATCCAGTACCGCATCACAGATCTCAACGGCGAACTCAGGCTCTGTCGAAGAAAAACTCTCAGGAGAATACTCAAGAATAAAATCTGTTCCGGATTCATCCTTGGAAATGTAATCAGCGATCATCTTAGCACCTTCTACGGCCAGATCAATGCATTCACGGCAGCCAAAACCGAACACTACTTCGCGCTGGAGCGTGCTCGTGGAATTATAAAGATGCACTACGGCTTTCTTGCAGCCCTTCAGCGCTTCCATAGTCTTTTCGATGATATGACTGCGAGACTGGGTCAGGACCTGGATCGCGACATCATCAGGAATAAGATCGTTTTCGATAAGATAACGGCAGAAGTTGTAATCGGTATCTGACGCAGCCGGAAAACCGATCTCTATGGTCTTGAACCCGATATCGACAAGGAAACCGAAGAAAGCCGCTTTCTGTTCCAAGGTCATGGGAACTTCCAGCGCCTGGTTTCCGTCGCGTAGATCAACAGAACACCATTCGGGTGCTTTAGTGATCACGTTCGAAGGCCACTTGCGGTCAGGAATATCGACCACAGGCAGAGCCTTGTACCTGCCGTAATTCATGTCTTTCATATCAGTACCTCCAAAAACAATAAGACCCTTCATCTCCATAGAGACGAAGGGTCATTCGCGGTACCACTCTATTTCATTCCCGAAGGAATGCACTCATCAGACAAAGCAAATGCTTTATCCTGATCCGTTGTAACGTACGATCACAACGTTCCTCCCTAATATCCTTTGAGTTCGGAAGGACAGCTCCGGGGCGAGTTCCTTTCACTATTGCCTTAGATCTTACACCGGCCGATCTATCTCTGCGAAGCCGTTCGCGAAAGTACTATTCCTCATCAACGCCTTTGTTGATTATTCAATTATCGTTAATCTAACAGATAAGCCGGATAAAGTCAAATGATCGAAAGCCGGCCGATGTCAAAACACGATGGTTAGCCCTTCTCGTTTACGTACTTGTCGTACTTATAAAGGAAGGTTACGATCTGACGCCTGTAGCAGTTTGCATCAGGACGGAAAGTCCCGTCGTCAAAGCCGACAAGGATCTTCTTCTGTGAAGCCCAAAGGACTGCCTTGTAGTAGTAAGCGTCCTTATCGACATCCGAAAACTTATTCTTGTAGGAATCAGGTTCGGGCCTGCCGGCAGCTCGCCAAAGGAAGGTCACTGCATGCTTTCTGGCGCAGATGATGTTCGGCCTGAATGTGTCATCAGCATATCCTTCAACGATCCTGTTCTCGTTAGCCCAGATACATGCAAGATAGTAATAATTCGTAATGCCGACATCCGTAAACTTGCATTTTGCGGATCTGGGGAGAGGCTGCCCTTCAAGTCTCCATAAGAAGGTAACCATCTGGGCGCGTGTACATTCCTTACCGGGCTTAAATTCGGTCTGATTATTGTATCCTTCGACGACACCTGCTTCCGTCAGATAATAAGTCGGAACATACCAGAAATCCTTTTTGGATATTACATCCTTAAAAAGCACATTGACCTTACACGATGCTGTCTTATTTCCGACGATGACAGTGATAGTGGCTGTTCCTGCCTTTTTGGCAGTTACAACGCCGCTCTGATCAACTGAAGCTACCAGCGGATTTGTAGAGATCCATATCCTTCTGAGATCAGATCCTTCAACAGTCACTTTTAATGCCTGTGTCTTCCCGCATACCAGTTCCATAGCAGATTTATTAAGCTTTACGGTTACTTCAGGCGCTTCAGTCGGTTCGGCGTCCGCATCTTCGGCCTTATAGACACAGCCGGCAACATCTGCTGATACAGTATTGTTCTGTAGCAAAATAAAGGCTCCGGCAAACAAAAACGCAACTAATACTGCACTGAATATCTTAAGATTTTTCATAACCAATCCTCACTTATAACCCGTTTACAAGATCCCTGAACATATCTCCCCTGTGTTCGAAATGTCTGAAATGATCATAAGAAGTACCGATCGAAGACATTATTACGATCTCACCGGGTTTTGCCAGAGCCTTGGCTTTGCTGATCATAGCCTTATATGTATTTACAACATTTTCGCGCGTCTCGGGGAATTCATATATATCCTTATCGTCACCTTCGAATTCGATAAGCTCATAATCCCTTCCGTCTGCTTCTTTCGCAAGGATATCCTTTACGAAAGGAGCATTAGTGCCGTATATCAGTATCCTGTCGGAGACATTAAGGATTGCATCTCCAAGACCGTCGTAAACACATTTCTTGTCAGCGCCTCCGCAGATCAGCACACCCTTCATATTGCGTCCTGCCAATGCATTCATTGTGTTGATCGCGCGGTTGGGAGAAGTATCGATCGAGGAGTTATACCATTTAACCCCGTCGATCTCCCTTATGAATTCTATCCTGTGCGGAACGCCCGGGAATTCTTTAGCCACTGCCTTGATATCTTCATAGGAAACATATCCTTCGACTGCAGCAGATGCAGCAAGATAGTTCTCGACATTATGGTAACCGGGGATAAAGATATCGTCTGCCGACATGATCTCTTTCTTAACGCCGTCAATGACAGATATAAGCTTGCCGTTTTCGACAAAGTATCCGTCGTAGTAAGCTGCGCCGTCTCTCTTGCGGGCATTATCGTCAGCCGTGAACATAACGACCTTGCCGGATGAGATCTCCCTCATATCGAATGTCAGGTCGCAGCCTGCGTTAAGGATAAGTCTTCCCGTAGGACCCTGATAGCGGAAGATATTAGTTTTAGCATCGATATATTCCTGGTAGTCCGTATGGAAATCCAGATGGTTAGGAGTAATGTTGGTCACGATCGCAGCATCGCAGGACTTACGCATGCCAAGGAGCTGGAAGGATGATAATTCGAGTACGACCATGTCTTCAGGATCGATATTGCCGATCTGGTCAAGGAGCGGAGTTCCGATATTGCCGCCGAGCCATACCTTATATCCTGCTTTCTTTAACATCTCAGATACAAGAGTGGTTGTCGTCGTCTTGCCGTCAGATCCTGTAATCCCGAAGATCTTAGCCGGACACAAAGACATGAACAGCTCCATCTCGCTTGTAAGGATAGCTCCTTTATCCTTGGCGCTTACCAGTTCAGCCGTCTCGAATCTCATCTTCGGGGTCTTGAACACCATATCGAAAACTTCAGTATTAAGCTTTTCGAGATAACCGTCTCCGATGGAATATTCCAGTTCTACACCGGCTTCCCTGAAATCAGCGATCGTCTTGCTCATGACAGGATCATCGGCACCGAGCCTATCGAAAGCCACGACCTTGGCGCCAAGGCCGGAGAGCCAGGTTATGAGCGGTCTGTTAGAGATGCCTACGCCTATCACGGCACATCTTCTGCCCTTGATATATTCTTTAAACTGTTCCAGTTTTAAGTTCTTATACATTCAGTTCATCTCCGTTCTTATATCAGATATATGACTCATAGAGTTCAGAATAGAATCCTTTGTTTTCGAGCAATTGCTCGTGCGTTCCGATCTCGGCCAGTTCGCCGTTATCGAGCACAGCTATTATATCGCAATCTATTATAGTTGAAAGTCTGTGGGCGATAATGATGCCGGTCCTGCCGGAAAGAAGCTCCTTAACGGCCTTCTGAATGCGGACCTCGGTAAGGACGTCAACGGATGATGTAGCTTCGTCAAGGATCATAACATCAGGGTCGGAATTCATGGCGCGTGTTATCGCGAGGAGCTGTTTCTGACCTTCGGAGATATCGCTCCTCATATTGCTTATATTCTCATTGAACTTAGAAGGCAATCGCTTGATAAACGAAGAAGCGCCCGTGATATCGGCACCTTTTACGGCCTCTTCGTCAGTCATGTCGGGCCTGCCGAACTTGATGTTTTCCATTACGCTGCCGTTCTTGATCCAGGTGTCCTGCAAGACAAAGCCGATAAGCCCGCGCAAAGAATCTCTCGGGATCTCGGATATGGGTCTGCCGTTGATCAGGATTTGTCCAGAATCAGGCTCATAGAATCTCATCAGGAGATTGATGAGCGTAGTCTTGCCGCAGCCTGTAGGGCCGACGATCGCAGCTTTGGCGCCTGCGGGAACCGTAAATGAAACATTCTTGAGAACAGGTTTACCCGGAACATAGGAGAAAGAGACATCTTTAAATTCAATGCTTATCCCCTGCCCGTCTGTCTCTCTTGCAACAGGTTCAAGGCTTCCTTCTTCGGGAATAACGTCTTTATTGTCGATGAGTTCGATCATCTTGCCCAGACAGGCAAAAGTATTCGTAAGTTCAGTATATACGGCAGACAGGTCATTAAAAGGCTTCATGAACTGGTTGGAGTAAGCCAGGAGCGATACGAGCAGACCTGCCGTAAGAGAAGGTCCGAGACACAGGAAGGCACCTATCAGCGCAACGCCGGAATAGATAACTGAATTAACGAACCTCGTTGAAGGGTTCGTAATCGACGAGAGGAACACAGCCTTGATGGAGATCTTCTTGTAATCCTCGTTTATCTTGCCGAACTCTTCCCTCCTGTTCGCAAAACCGTTATAAGATCTCAGCGTCGTAAAGTTATCACAGGTCTCGGAGATATAAGATGTCTGCTTTGATCTGACTTCCGACTGTTTCTTGAACGATCCGAATGTCCTCTTGGCAATAATGTAAGAAACAAAGAATGTCAGAGGAACACATAAGAGCACGAAAATAGCTATCCTGAAATCGATCAGGAACATGATGATCATGGTTACCAGTATGGTTACCAAACCTGCAACGAACTGGTTAAGGAAAAGGATCAGACCGTCACCGACAGTCTCACAGTCATTGATTATAAGGCTTTGGAGCTTGCCTGGATCAGTAGTGTCAAGCGTTGCCAAACGGAGTTTGCCGACCTTGGCAAACATATCGTTCCTTAAGCCCTTCGTAACATCGTAAGAAAATGCATTATTGACTCTAAGCAGTACATAAGACGATACAGAAGAAACTAAAGCACAAGCCGCGATAAGAACGACAAAACCGATGATGACCTTATAGTCTTCATCAAGAGAATCGATCGCGCGGCCTGCAAAATACGGGATAAGGACTGTCGATACCGCATAGAAAGCCGCAAACAGGAAGGACAGGATCAACAACCCTTTCCTTGATGAATATCCGAGGAGGCGCTTGACAAGATTCATGTTCATGCCTTACACCGCCTCTCTTTGCAGGCTGCAAAGGCGCCTGTAGCTTTCAGATGTCTCATAAAGCTTCTCGTGCGGCAGACAATACAAAGCCTTGCCGTCCTCAATGAAGAGGATCTTATCGCAGCGCTTAACAGTCCTTATCTTCTGGGAGATCATTATGACCGTCGGCCTGTTTTCCATCTCGAAAAGATTGTTTATTACCTTTTTCTCGGTGATGGAATCCAAAGCGGATGTTGAATCGTCGAAGATAACGACTCCGGGATTTCCTGCAAGGGTCCTGGCGATACCGATACGCTGCTTCTGTCCTCCGGAAAGACCTGCTCCTGATGAATGAACAATATAATCAAGGCCTTCTTCCTTACCGTCAACGATCTCACGGGTCATGGATATATCACATGCCTTCATGCAGTCTTCTTCACTTATGCCTGGGCGCGACAAGGTTATGTTGTCCCTTATGGATGCCGTAAACACGGATGTCTTCTGAAGCGACATGGCAAGTTCTTGCGCCAGACAGTCCCTGTCAACTTCGGTTACACTTACGCCGTCAATACTGACAACGCCGGAATCCGGTTCATAAAGACCCGCCATCAGTTTTGCTATCGTAGATTTGCCGGAACCTGTCATACCGATGATGCCGAGCGTTGATGACGGAGTTATATCGAAAGATATATTTTCGACAGCAGGTTCAGATGAACCGGGATAAGAAAAAGTAACGTCTTCGAATCTGATCTCATGAGCACATGATCTGCCGGAAAGTTCAACGGTTTCCTGTTTTTCTTCGGTATCGATCGCAAGTATCTTTTTGACTCGCTCAAGACAGGCTGCTGCCTTGTTCAATAGTACGATGACATTGGCTCCCTTGATGAGTTCGACAAGGATCTGGGACATATAGTTATAAAGCGCCGTAACCGCGCCGGCCGTAAGAGCCCCTGTCTTAAAATCCAATGCTCCGAGCCCTATCAGCAGGCAGACCGCAAGATTAATGACCAGATATGTAAGCGGCGAAAGGACCGCAGATATCGCAGCGGCTTTCTTCTGATCCAGATTAAGTTCCCCGCTCTTTGAAACGAAACCCTTTTCGATGTCACTCGTCCTGTTGAAACCGCGGATGACTCTTACGCCGGAGATTCCGTTGGAAGTAACATCGACCATCTCATCAAGACCCTCACGGGTTTTCCTGAACGAAGGGACGGATCTTTTCATGTTAAGGTAAACGACCGTAAACAATATGAGATCTGCAACGATAAAGATCAGGGCGAGCTTAACGCTTACCGTAAAAGCCATGATCGTGGCACCTATAACGATCAGAGGGGACCTCAGCAGGAGCCTTAAGACCATATTGATGCCTGATGCTATCTGATTAACATCGGATGTAAGCGATGTAATAAGAGATGAAGCGCCGAGCCTGTCATAATCCTTTTCCTGAAGACGGGTTACCTTATCGAAAAGGTCAGACCTAAGATCAGCTGAGATCCCTGCCGCTGCGTAAGACGCGAAATATTGAGCAGTGATCGCAAATACGATCCCTGCAAGAGCAAAACCGCAAAGGATCAAGACGCTGCTGATGATATAAGTCCTGTCCTTATTCGGGATACCGGTATCTATGATGCCTTTTACGACCAGAGGAACGATCAGTTCAAAGCAAGCCTCGAGCAGCTTAAACAAAGGGCTTAATATGCACTGCTTCTTATATCTTCTGATGTACTTTTTGAGTGTATCCATCTTATGCCAGTTCAGTTACCATGGACGCAGTCATGCGCCTTACTTCTTCAATATCGATAGTTGTGAAATCACCGTTCTCATAAAGGATCTTGCCGTCAACGACAGTCATCTTAACGAGTCCGGGATTACCGCTGTATACGAGGTTCTTGACTATATTGTTTTCAGGCAGAGAAGCCGGATGATGCATATCGATCCTGATAAAGTCGGCTTTCATGCCTGCATCAAGGCTGACACAGTCATCAAGTCCCATACAGGCTGCGCCGCCGGATATGCCTGCCTTAAGGATAACCGCCGGATCAACTGCTGCTGCGTTATTAGTCTCAACATTTGAAAGCACCGTATCTAGATACATCTCGCGGAACATGTCAAGCGCATTGTTGCTTCCTGCACCGTCTGTTCCTATCGCGATCTTCATGCCTTCGGAAATGAACTTATGGACAGGCGTAATGCCGCTCGCAAGCTTAAGGTTGGAACAAGCATTAAAGACAGAATAAAGCCCCTTGTCCTTGAATATCTTCCTGTCCTCATCAGTAAACCAGACGCAGTGGAATCCGCCGCCGCCAAAATCAAAGATACCGAGCCTGTCAAAAAGTACTGCAGGCGTTACCCCGTAACGTTCCTTACATCCTTCCACTTCAGCCGAAGTCTCTGAAATATGCGTAAATACCGGAGCTTCGTATTTATGTGCCAGTTCGGACATAAACTTCAGGTTGTCTTCGCATGTAGTGTACTCAGCGTGAAAACCCAAAACAAATGAAACGAGCGGATCGTAGGAATTAAGATCATTGTAGTTAGCTTCCAATGTCTCGAAGCCGCCGAAATCGTTTGCAGCTCCGCAGAAGACATGTCTGAAGCCGGTCTCAACAGCAGCCTTTGCAGATGCTTCCCTGTGGAAATACATATCGAAGCAGGAAGTAATACCGCCTGCCAGATATTCTGCATAAGCAAGTTTTGAGAACCAATAAACATGATCAGGAGTAAGCTTTGCTTCTCTCGGGAAGATTGCTTTGTGGAGCCAGTCGTCAAGGCTGTATTCATCAGCAAGTGATCTCGAAAAGGTCATTGCTGAATGTGTGTGTGCATTCTTAAGACCTGGCATCAGAAGATCGTTGTCACAATCGATGACACGGTCGAAAGTCTTGCCGGAAATAAAAGGCTCAGCCTCTGCCGCCTTTCCCGAAAACACTATCTTATCAGCATTTGTAATGAGTTCTGCATTTTCGATAACCGTCATATCCGATGCCAGTATCCTGCAGTTTGTAAATCGTAAGTTCATCTGTTTTCCTTTCTGTTCTTTAAGCGATAGGTGCGATCAATCTCAAGATCGATTTGGCGATACTCTTAAAGATGTTAGGTTCAATTGAATATTTCTCGGTAACTTCCTGGGAAGCCTTGAATGTATATTCGAAATCGGTCTTAATATCTTCGAAGCATTCATCGTCAAGGATATAGACAGCATTCTCGAAGTGATGGTAAAAACTCCTGAAATCCAGATTGATGGTACCGACAACGGCCGAATGGTCATCAGACATGCAGAGCTTTGAATGCAGGAATCCCGGAGTATATTCATATATCCTGATACCTTCCTGGCAAAGAGGATAGTAATAAGATCTCGTAAGAGCATATATCGTCCTCTTGTCAGGTATACCGGGTGTTACGATCCTGATATCAACGCCTCTCTTACGGGCATTGATAAGCGTCCTCTTCATCTCGTCAGACAAAACAAGATAAGGTGTCATAAACCAGCAATACCTGGTAGAGCGGTTGATTATATTGATATAAACATTTTCGCCAACAGGTTCTTCGTCGATAGGACTGTCCGCATAAGGTGTAACTATACTCTCACAAGACTCGAACTCAAGGATACGGGGTTTAAACTCCATCTCCTCTTCTCTTTTATACCTTAAGTCGGCAAAGTTCCACATCTCGATGAACTGCGCTTCCATAGACATTACGGAAGGACCTTCCATCCTTATGCCGTTATCTTTCCACATTCCATAGGGATGCGTGATATTAAAATACTCATCCGCAATGTTAAAACCGCCCGTATAAGCGACCTTACCATCAACGACAGTGATCTTCCTGTGGTCACGGTTGTTAACGAAAGCCGTGAAGAGCGGTATCGCAGTGTTGAAAACATTGCACTTGATCCCTTCGGTCTGGAGCATGTCGATAAAGGCTTTGCTGATGAATACATAACTTCCGATATCGTCATAAAGGATCCTTACATCAACTCCTGCCTTAGCCCTGTCGATAAGGATCTGATGAAGCCTTGAGAAAGACTCCTTATCCTCGATCGCGTGATACTCCATATAGATGTATTCTTTCGCTTTAGCGATATCTTCGAGCATCGCATCGTAGCAGTCGTTCTGATTACCGAAATACTTAAGCTTGGTGTTCTTATATGTAGGGAAATGACATACATCGTTCAAGTACTGGAGATTAGACTTATCCAGTTCCGGAATATCAAGTTCATTCCTGTCAACGGTATCCGTCTTCTGAAGCAAAGGAAGTATATCTTCATCAACAGTTATAAGCTTCTTCTGCATCAATCTCTTCGAACGGTTGAACCTGAAGGTAAAATAGAGTATCAATCCGAAGATCGGCAATATCAGCAACACAATGATCCATACCATCTTCATGGTGGAAACATTATCTCTTGAATTAACATAAAGCGCGAAAACAATAGCGGCGCCGCGGATAAGCGAAGCCACTATCGGATATCTGTTGCCGAAATAGGATATCAGGAGAACGATAAGGGCCCATTGAATAATGACCGCCAGAGCATAGATAAAGATCCTGCCGATCGACGATCTTATGGAATTTTTGCGTTCAATGGTTCTCTTACCCATATAGTCATCCTATGTTTTCGATAAATGCCTTATAACCCAGATACAGGAAGTAAAGATCGATCTTGGAGATGACTTCGATAGGAGCATGCATGGACCATACGGGGATTCCCAGGTCTACTACATCCATACCCATCTTGGCCATATAGCAGGAGATCGTTCCGCCGCCGCCTGCATCGATCTTGCCGAGCTCGCCTGTCTGCCACGGGATCGAGTTATCCTTGAAGATCTTCGTGATCTGGGAAACAAACTCACCCGTAGCTTCATTAGTGCCGGACTTTCCCCTTGCGCCCGTATACTTCTCGATCTTAAGCCCGTGAGACAGGAAGGCAGTGTTATTCTTCTCGAAAACGGAAGCATACTTGGGATCATATCCGGTCGTAACATCCGTCGAGAGCATCTTGGTGTTCTCAAGGGCCTTGCGGTATGTGAGCATATTGAACTTATCGATGCCGCCAAGATTCTTTGCAAGGAGCTCCATCAGGAAGTTCTCATAGATAACGGACTGTGCGCCTGAATTGGAATAAGATCCGATCTCTTCTTTATCAGTCAGGAAAGCAACACATGTGCGCTCAGGCTTATCCATGGCAAGTACAGCCATCAGCGCCGGATATGCACAGCACTTGTCGTCGTGACCATAAGCTGCGATATAAGCACGGTCGAGACCAAGATCTCTTGCCTTGGTCGCAGGAACTACTTCAAGCTCACCTGAGACAAAGTCCTTCTCGACAATGCCGTACTCATCGTAAAGATACTTAAGGACAGCTGCCTTATAAGGCTCCTTCTCCTTCTCTTTATCCTTGCTCTGAAGAGGAATACCGCCGATAACGATATTAAGATCCTCAGCGGGAATAAAATCTTCAGCATTCTTCTTCATCTGCTCACGGCCTAAGTGAGGCAGAAGATCCGTGATATAGAACACGGGATCAGTATCCTTCTCGCCGATCGTAATGTCGATCTCCTTGCCGTCAACGGTATAGATGGTTCCGTGAAGAGCCAGAGGAATCGTCGTCCACTGATACTTCTTGATGCCACCGTAGTAATGAGTCTTGAAATATACAGTCTCTGCTTCCTCGAAAACAGGATTAGGCTTAAGGTCCAGCCTGGGTGAGTCGATATGTGCACCAAGGATATTGAATCCTTCGCTGACAGGCTTCTTGCCTATAACTGCACATACGAAGCCTCTGTTCTTAACAGATGCATAGACCTTATCACCGGCCTTGAGCTTGCTGACAGTCGCGATGTCCTTATAACCCAAAGATTCGCAAGCCTCTTTAGCAGTCTTAACAAACTCCCTCTCAGTCTTGGAGACATCGATGAACGCCTTGTAATCCTCAGCGAAATTCATAGCAGCATCGATATCATCCTGGGATGAAGTCAGATAAAGATTCGGGAACTCAGCAACCGGATCTGCTTTCTTAGTCGTTTTTGCCTTTGAAGCAACTTTTTTCTTTGCAGGCATGTTATTAACCTCCGTAAATCTATTTTTCCGCTAATATCATACCATTTTTCTTATTTATTTATATTAAAAGTTACTCCGGCAGCCGCATCAGACCCGGTAATCAAGCAAAAAACTCCAAAACCCGATAAAAAAGTCTCCAAATGGAGACTCAAAGGCCTCTATTTGGAGACTCGCAAAAAAAACAACAGTTTTAAGAGCAGATCTTACCGTCAGCGATATGAATGACCTTATCGGCAATGTCTGCCAAAGATTCATCGTGGGTAGCAATAAGAATGGTCTTCCCTTCATCCCTGAGGGCTTTAAAGATCTTTGCAATTGATTCCTTCTGAGCACTATCAACTTGGCCTGTGGGCTCATCAGCAATGATTATCGGGCATTCATTTATCAAAGCTCGGCCAATGGCTACACGCTGCCGCTGACCTCCGCTCATATCGGATACTTTCCTGTTTTTAAGCTTAAGTATGCCAAGTTTTTCCAATACGGCATCGATATTCTTCTCTTTTCTCTTTGCGTCCTTCTTGGTGAAATACAACGGCACCATCATATTATCGTAAGCGGTCCTGTGAGGAATAAGATTGAATTCCTGGAAAACAAAGCCTATATTCTCATTCCTGAAGGCAGAAAGAGTCTTATCGTTCATGGGGGCTGTATCGCTGCCCTTTATGGTTACTTTCCCGGATGTGGGCTTATCGAGACACCCGATGATATTAAGCATGGTTGATTTTCCGGATCCTGAAACACCGTAGATCGTAGTTATCGTGCCTTCCTCAATAGACAGGTCTATTCCGTTAAGGGCATCCACTTTGACGATCTTGGAAACATCATATGTCTTATGTACATCTTCAAGCCTTATTATCTCCATCTCTCATTAACCTCCACTATATTTTCATTGCTCTTGCCTGAGATCAATATCTCAGCCAAAAGCCGCAGAATAAACAATGCAATAGTAATAAGGAGCATTATCCAGAAACCCTCAGTAAACAACGTTTGTATCGAAAAGATACACCCCAGGATAACAGCCATAATGCCAAGAATAGCAACATGACTTACTTCACAGAAAGTTATATACGAAGCATCTGCCCCACAGACCCTGTATGACCTGAATTCATACCTTCTAAGCCACAGACAATATCTGATGATGGGTATAACACAGGTTGTAACGATTACCATTATTATGAACACTTTAATGATATTTGAATAACTCAATCCTATCGTTTCAATTGCTCTTCCGGCACTCGTTGAAGGTTTGAGTTCATTATATATATTTGCTTTTGAGGAAACTGCATCATTCAATATGTCATAATCTGAAGGGGCTATCGGAGCCTTAAATTCAAAAGTAATTCTATAAACTCCCTCAGACACATTGAAGAATTCATTAGAAGAACAAAACAAAGAGAACATAGCTTGTCCGTATGACGCAAGACCTTCGACCTGTTGTACCAATCGATAATTCTTTCCGTTCAATTCATATTCATCACACAGAATTACGTTAGTAGTAACTAAAACGTCTCCTCTTTCAAACAGATCATCGTTAAATCGTTCATGAGACATTTTTGATCTGAAATCATGCAAATTGGATATTCCGCCATAAAAACACAAAAGTTCCCGGCTATTGCCTTCTTCATCCTCAGGTAAGATCCCTGCTACTACTATATCTTCATAGTTAATTCCGCTTCCGGAAACAGATTTAACAATATCGTCAAGATCATCTTTTCCGATCAGATCAGAAAAGATATAAGTGTAACTGTAATCTGACAGATTAGTACGAAGTCTTTCCTGAACCACAAATTCGTTATAATAGATTGTGTAATAAAGATTTACTTCAGCAACAAAAAGCATAGCTAAAAGAATGCACGCTATAACGTTGATAAACAGATTTGATCTTATGGCAGACAGGGTAGATTTAATCATATTCATTCCCTCCTGATAAGATCTGCCGGTGTTTTTCTTCCGTTAATTATGCAGAAAGACAGGTTGATCATAAGGTAAGCAACAATGATTATCGTTGAAACCGGCAAGATATTATATGGTTCAAACATATATGCGCAATCACCGTTTAAAGATATAAAATCCCATAACATCGCAGCACCTTTATACGCATAAAGGAAAAAACCGGCTAAAGAGCCCAAAAGTATAAATGGCAGATATATAAACGTAACAATACATACTGTGTCAAACCACGAAAGGCCGTGAATATAATATATAGACAGTTTCCGTTTGTTTATAGACAAACTTATAACCCCATAAGAAACATTTAATGTAAGAAGGATAACAACGAGGATCAAACTGACCGATCTGAACATCATCAATTGCTCTTCATTAACCTCTTCCACAAGTTTGGTATACGAGTCCAAATCATAAGCAGTAAGTCCCGTTACAGAATATATTTGATTAATTAATTCAGAAGTAGTAAAGCCTTCTTTGGGAGTTACAACAAAAGATAAACAGGTAGTATAAGATTCGAGTTTTTCTCCTTCAGAATCAGTAATATCTAAACAAAATGCATAGCCGCAATCATCATTCAAACTGCTTCCGCGCGAACCATCATAATCCCCTTTAAATGTCCATCCGAACCTAAAAGGCATTTGATTATTAAGATCAAAAACACCAACAACGGTTACTGCAGGAACTCTTACATCTGATTTAAAAACATTATCGGTTTCATTATCTCTGTAAAGATAAATATAGTCTTTTAATATCTCACCACAGTTGATATTGACATTAGAAGAAACCATTATCTCATTTGGTTTTTCCGGCATACGGCCATCGATCATATGATACGGATTATACTTTATATCGTCAGGAAGTTTATAGAGATATAACCCGTATTCTCTGGAACTATCATCCGTCTTTGAATCTATAACATTATAATCTCTGTAAATATTTACATTTTCTAATTTTTCAACACACTCCAGATTTTTTATCAAACTGATATCTTCAGTAACTCTGTCATTACTCGCAAACTCACCTTCAAAAGCCACAACCTTTCCCGAAAGGCCATAAGCTTTATAGATATCTACTGTTTGATAGATGATTCTTTTTTGCGCAAACCAGAACATCCCGATAAATGCAAGCGCAAAACTCACACAAAACAAGATTAAGATCTTTAAAATATTTTCACTGTATTCTTTATAAACTAACTTTATCATAATATTTTGGGAGAATAACGGAGTGATACAAATCCCCATAATTAATGAAGTAAATTAATTAGAATTAAGAACAATAACCTTTATCGCCATAGCCCAACTTATTTAAGGTTGTATCGATAATATAGCTATAATATCCTTTTTTAGCGCCACTAGCTTTAACTTTGAGCATATCATAACCAGACAGGATATAATGTTTCCGCCAGTAGTCTCCGTTTAAATATGTTCCATTTTTTTTCAGAACTTCTACTACAGATGTAACCAGAAGTTCATGTCCCCTGCACGAATAAATAACTACCTGCTCATTTGATTTAGGTGTATACGTCCGTGTGGTACCGGAATCATAATAAGAGATTTTTTTATTACCAAAACCAGGCTTTGCATCTTTGTAAGGTACTCTTGCAGCTAATGCTGGAATAGACATACATGCGATCAGTAAAACAGAGATAACAACAGTCAAAACTTTTTTATTCATTATTTCTCCTTTCTAAATGTATCACTCCGTTATTGCAAACATTAACATATTAGGACATAAACAAAATTGCGGTAAATTGCAAAGTTTACAATCTTTCAAAAAAATGCTTGTGCAGTATACCAATTGAAAAACCACATAGATAATCATAAATAAATAAAAAAGCAGCCATAAAGGCTGCTTAATTGTGCAACAAATTGTAGTTAATTATTATTTCTCTATCTTCATCCCTGACAGGAATGCATTGATGAAGCCGTCTAATTTACCGTCCATAACAGCATCGACATCTACTTCTTCATAGCCTGTTCTGTGGTCTTTTACCATTGTGTAAGGACAGAATACATAAGATCTGATCTGGGAGCCCCAAGCGATCTCCATCTGGTTGCCTTTGAGGTCTTCGATCTTCTCCATCTGGGCTGCTCTTGCAAGAGCGAAAAGCTTTGCTTTCAGCATCTTAAGACAGGTTTCCTTATTCTGAACCTGGGAACGCTCAGACTGGCAGGCAACGACAACGCCTGTGGGGTTGTGCGTCATACGAACAGCGGAGTCTGTTTTGTTGATGTGCTGACCACCCTTACCAGATGCTCTGTAGGTATCGACTCTTACGTCGTTCATATCGATCTTGATGTCTATCGTGTCATCCAATTCAGGCATAACTTCACAGGATGCAAAGGATGTATGTCTTCTGCCGGATGCATCGAAAGGAGAAATCCTTACGAGTCTGTGGACACCGATCTCGGATCTTAAGAAACCGTAAGCGTTCTCTCCTGTGATCATCATGGAGCAGCTCTTGATGCCTGCTTCTTCACCGTCAAGATATTCCAGGATCTTAACTTCATAATCGTGGATCTCAGACCATCTCAGATACATACGGTAGAGCATGGAAACCCAGTCCATGGCTTCTGTTCCGCCTGCACCGGCATGGAGAGTGATGATGGCGTTATTCTTATCGTATTCACCTGTAAGGAGAGTCTCGAGACGCATCTTTTCGAATTCTTCCTTGAAGGTTGCAAGACCCTCTTCAAGTTCGGGAAGAGAATCGGTATCTTCTTCCTCATTTGCAAGCTCGCAAAGAGCCAGGAGGTCTTCCCTGTCCGTAACCAGCTGATGGAAGGAATCAACTCTCATCTGGGCGCGGCGGAGCTTTGTCTGAAGGGCTTGTGCCTTCTCAACATCGTTCCAGAAGTCGGGCTCCTGTGTGCGCGCTTCAAGCTCGGAGATCTCTGTCGATACGACATCGATATGGAGAGCATCGCGGAGCTTTGCCACGGGTTCTTCGTATCCTTCAAGTTCAAGTCTTATGTTGTCAAATTCGAGCATTAATCCTTACCTGCTTTCAGTTCGCTTGTAAACTCGGCGAGTCTTCTCATGGCTTCCTGGATATTTTCCATGGAAGCAGCATAACTAATACGTACAAAGCCTTCACCGCAGTCGCCGAAAGCGTTTCCGGGTACGATGGCAACACCCTTCTCCATAAGGAATCTCTCACAGAATTCCTGGGACGAAAGGCCCGTACTCTTGATCGAAGGGAACGCATAGAAGGCGCCGAATGGCTCGAAGCACTCAAGACCTGCATCTTCCAAGCCCTTCAGGATCACTCTTCTTCTGCGGTTATATTCTTTTCGCATCTCCTCAACATGAGCATCGCCGTTGAGCGAAGCTTCAACGATGGCGTACTGTGCCATTGAAGGTGAGCACATGATGCAGTACTGATGGATCTTGTTCATGGGAGCGATAAGCTCCTTGGGACCAAGGAGATAACCGATCCTGAAACCGGTCATGGCAAAGGCCTTGGAGAATCCGTTGATAACGATGACTCTGTCTGCGATCTCGGAGAACTGGGCAAGCGATACGGGTTTGCCGTCGATATAGTTGAGTTCGCCGTAAAGTTCATCGGAAAGGACGATTATGTCGGGATGCTTTAAGAGCACATCCTTGATCTTTGCAAGATCCTCAAGGGTCATTACGGCACCTGTAGGATTCGAAGGATAACCTAAGATGATGTATTTCGTCTTATCGGTAATGGCTGCCTCAAGTTCTTCAGGCATGAGCTTATAGGAGTTCTCAGGCTTCGTGGAGACCGTTACGGGAATACCGTGAGCAAACATGACCGTTGCCTTATATGCAACGAAGCAGGGCTCTACGATGATGACCTCATCACCGGGATTGATGAGAGCTCTTGCAGCAAGGTCGAGGCCTTCGCTTCCGCCGACGGTGATAAGGATCTCTCCGTCGGGAGAATATGTCATGCCGTATCTTCTCTTGATATATTCAGCTATAGCTTCTTTGGACTTGCTGTAACCCGAGTTGGGCGAATAATGGGTATAGCCGTCAACGAGCGAATCGATACCGGCTTCCCTGATGTCCCAGGGCGTAACAAAGTCAGGCTCACCGATCGAAAGGGATATTACTCTTCCCTTCATCTCGGAAGCCAGGTCGAAGAAACGCCTGATAGCCGAGGGCGGTACCTGCTTTACGCAGTCTGAAATCTTGGATTCGTAATCAAAACTCATAATACGACCGCCTGCCTGTCATCATCATCCGGAGACTCGAAAACGATACCATTCGCTTTGTATTTCTTAAGGATGAAGTGTGTTGTTGTGGAAAGAACGCCTTCCTGGGTTGCTATCTTCTCGTTTACGAAGTTAGCGATGTCTCTTAAGGTCTTATCCTCGTAAATGATCATGAGATCAAAGCCGCCGGACATAAGGTAGCAGGCAGTGACCTTATCATACTTGGAGAGGATATTTGCGATCTGATCGTAGCCCTTGTTCTTGATGGGCGTGATCCTGACCTCGATCATACCGATGCAGTTATAGGGCATGATCTTCTCCCAGTTGATGATCGTGGAATGACCGAGGATGATCTTGTCTTCCTTGAGCTTGTTGATCTCAGCTTCGACTTCAGCCTCCGTGGAGCCCAACATAACGGCAAGTTCTGCCGAAGACAGCCTTGCGTTGTTTTCGAGTACATTTAATAATTCGATATCGTCGATCATAAACAGTTCCTTGCCTTTCTTATTTTCTCAGATCCTTGCAACTCCGGACTTGCGTGCTGCTTCTGCTACTGCTGCCGCTACGGCCTTGCCGACTCTCTCGTCAAATGCATCGGGAAGGATGTATTCGGGATTGAGTTCCTCATCGGAAACGATGCCTGCGATAGCCTCAGCTGCTGCGATCTTCATCTCGTCATTGATATCAGATGCTCTTACATCGAGTGCGCCGCGGAAGATTCCGGGGAATGCAAGAACGTTATTAACCTGGTTAGGATAATCGGATCTGCCCGTAGCCATGACGGCAACGCCTGCCTTCTTGGCTTCGTCGGGAAGGATCTCGGGTGTGGGGTTGGCGCATGCGAAGACGATGGGGTCCTTAGCCATCGTAGCAACCATTTCTGCAGTAAGAACGCCGGGAGCGGAAACGCCGATGAAAACGTCAGCGCCGACGATAACATCAGCGAGGCTTCCCTGCTTCTTGTCACGGTTGGTGATCTTTGCGATCTCTTCCTTGGCGGGATTCAGATTATCACGTCCCTCGTAGATAGCGCCCTTACGGTCACAGAGAACAACATTCTTAAGGCCTCTGGATACGAGGAGCTTGGTGATGGCCGTAGCTGCTGCGCCTGCGCCGTTGATGACGACTGAGATCTCGTCGATGCTCTTGCCGACGATCTTAAGAGCGTTGGTGAGGGCTGCAAGTGAGATAACGGCTGTGCCGTGCTGGTCGTCGTGGAAGATCGGGATGTCGCAGATCTCCTTGAGCTTCTTCTCGATCTCAAAACATCTGGGAGCCGAGATATCCTCGAGGTTGATGCCGCCGAAAGAACCTGCAATAAGAGCAACGGTCTTTACGATCTCGTCAACATCCTTGGATCTGATGCAGATAGGGAAAGCATCAACTCCGCCGAATGCCTTGAACAGCGCGCACTTGCCTTCCATAACGGGCATGCCGGCCTCGGGACCGATATCACCCAGGCCAAGAACTGCCGTTCCATCTGTTACGACAGCTACAAGGTTGGATCTTCTTGTATAAACATAAGAAAGATCGACATCCTTCTGGATCTCAAGACAGGGGGCTGCAACGCCGGGCGTGTATGCGATTGAAAGCTCTTCTTTGCTGCCTACGGGTGCGCGGGAGATAACCTCGATCTTCCCTCCCCATTCCAAATGTTTGTCGATAGCGATCTTATTAACGTCCATGTAAATTCCTCCGCATAAATATGCATATTTTCGATTAACTAACTAATAATAATAAAAAGGGCTCGAAAATACAATATTATCGATTTAAGCGAATTGACAGAATTATATGGACTTACTGCCTTCCTGATTGGGAGTTTGAAACGGATTGGCACCCTTCATATATTTCAGGACCCTGTACCTTGCCCCGGCAAACCTGGCAAGAGCAGTCCAGCACCAGGCGGATGCAAAGGACGTAAGAACAATGGCACCCGGTGAAGTAAACTGGTAGATAAGCATATTGGAAATGAGGCTGACGACATAATATGTGAGGTATATCAGGATTATCACCTGCAATGTCTTCATATAGGCCCTTCTGAGGTGATAAACTGTCCGTCCTATCGATCTGAAGATATTGCAGTTATCGTTCATGTAGAACGCCGGGAGCAGCACAGCGCCGGGAAGGATTATGATGACCGCTATCAGTGAATAGACCACATTGAAAGCAAAGGGAATGAACACCAGAAGGATAAAAAGGCCCCATACGATCACCTTTCTCAGCGGGATCCTGTCTTTTGAAGGCTCATCATCTACGTTCTTGATCCTGTATTTTTTCGCGAGAACGGCTGAAATGATGCCGTATACGAATACCGTGATGATGACAGACGCCGAGATAGTCACCAGATAGATGATATTGCCCTGGGTTATGGGCAGATCATAGATACTTGTCAGATCTTCTGTTCCGTTATAGACATAATTGATCAGGGCATCGAAATCTGAGCTTGCATAAGGGTTGAAATTTACAGCCATATTGAGGATGAACAGGAATGCAAAGAGGAACCTGCAGGGCCACTTGACGTCGCCGTGCTCGATGTTCATGGCTTGCTTGTATTCAATGGGTATAATGTTCATATCGTCGAAAAATCGGTCCCCTTATGCTTGATAATATGTTTCTAAATAACACGAATTATTATAAACAATATGATAGAATAACTCCAGTTATAAATTGACGGAGGCATATTATGACCGATTTTCACGTTTATCCTGATCTGTTATACGTAATACCGACAGATAAACATTCAACTGAGGATATCAAGAAGATCCTGGAAGAGAATCCTGCTATCAAGTTCGTTTCACTGGCAGGCGTAGACCTTTCGGGCAACGATACAGATGAAAAGATCCCGATCTCTGACTTTCTGCAGAATCCCGATAAATATCTTGAAGGTCATGCCGTCCAAACCGACGGTTCCTCCGTTGTGCTTCCCGGCATTGCTACGCTGAACGACGGTAAGGTCGATCTTATTCCCGACCCTGATGTCATCTGGTATGTCGATTATAACTACGAACATATCGACCGTGAGACCAACAAACCCGTCGGAACACTGAGGATCCCTTCATTTCTCAAGCATAACGACGATTTCGTTTGTTCCCGCTCAGTACTCAAGAAGAGCGCTGATTTCTTCGAAAAAGAGATCATCAAGCTTTTCGAGAAGGACCCGGCTCTCTGCGAAGAACTCGGCTTCTCTCTCGAAGATCTTGATTCTGTAAACCTCATCGTTGCGACTGAGCTCGAATTCTGGGTTAATTCTCCTGACGAGATCATCACAACCGAGCAGCTTTCCATATCACAGGAACTTAAGGAATCCTACTGGAAGCGCACCAAGGGTGTCGTAAGAACTGCCCTTGAACAGGTCATCATGCTCCTCGAGCTCTATGGTTTCAATCCCGAGATGGGCCACAAGGAAGTCGGCGGCGTTAAGGCTTCGATCAATTCCTCCGGTGACTACCATCTCATCATGGAGCAGCTCGAAGTCGACTGGAAGTATTCCGACGCCCTCCAGGGCGCTGATTACGAGCTTATCGCAAGGATCCTGATCAAGGAGATCTTCCGTCTCCACGGTCTCGATGTCAGCTTTGACGCTAAGCCCCTCAACGGCGTTGCGGGTTCCGGTGAACATACACATGTAAATGCCGTAGCTCATCTTAAGAACGGAAGGAAGATCAACCTCTTCTCGCCCGAGGATCTTACCAAGGATTACCTTTCAACGATCGGCTGGGGTTGCCTTATGGGCATCATGAAGAACTATTCCATCATCAATCCCTTCGTATCTGCTTCTACGGATGCTTTCGCAAGACTTACGCCCGGATTCGAGGCGCCTACCCACGCAGTCGCTTCCATCGGAATGGATGTCACCACGCCTTCCCGTAACAGATCTGTCCTCCTTGGACTCGTCCGCACGATCGGCAACACATATGCGACAAGATTCGAGCTCCGTGCTCCCAACCCGCACACGAACACATATCTTTGTGTTGCAGCCATCTACCAGTGCATGCTGGATGGATTGGAATTCGTAGCTGACGCCGGCATGGACCGCAAGGAGCTCGAAGCAGAGTTCTGCAAGCCTTACGGGACAGAAGGCAGATACCTTGAGACTGACCGTCTCTACAGATGCGAAGATGACATTTTCGAGGATATGAACGAGGAAGAAAGAGACAGGCTTTTCGGAAAGCCCTCATATACCGTATTCGACTCCATGCAGGTCCTCGAAAACGACCCCAAAGTCGAGACGCTCCTCTGCCGCGGCGATGTATTCAGCAAACTGGTACTGAAGTCTTATTCAATGGCTATGCTCGAGCGCTGGGAGATGGAACTCATCGAAAAGATCATCCCCGCCAATCTCTCTGCGATCAGAAGAGTATCCAAGATCTATTCCGAGACCGTTACTCCTTACGACGAGAAGCTCTGGGATCAGATCAACGGCATCAAGAAAGAGCTCGGCAAGGACAGCGAGGACACGCTCTGCGTATTCTCACAGATCAAGAAGTCCATCGCAGACGGCAACTTCGCTGAGACATCTGCTAATCAGATCAAGATGAACAAGCTCATGAAAGATCTTGCCGTACTTTATAAGACCTATAACGACAATCAGATCGTATAACTAATTATTTACTGACAAAAAAGGGATGTCTCATTGATCTTGAGACATCCCTTTATTTTTTGCTAATGCATTAAGATCATTTAAGGTAATGCTTATATCCTATAGCGCTATTCCCTGCGATCTTTCCGATAAGATCCTTCTCGGAGATGCTTCTTACGATTACAGCATTGATTCCTGATACTGAATCAATCTTATCTGCGCCATCGATCAGGGATGCAACGTCTTCCGTCTTGGAATATACCAGGAAATCAGACTTTATGTCATCGTAATCCTTGAAAACAGATACAGTATCGTCCCAGGCGCGGAACTCCATATCAACGGAATCCTTTAAGCATGCCTCGAGAACGTCTCCTGCAACAGCTGATGCAGTAGGATAAGATCCTGCTCCTCTTCCGTAGAATACTGCTTCTCCGAGATAGTCTCCCTCAACGAGGACAGCATTGAACACGCCTTCTACGTCTGAAAGCATGCAGGCCTTATCGACAAAGTGAGGCGCTACGAAAGCGGATGCCGTTCCGTCTCCGTTGTTGGCAAAATAAGCGATGAGCTTAAGCTCACAGCACAAAGCTTTTGCGAGCTCGATATCGTCTGTCGTAAGTTTGGAGATACCCTCTGCATGAACATATTCGGGATTGCAGTATTTGCCGTCCATTGCGAGCGTCGAAAGGATGGAGATCTTTCTCTGGGCATCGATGCCTTCACAGTCAGCCGTGGGGTCTGCTTCAGCATAACCCTTCTTCTGGGCTTCCTTGAGCGCATCCTCATATGATATGCCTTCGTTCTTCATGGAAGACAGGATATAGTTGGTCGTACCGTTAACGATGCCTGCTATCTTGAGGATATTGTTGGCAGCAAGACACTTATAAAGAGGTCTTATGATCGGGATACCGCCGCCGACGGCAGCCTCAAAAAGATAAACACAGTTGTTTTCCTTAGCCAGCTTAATAAGCTCGGGGCCATGTGTGGATACGAGTTCCTTATTGCTCGTTACAACGCTGATACCATTGGAAAGTGCTCTTTTCGTGTAGTCGTAAGCGACCCTTGCTCCGCCGATAGTTTCAACGGCAACCTTGATCTCAGGATCAGAGAAGACTTCATCTGCTTCGTGTGTAACACGCGATGCATAAGGGCTGTCAGGGAAATCACGGAGATCTAAGATCTTCTTTACATAGATCTCCTCACCTATCCTCTTCTTGATGATATCGGCATTATTGGAAAGCACTTCACATGTGCCTGAACCTACAACGCCGAATCCCAATATTGCTATATTTATCATTTATATATTCCTCCGGTTATTCACGACTTAAGATCACACATTTGCGGACGCCTGCCACGCGGGAGATATCGTTAAGGATATCTTCAACGGTGCCTAACATCGAGTCAGTATCGAAAGAGATCGATATGTCCGCGACTCCGTTGATGGGGATGTTCTGATTGATAGTCAATATGCTGGCTCTGGAAGCGGAAATAATCCCGATGACAGAGGCCAGGATCCCCCTGAAATTCTCAACAGAGATAAGGACGGTAACCTTCTTGCCGTTCGTGGCTTCATAGAAAGGCAAAACAGAGTCCTTGTACTTGTAGTAAGCGCTTCTGGATATACCGACATTGCGGACCGCCTCATTGACGGAATTGAACTCACCGGTATTCAGACGCTGCTTTACTTCAATGACCTTCAGAAAGACTTCGGGCATTGCGTTCTTGGACACGAGATAATATTCTTGCTGATTTTCGGCTGTCACGTTGCGGATACCCACCTGTGTTTGAGTCACGGACAAATGTGCGTGCCCGAAAATATTAACATTTATCTGTCAGTTTTTCAACCATAGCACGCAAGGCTTTTCCTCGGTGTGAGATACGGTTCTTCTGATCTGGATCCATCTGGGCTGTAGTCATGCCGAATTCAGGCACGTAGAAGATAGGATCATAGCCGAATCCGTTGTCTCCTGCAGGGGTCTCATGAAGGACTCCGCAGACCTCTCCCCTGACCGTAAAAGACTCACCGTCAGGCTTTACTACAGCTATCGCACAGCAGAACTTAGCAGTACGGGCTTCTTCCGGAACATCCTTTAACATCTCAAAGATCTTCTTGAACTTCTCTTCATATGTCGAGTCCTCACCGCAGAACCTTGATGAATAGATTCCGGGAGCACCGTCTAAAGCATCGATACAAAGACCTGAATCATCAGCCATGACATAAGCATCTTCTGCAAGCGCATGAAGAGCCTGTGCCTTGATCATGGCATTGCCTTCGAATGTATCAGCATCTTCGATTATCTCGGGATGGTAACCTGCCTCCTTCATGGAAACTGCAGTAAAGCCTGTTCCTTCAAGGACTTCAGCGATCTCCCTGACCTTATCTTCATTTGAAGTTGCAATGATCAATCTCATATCAGTTATTCTGCTCATGACTTTCGCCGGGCGTATATGTGCGTCTGCGGTTGACACACTTATATGCGGGACGCATGATCCTTCCTCCTGATACTAATTCCTCGATCCTGTGGGCGCTCCAGCCTGCGATCCTTCCGCACGCGAAAAGCGGCGTATAGAGTTCCTGCGGGATACCCAGCATCGAATAGACAAGACCTGCGTAAAAATCAACATTTGCGCAGATGATCTTGTCAGAATTCTTGACCTCATGGAAGACTTCGGGCGCGATCTTTTCGACGAGCAGATAGAGATCGTAAAGATCCATATTACCGCTCTCTTCAGCGAGCTGCTTGGCATGCTTGCGGATAATTACGGTCCTGGGGTCAGACAGCGTATATACGGCGTGTCCGATACCGTAGATAAGACCTGACTTATCAAATGCTTCCTTCTTCATGACCTTGGTAAGGTAAGCCCTGATCTGGTTCTCGTCTTTCCAGTCCGTGATGTTTTCGCGTAGATCGCACATCATTGCATAAGCCTTGCCGGAAGCACCGCCATGCTGAGGACCCTTCAACGATCCGATGGCAGCAGCCATAACTGCATAGGTATCAGCACCTGTTGAGGATACGGCATGTGTTACGAATGTTGAATTGTTACCGCCGCCGTGCTCGGCATGCAGTACGAGCATAAGATCAAGTATCCTTGCTTCAAGATCCGAGAACTTACCGTCGGGTCTTATAAGGTGCAGGATATTCTGTGCCGCATTATATTCAGGCACGGGGTTATGCAGGAAAAGGCCTCTGTGCTCAACATAGTGTCTTCTGGCCATATAGCCGTAGGAGATGAGCACGGGGAATCTTGCGATGAGCTCTATGCACTGGCGCACTACATTGTTAAGATCCAGCGAATCGGGATTGTCATCGTAAGAATACATTGCCAGTACGGATCTTGCGAGCTTGTTCATGACATCCGGGCTCGGTGCCTTCAAGATCATGTCCTCAGTAAAATTGTCGGGAAGCGGTCTTGCCGCAGAAAGGAGCTTACCAAATTCACGGCTCTCATCTTCACTGGGAAGATTGCCTGTCAGGAGAAGATAGACAATGTCCTCGAATCCGTATTTCTCAGCGGGATAAAAGCCGTTTACAAGATCGGATATCTCATATCCCCTGTAGAAGAGCTTGCCTTCGACCGGGATGCGGTCAGCATCGTCAACGATATAGCTCATTACTTCGCCGACCTGTGTAAGGCCGACGAGAACGCCGGTACCGTCGTTATTGCGCAGACCGCGCTTAACGTTGTATTTGGAATAGAGTTCCTTGTCGATGTGGTCCATGTTGCAGGACAGATCGGCAAGTTTTCCTATCATCTGTTCTTTAGAAATGTTATCCATATTATCCTTCAGCCTGTTTTCTGGTAAAGTTCAAAAGTCCTCCTGCAAGGAGCATTCCGCACTGTCTGTCGGAGATAGAAAGATCTGTCTCGAAATCATAACCCTTGGTCTTATTTGTTACGACAACGGGCTTGCCTTCGACAGCTGCTTCGATCTGTGTCCTTGCATCCTTGATCTCGAGTTCATCGAGCATATCGAGCTTTGCATAATCCTCAGCATCCTTAAATACGAGCGGCAGGATACCGTTGTTGATAAGGTTAGCCATATGGATCCTTGCGAAAGACAGAGCGATTACGCCCTTAACACCAAGCTGGAGAGGAGCAAGTGCAGCATGCTCTCTGGATGAACCCTGACCGTAGTTAGCACCGCCGATGATGAATCCGCCGCCGTTCTCCTTTGCTCTTGCAGGGAATCCTTCATCACAAGGTGTAAGACAGAAGTCTGCAAGATAAGGAACATTGGATCTGAACGGCAGGAGCTTCGCATTGGAAGGCATGATGTGGTCTGTCGTGATGTTGTCCTCAGTCTTGATAAGAACCTTGCCGTCAACAGTCTCAGCGAGTTCCTTGTTGATAGGGAAAGGCTTGATGTTAGGACCTCTTACGACCTCGACGGAATCGGGATCGGCAGAAGGCATGATGACCATATTGTCGTTGACCTTGAAGCTCTCAGGCATCTCAACTACAGGAGGCTCACCGAAATCAGCAGGATCGGTTACAACGCCGGTAACAGCAGCAACTGCAGCTACTTCAGGGCTTACGAGATAGATGGAAGCGGATTTGGTTCCTGATCTTCCATAGAAGTTACGGTTATTGGTTCTCAAGGATACGGCATCAGTCTTAGGGGACTGTCCCATACCGATACAAGGACCGCATCCGCACTCGATGATCCTGGCACCGGCTTCGATCATGTCGGCGAGAGCGCCTGTCTCAGCGAGCATGTTGAATACCTGCTTGGAACCGGGAGCGATAACAAGGGATACATCGGGATGTACCGTGTGACCCTTAAGGATCTTGGCAACCTTGAGCATATCGTAAAGAGATGAGTTCGTACAGGAACCGATGCAGCACTGGTCAACCTTGAGGCCTTCAAGTTCCTTAACGGAAACTACCTGGTCAGGCATATGAGGCTTTGCAACGAGAGGTCTGAGAGCAGCAAGGTCGATCTCGATCTCCTCATCGTAGACTGCATCCTCGTCAGCCTTAAGTTCAGTCCATACCTCTCCTCTGCCCTGTGCGATAAGGAACTGCTTTGTAACCTCATCAGACGGGAAGATCGAAGTTGTAGCACCGAGCTCAGCGCCCATATTCGTGATGGTAGCTCTCTCGGGAACAGTGAGAGATGCGAGGCCGTCACCGGCGTACTCAACGATCTTGCCTACACCGCCCTTAACGGTCATGATCCTCAAGACTTCAAGGATGATATCCTTGGCTGTTGCCCAAGGTCCGAGCTTATTCTTCAAAGTAATACGGACCATCTTAGGCATTGAGATGTAGTAAGGTCCGCCGCCCATTGCAACAGCTACGTCAAGTCCGCCTGCACCGATAGCGAGCATTCCGATACCGCCGCATGTAGGCGTATGGGAGTCAGAACCAAGAAGTGTCTGACCGGGAACACCGAATCTCTCGATATGTACCTGGTGGCAAACGCCGTTACCGGGACGGGAGAATCTGATACCGTGCTTGGATGTAACTGTCTGGATATATTTATGGTCATCGGCATTCTCAAAACCGCTCTGAAGCATATTGTGGTCGATATATGCTACAGAAAGCTTGGTCTTTACCTGAGGTACGCCGATAGCTTCAAACTGAAGGTAAGCCATTGTACCGGTAGAATCCTGAGTCAGGGTCTGGTCGATCCTGATGGAGATCTCTTCCCCAACGTTCATCTCTCCGGACAACAAGTGATCGCGAATGATCTTCTGTGAAATCGTAAGTCCCATTTTCTTAAGTCTCCTAATCTTCTAAGCTGATTTTATCTATAACTGCAATATTATAATAATTAAGAGCAGGATTTTCAATCTAACATAAAAAAACAGAATGCATAAAAAACAGGACCGGCAATAATGCCGGCCCCATCATATTCAAAGATATATTGTCATCTGAAGAACTGATAACGGCTACTGCATATCAGCCTTTCTTGTTTACGAACTTATCATACTTGTATAAGAACGTTACCATCTGACGTCTTAAACACATGCCATCCGGGTTAAATCTACCGTCAGGCAGACCTGCCAGGATCTTCATATCAGATGCCCAAAGTGTAGCCTTATAGAAATAATCCGTACTCTTAACATCCGGGAAAGTCTTAGCGGTCTTGCCGGGGGCCGGCTTTCCTGCCATTCTCCAAAGGAAGGTAACGGCCTGGGCTCTCGAGCACACTCTTTGAGGGTCAAACTTAGTCTTGGACACACCTGTGGTAATACCGTTCTCATATGCCCAGATAACGGGCTTGTAGAAATAGTCTGTTGACTTAACATCGTCAAACTGACACTTGTCAGACTTTGTTTTAGGTTCTCCCTGCAGCCTATAGAGGAATGTAACCATCTGAGCTCGGGTGCATTTATTGGCAGGACGGAACTCTGTCTGGTTCGCATAGCCCTTAACTACCCCCTTGGCAGTCAGATAGTTGGTGGGAGCATACCAGAAGTCGTCCTTACTTTTTACATCCTTATAGAGGACCGTGATTTCGCATTTTGCGGAAACGCCTAATGAAGTTGCAGTGATCGTAACGGATCCTGCCATCTTGGTCGTAACCTTACCGTTCTTATCGACAGTTGCAATCTTTGTATCAGAGGACTTCCAGCTGACGGCGTTATCCGTTCCGGTAACAGAAGCCTTAAGAGTCTCTGTTTTGCCGCAGATGACGCTTGCAGTCTTTTTGTTGAGTTTAACAGTCACATTGAGCTTGGGTATTACACGGGTCTGCTTGTGGGAAGGATCGTTCTTGCAGACTCTTGTCTCTTCGCCTTCGGATGTAACAGTTGCCTTCTTGGTGACTTTCCAATCTCCCCACTCATGACCTTTTGCCGGAATTATTATCGATTTTTCGGCAGTTATCTCGGTACGGGTCCTGCTGTATTTTGCCGGAAGCGTTGCCTCATAAGAAGCGTTGCCTTCTTTCTCGCAAGCAGCATCTTTAAGCGATGTGACTACAACATCCATGGGCGATAATACTTTGTAGTCCTTTGCACCTTCCTTCGTACATTCAAACAATGCAAAAGCAGTAGTTATCGAGGGATCAGAATAGTTTTCAACCCACTGAACCCCTGTAAATTTCCAATCAGACGCTTTTATTTCCATCCAATCCGCATCATCGTCATACCAAAAATCCCCATATGATTCAATGTCATAAATGTATATGATGTCTAGCGGGGTATCATGGCAGTCCACGTCAAATATGTTCTCATTCATGGAAAGATCAAGGCCGGTCAAAGGGTTGGAAGCGCACCAAAATATCTCAAGTGCCGAATTCCTGCTTACATCAATACTGGTCAATTTATTTGAAGAACATTTAAGGTCTTCGAGCAAATCATTCTTACTTACATCAATTTTGGTCAACAGGTTGGAGGAGCAATTCAGGGTTTTAAGCGCCGAATTCTTACTGACATCTAACCCGGTCAAACAGTTGGATTCACAATACAAATATTCAAGTAAAGTATTGTTGCTGACATCAAGATCAGTCAGTTTATTTGAAGAACAAGTCAAATATTTAAGTGCGGTATTCTTGCTTAGATCCAGACTTGACAGGTTGTTTTTAGCCAAATACAGGACTTCAAGCGCAAGATTATTACTGAAATCGATACTAAAAAATTGATTACCTACACCTTCAAATTCTTTAAGTGCTGTGTTTTTACTCAGATCAATTCCGGTCAGCAAGTTACGTCGGCAATCCAATTTTTCAAGCGCTGTATTATTGCTGACATCAAGTTCTTTTAATTGATTAGTTCCAAAATAACTTCCACAGATTAAGATTTCAAGAGCAACATTATTGCTGACATCAAGTTCTGTCAGCGAACTATCAACACAATCCAAAATTGTAAGTGCAGCATTATTTCTAACATCCAGTTCTGTGAGTGATTTTTGACCGCAATACAGACGATCTAACGCAATATTATCACTAACATCAAGACTGGTAAGCTTATTATCGATGCAGAATAGTCCATGAAGTGCAGTACAATTGTTAACCTTAAGGTCTTCCAATTTATTATATGAACACCGCAGATTTTCAAGAGCTGTGTTTTTATTTAAATCGAGTTTGGTAAGTTTGTTGCTATCGACGTCTAAATATCTAAGTTTCTTAAAGTATTCAATACCCTTAAGATCCTTTATATTCTTGTTCTCCAAGGATAGATTAGTAACACTATTTGACTCGGATTCTGATAGTATCCCGTCTTCTCCTGCTTTAGTCAAAGCCCAGTTACGAAAAACTTCATCCGGAAAATTCGTCTCATTTACCTCAACACCGGTTGCGGCTTTAACCTGATTTTGACAAACTCCCGTTATTGCGAATGTTGCAGCAAATGCCAATGAGATGACGGCTATCTTAGTAATTGTTTTCTTCATAATCCCCCCGACAAGAAAAATGATATTCGTGACAAGCCAACTTTAGATCAAACCTGTTATCGCCAAAGATCTGGAACAACGGCAAAATTATACTATATTAAGACTTCTTTGCAAATCTCTCCTCCAACTCAGATGCGGGCATGGGCTTAGCATAGAAGAAACCCTGGATCATGTCACAGCCCTTAGCTGCAAGGAATTCCACCTGTTCCTTTAATTCGACGCCTTCTGCGACTGTCTTCATGTTAAGGCTCTTGGCAAGTCTAATGGTCTCGGATACAACAATGCCGCTTCTGTCATCTGAGATGTCACCGGAGAAGAAGCCTGCATCCAGTTTCAATACATCCAGAGGAATATCCTTCAGAGAATTAAGGGATGAATAGCCCGATCCGAAGTCATCCATCGATACCGTGAAACCATACTCCTTGAGCCTTGTGATCGTGTTTATCAATGCTTTCTTATCATCGAAAAACGCGCTTTCCGTCAGTTCGATCTCGATCAGATCACAGGGAGCTCCGGCCTCTTCGACTATATCACGGATCTGCTCGGCAAGATCGCTCTCGATAAAGTGGGCGCGGGATACGTTAACAGATACGGGGACGCAGTCGAAGCCTTCGTCCATCCACCTCTTCTGATCCTTGGCCACGTGACTTAACATATAGTGGTCGATCTCGGTGATGAATCCGCTCTTTTCGAACTGGGGAATGAACCTGCCGGGAGATACAAAGCCCAATTCAGGCGAATTCCAGCGGATCAGAGCTTCGGCACCGGAGAGTTTGTTCGTGTTAGGCTCGTACTTGGGCTGGTAATAGATCACAAACTCCTCGTTTTCGATCGCCTTGAACTGATTTTCGATGATCTTGTCTTCCCAGTGCTGCTCCTCGATGAGTTTGTCATCGAAGAAAAGGATCTTGGTATCATCCTTGTCATCCTTAGGGATCCTTGCAGTACAAGCATTGTTATATTCGATCTCAAGGTCGAAATTCTTGCGCAGACGGTCTTCGGGATCATCCTTGGCGGGATTTATGACTTTAACTCCGGCATGGAATACAAAGGCATGATCCGGATTGATCGAATCAAGCTGTTTGATAATGTCACGAAGCCTGGTCTCCAAGGAGTCACGGTTGTCATAATGCAAAAGGAGAGCAAACTCCGCAATTGTCATGTGGGCCGCGATCTCACCTTTGGTCATGTTTGCAGACAGGATCCTGTGGATCTTTGTCAGTATGATCTCTCCCTCTTTCATGGAGTGGCAAAGACAGTAATTGTTGTATTTGGTGAAAAGCAGGCTTACGACAGCATAACTGTTATTGAGATTCCTGCGTTTCTTAAGGTTCTTCTCGCCGTTATAAAGATACATGTTGCGGTTGGGTCCGCAGGTGATCGTGTCATTGAAATAAAGGTTGAGATTCTTCCTCTCATTTACAAGAGTAATGATGACCGTAATGAGGAATATGATGAATAACAGGGCTGCGATAAAGTAGATAACCGCCAGCATTACAAGAAAGACCGTCAGATCATAACCGTTTATAACTACATAACATCTTGATACGAGAACACCGCCGTCAGCAGTCTTAGCTCCGAGCCAGAGGGGCAATTTCATCTTTTCGGTGATCTTTCTTGTCAGCTCTATAATATTGGTCATGGTCACATTATCCGGATCATCACTGTCAGCGGACTCATCGTCTGAAGCCGAGACCTTGATTTCGGATAAGACAAAACCGTCATCCTCTTCTAAGAATTTATCGGATACATCGGATATTTCTTCAAGGGAATCGCCATCAAGCCTCTCGAACATATACTTAACAATAGAAGCAACATCACCTTTTGTAGTCAGCAGGTTGTTCTCTGTAGCAAACAAAAGATTATCAGAAGATTTATAGAGGAGGATGTCTGAGCTGACCCCTTCCAGCATAAAGCTTGAGTCAAACTCTCCCAAACACTCATGATCACGGCCGAAGAGAACATTACCTTCTTTATCAAGAACAGCATAAGCTTCGAGCGAACCGCCGACAACCTTACGGATTGCATCATCGTCAGTTCCCAATCCCTTAAGCTCAGAATAAACATCTGCGATCCTTTCTATCCTGGCATATTCTGTCGCAACCTTGCCATTTACGACATACTCATCGATCGACTTGATCATTAACCAGGAAAGCAACATACCGACAATATAGACTACAACAAACGCCAGTATGAATATCCAGACTTTGGTCCGCTTCATCTTGCGGATCCTTTTCTCTCTGTTCTTTATCATGATCCCTTAATCTCTTTTTCTCGAAAATACATATCCCATGATCGATGCTGCTGCAGCTGCGTTAAGCGACTCAGCCTTGCCCGGCATCGGTATCTTAAGCAACTTGTCACATCTCGAGGATGTCTCTTCGGAAAGGCCTTTGCCCTCATTTCCGATAAAATAGGCTGCCGGAAGTGAAAGATTCCCTTCATCTAATTCAACACCGTTAAGATGCATGGCATAAGAACTGATGCCGTGTTCATTAAGGTATACAAAAAGGTCATCCTTATTGTTGCACTTAACGATCGGTATGTGCCATACGGAGCCCATCGAAGCCCGCAGGACCTTGTCAGAGAAAGGATCGCAGGTCCCGGGCAGCAAGATGACAGCCGAGAAAGCAAATGCATCAGCTGTCCTAATCATCGTGCCGAGATTCCCCGGGTCCTGAACAGCCTCAGCGACCAGATAGACATCCTTCCCCGAGCCGTCAGAAGGCAGGGCAAGTGTCTCCTGATCATAGATATCAGGCTCCAATACGACCATGGCAACGCCTTGCGGATTGACCGTGGAAGAGATCTTCCGGAAAACATCATCGGTCACGAGCATGAACTCGCAGCCGTCTTTAAGACATTCAAAGAGCCCGTACCAACCTGATACGAGCTCTTTTCTGTCTTCTGTAAATATCAATCTGTCTACGGCAACGCCTGACTCAAGTGCGTCTTCACAGAGCCTTGTGCCTTCGATGAAAACCTTGTTGCCGCGTTCTTTACGAAGCCGGACCAATTCCTTGACCCGGGGATTGTCTTTTCCCGATAAGGATATGTATCCGAAATCCGGCTTCATAGAAAAGATCAGCCGATTGCTGCCTTTGCCTTCTCGCAGAGAGATGCAAAACCTGCTGCATCTGTGATAGCGATATCAGAAAGAACCTTACGGTCAAGATCGATGCCGGCCTTCTTCAAGCCATCCATGAATCTGCTGTAAGACATACCGTTGAGACGGCAAGCTGCGTTGATCCTTGTGATCCACAGTCTTCTGAACTGTCTCTTCTTGTTTCTTCTGTCACGATATGCATAGTTACCGGACTTAAGAACAGCCTGGTTAGCAACCTTGAACAGCTTGCTCTTATGACCCCAATAACCCTTAGCCTGCTTTAAGATCTTATGATGACGCGCTCTTGTGCGCATTCCTCTCTTTACTCTGGACATTTTATATTACCTCCGTAATCTTTCTTTCTAATAGGCCTGTTATGCGTAAGGCATCATCTTCTTGACGATCTTCGCATTAGGATCAGCACAAACCTGATTGTGACGGAGATGTCTCATTCTCTTGGTAGGTCTCTTGCTCAAGATGTGGCTTCTGAAAGACTGCTTGTGCAGTACCTTGCCGGAGCTCGTTACCTTGAATCTCTTCTTGGATGAACTGTGTGTTTTCTGCTTAGGCATTTTTATTTCCTCCTGCTTTATTATTTCTTTTTCAAAGGAGAGATGTACATAACCATGTCACGTCCCTCTATCTTAGGCTGTTTATCGATCTGACCGTATTCAGATACACCTTCTGCAAACTTTTCCATGACCTCAAAACCCTTGTTCTGGAAAGCCATCTCACGTCCGCGGAACCTGATCTTGACCTTTACACGGTCTCCGTTGCCAAGGAACTTTATCGTGGACTTACGCTTAACCTCAACATCGTGAGTATCTGTAGTAAGCTTAAGTCCGACTTCCTTGACCTCAGTCTGCTTCTGCTTCTTCTTCTGTTCTTTGTCCTTCTTGTTCTGCTCGAACAGGAACTTACCATAGTCCTGGATCCTGCAAACAGGATTATCCGGATTAGCGGATATGAGCACCAGATCCAACTCTGCATCTTCTGCAGCTTTTCTTGCCTCTTCAATCGTTACAACGCCGACCATCTGGCCTTCGGCATCGATCAATCTGACTTTATCGAACTTGATGTCATCATTGATCATCTGGTTCCCGGCAGTCTTTGCTATGGTAAACACCTCCAATCGTAATAAAAAAAGAACGGATGGACATCCGTTCTTTCATAACAGCCACCTTACAGTAGTTACCCCCGCTGTAAGTTATAAACTATACTGTTAACCTCTTCACAGCCTATTGGCGCTTAAGGTGAGAACTGATGTCCTTCTTTGTCAACCATTGAATAATACCCGTAGCACGAGTATTTGTCAAGCAATATATTTAATGTATTACCTTAAGAAACGACCTTCTGTGGATCGGACACATTCCCTGCGCCCTGATACCGGCATAGTGTTCAGCCGTTCCATAGCCCTTATGCTTAGCAAAACCGTAGCCCGGATACTCCTTGTCATAGTCTTCCATGATGCGGTCCCTGGTTACTTTGGCAAGTATCGAGGCGGCAGCGATGGAATTGGACTTGGCATCTCCCTTGATGATCGGGATAACGGGTAATCCTGTGCCATCAAGGTTTACAGCATCTATAAGGAGCACATCCGGTTTCACGGATATTTCAGCTACACACTGTCGCATAGCCTGCTTGGTAGCATTAAGGATATTGATCTCATCAATAACGTCTGCTTCAACCCTGATAACGGAATATGCGATAGCTTTCTCCTTGATCTCGTCAAACAGGGCATCTCTCTTCTTGGCCGAGAGTTTCTTGGAGTCGTCAAGACCTAAGATCATATTATCAGGATCAAGTATACAGCAGGCTGCAACGACGGGACCTGCCAAAGGACCTCTGCCTGCTTCATCGATTCCTGCGACAAATCTGTATCCGTCTTCCCTGCACTTATTCTCATATTCCAACAAAGAATTGTATTTCTCGATCAGTTGTTCCTGTGTAAGTCTTGCCATACCAAACCCCTTTACATCGGTATCTCCAAAGAAATCCTGCCGATCCTTCCTGTCCTGAAGTCATCCAACAGAAGCTTTGCAAACCTGTCCTCATCGATCCTGCCTCCGGACATGATGCATCCCCTCTTCTTAGCAATTTCAAGGAAAAGCTCATAGTCTTTGTCAGAATAACCGAACTCGTCAGCAGTCGCCTCAAATTCAGACAGATCGATACCATAACGATCTTCCATCAACTGCGGATAGAGGTCGTTAAGCATCTTCATGGTGTCATATGCAACGGCAACAAGATCATTAACCTCATCCTTGACGGATCCTGCGGCAGACAGACATACACCCATCCTGTGGCTTTGGATCTTTGGCCAGAGCACTCCAGGCATATCCATAAGTTCAAGCCTTCCGGATGTCTTGATCCATTTGGGATCCCTGGTAACACCCGGTTTATTTCCGGTAACGGCAGCCTTGCGCCCTGCCAAAGCGTTGATAAGAGTAGACTTACCGGTATTGGGAACACCTACGACCATAGCTCTTACGGGACGGCCTGTCCTGCCCTTTTCTTCAGCCCTGTCCAGGATGTCCTTACAGAGCTTAACTGATTCAGATACGACCTTGTCCAGACCTTTGCGGTTTGTAGCCTCAACTGCTACCGCGACCGTATTATCCTTGCGGAGTGCTTCTACCCACTGGGAAGTCTTGGCAGGATCAGCCAGATCAGCCTTGTTAAGCACGATAAGCCTGGGTTTGTTGCCGATAATGTTAGACAATTCAGGATTACGGCTCGCAAAAGGGATCCTCGCATCACAGGTCTCGATGACCATATCGACCTGAGGAAGCAAAGCCTTTGTATCATTCAGGGCTTTACGCATATGCCCCGGGAACCAGTTAATGTCTGAAGACATCCAATTACCTCTGCTAATTTATTTCATGCGTAATTATATCATTAATTTCGCAAACAATTGTGATAGTCATATCTCAAACCAGCTTCAGCGAAACTGTTCGTTGATCATTTTTTCGAGCACTCTTACATCCAGAGGAACTTTAGCGGTTTCAAACAAAAGGAACAGATTGTCGCCTATCGTAATGCCGTTCATGGCATAGTTATTAATCCTGACCGACATATCGTCATAGTAGTCAGGCTTATCCAGCCTTCCGCAATGCTCAAGATACAGTTCTTTCCTGTCGCTTATCCGCAGGATCTTAAAATCCGGGTGGATCAACTCATTGTTTATCATCGTAGGATACTCATATTTATATGGTATCCCGGCTTCTCTCAAATGATCGGCTATGATCTGTTCCGCCTTGGACCTGACCCTTTCATTATTCATCGTCATATAATATGGCGTTCCTTCTTTAAAACCCTTCCGCGGGTAATCTTCGGCAAGCCATTCCCTGACATATTCGTCATCCGGTCTCACTATGGGAGTTATAAACTTCTGCCGCTCTGCAGGAAGTTCTGAATATATGTCTTCGGCTGTGATCTTAGGGAATCGGGAGATGGCTTGCTGTAGAACTTTCTTTTCAGCATTAGCAGTTATAACAACCTTCTTAAGATATTCTTTCTGAATAAGCGCTTTAACATTATCTCTGTCATTTGCACTTAGATACACACCATTTATATTTGTATCACCAGAAACAAAATAGTAGTAAACAACTGATCCGACCCGCTTTAGTCTCACTCTTCCTTCTGGTAATTCAGAAATTTTAGCCTCAGCCGCAATAATGAGCTTAGAAAGATTATTTTCTCTATTTTTTATAATATTAATAAGTTGATGATCAAACACAACGTATACCCCTAAGTAATTACTGAACTTATTTCCATTTTTCGAAAATTTTTACATTTAGTACCATATTCTATTAACTAGTATGGTACTAAACCCCTTTCTGTGGAAAAGTAGTACCATAAATATTTTCTCATATGGTACTAAACTTGATTTTTGATCGATCTAGTACCATAGAATTGATTTTCATATGGTACTAGAACCCAATTATTTGAAATTTGGTGAAAACAAACAGACTGCATCAGAACGGTATAACCTCTATCCGCTGGATCTGGCCGGCCGCGTCATGTGTTACGCAGCCGAGCAGGAAGACGATATCCCTGCCGAAGTATCCGCGCTCAGCCATAAATCTTCTTGTAGTCATATAGATCTTTTTGCGCTTTTTGAAATCGACTGCCTCGGCGGAATGCGGGTAAGGCCCGTCGTTTCTCCTGGATTTGACCTCTGTCACATAGAGGACCTGTTCTTTCTCGAAAACAAGATCCAGCTCGCCTACACCCGGAACGTTATAGTTCCTGACCAGCAACCGGTATCCGCAGTCAGTTAGATATTGCGCTACGGCATCTTCTCCCCTGTCGCCGATCATTCTCAGACGCGTCTTGGTGTTTTCTGTTCCATCTTGTATTTTCATGGCTATTCCTCCAAATAGGTTTTAGTGATATATTGTTTTAGACAAAAATGAATGTGAGGTAACTGTTATGATCTCAAAGAATATGGCTAAGGCATTACTGGGCGGTTCGAAGATCCGTAAGATGTTCGAAGAAGGAAACAGGCTCAAGCAGATTTACGGACCTGAGAATGTTTTCGATTTCTCCATCGGCAATCCCGACCTGGAGCCCCCTGTTGAAGTCAAGGAAGCTCTTAAAGAGATCGCTTCTGCAGATATCCCCGGCATCCACGGTTACATGAGCAACAACGGTTATGAGACCACACGAGCTGCGATCGCAAAGAAGCGCTCGGAAGAGTCCGGCCTCGATATCGATGCTTCTGCTGTATGCATGACAGTCGGCGCAGCCGCTGCCATGAACGATGTTCTCCATTCTCTCCTTGATCCCGAGGACGAAGTCATCGTGCTCGCGCCTTACTTTATGGAATACAACGGCTATATCGCCAACCACAACGGCAAAGTCGTGATCTGCGATACTGACGAGAAGTTCATACCTCACGTTGAAGACATCGCTGCCAAGATCACTGACCGCACCAAGGCCGTTATTATCAACTCACCGAACAATCCTTCCGGCGTAGTTTACAGCGAGCAGTTCCTTTCCGAGCTCAATTCCGTGCTGAAGTCTGCAGATCACACCATTCACGTTATCTCTGATGAACCTTATATCGATCTCGCATACGACGGCATCACCGTTCCCTGCGCTCTTAAGTTTATCGATAATCTCATAATCTGCTTCTCCTGGAGCAAATCCCTCTCGCTTCCCGGCGAAAGGATCGGATATACGCTTGTTTCACCTAAGAACGAAGATTATAACGACCTTACGGCTGCAATAACCATCTCTAACAGAACTCTCGGTTCTGTTAATGCTCCCGCTATCTGGCAGAGAGTCATCGAAAAGTCTCTTTATGCAAAGGTTGATGTATCTAATTACGAGAAGCGCCGCAACATGCTTTATTCGAACATTGTCGATGCCGGCTTCGACGCCGTAAAACCCCAGGGTGCCCTCTATATCTTCATGAACACACCTGAAGGTCTTACAGACGACGAATTTGCCGATATCTGCCATGAAGAGAATCTTCTTATCGTCGGAGGCGGCTCCTTTGCAAAGCCCGGGTATGCAAGACTCGCATTCTGCGTCTCTGAGACAACGATCGTAAATTCAAGGAAAGCATTCTTTGCCGTAGCGGAGAAACTCGGTATAGAGCACAGGTCAAGTCTCTGATCTTTCGCATATTGCCATAAACCTCCAACCTTTTCCTTTCTCGCTGATACAAGTGCAAAGGGTAAGTCTTGCACGCTCATTATCTGTCACAATGTAATCTGCGACTTTTTCAGGCGGAACGGATACTGTTTCCTTTACCTTGTATTCGAGCCTTCTGTTATCTTTGGTGGTTACATATACGGAAGCCCCGGTCTTGATATATTGCAGTCTGCAAAATATCGTAGATATATGTCTGTTGCGGTGACCCATGATAAAGCAGTTCCCTTTATCCGACCCGAGCTCGGCAGATAAGGGATATCTGCCGACGCCGAATCTCAAAGCCTTAACGGATACTCCTTCCCAAACAGGCACTTTTGTATCGATCGAAGGGATCTCTATCACGCCTATCAACTGCAATCCGGAATCTTCATTTCCGGTATTCTCAACAACAAGTTCACTTGCCGGGAGCAATTCACTTGATATTGCTTCTTCATCAATGTACTGCTCTTCTTCTCCTTCAAAGGAAAACAGATCCGAATCCGGAATCTCTATAATGTCTGATTCTTTCCCTGATGCGATATTAGAAACAAACCGGTCCGAATAGACATCCATATATCTTTGTCTCAAAACATTTATAAAAGGCCTGTATATCAGGACAGCAATCAGCAGCATCACTGCAAAGCTCTTAACGCCGGTGATCACGGGATGATCGAATCTCATGTCTTTTTACACCTCCTGTTCTTGATGTCCAGGAATACCGAAGTTGACAGGATCATCAGCATCATTACGGTAATCTTTTCTGAAGCAGGGGCTGTTTCACCAGTAGGCGGCAGCTTGACTCCGATACTCTGTTCCTTACAAGCAAGATCCCGGTGACATGTAACGAGGATATCTTCACCGTTGTGACGGTAATCATTAAGATAGATATCTTCAAACACTACGATAACCGTGCCTGCTTCAAGTGAATTGTTGGAAAACACGATAGATACATCTATCTTTCCGTCAGCTTCAAGAGGCGTAAAGTTCACTTTTGTTTCAAGCAGCGTTCCGTCTGTCCTAACCAGACTTGATCCTTTGTCCGTATATAGAGTAGCTACGATGCAATAATCCTGTCCCGGCGTCAGGCCTTTGTACTCAACGGAATCGATGATCACGGCTTTTCGCATAGATTCGATCAGCTTGCTTCCCTTATCTGTAGATGCGTTCGTCTTACAGGACGGCACACTGACAGTCTGATCTGCATCTTCAGCCTCGCAATGGGAAGCAACTATGACGCCGCCGCGTTTCAACATCTCGAACGCAACAAGATCGTGTCCTGCGATAACAGTCGAATCCACTTCAAAGTGCATGACTACAGTTCCTTTTTCACTCTCAGGAACAAATACGAGAGTCGTGGTTACGGGTTTCCCGTTGGATTCAAGGTGCTTGCCTTCAGTTTTATCGAAAAGCAACCCCTCCATGGTATACTCCGTTCCGGCGCAAAGTCCGTCATAACTTATGCTGTCTTCAAGAACAATTTTCTTACCGTAGGATACTGTTTTCGTGGCTGACGCCTTGTCCGACAGGACCGTCTTAAGCCTGGGGATATTCTTATCAACTGTAACGGTCTGCCCTTTCGCGCTGATATCCTCGTGGCTTGCCAAGGGTATGTACTTACCGTCTTCTTCCACATAAAGGTACTCAAACGCGGTTACAGACTTACCTTCAAGATCAGTCGTATCCAAAACGAATGTTACATCAACATCAATATCAGCCAGCAATTCGGTCCTGCTGTTATTTTGTTCGTCAGTATAACTGTAGGCGGTCGTATTCTTTGCGCGTTCCTTGGTAACAGTGAATTCGACCGATGATCTTACTTCTTTACCATATGGATCCAGATACTTCTCTCCCGTCTTCGTATCGACAAGGAATCCGGTCAGTTTATATCTTTTCCCGCATGAAAGGTTCCTGCAACTGACCTTATCGGTCAGACCTGCTTCTATTGCGACAGGAACAATATGGCTCAAGCCGTCTGAATAAGTCAGTTCCGTTTGAATACCGACAGGGATAACGGTCTGTCTTATTGCTTTAAGATCCTTATGCGAACCGACAAGAGCACCTGTATCCTTGCGGTAAAGTTTTTCGCTTATAACGACCGGGATAAGATCCTTTGAAAGGGATGAAGCATTGCAGGGTATATCTATCTCAATATATCCTTCAGACATGAGCTTGTCTTCAGACAGAACAAACTCGCCATCTTTGCCTGCAACAAAAGTTCTTTTCGCAGTGAAAGGAGTGCCGTCTTTGAAGCTGCAAACGCTGCCTGCTTTAACACAGGAACCGTCTGCTTTCTTCGCATCCCGGGCGTACAAGACAGTTCCTTCAAGAACATATTCCCTGCCGGTTATAAGACCGTCGTAATAAACTCTGTCTGTTATTACAGCATCATCGTCATCAGACAGCATCATCTCGTATTCATTCTTGAACCGGGCATCCCTGGCAGAAGTATGGATCGTACAGTTAACGAACTTCCCTTCCTGCCCGTATTTGACCGCCAATTTGTTTTCAACTCTAACATCAGGCGATCCGCAGGTTATCTCGAATGGATAGACCGCAGGATCTGCTTCATATCCCGCAGGCGCTTCGAGTTCAGCGAGATAATAGGTTCCGCAGCCTAAGCCTTTATAGGAATACTGACCGTTGCTGTCGGAGAAAGTCGCAAGCAATTCCTTTTTATCCATATCCTTGTATACAGCGAACAATGCACCGGGGATAAACGAACCTTCTTCATCGGACTTAAATGCTTTGACCGTTCCTGTCTTGTTTGCGATCGAAAACTTGACCGGTGAAACCTTAAAATCTTTCCCCTCACAATCAGCTGCAGCAACAGCAAAAACAACAGCAGTGTTGTCTGCAGTACAAACGCCGTCTTTTACAAAGAAATATCCTTCAGGGGCTTTCCTCTCCACCAATATATAACTGTGACCGAATTCTTCAGAGCCGTCGTTAAAGTGCAGGAGCCCGTTGCATTCATATATGCCTTCAGAAGTCTCGCTGATCATCGCCTCGACAAGTTCATCTCCGGCCTTGACCATTGCTTTACGGTCCCCTTTATCCCATATCTGATCGTTATTTGAATCAACATACAGTTCGAAGACCGCACCGCTCAGCCTGCTCTTATCGTCAAGGTCTGTCTTCTCGATCTTTAATGGAACTGCGTAAGGCATATCCTGCGGATAAAGAACAATGTCATCGGATGTTTTTACCGAAAAGCTGCTGACCGAATCTGAAAGATAATATCCGTCAACAGTTCCGGTCTCTTTAAGGAGATAATCACCTTTACCGACATTCGAAAACAATATGATACCGTCATTATCTTTATCTTCGACTTCCCTGCCTGTCGGGATCTCATTCTCATCAAGGATACCGTCGGAATTAAGATCTTCATACAGTGTATATTTGAGATGCCTGTTCTTCGAAAACTGACCGGGATCAAAGATCATCTTCCCGGTCCAGGCATCTAATTTCACTGCCCTTACGGTTATGTTGATCTTGTTAGTAGCGGATATGCTGCCTCCGCCTGTTTCTCTTGGATCCGAGACATGTACTATACCGTTGATGTCCGTATCCTGATCCCAGGCAAGAATATATCCGTCGGGTATCAGTTCCCTGATCTCATAGAATCCGAACGGAACATCTTTCAATGTATAAGAGCCCTGTCCTTTTTTATCTGCTTTGGTGCTTACATTGATGGTATCCAGAAGATGCGCTTCATCGAATACGCCGATATCTACAGGCGACTTACCGTTTCCCCTCCAATAAACATGAAATATGAATTCTTTATCTGTTCCTTCAGCTTCATCGGTCTTATTTATTGTAAGTTTTCCCTTCTCCATAACGTTTTCGGCTTCAACATTGCAGGTTGAATCTTTTGAAACAGTGACCTTCTTATAGAAATATTTACTGTCTGAAGATCTCTCCCAGCCTTTTGGAACAGCGTAAGAATATCTGATCGAAGTCTTCTTATAAAAACTTTCCGGAATATATTCTCTTATCTCGTATTCGCCGGCAGGAAGTTTCATTGTTTTAACCTTTTTACCGCCAAAGACCCATGTAACTTCAGTGGAATAGCCGCCGTGTCCGGACGGGCTTGCGGAGCCTTTTGCTATGACCTTCCCTTTGAAAAGAAGTTCAAACTCGGTTATGGAAACATCTCCTTCTGTCAGGAAGGTCTTGGTAAGGGAAAGATCGCCTGAATCCTCAGAATTGACGACCTTAAACGAAAAAGACCTCTTCTCATCGTTTATCTCGAAAGCCTTTTCATAACGGTTATCGGAAATCTTTGTCCAACCGGATCCGTTTTGAGAAAGATACTTTCCTTTACTGCCGTCAGAATAAGTAAAGGTATCAGCTGTCCATTCTTCGGAAACTATATATCTGCCGTATGCAAGATGTTTTACATCATCTTTCCATACGATGTTGCCTTTTCCGTCGACAGTGCCTGTCGTTATCAGGCTGTCGCCGCTGTCAGACCTTTCATTGCCGTTCCTGTCGTAATACAGAGCAAACTTAACTGATGCCGGATCGAAGCGGTTTCCGGCAGGTACACTCTTGCTTCCGCTTATCTCACCAAAAGGGAGATTGTTGTCTGCGGTCAATTCAAGGCCTGACTCATCGACGCTGATATTCCTGTAAGCATATTTCCCTGAAGGATCCAGAGTAAAACCTTTCGGAACGTCGTAATGCATGTCGGCACCGTAAGATGTAACGACAGGATCCGGGATCTTCTCTTCGAGTCTGTAATTCCCTTGCGGCAAAGTTATGCTTGTTGATTCAGTCAGTGAATCTGAACTTGTGCCATAGTATTTCCAGTTAACATTACCTTTGCTGTCAGATATTCCTTTTGCCAGCGTCTTTGATCTGTCGACTGTAAGAAGCGTAAACTCAAAGCCTTCCTTGGTACCGTAATTAACGTTTTTCTTCAGTTTAAAATACGAGGAGTCTACTGTGTTGGTACAACTTATGCTGATAAGATCCCCCAAAGGCCTTCCTGCTGTTGAAAAGAGATAAGTCTTGTCCTTCCAATCGTTATTAGAGACTTTATAAGATATGGTCTTGCCGTCATAACAATGGAACAAAGGAACAGTATAAGTTTCAGTTATCTTGTAATCCGAATCCGCCATCAGAGGATAGTATTTGCCGTAATATGCAGCACCGTCATTCAGATACCATCCCCAGCCGGAATCAGAATACATATAATGAGCCAAAGCGGTATTATCGGCTTTCCTCAGGGTAAGCTTCGTGACCTTGGTATCGTAGATCTTCGCGTCATTAGTCTTTTTCGTCAGTTCGAGCCAGAGCGATTCATCAAACTTCACATAATCATCAGAATTGTTAGAAAGTCTTATCTTATTGCTGTTGTCTTTATATGAATCAGATGCAGAGTAATCAGACACTTTAACTGTAACAGTTTCTTTCAATGATCCCCCGGATACCTTATATGTCAGTGTCCCGCTTGAAGGATCCTGTGCTCCGGCCTTAAAACTGACATCGATCTTATATAATGACTTATCCGAATAATCTTCCTTAGCCCTGAAAGTCCCGGATCCGGTTACGACTTCAGACGGAATCTTGCTCTCCTTAACATAAAAGGTATTGGCAAGAGAAGTCTGATCTGAGCTCACTTTTCCGAGACAAAGGTAACTCTCGCCTGATACATCCTTATAGTTCGAATATACTCCGTTCCCGTCGTTATCGCTGATCTTGCCCCTGACGGTATCTTTATCATCTTCGAAAACGGTAAATTCGGCACCCGTAAAGAGATTGTTCTTATATGTCTTGTTAACAAGGAAGGCAACGTTGACGGGATATTCCCGGTCCACTGTCTTATATGCGGCAAGATGCGTCAGAGCCACGTCTTTTGATATGCCGTCAGACAATGCCTCCCACCTTACGCCGTAATGTCCTGCAGAAGAATCCTTTGTGACTTTATAAGTTACTTTATCTCCGTTTTTTACATAGGTGACACCTTTGCTGTCAGAACAATGGTAAAGTCCCGGAACTCCGTCTATCTCGTAGTAGATACCGACATGCAAAGCAATATCAGAGTATGATGTACAGCCGTCTTCGTAGAAGATCATTATGTCTCCGTTAGATGCGCCGGCTGTACCGTCGCTGAACTTGATCCCGGACATCAGGGACTTCCATGCCTTGTCAGCTTCGCTCTTGTTGGACGATCCTTCTCCGTCGATAACCCTGTCGGAATAATACTTGGCATTCTTTACATCCGTAAAGGATGAATGTGAAACACCTGAAGAAGGATTATCGAGAACATCAGATCTGAACGCCCTGAGATTATGCGAATAAGGTTTGCACAGACCGTAAATGTCTTTTGCCGTGACCGTCCATGAACTGATGTTTACCGGCTCAGTTGAAGACGGCTCCTTATAGTACTTGATATCGCTCCTCCAATTATCCGTCGGGGCGACCGATGCAGATGCGCCCTTTCCTTTTGCGGTCCCGCAGGCAAGCTTATAGATGAGTTCAACAAAGCTTATGCAGTCCAGCGTAGTCTCCGATGAGTCATATCTTGTTCCGGTAAGTCCATATTTATAGCCTGACATGTTCTTCGCATATCTGCCGATATTATCGACGAATTCCTTAGCCGTCAGGCCGGTACCGACCCCGAAATGCTTAAATGAATCAACTGCTGCATCAACTTTTCCCGCATCGAAAACGAGGTCCTGGGAGACGAATACAGAGGCGCTTATAAAAGCAAGCAAAAAGCTTAATGTCTTCCTAAGATACTTCCAGTGTTTCACATCAAGTCACCTGCCTTTCATCCGGCTACATTTTCAACAAGGCTGTCGTAGTAAGTGATCTCGTGCTCCCCTTTCTTATATCCGTAGACGTTAAACGATAATACATCTGACCTGTTCATATGGTTGCAGTTGACATCTTCTATCATCGCGCACAGGGATTTTCTGTTATATGCTTCGTTATCAGTAAGGATTATCAGGTCGTGAACAGATGATGGTATGATCACAAGATCGGAATTCAAATCCACTGCGATCTTTTCAAAGACTTCAGGATAGAGCAGAGCAGTTGCCCCGAGATATTTATGCCGGTTCGTAAGCACCATGATATCGGGACCTGATATATCATCTTCTTCGGACAGAGGCAGCTCATCAGAAAGTTCGCTTAACATCATTCTCATGTCCTTACAGACAGGCTCGAGCATTCTTCCGGTATTGGAATAAGCTTTCGCGAAAAGCTGTTTTTCGGTCAGGTTTGCATGTTCCGCAAGATCCTTATCGATCACAAAGCTCATTACGCCATATTCATCGATAGATATGATCCTCCTGTATATAACAGCCATATCAAGGAAAGTCCTGTGCGGAAGGTCTTTAATGTAATCCTCATTGCCCTGTATGCCTATCAGCTGCAAAACAACATTTTCGAGAAGTGAATTTGCCGAAAAACAAGGTATGTCCGGTTTTTTGTTTTTGAGCGCACGGGTGATCATCTCAGACGTGCTCGTCATTACAGCATTGTAATCACCGCTTTCCTTATAATCCTCATACATCGGCTCGATGTAGAACGTTGGAGCTGCATAGCTTTCAGGCGGCCTTGAAGGGGCAACGCTCACGCCTGTCAATTTTGCATTTACTTTTCTTATCTCATTTACTTTAAGCTGATAGTCGGAATAATCTTCTCCAAGATAAGCGATAAATTCGTCAAGCACCTTCTCTTTAAACTGTTCGTAATTCATGTCTTTTTCTCCTTTTCGTAGTATTAGGCATAAAAAAACGCACCCGCCAGGGGTGCGTCAGATGCGTTTATTTATGTTCACTATGATGATACTACGGATTGCCAGTCTCAATCAACGGCAATCATCGGAAAAAACCTGCAAAATCTACGAAATCAGCAGTCGGTTTTTTCCGTTTTTTCCGATTATCCTAAAGCAATCTCGCGGAGTTCCCTCACTGCCTTTGCGTGATCATCGTTCCTGAAGACCGCATCACCTGCAACGAGGATGTCGCAGCCTGCGCCGTATACGCGTGCAGCTGTCGTCCTGTTGATCCCTCCGTCACAGGATATCAATGTGCTGCAGCCTTCCTGTTCATCGATGGCTTTCCTTACGGCCTTGATCCTGTCATCTGAGATCTCCATATATCCCTGGCCGCCGAATCCGGGTCTGACGGTCATGAGAAGGATCTTATCCGTCTTGCTGACAAAGGGCAGGATGAGTTCAATGGGTGTGTCCGGATGTACAGCGATACCCGACTTGATGCCATAAGATCTTACGAGTTCGGACATTGCAGCCGGATCGTCCGTGCATTCGAGATGGAAAGTGATTATATCAGAACCTGCATCAACAAAGGGCTTGATGAACTTGCCGGGATTGGTGATCATGAGGTGTACGTCAAGGATCTTGTCCGTGTGCTTTCTCAAAGACTGAACAATGGGAATACCGAACGAAAGATTATCAACATAATGTCCGTCCATGACATCGATATGTATGTATTCGGCCTCTCCTTCAACTGCTCTTATTTCATCCATCAGATAGCCGAAATCTGCTGACAGGATCGAAGGTGCGATGAAGCATTCTCTCATACCGGTCTTATTCTCCTCTTATAGTTATTTCTATTATTATACAAATACTCGTATTCTTCGCGATACCTGTCGTAACGGCCCCTGTCGATCGTTCCCGACTCAAGTTCTTCCAAAACGGCACATCCTGTCTCGGAGATATGCCTGCAGTCGTCAAACCTGCATCTTGTTGCTGCCTTCATTATCTCAGGATAGCCGAAAACGACATCTTTATAATCGGTCCCGATATCGAAAAGCGACAATGAAGTAAAGCCCGGTGTATCTGTGATGAAGCCTGTTGCGGTATCGAAAAGCTCGACATGACGGGTCGTGTGCTTGCCCCTCTTGAGCCTGTCACTTACAACACCGGTCTGCATTATATCACTCTCTAAGATATTATTGCATATGGTACTTTTGCCGACACCGGAAGGGCCCGCAAAAGCGACGATCCCCGAAGGACAAACACGGGCAAGGTCTTCAGCCGAGAACAGGTTCTCCCTCGAAGAATTGCAGACCATAAAACCCGCATCGGAATATATCTTCGTAAGCTTTTCGGCAAGTCCGGTGTCCAGATCGCATTTGGTAAACAGAAGGACCGTCCTTATATTAAGGCTCGCGCAGATTATCAGGAGCTTATCGGTAAGAGTCAGATCCGGCTGCGGATCCACGACCGCAAAGGTAAGCATGAGGCAATCGATGTTGGCAACACTGGGCCTTATGAGATAGTTTTTCCTGGGAAGAATCTCGTCGATAACATAAGGGATGTCAGGATCGCCGGATTCAGATACTTTTACATTGTCTCCAACGGCAGGAACGACACCCGACTTGCGGATGCCGCCTCTGATCTGACATAGTATCCTGTCTCCATTAAGAAGTCTGACGGTATATGTACCGCCCACTCCCTTGGTTATTATCCCTTCCGTTTGCGTGTTATCCTCCATTCTTATGCAGGTCAGGCCGTTTCTCCGCCGGGTTCGCCCTGATCCTGATCAGCCGGTGTAGGCTTGGGAGTCGGAGGCGGTGCATCCGTTGGCTTGGGCTTAGGCGTCGGTGTATTAGTCGGCGGAGGCGGGTCTGTCGGCTTGGGCTTCGGCGTCGGCGTTGCCGTAGGTGAAGGTGTCGGCGTTGCTGTCGGTGCTGCCGTAGGCTTCGGCTTGAATACGGCCGTCATGGTAATATCCTTATCACCGACGATAAGAGTATATGTATTGGATACAGCGACCTTATTGCCGAGTTCATCGAGCCAGCAATCGAACTCATTTCCTTCGGAAGGAGTTGCGATCAATGTAACCTGGGTACCCGGAGCATACTGTCCGCCGCCTTCTGCCGTACCGCCGCCCTGGGCGATAACATTGATATTGGTCATCTTAGGCGTAGGTGTAGGCGTTCCGCCGTTCTCCCAGTCTTCCTTCGTGCCAACATAGACCTTGATGGTGGAATTCCTCTGTATCGAATTTCCTGCAGCAGGATCTGTCAACATGACATACTGCTTGTCGGGAGGCAGATTCAGTACTGTCTCGGCACCGTAAAGCTTGTAATTGAGCACAGCATCGATAAGTTTCTGTGCAGCCTTATCCATCGTCATGCCCTTGATGTCGGGAACGACGCTGCTCGTAGGCTCAGTCGCATATACGATAACGACTGAATCACCCTTAGAAACAACAGAGCCTGCTTCAGGTTCGGTCCTGATGACGAGATCGGGAGCAAAATCCGTGGAAGTCTCAGTTCTATAAGTGACATTAAGTTCAAGACTGGTAAGAGCCTTGAAAGCATCGTCGTATTTAAGACCTGAATAATCAGACAAGGTGATCTTTTCGGTCTCTGAAGCGACAGTCAATATAAGAACATTAAGAGGGCTGTTGAGCTTGATGACGACACCTTCGTTAATGCTCTGGCGGATGATCGTACCGGGAATGACCTTATCGTTCTGTTCATATTCGGGCTTGAAGTTGACGCCGAATTTTACGAGATCGGCCTTGACTTCGTCGTAGTTCATGCCGACATAATTCTGGATGGTGAAATCAGTATTCTGTTCGACAGTCGTTGCATTCTGAACCGATTTAACGACGAGCACGCCGAGTCCTATCAGGACAGCGGCGATGCATAAGATGATCAGGGCGAGAATGACATTGTCCCTCATCCTGGATCTTCTTCTGGATTCGGCAGACTTCTCGATATCAGAGATCTTCTCGTAGTTCGGATCCTGCCTGAAAGAGATATTCTGTTCAAAGGTATTCGTCTCCTTGGTACTTGCCGTGATAACGCCATATACGCCGTTAGGATCAACGAGCAAAGAATCAAGTTCGCCGACCATCATGCCGAGAGTGGGATAACGCTTGTCGGGAGACTTCTGCATACACTTGTTGATGATGGCATCAAGACCTGAAGGGATGCCCGGCATAAGCGAAGATGCGACCGGAGGTGTCTCCTGAAGGTGCTTTACTGCGATGGCAACATTGGAATCGCCGTCGAAAGGCACTCTGCCCGTGATCATCTCGAAAAGGGTAACACCCAATGAATATACGTCAGAAGCGGGACCTACGTTGCCGCCTCTGGCCTGCTCGGGCGAGAAATAATGTACGGAACCCATTGCTCCGCCGGCCATGGTTATGGTCGTGGAGGATGCTGCCCTTGCGATACCGAAATCGGTTATCTTGGCGATCTTATCTCTTGAGATAAGGATGTTCTGCGGCTTGATGTCTCTGTGAACGATACCGTTCTGGTGAGCATAGTCCAATGCAAGTCCGACCTGGATAACGATCGGGACTGCGACTTTCCAGTCAAGGTGACCGTTCTGATTGATAAGTTCTTTTACTGTGATACCGTCAACATATTCCTGAACGATATATCTGTAATTGCCTTCATGGCCTACGCCGAAGACCTTAACGATATTGGCATGGTTAAGAGAAGCTACTGATTTTGCTTCCGTGTCGAACCTTCTTATAAAATCCTCATCAGCGGAATATTCGGGCTTTAATACCTTGATGGCAACATTAATGCCGGTATTCATGTCGATACCGAGATAAACATTAGCCATACCGCCTCTGCCGATGAGCTTTACGATACGGTATTTACCTGCAAAGATCATGCCCTCAGGGCCCTGATTCTGATTCATGTTCAAACCATTCTCCCTTTACTTTTCTTTTTTCTGTCCGCAGACGATCCCAACGGCTGCGGTGCAGTTATCGAAACTGCCGTTGTCTATCGCTTTCCTGACAAGATCACAGGCAAAACCCTCAGGATCTTCTCTGTGCTCCCGTACATCAGCTATGTCGTCATCCGACACTGCCGAATATACTCCGTCAGAAAGGAGGACAAGACAATCGCCTTCCTTTACTTCTATCTCTGTTACCGACGGGGAAAGATATGTATTCTCACCTACCACCATCGTCAGGAGATGTCTGAGGGGATGTCTCCTCGCCTCTTCCTCTGTTATCTGACCCGAGGAAAGAAGGATCTCCGCGCGGTTATGGTCTCTGGTCACACGCTCTAACCCGTCTTCTGTTACAAGGTACGCGCGGCTGTCTCCGACATGCCCGATGGTTACACGTTCAGGTGTCATAACAGCCACAGTCAGTGTAGTGCACATTCCCGTGAGTTTGGGTTCGTCAATACACCTTCTTAGTATTTTACCATTTACTGTATTAAAAAGGCGTAACAAAAAGTCTTTGCGCCCTTCAACGGTCAGATCGTCACTCCATCCATCCTCAAGGACAGATACAGTCTCAAGGCAGGCCATCTCACTCGCGATCTCGCCGTAAGGAGCTCCGCCCAGGCCGTCAGCGACAACAAGAAAAGCGGCATCATCAGATACCGTGCATTTCACGGCATCTTCGTTCATGTCCCTGTATGGACCTTTGTCGCTAAATCCCCCTGTCAGCAAGATTTTCCCTCCACAGATCTTCTGAGCTGTCCGCATGCTGCCATTATATCCGTACCCATCTCTCTTCTCAATGTTGCATTGATGCCGTGAGCGTTGAGATAATCCTTGAACTTTTCTACGTTCTCCCTGGGACTCCTCTTGAAGTCGCTTCCGGGGAACTCATTGGCGGCTATCAGGTTTACATGACAGAGCATGCCCTTAAGCAGTTTTACCAGTTCCTTAGCGTTATCAAGATCGTCGTTGATCCCCGCGAAAAGTGAATATTCGAACGTTATCCTGCGCCCCGTGATCTCGGTATATCTTTTGCAGGCGGGGATCAGTTCTTCGATCTTATATCTTCTGTTGACCGGCATTATGCTGCTCCTGAGCTCATCGGTCGGCGCATGCAGCGATATAGCAAGGTTTACGTAGAGCTTCCTGTCCGCAAATTCATGGATCTTGGGAACGAGACCGCAAGTCGATACGGTTATGTGTCTTGCGCCGAGATTAAGTCCGTCAGCCGAAGTTGCCAGATCGATGAAAGCCATGAGATTATCGTAATTATCGAAAGGCTCACCGATGCCCATGACCACAACGCTGCTTATCTTTTCGCCCATAAGACGTGACGTGACCGTGATCTGGCCGAACAGTTCGCCGGAAGAAAGGCTCCTTCCGAATCCGGCATCAGCGGATGCGCAGAACCTGCAGCCCATCTTGCAGCCGGCCTGCGACGAGATACAGACAGAAAGACCTGTCTTATACGGCATAACAACTGTCTCGATGACGTTGTTATCCCAAAGCCTGTATACGAACTTGGTAGTCCCGTCTATCTCAGATACGAATTTATGTATAACGTCAAATCCGTCGAATATATAGGTCTCCTCAAGAGCAGCCCTTATATCCTTGGGAATATTGTTCATGTCGGACGTTCTGACGACCCCTTTCGAGAGCCAGGAGAAGATCTGATCGGCGCGGTATCTGGGGATGCCCTGTGATTCACAGAATAAGAGCAGCTCCTCGTGATCGAGGTCAAGACAAAACTTCTTATCATTCATAATATCCTCTCCATTCTGGATATGAAAAATCCGTCAACTTTATCAGTGTCCGGGAAAAGTGTAACATATCCCAGTACGCTTGAGGCCGTCCTGTCAGGATCTTTTGATAATCCCGCCGGAAGCAGGGCCGATATGTCTGCAGCTTTATATTCGCCGTGATCAGCAAGGAACCTTGTCATCTGACCTTCGTTCTCATCGGCGTTCAGTGTGCAGGTGCAATATATAAGCGCACCTCCGGGCCTTACTTTGGAAGATGCTTCATCGAGGATCTTTCTTTGGATATCCCTTATGTCACAGATCTTCTCAAATGTCATGTTAAGTCTGATGTCAGGCTTTCTGCCCATGAGTCCAAGACCCGAACAAGGAAGATCGCAAAGGACGATATCGTAATATGAATCCCGGAAATCAGACAGATCAGTGCTGTCGGCACATTTGACAGAAATGGACTTTAATCCGAGACGATCTGCATTCTGTTTTACAAGTTCAAGCCTCGACTGACTCAGATCCAGCGCCTCTATACTGCAGTCGTCATGCGCTATCTCAGCCATATGGCAGCTCTTCCCTCCGGGTGCCGAACAGACATCAAGGATCTTAAAGCCCACTTGGGGTGCTGCAACAAAAGATGCGAGCTGGGCTGCTTCATTCTGGACCGATACGAGTCCATTCTTATACGCTTCGGTATTTTCTATGCCGGGTGTGCTGCCGTTTATCAGCAGAGCACAAGGCATAAAATATCCGGGAGCAGCATCGATGCCCGATCTTTCGAGGTCTTTGATCAGGTCTTCTGACGATATCTTTTCGGGATCGAACCTCAAAGTCGTCATCGAGGGCGAAAGCAAAGCTTTGCCTATGGCCAATGCTTTCTCCTGTCCGTAACTCTTCTTCAAGATCCCGAAGATCTCGGGCTTAAGCGATGTCTTGATATTGGGGTTATACCGGTCGATATCCTTGACCTCATCATCTGCCGATGAGACCTGCCTTAACAGGGCATTAACGAGGCCTGAAGCCTTGGGATTGTATTTCTTGACCAGATCGACTGCAGTGGATACTATCGCGTATGAAGGGATATCCGAATCCGAAAAGAGCATCTGCCAGACCGCCTGTCTTATTACGACAGAGGATACGATATCCAGATCATCCATGTTTTTCTTTGTGATCATGTGAAAGATCTGATCTATGGAATAAAGATAGGTCAGCGTTCCGTAGAACATGGCTCTTACAAAATTAAGCGGTATTCCGGTCTTTCTTGCAGCCTTGTCGGCTTTCTTCAATGCAAGGTTGGAATATGAGCCTGACCCTATGACATCAACGAGCAAAAGAAAACAGAGCTCTCTTTCGCATCTGTTTTGCAGCATCTGTTCTATCTTATCCTGGGAAAGATGTTTCTTCGGGTCGAACATAAAACCAACCTATGCTCCCAGCATCGTACCTTCCGCAATGTTATGGGCTATATCGGAAGCAGGCAGCACCTTGCCTCCCTCCTGCTGCAGGCTTAAGATCCGGACCGCTCCGCTTCCACAGACGGCGATCAGGGTCTTCTTGTCCGGCTTGACGACGGATCCTGCGGCTTTCCCGGAAACATCGGTATCTTCCACGACAGAATCGTAGATCTTTAGCTTCTTTCCGTTCATGTAAGTAAATGCGCCGGGCCATTCGCTTAAGGCTCTGATGCGGTTATGAACTGCAACAGCAGGGTCGTTCCAGTCGATAAGCCCCTCAGAGGCTTCGATCGGCGGTGAGTAAGTAGCTTTATCGTTATCCTGGGCAACTGGAGTGATGTCTCCTGCGATATAGCCGGGCAGAGTCTTCACGAGAAGATCCGCTCCTGCCTTTGCAAGTTCGTCCATCAGCTCGGAAGCATGCATATTCTCGGGGATCTCGTATTCGACACGGGAAAGCATATCCCCTGTATCCATGCCGATATCCATCTTCATGATCGTAACGCCGGTGACTTTGTCTCCTTCGAGCACGGCTCTCTGTACGGGAGCCGAACCTCTCTTAAGGGGAAGGAGCGATCCGTGAACGTTTACGGAGCCCATCTTAGGAATATCCAGGACCTTCTGAGGAAGGATCTTGCCGTAAGCTGCGGTTACGATAAGGTCAGGCTCTGCATTCTTGATCTCAGCTTCGGAGCCCTCTGCCTTAAATGTGGACGGCTGATATACCGGTATGCCCAATTCCATAGAAAGGACTTTGACGGGAGAAGGCGTTATTATGTGTTTTCTGCCGACCGGTTTATCCGGCTGGGTAACTGATAAGACTATGTTATAGCCGGCTTCATGCAAAGCCTTAAGACTCGAGGCGGAGAACTCGGGAGTTCCCATAAAGACGATCTTAACAGTGGAAGGATCTGCCGGATTCATTATTCTTCATCCTGATCAGCGTAATAGATCTTGCCGTCGACAGCCTTATCGGTAAAAAGGATACCGTTAAGATGGTCGTTCTCGTGGCATATGCAGACAGCAAGGAGTTCTTCGGCTTCAAGTTCGAATTCTTCGCCGTTACGGTTCAAGGCCTTGACCTTGACCTTTGCAGGTCTTTCGACCTTGGCGGTCTTTCCGGGAACAGACAGACATCCTTCCTGATATTCCTGCACGCCTTCTGTCTCAATTATCTCAGGGTTGATGAACTCGATAAGTCCGTGATCGTCACCGACATCGACAACGAACACCCTTCTCAGTACCCCGACCTGCGGAGCTGCAAGACCGACACCGCGGTTGTCGTAATACATAGTCTCTGCCATGTCATCGAGCAGCTTGATGATCCTGGGCGTGATCTCCTCTACAGGTCTTGATGTCTTCCTGAGGAGCGGGTCGTTTTCCATAACGATATTACGAAGTGCCATTGATAAGATATCTCCATTCTATTATTTTCGAAAAGATCATTTTACCTTGTTGATCTTGGTGTTGTATTTGTGCAGGAAGGTTACCATCTGCCTTCTCAGACACTCGCCGCCCGGCTTGAATGTTCCGTCATCGTAGCCTGCGACTATGCCCTTTTCGGAAGCCCAGATAACTGCCTGATAGAAGTAATCATCCGGCTTTACGTCAGTGAACTTGCAGCTATTACCCTTGGGCGCCGGCTTACCGGCAAGTCTCCAGAGGAATGTAACGGCATGCTTTCTTGCGCACACGACCTGGGGACGGAAAGTACCGTCGTTATAACCTTCAACGATATGCATCTCATTGCCCCAGATGACAGCCTTGTAGAAATAATCCGTCGACTCGACATCATTGAACTTACAGGTCTTGTTCTTGGGCGCGGGACAGTTCGACATTCTCCAGATGAAAGTAACCATCTGGGCTCTTGTACATGTGTTGTCAGGCTTAAAGAGGGTCTGTTCGTTATAACCCTTGACGATCCCGAGTGCCGTCAGCTTATTCGTGGGCGTGTACCAGAACTTGCTCTTATCCGTTACGTCCTTATACTGGACAGTGATCTTGCAGACTATCTTATTGCCGTCTTCGAGGTTTGCCGTGATCTCGGCATATCCGGCCTTCTTAGCAACCGCCTTGCCCCTCGCGGAGATTGAGCAGACCTCCTTGTCCGTGGTACTCCAGCTCTTAATGGGATAATTAGTCGTAAGATACGTATAATCGCCGCAAACCATATCCATGGTCATGCCTGATTCTGTAAGACAGTAAGGATTGGTAACGTCGATAGTGAACTGTGCCGTGATCTGGGATCCGACATTGTAGAAATACGTTACCGTATTGCAGGCAGGATTTACCGTAACCGTATTACCCTTCCTGGTCGCGCCGTCCCAGCCGAAGGTCTTGTCGGGTTCAAAACCCGAAGGCATGTCGGAGATATCGAACTGCCTGTTGAAATCGACATCAACATGATAGACATTGGACGATGAATCGATATAAGGCATCTCTTCGAGTTTCTCGCTCAGCTTAATGGCTGAAAGGTTGTTCTGATAACAGGTCAGGTAAGCGAGCAATTTAGATCCGGAAAGATCGAGATAGTTAAGCTTGTTGTCCTCGCATCTGACAGTCGTGAGACGGCTGTACTTGGAGAGGCTTATCCTGGTCAGTTCGTTGGACGCACAGTTGAATGTCGTGAGCTGCCCGTAATCAGACGGATATGTAATGGAAGATATAGAATTATCGGAACAGTCAAGATACTGCAGGGATGTATTGTTGGCAAGGTCGAGCTTGGTAAGGGAATTGCCTGCAACAGAAAGCTCCTTAAGCGATGTGTTCTTGGATACGTTCAATGTGCTGAGCTTATTGTCATCTAGGATGAGTTCCGTCAGCGAAGTATTCTTCGTAAGCGTAATCTTGGAAAACTTGTTTCCGTCAGCGATAAGTGTCGTGAGCTTGGTGTTGGAAGATACATCAAGTTCTGCAAGCTTAAGACCCGAACATTCAAGGATCTGAAGAGACGTAAAGTATTTAAGACCGGTAAGATCCTTTATGCTCTTGCCCGTCAGATCGATAAGATCCGCATCGCTGATCTCCTCGTCAGACAATTTGCCGTTGGAATCCTGGTCGAATTCAGATTTAACGTATTTACGGAAATTGGCATCAGGAAAATTAGTTGCATTTATGGCAATGGCCGTATCGGCGATAAGACCGTTTGCAGGCATCAAGACAGATACCGCGAGCAAAGCGGTGACCGAAACGGTTAATAACTTTAAGAATTTTTTGTTCATGATCTCTCTCCGTTGATATCTCATAACATTATACTATAAATCAAACGGCAGATACATTTACAACCTTGCTTTTCCTCTTCTTCTTAACCCTTGATACGGTCTCTATCCCTATCCTCAGCAGGCCGTCAAATATGGCAAGACATCCGACTATGATCATGTACAATCTGAGCGTTACTTCCGGAGCGAAAAGGATAAAGAAAGCCGCTCCGCCCCACAATACCGCCATCACGATGAGAAGAAGCCTTATGATCTTGTGTTTGCGGAGTTTCCTGGCCCTTATCGCCGTATTACCGCTGAACCACAGCATCAGCAGGGCAAAAAGACCTGAAGCCATGACAAACAGTGCTCCTTCTTTTATCAGCGTAAGCAGCGTGATTATAAGAAGGATCGAAGAGATCGAAAGGTGTATGGTCTCTCTCTTGATATCCCAATAGCAGCGCTTAAGCCTGATAAAGCAGTAGATATTCTCTGCTATGGTAGCGGCAACGAGCACTGTGATGCAGGCTATGTAGATAAGGTCATCCGGAAGGAGCACAGCAGCGGTTCCGGCAACACATGTGATAACGCCCTTGGCTATCGCTGATTCGATCAGGGCTTTGATCTTGGGGTTAGACAATAACTTTTCCTTCGCTTTGGTCCCTGCGCCCTCGAAAAGGATGTTGTCAGGCAGGTTGACCGCAGCCGATCTCGTTCCGGCATTTTCGATGATGACCTTACGGAAAACATTGCTTAAAACAGGTTCCCCCTGCTTTGTAAGCTCTTCTATCGTCTTGGCTCCCGTGGAGAGCAGGGCATCGAACAAGGTATCAACGAATTCTTTACGCTCATCGATGCTGACAGTGCTGACCCATGAATTGATGCCTCCCACTATCTGTTCCGAAAAAGGATCGTGTTCAGCTGCCGTAAGGAGCTTTGAACCGTTGACTCCCCAGCTGCAGAGTTCATGCTGGTCAAACTGCTTGCGGTCGCATTTGACTATGTAAGAGTCAGTGATCTCAGGCTCGAATATGCCGCCTATGACGGAAAATTCGGGCGTTATCTTGGTCGTGATCGGATCTATTATCTTAAGGTCATCCGGATCGAGAACCTCCGGACAGAAGCCGGGACCGTCGTTGCAGTATACATGAACGATCTTTTCCCTTACGGAATCATTGACCTGGGAAGCAGCGTAAAGCGCCATATTTCCGCCTTTGGAATGGCCGCAGACAATGACTTCACCGAATCTCTTCACGGCTCTTGCAAGGTAGAAAGCAGCATATTTCTGGGCTTTGGGCTCAGTGAAGCAGATCATGAAGTCTTCTTTCCAGGCAATGACCGTATCATCGGTGCCGCGGAAAACGACTGCACATATACCCTGCCCCGCCAGAGTCATCGCCGAAAACTGCAGGTCCTTCTCTTCATCGATGATGTCTTCATAATCGTGGATCTCAAGAGAGCCGAACCTTTCGGAAACAGCTGTCTTCTTTATGAAATCCCGGAACCTTGCACTGTCATCGGCGGCCTTCTTTCTTAAAGGAAGGCCTTCTTCAGACATCATATTCACTATGTCGGTAACGGTAACGGAATCCTCTTCTGCGAATCTCCTCGGGATATCGAGATAGGAAAACTGGCACAGCACAAGATTATCGATCTCACAGAAAGGACTGTCCTCGAATGAAATATCGCCTCTCCACTTTACGTACTCGTTAATGTGTTCCATAGTCAGTCTTCCTCAGCAAGTTTTCTGACATCTACCTTGCCGACCTTTGTTCTCGGCAGGGAATCCATAAACCTTATATCCTTCGGTATCGCATATTTGGCGACATCAGCATCGAGCGCTTCCCTGATCTCCTTGAAGAGAAGGTCTTTATCCGCATCCTTATCCGCCACGATATATGCTCTCGCGGTCTGTCCCCTTTTCTCGTCGGGAACGCCGACAACGGCACATTCCCTGACAGACGAGATCCGTAAGATCACATCCTCGATGACTGAGGGATATATATCGTATCCGTTTGATACTATTATATTCTTAAATCTTCCCTTAAAGAATACGAATCCGTCCTCATCCATATAGCCCATATCGCCGGTACGGAGGAATTTCCTTCCGTCCTTATCCGTTATGAATACATCAGAAGTAGCCTTCGGATCTTTATAGTAGCCCTTCATGTTGACGGGCCCGGATATAGCTATCTCTCCTGTCATATTGCAGGGGAGCTCCTCACAGGTCTCATGATCCAGGATCCTGATGACATTGTCCTTATAAGGTTTTCCGAGACAGTTTTCGAGCATGTTTCCCTCAGGAGAAAGACATATCCCGGACAGGCACTCTGCAAGCCCGTAACCCTGTCTAATGGTATTGCCCCTTCCGCACTCCGAAAAGAGTTTATTCACTTCCTGCTGTATCTTCGGAGGAAGCGAATCACCGCCAGATATTGCGCATTTGATGAAAGAAAGCGATTCCTTTCTGTTCCAGCCTTCGACAAGGCAGCCGTACATGGCAGGTACACCGGCAATGATGTCGGGCCTGCGTTTTTTTACAAGATCAGCGAAACGCTTTACGTTAAAGGCTGGTACCAGGTCGGTTACGGCGCCTGCTATCAATGCGGTATGTATGCACACACCGAGACCGAATCCGTGAAAGACAGGAAGGACCGTAAGTATCCTGTCACCGGGCTCTATGCAACCGCAGCTGTCCAGTGCTTCTATGGCGCAGCAATTGAAATTATACGAGGAGAGGATAACTCCTTTGGGAGATCCAGTAGTGCCTCCGGTATAAAGAAGCGCACAGTCATCACCGGGCTCCGGCAGTGGAACAGGATCAAGATCCACATGCTTCCCCATCTTCATGAAAGAAGCAAAACTCATCATCTGTTCGCCGGGCCTGAACTTTTCGGGGTAAAACGCTTTGCCGAGGATCCCCATATATTCAGCGGGACTGACGGAGATCAGATTTTCGATAGAATCCTTCACAGGAAGGAGCTTGTCAGCCATCAGATCGACCGCAAAAACCTGCCGGATGCCGGAATGCTTAATGTAGAATTCCAGCTCATGACCTGCTGATAAGGGGTGGATCATGTCGGCAACGGCGCCGACCCTGTTAGCGGCATAAAAAAGGATCACCGACTGCGGAAGGTTCGGAAGGATGACAGCTATGTGTTCACCCTTCTTAACACCAAGCGCAATAAGCGATCTTGCTGCTGAATCTATGAGATCTTTAAGCTTATTGTAGGATATGCTCCTGTCATAATACTTAATGGCGCAGGAATTCCCGTATCCGGCACAACTTTCGACCAGAAACTCATAACATGACAATTCGGGATAAGACAGTGCATATCCGTCTTTCATATCAGAAATCCCAGGAATTTATATACTTCTCCTGTTCAGGAGTAAGAACATCGATATCGATCCCCTTTGTCTCCAAAAGTATTTCGGCCACACGGTTATCGATCTCATCCGGTGTCATGATAACGTCAACAGGCAGTTTTCCTCTGTTGGCGGCAACATATCTGGCAGACTGTGCCTGAAGCGCGAAGCTCATGTCCATGATCTCGACGGGGTGACCGTCACCGGACGCAAGATTAACAAGCCTTCCTTCCGCGATGACACAGACAGTATTGCCGTTCGCAAGTTTGTATCCCTTGACGTTATGTCTGAGCTCGGATACTTCAGTTGCGATCTGTCCGAGTTCTTTTACGCTGACCTCGCAGTCGAAGTGCCCTGCATTGCAGCAGACAGCACCGTCTTTCATCATCTCAAAATGTCTTTTTACGATAACATCCTTACAGCCTGTTACGGTCACGAAAAAGTCTCCCAAAGGAGCAGCTTCGTCCATAGTCATTACGGAATAACCTTCCATAAGAGCCTCGCAGGCCTTTACGGGATCGATCTCGGTAACGATGACCTTGGCACCCAGGCCTTTTGCCCTCATGGCAACACCTCTGCCGCACATGCCGTAGCCTGCGACGACAACAGTCTTGCCTGCAACGACAAGATTGGTCGTAGCCATGATGCCGGTCCATACGGATTGTCCTGTACCGAACCTGTTATCGAAAAGATGCTTGCATCTGGCATCGTTAACAGCAATTACGGGATAAAGGAGCTGACCCTGCTCTTTAAGGATCTCAAGGCGGTGTACGCCAGTAGTGGTCTCTTCACATCCGCCGATAATGCCGGGAACGAGGTCTTTCATGTCAGAATGCAGGAGCATGGCAAGATCACCGCCGTCATCGATAACGATGTCGGGACCGAATTCAAGCGTCATCTTGAGATGCCTGATATAATCGCTCTCGCTGTCTCCATGGATCGTATAAACACTGATCCCCTCAGTCTCTGCCAGTGCGGCAGCAACGTCATCCTGGGTGGAAAGAGGGTTGCATCCTGTGATAGCGACCTGAGCGCCGCCCCTTGCAAGAGCTCTTGCGAGGCAGGCAGTCTTAGCTTCAACATGAACGGAGATAGCGATCTTCATTCCGTCGAAAGGCTTTTCTTCGATCAGCTCCTTTTCGATCCTTCTCAAGACAGGCATATTGCGGTATGCCCATTCGATCTTCTCATGACCATATGGAGCGAGCTTTATATCCTTGATATCGTGTTGCTGCAATGACATGGACTTCAGATCCTTTCGACGAGTTTTCTTATGAGCAGTGCGGCATCGTCAGATGCCTTATCGGCATTCTCTATAACTTCCTGTTCGGAAAGCTTATTTGCCGATATGCCGGCTGCGAGATTGGTGATTATCGATATGGCGGCGATCCTCATTCCGCAATGGGATGCGCAGATCGCTTCGGGAACGGTCGACATTCCGACGGCGGAAGCGCCGCAGAGCTTGAGCATCCTGATCTCAGCAGGAGTCTCATACTGGGGGCCTTTGGTATAAGCATAAACGCCCTTCTTAAGGTTAATTCCGTTCTCCTTGGATATGTCTTCCATGAAGGATATATATTCACGGTCGTAAACATAACTCTGATCAGGGAATCTCGTTCCGAACTGCACAAGGTTGGGGCCTCTTAAGACCGGTTCGGCATTGAAAGAGATATGATCCGTAACGGCCATAAGGCCCAATGACTCGCCTTCCTCGAAGATACCGCCTGCAGCGTTTGTAAGGATGATAGATGTAACGCCGAGGACAGATGCGACCCTGACATAGAAAGTCAGTTCTCTCATGTCGTAGCCTTCGTAATAATGTACGCGGCCGCTCATGATCATAATGTCCTTGCCGTACATCTTCCCTGCTATCAGCCTGCCCTCGTGTCCGGGAGCAGTGGAAACCGGGAAACCCGGTATATCCTTGCAGGAGATATCCTTAACGTCTTCACAGATGCCCGCGAGCTTTGCGAGACCTGATCCGGCTACGATGCAGATAGCGGGCTTATAGTCACTGCCAGCAACATCTTTTATGTATGCGGCAGCATTTTCGATCTTTTCGACATAAGCACCGTTATCGAATCTTTCCATCTTATCAGCCTTCGTTCTTGCCGCAGCAATTCTTATACTTCTTGCCGGAACCGCAGGGACAGGGATCGTTTCTGCCAATGCCCTTGTCTGCTCTCTTGATGGGAGCTGACGGGGCGCTCTGAACTTCCTTGGGAACTTCACGTGCAGCATTGGACATGCTGTTGTCCTGAGGGTGGTTCTCCTTCATGTCGCTGACCTGAGACTTTGCTTCAACAGTCTTCTCAGGTGTAAAGTTAGCTCTCATCATGAACTTGACTGAATCGTTCTGGATAGCCTCGTTCATCTCTTCGAACATTGCAGAACCTTCGAGCTTATATTCTACGACAGGGTCATGCTGACCGACGGATCTCAGACGGATGGCGTTGGAAAGCTGATCCATAGCATCGATGTGATCCATCCACTTGAGGTCGACCGTACGCAGGAGGACCTGTCTTTCTGCTTCTCTGTATACTTCTTCGCTGATGGCTTCTTCCTTGACTGCCATGACGACCTTAGCCTGCTCGGCAACGGCTGCAGCGAGTTCATCTGCCTCGGGAAGTTCTTTTTCATCATCAAGGATATCCTTGATAACGGAAAGTTCGCCGAACGTATCAGCAAGCTTCATAGAGAGGGCAACACGCTCGGAATCGGAGATCTCGCCGTCAAGAGCGAAGCTGTCGACCATTCTCTTGGCAACGGCATCAGTCATATTAAGGAAGATGTTATGTACATCAACTCCGTCGATGATCTGTCTTCTCTGGTCGTAAGTAATTGTTCTCTGGACATTGTTGACATCGTCGTATTCAAGAACGTTCTTACGTGTACCGAAGTGCATAGCTTCGAGTTTCTTCTGGGAGCTGTCGATGATCCTTCCGAGAGCCCTTACCTGGATCTCCATATCGTCCTCAAGACCCATGGTCTCAGCGATCGCGGTAACTCTGTCACCGCCGAAGATCCTTAAGAGATCATCTTCAAGGGACAGGAAGAACTTGGACTTTCCGGGATCACCCTGACGTCCTGAACGTCCCTTGAGCTGGTTATCGATACGTCTGGATTCATGTCTTTCGGTACCTACGATGAGAAGTCCGCCGAGGTTTCTTACTTCTTCAGCCTCAGGCTTCAGTTCAGCGGCAAACTTGCTCTCGAGTTCATTGAACTTCTTTCTTGCTTCGAGGATGAGCTCGTCATCTGTCTCGTTATGTGCAGTTGCTGCATCGATGAGGTCTTCCGTATAACCTTCCTGTCTCATCTTCTGCAGAGCCATGTATTCGGGGTTACCGCCGAGGAGGATATCGGTACCACGGCCCGCCATATTGGTCGCGATGGTTACTGTGCCCTTACGGCCTGCCTGAGCTACGATCTCGGCTTCTCTCATATGGTTCTTGGCGTTCAATACGTTATGCTTGATACCGTACTTGGTAAATGCCCTGCTCAGGAACTCTGACTTATCGACGTTTACTGTACCTACGAGTACGGGCTGTCCTCTGTCGTGAGCTTCCTTAACGTACTTAAGCACTGCCGAATACTTGCCCTTTTCGGTCTTGAAAACGGCATCTACCTCATCTTCCCTGATAACGGGGTTGTTTGTGGGGATCTGGATAACGTCAAGGGAATAGATCTCTCTGAACTCGGCTTCCTCGGTAAAAGCAGTACCGGTCATTCCTGCGAGTTTTGTGTACATACGGAAGAAGTTCTGGAATGTGATCGTTGCGAGCGTCTTGTTCTCGTTTGCGACCTTAACGCCTTCCTTAGCCTCGATAGCCTGATGGAGACCGTCGCTGTAACGTCTGCCGGGCATGAGACGGCCGGTAAAGTCGTCAACGATGATGACTTCGCCGTCATCACTTACGATATACTGCTGATCCTTCTTGAATACTCCGTTAGCCTTAAGAGCATTGTTGATATAGTGGTTAAGATCGAAATTGTCGGGATCTGAGAGGTTGTCGATGTTGAAGAACTTCTCGGCCTTGGAGATACCGTTTGCTGTAAGGACTGCCGTCTTCGCCTTCTCGTCGATAACATAATCGGCATCGCCTACGATCTCGTCCATCTCGACCTTGTCATCAGTCTCAACGACAGTGTAGGGCTTGAGAGTCTTAACGAAGCTGTCTGCCCTGCCGTAAAGTTCAGAAGATTCGCTGCCGTGACCGGAAATGATAAGAGGTGTTCTTGCCTCATCGATAAGGATCGAGTCGACCTCGTCGACGATGGCGTAATTGAGTTCTCTCTGAGCGATCTGCTCCTTCTTGACCACCATGTTGTCCCTGAGGTAGTCGAAACCGAACTCGTTGTTGGTTCCGTAAACGATATCACATGCATACATGCCCTTACGGTCTTTGTTGGGGATATCGTGAATGATGAGTCCGACCGTGAGGCCTAAGAACTTGTAGATCTTACCCATCCACTCGGAGTCACGCTTTGCAAGGTAGTCGTTGACGGTTACTACGTGTACGCCCTTGCCTGCCAATGCGTTGAGGTAAACAGGCATTGTAGCAACAAGCGTCTTACCTTCACCCGTCTTCATCTCGGCTATTCTGCCCTGGTGAAGGATGATACCGCCGATGACCTGTACTCTGTAAGGCTTCATTCCGAGGACTCTCATCGAAGCTTCTCTGACTGTGGCAAAAGCCTCAGGCAATATATCGTCCAATGTCTCACCGTCAGCAAGCCTCTTTTTGAACTCTGCGGTCTTGCCTACCAGTTCGGAATCGGTGAGCTTCTGGTATTCCTCATCCATCCCCATGATCTTGTCAACAGTAGATTGGATCTTCTTGATCTCTTTCTCGCTGTGCGTCTTAAATAATCCCATTTTCTTTTTCTCCTGCTTTATATTGTTTTTTTATTCACTTGTTTTTGCCGGGGGCTTTTTTCTTGCCTTTTTTCATCCTTGAAAGGGCCGTTCTGTATCCTCCCCCCGGATTAACATAACATTTCTTGACCCTTGCTATCGTAGTAGATGAGACCGTAGTCTTGTTTCTCTTAACCCCCGTTCCGCCGAGATCATCAGAATCCGGCGTCAGCTCTTTAAGGATCTCGTCGTAGTTCTTTCCTGCATCAAGAAGCTTGACGATCTGCCATCTGTGAAGGAAGGAATATATCTCGTTTACAGAACAGAGATCCCTGAAGAAAGCGTGAAGCTCGTTCGGGTCCTTCATTGTAAGGATCGCCTTGTAAAGATCCTCAAGATCCTCCACATCATCTGCGTTGATCCCGGGTAGAGCTTCCTGACCGAGTTTATCTTTCAAAATATCACTCATAGCCTGTTACTGCATTACTCCGGTAAAATAATCCCAGATCGTGTCGAAATATCCGAAGTACCAGAATACCACAACAGAAGTAACAATCAAGACGACAAGGATACCCACTACGCACCTCGAGAAGAAAAGATCCTTCTTTGCCTTGCGCAGAGTATCGCCGACAGACAGTTCTTCGTGCCTGTCAGTCTTAATGCTTGAGTGTGCCAGTTTGGGGCGGCGTACTGAATTAGAATTTCTCACGTATCATCCTCCTTTGAGCATACCCATACATAATACATTAAATATTATAATATTACAAAGGCAAATTCAGTCTTGTGCAGAACTGTCATATTTCCGGGAGCAGCCGTAGTCCCTTATATCCAGTATCACACCTTTCGAGGCCGCATATGACTTGTAGGATGCGAGCTGCGCCCTTACGTCAGGATCGCTGTTGGAAGGGACTATCACCAGGAGCCTTTTGGACCTGATATCGTTGACAACATAGTCGGTCCCCTTGTAATTGAGCTTATCCCCGTTGAACTTGGCCAATCTGTTTATATCATATTTGATCGATTTTGCGAGACCTTTTCCGGAAACGTAATCAGGAGCCGTAAGGTCCATGGACAGGATCGTGGTCACCTCCCCATCCTCATATCTGTCAACGACCGGGAACATATAAGGCAGGTTTGCGCCGTATTTGTCTGTAAAATACTGTCCTCTTACGAAATTGTCCTTCCTCCAGATATCGTCTTCACCGGCATCAGGCACGGCCGTCCCGTTAAGGTAAAGAGAAAAATCACCGTATACAGGGATCGATGTCACGCAGGACCTGCCGATGTCTCCGAGGATCGTACTGATCTTGTATTCAGCCGTCATATAGACCACATTATGATTGTCATCTATATCGAAAATGACATTTATGTAAGACGGCATGAAGAGCTCGGAACCGTTATTCCTCTCTTTGTAGCCTGCTGCGATATCGGAAGCGGTCCTTTTCGCAAGGACACCCTCAAGGACGAGTTCCCTGATGCTTCCGCCGCTCAAGTCATCTGCGGCAATGCCTATCTTGCTTATCGCCGCAACGGCTTCTGCCGCTTTAACTGCAACGCTCGACCTCAGCTCGCTGTCAGGGATCGCATTGGAGACCGTCGAGACGATGTCCCCTGCCGTAGTTATGGCCGGAAAAAGGGTCGCCAGCTTTTCCGAAGTCTGTTCACAGGACCTCTGCATAAGGATATCCGCTCTTATGAAAGCAATGATGCTTACGACCGCGGTGATAAAGACCAGAACGACCGAAAATGATATCGCCCCCTCAAGGGATGCTGAGCCTCTCCTGTTTTTTTGTTCACTTATCTTCATAGAAGGCCTCCCTGTCATACATCTCATATTTTCTGTAGCATTCGAGTTCGTAAGTCCCTGCGTAACTTACCGCGTTGACCGCAATGAACATATCGCCGTATTCGCGCTTCAAAACCTCGAGCATCCTCGGCAGGACGAGCGGGTACGGGACCAGAAGAGCGAAGGAGAACAGGAAATCCCTGTAACTCACCTTGATATATTCGGTATCGTTCTCCTTAAAGACCGATATCCTCTCCCCTTTCTCGAGCTTATCGAGATCAGCAAGGCCTTTTACCGAAGCGCAAAGACCGGTAATACACATCTCCATGACCTTTGGAGGTATCTCAACCATGCCTTCGCTTACCGCCGCGATGACTTCCGACAAGACCAGTGCAACGACTGAGACGACCGACGTGAACTTCTTATCACGTCTGAGCTTGAGGAAATTGATCCCGGACAAGGCTCCGTGTATGGCAGCCGAGATTCCGAGACAGGCTGCCTTTCCGTTGATCCCGGTTATCAGGTGCTCCGTATCGTATTCATTGTTTTCGTGTATATCCGAAAAGGCTGTTCCGTTGACAGTAGAATCCGACTCGTTGGGGACTCTGCAGTCGAAGTTATATGAAGCATAGTGGGCACAGTATAACTGCATGCCGGTAAGCTCGCCGATATCGGATATGTGCTCGTTATATTCGATGAACTTGTTCAGGGAATCCAGGATCCAACCCGTATCACCGAGGGATTGCTTGATGTCAGTATTATCAAGATCGTTGCTGTCATCTTTCAGGCCCTGTCTGAAATCGTAGAAAAGGTCCGAATTTTCAAGGATGGATGATATATCAATATCTTCGTCTATACCGGACAGGATCTGTTCGAGTTTGGACGCTCCGCTCAATATGTCGGAAAGATATTCTGAGGCCTTGCTCCCCCTGAATTCCTTAAGCTTATCGATAAGACCCGTCTTATCTATCTCCTTGATGACTTCGCCGAACTGTGTGATCAGCTGGCTTCCCATGACACCGGGCAAACGGTAACCGTAGTATTCGGCGATCACCCTTCTTAAGCAGTCTGCATCGAAACTTTCCGGAGCATAGACCGTAAGACCGCTGCCGTCTTTATGTCCGTTCGCTTCCAGGACTCGGTTAAAGATCTCGTCATCAACATCCTGAAGAGAATAAGCATAGATACCGTAAACATTAAACAGTTCCCTGTTGTAATCTGCCAGAACGCATTCCGCCTGGGCTTTAAGCGCACGGCTGACTGCAAGCCTGTAGTCGAGATCCCAAAGGAACGCGACAAAAGTCGTTTCCACGAGTATCAGCGCGGCCAGTATTATCGCCAGGAAGAGTGTGATCGCGCCTTTCTTGCTGCGGAGACGGCGCGGCATCCTCCGCCTGATAAAGGAGGACATCAAAGACCTCCCACTGAATCGTATATGATCCTGTAGTTGTCCGATATGCCCGACAGTAATGTGCAAAGGTCCTCGGCTGATGAATTGACAGCCCTGACCCCGTCTATATCCTTACTGTTAAAGACCCCTCCCTCTTCTGACATGTAAGCTATCTCTCTTATCCCTTCCCGGGTCTTGTGGAAACCGTCGACCGTCACTTCCTGTGAACCCGTTATAAGGAAAGCCGTCAGCAGCATTATCAAGGTAAAGACGATCGAATACTCTATGCTCGAACCCATAAGATCACCTCCGTTGATCGATATAAAGATATCATCCGACATCCGGAGGGAAAAAATAACTACAATCGTCTCACAAATGCCTACAAATCAGGCAAAAAATCTAACAAAAACGACAAATTGTATGGAAGTCTACCAAACCGCTCGGAATTAAGCAGCAAAAAAGCCCCGCAGCATCACCGCGGGGCCTGAAAGTTCAGTTTACTCTTATCTGAGCTTAGCGTTATGCGATTTATCGAGGGCAGCAAGGACCTCGTTATAGGCAGGAGCGATATCACTGTCGTTCAACGTCTTGTCATCTGCCCTGAAGACCAGAGAGATAGCAACAGACTTATTGTCACCGAGCTTCTCGTCCTCGTATACGCTGAGGAATTTAACATCCTTAAGGAGATTTCCGCCTGCCTTCTTGGCTGTCTTCATAATCTGGCCTACTTCTACGGATCTGTCGACGATAAGAGACAGGTCTCTCGTGATAGCCGGGAATCTCGGAAGAGGCTTATAAACGCGTGCGGACTTGGCAGCGGCGATAAGCTTTTCGATATCGATATCAAAGATACAGAGTTTCTCGGGGCAGTCGAAGTTATCAGCCGTCTCGGGATGGATGATGCCGACTGTGCCGGCAGGTCTGCCGTTAACCGAAAGTGTTGCAGTGCGTCCGGGATGGAATGTCGGATCGTCCTTCAGCTGTTCAAAGCCGTAAGACCTGATACCGAGGACCGTAAGCAATTCTTCGATAACGCCCTTTACATTGTAGAAGACGTCTGCGCTGTCCGTTGCCGTGTCGGTGTCATATGAGAATCCGCAGAGAGTCCTTCTCTCGTAAGGAAGCTTGGAAGGATCCTCATCAGGAAGATACACATATGCCGCCTCGAAAACGCTTGCCTTTGATGTGCCGCGGTTGGCATTACGGGATGCGATGCGGAGCATGGAAGGTATCATGGAAGTTCTCATAACGGAGGAATCATCACCCAAAGGATTGGAGATGACCACCTGGCGTCTGAGATCAGAATCAGCGGGAAGTCTCATCTTATCAAGATCAGAGGGAGATTCGAAGGAATAAGTGATCGCTTCGAAGAATCCGCATGATACCAGGCTGTTGCGGATCTTCTCCGTAACCTGCTGCTCCTTGTTGCGGCCACCAAGGGTGGTCGTCTTGCCGGAAAGGAGCGTTGCTTCGATCTTGTTGTATCCGTAGAATCTTGCAACTTCCTCTGCGATGTCAGCCTCGGCTACAAGATCGGGACGGTATGAAGGCGCGATGATCGTATTGACGCCGTCAATGTCTTCAAATGTGCATCCCAATGCGGTCAAAGTATCGACCATGAAGGACTCATCAGCGTTGATGCCGAGGAATTCATTGATCTTGGCGGGACGGAAAGGGATCTTGTTGACTTCGATCTTTGTGGGATAGTTGTCAATAACTCCCTGGCAGACCTTGCCCGCGCCGAGCAGTTCAACGAGTTCGCATGCGCGGTCGAGAGCTCTCATGGCATTGGCGGGATCGAGACCTTTCTCATATCTTGAAGAAGCCTCGGTACGAAGGCCGTTCTTGATGGCTGTCCTTCTTACGGATACACCGTTGAATGTTGCGGACTCGAAGAGGATCTCTTTTGTCGTGGGCAGGACTTCGGAATTAGCGCCGCCCATGACGCCTGCGAGAGCGCAGATCTTCTCTTCGTCAGCGATAACGAGCATATCCGATGTAAGAACATGGTCATTAGCAGCTTCATTGTTGTCAAGTGTCTTAACGACCTCGCCGTCCTTTGCACGTCTTACGATGATGTGGTTATTGGCAAGGTAATCAAGGTCGAATGCATGCATCGGCTGACCCAGTTCGAGACATACATAGTTCGTGATGTCAACGATGTTGTTGATGGGTCTCATGCCTGCCGCGATGAGCTTTTCAGCCATCCAGTCAGGGGAAGGTCCGATAACGACATCCTCAACGATCCTGGAACAATATCTGTAGCAAAGATCGGGTGCTTCGATATCGACCTTAGCGATATCCTTGATGTCGCGTGTTCCCTCAAGCTTGAGCTTGGGAGAAACAGGACGGAATTCATGACCTAACGTGACTGCTGCTTCCCTGCCCAGACCTTCGATGGAGAAACAGTCGGGACGGTTGGATGTGATCTCGAAATCAAGTGTTACGAGATTATCAAGGTTCAATATCTCACGCATATCGGTTCCTACTTCAGGAACGGGATCCAGATCCTTAAGGTCCCAAAGTCCGTAAACGTCAGCACCGGGCTTGCCCTGAGCTGCAGCACCGAGTTCCTCACCGGAACAGCACATGCCGAAGCTCTCGACTCCGCGGATCTTGCCCTTCTTGATCGTTATCTCGGGGAGCTCTGCGCCTACCGTTGCAACGGGACAGAGCATTCCTTCGTAAACATTGGGCGCACCGCAGACGATCTGAACGTCACGGCCGAACTTGTCACCCAGATCGACCTTCAGGATATGAAGATGGTCGGAATCGGGATGTTCTGCGACTGACAGGATCTTGCCGGCAACAACACCGGAGAGCTTGCAGTCGATTATCTCTTCAACCTTGGAGCCGGACATCGTCAGCGCATCGCCCAGTTCCTTGGCGGAAACGTCTATATCAGTGAAATCTTTAAGCCAGATAACAGGAGCTTTCATATTCTCTTGGTCCTCCCTTTACATCACTTGAATTGCTCTAAGAATCTGACATCGTTCTCATAGAGAAGTCTGATGTCATCGATCCCGTAACGGCCCATTGCCGTTCTCTCAACGCCGATACCGAAAGCGAAGCCGCTGTAGACCTCAGGGTCTATACCGCAGTTGGAAAGAACCTCGGGGTGAACCATGCCGGCACCCAAGACCTCGATCCAGCCTTCGTTCTTGCAGACACGGCATCCGCATCCGCCGCAGGACCAGCATGTGAGGTCGACCTCAACTGAAGGTTCCGTGAACGGGAAATGGTGAGGCCTGAGCCTGATCTCCGTGTTGTCTCCGAAGAGCTTTTTCGCGAAGAGCCTTAAGGAACCAACGAGGTCGCCCATCGTAACGCCCTTATCGACAACAAGGCCTTCGATCTGGTGGAATACAGGAGAATGCGTGGAATCAAGAGCATCGGATCTGTATACCTTACCGGGGCAGATGACCTTGATCGGGGGCTTGGTCTGCTCCATTATCCTGATCTGCATACCGGATGTCTGCGTACGCAGAAGGATATTGTCGTTGATATAGAAAGTATCCTGGGTATCTCTTGCAGGATGTCCCTCAGGGATCCTCAGGAGCTCGAAATTGTATTTGTCATACTCGACCTCGGGTCCTTCGCCGATCGAATAACCCAGACCGAGGAAGATATCGCAGATCTCGTTGATCGCCATATTAAGGGGATGTCTTGCGCCGGAGCCCTTAAACTGTGAAGGCAGTGTAACGTCTATAACCTCACGGGCCAGCTTCTTGCTGCCCTCTTCAGCCTTGATCCTGGCTGTAACTTCTTCGAGAGACTCTTCCATATGAGTCCTGACTTCATTGGCGATCTTTCCGATCTCAGGTCTTTCCTCGGGTGTAAGTCCGCCCATACCGCGCAATACGCCGGTCAAAGAACCCTTCTTCCCGAGATAAGAAACTCTCAGTTTCTCGGCAGCCTCAGAATCGGATATCTGTGCTATATCCTTATCGAATTCGTCACGTAAAGCCAACAGTGATTCTTTCATGTCACTCATAGCATATAACCTCCGGGGTCGACTATAGTCACGTCCTTAATAAAAACGCAAGTTAGAATATAGCACAATAATAAAAATATTAAAAGAACGGATTATGGCTGATCTCAAAACCTATATCTGTTGCAGGTCCGTGCCCAGGATAAACCTTAAGATCCTTGGGGAGCGTGGCAAAGAAAGCAACGGAAGCCATCATCTGCTCTTCGCTTCCCGTCTCGAAATCACATCTTCCGACACTTCCGCAAAAGAGCGCATCGCCGGTGAAAAGAGCTTTATCAACGACTTTTCCGTCCTCATACTCTTCGAAAAGGACCGATACGGAGCCACTCGTATGTCCGGGCGTGGAATATACAGCCGTTCTTACACCACCGGCCTCATCACCGGTTAAGAAGCGGCCGTCAACAGCCGTGATATCGGTCGTTACATCCTTAAACGCCCTCCCCCTGAAAGTAAGATCGGAGCAGTTGGCCGAAGCTCTTGCCAGGAGCGGCCTGTCCTTGACGGACATATAGACCGGGGCGTCCGGATACATCTCCTTCCACTCTTCCATGTAAAACATGTGATCGAAGTGGCCGTGGGTTACGAATACGGCTGCCGGACCGTTCTTTTCGAAAAGCTCCTTTATACCGCCTCTTATCGAGTCAGGCGGACACGAGGGGTCAACAATAAAAAATGCATCCTGTATTTCTACAAGATACATATTTGACTGAACAGGTCCCAGAGGGATAACGCAGATGTTCATGGAAAAAGCTTTATCCTTCGGTATCTTCAGGCGAATCAGCCTCTGAGGAATCGGTCCAGGTACGGTAATCGAGATAACCCTGATCGATGCCGACGATAAGGATCTCGGCACTCGCGATATTGGTCGCATAAGGAATATTCTGGATGTCACAGGCGTCAAGCAGATCCTTTTGGCCGGCATCCTGATCGTCGTGACCGTCGTGGAGATAGATGACGCAGTCGATCTCATTGAACTCGGCTCTCGAAGCAAGCTGCTTGAAACCGGTGGAATAATCAACGGAAAGACCGGACACGTCAAGACCGGCCGCCGAATTGAGCAGCTTAGCAGTGTTGTAGATAGATATGAGCTGATGCTTCTCAAGCTGGCACCTGTAGGCAATACAGAAATTGACCAGCAATTCCATCTTGCGGTTGTCAGCCATTAAAACTATCTTCATCTATGATCTCCTGTACCTATTATCCTCAAAATTATATAAATCCACACTTATTGTACAATAAACACCGAAATTTTAACACACTTTTTTGTGTAATTTGCAAAATCAGCCGGCAAGATCGTCCGTATCGGAAACATCATCCGGACGGGACATATTTGCAAGATTGCTCGTTGTATAGTCCGTCAGGACCGGATCCTTTTTGGTGACCTTGGTCCTAGTGTCGTAATCTTCACCGAAATAGGCCGCCAACAGTTTTTTTACGATGATGGTCGTATGTGAACCCCACTCACCTCTCTCAACAACCGTTGCAACAGCAACCCGGGGATTGTCTTCCGGGGCATAACAGATGAAAAGGCCGTTAGAATACTCCTTACGGATATCCTCGTAACCCGTCTCAGCTGTACCGGTCTTACATACGATCTGTATCTTATCGTCAGGAAAATACTTGAACTGTTCCTTAGCGGTACTGTCCCATCTGTATGTACCATTAACTACGCATCTCATGGCCTTTCTTACGGCTATGAGATTCTCTTCATTGAGTCCCAGATCAACAGGTTCTTTCTGGCCCTTGTATAATATCTGACCGTCAGCAGCAACTACACTGTCAATTACATAAGGAGTAACGAGTTTGTTGGTCGCTATGCCCGCAGTATAACGGCAAAGCTGAAGGATCGTAAAACAGTCGTCAAACTGTCCAATCGAAGCCTGGGCGGTATCCGCAGGGAACCAGGTCTTGTCATACTCGGATTTATGAAGAAGCCTCTTGGTCTCACGCGATGACATAACGCCGGAAATCTCTCCGGGCAGATCTATGCCGCTCTTAACACCAAGACCTAACTTATATGCCATAGCCGATATGTTGTCGATTCCGCTGTCAACACCCAGGAGCATGAAGTAGATATTACAGGACGTTGCCATTGCGGAATTGAGCTCGAGCCTTCCGTGTCCGGTATTCGGCATCTCAAGGCATTTAAAAGGCCAGCCGCCGATCTTGATAGGGCTGACGCATGTATACGTATTCGAATTCGGAGTGATCTTCCCGCTCTCAAGCCCGGTCAGGGCTGTTACGGGTTTAAAAGTCGAACCCGGAGCATACATCGATTTGATAGCTCTGTTCCAAAGAGGCAGGTCTTCAGCGGTAATATCCTTATATTCATCCTTTCCGAGATAGTACCTGACCTGCTCTTCAGCCTGTTTATCGCCGTAGTTGGCAAGGATGAAATCGTTAGGATCGAAATTTGGGTAGGACCCCATTGCAAGAACGGCGCCCGTGTTGACATCCATCATGACGAAAGCGCCTGAAGAAGCAGTCTTCTTTCTTTCCTCTTCAGGATGTTTAAGTTCAGCCTCCTGAGCCTCACTTATATATTCTTTGAGTGCTTCCGTGCCGATCTTCTGGAGTTTCGAATCGATCGTAAGTCTGACGGTTGCGCCCGGGACGGCATTTACACCGTAATCAGAAGATACGAACATACCCTCTTCTCCCTTATCAGTCCAAACATTATAGGTCTCTATTCCGCCGGATCCGTGCAGATACCTTTCCATCTGGGCTTCAACGCCGCCCTTGCCAACCATGTCATCACTCGTATATCCGAATGTGGACATTGTTGCAAAGGATTCCTGTGATATCTTACCTACATATCCCAAAACGTGGCTGCTGTAAAGTGCCCAGGGCGTATATGTCCTCACATAATTTACGCTTGTAACGATGCCCTTGTAATGGTAGTTCTGTTCGTTGAATATTTTGATCAGCTCATCCGGGGCATTTTCGGCGATCGGAACGGGAGTTCCCTTCTGGTAGGACCAGTTATCCTGAAAGAGCTGATACCTGATCTTGACGATCCTGTAAGCATCCGTCTCGGAATATGAATTATCAATGCTGAAGCGGTTACGAAGATAAAGGAAGAACAGATTGGGATCGAGCTTTACGTAGTTATCCGTAAATGTGACGATGATGCCGTGCGAATAATCATCAAGTGCAAAAAGATTCGAATCAGACTGCCAGAGCCTTATTTGCTCCTCTTCCTTTACGAAAGTGAACTTACCGCTCTCTTCATCGAAAACGAAATAATCATCGAGAGTCGACACTGGCGAACAGTAATACTCATCGAAAAGATGAGACAGTTCGAGACACATGGCGTTCAGATCTTTATCCGTCATGTAGGCATTGGCTAACATAACCGTGTTATAAGACGATGTGGATGCCAGGAGAACGCCTGATGAATCGTAAATGTCACCTCTCGGAGCCTGCGTATTGAACTGACGCGCTACACCCTTGGAGCCTTCGGACATGGTCTTCTGATAACCGGAGAACTGCAGCGATGTCGTCATTACCAGTATAATGACGCCGAAAACACAGTAGATAAAGGAAAGGACAAAATACCTGTTGGTGATATAAGACCAGACAGTCAAAAGCAGGCCGGAATCCTTTTTCCTGTCACTCCTGCCGCTGTCGAAAGCACCGTTTTGTCTGTTGTTCAGTAAGTCACCCAATTTCCTTCACCGCTTATAATCCTGTCTTCTGCCTTTCCTTTCGTCTTGCTGCGCTTATAGGGACCGATAAAGATCAAAAGGAATACCAAAGGTATAGCCGCGATAATATTAAGTCCCATCTGGGGCAGGAGCGATCTTACGATAAAGTCCGCGATATCCGGAACGCCGGAATGCTGCACCAGGGAAAGCCACATGACTGACAAAAGAAAACCTGCGATCTTATACATCATCGTAACGGCAGCGACCGTCACGAACGAGAAAGGCACATTACGCTTCATCCTGCCCGTAAAGAAGGAACTGGCAACGGAAGCCGCAAGGAACATGACAAGAAGCCCTATTCCGCCCGTAACTACCAATTGACCGTCAAGGCCGGTCACACAGGGGGCGCAGAAGCAGTCCCTCAAAAGGCCTAAGATCAGTCCCACTATAACTCCGTCCTTAAAGCCATGGAAATAAGCCGTCAGGACAGTAAATACCAGCATAAGATCCGGTATCTGTCCCCATATGCTCATCTCGGCCGAATAGGATACCTGTATGCAAAACACCAGGATGATATAGACGGTATATGCGATCACTTTTCGAAAAGGGAACCTGCTCATTGAACTCCGCCTTCCGCCGAAGTCTGCTCTGTTGCATCAGTCGAAGCGCTGTCATCAGCTACAGGGATCATTATGAAAACATCTTTGAGCTGAGAAACATCGATATAAGGCTTCAATGTAGCGGTTACATTGAGAGGGTCAGAATAATCGACGGAAACAACGGTTCCGACAGGGATACCCTCGGGGAACAGTCCTCCCTCGCCTGACGTAACGATAACGTCTCCTTCCTCGAGCACGACATCAGGATCGATGTCGGTAAGGCGGCAAAGGCCGTCTTTCTTGAGATTGGCGTCACCGCAGCAGGTAACATATGCGCCGTTTACCTCGTTGACCTTACAGGATACCCTGAAGCTCTCATGCATAAGCGTCAGGATCTTGGAATTCGATTCATCCGCTTCGATAACCCTTCCGACGAGGCTCATATCAACATCAACGACCGCATAAGCCTGGCCGGATCCGAGCTTGACGCCGTCCCTGCTGCCTGCATCCGCACGGATTACGGAGAACCACTCGTCAGCGTCTCTTGAAAGGATCGCGGCACCGTATACATCGTAGGAACTGAAGGTATCCTTGATATGAAGGGCTTCCTTAAGTTCCTCATACCTGATGGCCGCTTCTTCGCTCTGGGTAAGAGCGTATTGCAGCTGGGCGATCTGCTCCTTGAGCTTTTCGTTCTCTTCCCTTATGGCCATACCGTCGAAAAGGGCCGATCTTGCATCACCTATCATGTCACCGACATTCTTGACAAAGCCCTGTACGGGACTTGCCAGACCGGATACGGGCTTTAAGACCTGCCTGACGGGGCTGCCGGGAATAAAGCCGACTCCGATTATAACGATCAGGATAAGGACCGTTACCAGTATGATGAACCATTTGGATGTCAGCAGTTTACGCACCGGAGATCACCTCTTCAGCGAAAAGATCAGTTCTTCTTGCCGCAGCAATTCTTGTATTTCTTGCCTGAACCGCAGGGACAGGGATCATTACGGCCGATCAGGTCGGAATGAGCCATATTTGCCACGCGGTAATCATGAGTTATCTGCTTCATGAGATCTTCTTCAAGGATGTTCTTCCACTCGGGCATCTTGTAGAGCCAGTCTGCCTTTGCATCGAGCATGTTATAGAAGAGTTTCTCGTAGTCGATATCGAGCTTAACTTCAGTATCGTCATCTACATTTTCAAGATCCAGCGCATCAGAGTTCTTAAGGCTGGTCTTGATACCGTCTAAGAATCCGACGAAGATATCCATAGTCTCGGAATCGAATCCGAGCTTGGATGCCATTGCCCTGGCATTGCCCTCAAGGTATTCGCTGTTGTCGGGATATGCGCCGAGAATGGTCTTATAGGCCTTCTCCTCCATCGAATAGTACTTCTTGATATATTCGGTATAAAGCTGCTTATTGACTACCGTCTCGGATCTGTCGATCCATGTTTTGTAATAACTCATCTTTGTTTCTCCTTTATCTTTCAGATCCTCTCGCTGATGGCGGTGAGGAATTCTTCCGTATTTACGACCTTCTTGTCTTCCCTGTCGAGAAGGCTGTTAAGGTCTCCTGTGATTATACCCTGTCCGATCGTATCAAGTGTGGCTTTCTCGAGGCGGTCAGCGAAGGCCTCAAGCTCGGAAAGTCCGTCAAGCTGGGCTCTCTTCCTCAATGCACCGGACCATGCGAAAAGTGTCGCAACAGGGTTCGTGGAGGTCTTCTCGCCCTTAAGGTACCTGTAGTAATGGCGGGTAACCGTACCGTGAGCTGCTTCATATTCGTACTTGCCGTCAGGTGACACGAGCACGGATGTCATCATGGCAAGTGAACCGCAGGCAGATGCGAGCATGTCGCTCATGACATCACCGTCGTAGTTCTTCAAAGCCCAGACAAAACCGCCCTCGGACCTCATGACACGGGCAACTGCATCATCGATGAGAGTATAGAAATACTCGATGCCTGCTGCCTCGAACTTGTCCTTGTAGTCCTTTTCGAAGATCTCGGCAAAGATATCCTTGAAGCGGTGGTCATAGGTCTTGGAGATCGTATCCTTGGTGGCAAACCAGAGGGACTGTTTAGTATCGAGAGCATAATTGAAGCAGGACCTTGCGAATGCGCTGATCGATTTATCCGTGTTGTAAAGGCCCTGGACGATACCGTTGCCTTCGAACTCGAAGATCGTCGAACTGTCTTCTCTTCCGTCGGGGAACTTCAGCGTAAGCTCCGCGCGGCAGGGGCCTTCGACTGCGAACTCCGTATCACGGTAAACGTCACCATATGCGTGACGGGCGATCGTAATGGGCTTTTTCCAGCAGGATACAAAAGGCTTGATCCCGTCAACAAGGATAGGAGCCCTGAAGACTGTACCGTCTAAGGTTGCCCTGATGGTGCCGTTGGGAGATTTCCACATCTTGGTGAGATTATATTCTTCCATTCTCTGTGCGTTAGGCGTGATGGTCGCACACTTAACGGCAACTCCCAGTTCCTTGGTCCTGAGCGCCGCATCCAGAGTAACCTGATCGGCTGTCTTCTCACGGTTAGTAAGAGACAGGTCATAATACTCGGTCTTAAGGTCTACAAATGGAACGATACATATATCCTTTATCTGTTTCCAAATGATCCTGGTCATCTCATCGCCGTCCATCTCGACGATCGGCGTAGTCATCTTGATCTTATCTGCCATTATATCCTCCGGTGTTATCTTTTTCGCGTAAGACAGGACAAAGACAGCCTGTCCGAAGCCGTAACTTATAAATTTTAATTCATTATATAGGATTGGTCAAATTGTCATGTGAACAAAGTCCACCCTGCCGTCATCGTCCGTTGTCAGGATGGCAAAACCGTCGGGGCACATGTATCCGAAGTGCAGCGCGCCGGGGTTCAGAAGGTGAACTCCGAAATGATACTCGTTGCAGAACATATGCGTATGCCCGAATATCGCTATATCACAACCCTTGGCCTTGGCAACTGCAGCCAGTACCGAATGATCGGACTTGACCTGATATCTGTGCCCGTGGGTAAGGAAGATCTTATGTCCTCCCGGAATACCGTTTATCACAATATCACCGAAAAGGCCGCAGGAACTGTCGTCGCAGTTCCCTTTTACCATATAGAAATCAGGCGTTTTGGCGAATGCATTGCAGTTATATATGGCGTCAACGATATTATCCGGGGGCATCTCAAGGTCGCCCGCGATAAAGATCTTCTCGATTTCGCCTTCAGCGGCAGCCATCCCGAGAGCCTTGACGAAGCTGTCATAATACCTGTGTATATCCGAACAGACAAGGAACCTGTGCATCAGACGCCCTTCCTATCTCGCGCCGCAGGCTGCGATTATCAGCAATTCCAATGCAACACGCTCATCGATGTTGCCGTGCTTGAACTCGGAATCGTAATGCGCCCCGTCGATATAGAGCTTTATTAGCCTTTCCATGGGGAAGTTCCTGACCTGTCTTATCATCTTCCCCGCAGGATAAGGATGCATGCCGGTCTCGGCGCACAGGGCATCCTGACTGCCGAGATCCTTGGCTATAATCAATTTACGAAGATAACCGACTACAGTCGTGCGCAGACGGGCGACAGGCTCTCCTGCAGACAAAAGACGCGACAGAGTCGACAATGCCTTATCCGCGCTACCCGTGCCGCAGGAATCCATTATATCGAAAACGACGGCCGTAAGATCGGGCGGACAGCAGTCTTCGATCATCTCATAACTCAAAACGCGCGTATTCTTCGCTTCGCAGTAAAGATACAGCTTTTCGAGCTCGTGGGATACAGTCATAAGCGAATTCTGACAGCGTCCGGCGATCGAGACGGCGCATCTGTCATCGATCCTGTATCCGTCGGATGAGACCTTGCTCTTGATCCATTCGGCTACTTCGTTCTCATCTCCTATTGGCGTAGCGACTACGGTTCCCGATGCAGCTATCGCCTTATAAACTGAGGTGGTCGCTTTGAACTTGGCATCCTGGTCCCAGAACAGTATCGCACATGAAGACGGAAGGTCTTTCAGGAATTCAAGGTCTCTGTCCGTAGCCTGATATGAAGTGATATCCGCTCCTTTGACGACCACGAGCCTGGCTTTGCTCATCCAGGGTACGCACATGGCAGAATCTATCAGCTTCTCCATATCGAACTTTTCGGAGAACCTGGTATCTATTACATTCATGTCCATATCACGGGCGCCGGGAGCGACCCAATAGTCTTCCATGCAGGAGATCACCTGTTCGGCAAGATAATTCTCGTCGCCATGGACGAGGACAAGCCTTGCCTTATCGGGATCTTTTGCCATAAGGTCTTCGAAGGCCCTGATATCTATGCCGGCCTTGGATCTCTTCTTGTCAGTCTTGAAAGCCATGTCAGCCTCCCTCCGGCATGAGGATATCCATATCCACGGGACCGTCGATACCGTCGATCTTGCCGCAATCGGACACCTGCCACATATAGAACGAACCAGTGTATGTAACCTTCTTATTGTACTGGGCGAGCCAGACAGTCACTGAATCAGCGGGTTTCCATATCTCAGTCAGATAGTACTTGCTCGCATAGAGCATGGTCTCGTAGCCGCGGGCCTTGCACGTTTCCTCGAAAACATCATAAAGGTTGGAAAGATCGTTCAAACTGATCTTATATCTCTGGATATGTCCGAAATTCTCCCAGTCGAACGTTACGGGGAAATCGAGCTTATCACCGTTAAGAGCATCTATGAGCTTGTTTGCGTTATCCCTGACCTCGTCAGGTGTCGCATCGGTCGAAGCATAGTAGATGCCTACTTTAAGGCCTGCCGCCTTGGCGTTGGCGTAATTCGTCTTGAATGTGGGATCGAGCTTAAACTCCTTCTCATAATAGACACCGCATCTCATTATCACGAACTCGCAGCCGGCCGCCTTGACCTTGTTGAAGTCTATATTGCCCTGCCACTTGGAAACATCGATGCCGACCATCGTGCCGCGGGGACCGTAATCAGCAACAAAATCCTTGAACTTATAGTATTTCGGGGGAGCCTCTGTCGTAGTCTCGCCCGTCGGCGGAGTATAGCCTGTGGAATCCCAGACCTTGACCTTAAGATCCAGCGTTACGGCATTTCCCGCCCAGTCAGTGATCTTTACTGTAATAGGATATGTCCCTGCAACCTTGTCATTAACGTCACCGGTATAAGTTACGACCGGTTCGCTGTCATAATCGTCGATATAGCTCAAAACGCCGTCAAGAACATCCATCCCCATCTTCTGTCCTTTAGCTATATCAAGAGTTATATTCCTCTTATCGAGTACATAAGGCGCCCTTGCATCGATCGCTTTAAGCTGCGAAGGGTCGCTGTTCCTTACCCTGCCGGAGCTTGAGGATGCAGCAGTAACGGGAGAAAGATCTGTCGTATCGGAAGAGGAAACATCAGATGAAGGTTCAGACGAAGGAACTTCACCTCCCGGCTTATTGAAATACAGGACCAGAGCCGCACAAGCCGCCAATATGACCACTCCCGCAATGATACCGGTCACGACCAGTATCCTGGAAGATGCCTTGGCATTCTTATCGGAAGGTCTGACCGGATCGGCCTTCACGTTCTCATTTCTTACTGAAGCACTGCTCTTCTTCACGTTGCTTATCCCTTCTCTTTCATTTGACGCAGCCTCCGCTACGGCAATAATTATACCATTCTTCTTTTTATATCAATAATCACGGCAGAATAAACCATCTGATCGAAAATGCCTCGATTTTGCTCAAAAAAGAGCCGCCCGAAGGCGGCTCCATGATCAGGGAATTTATGATATCATCCTTTTCCGTTAACGTACTTATCGTACTTGTAAAGGAATGTTACCATCTGACGTCTTGTACAATTGCCCAGAGGTCTAAAAGTACCGTCATCGTAACCCGATACGATCTTCAACTCATTTGCCCAGAGAGTTGCCTTGTAGAAATAATCCGCGCTCCTAATATCAGAGAACTTGTTAATACCTTTCTTAGGCTCCGGCTTACCGGCCATCCTCCAGAGGAAGGTTACGGTCTGTGCCCTGGTGCAGATGCCCTGAGGGTTGAACTTCTTGTCGGAAGGAACCGTTGTGATCCCCTGCTCTACTGCCCAGATCGATGCCTTGTAGAAATAATCAGAACTCTTAACATCCTTAAACTTGTTTGTTGACGACTTAGGAGCAGGTTCTCCCTGAAGTCTCCAGAGGAACGTGATCATCTGAGCTCTCGAACAATCGTTAGTAGGCTTGAAGAGAGTCTGGTTATCGTAGCCCTTTACGACGCCTTTGTTTACAAGATAGTAAGTAGGTGTGAACCAGAAGTCCTTCTCATTTACAACATCCTTGAAGAGCACCTGTACCGTACAGGCAGCACTGACACCTGCAGCAGATGCAGTGATCGTGACTTTACCTGCCTGCTTGGCTGTGATCTTGCCATTGGAATCGACCGATGCGATCTTTGAGTTAGAAGACTTCCATGCTACCTTGGAACTTGAATTCTTAAGAGTTGCCTTCAAAGTCTGTGTACTTCCGCAGACGATCTTAGCGGATGTCTTGTCCAGAGTAAGAGTTACTTTTACGACGGTCTTCTTAAATGTCACCTTAACCGTTACGTCCTTTGCAGGCATGGTGAACTTAGCTGCGCTCGTAATATCAACAGCCTTTCCGCCGTCAGGAGTATATGTGATCTTATCGAGCTCATAACCCTTGTCTGCAGTCGCCTTGACCGTGATGACCGTTCCGGCAGATGCAGCAGATGCTGAAAGCGTTACCTTACCGCCGGTTGCAGCGCTTGCAGTTATCTTGTATTCATTCTTCTCGAAAACAACTTCAACTGCAGTTTTTCCGTCAGGCATAGCAAACTTGTTGCCTTCGATAGCTTTGCCGTTGACCTTGATGGCAGCGAGATGGTAACCGTCATCGGCAGATACATCTACAGTGATCTCATCGCCGTAATATGCAGAAGTTGCTGAAAGAGTTGCCGAGCCGCCTGCAGTATTGCTTATCGACAGTTCATAAAGCGCTTTCCTGAATGTGACTTCTACTGTTGCAACCTCTGCAGGCATCGTGAAAGTATTGCCTTCAATTTCGGTACCGTTGACTGTAATGCTGTCGACCTCATATCCCTTTGCAGGAGTACAAGTAACTGTGATCTTGTCATTGTAATTTCCGGAAGCAGGAGCTGTTGCAGATCCGTTTTCACCGGAATTAACAGTGATCGTATAATCGATCTTTTTGAAGGTTACGGTTACTGTTACATTTGCTGCAGGCATATCAAATGTATTGCCGTTGATAGCTGTGCCGTTGACCTTGATCTTATCGAGCTTGTAACCTGTATCTGGCGTACAATCCATATTGATCTTGTCTCCGACATTTCCGCCAGTAGCAGAAGCTGTCGCAGTACCGCCTGCACCACTATTAACTGTGATCGTGTAATCAACCTTCTTGAAAGTTACTTTAACTGTTACTTCACCTGCAGGCATCGTAAAACCGTTGTTGTTAACGGTAACCTGATCAGAGGTGATCTTGTCAAGCGTGTAACCGGCATTCGGCGTTACGGTAAGAGTTACTTTGTCACCAACTTGTGCAGTCTTCTGGCAGTTTACTGTACCACCTTCGCCCGCACTAACCGTGATCTTGTAATCGATCTTTTTAAAGGTTACAGATATATTTACACCCTTGGCCGGCATCGTAAAACTGTTGTTGTTAATGGTTACATCACCAGAAGTGATCTTATCGATCATGTATCCTGCTGCGGGCGAAGCAGAGATCGTGACCTTATCGCCGTAATTCGCGGTCTTAGGGCAGTTAACAGTACCGCCAGCACCAGTATTTACGGTAATCGTGTAATCGATCTTTTTGAAAGTTACATTAATGTTTACATTGCCCGCTGGCATCGTAAAGCTGTTGTTCTTGATCGTAACATCATCAGAACTGATCTTATCGATCATGTATCCTGTAGCCGGAGTTACGGTAAAAGTTACCTTGTCACCGTATTGAGCGGTCTTCTGACAATTAACAGTACCGCCTTCGCCTGAATTTACTTCAATCTTATATTGTTTCAGTTTGAACGTAACTTCAACCGTAACATCTTCTGGCGGCATTGTGAAAGTATTTCCGTTTATAGGGTCTCCGTTAACTTTAATCTGATCGACCTCGTATCCATAATCTGGCGTTGTATTTACCGTGATCTCATCACCATAGTTGGCTGTCGTTTTTGTAACCGTTGCGGAACCGTTGGTTGTCTCGGTCAATGAAACAGAATAATCGATCTTTCTGAATACTATCTCAAGATCAACATCTTTAGCCGGCATATAGAACGATAAACCGTAGCTTTTCTTTCCGTTGAGAACAATGTGATCGATAATTATTCCGTCATCTATACGGTAAGTGATAGAGACATACGTACCCGGCGTTGCCTCCTGATAGTTAGGATATGCGAAACCGCCGCCGGTGCATTTATATGTGATCTTATGTTTTTGGTAAGGATCAAAACCTTCATTTGAAGTGATCTTTAGCGGCGATTCATCCGAATCACCATATAGGTTTATCATTTTATCCGTATATTTATAGACAAGCTGGTGTTTGCACGCATAACCTTCACTTACAGAACCCGACTGGGCTCCGATCATAAACAGGAGACTGTAATCATTTCCCTGTGCATTGGCATCACTGTTGGTTATATCAACGATATAATTCTGATCGTCATCCATATGGACGATATTCCACATATGATTCTCGTTGTCAAGTTTTCCGCTTACAGACAAAACATAGAGTTCACTGCTTTTGAATTTCGTATTATCGCAAAGATACTGAAAAGCTTTGGAATATCCTTCGCATACGACCTTGGTATTAGGGTTATTGTCGAAAACATAGACCAACTGCCAAGGATCTCCGTAAGCGACATTATGATTGGCTGCATTCATATCATAATCTGTCAACTCACAGATCTTATTATTGTACTTAAGGAGCCTTTCGTAATCATCAAAGCCGCTATAACTGACTATGATACTTTTCGCATTAGAAGCAGCTGCACGGGCATTTGTTCCATATGCCGTATTCACTTTAAAAAGCCCGCCGTCCTGATAAGCTTTAGCAACAGCAAAACCGAAAGTAAAATCCGTTAATATATAAAGCAGGGTCCCTTGGTAGTCGATAATAATTGGGCTACAGGAAAATTCCATTCCTACGGTCTTATCATACCAATATAATTCATATGGACACGAACCGAGTAATGCACTCGATATTTTAGCGGTACTAAATGGCAATTTAGATACTGCTTTATTGAAAAGAGCCATATCCGTACTTGCATCAACACCTTCCAAAGTGTTTACTCCAAGATCAGCGCTCGTAAAATAAAAAAGCGCATCTTCACGCGGAAGCGTGATCTTTGTATCAGATTGTGTTCCCTCAGCGATATACGAAATAATTGGAGCGATATAATTGAATGCAGTCTGATCATATCCTTCAAGCAATTCGGTAAAATCGTATTTCTTATAAGATACGGATGTTTCGCCGGCCATTTTATTCATTATAAATTGCTCGGCCGCTTCATCTGCATCAAAATCAACATCCGGAACTACATTCGACTCAATAACACGTCTTTCCAATTGTTGATCTTGCGGAATCACAACATCCCCTATATCTTCAACAGCCGGAATTTGAGGAACATCCCCTCCATCTGTCTCGTCAGCATAAATGAACCCTGAAAACGACAATACAATTGCCGTCGTAAGAGTCAAACATGTTAACCTGGTGAAAAATCGTTTTTTCATGGCCATAAACCTCCCCCTGATAAATAAAGATTTTGGTCATTTACAAAAATAGCTTTTGTAAAAACCATTTATATTATCTCTAGTGCATTTCTTTGTCAACACACAAAATATAATGCAAAAAAACGGGGACAGAAAGCAATCCGTCCCCGAGTAAAATTGATATTTGTGTTTTATTTTTTGTTTACGTACTTATCGTACTTATAAAGGAAGGTTACCATCTGGCGTCTGAGGCATTTGCCCTGAGGCTTGAATGTACCGTCATCGTAACCCGATACGATCTTCATCTCAGATGCCCAGATAGTTGCCTTGTAGAAATAATCCGAGCTCTTTACGTCTTTAAACTTGCATTTATCCGTCTTAGGATCCGGCTTGCCGGCCATCCTCCAGAGGAAGGTTACTGTCTGAGCCCTGGTACAGGTACCCTGAGGATTAAAGTTCTTGTCAGAAGGAACAGTAGTGATTCCCTGCTCTACTGCCCAGATAGTTGCTTTATAGAAATAATCCGAACTCTTTACATCCTTAAATTTGTTTGTAGACGACTTAGGAGCAGGTTCTCCCTGAAGTCTCCAAAGGAACGTGATCATCTGGGCTCTCGAACAATCGTTAGTAGGCTTGAAGAGAGTCTGGTTATCGTAGCCTTTGACAACGCCGCTGTTTACAAGATAGTAAGTAGGAGTGAACCAGAAATCCTGCTCATTAATAACATCCTTGAAGAGCACCTGTAACGTACAGGTTGCGCTGACACCTGCAGCCGACGCAGTGATAGTAACTTTGCCTGCCTGCTTAGCTGTGATCTTGCCATTGGAATCGACCGATGCGATCTTGGAATCGGAAGACTTCCAGGAGATCTTGGAACTTGAATTCTTAAGCGTTGCCTTCAAAGTCTGTGTACTTCCGCAGACGATCTTAGCGGATGTCTTGTCCAGAGTAAGAGTTACTTTTACGACGGTCTTCTTAAATGTCACCTTAACCGTTACGTCCTTAGCAGGCATGGTGAACTTAGCTGCGCTCGTAATATCAACAGCCTTTCCGCCGTCAGGAGTATATGTGATCTTATCGAGCTCATAACCCTTGTCTGCAGTCGCCTTGACCGTGATGACCGTTCCGGCAGATGCAGCAGATGCTGAAAGCGTTACCTTACCGCCGGTTGCAGCGCTTGCAGTTATCTTGTATTCATTCTTCTCGAAAACAACTTCAACTGCAGTTTTTCCGTCAGGCATAGCAAACTTGTTGCCTTCGATAGCTTTGCCGTTGACCTTGATGGCAGCGAGATGGTAACCGTCATCGGCAGATACATCTACAGTGATCTCATCGCCGTAATATGCAGAAGTTGCTGAAAGAGTTGCCGAGCCGCCTGCAGTATTGCTTATCGACAGTTCATAAAGCGCTTTCCTGAATGTGACTTCTACTGTTACAGCCTCTGCAGGCATCGTGAAAGTATTGCCTTCAATTTCGGTACCGTTGACTGTAATGCTGTCGACCTCATATCCCTTTGCAGGAGTACAAGTAACAGTGATCTTGTCATTGTAATTTCCGGAAGCAGGGGCTGTTGCAGATCCGTTTTCACCGGAATTAACAGTGATCGTATAATCGATCTTTTTGAAGGTTACGGTTACTGTTACATTTGCTGCAGGCATATCAAATGTATTGCCGTTGATAGCTGTATTGTTAACTTTGATCTGATCGACCTTGTACCCGGTTTCAGGAGCACAATCCACAGTTATCTTGTCTCCGACATTTCCGCCAGTAGCAGAAGCTGTCGCAGTACCGCCTTCACCACTGTTAACAGTGATCGTGTAATCAATCTTTTTGAAAGTTACATTAAGTTTTACTTCGCCAGCCGGCATCGTAAAGCTATTATTGCTGACGTTTACCTGCTCAGATGTGATCTTATCCAGCGTGTAACCGACATCCGGAGCAACGGTAAGAGTTACTTTGTCACCAACTTGTGCAGTTTTCTGGCAGTTTGCAGTACCACCTTCGCCTGTGTTTACCGTAATCTTATAATCGATCTTTTTGAAGGTTACAGTAACAGTTACATTTGCTGCAGGCATATCAAACGTGGTGTCATTAATAGCTGTACCGTTGACTTTGATCTGATCCAGCTTGTATCCTGCTTCGGGAGTACAATTTACAGTGATCTTGTCTCCAACATTTCCACCTGTAGCAGAAGCTGTCGCAGTACCGCCTTCACCACTGTTAACAGTGATCGTGTAATCAATCTTTTTGAAAGTAACATTAAGTTTTACTTCACCGGCAGGCATCGTAAAGCTATTGTTGCTTACGTTCACCTGATCAGATGTGATCTTGTCAAGCGTGTAACCGGCATTCGGCGTTACGGTAAGAGTTACTTTATCGCCGTATTGTGCAGTCTTCTGGCAGTTTACTGTACCACCTTCGCCTGCATTAACAGTGATCTTGTAATCGATCTTTTTAAAGGTTACAGATATATTAACACCCTTGGCCGGCATCGTAAAACTGTTGTTGTTAATGGTTACATCACTAGAAGTGATCTTATCGATCATGTATCCTGCTGCGGGCAATGCAGAGATCGTGACCTTATCGCCGTATTGCGCGGTCTTCGGGCAGTTAACAGTACCACCATCGCCAGCATTTACCGTGATCGTGTAATCTATCTTTTTGAACGTTACAGAAACAGTTGCATCAGCAGCCGGCATCTCAAAAGTATTACCGTTAATCTCAGTACCGTTGACCTTGATCTTATCAACAGTATATCCCGTGTCAGGAGTAGCAGTTACGGTAATCTTGTCTTTATAGTTTGCCGTTGTTGCAGAAACTTTAACATTACCATTTACTGGTGCAATAATCGAAACAGAATAATCGATCTTTACGAATGTTGCATATATAGTCACATTAACGGTAGGCATGTAAAAGTAATCGTTTTCAACAACAGTATTGTTTACTTTTATCTCTTTGATCTCATATCCTGTTTCCGGAGTTATCGTAAGATTGATCTTTTCGCCATAAGTTGCTGTTAAAGGGGCTTCTACAGTACCGCCCACACAAGGATCTACTGTGATCGTATATACGATCTTTTTGAACGTTGCATCAACCGTAACATCACCTGCAGGCATCACAAACGTATTACCCGTTATCTCTTTTCCGTTTACTTTGATCTTATCGACCGTATAGCCGAGTGACGGTTTTGTCGTGATAGTAACATTGTCTTTATAGTTTGCCGTAGCAGGAACTGTTATATAGCCGCCTTCACCATAATTAGCTTTGATCTTGTAATCGATCTTTTTGAATGTTGCATTTAATGACACATTCTTTGCAGGCATAGTAAAACTATTATTGCTGATATTTACTTGGTCTGAGGTGATCTTATCAAGTTTATATCCTGTAGCAGGAGTTACATTGAGATTAATCTTATCACCATAATGTGCTGATGCAGGACATTCAACTGTACCGCCTTCGCCTGTATTAACCGTGATATCGTAATCAATCTGCTTAAACGTTACATTAATCTCAACGTTTCTGCCTGGCATATAGAACCAATCTCCCGTGATCGGCTTGCCGTTAACAGAGATCTTGTCAACCTTATATCCTGTATTAGGATACGTATAAACATTAATCTTATCTCCCGCATATACATAATTATCATCACCGTCCGCTGTAGCCGTACCACCTGCACCACAATTAACAGTTATATAATACTTATGTTTAGGATCATACGATGATGATTCAAGAGTAAGCGGTGCTTCCCCATAATAAGTTTTTGTATGATCTTTATATGTATAAATTATTCCATATTCAGACTTAGAATAACCTGATGCGACCGATCCAGTAGCACCGACCATAAACAGCAGTGTGTAATCATGTGTTATGTGCGTATTGTTATCGCTATTTGTAACATCTACAAGATAGTTTTTACCATCATCCATGTGGACGATATTCCACATGTGACCACCGCCGCCCATATTTCCGCTTACGGAAATTGCATAAACTTCATCGCTGCGAAAAACGGAATTATCACAAAGATACTGGAAAGCCTTGGCATAACCTTCACATACAACTTCAGTTTTCGGATCTCCGTCAAAAGCCCAAACCAACTGCCAGGGATTTCCATAAGGAGGGTTGTTTTCAAGTGCATCATTATTGTAACTGGTTAATTCACAAATTGCATTATTATATGCAAGAAGTTTATCGTAATCATTTTTTGAACTATTTTGAATAATTATATTCTTTGCATTATTAGCCGCTGCGTTTGCGCTTTCTGCATACAAAGGGTTTACTTCAGTATTAGATTCACCTTGATATTCATTAGCAACATAGAAAATCAAAGTAATATTAGTCGCAATCAATTGGCTTTTACTATAACGCACAGTAAAATTCAATCCCGGATATACTGTTTTGTCATACCAATATAAATCATACGGGCACGAAAACAACATGGCAGACAAAATAATATTATAATCAAATTCTTTAAGCAATTTATTTGAGAGCAACGTTCTTCTTTGTTGGGGAGTCAGTACAGAAAAATCAGAAACACCCATATCCTCATTTGAGTAAATCATATATAGTTGATCTTGAGGAATTGTTATTTCTGTACTCTGTCGCTTTCCTTCAGCAATTTCCACAACTGCCGGAACAATGTTTTCATAAATGGTTTTTTCGTATCCGCTTAACTGATTAATGAAATTAAATTTTACATTTGTAGGCTCAGTAATGCCGGACATTTTTTTCATAATGAAGTTCTCGGCTAATTCATCATTATCAAAATCAACATCAATCACCACTTTTTCCACAACATCTGACTCTTCAGATTTCAGATTTTGAGGAATATCCACACCCTCCGTCTCGTCAGCATAGATGAACCCTGAGAACGACAATACGATCGCCGCTGTTAGAGTCAAGCATGTTAATCTGGTGAATAATCGTTTTTTCATGGCCAGAAACCTCCCCCTGAAAAATAAAGATTTTGGTCATTCACAAATGTTGTATTTGTAAAAACCATTTATATTATCTCTAGCACATATCAATGTCAAGAGATATATCCAGCAACTAAAAACTCCCGGTGACGTTATTTAGTCCCCGGGAGTTTTGTGTTATCAATATAAAATCATTTCTTGTTGACGTATTTGTCGTATTTATAAAGGAATGTGACCATCTGGCGTCTGAGGCACAAGCCATCCGGTCTGAACGTGCCGTCATCGTAACCTGCAAGTATCTTCATCTCGGATGCCCAGAGAGTCGCTTTGTAGTAGTAAGCGTTACTCTTAACGTCTTTAAACTTGTTTTCCTTTGTCTTGGGGTTGGGTTTCCCTGCCATTCGCCAAAGGAAAGTTACTGTCTGAGCTCTGCTGCAAACATTCTTTGGTTTGAACGTTTTGTCACTATATCCTGTTGTTATGCCGTTTTCGACCGCCCAGATAACCGGTTTGAAGAAATAGTCACCGCTCTTAACATCCGGGAAGTCGCACTTAGAGGACTTCGGCTCAGGGCAACCCGCAAGTCTCCACATGAATGTCAGCATCTGTGCTCTGGTACACTCGACGGCAGGCTTAAACAAAGTCTGGTTATCGTAACCTTTGACAACATTCATATTTGCCAGATAATAGGTCGGTTCATACCAGAACTCCTTGGTATTGATCACGTCCTTAAAGAGAACCTGAACCGTGCACTTTGCGGTCTTCCCTGATGCCGATGCCGTAATAGTTACAGCTCCTGCCTGCTTTGCAGTTACCTTTCCGTTGGAATCCACCGTTGCGATCTTTGTATTAGAGGACTTCCAGGAGATCTTGTCTGTTATATCCTTAAGCGTTGCTTTCAAAGTCAGCTTATCACCGCAAACGACACTTGCGGATGTCTTATCCAACTTAAGGGAAGGATTTAGAGCATACTTGAATGTTACCTTAACTGATACATTGTTTTTAGGCATAGTGAACTTCTTGGAACTTGTAATGTCAACAGCCGTTCCTCCCTCAGGCGTGTATGTAATCTTATCGAGAGCATAACCGGCATCAGGCTTTACGGTTACTTTTATCTCATCACCATTGAGCGCCTTTGTCTTCGATAAAGTTGCCGTGCCATTGCTTACTTTGTCAAGTGAAACATCAAAATCTGACAGGATAAACACTACTGTCTTAATTCCGCTCTGAGGATAAGCATTTTCGTAATCAATAACAAAGCGGCCTCTCAGATTGCAGCTATCAAGTCTGCTCAGAACAAAATCGGAAGAAGACACCTGTTTAAGCTCAAGATCCAGGTCTCCGTTTTTATCCAAGTCTATTTGATCGGTTTCGGATTTACCTATCGTATCAGACAAGATTAGGTCTTGTAAGAACATCATATGGGAAAAATTACAGTCAAACGGAGTTCTTACATCATAAGTGACAACCGGATTGGGATTGGGGAGCAATAAAGGTTCGCCGGCATAATCAGTCTCCATCTTTGCATTGGCATCTTCAGCAAGAAGATACATCTGACTCGTAAAACCCCATATATCATATTTAAAAAAATCTTCGGGCAGATTAAATGTAACTTTGCCTTCTTTAGAAAGATCCCAATCCAGTTTCTGATAGTAAAAAATTTCAGGCGATTCAATAATTTTCCCGTCTCTGATTACAGTTGACCTGTCTTTGATAACAACAGAAAGCTGCGTTACCTTCCCTGCATTTTTACCGGACAAGACATAAGGAACTGTCACAGTATTACCGTCAACGGTCACATTCTTTCCATCAGGGATCGAAAGGTTGATATCATCATCCTTGACCGTAAGTTTATATTCGGCACCAGCCTTTCCCCTGTTCCCTGAGATCAATGAGGATAATATAATCGCGTCTTTGTCGATATTCATGGCGGGAGCCACACTTATATCAAGATCGGGGCCTTGTCCACTGTAATCACGCAATGTCCTTGTAACTAATGTTCCGTTCTGATTAACATAGGCGATAACATTATTTGTATTTTTCTTAGGAGTACGCAACCACCAATGAGGATCAACTCTTTCCTTTGGTGTTAAAAGTTGTTTCTTATGTATCGCACCGTCTTTGTAATGATAACCATACATATTATTGGATACATCTTCAATATCAAGAACAAATACTTTATCTTTATTCAGAGGAGTATAACTGCCGTACTCGCTGTAAAAGCTATCCTGTACCCGCACACTTGAAGAATACTCGTGCGAATCGACTGTGCTGGCAAAGACCGCATTCTGTTCAGCTTTTGAAAATGAATCATTAAAGAACGTGTTATTCAAATATTCCCTGAGCGAACTATTTGCCCAAACATTGGAATAATCATTGTCAAATTCCTCCTGGTAAAGCAACTTATCGCTATCAAGAAATAACGTCCTACCTCCAAATTTGTTTGAGTCTTTATTAAGAACTCGGAATCTTATCGGCTCATCATTGTATTTGCCATAATACACATAACTTCCTTGCCATGCACTGCTATTGCTGGCAGGAACCACCGGATTTGCGATCTGAGATGTACCAAATTCAGTGTTTTCTGCTGACTTAACCCACTCATCATCTGCTTTTACTTCACTCTTTCCCGTGATCTTTGGAACTAAAGATACTGTTATTGCCAAAGAAAGGATAAGAGCCCCTGCTCTCTTAAAAGTGATTCTATTCATAGATGTCCTCCCAAGGAATGATTGCGACAGATCGATCAATCTAATCCCCCACTGCAATAGGATAACACAGCAACGCCGTATTGTTAAGGAGAGCCTCTATAAGAAGCAGGTCTTAGCAATCTTATCGATAACCTTAATATCCAGCGGATAATCATTTGACTCAAAAGACATAAACAACCTGTCTCCGGGCATTATCCCGCCATCAACATACATGTTAAACCTTCTCGGCTGATCGCCCGTGTAATCTGCTTTGTCCATCATGCCGAGATGCTCATGATAGATCTCTTTCCTGTCGCTTACCCTGAGGATCGTGAAATCAGGATGAATTATCCCACCCGGCAGTTTAAGCGGACATTCGTACTTATATGGGATATTATTCGCCAGAAGGTAGTCGGCGATTATCTTCTCCGACTTTGATCTGACTTCTTCACCTTTCATTGTGGTAAAGCGGACCAGCCCGTCTTTTATGCCCTTTGTCTCGAACGGGCGGGCTTGCCATTCTCTGATATAGTCTTCATCCGGGATTACTATCGGCTTTACTCTGTCTTTGCGTTCCTGACAGAGTTTAGCGTAGATGTCCTCAGCATACTCATTTGGGTATCCTTTAATGATCTTGCCCAGAAAATCTCTTTCTGTCTCGGCACTTTTCAAAACATTAATCAGATACTGCTTTTGGATCAGCATGTCTATCAGAGCCTGATCATTTACACCCAGTCTCTTTCCGGACAGATCTGTCGTATCATCCACAAGATAATAATACGGATTTTTGTTATGTCTGTTTATGCGAATCCTTCCTGAGGGTGCTTTACTCAATTTAAATTTCAACTTTTCGATCATATCCGTCAGATAAATGTATCTGCTATTAATTCCAGTAATTGCACTGTTTTTCATATTTGCTCCTTAAATTCATAGTGTGAAATTTCACCAAACAAACTTTTCGGTATGGTTTGGTGAAAAAAACATCTCTTGAAATTCACCAACCTGATCAAATAATTGCATTTGGTGAAAAAAACACTCATAAATTCAGATAAAATTTCACCAGACTGTCTTTTATTCATGCTTTAGTGAAATATTCTATGAGAGTTTTTCACCAAAGCTCCTAAACAATTGTGATTGGTGAAATCCAAGCACTCTTATATTCATCTCATCCGCTCCCGTCACCCCTTTCATCAACATATTCACTTATCCTGTAGCCGAAAAGCCCGGCATCGACGGTGACAGCGCCGGATAGAGAAGTCTGATATACCCTGCAGTCTGTTTCTTCCAGTCTTGAAAGGGCTTCAAGCGACGGATGACCATAAGGGTTGTTCAATGCTACTGAAACAACTGCATTCTCCGGCTTAACGGCAGTCAGAAAAACTGAACCGGTCGAAAAGCGGCTGCCGTGGTGGGCGACTTTCAAGATGTCGATGTCAGGAAGCAAACCCTCACTTTCCAGATATTCTTCCGTTTCCATGCCTATATCGCCGGTAAAAAGGATTTTTGTGCCGCATGAATCGAGAAGGATCACAGCCGAATCTTCGTTCTCTCCGGACTTTGCAACAGACGGATAGATAACATCAAGTCTGCAATTATCAGAAAGCATAAATGCATCACCTGAATTGATCAGAGCAACTTTTTCTGACAGGAATATGCTGCATTCATTAGGACTCAGCCCCAGACTGTCATGAAGGATCTCTTCTACCTGTTCATCCGGGATGTTGTAGGCTGAATACAGCATTTTAACTCTTCCCTGTTCAACAAGAGACAGGAGCCCGCCGACATGATCCTTATCCCAGTGGCTCATTATGGCGTAATCAACTGATGAGATATTGTAGTGATCTAACACACATGGCAATGTTTTCAGGCCTTCATCAGTTACACCGCCATCTATCAACGCTGTCTTCCCACCTGACATTACAAGGGCGCAGTCCCCCTGCCCGACATCGATAAAGACTATCTTTGCAGCACCATACTTGACCTGATCTGCGGCATAGAATCCGACAGAAGCACAAAGGACCAGACTTGAGAATTTAAACAGGATCCTTTTGAGCATGCATTGGGGGATCATGCATAGAACGGCAAAGACAACAGTGGCTGTTATCAGATATCCGGGCCGGCATGATATCCCCGCAGATGAATACGAAAGATCCGATGCTCTGTCGATAAAAAGACTGAACAGTGTGACCATGAAAGACAAAGCAGAACTTGAGATGCCGCTGTTTCCTGCGATAAAGCTGACAATCCCACCGGCTAAGCATAGAGGTGCAAACGATGCACATATAAAAGTCACCATGAAAGATGCGATTATATTGATAAGCATCATGACCGGGCCCAGCCTTATCTCCACGCTGTCTGAAAACAGACAGTTGATCAACCTGCAGCCTATGCAGACAGCGAAGACAGTCACTATCTTTGAGATCCTCATCTCCAATTTGTGTCCGTTCATTTTCTTGAAGCCGGTCCGCTTTAAAAGGTTTACGGTCCCAGTTGTCAGAAAATCCCTTATAACAGGCACAATAAACCTAATAGCCAAAGACGCGGCATAACTCATGAGAAAACCCTGAGATACAACACAGTAGGGATCTGAGAGAATCAGCAGGATCGCAGCTAAGCTCATCGAAGACAAGGGGTCCCTGCCGAAAAAGCTCCCTATGTTCATTAGAGCGGCTCTTGTCACGGATTCTGTCCAGGAAGTCAGGAATCCTATCGCGATACAGAAGACTATGTATATCGTACCTGTTATCTTGCGTTTACGGATCCCGGCAAGACTGAACAGATATGGAAGGATAATAAGAAATCCCGAGAAATGTGTTCCGGATACGGCCGCAAGATGATTCAGACCTGTCAGCATAAACTTCCGGGACATTTCATCTGACAGGAGGCTCCTGTCCCCGAACAGAAGTGCGGCCGTTAATGCGGCTGTATCGCTGTCCATATCAGATAAGACTGCCCTGATGAAAGAAAACCTTTTATCTTCAATAAAACGCGAAAGCCCCGAAAAGATCATCCCGGGTGACAAAAGGTCAACTCTTTCAGCATTTACCGACCTTGTGATCCCCCTTCGTTCCAGATAAGCTCTGTAATCGAACTCACCCTGATTTGTAGCCCTTGAAGGGATGTTCATGTCCCCTTCTATCGCTATCACATCAGATGGATAACAGGAGATCGAATCAGCCGGCAGGACTGAAGCGATCCTGACGCCATCCTCCGTCTCGCCGATTATCCTCCTTTTCCCATCGAGTCTTAGACCTGATGAAATGACTGTTACCGTAAATCTGCCCGGACCTGTCGGAGCAGACTGACTGTTCAGGGCATTTGAAAGGACCGGGATAGCTATCAGAACGGAAATTACAAGCGAAAAGCTAATTGCAGCAGCCGCATCACGGCATCTCAAACTGAAGGATATCACTGCAAGGATCAAGATCAGGATGAGTACAACAAAGCCGAAAACATAAAAACCGCTGCAGAAAAGGAGCTGCGGCAGGAAGATCAGGAAGGCCGCGAGCAATGCAGGCGTCTTCCCTGCTTTGTTCATCAGATTAATCAATGCAGTACGTGTCATACTTGGGTTCATACAACATATGAGCCTGTAAAGCGCGTAAAATCATCTCACATCGTCTTACAAATACTGCGAAAACCTGCAAAAACCACTATAAAAATCCAGCGATTTACGAGATTTTGTCGTTTTTGTCTTGTGCGTTATGGTAAAATCTTCGGCATGGGAAACATAAATTTTCGAAAGACCACATTCCTTAAAGCTGCGGCGACCATCAAGCAGTGTCCTTCACAGGAACTGCCTGAGATCGTTCTTTGCGGCAGGTCTAACGTGGGGAAATCTTCCCTTGTCAACGCTTTGGCTGACAACAGCAAGCTTGCAAGGACGTCTTCATCGCCCGGAAAGACCAGGCAGGTCGTGTATTTCGAAGTAGATAAGAGCCTTCTCATAGCAGATCTTCCGGGTTACGGCTATGCCAAGGTATCAAGGGAGAAGTCTGAGGCCTTCTCTTCCCTTTGTGACGATTATTTCACCTCAGGACGCAAGATCTCCCTGGCTTTGATCCTGCTGGATATCAGAAGAGAGCCTTCCGACAAGGATATCATGATGTTAGATTACCTCAACAGCACCGATATCCCTTATTTCATCGTATTTACCAAGTGTGACAAGATGAGCCGCTCCCAGTGCCTAACAAGACAAAGGCAGCTCGCCGATATGTTCAGATTCTCTCCCGATGCCCAAGTCTATGCTGTTTCATCCGACAAAAAGCTTGGAATTACTGAGCTTGCGGACGGTATCGCCGATTTTATCGGGAGCCTTTCATAAGATCTTCCGGTCCTGATTTGTTTTTTTGACAAAAATAGCCTCGTCTCCCGGCGGGGTTTTTTATGCTAATTTTTTATTTCTTCTTATTGATAAAAAACAAGATTATAGTGATACTATTTATGAATTGATCTATCGGAGGTCTTATGTCAGACTTAATCGACTCATCCGCGAAAAAAAGCAGCCTTGCTTTGGAGCCTTTCGGACCGATTGGCATAATCGGTCACACCGCAAACAAGGATTTTGTAAACAAAGTCAATTCCGTTTTATCCGAAAAAAGGGCGAACAGAGTCGAAAAGAACGCCCACCCCTATGTACACTCCCCGGGATATGCCCGAAAAGACTATATATTCGAATCTGAGCTCGTCCGTTTCCAGACCGGCGAGGGCAAATTCGTCATGGGCGAGAGCAGCCGCGGACATGATATATTCATCATTACCGATGTCATTTCCCATAATCTGAAGTTTGACCTGGTGGTAGGCGACCACACGATCAGCCCCGACGATCACTACCGTGACCTTATCAGGATGGTATCCTGCTGCATGGGCAAGGCCAGAAGGGTCAATGTCATCATGCCTTTCGTTTATGAGGGCCGCCGCGAAAAACTCGATTCACACAGAGAATCCTACGACTGCGCAGAGATGCTCCAGTCCCTTTATAATCTTGGCGTATCCAAGCTCATAATGTTCGACCCTCACGATGCCAGGATCGCTAACGCCGTTCCCCTTATGGATATCGAGATGCCTCAGTGCAGGTTCAAGATAATATCGACACTCCTCGAAAGGTTCGGATCGGTCAAGCTCGACAGCGAATCGACCGTAGTCGTAAGCCCTGACGAGACAGGTGCGGCCCGTGCTATACAGTATGCTTCCGTACTGAATCTGCCCCTTAACATCTTCTACCGTGTCCGTGATTATTCCGAATCACCTTCCGGTTCCCCCGTCAAGACATTCAACTTCCTGGGAGATGATGTTACCGGCAAGGACGTGCTCCTCATCGACGACATGATCAACTCGGGTGAGACTATGTACAGAACGGCTAAACAGCTTCACGAGCTCGGTGCTAAGGATATATACTGCCTTGCTCCCTTCGGTCTATTCACGGACGGGCTTAAGCTTTTCGACGAGCTTTATAACAAAGAGATCATCAAGGGAGTCTTGTGCTCCAACCTGATATACAGATCCGAGGAACTGCTCAGCAGACCCTGGTATGTTGACGTTGACATGGTACCTTATGTTGCAAGGATCATCGATGCGATCAACATGGATGAATCGGTGTACGACCTGATCAATTCCACCAACAGGATCGAAGAGATGACAAAACAGATCAGATTAGGTGAAATTTTCGATTTATTTAATGAATAGTATGAGATGATATAAAAGTAGACTACTTAGTATCTATGAAAGGCAGGCTAACAAATGACATCAGCAGCAGACGAGAAATCCTATTCAAGGTATAACCAGTACGGCGAGAACCCCATGGCTCCGGTCGGACCCATAGGTCTTGTCCCCCTCGTAGGTTCCGGTGAGTTCACGGAGAAGGTTAACTACTACCTTAACAAACGAAGATCCGAGTATCTGCAGGAAGAGATCGTCTCCTCCTACCCCGGCTTCTACCGTGAAGACTACCGCATCGATGTTGATAACACGAGATTCTCTTCAGGTGAAGGCAAAGCCGTCATCAAGAACACCGTAAGAGGCCATGACCTTTACATCATAAGCGATGTCATGAACTGTTCCTGCACTTATAAGATGTTCGGTCAGGACAACAGGATGAGCCCCGATGACCACTATCAGGACCTGAAGCGTGTCATCCTCGCCTGCTCCGGCAAATCCCGAAGGATCAATGTCATCATGCCTTTCCTTTACGAAAGCCGCCAGCACAAGAGAAACTCCAGAGAATCTCTCGACTGCGCTTTCGCACTCGAGGAACTCTATAACTTAGGCGTTGCCAACATCATCACATTCGACGCACACGATGAGCGAGTTGCTAACGCTATTCCTCTCGCAGGCTTCGAGAGCATCCCGCCCACGTACCAGATCATCAAGGAAATGTACCGTCAGATCCCTGACCTCTCATTCTCCAAGGGCAAGTTCATGATCATATCCCCTGATGAAGGCGGTATCCCCCGCGCAATGTACTTTGCATCGATCCTGGGTGTCCCTCTCGGAACATTCTATAAGAGAAGAGACTATACGACGATCGTCAACGGCCGCAACCCCATCATCGCTCACGAATTCCTCGGCGATTCCGTTGAAGGCCAGGATATCCTTATCGTAGACGACATGATCTCATCCGGTGATTCCATCCTGGATATCGCAAGAGACATGAAGAAGCGCGGTGCCAAGCACGTATTCTGTGCCGTAACCTTCGGTCTGTTCACTGAAGGCATCGAAAAGTTCGACAGGGCTTATGAGGAAGGCATCATCAGCAAGGTCTTCGCTACCAACGCTATCTACAGAAGACCCGAGCTCCTCGCAGCTCCCTGGTATGCGGATGTCAATATGTGCAAGTTCGTAGCACTCCTGATCGACGCCATCAACCATGACGCATCCCTGTCTGCTCTCGTCAATCCTACCGAGAAAATCCAGAAACTCCTTAGAGAAAGAGGAGATCTGGCCTGATGGCAAACAAGAGCAAAGGACGAAAGACAGCATCCAAGAAGAGACCATCTTCTGCTTCTTCGCGCTCACACAAGAAAGCGAATGTCGGTTTCGGTGACTATCTGCACCATTTTATCCACTCGAAAGCTTTCGTTCCGGTAACATCCATTGTCGTTATCGCTCTGATCATAGGGCTGGACTTCCTGTTCTCCCTTAATGACTACACCAAGTTCTTCACGATCCTGGGAGTTGAGCTCCTTATCGCGCTCATCTGCTGGATCGTTGCCATGCTCATACTGTTCGGCAAGCGTAAGAACAGCGAAGGCTGATCAACATGACGATCGACGGCATCCTTTGTTCTGTCATTGCATATGAACTTAACCGTGATCTTGCAGGCACAAGAGTCGATAAGATCTTCCAGCCTGCATCTGATACAGTCGTTCTCCACATCAGGACCAACTCAGGCGTCAAACACTTGATAATCTCAGTTAACTGCGGACACGCAAGGGTCGGCTTGACGGATTCTCCGCCCGAAAACCCTGCAATGCCGCCTTCTTTTTGCATGCTCCTCCGCAAATACATAAGCGGTGCAAGGATCGAATCGGTCACCAATCCCGGCTGTGAAAGGATAATCGAGATCAACCTTTCCAACACTGATGAACTTAAAGACCGCAAAGCCTATACCCTGACTGTAGAGCTGATGGGCAGGTTCTCCAACATCATCCTCATCAACCCCGGCAGAAAGATCATCGATTCAGCCATTCATGTAGATTCCCAGATGAGCAGGGTCAGAGAAGTCATGCCTGCCAGGATCTATGAATATCCGCCCGCCCAGGATAAGATGACGATCGAAGAAGCACTTGATATGGCAGGATCAGGCCTGCTCCCGATAAAGAACGAGGAACTCGCCCGCCCCATAGACAAAGCGCTTGTCAATTCCATACTGGGTCTTTCCCCCATGATGGCAAAGCAGCTCGTCGGACAGTGCGACATAGACATAAGATCGAATGCCAGACTTCTGACAGATGAAAACATCGAAAGACTCTGTCCCGTTCTTTCTGATTACTTTAGGGCAATAATCAACAGGGACTACAGACCCGCTCTTTATTTCAGGGATGATAACACGCCCGCCGAGATCGCGCTTGTTCCCCTGTCAGGTTTCGCATCCTGTAAGAACTACTCTTCTGTTTCCGAAGCATTCGATGCCTGTTACAAATCTTACACAGTCAGCAAGAGCCTTAACGACAGCAAGAAAGCGCTCCTTGCCAATGTCGATTCCGCTCTTTCCAGATTATCCAAGAAATACGAGGCACATAAACAGGATCTTGAAGAAGGCAAAAGATCAGACAGATACCGCATGTACGGCGATCTTATATTGACTTCAGTCCATCAGATCAAACAGGGAGACGCTTTTGCGATGCTGCCCGATTATACGGACCTTGATTCCGAAGGCAATCCCCGCCTAACCGAGATCCCTCTGAATCCTGCTCTTACGCCAACTGATAATGCTAATGATTACTATAAGAGATACCGCAAATCCAAGCGCAAGCTCCAGCTTGCAGAAGAATATATCCGTGACGACGAGGATTCCATCCAGTACTTAAGATCTTTAAGAGCTGCGATAATGGCGGCCGATACCGGCGAAGACATACTGGCGCTTAAAGAAGAGATCAGCCAGGACAAGAAGCCTGAAAGAAAAGATACATCTCCTGCAGGCGACCCCAACCGCATGGTCGGCAAGGCTAAGTCCGGAAAAGCATCTTCCCGCGCCTTAAGACAGGCGGCTCAACTTGCGCAGGCAAGGAAAAACCGCAGCAAAAAGACCGGAAGATCAGATCCTCTTCCCTTCAGGAGATACATAACTTCTGACGGTTATGAGATCCTCTGCGGCCGCAACAACATTCAAAACGACCGCCTGACCTTCGGCGTTGCGTCGCCTGAAGATTACTGGTTCCATGTAAAAGGGATCCCCGGGACACACGTTATAGTAAGATCTCATCAGGGCGAAGAATTCCCTTCCGACCTCGCCGTGACAAAAGCGGCATCTATAGCAGCATACTTTTCGAAAAGCATCCTTCTCGAACAGCACACGGCTGCAGACATGAAATGCGATGTCGACTACTGCAAGGTATCACACATCAAGAAGATCCCCGGCGCCAAACCTGGAATGGTCATATACGAAGGTTACTATACGATAACCGTTACTGCCGAAGCTCCGGGTGAAGACCTAAACGCATAAAAAGAGGTGTCTTGATGAAGTGAATTGCTCAGACTGACTGTAAATATCAACATTAGTTAAATACATGTGCAACTATTATTCTTCATTTGCACAAAAAAGACTCCGTATTCATCTTCGAAGTCTTATCATGTATAGCTAACTCTACTTCAATAAGTTGTACTGATTATGCGGGAAATTCCGTTACAGCAAAATCCATAAGATTCTTAAGTGCAGGTATGTTAACAATCAGCATGCAAATCATTGCCGCCATAGTAAATAATGGGGTAATGAACTTTGTACGGTATTTGCTATCGGCCCATTTGAGCAGGTTCATGATCAGAACCAGATAAGCCCAGCCGAAATACAGTGTGTAAAGGACTAGTCCGTTCTCGAAAGTTCCCCATCCCACGACGATAAGTATCACCGCTGAGATGAGTATCCAGACTCCAGCAAATCGCGATATATTATCCTTGCGCGTGACGATAAGAGCAACCACAGCAACAGCAAGTATCACGGAGCCTGCGATACTTATGGAAGTGACTTTGTTCATCTGCCAGGAATTCCAGTATATTCCTGTAAACAGGCCTGATTCAGGGGCGACAAATATGCTTTCGATAAACTTGAAGAATTGGCAGAGTCTATCCGAAATTTTGACAGAACCACCTGTGAACATCGTTAGAAAAAGAAGAGAATCAACGGCTCCTATCAAGGTGTTAAACCGGCAGAAAAGAAGCATGAGAAGGAGCAGGTCGAAGAGCCTTAAGATCATGTCTTTGAACCATTTTCCTATAGTCCTGACAGATAGATATGTAGACGTAAAAGGAATAAAGACTGCACTCGTAAGGAGTGTTCCGCAGGCCGCATATGAAGCGAAAGAGGCTTCTTTGCAGTTGCCACAAAGAAGACATATTGTAAGTATCAGCCAGAAAACAGCGATGGCATACTGTTCCATCATAAATGACGAAAGGAGAAACATGTACGAGCAGCTAGTGACAAGCATAAAGCATATGCGCTGTAAATCTGTGAGTTTTAGCGCCTTTGTCAGCATGAGCATGGCAATGAATATAATAAAAATCTGACCGTAATCAAATATAAGCGCGGACGGTATAAATGGAATTGTATATGCAATGAGGCTCGAGATACCAATAAGAGGCGCGGAGAATACGCCGAACAGTGGCTGCCTTATGTCATTCTGAGTTGTATCGATAACGAAGTATGAGCCATCTTTGAGAAGCATAGGAGAGTCGCTTGTGTAAATGATATCATAAGGTATATCCATATGATAAAAAGCGTTGCTCATTATGTAAGCATATGTGGCAAATGCAGCAACTGCCAGGAGTATCAGACAGTATAAGATCCATTCTCCCATCTTAATCGAAGACGGATTGATTATGCTAATGATGACGAAAGAAAGTTTGTCCCAAAGAAACACATTACAGACAAAAACAAACGGGAATCCAAAAACCATAAAAACAAGTCGGAGGACTGGAATATATCCCCATGCAAATGGTATACACCAGAGAATGTACAAGTTTGCGAAGCAGATACCCATAGAATTCAGGAGAGAAAAAACCGCAAGCACCCTGCTTTCTCTACACTTTTTTACAACAGCATCAACAGATGACGGCAGTAACAGCGAAAGAAAAAGCATAAGAACAAAAGAAATAAGGATTGACTTTTCGTATAGAGGATTACTTTTCGAACAAGCCAAAAAAAACATTGCCGACGAAAACGGAATATACCAGTTCCCCCTGAAATCTGATATTAGGATCGAATTATCGAGTAAACGAAGCCTGTCTATAATGTATTCTGACATTGAGCAATTATTCTACTCCAACAAAAGACCTATATTATAATCTTATAAAATTTTCTACAAAAAACTCCACTTAAGTTTCCACAGAAAAATATACTATCTCAGTAAAGAACTCTTTTTGATATCTAACGCCAACCCAAGAACTAATAATCTCAAATTATAAAATCTTGTTGACAGAAACTTGAAAGCCCCTATCCTAGAGGCTTTCAAATATTTTTAGATTATTTATTCTCTGAAGTTTCTTTGGCCTTATCGTCTGCCTTCTTCTCGACAACGACATCGGTCGATCTTGATCTGTACTCTCTTCCTTCGAAAGCCATACCGATCTTGCCGGAGCGGCTCTTATAGAGAAGGTTAGCAAGTATATTAAGAAGAACCATGATAAGGATAAATATGATTAGCATGCTGTTCATAAGAGGAACAGTCTGTGAGATAGTAACATAATCAAAACGTGTGACGTAAGAAGAAACAAGATTATATTGTGCCCACGCCTCGAATGCAGTGAAAGACAAGGAACCGATGGTAAGCCAATTGCGGAGCCTGGGGCGTCCGATAACGCTCATTACAAGATTAGTGACAGCGAGGAGAACCGCAACGATAAGAAAGGTCAACCATAACAACATAAGCAAAAGTTCCTCCTTTTCTTTGTTAGTTTGAATTATAACATACTCTTAAGTATTTTATCCTTGAATTCTGACTCATCCAGGGATAAACAGCATCCGCAATATTTCTGCCTGTATAGGCCTATGTCACGAGCCATATTCTGTCCCTGCCTGAAGCCGGGTCTGAAATCCATATATTCGAATGCGACATCGTACTTATCCGCCTTGGATTCGCATGTAGATCTTATCAGTTCATGCTGCTGGTAAGGGCTTACGAAAAGCGTTGTACAGAAAGAATCGTATCCGTGTTCCGCGGCATAGGCTGCAACCACATCCATTCTCTTGTCATAGCACATCGCGCAGCGCGAAGGAAAGTCTTTGAGATATTCTCCCGACCGCCAGTATTCTTCTTCGAAGCCTTCGATCTCGATAAGTCTTACTCCATAGTGATCACAAGCTTTGTGAAGGTTTTCGAGCCTCCTGTTCCATTCGAATTCGGGATGGATATTCGGGTTATACCAAAGCACATCAAGGTCACGACCGTTATCAGTCAGGAGCTGCAAGGGATACATTGCGCAGGGACCGCAGCAGGCGTGGAGCAGCATCGGCATTGTTCTAATCCCCTTTAATCCTTCGTAACGTCAGGATCTACAAATTCCTGACCAAGCTGATCGAATGTAAGGTTGTCGGGAGCTGCTCCTTTCCTCTGTGAGGGAGCCGTCATCTCGACCGGCGAAGCTATCTTAAGATGATCATAGGCCCTCAAGGTGAGGACTCTTCCTCTCGGAGTCTTGGCAAGATAACCCTTCTGCAGGAGATAAGGTTCGTAAACATCTTCTATGGTTACCGGATCTTCGCCCGTAACAGCAGCAAGAGTCTCAAGGCCTACAGGACCGCCCTTGAAAATATCGGCGATCGACATCAGAACTCTTCTGTCTACGGCATCAAGACCTGCTTCATCGATATCGAGAGCCTTAAGGCCGAAGTCAGATACTTCCTTGTCGATCACATCCTTCTTAAGGTAAAGGGCATAGTCCCTCATTCTCTTAAGGAGCCTTATCGCGATCCTGGGAGTTCCCCTGGATCTGGATGCGATATTTGCAAGACCGTCCTCATCGATGGCTATATCAAGAAGCCCTGCGTCTCTCTTAAGGATAACTGCGAGCTCATCGGGTTCATATATCTCGAGACGGTGGATCATGCCGAACCTGTCGCGCAAAGGAGCGGATAACATACCGGCCCTTGTTGTCGCACCGACCAGAGTGAAATGAGGAAGATCTAGTCGAACGGATCTGGCGGAAGGTCCCTTGCCTATCATGAGGTCAAGACAGTAATCTTCCATCGCAGGATAGAGTACTTCTTCCACTGATCTGTTAAGCCTGTGGATCTCGTCTATAAACAGGACTTCATTCTCATTAAGGTTGGTAAGGAGAGCTGCAAGGTCACCGGCCTTCTCGATAGAAGGACCGCTTGTAATATGCATGGCAACACCCATCTCGGATGCGATGATACCGGCAAGGGTCGTCTTGCCGAGTCCCGGAGGACCATAAAGGAGAACATGGTCTAAAGCGTCTCCCCTGCTCTTGGCTGCCTCGATAAAGATCTTAAGGTTTGTCTTGACCTTATCCTGACCTGCATAATCTTCAAAAGTATAAGGCCTTAAGCTCTTCTCATCAGCATCCTGAGGCTGGGCAGTCCTGCCTATGACTCTCTCTTCATCTTCATACATGTTGTAATCCATATAAGACCTGTTTCCTTCTTATCCAATAATACGGTTTCAGTATAACACTGCCTGATCCTCAGGCAAATTTGCCACCGGAAGCTGCCTTCAGTGACTTCTTGATCAGATCTTCAAGAACTATTCCATCCTCATAGGAATGAGCTACTGCCTCAACAGCGGTCTCAGGCTTATAACCGAGCATGACGAGCGCATCTTCTGCATCCCTTATAACGGACATGTCTGCCTCTGAGCTGACAGTATAGTCAACGGAAGATGACGGATCTTCAACTACTGCGACCGATCTGCCCCTGTCACTTATCGACTCTTCCTTCATCTTGTCCTTAAGATCGACTATTATCCTCTCGGCACCCTTCTTGCCAAGGCCCTTGACCTGCGTCAGAGAAGCAACATTGCCGGAGATAACGGCCATCGCGAACTTCTCGGGCGAGAGTTGGGAGCAGATGGAGTGAGCGACCTTTGGGCCGACTCCGTTGACCGTAATGAGCCTGAGGAACATATCCTTAGAATCACGAGTGTTAAAGCCGAATAAGGAAATATCATCTTCCTTAACGCTCTGATAAACATAGACCTTGACTTCGGAACCGAGATGGCCCAGTTCTGACGATAAGGCAAAAGGCATATTGATAAGATAACCGATCCCGCCGTTTTCAACAGTGATCGTAAGATCGTCTCTTTCTTCCAGTGTTCCCTTTATATATGAATACATAGATCTTCTCCCGTAATCTTTTTATCCGAATTCGTTGCGTTTACTGTATCCGTAGCGGCCATACTGGTAACCCGATACAGCCTTGCCTGCAAACGCAGTGCCTGTATTTGCAAGACATACTGCAACAGCGAGCGCATCAGCCGCATCATCAGGCTTCGGAATCTTATCGAGCCCCAATAAAGACTTGATCATCTGCTGAACCTGATTCTTATCAGCTTTACCGTAACCAGTGACAGCAAGTTTGATCTGCCCGGGAGTAAACTCATATACAGGTATATCAAGTCTCGCCGCTTCAACGATGACAACGCCTCTCGCCTGGGCCGTACCGACAGCCGTGGTCCTGTTGCTGCCCATGAAGAGTTCTTCTACGGCCATGAGGTCAGGCTTGTACTGCTCGAGGATAAACCTGATCTTCTCATTGATCGTAAGAAGCCTTAAGGGGAATTCCGTATGCGCCTTAGTCTCGATAACGCCGTAATCCAGAGCCTTGAGCTTGTTGCCTGTCTTACTGACGATACCGTATCCGGTGATCGCGTAGCCGGGATCTATCCCGATGATTGTCTGTGTTACCGGTCCGGGCATATAAACCTCTTAAAACATTTGTTCGTTTTATTATACATTACTGCCGTAAAAAGGCAAGTGATCAAGATAACACTTCCATTACAGACGGGACTTCAGGGGGTGCCTCTTCACTGATCTTATATGCGCCGAGGACCTCATCCATTACATCGAAAAGGACCTCATCGTCAAGACTCTTCTTTTCGCCGTGACAAAGAGCACAGAGCACGTCTCCCTTCTTAACCTTGTCTCCCCTCTTCGCGTAAAATCTGATGCCTGCTCCATAGTCGATCGTGTCGTTTACCGTCTTCCTTCCGGCGCCCAGATGATTAGCAGCATTTCCTATGACATCTGTCTGAATGGAATATACATATCCGGTTTCGGGAGCTACGACTCTCATTGCCTCGAAAGGAAGGTCCTTGAATACGGGATTCACTCCGTTCTTAAGTTCCCCTCCCTGTGATGAGATGAGCTCGGCAAACTTGGCAAGCGCCTGGCCGTTTGTCAGCCTTGTTGCACATTCATAGAGCAGATCGTCACCCGCAAGACCGTTCGCTTTGCCTGAAGCTTTGATGCATTCTGCTGCGATCCGGCATACGACTTCTATGACATCTGTATTGCCGCGTCCTGCAAAGGTCTGGAGGACTTCCTGCATCTCGAGAGTATTGCCGCAGCAATTGCCTAAGGGCTGATCCATGTCTGTTATAACCGCAACAGTCTTCTTGCCTGCGCCGTTGCCGATGTCGATCATGGCCTGAGCCAGTTCGCGTGCCCTGGAGAAATCCTTCATGAAAGCACCGGAGCCGCATGTGACGTCAAGCACTATAACATCCGCACCACCTGCAAGTTTCTTGCTCATTATGCTCGATGCGATCAGAGGGATCGAATCGACGGTACCCGTTACATCTCTCAATGCATAAAGTATCTTATCGGCAGGTGCAAGATCCGGGCTCGCGCCTGAGATGACCATTCCGCATTTTTCAAGATGCGCAGGAAACTCGTCAGCCGGGATCTCATATCTGAATCCTTCGATCGATCCGAACTTGTCCACGGTCCCTCCCGTAAAGCCCAGGCCCTTGCCCGAGAGCTTTACGGTCTTTATACCGAATGTTGCAAGCAGCGGCAGGAGCAGGATCGTGACCTTGTCTCCGACACCGCCGGTGCTGTGTTTATCTACTGTGATATCACCTGCGAAAGACAGATCCAGGATCTTTCCCGAATGTGCCATCGCCATAGTGAGCGTCGTCATCTCTTCTGCATCCATGCCGTTGAGCACGATAGCCATGAGCAGCGCTGAGATCTGATAATCAGGGATAGTCTTATCCGTAACTCCCTTTACAAAGAATTCGATCTGCTCCTTTGAAAGTGCCTGTCCGTATCTCTTCTGACCAATAATGTCCTTCATATTCATAAGAGATCTGCCTCCCCGATATTCATTATGGATTCCCCTGCAAATATTATATATTATTAATGTTGATTTTTTATTTGTGATAAACTATCGAAAACACGCGGAGGATTGTTCAAGTGGAAGACAGAAAGCTTTCAGTACTGATAGCAGGATGCGGACGCGTATCCGAGAAACATGCAAAGGCGATAAAGTCACTTTCCGGCAAATACTGTCTTGCAGGTGCCTGTGATGTCAATGAGAATGCAGCCAAGGCCATGATCGCCAACTGCGGCAAAGCAGGAACGGACGCCAGGATCTTCAACGACTGGAAAAAAGCCATAGACGAACTCTCTCCCGATGTTGTCGCGATCACCCTTCCCTCCGGCATGCATTACGAAGTAGCTACTTACGCAATGGAAAAAGGAGCAAACCTTCTTCTCGAAAAGCCTATGGCCATGTCCGAAGAAGAAGCCCGTGCCATTTACGACACTTCGAAAAAGACCTCCAGAAAGATAGCGATGGGCCACATCTACAGATATCTTCCCGTTGTCGGTCTTATAAGAGACGATATCGCGAAAGGCGTATACGGCAAAGTCACGCACGGCTCGATCTATGTAAGATGGGGACATGGTGACGACTACTACGACTCTGCAGCATGGCGCGGCACCTGGAAGGCAGACGGCGGCGCTCTCATGAACCAGACGATCCATGCTATCGATCTTCTCGTATGGCTGATGGGAACGGAACCCGTTGAAGCACAGGCCATGATCGCCCAGAGATTAAGACATATTGAAGCGGAAGACTTAGGATACGCCATCCTCCGCATGGAAGACGGCTCCCTTGCCCATATAGAAGGCACGACTGCAACCTCCCCTGCCGAACACTCGGCTGAATTCTCAGTTTTCTGCGAAAAAGGCCATATCACGATGGGCTTGGTATCCGGCAAGGCTCACATCAGCATCAAGGATGCATCCGGCAAAAAGAAAAACTTCCATTACCTTTCGGCCCAGCTTAAACAGGGCGGCATATCTTCATTTAAGACTGCACTCAATCCTCATCTCGGTATCTATAAGGATCTATACGACTGCATAATCAACGACAAGGAACCTGTAGCGTCTGCTTACGACGGCTATTCTTCAGTTGATACTCTCATGGGAATATACAAGGCCGCCCGTGACGGAAAGGCAGTTGGTCTGCCTCTCAAGGAGAGCTTTTCTTCCTTAGACATGAAAGAATATTTCAATTAACAAAAATATAGTGAAATTGCTCTTGACTTAAAATATACGAATATATATAATTGTTTCCGTTGCGAAAGCATAACATGCACCTTTAGCTCAGATGGTAGAGCAACTGACTCTTAATCAGTGGGCCCCGGGTTCGAGTCCCTGAAGGTGCACCAGAAGACCGTAATCCAAGAGGTTACGGTCTTTTAATTTTGTACAGGGTTTTGTTTAATACTTTGTACACAAATTATTTATAGATTTGTCCCTTCTTTCATATATAATAGGGTTAATGAATATGCTTTATTGCATTGAGTTACGGAGGCTTAGAAGTGGCAAGGTCAGATGCGCTCATTGATAAGATTCGTAAGTTGGGTTCGAAGCAGAAGCTCGCTGCCCTTCTCAAATTCACGAGCGAGCCGGATCCCGCAGTAAGAGCTGAGGTTGCGATTGCTTTGGGACAGATTCCGACATACGACTCCGGTATGGCTCTTATCCCTCTTCTCAGGGATCAGGACCCCATGGTAAGAGCTGCAGCCGCTACTTCCGCAGCAGACATCAATGCCAAGCATTGCGAAGAATATGTCAAGAAACTGGCATTCGCTGATTCAGATCCTAATGTCCGTCAGGTTGCAAAAGCAGCATTTGACAGACTTAAGACAGTCCTTGTATAACAAGGTATTATTGATTCTCTCTATCAAAAACTGCCCTTGAAGGGCAGTTTTTTTGCGCATGAATTCTAAGTTCTTTCAACCTTTACCGTTCACGTATTTATCATATTTATATAAGAACGTTACCATCTGTCTTCTAAGGCACTTGCCCTGGGGTTTGAAGGTGCCGTCGTCGTAGCCGGCGAGGATCTTCATGCCGGAGGCCCAGAGGGTTGCCTTGTAGAAGTAATCTTTAGTCTCTACGTCTGTAAATTTCTTCGCGTTCTTAGCGGGCTCGGGCTTGCCTGCCATCCTCCACAGGAAGGTTACCGTCTGTGCTCTGGTACATACCTTCTGGGGTTCGAACTTCGCAGCGGATACGCCTGTTGTGATACCGTTTTCGACAGCCCAGATAACCGGCTTATAGAAATAGTCACCGCTCTTGACATCATCAAACTTGCATGTCGTTGCCTTCGTCTTCGGTTCACCCTGAAGCCTGTAGAGGAATGTAACCATCTGTGCTCTTGTACAGTCGTTAGAAGGACGGAACTCGGTCTGGTTTGCATAACCTTTAACTACGCCTTTGGCTGTCAGGTAATTTGTCGGAGCATACCAGAAGTCACTGCTGTCAGTAACATCTTTATATAAAACCGTGACGGTGCATGTTGCTGTCGTTCCTCCGGCAGATGCTGTGACCGTAACGGTTCCGGCCATCTTTGCAGTTACCTTGCCGTTCTTATTCACTGTTGCGATCTTGTTGTCTGAAGACTTCCATGCAACATCAGTTGAAGTTCCTTCTGCTTCAGCCTTCAAAATTAAGGAACTGCCACATACCAAAGAATCTTTTTTCTTATTGATCTTAATAGTAGTCAAGGCAGGAATCTCGCGTGTCTCTTTTCTTCCGCAATCTGAACAGGTGCGGGTCTCAACACCCTTCTTTCCAACCTGAGCCTGTGTGGTTACAATCCATTTCCCCCAGTTGTGTGAAGGCACCAGCTTTACTGACCTTGCGGATGCATTATTAGCCGTTCCAATATAGTAAACCTGTCCGCTCAGATCCGACAGTTTCCCATCTTCAGGTTCAGTTATCTTCACACATCGAAGATCGATCTTGCCAGCTATAAATCCGACTGCTGTATCTCTCGCACTTGCAGAAAGATATGAGTTTTCTATGGTCAGTGATACTGTATTATATTCACTGGCTATTCCCATATAATTGGATGTCAATTCGATATTTGCATCTATTATCTTCAATCCGCCGGTAATTATTTGAATAGTAAACTCTGCAGAAGGAGCCGATAATGTAAGTTTTCCCGGACCCGTGATAGTTGTTTCTTTAAAAATCAGGATAGCATAATTACATGTGGTATCGATCTTAACATCTTTATTCACCTTGATAGTAAGATCCTGATTAAGATTTGTTATACCGTCAGAATGTAAATTAATATTCTCATTCAGTTCAAGAGTATTTGTTTCCGGAATATATACAGCTTCCTTTTTGCCTTTACCAAGAATATCATCCTTGTTTGCCTTTGTAACAGGTATATCTCCGACTATAAGACCATATCCGGGAATGATCCGGGCTTTTTTTGCTTTCCCTCCACTTGGATAACATACTGCATAACCGGAGGGAAATCCACCACCAACATAACGGACACTGTAACCATCACATATAGCAGCATCTTTAAGTTCGATACCCTTTTGAATGTAGCAGATAGCGCGCTCGCCGCAATCGCAGACTATGTTTGAATTATCGATGATGATTTTTTCTTCCTGGGTTGCGCCACCTTCGATCCCGGCAGGTCCCGATAAATATAGATTGGCATCTTTAATGGTCAGTTCATAGCAGAGTATGATACAACCAGCTTCGGGTGCGGATACGTAAAGTCTTCCCGGTCCGGTGATCGTAGTATCAGCAGCAAAGGAAAAAGCACAACTATCTTCCGATTTTATCTTGATATCTTTTGTGACTTTGATCGTAAGACCCGGAATGCTGTGAAAAAAGCAAATACTGTCAGCTGTTATATCCCCATTAAGTTCAAGAGTATTTGTTTCAGGGATATAAACTGCTTCTTTTTTGCCTTTACCCAATATATCATCTTTATTTGCGTCCGTTACCTGGATCCCGGCAATACGGATATCATATGTCTCCTTAACAGGATCTACACCTGCGGCTGAAACATTATCTTTGATGTTGGCCACTCCCGGAAAACAGAAGATGATCAATGCGATCATCAAGATCGAAAAAAATGACAACCCGGTCTTTAATGATAGATTCTTAGTCATGTTACCCCCAATATTTTCTTTTATTCTATATTTGCGATCTCCCCTGCTTTCTTATATACGGAATCAGCGGGGACAAAACCTCTTACGCTGGACAAAGGATAGATCCTCGAGTTGCGGCCGACAACAGTTCCGGGATTTAAGATCGAACCGCAGCCGACTTCGACAAAGTCACCTACGATCGCACCCATCTTCTTAAGGCCGGTCTCGACATTGACCTCTTCTGATTTAACGACCACAAGAGTCTTGTCGGATTTAACATTAGATGTAATGGATCCTGCTCCCATATGCGCCTTATATCCCAGAATTGAATCGCCTACATAGTTGTAGTGAGGGACCTGGACATTATCGAACAGGATCACGTTCTTAAGTTCTGTGGAATTGCCTACCACTGCATTAGCGCCGACTATTGCATTTCCTCTTATAAACGCGCAGTGTCTTACTTCAGCATCAGGTCCGATGATGACATTGGAGCCTATGTAAGCAGAATCAAATACTTTGGCGCTTTTCGCGATCCAGACATTGTCTCCTTTGTGATCGTAGACCTCAGGATCCAATGTTGGTCCGGTCTTCTTTATGAAATCTCCTATAGCGGGCAGAACTTCCCAGGGATAGTCAACAGCCTCGAAAAGGTCTGCTGCAATCGTATGGGAAAGATCCAGATAATCACTTATCTTATACATCGCATATCTCCCTTATTTATTTCCGTATTTATTCTCGATAAGGCCAGCTATGCCCTTAGCCATCTTACCGATCTTATCGGGGTCATCACCTTCTAACATGACCCTTATGACAGGCTCAGTACCGGAGGGCCTTACGAGGATCCTTCCGCTGCCGTTAAGTTCTGCTTCGTAATCAGAGATAAGAGCTTTTATTTCAGCATCATCCATGGCCTTCTGTTTGCTGTCATCGGAAACCCTGGCAGGGATAAGAACCTGCGGCAGGATCCTTACACATGAGCAAAGCTCTGATGCGCTCTTGCCTGATCTTACGATCGAATCGAGGAAGACTAATGCCGTGAGCATGCCGTCGCCTGTTGTCGAATATTCTGAAAGGATAACGTGTCCGCTCTGCTCGCCGCCAAGAACAAAACCGTCCTTCTTCATGGCTTCGATGACATATCGGTCTCCGACCTTGGTCTTTACGAGCTTTATGCCTTTGTCCTTTGCCATGATATCAACACCCAGGTTGCTCATTACGGTAACTACGAGCGTATCGTCCTTAAGTCTTCCCTGCTCTTTCAAAGACAGGGCAAGGGAAGCCATTATCTGATCTCCGTCAAGGATATTGCCTTCCTTATCGCATGCCAGGAATCTGTCGGCGTCACCGTCGAAAGCAAAGCCCATGTCAGCTCCCTCTCTTACGACTGTCTCAGCAAGGAGTTCAAGATGGGTCGAGCCGCAGTCACGGTTGATATTGATGCCGTCGGGTGTGTTGCCGACCATTACGAGCTGGGCGCCAGTAAGTCCGAATACAGTTTCCGCATAGTCAGAAGATGCGCCGTTGGCGCAGTCTATTACGATCTTTCTGCCCTTGGCGTCAGGACATAAGGATCTGATCAGATAATCCGTATAGAACTTCATGGCCTGAGGAAATTCCTCTACGATGCCTAATCCCTCACCTTCGGGAAGATCTTTATAGTAAGAGTCGAAATCAGCCAATATCTTCTCGATCTCTTCTTCTGTCTCATCGGGAAGCTTGTATCCGTCACGGCTGAAGAACTTGATGCCGTTATACTCGAATGAATTATGGGATGCGGAGATCATGACGCCGCAGTCTAAGCCAGATGTCCTGGTAACATAAGCGATGCCGGGTGTCGGGATAACGCCTGCCAGCATTGCATCGTAGCCTGCCGCAGTGATGCCTGCTGCAAGAGCAGCTTCGAGCATCGTGCCGGAGATCCTTGTATCGCGTCCTATCAGTATCCTGCCCTTCTTATCAGAAGACCCTCCTGCCAGGACTTTCGCGCCTGCGTATCCTAATCTGAATGCAAGCCTTGCATCGAGCTTGCCGTTTGCTATTCCTCTTACTCCGTCTGTTCCAAATAATCCGGACATGATTGTACTGTCTACCTCCAAATATTTAAAGAAAGATATCAATCCAATGAATAGACCGTGACCGACACCTTATTCGGGAGCTGCCTTTCCACACGGAAATAACGGTTGTCTCCCTTGGATCCGACAACAACGTCAAGGTTATATACACCTGATGACTTCGCATCGATATCCTTGTAATCGATGGTTGCCGTGATATCGGATGAAGTGATGCTGCCTATGGCATTCTTACGGCCGACGATCGTGAGTTCACACTCTTTGACAGGAGTCGTTATATCGATACCCTTGGGAACATTATCCTTGGGATATGTGATAGGGACCGTAAGGGTCCTCGTAACGACAGGGTTGTTCTGGATCTGGATATAGAGCCATAAGGTAAGCGAAAGGATAAAAGACAGGATAAGGAAGAATACCTTCTGTCCTATGCTTATGCTCTGGAAACCGTTGATGTCGGCAGCCTCGCGTGTGCGGACTTCAGGCGTCTCAGCGATTATGCCGCCTGCTTCAACTTGGGTCGTCTTCTTATGGTCAGGCTCGGACACGCCCTTCTTCTTTCCGTGGGCGTTGAACTTCTTATGTTCAGCAGGATCTGCAACACCGAGCAGATATGAAAGGTTTGCCTTGAGTTCCTCTGCAGAGCTCATCTCGAAGAGCCTGCCGTTGACTGCAACGGATATCGTTCCTCTCTCCTCTGATACGACTACTACGACAGTATCGCCGAGTTCGCTCGCTCCGACAGCAGCGCGGTGACGTGTGCCGGATTTTTCGAGCTCATGCATCGTAACTGACAAAGGCACATGACATCTTGCTGCGATGATGACGCCGTTCCTGATGAGAAGTGCTCCGTCGTGCATGGGTGAGCCTTTGTAGAATATGCTCTGAAGGACAGAGCTCGTAACCGTGGATTCGAAGTGAACCGCATTCTCCTGCTCGGTAAGTTCGTTAAGCTTGGTATTGCGCTCGATAAGAATGAGAGCGCCGGTATATGATGCAGACATGGCAGCACATGCGGAGCAGATCTCCTTGATCATGAGCTTGGTCTGGTCCTTGTATGAATCGTTTGTCTTCTTAACGAAGATGCCCTTGACCTGACCTGAGGTCCTGATACCGACCGTCTCGAGAACCCTTCTTAATTCGGGCTGGAAGAGGATGATAAAGAGTATCGCGAAAACATAGAGCAGCCTGTTGAACAGGAAGGATACCATGTCCATGCCGAGGATCGAACAGAACAATACAAACAGAAGGACGAGTACGATACCCTTGATAAGCTGCCAGGCGCGTGTCTGTCTTACGAAAAGGAATATCCAGAAGAACATCATCGTGACGACAAATATATCGAGGATATAGCGGACAAAGTCCCATTTGTTGCCGAAGAAGATATAACCGCTGCTCAAACTGCGGAATAATTCGTTGATAAACTTGATGATCTCTGTAATAAAATCGCTGCCCATAAGTTCCGTCCGGTTTATCTTCGTTATGGAAAATCCAACTGATATTATAGCATATTATAATCAATGTTTAATGAATGCATCTTGCGGCATTATTCTTCGCTCAGTGCAAGATACTCCTCATAAAGGCTTTCAAGGGATGCAGCATTGTCGGAATACTCCCTGTAGAGGCTGTCATCCTTGGCTGAAGCGAACATGCCTTCAAGCTCCGCCTGCCTGGCTTCGAGCCTCTCTATCTCGTTTTCTATCTGACGGATCTTATTTCTTTCGGCGGCCCTTTCCTTCCTTGCCTTGGCCTTGTTAACGGGCATCTCTTCTTCAGCTTTCTTTTCCTGAGTTCCTTCCGCGTCAGAACTTGCTGAAGTCTCTGTCAGAGCCTTCTTGCAGGCATTCCTGTAGTAGGAATACTTATCGAAAAGCGTTGCCGTAGTCCCAATGAATCCCAATACCCTGTCTGCACACTTTTCGATGAAATATCTGTCATGGCTTACACAGATGACCGCACCGTCATACATGCCGATCGCATCTTCAAGGATCTCCCTGGATCTCATATCCAGATGATTGGTGGGCTCGTCAAGGAAAAGGATATCGGGAGATTCCGCGAGCAGGCACGCAAGATAAAGCCTGGACCTCTCACCACCCGACAGGACCTTGATCTTCTTAAAGACATCGTCTCCCGTGAAACCGAACCTCGCAAGATATGTCCTTGATGCGGAAACAGTCATGTCCGTTCTCGATACGAGCTCATCGTAACAGGTCAAATCCTCATCATCAAAGGGAACGAACTGTCCCATGATGCCGCATCTTGCAGTCTCACTTATCAGTATCTTTCCGGTAAAACCTATAACTTTGCCGAGAAGGATATTGAGCATCGTCGTCTTGCCGCAGCCGTTTGGGCCGCAGATAAAGATCTTATCATTTGCCTTCAGTTCAAAGCTTATGTTTTCGAACAGTTTCTGATCATCAAAAGACATTCCGACGTCAGATGCCTTTAAAAGGATCTTATCTTCCGCGCCGCTCCTTTCAACCGGAACCGGTGCAAAGCTCATCCTGGCAAAATCAGAGGGCATCTTGGCCTTCTCCTTTTCGAGGATGGCGCCAAGCTTATCTATCATCTTCTCACGCTGATGATAGCCTGATATGTTGCGGTGAGACAGGAATGTCTGCTTAACTTCCTCCTGATGCGACAGCTCTTTCTCGAGAGCTTCTATCCTGTCCTGCTGCATCTTCATAAAGGCAGCTTTCTGCTCGACATAGCTTGTATAGTTGCCCCTGTAACAGGTGACATGTCCTCCGTCGAGCTCGATTATCCTGTCGGCGAACCTGTCGATAAAGAATCTGTCGTGGGATATAACAAAGACCGCTCCGCCGTAAGATGCCAGAAAATCTTCAAGCCACTCTGCAGCATCGACATCCAGATGGTTCGTAGGCTCATCGAGCATAAGTATGTCCGGGTGTTCGACTGTGAGCCTCGCAAGAGCGACTCTCATCAACTCTCCTCCCGACAGGCCTTCCAAGTCAGCCCTGTCCTTAAGGTAGGCTATGCCCAATCCTGCCATGGCGGATGTTACGCTGTATTCATAATCGTATCCGCCGAGTGACTCAAATTCTTCAGTTGCCTGCGTAAATCTTTCCATCGCTTCGGCGAGCTTATCGGAGTCGTCTGCACAAAGGCTTATCTGCTGCTGGGCATCGTTCATCTTCTCCTCGGCTTCGATAAGGGCTCTCGGCATCAGTGAAACATTGGAAAAATGCATGTCATTGACATTCTGGGACAGATACCCGATGACAGTATTGCCGTGGGTTATGACCTTGCCAGAATCCGGTCTTACAAGACCTTCGATGATCTTGAAGAGAGTCGATTTGCCGGCACCGTTATCGCCGATAAAAGCTATCTTATCTCCCTTGTTTATGCGGAAAGACACCCCGTCGAGGATCTCCCTCGAGGAGTAAGACATGTGTATATCTTCAAGACTTAAATATGGCACTTATTATCTCCGTTCAGTCTGACCTTGCAAAAAACTATTGCCAAATATCAGATAATCCATATAATGATACAACATAATATCATTCTTTGTTGACTATAAAAGCGGAAGTTCTGTATAGGGGGCTCATTACAGCAACCGCAGCAAGTCACGACCAAACTCAGGAGGACTGTTAGATGTCTCGCAGAACAGATATGGATATGACTGTCGGCAAGCCCCTGTCGATCATCCTAAAGTTTACCTGGCCCCTTTTTCTGGGCAACATAATACAGCAGCTCTACAACATCGTCGACACGATCATCGTCGGCCGCTTTGTCGGCGACAGGGCTCTTGCAGCCGTAGGTTCCACCGGAACGCTCATGTTCCTCTTCATAGGCGTTGCCAACGGTATGGTAACAGGCTTCTCGGTACTAACGAGCCAGAGATACGGAGCCAAGGAAGAAGAAGGCGTCAAGAAGACTTTTACCAACGGCATATATCTTTGCATATTACTTGCAACGATCCAGACCCTGTTCAGCATCTTCTTCCTCAAACACCTTCTTATATGGATGAATACTCCCGATACCATCTTCGATTATGCTTATGCTTATATTTCCACGATAACCCTCGGCATCACGGCAACTGTTTTCAACAACTATTTTGCATCCCTCTTAAGGGCTATCGGAAACAGCAAGATGCCCCTGTTCTTCCTGATGATGTCCGCAGGCATCAACATTGTCCTTGATCTGGTGTTCATAATCGTTTTCGGCTGGGAAACATTCGGTGCAGCCATAGCTACGGTCATTTCCCAGGCTTGTTCCGCGGTCGCCGGAGCCTGCTACTGTGTTTTCAGAGTGCCTGTTTTAAGACCTTCGTTAAGGCACTGGAAGATACATTGGACTACTGCAAGAAAGCAGTTTATCTTAGGTCTTCCCATGGCTCTTGTAAACGGCATTACCGCTTCCGGTACGGTCATCATGCAGAGTGCCATCAACCTGTTCGGTGCAGTCGCGGTAACCGCGATAACCGCAGCCAACAAATTTTCGAGCATCATCAACATGGGAATGTTCTCCATCGGACAGACGATGCCTGCTTATGTAGGCCAAAATACCGGGGCCCGCAAGATGGACCGCATAAAAGACGGAATAAAGGCAGCAATGAAGATATTCTCCGTTTATTCAGTTGCAGCTGCAGTTCTTGTCATATGCCTTACGCCTACCGTCATGCAGATCTTCTTCCCGACCGGAACGGATATATCGGTATATATTCCCTATGCCATGATCTATATAGTTGAAAGCGCAGTCTGCTATATCGCTCTTGCCATGATCTTTATCTTCAGGAGTTCCATGCAGGGTGCGGGCTTTGCTTTTATGGCAATGTCCGTCGGAATCGCAGAATTCTTCGTAAGGCTCATCTGCTCATCTTTGTCAAAGGTCTTCAACAACTACTATCTGGCAGTTGGCTGTGACCCCATTGCATGGGTCGCAGGCGGCCTGCTTGGCATGATACTTGCCAACATCGTCTTCCGCAAGCTCGCTCGTTCATGGAGAGAAGAGACTCAAAGCCTGTAATTGCAAAAACTCTCAGTAATGTATTATAATAATTGGAATTTTTGCAAAGGAAATTAAATTATGCGACTTTCAGATCTGCTCAAATTTGACGATATCGTTATCCAGTGTCACGACAACCCGGATGCCGATGCTCTTGCATCAGGCTTTGCCCTTTACTGCTATTTTGAGAAGGAAGGCAAAACGCCCCAGTTTATCTACCGAGGAAATAATCACATCGTCAAGAGCAATCTGACCATAATGGTCGAAGACATCAATATACCTGTATCCTACGAGCCTGATTTCGACCGTGAGCCTGAACTGCTCGTTACTTGTGACTGCCAGTATGGCCAGAAGAATGTTACTTTTACTCCTGCAAAGAACGTAGCGATAATCGACCACCACCAGGTAACGGTCGACCTTCCCGAACTTTCGGAAGTAAGAAGCAGCATCGGTTCCTGCTCGACAGTCATCTGGGACATGTTAAGACAGGAAGGATTCAACGTCACAGAAAACAAGAACCTCTCCACCGCCCTTTATTACGGACTTTATACTGACTCCAACAGATTGAGCGAATTGTTCCATCCTCTGGACCGCGATATGCTCGATTCCCTGATCGTCAATAAGAGCCTTGTAACCAAGATGAGCAACGCAAACATCTCTCTCGAAGAACTTGAGATTACGGGCGAAGCTATTCTCAACTACGAGTACCACGAGGAAAGACGTTATCTTATCTTAAGATCCAAGCCCTGTGATCCCAACATCCTCGGTCTTATAAGCGATTTTATCATAGAGACGGCAGGCGTTGATGTATGTCTGGCATACTATGTCAGCCCCTCAGAGATCAAACTGTCCGTAAGGTCATGCACAAGAGAAGTCCACGCTAATGAACTGGCCAAATTCATTGCTGACGGCATAGGCGGAGGCGGCGGTCACATTACCAAGGCCGGCGCTACGATCATGCCTGAGCTCCTTACGGAAGATGCAGACACCATGGTCAATTTGAGGGTCCGTAACTACTACGATAAGTACGAAGTACTCTATGCCGATAAGATTACACTCGACATGGAAGGAATGCAGGCATACGAGAAACGCGACCAGAAATTGGGTGTCGTAAAACTTGCTGACGTCTTCCCTGTCGGAACACAGGTCGAAGTAAGAACCCTGGAAGGTGATGCCAACTTCACGATCAACGACGAGCAATACCTCCTCATAGGTATCGAAGGCGAGATCTGGCCGATAACAGCCGAAAAGCTCCACAACAGTTACCAGATGACAGGATTCAACTATCTGGGCAAATACGAATACGAACCGGAGATCAAGGATCTTGCTACAAATGAGGTCAAGAAGGTCTCCCCTTATGCAATGACGGTCATAAGCCCTCCGGGATCCGCAAGGATATTCGCAAAGCCTTTGGACCACCCCATCAAGCTCTTCACCGTGTGGAACGATGAGAAATACTATTCAGGCGATGTAGGCGATTATATTGCTGTAAGAGAAGACGACGAGCATGATATATATGTCATCGCGGGAAGGCTTTTCGACAAGCTCTATAAGCCTTCAGGTCCTTCTATCGGATAATATCATTTAATCCGTACTCTGCTCTCAACACTTCAGGAACAGGCTCATCTTCAAGGATCTTATCGGCTTTATCGATCAGATCCTGCAAAGTGTAGTGTTTATAATATCCGATATTCAACTCAGTGCTCCTTACGTATGAAAAGGTATAGAACCTGTCCAATGACTTACAGCGGCCCAGTGCACAGTTGATATATGTAAGTTCTTTCCAGCTGTTAAGGTCAACAATATCGATAACATAACCCATGGATACATAAATGAGGCCGGCCTTTTCATCAACTTCAAAACGGGCATCAGGTGTTTGATCTGAATAATAACTTATCCTCGAGGAAGCGATAATATCACCGGTCGTTATGTCATACCTGCTGAGAACACCGTCGCTGTAGCTGACTAAGAGCAGATCCTTCCCGGTCCCGGGATCTTTTACGACAGAAAGGCCTGCCGGGATCTTTCCTTCACAGGAGATCGAAAGATGGATCTTTCCGTCTGTGCTGACATATACGATCTTGTTCTTGTCAGACATTATCAATTGAGATCTTTCCTTATCGATGCAGACCAGATCCGTATATTCCCAATCTTCGGGCAGGGATACGCTGACAAGAGAGCCTGTCTTAAGATCCACTATCCTGTCTTTCTCTTTTTTGCCGGGCAGATAGACCGCATTAAGGTCTTTACAATAGATGGCAGAATCGAACGAATTATGATCTTCGATGTCATTTAACTCATATTTTTCTGTCTTGCCGCCTGCGACATCATAAAGACAGCAAAGATGCTGATCAAAAGTATTTACCAGATACGCGATCTTACCGTCAGAATAAGATCCCTCCGATACTCCATATTCATATTCTCCGCTGATAAACTCTTCTTCAGGATCGCCGGATCTGATCGGGACCGTGATAAAATGCAGGCCTTTGGAGCGTCTTAGCAGATAGACATTTTCCCCGTCAGCGAAAAGGATCTTATATTCATACGCAGAGTATTGATCGTCACAAAGTTTGACTTCTCTTATCAGACTGTTATCGGCAGTATCTATCAAAGCAAGAACCGGCAGGTCTTCCTTTGCCGAAATGAAAGCGACTACGTTATCCGCGACAAGACGGTTTGAGAGCGAGGTGGTCACAAAGTCTTCGACCTGCTGCCAATCCTCATCACGGACATAGGTCGTAAAATAGCTGATATCCCTTCCGTTCTGCTTGACAAGATAGATACCCTTGTTAACGGCAACTTTCCTTAAGTTGCGGGGCAGGCAGTAATACAAGCTGAGCGCCTTGTTTCCTGAACTTACAGACGGATTCGTGTAAGCGCCGTCCTTTGTAAACATCATCGGAATGCCGTCACCGTCCCTGTCATTGGCCTCGATGATGGTCTCGTTCGTATCCCAGTCATAAACGAGCTCTCCGCTGTTAATATCGTAAGCGCAGCACTTGTTTCCGGCATACGCTGCCACCATATCCTGTGCCTCGAGCATGACAAGACCGATACTTTCATACACTCCTACACATACCTGTTCTTTGCTCCAGACTTCTTTCAACGTGGAAGCATCATAACATTTGACAAATACGGAATAAGGAGACAAATGGGTTTTATCGTTCAGCTTTGTGGATCCTTCAGCCCCCAGAGATATCTTGTGTTCTACTGTGATGATGCGGTCTTCACCGTTCCATTCGATATCGTCGACAGAAAGTTCTGAAGCGTCTCTCAGGACCTTCTTGCCGGACTTGAGATCATATGTCCCGACATAGTAATCATAGATCCCCGCATAGGCCTTGAAAGCGATCTTTGTCTTATCGGGTGACATCTTGAGCTCATCATATGAAAGGTTCTTATCTTCTTCTTCCAGTGTAATGTCTATATCATATTTACCGGAGATCTCACCTGTCTTGATATCGATCTTCCAGAGTTCATTCTTCTTAAGACTGACATAGATATATCCTTCTTCTCCGGGCACCGGATCATCATTAGTTAACGGGGTATCACTTTCGATCTTCCAGATCTCTTTGCCGTCAGCGGCATCAAATGCCCTGATGGTCTTAATGCTGCAAACGATAAGGGCATCATTGACGGGAAATGAAACTTTCCTGGAAGAATGCTCAGGATCTTTGAAATCAATTATCTTTGAATGATCTTCCGTATTCCATAAAGATACAGTCTCGTCACTGGACAAAACCGCAAGACGGCTTCCGTCTTCATTAAGGACAAAATCCTTTACCTGATTGTTAAACGAGTAGTTCCAGGTATGGTTTATATTAAGGCCGTCCAATCCCTGGTATGCCAAAACAGCATCCGACAAGGCATGGAAGGCTTCCGGAGTTACGGGATAATCTGCGTTACCGTTTTTCGGGATCGCCTCACGTGCAAGAAAGAGGGCACTTATACGGTCCTTATCGTCAAGGAGTTTATCGGCAGTGTTTGCAAGAGAGACAGATCTGTTCTCAAGAGCCTGCCTTAAAGCGGCATCTACTTTCTTCTTGCTGTAGAACATGTAGCCGCCAAAAGCTATCGCAGCTGCGATGAGCAGACTGCCTATGGCAAGAGCACGCTTCATCCTGTATGCGCGCTGACGTCTTACGAGCTCATCGTAAGAACAGCCGATGATAGTGGCGGCAAGCCTCGGCAGTTCCTCGTTCTTAGCTTTGTTCAAGGGCATCCTGTAATCACAGGACAAAGGTTCCGTAGGAGCGTCAACTTCGTAGAATTGACCGTCGTCACCTGCGATCTTGCGCACATCGTGTTTAAGCTCATCAGGGATGACCTCAACGGGTTCGCCGCCGGCGATAACGGTAAGGATCTGCTTCTTTGTATGGTTGCGCAGGAAATACTCGATCTCCCTGTTGACCCAGATCGACTGCTTGGTGTTGGGAGAACATATGACTATAAGATAGTCGGACTTTTCGAGCGCATTGGCGATCGTATCGGAAAGATCGCTCGTATTTGCAAGTTCGCTCTTATCACGGAAGATCCTGGAGATCCTCTTCTTCCCCGTGCTCTTCCTGATCTTGTGCGGTATATAGAAGAATTCCAGATTGCGCTGAACATGCTCAGCGATCCTGGAATCCAAAGCCGCATGCTTGTATGAGATAAACGCGTCGTAATGATCTATCATATCGTGGTCCCTTTGTCCTTTATCCCATTCATTATATCAAAGAACGGGCATATGTTACCGTCTAAAAAACAAGGGACCGTTTCTCAAGAAACAGTCCCCCAACATATCTGGTGGAGCATACGGGGTTCGAACCCGTGACCTCTACACTGCCAGTGTAACGCGCTCCCAGCTGCGCTAATGCCCCAAAGCAAAGAGATTATAGCATTTATCCGGCGGCTTTTACAAGTCCAATGCTATCCGATGTAGAAAAAGGCCCAGAAATAGAAGAGCACGAATGCATAGAGTATCCAGAGCCTGCCGACGGCAACTGTCCTGTCGACTTCAGTATATTCAACCGTTTTCCTGTTGCGGATGAACTTATATGCCATATAGATGATGACGGCGGCAAGACAGGTCCTTAACAAAATGTATGACAAGGAAGTGATGTTATTCAATATCTCGCCTATCTCGGGTGCATCGCAGTATTCTCCGGACAGGAAGAGCACTCCGTAGTTGATCATGTTCGTCGACTTTCCAAGGCAGCTTGCCGTCAGAACATAAAGGAATTCCAGAGCGATATCGAAGATCATGATCCTTCTGTCTTTAACCATGGGCAGGAGGAAAGCCGTTGCGAGCACCAGAGGAATCATCCACTGTATGTGCCATGTTACGAAGATAACGAAGGCTCCATATACTGTAAAGACCGCGAGCATAGACTCGTAAAGGAGGTTCTTCTTATCATTTACATCCGTTTTATGCATATAACAGAATATGCATATCAGGGCAAAGGCCAATACGAAGACAGCAAAGCTGTCGCCGAGCCTTACTTCAGCGATCCTGCTTACATAAGAATAGTCTTCCTCGATAATGGCGGTAATCGCCCTGTGTCCCTGACTCCCCTCGAAGACGATCTTCGAAAATGCAGGAGCAGCAAGTACGATAATGCAGTTGATGAGGATGTCCTTTATCTTTTTGTTCGCAAGAAGGATAAGCGGTATAAAGATCATTATAGGCAATGTCTTCATCGCGACTGCAAGTGACATGATGAGTGAGAATCTCTTGTACTGACCCCTGTAATAGAAAGGCAGAGCCAGTATGATAACGATCATGTACATTATGTCTATCTGACCGTACAAGACGGACATATAGAGCAGCATCGGCGACGATATGAAGAGGAGTTTGACTGCACGTGAGTATTCCTCATCCGCACCGCATGCCTTAAGGATCTTATCCAGCGCCTTCCAGGCAACGAAGATAAGTATCGCCATTACTACAGTAAGATAGACTGCTGAGATAAATCCCTGCATGGATGCGCCGTCGTAATCCCCGTTCATAAAGAACGTGAGCGGCAGCATCAGGATCGCCGTGAAGAATATCTGGAAGAAATTGTATTCGTAGGCAAAGAGCATCTTATTGCTCTGGTACTGCAGTTCGCTCGTATAGGAGTAGCCGTAATAATCCCTGATGTTTCCGGCCTTGAACGAATCGATCATGCGGAAAGCGCTCTTGATTATCATGAACAGGTCATAATACTGGCTGATAAAGAATATCGAGAATACAAGGAGCACGCCGATGAAGGCCTTGTCGGATATGCCGCTGCTTCCGATCTTCTTATTGTCAAAACCGTAGACATACAACAGCAGCATTGCCGCGGCAACAAGGTAGACGCCGAGGAATACGATCTTGTCAGAAGCCCCCGCGCCCCTTCCGCTGATGGAGAAAGCCGGGACATCTCCGGTCTCGGACAGGACTATCTTCGGGAGGAAAGCCTCGTCTTCTTTTCCTGTGGAATCCACCGTAAACCTGAATGTATACTCTGTTCCCGGTACAACAGGAACATTGATCCTCATTTCCGTATCATAAGCTGAAGTGATGTCCTTGGAAGCAACTACACTGCCGTCAGCGCTTATAAGTTCAGCTTTCGCATTGATGCTGATAACGTTCGGGGAATCGTTCTCAAGGAAGACCGCAAGACCCGTCACCTTGTCAAAGGGCATGTTGAAGGTCCTCTCATAGGAGTCGCCTGCTTTGACGGAAACCCTTTTCGAATCATCGGAATAATTGCTCTTTATCGTCCGGGAGAAGATGCGCATGTCAGGAAGGACAAAAACGAGCGCAAGATAGATGACCGCCAGTGCGGCTGCTGTGATAAGCAGTCTTATCAACCGCTTGTTATCCTTGATGTCCTTGCTTATATTCTTCTCCCCCATATTTACCTTTTATCCTTACTCTTGAGCCCCTTTGAACGAGACTTCGGAAATACAGCAATCCTTCCAGAAGGACTGACCGTTGTCTTCATAGATGTTCCTGACTGAATTGATCGTCAGCCTTACTACTCCGTTTTCGGGCGTTAACCACTCAGGGAAAACGAAGGTGCAGCCTTTCGATGCCTTGTCCAGATCGAAGGCATAATCGAAAAGATCTATCTCATAGGATTTATCACCGGCAGTTATAGTAACACTTGTCGGCGCATAGTTCTTCTCGAATCTTTTCACTTTCTTGTCGTCATGGCAGAACCCCGGGCAGATCTTGATCGAATGGAGAGTCGTTCCGGGAGCAAAGTAGAAATCCATATACTCCCCTACGCCCTTGGTCGTCACGGTCTTGTTCTTGCCCGAACCGTCGACTTCACTGTGACCTCTGACATTCCATGCGGTCTTGAGGTTTCCGTCTATCGCAAGGTCAGGAGTAAAAGCCTTTCCGTCACTCTGTGTGTAATATGCCGATGCGCTTACCGCATTTGGCTTAACGGCAACAGGCTTCGGTGTAGCAGTAGGCTTGGCTTTCGTAGCCTTTGACTCCTCACCGGAAGTATCGCCTGTCTCTTCGGGAGCTGTCTTATCCGGCTCGGTATCTTCAGTAACATCTGTATCTTCAGCAGGATCGTCCGGAATTACAAGGGCTGATGTGCCCTTTGCATCTTCTCCGCGGCTGCTCCTGGCCGTGGTCGTTTCCTTCGTGACCTTCCCGGGGGTCGTCCGGGTCGTAGTGTCCCGGACAGTGTTGTCGTTTTCCTTCATCTTGCCCGCTACGATGACGATGCTCGCAACTATGATGGCAACAGCCGCCAGAGAAACTAAACCGGCGATGATCCCGATGACCGCTTTCTTTGACTTCTTCGGCTGGACATGTTCTGCCTGTATGCCCTGCTGATAAGGATAGTCAGCCTGTGCGTTCTGCATTACCGGCTGTGAATACACCGGCTGGACGGGCTGCTGCATAACGGGGGCAGCGGCAGGAGCCAAAGGAATAACGGGAGCCGGCGGAATATTCTGACCAACAGGCCGGTTATATGCCTGTGGTACTGCAGGAACGACCGGAACCTGCGGCGCAGCGGGAGCCTGAGGGGCTGCTGCCTGTACCTGAGGAGCAGCGGGAACCACCGGAGCGGATACTTGAGGCTGAGGATTTTCCTGAACCTTAGCTCCTTCTGCCGATATCTTCATAGCGCGCTTGAAGGCCGTCATCGTCTGGAAACGGTCCGCTGCATTTACGGACAGAGCCTGAAGGATCGCGTTTTCGACTGCTTCGGGAAGCTTAACTCCCAAGGTGCTCGGCGGGATCAGTTCGTCTTCCTCAAGTCTTGCGACCGAATCAGGCGGACGCTGCCCGGTAAGGGCAAAATAGAAAGTTGCGCCAAGAGCATATACATCCGTATAAGGGCCCTGTCTTCCACGCCTGATATATTGTTCCTTGGGAGCAAAACCATGCTTTAAGACTATGTCAAGGCTGCGGCTCTTATCTCCGACGCTGTATCTTGCCGCACCGAAATCTAGCAGCTTTACGGTACCGTCTTTGGTGATGTAGATATTATCGGGAGTAACGTCTCTATGAACGATGCCGCGGGCGTGAACTGCTGCAAGGGCATCCATAACGGGAACGAGGATACTTGCCGTCTCTTCCCAGTCGAGCTTGCCGCCTTTTTCCTTGATGTAATCATCCAGGCTGGTACCCTCGATGAAATCCATGACGAAATAACCGGTATCGTTCTCTTCGAAATAGGTGTGGATCCTTACGATATTCTCGTTGCCGATGAACTGGGCAAGCGTCTGTGCCTCTTCCATGAAGCACTTCTTGCCGTATTCGAAGCTTTCGCTCCTCTCACCGTTAAAGGGGATCGCGATCGTCTCATGTCTTGTCGCAAGAGCATCCGGGAAAAACTCCTTGATCGCAACACGCTGACCCGTCTTATGGTCAGTCGCCATATACGTAATACCGAAACCGCCCTGGCCTAAGACCTTATCGACAATATACTGTCCTGCAAGGACTGTTCCTTCAGGCAACGCCATTGGGTACTTTTCGTTCATAGACAGCACACCCTCCTATGGCAATATTTTACATTTCAAGAGGGCATAATTCAACAACGGGCCTTTCGGCCCGCCGCAGATCATTTGGACTGTTTTACCTCACTGATCGTATCTTTCGTGAAGGTCTTGAATCCTGAATCCTTCTTATCGAAAAGGAGACTGTACTGGATCTCATGGTAGAGCTTCAGGACCTTGCTCTCAGCAGGATTGATATCCGTAAGATAATGATACTTCTCGTCAGACTTTGAGTAGTAACCGATCGCGTTGAGGCAGGGGACCTCAGTCTTTAACCTGTCGATGACCTTGTAGTAGGAAGGCATCTTTACGCCGGCAGCTCTCATGACATCCAAAGAAAGATAATTGATGCTGGTAACCTCATCCCATTCTTCGTGCTCAGCGAGAAGCGCGGGATCCATGTCGTAGTTGGTCCAGATGAGATAAGGAACGATATAGCTGGAGTTTCTTCCGGGTGCGAAGTTATTGTTGAAAGCGATCATCTTAGGCTGATGGTCACCGAAGATAAGAACGGTGTACTTCTCATCACAGCCCTTGAGATAATCGAGCAGGTATTCCAGAGCCTCATCACTCTTGTTGAGAGCATTAAGATATGTATTGACCTGCAGTGTCTCACCGGAAAAAACATTGGAAACATACTTGTGGAGATGGAAATTATCGTACTCCATAGTATATCCGCCGTGATTCTGCATGGTTACGAGGAAATTGAAGGTCTTCTGTCCCTTCGATCTTTCGAGCCTGTTGATAAGGTTCTGATAAGCGCACTTATCGGATACATATTCACGGTAAAGATCCTTGTCAGTATATTCAAAATCATCAAGGAACATGTATTCTTCGAAGCCGATCAAAGGATATACCTTGGGGCGGTTCCATCCGGAAGCGAGGTAAGGATGCATCGCGCATGTCGAGTAGCCCATGTCGCGGAGAGCCCAGGCAAAAGAATATGTATCGTTATTGATATAGTTGGAGTAAGGGATCGTTCCCGTAGGAAGGAACGCCGTTGATATACCGGTAAGGAATTCGAATTCGGAATTGGGAGTATTGCCGCCGTAAACGGAAGACAACGCATATCCGTGTACCGTATTCTCATTAAGCGAATTCCAGTAAGGAGTAGGATCCTCGTAGCAGCCTAGCATGAAGGTGTAATCCCTGGCCTGCATATAAGACTCGTTCATTATTACGATGATGTTGGATGCCTCATCGGCATTGCCCTTGTCGTTCATGTCGATACCGAGGTCGCTGATATCCTTATCGAGCGCTTCTGCAGAATATCCTTCAGGAGCTTCAGGGAACATCGTCAATGCGGACATGCTGATATTGAGCAAAAGACCGTTGTAAGCAGAACCCTTGTCTTCCCATGCTTGAAGTGAATATACAGTGTTCCACTTCTTAAGAGTAACGATGAATACGGCCGTGCATGCACAGGAAAGAGCAGCAAAGATGGCAACTTTTGCCGGTATGGGCAGGAGCCTCTTCTCACCCTTAAACCTTAACATAGCGATGCAGTAGAGAGCGAAAGGAATGATCACGTAAAGGATCGGGCCCTTGATATCGAGATGGTAATTGGATACGACGTTCAGAGCCGTGCCGGCGGAAAGGATATCCGTGAACAGGAATTCATGTCCTCTCTCGGTATAGATGAAGTAGTTGACCGTACCGAAAAGCAGGAAGATAACAGGTGTCAGGAGAGCCGCATACCTTCTCTTTACACATATAAATCTCAGGAAGAAATATACAGCCATGACGATGGTGATCTCATAAGCCCATCTTGTCTTCTCACTGTGGTACATGACCATATAGAGAGAATTGAACTCGATGACCTTGGTATGACCGATAAGATTGATCATCTGCAAAAAATATACGGTAAAGAAGGCTGAAAAGACAGGAAGAACGATATCTCCCGCGATCTGAACAAACTTAGCTTTGCCCTCTTCCTTGAAAGTGAAAGTAAAAAGACTGATCACGAAAAGGACTACATACCATATCACGCAATCCCAGAACTTTCCTGCTGCAGCGATGCTGCCTGCGACAGCAAGCGCCAAAGCTATAACGATCCTTATTATGTCAAGCTTACCCAGCGAAAATTTAACGCTCATTTTTATCCCTGAACTCCTATCTTTTGAAAATTCTTCTCAAACCAGCATATTATAATATAAAATTCCGAAAAAAAAGAACAAAAAATCAGCGTTCATTCTCCGCGAAATTCAGCAAGACGTTTCTTCTTGCTCTCAGAACCGTAGTTTTCTATAAGACGCATCCTGGCAAGAGCACGCTGTTTCATATACTGGGCGTCATTAGGATAGACTTTTGACCGGTCCTTGTTCTGCATATCGAGCCTGTCACAGGCTTTCTTATATGACTCGAAGATCCTCCTGACGGAAATGTCATCCGGCCATTCAGCGGAATTGCAGATAATGAGGACCAGAGACTGGGATATCTCACAATAGCCTTCGGCGGCAAAGAAGTGTCTTACGCCCTCCCCGTCCCTTACGGTGACTGTACCGGGCGTGATGGACACGACACGCGGCTCATGACCGCGCATAATTCCCATACCGCCGTCCGTGGCAGGTATGGTGACCGAATAAGCTTCGGTCTCAAGGAATACGCGGTCAGGTGTTATGACCAGGAAATGGATCGTATCTTCAGTCTTATCAGCCATCAGTTGTTTTCCTTATAAGCTTTAAGAACGTCATCGAGACCGCCCTTCATGAAGAAGCACTGCTCGGGAATGTGATCAAGGGATCCGGAGATCAGCTCTCCGAAAGCCTTTACGGTCTCGCTTACGGGTACATATCTGGGTTCGAATCCTGTTGATTCAGCAGTTACGAAGAAAGGCTGTGAGAGGAATTTCTGAACCTTTCTCGCACGGGATACGGTCTTCCTGTCTTCTTCCGACAGTTCTTCCATACCGAGGATAGCGATGATGTCCTGAAGTTCCTTATAGCGCTGGAGCATCTCCTGAACCTTTCTTGCAACATGGTAATGTTCACTGCCAACGACAGTTTCGGAAAGGATCCTCGAAGAAGATTCCAGAGGGTCAACGGCAGGATAGATACCGAGCTCGACGACTGCTCTTGAAAGAACGATATTAGCGTCAAGGTGGGCAAAGGTCGTCGCAGGTGCAGGGTCAGTGATATCATCCGCAGGAACATAGACGGCCTGGATAGAGGTGATGGATCCGTTACGTGTGGATGTGATCCTCTCCTGAAGCTGACCGACTTCGCCTGCAAGCGTAGGCTGGTAACCGACGGCTGAAGGGATACGGCCGAGCAAAGCCGAAACCTCCGAACCTGCCTGAACGAATCTGTATATATTGTCGATGAAGAGAAGAACGTCCTTCTTCTTCTCGTCTCTCAGATACTCAGCCATGGTAAGACCTGTTAGAGGCGCTCTCATCCTGGCACCGGACGTCTCGTTCATCTGACCGAATACCATTATGGTCTTATCGAGAACGCCGGATTCCTTCATCTCGCCCCAGAGGTCGTTGCCTTCACGGGAACGCTCTCCGACGCCCGTAAACACGGAATATCCGCCGTGCTCACTTGCGATGTTGCGGATGAGTTCGAGTATGAGGACTGTCTTGCCTACACCGGCTCCTCCGAACAGACCGATCTTGCCTCCCTTCGAAAAAGGGACCAGCAGATCGATGACCTTGATGCCTGTCTCCAGCACGGACTCAGAGGGGAACTGCTCTGTAAAAGAAGGCGCAGGTCTGTGGATCGACCAATAATCCTCAGCCTCTATATCCCCGTCCTCATCTATAGGACGGCCCAGAGCATCAAAGAGTCTTCCGGTGATCTTCTCACCGACGGGGACCTTGATAGGAGAACCCAGAGATTCAACAGGCAATCCTCTCATAAGGCCTTCGGTCGCATTGAAAGAAACGCATCTTACGGTGTTGTTTCCCCTCTGCTGCAGTACTTCAGCGAAGACATCATTATCCGATCTGACATTAGGATCTTTACTTACGAGTATCCTTACTGCATCATTGACCTTCGGCACGTCACCTCTCTCGAACTCACAGTCGATAACAGGTCCTATGATCTGTATTACTTTTCCAATTGCCATTTCTTATATCCTCTCTCCCCGTCTGATTATCTGGGAACCGCTATGTCAGATGTTATCCGCCTGCGCAGCTCCGTTCACGATCTCGGTAAGTTCTGTTGTAATCTTTGCCTGTCTTGCCCTGTTGCTCAGAAGCTGCAGTTTCTTCATCATCTCTTCCGCATTGTCCGTAGCGTTCTGCATGGCAGTGAGCCTTGCGCTCTGCTCAGATTCATATGCCTGCACCATGGCTCCGTAGATCATGGCATTCGTATAGGAATCAATAAGGAAGTCAAACACAGCATTTGCGTTAGGGTAATAATTTATACCTGATCCGGGCGGAATGGCTATTCCTGCATCATTAACGTCAGAAGGCAATATCTTGGAGATAGCCTTGACGTCGACCGGCAGCAGACGCATGACCATGGGCACCATCTTGATGGGTGATTCCATTCTGGTATAAATGAGATAGACCAGGTCAAACTCATGATTCAGGAACTTGGTCCTGATGATGGTTCCCACGTTCTTGGCCTGATAGAAAGTAGGTTCCGTGATCGGGAACGAGAAATCCCTGTTAACGTTATAACCTGCGCGGATCAGCTTATCGCGGGCAAGCTTTCCGAAAACATAAAGCTCATAGTTCGTGGAAAGCCCCTTCTTTGTATTTTCGAGGACCTTCGTACGTATGTGCTCTTCGGCGATCTTGACCATGTTATTGTTATAGGCGCCGGCAAGACCCTGGTCTCCTGAAAGGACAAAGCATCCTATCTTCCAGAGACCGCCTTCATCCTTCTGCTTCAGTGTAAGGAAAGGGTTATCGATAGTATCCGTATTGTTCATCATCTCCTGCATGCTTTCGGCACAGAGACGGAAAAACGGATACATGGCGTCGTGGAGAGCAGTGGATCTGCGCATCTTGGCAGAACTTACCAGCTGCATGGCATTTGTCATCTGGCTTATGTCATCGACGCTCTTTATACGCTTCTTTATGTCATTGAGATTATCCATAAAGAACCTTACTCTTCCTCTGCATACTCCGTATGTTCTGTCAGGTATATTTTCTTGAACTTGGCATATAACTTATCTATCCTGTCGGCAAATTCATCCGTCAGGATGCATTTCTCATTCAGCGAAGCGAATGTCTTGGGGTGCTTTACCTTGAAAAGGATCAGGAACTCATTGACATTCTCCTTGATATCTTCCTTTGCGAGGAAGTTGAGCTTGTCAGTCGTCGCAAGATAAAGGGATATTACCTGTTCAGCAACTGTCAGAGGCTTGTACTGCTCCTGCTTCAATATCTCGTTAAGAACGACACCGCGCTTTAACTGCAGCTGGGTATTCTCATCGAGATCAGAACCGAACTGGGCAAAGGAAGCCATCTCACGCGCCTGGGCAAGAGCGATACGCAAAGGTCCGCCGACCTTCTTCATGGCCTTCGTCTGAGCTGCACCGCCGACACGGGATACTGAAAGACCGGCATTGATGGCAGGTCTCTGCCCCGAGAAGAACAGTTCGGGTGAAAGATAGATCTGACCGTCAGTAATGGAGATCACGTTGGTCGGGATGTAAGCCGAAATATCGTTGCCCTGTGTTTCTACGATAGGGATAGCGGTAATGGACCCGCCGCCGATCTTATCTGCAAGCTTTGCTGACCTCTCAAGAAGTCTTGAATGCAGATAGAATACGTCACCCGGATAAGCTTCTCTTCCCGGCGGACGCCTTAAGAGGAGCGATATCTCACGGTATGCGTGAGCATGCTTGGAAAGGTCATCATAGATTATGAGGACGTCCTTATGGTAATCGTACATGAACTTCTCTGCTATGGCGCATCCCGCGAAAGGAGCAATGTACTGCATAGAAGCGGAATCAGAAGCTGATGCGGCAACTATGACCGTATAGTCCATGGCCTTGTGCTTTTCGAGCGTACGGGCAAGAGATACGATATTGCTCATCTTCTGTCCGATAGCTACGTATACGCAGATAACGTCCTTGTCATGCTGGTTTATGATCGTATCAACAGCGATGGCAGTCTTACCTGTCTGACGGTCACCGATGATAAGCTCTCTCTGGCCTCTCCCGATAGGAGTCAGGGCATCGATTGCCGTGATGCCGGTAGCCATAGGCTTATTAACAGGCGATCTGTCGATGATCGTGGGAGCATTGGATTCAATGGGTCTGGTCTCTGTATATCTGATGATACCCTTGCCGTCGATAGGCTTGCCCAAAGGATTAACAACACGTCCGATGAGGCCGTTGCCGACAGGAACAGAGACCGTGGTAAGAGTTCTCTTACAGAGCTGTCCTTCTACAACGGAATCTTCACTGTTCAAAAGGACAACACCGACTTTGTTTTTCTCGAGGTTCATCGCGATGCCTTCAGCACCGCCCGCAAATGAGATCAGCTCGGAAAGCATGCAGTTGGAAAGACCTGAAACAGTAGCAACACCATCGGAAAGTGATGTTACCATACCTACCTCATCCGTACTGGAATTGGAAGTGAAAGCCTTTTCGACACGCTTTTCGTATTGTTCGTCATTAAGGCCCTTGAGCTCAACATCGTCGATACTGACGAAGTTTGTCTCAGGGAATTTTTTCAGTATATCTTCGATCTCGGATTTAAAGCCGGCAGGATCGAAACTGCCTTCGCCTTCATCTTCCTTGATGTCTCTGTTGGTCTTGATGTAACTGGAGATCCTCGATAGCTGTCCCTTGATCGAGTAATCGTACCTTGATCCCTTGTAATAGAACACGATACCGCCGATGAGCGATTCATCGTTTTCGATCGTGAGCCTGTAGTTGGGGATCCCGTTCGTCTCTGCAAATTTTGCAGCCATGAACTCGATCTTCTCCACGGTGATATCGCCTGCCGATACCACACGCAGCTGGGGACCGCGAGCCTTAGACAATAATCTTTCTTTATTATCAGAGCCTTCAGCCATTCTGCTTCACCTCTGCTCCGACTACTTCATCCGTATGTTTCTTTGCCATGCTGACAAGATGTTCATGAGGGATAGCTTCACCGAGAACGTGCTCTGCAACCTGTACTGCCAAGTCTGAGATATCATCCTTCATGTCCTCGATGGATGATCTCTTAAGTTTCTCAGCATCTTCCTGAGCTCTTGTGATGATGATTTCAGCCTCATCCTTGGCATTCTGGATGATGGCTTCTGCCTGTTTCTCGGCATTATCCTTAGCTTCTTCAATGACGACCGAAGCCTGAACCTTGGCATCATCGATTATCTGGCTGCTCTCTTCGGCAGTCTTCGTCGCTTCGGCATTGGCCTTTTCGGCAGACTCAAGTTCGCTGTTAAGAGCGTCTTCCCTCTCCCTCATGGCGGCAATGACTCTCTTATAAACAAGCTTCTTGATAATGATATAGGCAACTATAAGGTTGATCGCGGTAAAAAGCGCCGTGACCAGATAGCCTGCCAACTGATCAGCAGTAAACAGTCCCGATTTCTCCTCGGCTGCAAGGATCAGATTGAATAATTCGCAAGACATAATATATATGACTCCTTTATATCACCTTGATAAAGATACCGGTTCCGTCAGAATGTGAAGATGAGCAGGAGCGCTACGACCAGCGAGTAGATGGCAACGGATTCGATAAAGACGATAGCCAGGAGGAGCAAGGTCTGGATCTTGCTGAATACTTCAGGCTGTCTTGCACCGGCATCAACAGCATGAGATGTGGCAATACCCATACCGAGACTTGAACCCAATGCACCGAGTCCGATAGCGATACCGGCAGCCAGTGCGGCCAGAGCCTTCGGATCAATACCGCCTGAAACGGCTTCTTCTCCTGCAAATGTGATGACCGATGTGATCACTGCGGGAAGGTTGGAAAGAATCTCTAACATATCTTATACCTCCTTAGATTAGACGGCCGCTTTCAGCGACTCGGGATTCTTCTTGCTGTTCTTCTTGGCAAGCCTTGCGGCTTTCTTCTTCTCTTTCTTCTCTTTCTTTTCGAGATCTTCGGGCTCATGGGCTGTCTCAACGATCTCTCCGATATACGACATCGTAAGGTAGGAGAATACAACGGCCTGGATTATTCCGTCACCGATATCGAACCACAATCCGATAACGCCGGGAACGACCGCAGGAACGATGATGTAGAGGAATTCCATGAAAACGAACGCACCGAAAACGTTACCGAAAAGACGCAACGTAAGGGATACGGGCTTGATGATGAAGTCTAAGATCTTGAAAGGCAGCAAAGCGGGCATCGGAGAGGTCATGTACTTGACGAAGCCCTTGACTCCGACGAACTTAAAGCCCATTACAAGAACATATATGATGGCCACGACAGCCATCGCAGCCGGGAATGCTATATTTTTCGCAGGCGGAGAGATCTTGAACACCGAGATAACGTTGCAGCCCATTATGACCGCACCGATCGACATGATCATAGGAGCGACCTCCTCGGCCTGTTCGCGGCTCATGCCGAAATCGCGGCAGGTCTTGAGGATAAGATCTACCACGAGCCAGATAAGGGTCTGTCTGGTGTTGGGTTTCTTGCTGATCCCGCGGGATAAGTACCACAAAAGAAGGATCATGAGGGCGATCGCGATCCATGACACGATAATGGCATCAGTAATAACGAGCTGGATATTATCGATCATAAAGTAATGCTGCCACTGCAGGATACCCTTATTGATCTCTTCCCCTATATCACCGATCTTAATTTCTTCAACGAAAGCTTCCCAGAAAGCCTTCAGAAATTCAAGGAACCACATAACGGCCGCCCCCTTGCTTTTTATTAAGACAAGGTAATTTTATCGCAAAATAAATATAAAACAACCTTTATCGGATATTTAATCTTCAAGTATGGTAATACGCACAAATCGGACAAGAAAAAACATCATTTGTATAAGCACAAAAGAACCAAAGGGACAGTCATCCCTTTGGCTCGAAAAGATAAGATATTCAAATCAGATTATTTGAAAAGACGCTCTTCCTGGGCGATTATATCCCCTACACGCTCTGCATGACGGGCACCTGCAAACTCCTCGGCAAAGAATGCGTCGACCATGGACAGGGCCAGCGAAGATCCGACTACACGGGCTCCGAAAGCAAGAACATTGGCATCATTATGCTGTCTGCTCATCCTGGCCATGAACTCATTGTTGCAAAGACCGCACCTGATCCCCTTGTACTTGTTGCAGACGATAGAGATCCCGATGCCTGTGCCGCAAATGGCGATGCCTCTGTCAGCCTTGCCTGAGAGAACGTCTTCCGCGATCTTCTGGCCGGCTGCTACATAACTGTAAGGAAGAGCCGCAGTGTCAGCGCCCCCCTCCAGGACCTCGTAACCCAGCTCTACGAGATGAGCAACCACGAGCTTACGGAGCTCATAACCTGCGTGATCCGATGCGATACTAACTTTCATTTTCTTCACCCCAATCTTAAATATTGTGTCTTATGTGCTTAAACGTCTTATTGCCTGATGCGTAATCGGCAACTATATTCCCTGATCCGATCAGCCTGTACTTATAGGATACAAGACCTTCCAGACCAACAGGTCCCCTTGCATGGAGCTTGCTGGTCGAAATGCCAACCTCAGCACCAAAACCATATCTGAAACCGTCAGCAAACCTCGTGGAACAGTTGACCAGGACGCTTCCCGAGTCTACTCTGCCGAGGAAGATATCGGCTGTGTCGGTATTTGCAGTGATTATAGCATCTGTATGGCCTGATCCGAACTCATTTATATGCTCACAGGCTTCCATTACGCCGTCAACGATCTTAACGGAAACCTTCATATCGAGATATTCATGGTGCCAGTCGCTGACCTTGCCGCAGCCGTATGTGCTGCTGACATATTCATCACCGAAGAATTCAACGCCGCTGTCTTTCAAGGTCTCAAGAAGACGGGGCAGGAATGTATCCTTCAAAGGCGCATCAACGAGTATCGTCTCAGTTGCGTTGCATACGGAGACATACTGTGTCTTGGCATCGAGAACGACCTTCAGGGCAAGGTCCTCATCGCAGTCCCTGTCGATAAAGGTGTGACAGACACCGTCTGCATGCCCCATTACGGGGATCTGAGTGTTTTTCATGATGTACTGAACAAACTGGTTGGATCCTCTGGGGATAATAAGATCTATATACTTATCAAGAGACAGCATGCCGTTGACATCTTCCCTGGATTCGAGAAGATTGAGCCAGCCTTCGGGAAGGCCGGCTTCGATCCCGGCCTTGCTGATCACGTCTGCGAGAATACGGTTAGTAAAAGCCGCTTCAGAACCGCCCTTAAGAAAAACTGCGTTGCCGCTCTTAAGACAAAGGGAAGCTATCTGAACGAGTGCATCAGGACGGCTTTCAAAGATAACGCCGATAACGCCGATCGGACAGGTGATCCTGTAAAGTTCCAATCCGTCATCAAGAGTCGTATGAAGGTTAACTTTGCCGACAGGATCGGGAAGACCAATAAGGCTCCTTATTCCAGTTACGGAATCGGAAAGCTTATTCTCATCATATTTAAGTCTTTTGAGCAAAGGCGCGGCAAGATCCGCCTCCTTGGCATTATCAAGATCCTTATGGTTAGCATCAACTATCCCGGACTCATTATCCAGCAATGCTTTGCACACCGCTTCAAGGGCTCTGTTCTTAACTTCATCTGAAAGAACAGCCATATCGATCGAAGCCTTTTTGGCACTGACTGCCATAGCAGTAATATCAGACATATTCAGTTCCTTTCGCTGATTTTGAATAGATTATATCGTAAGATATACCGCTGTTAAACATAAAAATAATGTTCAAAATGTTCAAAACTTTGTAGATAACTCAAAAACAAGCATTGTATTGTTAATATGTCTCACAAAGCCCGAATTTATTGCATCGAAAAAATATGAGGCAAACTATTGACAAAACGGTTACAAAAGAATTACAAAACCCGCAACATAATGATAACGGGCTTTGCAGACGTTTTAAATGTATGTTCGTTTTAGCCTGTCCGTCACACGCGGACACAAAAATCTTGAAAAAACCTATTGACAGAAGTCAGTAATAACAAATCCTGTTTGATATAATTATCACATGGAAATATTGATCACTACATTATTCGGATTAGAAACCCTGACGCGTATAGACCTTGAATCCTGCGGTTACTCAAAGGATCAGATCAAGGTCAGCGACGGCCAGGTATTGTTGACAGTTCCCGATGAAGGATATGCTTCAGATGTTGCCCGTGTTAACATGTTCTGCGGCTGCGCGGAACGTGTATTCTTCTGCATAGGTAATTTCAAAGCAACTGAATTTGACGAATTCTTTGAAAAGACCGCTGCTCTCAACTGGTCTGATTTCATTCCTTCTGGCTGGGCCTTCATCATCACGGGCTATTCACGAAAATCAAAACTTTTCGGTGTTCCCGCAATGCAGTCCCTCGCAAAGAAAGCCGTATGCAGATCCCTTTGCGGAGCGGCAGGACTGCCGGACGACTCCCCTATACCGGAAGACAGCAACAAAGGGACCGTAAAGATACAGTTTGCTATGGTCTCCGACGAATGCCGCATGCTGATAGATACGAGCGGCGACGGCCTCCATAAGCGCGGCTACCGCCCGCTTACGCATGAAGCGCCCATAAGAGAGACTCTTGCTCTTGCCATGGTGGAGCTTGCCCGGTTCAGGCCCTTTTCCTTTGAATCGCTCTACGATCCTTTCTGCGGATCGGGTACTATCGTCATTGAAGCTGCCAGAAGCGCTCTCGGCATCGCTCCCGGACGTGACAGGATGTTCTCCTTTACGGATCTTCCCTACATCGGCCGCAAGGTCCTTATCGAAGCTCGCGAGGAAGCAAGAGACAAAGAAGACCTCTCTCCCCTCGATGATATCTTTTTCGCGGGATCAGATATAGATCCCAAAGCGGTCAGATCCGCAAATGCGAATGCTGAAGCCGCGGGAGTCAAAGGATTTGTAAAGTTTGATGTCAGGGACGCATTGAAGCTGACACCCTCTTCCCTCGGCTCGTTAACGGGATTTGACAGAAACCTCATAATCACTAACCCTCCCTATGGCGGCCGTCTCATGACGCCGGAGGAAGCCGCAGACATATACAGGGCCGTCGCATCTAAATTCCTTACCGCAAAGGGCATGTGCCGTAAAGGCGTGAGGCTTTCGGTCATAACTCCCGACAAGGACTTTGAGACAGCAACCGGATTTAAGCCCGATAAGAGCTACAAGCTCTATAACGGAAACAAGGTCTGCCACCTTAACAATTACTTCAGACTGGATAAAGACAATGGCTGACTATAAGACGTTGGACATCAACTGCTTCGATCCCGCCAAGATCGCGAAGAGCGGTCAGGCCTTCAGATTCACCGTGATCGATGACGATCACACCGAACTCGTGGCATTCGGCAGATACCTTCAGATCGCAAGGATCGGCAAGAACAGGTTCGCATTCAGCTGCAGCGGGTCAGAATTCAACAGTATCTGGAAAGATTATTTCCATCTTGATTACGACTACTCCTCCCTCATGTCAAAGATCCCGGAAGATGACAGATATCTTAAAGCTGCGGCAGACTATTCGTCCGGAATAAGGATCTTAAGGCAGGACAACTTCGAGACCTTGATAAGTTTCATCATCTCCCAAAGAAGATCCATCCCATCCATAATGACATCCGTAGAGCGCCTCGCTTCCTTCTGCGGACACGAAGCACTTATGCCGGATTATCTGGGAGATCCTTTCGTAAGACCTGTCAAAGATATCTACTACGCCTTCCCGACGGCAGATGAGATGTCTTCCATGTCACTGGAAGACATTACTTCACTGGGCGTTGGCTACAGAGCATCTTACATCGAATCCGCCGTAAGGACCGATCCTGATCTTAACGCATGGGATAAGTTGTCAGATGAAGATCTTTTCAATGCTCTAACCTCATTAAGGGGTGTCGGTAAGAAAGTTGCCGACTGCGTGATGTTATTTGCATACGGCAGATACGGAAGATTCCCCGTGGATGTCTGGATGCAAAGGATCCAGGACAGATACTACGGCGGGAGATTCGATATCTCCCCCTACCCTGACACCGCAGGGATAATACAGCAGTTCATGTTCTTCTACGAGCGCAACCGCACTATTAAATAGGCTGCCTGTATTTAATATCTTCTTCCCTTGTGATAGGATAAACATATCTTATATTTTCCAGGAGACGAGCCATGAAGAATCTAGAAGACTATATTGATGTAATCCCTAATTTCCCCGAAGAAGGCATCATGTTCCGTGACATAACATCACTGATCGCAGATCCTGAAGGATTCCGACTTGCGATCGACAGTCTTATAGAACATCTTGAAGGCGTAGATTTCGATGCTCTCGTTGCGCTTGAATCAAGAGGCTTCATCTTCTGTGCGCCAATAGCATATGCGCTCAACAAACCGATGGTACTGGTACGTAAAAAAGGCAAGCTCCCCAAAGAAACGATCTCCGAAGAATATTCTCTCGAATACGGCACGGCCACGATCGAGATCCACAAGGATTCCATCCTTCCCGGACAGAAAGTCATCCTCCTGGACGATCTTATCGCAACGGGCGGAACTCTTAAAGCAACTGCCAACCTGGTAGAGCGCCTGGGCGGCAACATAGTTAAGATCCTCGCTCTCTCCGAGCTTAAGGGGCTTAACGGAAGAGAGCTTCTATCCGGCTACAACATTGACGTTCTCATCTCCTACGAAGGCAAATAAACAACATATCCTGGACAGACCGATTAACAGTTACACAAAAATTATGTACAGATTGTGAAAATTAATTCACATTTGTAAACAAAGTGTGATATAATCTTCTAAAGTCGGTAACCGGAGGCCGCTATGCGACGCAAGAAGATTGGTCTGTTCATGAATGAGATCACACAGTTTTTCCAGGAAGCCTGTGGCAAGGCTGTGATCGAACGCGCCGCCGATAGAAATGCCGATGTATTTATCTATTCCTCATACGGCTCCTACTCCTGCCCATACGGAAGAAACCTCCTCTCGGAGATCGGAAAGAAGAACATCATCTGTCTTCCCGACTATTCCAAGTTCGATGCCATCATCATTCTTCCCAACACATTCGATATCTACGGAATGGATATTGAACTCTTTGAGATCCTCAAAAAAGAAGCAAACTGTCCCGTTATATGCCTCCAGAGCGATAATCCGGACTTCTATTCCGTAACGATAGAAAATAAAAAAGCCATGTATGATATGACAAGACATTTTATACAAGATCACGGCTTTAAAGATATCAGATACATGTCCGGTCCATTCACATCCAAGGATTCTCCCGACAGGCTTGAAGGGTTTAAGAAAGCAATGGATGAAGCAGGGCTTCCCATAACAGAAAATACGGTCTTTGAAGGAAACTATTGGATCAACCGCGGCAAACGCGCCGTGGATCACTTCATAGGAGAAGACGGCAAATATCCCGAGGCAATAATATGCGCCAACGATTATATGGCCATATCGGTTTGTGAAGAGCTCGAAAAGCGTGGCATCAGGGTCCCCGAAGATGTTTGTGTCTCAGGATTTGACGGAATCAACGAGGGCGAGATGAACCGCCCCTCCCTTACAACCGTATCCATAAGCCCTGAAAATTACGCTGATGCGGCATTTACCATCATTGACGATTGCTGGACAGGCTTAACCCCCGAACGCAAGATCATGGTCTCAGGAGAGATGAAACTGAGAGCCAGCTGCGGATGCGGCAGCCAGTCTGTTCCCGAAAATGCAGATGTTTATGTCAAGAAGATCATCCATACTGAATTCCTTTTAAGAGAAGCAGGCAGGATAACATCCGATTACCAGAACAGATATGATCTGGAAAACTCCATGTCCGTAGCCAACTACTATTTTAAGGCCTTAGGCTGCGATACCGGCTACCTCTGCCTGTGCGATATGGAGGACCCTTCTTTCGGATCCGTAGAGAACAACAGCATATATACGGATCAGATGATCCTGATGCAGAAGATGCTGTCATCTGACCCTATGCACGCAGATATAAGCAAGGCCAGATTCAACAAAGAAGATATACTCCCCCAATCGATACTCGAGACTGATGAACCCGGCACATATGTGATCTTCCCTCTCTACTACAAGAACAAGGAATACGGAATACTGGTCTTAAGACCCGAACAGGGCCAGTGGCCTAATTCACTCACGAACACATATACGAACGCTCTGTCAGCAGCTATCGAAAACAGTTACCTTCAGAGCAGATTTAAAGAACTTGCCGAGATAAAGATCCTCTCCGAGACTGATCCTCTCACAGGTCTTTTCAACAGACGCGGCTTTGAGAACGCGATCGCACGCGTTCTGTCCGACCTGTCTGATGACAAGATCATCAGCATCGTCAGCATAGATATGGACGATCTGAAGTCCATAAACGACAAATACGGGCATTCAGAGGGAGATTATGCACTGATAACCCTGGCAAACACCTTAAAGGCATTCACGAACGATAACGAGATATGCGCCAGATTCGGCGGAGACGAATTCTCAGCGGTCTTAATATCAGACGACCGCGGCAGAGCCGATAAATTCGTAGATTCCTTCCTCAGAGAGCTCAGCAACGCTTCTCTGACATCAGGTAAGCCCTACCCTATTCATGCCAGCACAGGTGTCTGTGAGCTTAAAGGAGGCGATACCAAACAGATCATCGCCTGCATGCAGACGGCAGACAAACACATGTACATGAACAAGAGGATGTATAAAAAAGCAAGAGCAAGATGATTTCTCCTATACAAAAGCATGTAAAGGGCACCGGAAACAGCCTCACCGGTGCCCTTTATATTTCCGCCGAAAAAGGCAGAAAAAATGCCCTGCTGTTAAAGCAGAGCATCTTCTCTTTTACTATGGTGCGGTCGACGGGACTTGAACCCGTATGGAGTTACCCACACGCCCCTCAAACGTGCGCGTCTGCCAGTTCCGCCACGACCGCGTCCTAAAGGCTTGTTTATTATACTTATATGTGTAGTCAGTGTCAAGTATCAAGTAGAAGAGACTGCCTCAAAAATGAGACAGTCTCCCTGGCTTGACACAAAGATGGATTGTTGATCTGTTTAATTTTCCTCTTCCCTCTTCTTGGAAACATATATTGTATATGTCCTTGCTCCAATCGCGACTGCACCTGCAGCAAGCAGTACAACAGCTGCGATATTGTAGACAGAGGATCCTTCACCGGTAGCCGGAACCTTCTTGCGCTTCCTCCTGGCGCTTACAACATCGGTAGGATGTATCGTAGGTGTAGGCGTAGCCTTTTTCTTGTCTCCGCCTGTTCCACCGGGTGTAGGCGTAGGCTTTTCGGTAGGTGTAAAGCTGGGCGCCTTGGTAGGTGTCGGAGATGCGGGATCTGTCGGCGTAGGCGTCTTAGTCGGCTTAGGCGATTTAGTCGGCTTGGGAGTCGGCTTGCCTGTAGGCTTCTTGGTAGGCTCCTTCGGCGGCTTTTCTGATGGACCGGGTTGGCCCGTAGGAGTCTTGGAAGGCTCAGGCTTATCCGAAGGTTCGGGTTTGTCCGTAGGAGTCTTGGACGGCTCGGGTTCATCCGAAGGGGTAGGTGTCTTCTTCTCGTATTTGTTGGTAACAGTTACATCCATCGTGCTGTTGTAATCAACTGCTACCGTCATGCCCTTATTGGACGATACAGACAATTTGTATCCGCTGATCTGGGCACTTCCGTCCGCCTCGGTGCCGAGTTCTTTTATCGTGTACTCACCGGGAACGAGATTATCAAGTGTCATCTCCTCACCGTTCTTAAGTTCAAAAGCAGCCTTATATCCACCGGGACCTTCTACCTCGAAAGAGAAAGACTTATTGCTCTCAGTATCGGGAGCACCGGTAACTTTCTTTGTGATCTTAAGGATTCCGGGAACAGGTGCCTTATATGTATTTGTTATCGTGATCTCGGCATCGTCCTTGTTGGACTCATTAAGATCTATAGAAGCGGGCGAATATGTCGCCTTGCAGCTATAGCCCTTTGCAAGGCCTTCTACTGCTACTTCTTCTACAGAATACTTCTGTCCGAGTATAAGTCCGCTGACAGTCGTCGATCCGTCTGCAACAACCTCAAACTTTGTCGCATTTGCTTTTGCAACAAACTTACCGGTCGATTCATTCAGATAAAGATCGCCGCACTTTACATAGAACTCGTACTTGGAAGGCTTACCGCTCTCGGCTGTGTTATCGCCTGCTTCCTTCTTGCTGACGATAAGGCTTCCTCTGGGGGCCGTATAGTTGTTGGTAACAGTTACCACAACATTCCTTCCGGCATCGGTAGAGATATCGATGTTGCCTTCAACGGGAGCTACTGCATCGAATCCGTCCATACCGCTGAGATCTTCCGTGATCTTGTACTCAACGCCGTTAGGCAGACCCGTTAACATAGCGCTCTGACCTGCAGAAAGTTCTACAGACCATGTCTTATCTGAATAGTTCACGGTACCGGGAACCATTCTCGGATCAGCCTTTGCATCAGGAATAGCAGATTTAAATTCAACAACAAACTTAAACTTGGTACCTGAAGCAACAGGATCACTTTCGGAAGAGATCTCCTTCGTGATCTTCAGGCTTCCGAGATCAGGATTAGTAAACTCGTTCGTTACAGTTACTGCAACTGTCTTATCGTAAGCGATCGCAGGAAGCGGAGAAGTAATGCTTAAGAGCTTATAATTCTCAGGAACATTATTCTCAACTACCTGATAAGTCGTTCCGACAGGGATCCCCTTGATGATCATCTGTTCGTCATCGCCAAGAGAAGCCTTGCAGATAAGATTCGTCTTATCGAAAGAACCGTTCTCGACAGAGATCTTTGAAATGAGCTTATCAAGATCGCCGTCAGGCAGAGTCAGTTTGACTTCGATATCAAACTTTTTCTTCTGACCTGAAGGTTCTGTATTGCCGGTAACGTTCTTTGTAACCTTGAGATTTCCTCTCTCGATGTTCTTCTCATAGACATCCTTGAAGTCGGCCTTTTCGCCTGATGCTGCTGTAGCTTCGGAGATCGTTACTTCTACATCGCCGTTTACGGAAAGGGTTGTATCCAGGGTGTAGCCGGGGATCGTGCTGTTTGTTTCCTTTACAGTATATGTTCCCTCTGCTACATTCGGGATTTCCATCTTGTATATTCCTTCGTCCTGCTGAGCGAAGTTAGCGGCTATCGTGAACTCTACCTTGAGGTCTGACAGGCTTCCGTCTGCTTTTACCCACTTGGTTGTTCCGTTTACTGTTGTAGTTACTTCAAACGTGATTCCGCCGGCGAGCTCCTCTTCTGTTACGTTAAGGCCGTCGACGCTCTTAGTGATAGTAAGAGGTCGATAAGCAGGTTCCTTATAAAGGTTATATACTTCACAGCAATCAGCAGTATCGTAGGGGTGGATCATGTGAGGGTTCGATGTATCACAATACCAGTAACCGTCCTGGGTATAGTTCGGATCCTCTATATCTTCTTCAACAACATTATAAACAGTTCCGGGAGTAAGACCTGCAATATAGATTTCCTCACCATGAGCAAGATATGTCGTAATGCTGTTCCCGTCTCTTACATAATTATCATCAGGTGCCGTGACCGTTACATTATTCCAGTTAAGACCGTTAATACCGGGAGTAAAATCGATCCTGACCTTGAACTTGAGAGAAGGATCGAAGCCGGCATCGCCTCTTACGATCTTTGTTACCTGAAGATCTGACTCCCAAGGTCTCTGAACATCGACCATCACGACGGTGTTGCCGCCGACAACCGCGCCCTTTGAGATCGTGAAATCGATGGGATCTGCTGTGTTGTATGAGTAAGGTGTTGTAGTTTCGGTAAGAGTATATTCTCCGTCAGGGAGATTGCGGATAACCGTATCAGCATTTGTGACTGTCCTGAAGCTTATCTCATTTCCGTTAACACTAAGAGCTGCAGCAGTATTCTGACCCTGTACTGCAGTTACGCCGAGAGCAGCAAGATCTACACTGTTATCTTTCGCTGTTACTTTAAGGACTGCATCACCGACTTTGTTGCCGTTTGCATTATTCCTGTTCTTTTTGATGGTTACATCTGTCTTATATATATCATCAAGTATAACGACAGTATCGTTTGACTCTATGAAACCGACATTAGGATCCAATGTACGGCCAGAGGTTACGGTAACTGTCTTATCTTCGTTGACCGTAAAGTAGATCAGCGAAGTCTGAACCTTGAAACCGTCCGGAGCAAATGTTTCCTTAAGGGAATAGTTGCCGGGCTTAAGTCCTACGATAGATGTCTCTTCTGTTCCGGAAACGAACTCGATAGTTGTCTTGCTAAGCTTTGCATCGCCGGTAACATTGGTTCCCGCACGAACAAGTTCAACGTCTTCAAGGTCAACTTCGGCATCATTGCCTAAGTATGAAACAACGAGTGTTGCACCGGGAAGCTCATCGCCGTTCTTTTTGTTGACATCGCGCTTACTGATATCAACAGTAATAGGTTCAACCTTGTTATAGAATGCACCAAGGTCGAACCTGAGGGCTGTCATCGGCTTATCGTCGTTTGAATCATATACGATGAACTGTCCGGGATTTTTCTCGTCGGGAACATAAGTCCTTGTCGTAAGAGTATAGCTGAGCACATTATTAGTGTTTGTTACCGTGATAGCTATCGTAATATATCCTGTCGAATTGATTATACCGTCATGTGTAACTCCGGCCTGCTGCTCTTCGATGACAAAATAGAAAGGTTTGGTATTGTTCCCGGGAGTATTAGGAACATAAAAATCCGCTTTGCCTGCCTGCTCGGCTGCTCTCCTGTCAGAATAGAACTGGATGGTCGGAAAATTAATCGTATTTGTCGTCTGTGTTTCTGCAGTACCGAAAAGGGATCTCGAAGAGAAGGTTGCATCGGAAGCGAAGAAATTAAACTTATAGTCCTTTTCCTTAGTAACGATGGATCTGTCTTCCTTGATCTCAGACTTCTTGGCATATTTTTCCGTAAATGCTTTTCGGCCGGAAAAATGCATCTGATCCTTTGTATCAATAGGCGCAGTTTGGCTCCCGCCGGTATAGATATAATGCCACTCGGCATTATTCTCCATATGGCCTCCGGAAACGATCCATCCTGCACTGGAACCGGTGATATTTATACTTGCGCCGGAATTAGCGGCAAGGAAGGTTCCGGCTGTATTTACCAATTCAACATTACGGGCCCCCATAAAGTTCCAGATGATCTTTTCACATATCTGATCGTTAACCTGCTTATTGGTATTACCTTGATCATTTATATTACCGCCCATGGAACCGGTCGTGGAATAGATCCTCTGTCTATTGACTTCAACATGCATCTTGTTAAGAAGGATCCCGTTTCTTACTCTGGCGAACTGTCCATTATTACCTGTGCCGTTTATGGTCATTCCAATAACATTCTCGCCGATATTAAAGACTACGACAGTCGATGCTCTCTTCTTTATGGTCACGCCGTCAGACTGGCTGAGAGAACGAACCATATTATCAGTAACATCTATGTAAACGACCCTGTTTTCGAATTCATCCGAATCAATATTGATAGTCATCCTGTTCCCGTCACGGGAAACGGAGATGTAATCAGAAGGAAGTGCGTAATCCGCTGACTTAGCTCTGTTATTGATCTCAACAGATCTGCTGTCGTTGACGTTGTTGATTATCGTATCAACCTCTGCCTTTGCGTTAGAAATAGCACGGCAAACAAGTTTAGCATTGTTGCCGGTATTAAATCGGTAATGGCTCTTAACATGAGCACCATCAAAGTTTCTTCCCGGGAAGTTTCTGAGGACTTCTTCGCTTGCCTCGAGGTTATAGAATCCTGCAGTCTGCTTCTGACCGAACTGATATTTTCTTCTTCCCTGCACTTCGTTCAAGATGAACTGGGCTGTCTGATTGGTGATAAAGTCAACTTCATTGACATCGTCAGTAAAAGCCTGGAACCTGTCAATGGCGAAGGTGGTCTCCATGTGCTTCTTCTGATGGAATTCTCTGGCAACGATACCGAAGTCAACTGCACGGCCGAGGATGGTCGAGAAATTTACTGCGCTGGCCGCATCATACTTTGCCGGAGAAGCAGCCAATACTGCTCTGGAACCCAGGCTGTCCATTCCCTTGGGCAGCGTCAGATTGGGCGCTATGATACCTACAACGATCAATGCACTTAAAAAGGCCGTCATCTTTCTTGTAAATGATTTCATAAATTAAACTTCTCCACCATAAAAATTTCACACTTTGCGTATTATATATATTATTTAAATAAAATACAATATTTAACATGTGGCAAAATCATGAAATGACATAATTTCGTCAAAATTTTGAACAAAATGAACCCCGACGGTTTTTGTCGGGGTTCATTCATATATTTTATTGTTTATAAATTTCTTTTATCCCTGATTGAGATATAGGAAGATAGCTATTATCGCAATAACGATAGCGATCGCAATGAATACCTTAAGAGGAGATACAGGTGCACTGCCGGATATCTTCCCTGTCTGGCCGTTTACTGCGAACGAGTATGTCTTGTTATTGAACTTGAAATTGGCGATCCAGATCGGAGCAAGTATATACTTGAAAGTGATCTTGTCGAAAGCCGTCGACATGTTAAGGCTGCCGAACCTGTCAGGCCTGTATCTCTGTCTGAGCTGGGTAGTAAGATGCGCCCTCAGCTTTGCCGATATGGATTTCTTTGCGGTCTCCCATCCTTCGTCCAGGCCGACCGTGTATCGTTCAGCGGCAAAACCTGCTATGAATTCGGGAGAATATGAACGGAGTTTGGCAAAATCAAATGATGATACGGCATTTATGTAGGGATTCTTAGTCTTCTTACTCGCGTATACCACTTCATCGTCAATGAATTCCTCGTACACGCCCCGGTAGGTCCTCCAGTCTACACTGACAACCTTGCCTTCGGAATCCTTTTTCTCATAACCGAGCTTAGCCACATAAGAGGATGCCGTCTGGGAATCGTAGGTCCAGTAAGGAAGATAGAGACCGCTGAAATTCTCGGCCTTGCAGCTCTTCTTTGCAGCGTTAGGCGCGAAGAGTTTTCCTTTCAGCCATCTGTTGAACAGCTCCTCTGCCTTCTGGCTGTTAACCTCGAAGGGCACAACGCCTCCGGGCGCCATGATGTTTTCGTCCTTGTCGACCGGCATGACACTTGTGGATCCGCAGAACGGACAGTTCCCGGCGGTCATTGCCTCATCGTATACGGCTTCACCGCCGCACATCTTGCAGACGATGCTCTTCTTGGATGTTCCCCAGTCCAGGCTCTGACGGAGCTTGGCTGATTCAAAATCGAGTTCCTCGACTTCCTTAGTCTCCTCGGGTGACGGCAGCTTCCTTGAATATCCGCAGAACGGACAGGACATGCTCAACGTGGCAGGATCGTATTCTACTGTTGCTGCACAATTAGGACACTTCTTGTCTGTAATGTCCATGGTGGTCTCGGAAACGATCTTGTTTTCGGCATCGATATTTTCAGCCATGTATTTATCCTCCTCTTCCTGATTCTTTATGCGTTCAGTATATAACAAAAACAAATGATCTTGGCGCAAGACCGATATCCATACGGCCCTTGTTTACGCCTCCGATGATGTATCTGTTTACCATCGGAACATTCATCTTTTCTTTCCTTTCAACTGTGAACTCGTCAGGACCGTCTTCTGCCGAAAGATATACCGGCCCGTCAGAGATATTGGTATAAAGCACTATCCTTTGGCTGCCGGGGACTTCTTGGCCAAAATAATCCCTGCCGTTGTTAAGATATCTTTCAAAGACAAACAGACCGCCTTCTGCGATGAGAGTCTTATAGAAGCCTGTACGAAGGCAGCCGTTATCCTTTCTGAGCCTTGCTATGCGGCGCGTAAACATCAGATTCTCTTCCTGCTTCGGACTTAACCTTTCCCACGGGTAGGTCCTTCTGTTGAAAGGATCCTTATAGCCTTCCATAAGGACTTCGTCTCCGTAGTAGACCGAGACTGCTCCTATGTATCCTATCTGTATCGCAAAAGCGATCCTTGCAAGTCTTACACAATCGTCGTAGACAGAAGGATCCGCCTTCATTTCCTTCTGGATCTTTCTGTCATCTGTGTCTTCTGGTCTGCTTAAAGCCGTAAGGATACGCGGAACATCGTGCGATGAAACCAGGTTCATTATCGAATAGTATGCCTGCGCAGGATATCTTTCCCTGTATCCTTCGAGACGGGCGTCAAGCACTTCCGCGCCGCAGTAACCGCAAAGATAATCCAGAAGGTTCTTGCGGAAAGGATAACCCATAACCGAATCGTGAGTGTTTCCGAGGATGAAATCCCTGTAGGAGCCGTAACTGCACTTGTTGCTGGCATCCTCCCAGACCTCGCCTATCAGTATTCCTTCTCCGCCGGTCTTCTCTTTCAACGTGTCTCTCATCTGGCGGATAAAACTGTCAGGAAGCTCGTCTGATACGTCGAGCCTTATGCCTCCTATACCTTCAGCGGTCCATTTATCCACGACTCCTCCGTCGCCGAAAACAAAGTCCCGGTATGCCAGATCGTCCTCGTTAACATTAGGAAGGTCAGGAAAGCCCCACCAGGAATCGTAATTAACATTACCATCTTCGTCCCTGAAGAAGTTATACCAAGTCCTGTATCTGCTCTCCTTGCCCTCACAATAGGATTCATATGCGCCGGTGCCTTCGAACCTTCCGAACTTGTTGAAATAGATGGAATCCGCGCCGGTATGGCTGAACACGCCGTCCAGTATTATCCTGATGCCGGCTGTTTTCGCCTGTGAGATAAGTTTTGTCAGAGAGGAGTTCCCGCCGAGCATAGGGTCAACATTAAGATAATCTGCCGTGTCGTATCTGTGCGAGGATCTGGCGCAGAAAACGGGATTCAGATATATGATGTCTATTCCGAGGTCCTTGATGTAATCCAGCTTTTCGCAAATGCCGTCAAGAGAGCCGCCGTAGAAATCACATGCAAGATATCCGGTCTCCGGCTTGCCTTCGATATCCACGTCTTCGTACCAGTTCTTATGGAATATGCGTTCCGGTCTGCCTTCGGCTTCGGCCATCTTGTCGTAATCGAAGAACATGTCCCTTCTGAACCTGTCCGGGAATATCTGATAGATCATGGCACCCTTGATCAGATCAGGCGTTGCAAAGTCTTTTTTATAGACCGTGATCTGGAAAGCGTATGGATACTTATCCTCTTCCGGTCCTACATGAGGGGGCTCGTTATACACCGTTCCCTCGCCGTCTTTCTTGTCTTCTGATGCGCCGTAGTAAAGGGTCTGCCCTTCGGCATCCCGGTATTTGAACCAGTAGAACAAAATCCCAGGCTCATGCGGCAGAGTAAGGAGCGATCTGTATCTTCTGACAGAGAGCCTGTGCATCGGCTCCTCATGGTAGGTAAAAGAATAAAGGCCATAGGTATAACAAAGAGTGACCTCAGACGCTCCTCCCTGAGCATCAAGGCATAAGGATACTTTGGCGTCCGCAGGGCAGGCGCCGAAAGGATCCCTGTATTCGGTTAAACGCGAGGCGTGAAATGTCACGTCTCGCGTTGTTTCCTTATTGTTGATATCCTGATCTGCCGAAGATTCGGACATGGCTTATTCCTCTTTTTTCTTTTCTTTCTTAGCCGTTGTCTTCTTTGCGGCTGCAGTCTTGGGCTTGGCCGTCTTTGAAGACTTCTTCACTGCGGCTTTAACGGGTTCTGCTTCTTCAGGCTTTTCCTTTTCGGGAATTGCTTCCTCTGCCTTAGGCTCTTCTTTTTCCTCAGGCTCGGCTTCTTTTTCCGGAGCTTTCAGGGGAATGCCCGTAATGAGCGAGAAAAGACCGGCATATTCGCCTGCGCTCTTCTTCCAGGAATAATCTCCCTTCATTCCCGTCTCGATGATCTTCTTCCATACATCCTTATGATTGCGGTAAAGATCAGCGGCATATTTGGTCACGAACAGGAATTCATGCGCGTTGATGTTAGCGAACGAGAATCCGTTGCCCTCGCCCGTGTATTCATTGTAAGGCGTTACGGTGTCCTTAAGGCCTCCCGTCTCTCTTACAACGGGAACGGAGCCGTATGCCATAGCTACGAGCTGTGACAAGCCACAGGGCTCGAAGATGGAAGGCATGAGGAAAATGTCAGCTCCGGCGTAGATGGTGTGTGCAAGACCACTGTCAAAATCGATGCATGCACACATAGCGCCGCGGTGGTTTGCTGCGATGTCGGCAAGAGCCCTCTCGTAGTAAGGATCGCCCGTTCCGAGGATAACGATCTGCATGCCGTCGTAGAGCATTTCCTCGATAACATAGAGCAGAAGATCAAGACCCTTCTGATCTACGAGTCTGGAGATCATAGCACAAAGAGGCGCACCGGGATTAACATCAAGACCAAGCTGCTCCTGAAGCGACTTCTTGCAGGCAGCCTTTCCCTTCTCGTAGTTCTTGACCGAATATTTCATCGGGATCTTATCATCGTTCTTGGGATTGTATTCAAGATCGTTCATGCCGTTAAGGATCCCGGAGACCTTATAAGCATACTTCTGGAGGGTGTAGTTAAGCCCTTCTCCGTAGTAATCGGTCATGATCTCATATGCGTATGTGGGAGAGACCGTTGTTACGGAATTGGAGAAGACTATACCTGCCTTTAGCATGTTGATCGCCTGATCCTGGATACAGAAATCATCTCTAAGATATTCACCCGGCAGATCCAGCATCTCCTTAACGACATCGATGCTGTGGACGCCCTGATACTTGAGATTGTGGATCGTATAAACCGTCTGGACATCGGTATGGTAACCGTTCTTCTTGAAATGAGCATCGAGCAGCATAGGCATCATGCCCGTCTGCCAATCGTGGCAATGCAGGACATTCGGCTCGAAATTCATGAAGTCACCCATGAAGTCGAGTACGGCCCTCTGGAAGAAACAGTACCTCTCGATATCGAAAACATATTCAACATAGATCTGGTCGAAATTGAAATAGTATTCGTTATCGACAAAGTAGAATGTGGTCCCGTTCATCTCCAGCGAAAAGAGCCCGGCATAAAGGGATCTCCATCCCATATGGACCATCTTCCAGCCCATGAAGTTCAGACTGTCGGCATACTTGATCTTTACCTTGCGGTACAGAGGAAGTATTACCCTGGCGTCCAATCCCTGTTTGTTCAGTTCAACGGGGAGAGCTCCGACTACGTCAGCCAGACCGCCCACCTTGACGAACGGACTGCATTCGGATGTCGCCATTAAGACTTTGATTTTGTTTTCCATGATCAGATACCTGCTCCCTTTCCGATTACGATCGGATATTCCGGATGACCGACGAGTCTTACACCCGGTCTCACGAACGCGTTCTTGTCAAGGATGACATTCTCGAGATTGCAGTTCTCGGAGATATGAGCATCCTGCATTACGATGCAATTCTTAAGAGTTGTGTTTTTCGCGACCGTAACGCTCCTGAAGATAACTGAATCTTCAACCTTGCCGTAGATGCGGCAGCCGTCAGAAATTATACTCGAAGATACGTCTGCATTATCGAAATACAAGGTTGGAGCTTCGTCTTTGACCTTCGTATATATCGGCTGGCCCTCCGAGAAGAGGTCTGCTCTGACAGAATCTTCGAGAAGAGACATCGAGGCATTGAAATATGCCTGTACGCTGTTGATCCTCAAGGCTACTCCCGAATATTCGAAAGCATGGACCTTGAGTTCATCGTACATCTTAACGAATGAGTGGATTCCGAAGTGGGTTATTCCGTGTGCCATCTGCTTTGCGATGATATCGAGGAGAAGATCCCTTCTTATGCAGAGGATCCCGAGAGAACTCTTGGATGATGCGGGCTTCGGGGGATTATAGAGCATATCCTTGACGAAGCCGTCGTTATCCGTCTCGATGATATACGAAGGATTGCCGTACTTGGTCCCGTCACGGTTAAACATTACGGAGATATCGGCTCCGGAATCTTCGTGGGACTTTATGAAATCATCGAAGGTCGTATTGAGCACGACATTACTTGCAGAAACGATAACGTATTTGGTCCTGGACTGTCTCAGGAAGTCCATAACGCCCGTCAGTTCCTCATCGTTGATGATCGCGGAAGCTTCCGAATTGACATAAGGCGGCAGGATATGAAGTCCGTCATTCTTTCTGTCGAGAGACCATGCGGCACCGGTGCCGAGGTGGTCCATGAGGGACTTATACTTGTTGTAAGTAAGAAGTCCTACGTTCTTGATACCGGAATTGACCATGTCCGAGAGCATGAAGTCGATGATCCTGTATCTTCCGCCGAAAGGCATGGCCGAAAGAGCTCTCGGATTGGAAAGTTCACCTAACGATATCTTTTTGTTATCCGCCAGGATAAGACCCATTGCATTATTAAACATAACTTCTCGTCCTCCTTATACTCTGAATGTCGACTCGATGATCGCCTGATCTTCAGGCACCTCGACATCAACATCGACCATGCTGTTTGCAGGGATTACCGCTCCGTCTTTGATCTTAAGTCCTCTCTCGAAAACACAGATCCCTTCGGAACAGAGTTTCTTGTTGGTATAAGGACCTTCTCCCTCTACGAAAGAACCGGCTTTACAGTCCTTTCCGATTATGGTTCCGAAATCAACGATACAGCGCTCGATATGTGCGCCTTCCTTGACAACGACACCCGGGAGCAGGACACAGTCCTTAACGACCGCGCCTCTTTCAACAACTACGGAGTTGGAAAGAACGGAGTGCTCAACGTCACCGTAGATGCGGCAGCCGTCGGTAAGAGCCGAATCCTTGACTCTTGCTCCCTGTCCTATGAAATGCGAAGGCTTGACAGGGTTCCTCGAGAAGATCTTCCAGGATCTGTCGACCAGGTTGATCTCTTCAGGCTTATCAAGGATATCCATATTGGTCTCCCAGAGGGATGAGATCGTTCCGACATCCTTCCAATAGCCGGAGAATCTGTATGCGCAGAGTTTCTTACCGCCGTTTAAGAGCATCGGCACGATGTTCTTTCCGAAGTCATTGTTTGAATCGGGATCAGCTTCATCTGCGATGAGCGCTTCTCTTAAGACATCCCATGTAAAGATGTAGACACCCATGGAAGCGAGATTGCTCTTGGGTTCGGCAGGCTTTTCGACGAACTCTTCGATGGTATCGTCTTCCTTGGTGTTGAGGATACCGAATCTGGGAGCTTCCTCCCACGGAACCTCGTATACGGCGATGGTCGCATCAGCTCCCTTCTCGATATGAGCCTTCAGCATTGCCGAATAATCCATCTTGTAGATATGGTCGCCCGAAAGGATAACAACATACTTGGGATTGTAATCGTCCAGAAAATCCCTGTTCTGGTAAATGGCATTTGCAGTTCCCTTATACCAGTCAGAACTGCCGTTTCTCTGGAAAGGCGGCAGGATGTAGGCACCTGCATTGTTACGGTCAAGGTCCCAGGGATGACCGTTTCCGACGTATGTATTAAGCGCGAGCGGCTGATATTGGGAAAGCACGCCTACGATCTCGATACCCGAGTTAACACAGTTGCTCAAAGGGAAATCAATGATCCTGTAACGGCTTCCGAAAGGAACCGCCGGTTTTGCGATCTTCTTCGTGAGAACACCGAGCCTTGAGCCCTGTCCTCCGGCAAGTATCATCGCAACTACATCAGCTTTTGACATACTAATTACCTCCGCTGTTTAATTATTCTTTGTGTCGTTTTTCTTAGCCGTCTTCTTTGCCGCAGTCTTCTTTGCGGGAGCCTTTTTGGCAGCAGGCTTCTTTGCTGCCTTCTTGGCAGGAGCCTTCTTCACAGTCTTCTTAGGCTCTGTCTCATTAACCTTCATGAAATAGATACCAGCTAAAGGCGGCAGATTTACCGTAATGTGGTAAGGTTTGCCGTTGTAAGGCTCATCAGCAGCAACAACACAGCCCTTGGCATCTGTTCCGGTAGGATAACCTGAACCGCCGTGGACCATATCGTCAGTATTCATGACGATCCTGTATGTACCTGCTTCATATACGGGTATCTTATATTCTTCGAGAGGCTGGGGAACCATGTTAAGGGCAACATAGATATCGTTCTCATCCGGCTTGGGTGATTTTCGGGCATAGATGAAAACGTTGTTCTTTGTGTCCGTGGCATCGATCCACTCGAAGCCCTCCCAGATCTTGTAATCGTTGATCCAGAGCTGGGGATGCTGCTTATAGAACTTGTTGAGCTCGGAACAGAAATTCTGCAGGAGCCTGTGTGATTCGTAATCCAGGAGGAACCATTCAAGCTCCTCATAGTAACGCCACTCGATGAACTGGCCGAACTCGGACCCCATGAAATTGAGCTTGGCACCGGGATGGCTCATCTGATAGAGATAGAGCGTACGCAGTGACGCGAACTTTCTCCAGATGTCTCCCGGCATCTTGTCGATCATGGAATATTTACCGTGTACGACTTCATCGTGCGAAAGGCTCAGGATATAATTCTCATATTCCGCATACATCATGGAGAAACAGAACTGGTCGTGATGCCATCCCCTGGCATATGAATCGGTCGAGAAATAATCCAGAGTATCGTGCATCCAGCCCATGTTCCATTTGTGGGTAAAGCCGAGACCGCCGTCTTCTACCGGACGGGAAACCTTGGGCCATGCCGTGGATTCCTCCGCGATCATCATTACTCTCGGGTATTCCCTTCTTACTATCGAATTGAGCCTCTTGAAGAATTCTATAGCTTCAAGATTCTCGTTTCCGCCGAACTTATTCGGTATGTACTGGGTACGTCCGTAGTCCCTGTAGAGCATGCTGGAAACGGCATCAACGCGGAGACCGTCTATATGATATTCCTCCAGCCAGAATATGGCATTCGAGATGAGGAATGAGATGACTTCGTTCTTGGAATAATCGAAAACATAAGTCCCCCACTCCCTGTGCTCTCCGATCCTGGGATCCGAGTATTCATAACATGGCGTGCCGTCAAATCTTACGAGGCCTTCAAGGTTCTTCGGGAAGTGCGCGGGGACCCAGTCCAGGAGCACTCCGATACCATTCTGGTGAAGGATATCGACCATGAACTTGAAGTCCGCGGGGGTTCCGAACCTGCTCGTAACGGCATAGTAGCCTGTGACCTGATAACCCCAGGATGCGTCGAGAGGGTGCTCCAATACAGGCATCAGCTCGACATGAGTATAGTTCATCTTATTGCAGTAATCTGCAAGATCCAGCGCAAGTTCCCTGTAGGACATGAAATTCCCGTCGGGATGTTTTCTCCAGCTGCCGAGATGCAGTTCATAAATATTTATAGGCTTGGGTTCCAAAGCATCCGTAGTATGCTCAATATAGTAATCGTCGCCCCAGATATAATCGTTGGGATCGTAGAGGATACTGGCATTGTTGGGCCTTGTCTCAAAATGTCTTGCGAAGGGATCGCCCTTCTCATATATCCTGTTGTCGGCACCGATGACCCTGTATTTATAACGGTCCCACTGTTCGGCTCCGTAAACTATCTTCTCCCAGATGCCGGTATTGCCCAGCATGAACATCTGATCAGCTCCGGCATCCCACTCGTTGAAATCACCGATAACGCTCACGGACTTGGCTTTGGGTGCCCAGACACGGAATATAAAGCCTCTCTTTCCCTCTTCATTCTCAAAAGGATGAGAGCCGAGAAAATTATAAGCCATGTAATTCTCGCCCTTGTTAAACAGATAAGCTTGATCCATCACGAATCTCCTTTACCACAGAGCTGTCTTTAAAGACGCAAAAGCCGTGAGGATATACCCCCACACGGTTATTATATAATAATTTAAAGGATTTACCAACCGAAAATACAAAAACTGACATTATTCCCTAAAAGTTTTTGTGCAACTTTCACATCAAATGCAGTATTTTTCGAAGAGAATGATCCTCTTCATTTCCGAAAAAAATCCCGCAGGAATGATCCTGCGGGATATTAAGCTTATCAGCTTTAAACTAAGATCACTCGGCAAACTCGGCGCCCTTATCCCAGGCTGCGAGGTTGTTGGGGATCATGTGATGACGTCTCTCGGGAAGGATCTCGTAAAGGGACTTCTCGAAGGATTCGCGCTTGATGCATCCTGTGGAAGCAGCCATGCAGCCGATCATGGAGATAGGTGCATAAGTCATGTTGCCCAGCTCGGATGCGATCTCGGAAGCGTTCATCGCGACGAACTTGATATCATCACGTGTAGGCTGGATCTTGATCAAGGAAGAGTCGATGATCAGAAGTCCGCCGGGTTTGAGCTGCTTTTCGAACTTCTCCATGGAAGGCTGATTGAGGCAGATAACAACATCTGCATCGTTTACAACGGGAGATCCGATAGGCTCATCGGAGATGACAACGGAACAGTTAGCCGTACCGCCGCGCATCTCGGGACCGTATGACGGGAACCAGGATACCTCCTTACCTTCATAGAGAGCAGCCTCTGCTGCCATCTTACCTGCAGACAGGATACCCTGTCCTCCGAAGCCGGCAAGGATTACAGAAAAATCTATCATGCCCTTACCTCCTTCTCGCCTGCGTGAACTTCACCTGCAATGAGATTGCCGGAAGCATCGAACTTAAGATCTTCACCCTTGAAGCATCCCAAAGGATACTGGGGGATCATCTTCTCCTTGAGCCAGTCAAGAGCTGCAACAGGTTCCTTACCCCAGTTGGTAGGACATGTTGACAGGAACTCGACGAAGGAGAATCCCAGGTTGTTCTTCTGAACGTTGAATGCCTTCTGAACGGCACGCTTTGCGTTCATGATGTTCTTGTAGTCAGTCAGGCAAACACGCTCAACATATACGGCGCCTGTAAGATTGGCGATAAGCTCACTTACATTGATGGGATAGCCCTGGTAAGAAGCATCACGTCCGAAAGGTGATGTTGTCGTAACCTGGCCAAGCAATGTTGTAGGAGCCATCTGTCCGGAAGTCATACCGTAAACCGCATTGTTTACGAAGAAGACCGTGATCTTCTCCCCTCTTGCTGCCGCGTGAATGATCTCGGCAGTACCGATAGATGCAAGGTCACCGTCTCCCTGATATGTGAAGACTGTCTGATCCTTGAGATTACGCTTGATACCCGTTGCAACTGCGGGTGCTCTTCCGTGTGCCGCCTGAACAGCGTCACAGTTGAAATACTCGTAAGAATTGTAGGTACAACCTACGGATGCAACTTCTACAGCGGAATTCAAAAGATCCATCTCGACCATCGACTCGGCGATGATCCTGTGGATGATGCCGTGGCAGCATCCGGGACAATAATGGAAGGGCTTATCTGTCAGACCTTCTGTCGGTTTGAATACTACAGCCATCAGACGATACCTCCTTCCACTGTTTCTCCGTTGTGGATCCTGACGATCTTGTCGAGGATCTCTTTCTGTGTAGGCAGATTACCGCCCATTCTTCCGTGGAAGTAAACGGGCTTTGTGCCGTTAACGGCAAGACGTACGTCTTCGATCATCTGGCCTGCGTTAAGTTCTACATCGAGGAATGCCTTTACGGAAGGCATTGCTGCTACTTCAGCGATAGCCTTCTTAGGGAAAGGCCAGAGAGTGATAGGTCTGATCATGCCGACCTTGATGCCCATCTCTGCAGCCTGTCTGATGACGTTGCGGGAAATTCTCGAACATGTGGAGAATGCCGTGATGATGACCTCGGCATCTTCGATGTTGATGGCTTCCCATCTCTGCTCATTCTCTTCGATGACCTTGTATTTCTCCTGAAGCTCACGGTTCTTGTATTCCAGGGTATCGGGATCGATATAGATGGATGTAACCGTGTTATGAGGACGGACGGAACCGTCTTCGGTCTTGCATCTTCCGCATGCAGCCCAGGGCTTCTTGACGTCAGCGATAGGCTCCTCATCACGGAAAGCAACAGGCTCCATCATCTGACCCAATGTACCGTCACCCATGATCATAACAAGGTTTCTGTACTTATCGGCAAGATTGAAAGCCTCTACTGTCAGTTCGTAAAGTTCCTGAACAGACGCGGGCGCGATGACGATATTGCGGTAGTCACCGTGGCCGCCGCCCTTTGTTGCCTGGAAATAATCGCCCTGTGCAGGGAGAATACCGCCAAGACCCGGGCCGCCTCTTACGATATTAACTACAACAGCCGGAAGCTCAGCACCTGCTATATAGGAGATACCTTCCTGCTTCAGAGAGATTCCCGGTGATGACGAAGATGTCATAACACGGAAGCCTGCAGCTGCGCATCCGTAAACCATATTGATGGCCGCGACTTCACTCTCGGCCTGTACGAAGTTACCGCCTATCTGGACCATCTTCTTGGCCATGTAGTGCATAACTTCTGTCTGCGGCGTGATAGGATAACCGAAATAATTCCTGCATCCGGCTCTTATAGCCGCTTCGGCAATAACCTCATTGCCCTTCATCAAAACTCTTTTCTGTGCCATTTTGTCCCTCCGTCAGTCTCTCTCAACAGTAATGACCGAATCAGGGCACTGTACCGCACAGAAAGCACATCCGACACACTTGTCCGGATCGATGTTCGTTGCGGGATGATATCCCTTGCTGTTCAGCCTCGACTTGTCGAGTTCGAGAATCTTCTGAGGGCAGGCTGCGACGCAGAGTCCGCAACCCTTACACAGGTCTTCGTTAAAACTAACTTTACCTTTAGCCACAAAAAACCTCCATTTGCCTGTTTTTGTATTTAACCAAGGAAAGGGCCGAAGCCCTTTCCCATTGATTATGGATTAATAATCGCCACCATATGTGGTGCCCTTGGTCGTCGTATCCTTGGTCGTATCCTTGGTCGTGCCCTTTGTAGTGCCCTGAGTCGTTGACCTTGTAGTCGACCTTGTCGTGGACCTTGTAGTGGATCTGGTTGTATGTCTTGTCGTTCTTCTCGTTGTGTGACGAGCCGTTGTGGTAGCCTTGGTGGTTGCCTTAGTCGTGGTCGTCGCCTCTTCGGTAGAAGTCGTAGTCGTTGTTTCATCCTCCGTTGTCGTAGTAGGCTCCTCCGTAGTAGTGGTGGTAACCTCCTCTGACTCGGTCGTTGTCGATTCATCAGTGGTGGTAGTGGTCGTCACTTCTTCCGTTGTTGTGGTCGTTGTGCTTGAATCAACGGGAGCCTGCCTCCTGCCTACACTGTTGGCTATAACAAATATGCCGACGATTATCAGAAGAACAAGGAAAGTGATGACGGCTTTTCCTGCTCCTGATTTGAGGAAGTTAAGGAATTTATTCTCTTCCTTATACTGGTCATTGCTGAGAAGGAATCCGTCAGACAATCTATCATTGCTGCCCTTCTGGGAAGCAACGGTCGAAGAAGCTCCTCCGCTTCTTGCCCATGCGGTTGAATTGACCTTGGAATCCGATGCGCTTGCAGCAGGTCTGAAAGGAGAATTTGAATCAACTTTATTTGCTGCTGTGTTATCCTTTGCAACTGCTGCTGCAGTCTTGGGAGCGAGCTTGTTTTCGGCAGGCTTATTGGGAGCCTGCTTGACTCCTCCCTTAGGAGCGAATCCGGGAGCCGTTGTAACGGTCTTGCTTTCAGCAGGTTTTGTCCCTTTGCCGTCTGCTTTTGCAAGTCTTGCAGCCATTGCAGATGTTCCGGCAGCCTGTACCTTCTTATCTGCGGGCTTATTCTCCTTGGCCTCGGTCCTTGCGAGTCTTTGAGCCATTGCAGATGCTCCGACCTGCTCTTCTGCTGCTTTCTTGGCATCTTCCTTAGCCTGTTCTGCCTTCAGCATCGCAACAGACTGAGCAGGTTTTCCGGCTGTTCCGGTAGCCTTGGATGTAACAGGCTTATTCGCAGCAGTAGGCTTAGCGGCGGCTGCTGCAGGTCTTGTTGCTTCCTTGGCAGGAGCCTTGGCGGGCTGCTTAGCTGCATTTGCATTTGATAAGGGCTTAAACGGAGAATTAGCGTTATCAGCAGGCTTGGCAGCTTCAGTGTTGCCCAAAGGCTTGAAAGCTACATTGGGCTTAGGCTCATCAGCTTTCGGCTTCTCGGTCTTTGCCAGAGGCTTGAACGGAGAATTATCCGCAGGAGCTGCAGAAGCAGCAGTTTCCTGCTTTGCCAAAGGCTTAAACGGTGAGTTGGAATTATCTGCAGGTCTGCCTTCAGCTGATACCAGAGGCTTGAACGGAGAATTTGCATTATCCGCGGGCTTTGCCGTATCTGAACTGCCCAAAGGCTTAAACGGTGAATTGGAATTGTCCGCAGGCTTGCCTTCGGCTGATACCAGAGGCTTGAAAGGAGAATTTGCATTGTCCGCAGGCTTTGCCGTATCTGAACTGCCTAAAGGTTTAAACGGTGAATTGGAATTATCCGCAGGCTTGCCTTCAGCAGATGCCAGGGGCTTGAACGGAGAATTAGCGTTATCAGCAGCCTTTGCCGGATCTGAAGCAGACAAGGGCTTAAACAGCGGATTTGTCTTTTCCTTAGGCTTGCTGTCGTTAGCAACGCCCAAAGGCTTAAAGGGTGAATTGGAATTATCTGAAGTTGTTGTATCAGCCTTGGCAAGAGGCTTAAACGGAGAATTGGAATTATCCGCAGGCTTCGTATCCTGAATCGCTCCGGGTCTCGAAGCGGCTGCCTTGAAAGGTGACTTCGTGTCATCAGCAGCTTTTGCCAAAGGTTTAAAAGGCGAATTACCGTCGCCCGATGCAGCCGATGCAAGAGGCTTGAACGGCGAGTTGGAATTGTCAGCCGGTTTCGGATCGGCAGATGCTGCCGGCTGGATTATTGCTGCCTTAAACGGAGAATCCGGATTATCTGAGAGCTTTGCGGATGCGGCAGGTTTGAAAGCAGAGGTCGCCGGCTTAAACGGAGAATTAGCGGCGGCAGCTGCTCCGGCAAGACCTGCAGCCGCTGCGCCTGTCGCTGCGGCAACATTCTGGCTGCCTTCGGGAAGGAGTTTCTTAAGATCAGTATTCATCTTGGAAGCCGACAGATATCTCTTGTCGGGATCAGCATTACAAGCATTGCTGATGATGGCATTGAACCTTACTCCGCCTTTTGCCGAAGAATTGAAAGCTTCTCCGGCCATTCTCTTGGCAAGAGCATTCTTAAGATCATCTGCTGTAAAGTCTTCGGGATCATGAGGAAGGAAGGGTCCCCTCTTTCCGTTCAGCTGAACATAAAGGACCATTCCGAGCGAATAAAGGTCATCCAGGTTATCTAATATCTGTTCATCTTTTGCTTCCGGAGGACAGTAATCCATCTTGTCGGGAGCGCCTGAAGAACCGATGATCTTGGCGATCTCGACCGTTCCGAAATCACCTAATGTGAAAGAACCCTTATCGTTAAGGAAGATGTTTGAAGGCTTGATAGCGCCATGCTTGATGTTCTTGTATTCACAGAATTCGAGAGCAGATGAGATGTCAGCGCCTAACTTAGCTACCTCATCCCTGTCGAGTTCACGTCCCTGAGCATAAGCTGCAAGAGTCTGACGGAAAGGCATCTTGATCAGTACATCTGCTGATCCGTCAGGATTATCGATGCGGGATATCTCATTATCAATGAAAACATTTTCGTTTCCCTTGAGGACGTCAGACTTCTTAACTACTTCAACAACCTCATCAGCCGTGGAAGAATCTTTTGTATGGATCACCTTCATCGCTGCCTTGCCGGCTGAAACGGAATCGGTAATCTCATATACTGTGCCGCAAGAACCGGCACCGATCGCGGACTTAACGGTCCAACCGCCGAAAAACGGTCCCTTTGCTTTGATTTCGTTAATATCCATACCTCTATGATCCTCCGTTGCACATAGTAGTAGATACTATGAAATATAATACAATATTGCCTTTTTTACAAGCAAAGAACCTTAAAAGAAATATATATTTTAAGGCCTAAACGCCTGCTGCAAGCTTATTCCTTCAGTTTCTTTTCCGAAGCAGATAAGAGGGTAAAAAAAGGGGTTGCCCCGAAAGGCAACCCCCGATAAATGCTGATCAAATGATTATCATTCGAGCTTTTCGCCGCACTCAGGGCAGAACTTGCCGAGCTTGCCGTCAGCGGGTGTGTAGCCGCACTTAGGGCAGGAAGCGGGAGCTGCTGCGGGCTGAGGCTTACCGCACTCAGAGCAGAACTTGCCCGTGTTGCCCTTCTGGCCGCACTCACAATCCCAACCGGCTGCTGCAGGTGCAGGTGCCGGCTGAGGCTTGCCGCACTCAGAGCAGTACTTGCCTGTGTTGCCTGTCTTGCCGCACTCACATGTCCAGCCTGCTGCTACCGCTGCGCCTGCAACTACTGCTGCGCCTGCTGCGGGAGCTGCTGCAGCCTGAGCTGCCTGCTGCTGTTGCTGCTGACCAAGGAAGTTGAATGCTGCCTGGTTGCCGCCCTGGACACCCTGCATTCCGCCTACCATACCCATGCCCATGAAGCCGTTTACGGCACCGTTTGCATTTCCGGCTGCAGTATTCATAGCCTGCGTTGTGCCGAGGACCTGCTGAGCTGCAAGAGCTGAAGGATCGGAACCGAACATCTTTGCCTGGTCGACCTGCTCGATTCTCTCACGAGACTTGTCATCAGGTGTGATGGCATTGATGGCAACGTTCTGAACGATGATACCTCTGTTCTGGAGCCAGTCTTCGTCAAGGCACTCAGCCATGTACTTACGGAGCTGAGACTGCTTGGAAGGCAGCGTGGAGAACAGGATCCTGTCTTCGCTTCCGCATCTGTTGAGAACTTCGGTCATGTGATCGAGGAACTCCTGGCGGGGCTGCTTCGGGCTCGCGGGTGTACCCATGAGCATTTCAACTGTGTAATCACCGGCAACATTACCTGTAACGAACTTGAAGAACTGAACAGGGTTCTCAACTACGAATGAGAATGTACCGTTGATCCTTACATAGATATTACGGTATTCAGGATCCGGATAAGGCAAAGGTGTAGCCGTACCGAAGTTGTTGTCTCTCATCTCGAGCAAGTTAACAAAGTAGATCCTCTGCTGCTTTGTGATCTCACCGGCTGCACGCATACGATCCCAGGTATCGGAGATCGACTTAACGAGGTTTGTGCCGAAATGCTTATCACTCAAGACAGAAGGTGATGTTGAGGAATCCCAACGATAGTAACCTGCCTGATCAGTGAAATCGATTACCTGACCACCGTCAACGAGCAAAACTGCCATACCTTCAGGAACAAAGATAATGGAACCCTGCGTAATAACATCAGTACTTCCCTTATTCCTTCCCTTCTCATTGCGAGCTGCGCCCTTGCGGAGCAAAACCTTGTCGCCAAGCGAGTCGCATGTGAACACTTCCTGGTATTGATCTGCGAACTCAGAAGAAACTGAAGATCCGATAACACCAGCTACGTTCTTAACCAAACTGATTAATCCCATATCTTTTCCTCCCTAGAAAGTTTATCCGGTCGTTGACCGACCGATATAATAGTACCATATTTTCTTATAGTTTGTATCAATAATCGTAGAAAATCCTCTTGTCCATCTCGAAAATCTCGCACTGTGACTTAAGGCCTTCGGCATGCCCCATAACCGTTGTCAGCACGAGCGGAACGCCGGTGAGAGTGCCTGCTTCCAGGATCATCTTCTCCCCTTCTTGCAGCATCCCGGGGCTTGTCTCATCAAGGAGATTTGTATTATTGATATATCCTGCGATCGGCAGGCCCGAAGCCGCTGAAAGCTCGACGGTCATCTCGGCTATCTGGGCAGGGTCCGAAGTGAATGGTCTTAATGTATTTACTGCCATGAGGACCTGGTAGGGGATGCTCTCCATACGGGACTTGAGTGATCCTAACACAACAGCGCCCATATCTTCTCCTCCTATGTCAAATACGCCCCTGTACTCCGGATCATCGAAAACGATATACATCTCGCCAGTGAGGATCGGAGAGTCGACATTGGATCTGGCATATGCCGGCGCGACAACCCTTACTCCCGCTTCCTCCAATATCTTTCCAGCATCAGCCGAACGGTAGAAGGGATTAACGATATCCATATCCGCAAGAAGGATCTTGGCAGGAGCCGGGTATGCCTGCCTTAAAGCAAAGGCAGCGTTGACAGAGATCTCGGATTTACCGCTGCCATACGCGCCTACGATTACATTCAGTTTCTTATCCTTAAATATGTCCGGGCAATTCATGATCCGTCCTCCCTTATGTCCGATATGATTTTCATTTGCTTGTAAAAGTGTATCATATGAAGTCGTAAAAATAGTTATTTTCGAAAAAAGTTTTCGATATATGTCGTTTTCCCCTTGACTGTAAAAGCGCAACGTGTATTATTAGAACTGCTTTAGATCGATAGAAGGAGTAATTCCATTATGAGCGATAAAAAAATGCTTGAAGTCACGGGGCTTAAAGTCAACGTGGCCGATAAAGAAATACTGCACGGGATAGACTTATCAGTGGGTGCCGGCGAGACCCACGTCATCATGGGACCCAACGGTGCAGGCAAATCCACTCTCGGCAACGCCATAGCAGGCGCACCCAAGTTTGAGATAACTGACGGAACGATCAGTTTTAACGGTGAAGACATAACCGACCTCTCTCCCGATAAGCGCGCAAAGGCAGGCATCTATCTGTCTTTCCAAAACCCCGTTGAAGTTCCCGGCATCACCCTTTCCAACTTCATCAGGACCTGTCTTGAACAAAAGACCGGCGAACGCATCCGCATCTGGACATTCAAGAAAGAACTTGAAGCTACAATGGAGCTTTTGGGCATGGATCCTTCCTATGCCGAAAGAGACCTTAATGTCGGCTTCTCCGGCGGTGAAAAGAAAAAAGCCGAGATACTGCAGCTTTTGATGTTAAAGCCCGAACTTGCAATATTGGACGAGACTGACTCGGGTCTTGACATCGATGCCGTAAGGACCGTATCCAAAGGAATCGAACACTACCGCAATGAAGTCGGCGGTTCCCTCATCATAATCACCCACATCACCAGGATCTTAGACGGCATGACCGTTGACAAGACTCATATCCTGGCTGACGGAAAGATCGTGGCGGAAGGCGACCGCAGCCTTATCGACAATGTCAACGATAAGGGATTTGATCAGTTCATCAACAAATGATGTAGAAGGAAAGCATATCTAATGAAAGAAAAAACGCACATTGATGATATAAACAGGAGCATCTACGACTTCCGTTTCGACGAAGATGATTTTTATAAAGTCGATTCGGGTCTGACTCCGGAGATCGTAATGCAGATATCCGAAGAAAAGAATGATCCCGAATGGATGAAGGAATTCCGCCTTAAGTCTTTGGAAATATTCAACCGCATTCCCATGACCAAGGCAGGTCCCTCTATCGAAGGACTTAACATGGACAACATAGTAACCTATGTCCGCCCCAACACCAAGATGCACGCAGACTGGGATGAAGTACCCGAAGAGATCAAGGAAACATTTGAGCGTCTGGGAATCCCGCAGGCAGAACGTGAATCTCTGGCAGGTGTAGGCGCCCAGTACGATTCCGAGCTCGTATATCACAACATCAAAGAAGATGTTGCAGCCCAGGGCGTTATCTACACTGATATCGAGAGCGCTCTTCACGGACCTTATGCAGACATGATCCGCGAGCACTTCATGAAGCTCATCCCCCCCACCGATCACAAATTTGCGGCTCTTCACGGCGCCGTATGGTCGGGCGGTTCCTTCGTATATGTCCCCAAGGGAGTTTCAGTCGAGATCCCTCTGCAGTCCTATTTCAGACTTAATGCACCGGGTGCAGGACAGTTCGAACATACTCTCATAATCGTTGACGAAGGCGCTTATCTTCACTTTATCGAGGGTTGTTCCGCACCTAAATACAACATCGCTAATCTTCACGCAGGCGCAGTTGAACTCTTCGTCGGCAAGAATGCCAAGATCAGATATTCGACTATCGAAAACTGGTCCAAGAACATGTACAACCTCAACACCAAGAGAGCCATCGTTGAAGAAGGCGGCACTATAGAATGGGTATCAGGCTCTTTCGGATCACATGTATCCTACCTCTACCCCATGAGCATCCTGAACGGCAAGGGTGCCAAGTCCGAATTCACCGGCGTTACATTTGCCGGCAAGGATCAGGATCTTGATACAGGCTGCAAAGTGCTCATGAATGCTCCGGATACCACATCTTACGTTAATACCCGTTCCATATCAAAGGACGGAGGCATCAACACCTTCAGATCAAGCGTTGTGGTTACGGAAAAAGCAAAGGGGGCAAAATCTGCTGTTTCCTGTCAGTCACTCATGGTAGACAACATCTCCCGTTCGGATACCATTCCGGTCATGGATATCAGATGCGCAGACTGTGACATAGGACATGAAGCAACTATCGGCAGGATAAGCGACGACACGGTTTTCTACCTGATGTCCCGCGGACTGTCCGAAGAAGAAGCAAAAGCGCTTATCGTATCCGGATTTGCCGATAACGTATCCAAGGAACTGCCTCTCGAATATGCAGTCGAAATGAATAATCTGATCCGTCTCGAGATGGTCGGAGTAATTGGTTAAGGAGGGAATGACAATGAAGATAAATCAGATGCCCGCCATAACCTGGGGCAGACTTGAAGTAAATGAAGCCGTTATCGATGACGTGGAATTTAACAAGGTACTCCTCCCTTCCGAGACAGTTCCTGCAGCAGTCAAAGCAGAGGATAACGGTGACGGCCGCAAGTATCTCTTTTCGGATGAAAACAAAGATGCTCTCCGTCTCGATATCGCCATCGAAAACGACAGCAACACCAACATATCGATCGAAGTTGAAGGTGGCGCTTCTGCTTTTGTCATCGAAGATATAACTTCTGCATCAACAGGAACAGGTCTCGTTGAGACAAGCTATTCTGTCGGAGCGAAAGCCTCGCTGAAATTCGTTCAGATCGTAAGGACCTCGGACGCAGTAGCAGTTAACAGGATCAACGGCAATGCCGCTGAAGATGCCGACGTATCCCTCATACAGATCTTCGTTGACTCCAAGGCTAATTACACTGATGTAAGGACAGTTCTTGAAGGAGACAGAGCCAACCTCACTTGCGATACCGGATATATCGTTGACAGCGGAAATCTGCTCGACATGAATTATGTTATAACTCATAAGGGCAAGGCTTCAGAATGTCTCCTTTCCATTGACGGCGTTCTTTACGACGGTTCATCCAAGACCTTCCGTGGGACGATAGATCTCAAGCACGGCTGCGCCGAAGCCAAGGGAACGGAGAATGAGAATGTTCTTCTTATCGGTGATACAATGATCAACAAGACCATCCCGGTAATCCTTTGTGATGAAGAGGATGTTGAAGGCAACCACGGCGCCACGATAGGTAAGCTCGATGAAGATCTTGTCTTCTATCTTGAATCAAGAGGCATCGACCGGGAAAACATCGACAGGATAATGGCTGCAGCCAGGATCAACCGTGTTGCATCTCTTATCGGAGATGAAGAAACTGCAGCTAAACTGACCAAATACATACAGGAATGATGTTATGCCCATTGATATCGATCTGATCCGTAAAGATTTTCCCCTGATAAACGATGAAGTCGCTTATCTTGATAATGCCGCGACGACTCAGAAGCCCGAATGCGTCATCAATGCCATATCTGACTATTACAGAACGAGCAATGCTAACCCGATGAGAGGTCTTTACAAGCTGTCCGTTGCAGCTACTGATGCTTATGAGAACGCAAGGACCAAGGTCGCTTCATTCATCAATGCAAAATATCCCTCAGAGATCGTTTTTACCCGCAATGCCACCGAGAGCATAAACCTGGTTGCAGAAACATATGCCATGGCAAACTTAGGCGAAGGAGATTCGATCCTTATAAGCATCGCAGAACACCACAGCAATCTCCTTCCCTGGCAGAGGGTTGCCGCCGCCAAAGGCTGCAAGCTTAAATACATAGATACTGATGAGAGCGGAAAGATCACTGTCGAAGCATTCAAGGCAGCCGTAACAGCTGATGTTAAGTTCGTTGCGATCAACCAGATCTCTAACGTACTGGGCACGTTAAATCCCGTCAGGGAGTTTTCGAAGATCGCCCACGATAACGGGGCAAAGATCCTTGTTGATGCTTCCCAGAGCGTTCCCCACATCAAAGTCGATGTGACTGACATTGACTGTGATTTTCTTGTATTCTCAGGACACAAGATCTATGCCCCCATGGGCATCGGTGCCTTATACGGCAAGAAAGAGCTTCTTGAATCCATGCCTCCCTTCCTTAGAGGCGGCGAGATGATCGATTACGTTACGCGCGACTCGGCTACCTTCACCGAGGTCCCCCACAAGTTCGAGGCGGGCACGGTAAATGTCGAGGGCGCTGCCGGTCTTACTGCTGCACTGGATTATGTGTCCGCGATCGGTATAGATGAGATCGCAAAACGTGAGGAATACCTGACGAAGATCGCTTTCGAAAAGCTTTCCAACGTTCCTCACGTTAAGATACTCGGTTCTTCAGACTATGTCGATCACCACGGCATCCTGACATTTGTTATCGAAGGCGTGCATCCTCACGACATTGCGTATATAATGGATGCCGACGATGTCTGCGTTCGCGCGGGTCACCATTGCGCCCAGCCTCTGATGAAGCATCTCGGTGTTATGTCGACCACGAGAGCGAGCATCTCTTTCTATAACACGGAAGACGAGATCGACCGCTTTGTAAGATCAGTCGCCGGGATCAGGAGCAAGATGGGTTATGCCGAATAACACTTTCTATAACGAGATACTTACCGAACACAATATCCGCCCTTTCCACAAGAAGAAGCTGGAAAACCCCGACTTCACGCTTGAGGGCGTTAATCCTTCATGCGGTGACGACATTATCCTGGCTCTTAAGGTGGATGATGATGTCATCACGGACGGCGCATTTGAAGGCGACGGCTGTGCCATATCCCAGGCATCCTGCGACATGATGTTGGATCTCATAATCGGAAGGCCCAAGGCAGAGGCCCTGGAACTTGCGGATATCTTTCTCCGCATGATCAAGAGCAAGATCACGGACGAAGAGAAAGACCGTCTTGAAGAAGCAGGGATCCTTGAGGATATTTCCCACATGCCGGCACGCGTTAAGTGTGCAGTCTTAGGCTGGCACACCATGGAAGAGATCTTCAAGGGCGCGACCGAGGGATCTGCCACTACCGAGGATATGTGATCAGAATATATTCTTTCTCCTGAAGATCAGGAAACCGCCTGCAATCCATACGCATGACCAGAGAAGAGTCTTGATGATGTAGACCAAATTAAGAGTCGTATATTTGACAGTCACATCGACCTCTTTCAGTTCCCCTCTGTATCCGTCTATCTTGGATGATAATTCGCTGATATCAGCGAAACTCATAAGGAAGCTGTCTTCCATGTTCACATAGGAAGAGAGCGACGTCTGTAACTCTTCGGTGTAGGATGTATCGAGCAGGGACATCCTGTAATCGTTCGGTATGCCCGCATCAGTTACAATATACAGGACTCTTGCAACATAATAGAAGGGTTTGTTGGGCGTAAGGAGCTGATCGTAATAGAAGTCAAGGTCATCCACATATTCATAATCCGCATAGGCATCAGGATCAGCGGTATAATCCGGCTGAACAGGAGCAGTATTCTTGAGGTAGGGATCGATATCGGCCTTTGCCCTTTCGCCGATACTCAGGTATTTGTTAAGGTCTGACGAGGAATAGTTTCCTAAGGATGAAATAAGCCCTGCTGTCGATAAAGAGAATGCAAAGACGGCGCATAAGACTATCGGCAAAGCGCGTCTCCTGACACAAAGAGTAAAAGCCGTATAAAGGAAGATCATCGAGATGTAGGCAAATACAGGAACCAGGAGCCTTACGAACATCATGCCGCCTGCAAAGTCGAGCTGAACCCTGTTTACTGCGAGTACGATAAGAGCAGCCGAGATGCATATCACGACCTCGACCAGAGCGACTGCCGTCTGAGTTATGACGTAAGAGAAAAATATGTCGGACCTCTTGTGTCCTGCGATCATCTTATTGCGGAGAAACCCGCTGGACATATCGTTGCCAACGAACAAAGTGACATAAAGAGCCCCCATGATAGGAAATACCGAGTAAAAGCCGGTGAGCGCAGTCCATGTCGACATTCGGGCCAAGCTTTCTTTCGAGATCATATCGACGGTAAAAAGATCCATCGCGGACGATTGATAAAAGACTCCGGCCGCACCGCTTACGATACCGATCAGGAGCGGCAGCGCCAAAACCACATAAGACAAAGGAGAAGACTTGATCCTCTTTAATTCGAACTTGATAAGATCAAACATTTGGATCACCTCCTACAAGACCTACGAAGAATCTTTCGAGATCCGTCTCCTGGGTGTCGACCTTGCTGATCTCAACACCCGCGTCAAGCGCTGTTGTTACCAAGGTCGTAAGCTTCTCTTCACCTTCGAATTCGACCTTATCCTGGGCGATGATGCGGGGCGAAAAGCCCAGACCGCTGAGAACGGGCAGGATCTTTCCGGGATCATCACAGGTTATGGTCGTGAACTTCTTCCCTGCATTTTCGATCTCATGGGCAGTTGCTGTCTTTACGACCCTGCCTTCTTCGATGAAGGCATAGTGTGTTGCAAGTTTGGATAGTTCTGAAAGTATGTGACTCGATATGACGATCGTGATCCCCTTTTCACGGCTCAGCCTAAGAAGGAGGTTACGGACTTCCAGGATACCCTGGGGATCAAGACCATTAACGGGTTCGTCCAGGACAAGGAGTTCGGGGTTGCCGACCAGAGCCATCGCGATACCCAGACGCTGACGCATACCGAGCGAGAATTTGCCCGCATGCTTCTTGCCTGTATCGGCAAGGCCTACGAAAGTAAGCAGTTCGTCAAGAGACTCATCCACCTTTTGTCCGAGGTTCATGTACTGGAAGACAAGATTATCACGCGCGGATAAGTTAGTATAGATGGACGCGAGTTCAACGATAGCGCCTACCGCTCCGATCCTGTCTCCCGCAACGTTAAGCGATATAGAACCTTCATCACATTTCTGAAGGCCTGTCATCAGTCTCATGAGAGTTGTCTTGCCTGCCCCGTTCCTTCCGACAAGTCCATATACCGAACCCTTCGGAATGTTGAATGTAATATCCTTTAAGATCGTACTCTTTCCGTACTTCTTTCCTACGCCGGACAGAACGATAACATCATCTGTCATAGCTTTTACCGCCGCGTCTGATCCCATTTTTTTCTCCTCTCATTCCATAAGGCTTACTGCCCGTCTTTAAGGTAATAACCTTTCATTATCGAGTTATCTCCGTTACCGAAAACGATATTATATTCAAAACAGTTATAAAGGCCGACCGCCTTCTTATCGGCGTCGTTAAGATAATAACCCTTGTCGATTATATTGTTCTCCCTGTTCGAAAAGTATCCGACTCCGTTGATCACGGGGATCTCCTTACGGATATTCTTAAGAAGCTTAAAGTATGAATTAAGCTCGAATCCGGCTGCCTCCAAAGTATCGAGGGACAGATAGTTGAGGCTCGTGTATCCGGCTCCGCCGTAGTGCTCCGCGCCGGCAGAAGACTTATCAATATCGTAATTGGCCCAGATCATGTAAGGCACGAGCCAGGCTCTTCCCGCCGCGCCGTAATCTTCAGCCGAGTCAAGACCGACACTGGGCTGATGGTCGCCGAAGATCAGAACGACATATTTCTCATCCTGTGATGAAAGATAATCCGTCAGTTCCTTAAATGCTTTGTCGGACCTTGATATCAGCGTGTTGAAGCAATTGACGTTGAGATTGTCGTGTTCGTTCAATGCGTTGGTGTAACTGTCGACTTCGATATCAGGCGAATCGTAAGGAGAGTGGTTCTGTATCGTGATAACGAAGGTGAAGGTCTTCTCCCCTTCCTCCTTCTTGTCCAGTTTGTTTATGAGATTCCTGTAAGCGCAGCTGTCGGAGATCTTGCCGTTGACGATATCCTCATTGCCGTATTCGAAATCATCGATGAAGACCATGTCATCGAAGCCCATCAGAGGATATACGTTCGTCCTGTTCCAGCCTTCGGCGATATAAGGATGCATTACGCTCGTCTTATAGCCGCTGTCCTTGAGGAACTGGGCCATGGAATAGATCCTGTTGTCTGCGATATAAGACTGGTAAGGGACCGAGCCGTCAGGCATGAAGGCCATGCTCATTCCTGTAAGGACTTCATACTCGGTATTGCAGGTATTGCCTCCGAAAACAGAAGCAAAAGCCGTTCCGGAGATGGTATTGGGTTTCCCTGCCAGGCTCTTCCAGTAAGGATCGGGAACATTCATCTTGCCTGTCTTATCCTCGTAGAGCGAAAGATCGGCATAGGATTCGCTTAAGATGACGATCACGTTCGCAGTGTCATCAGACTGTTTACTGACGAGCTCGCTGCCTACATCCTGCTGAGCCAGCATGGCATCAAGCGCTTCGACAGAATATCCTTCCGGTTCCTCGATGATGAAGACATCGAAAGACTTAACGAAAGTAATGTAGTAACCGTTGATGCAGGAAGGATTGTATCCCCATTCGCTGTATTGATGGCCCTGATCGAACCATACATGGACCAGGGAATAAGAACCGACGGCGCAAAGGGCCGTAAGGACTGCAAACACGGGGATCCCTATGAGTCTGTTGATCCTTGGCTTTTCGACTTCAAGATGAACGAAGAACATCGAATAGAGCAAGAATGGCAATATCATGAAAGCTATAGGCTGCATCGGATTATAGGTATATGCGCCGGCAACGTTAGCCGCCGTTCCGATGGAAAGGAAATCATATGCGACCAGCTCATGGCCCCTGAAAGAATATACGAAATAGTCCGCCACGGATAACAGAAGGAAAGGAACTTCGCAGACGATGGCCGCGACCTTGGGGGACATGAACAACAGCCTGCAGAGATAATAGGCGCATACGATCAGAAGGATCTCATAGACCATCCTGTTCTGCACGAGCAGAAATCCCCAGAAGGAGAAAAGGAACTGCATGAACGTCGTATGAACGAATATGCCGAGCTGAAAGTAGTATAAGCCGAAGAGCGCCGCGTAGACCGGAAATATGATGTCCAGTATAAACCTGAACCTGCCCGGCACCTTGAACGAAGGAATGAGGAGCAGGAAGAAAAGGATTATACCGGCACATGCTTCGGGATAGGACATGTAGATCAGGATGATATCAACTATGGCAATTACAAGTGCCACAGCCAGCCTGATGAGATTCTTCTTATCGAAAACAAATATCCCTTTGATCTTATCCAGCATATATCTTTCCTTATCTTCCGTAAGCTAGACTATATTTTACCATTAAAGGGGTGATAATGCAGATTTATCGTTTGACGAGGCTGTATGCTTTCGATGAGATGACAGATGCAAGAACGAGTTTGACCAGATCAGGGATCACATAAGGAAAACAGCAGACAGTAAGAGCCAGTGTAAGCCCTGCGCGTCCCGTTTCAGGGGTATAGACTTTCATGAACCAGATAACGCCGACAGCATACATAACGACTTCACAGATCAAGGCGATAACGATATTGAATACAAGTCTTCTGCCATAAGATGTCATGAGCTTTCCGAAGACCTTCTCCGATAAAAGCCAATAGACCAGAGCCACGGAAATAAAGCCGGCAAGGAATCCTCCCGTGGGACCCGCGAGCACGGCAAAGCCTCCCTTGAAGCCGGCAAATACCGGAACACCGACAGCTCCCAGAAGCAGATAGCAGACAATGGATACAATGCCCCTCTTCCCGCCTATGGTCATCAGGACCATAAACACCGCCATCGTCTGCAAGGTAAAAGGGATCTGTCCGAAGGGTATCGATATCCATGAGCAGATCGCGATCAGAGCGGCGCAAACAGCTTCAAGCACCATGTTGTATGTGCCGAAAACAGAATGTTTCCTGTTGTAAGCCTTGTTGTCATTGCTCTTATCTGACATATAAAAACCGCCTCATATCTAAGATACAAGACGGATTATACTGTTATGTAAGTTAATTGTAAAGTCATTTTACGGAATTGCTTTACAATCAAAGAAGAGCGATCAGATCTTCCCTGACCTGCTGCATGTGAGGATCGGTAATACCGAAATCCATCTCCTTATAGGTCCAGGCAGCTCTTCCGATATTGTATTTCTCGAAAGCTCCGGAGATCATCTGATACCACTTCAGCGTATCCTCCGCACGGGCCTCGGCAATTACGCCGTACTCGCCGCAATAGAGAGCCACGCCGCGTTCTTCACATATCTCGACGGCCTTGGCAAAACTCCTTTCGAAGTATTCTACTGAAAGGCTGTCCTGAGGATCGAAAGCATCAAAGGATAAGGACATCTGTTCAAACTGCTCGGAAGAACACTTTTCGAGTTCGGAATAAGGAGCCTCCACGGAGATCCTGAACGAGGTATCCATGCCCTTCACCCAGAAAGCACCCTGGTGCGTAAAGATCAGAGGCTCGTAGAAATGGAAGTTATATACGATATTCTCATCCGCCGGCATATCGAGATCGACAATGGCCTCGATACAGTTGTTGTAGTATCCTCCGATAAGGATCTTAACCTCGGGAGCGATCGCCCTGATCCTCTTTATGCAGATGGCAGCGACACTGTTCCAAGTGTCACAGTACTCCTTGTCCGTGACTTCATTAAGGAGCTCGAAAGCGATCGAAGAGGGCTTGTTTCCGTATCTTCCGGCAAGTTCCTCCCAAAGCCGGCAGAAACGTTCCTGATATCTTTCGTTCTCGAAGAAACCGTATTCGTTATGAAGGTAATCGAAAGAATAACCGTATGTCTTATGCAGATCTATAATCAGGTTAAGACCGTATCTTTCGCACCATTCGACGGTCTTGTCAATGTAAGAGAAACCGTCTTCTTTATAGTCACCTTCATCTGTCTCGACGAGATTGTAATCGATAGGAAGCCTTATGTGATCCAATCCCCATGAGGCAATAGTCCTGATATCGTCTTCTGTAATGAAGTTATCAAAGCGCTCTTTGGAATAATCGCACTGCGACAGCCATCCTCCCAGATTGATACCGTGCCCGAAGCCTTCAAACTTCTTCATGTGGACCTCCTGACTGATCTATCCGTGACCTTTAAGGTCAGCCTTCTTCACCTGCTTCTTCAGCTGCTTTCTCTGCAGCTTTTTCAACGGTTTCTTCAACCTTCTCTTCAACAGTTTCCTTTACTTCCTCAACCTTGTCCTTGCCTTCATTCATTGCGGCCTCGATGACATCGTTGACTGCCTGGTCATCAAGATTGGGATCTGCCTTCTTGTCGTCCTTCTCATAGTAGAACTTTACCTTGTCCTCACTGTTGCGGGCACCGTATGCCTCAGCGATAGCGAAGCAGTCAGCCTTGAGCTGCTCGAAGTCCTCACGTGAAGCAAGATCCTTTGCAGATGTCTGGAAGCATGCATCCTCGAAAACATCATCAAGGATGAGGTATTCATTAGCACTGCCGGATGCGTTGTCGAGCATACGCTCAGCCTTATCGGGAGTGCCCTTGCGTCCGTCAAAGTTTTCGAAAGGGATGGCGATCTTGCTGTATCTGTAGCGCAGGAAGATCTTCTTCTCATTGTAATCAACTGCGACACGGTACTTTGCAGACAGGAAAGTCTGGCAGAATACCAGGATCATGATGACTGCAACGATGAAAAGGAGACCTGCAAAAAGATAAGGCGTGATATAAAGTGCAGAACCCTGCGTAAGAAGAAAGCCGCCAAGGCCTGCGCTTGCCAAGAATACGATTGCAGATACGATGCGGTTGCGCATGATCTTAGAGCCTGATGCCGGATAGCAGTGAACACCCGACTGCGGCAGTTTTGCGATAAGTTCCTGATTTTCAAAACCTGTAGACATATAACACCTCCTGAATATTTACAGATTAATTGTTAGTGAGTGATTTGATCCTGTCATCTATCGATGCATGCATGTTGCGGTACTTCTCAAGCTTCTCCCTCTCGGCGTTGACGACCTTCTCGGGAGCCTTGGAAACGAATTCCTGATTAGCGAGCTTGCCTTCGACTCTCTTGATCTCGCCGTCGAGCTTTTCGCGCTCGGCTGCAAGACGCTCGAGTTCCTTGGCAACATCGATAAGGTCTTCCAGAGGGATATAGATCTCGCCGCCGTCGAACATTGCCGCAACGGCCGTTGAAGGGATACCGGTCTTATCGGACTGAGTCGTGAGATCGGATACGCCTGCAAGCTTTTCGAGGAAAGCCTTGCCGCCGGTGAACATGTCTGCAACGGCCGGCTCGGATGCAACAACGATGATGCTTGCCTTACGGGAAGGAGCGACATTCATCTCCGCCCTGACATTACGGATAGATCTGATCGCGCCGATCAGGGTCTCCATCTGTCTGCCCTCAGCCTTAAACTCAGGGATATCTGAAGCAACGGGCCAGTTGTCGATCATGATCGAATCAGCCTTGCCGTCTATGACGAGATTATCGAAGATCTCTTCAGTGATGAAGGGCATGAAGGGATGGAGCAGTTTTGCTGCCGTTCCGAGAACATAGTTCAAGAGATACATTGCTTCAAGTCTCGTAGGACATTCCTTATCGAAAAGCCTCGTCTTGGATATCTCGATATACCAGTCACAGAAGTCATCCCAGAGGAAATCCACTGTCTTCTGCAGAGCAACGCCGAAGTCATACTTATCGATGTTGACCGTGGCCTCTGCAACGAGAGTATGGAGCTTATCAAGGATCCACTTGTCTTCCAGAGTGTAGTTATCGGAGGACACCTTGGAGAAATCAACATCCTCATCAGTATTCATGACAACGAACCTCATGGCGTTCCACATCTTGTTGGACAGGTTCCTTCCCATGTTGACCTTGGAAGGCAGATACCTCTGGTCGTTACCGGGAGCATTTCCCGTAACGAGAGCATATCTTAAGGAGTCGGCACCGTATTCTGCGATGACCTCGAGAGGATCGATACCGTTTCCTAAGGACTTACTCATCTTCCTTCCCTGCTCATCCCTTACGAGACCATGGATAAGAACATCCCTAAAAGGAACTTCGTTCATGTGAGCCATACCGGCAACGATCATCCTGGATACCCAGAACGTGATGATGTCATAACCGGTTACGAGCGTACTCGTGGGATAGTATCTTGCAAGGTCATTCGTGCTCTCGGGCCAGCCCATGGTAGAGAAAGGCCAGAGCGCGGAAGAGAACCATGTATCGAGCGTATCGGGATCCTGACGCATCTCCTTGCCGCACTTGGGACAAACTGCCTTTTCATCCTTGGTGACAACTATCTCACCGCAGTCATCACAATAGAATGCCGGGATACGGTGACCCCACCAGAGCTGTCTTGAGATACACCAGTCACGGATATCTTCCATCCAGTTGAAATAGTTCTTGTCGAATCTCTCCGGAACGAACTTGATCCTTCCGTCCTTAACACACTCGATGGCAGGCTTTGCAAGCTCTTCCATCTTAACGAACCACTGTAAGGATACACGGGGCTCGATCGTCGTGCCGCAGCGGTAGCAGGTACCGACGTTATGTGAATAATCTTCGGTCTTGATAAGATATCCGCCCTCTTCAAGATCAGCAACGATAGCCTTACGGGCTTCGTATCTGTCCATGCCGGCATACTTTGGATAGTCTTCGGTGATCTTCGCGTCTTCAGTAAGGACGTTAACGACGGGCAGATCGTGTCTTGCGCCTACCTCAAAGTCGTTGGGGTCATGCGCAGGTGTGATCTTAACGACACCGGTACCGAATTCGATATCAACATAATCATCTGCAACAACTGGGATCTTACGGCCTACGAGAGGCAGGATGACGTTCTTGCCGATAATGTCCTTGTAACGCTCATCTTTGGGATTGACCGCAACAGCGGTATCGCCTAAGAGCGTCTCAGGTCTTGTTGTGGCAAGGTTTACATATCCGCTGCCGTCTTCCAGAGGGTATCTTAAATGCCAGAAGTGACCTGCCTGGTCCTCATACTCAACTTCCGCGTTGGAGATGGAGGTAAGGCAGTGAGGACACCAGTTGATGATCCTCTCTCCCCTGTAGATAAGTCCCTGGTTATAGTACTTAACGAAAACTTCCTTAACAGCCTCGGAGCAGCCTTCGTCCATAGTGAAACGCTCACGTGACCAGTCGCAGGAAGATCCGATCTTCTTGAGCTGCTCTACGATCCTTCCGCCGTACTGTTCCTTCCAGGCCCATGCTCTCTCGAGGAACTTCTCTCTTCCGAGATCTTCCTTGAAGATGCCTTCTTTTCTCATCTGCTCAACGATCCTGGCTTCAGTTGCGATCGATGCGTGATCGGTACCGGGAAGCCAGAGAACCGAATATCCCCTCATCCTCTTGTAACGTGTAAGTATATCCTGGAGAGTATTGTCCAGGGCATGACCCATGTGAAGCTGGCCGGTTATGTTCGGCGGGGGCATTACGATCGAAAAAGACTCTTTGGAAGGATCCTCGTCCGGCTTGAAATATCCGGCACTCATCCAGCGCTTGTAAAGTCTTGATTCTGCCTCTACGGGATCAAAGCTCTTATTGATGTTGTCTATGCGTGCCATTTAGCAATAGTCCTTCTTTCGCTTTATATCATTCAAACAAAGATTATAACATATTACGCGCGTTTATATAAAGGCGTTTTCTGCTGTCCGCCTCATTCATGCTGAAGCATCTTTTCGAAAACGGAAAGACCCGGCACGATCCACAAGATAAAAGAGGCTGCCTCTTATGTGAAAAGAACACTTAAGAGACAGCCCCGGTAACCGGTTAGATGTAAGATCAGATCAGTGACAGCGCACCATATATGATTGAGTCGTCACCCAATGCGGCATTGGCAAACTTGACCGTATCCCTGATTGAAGGCATACAGTATCTGTCGACTTCCTTAAGGATCCTCTCGAGGAAGTAATCACCGTTGGCTTCTATGACTCCGCCGCCGTAAACGACCATCTCGGGACTGAATGTATTAACGAGATTGCCGGATGCGACTGCCAGATAATGGCATGCCCTGTCGACTGCTTCTATGGCAACCTCATCGCCTGCCTTCAGAGCTTTCTTGAGAGCTTTGGCCTTGAAAGTGCTGCCTGTGATGGCATCCTCCATCATGGTCTTGCGCCCTCTCGATACCTGCTGCTTTATGTAAGCCGACATACCCTGCTTGGATGAGAATGCCTCAAGACAGCCGCGCTGTCCGCAGTTGCAAAGAGGGCCTTCAGGATCCAGGATCATATGGCCGTATTCAGCTGCTTTGAACTGGTTGCCCGTATAAAGCTTACCGTCAAGGATCAGGCCTCCGCCCATTCCGGTCCCCACGAACAGGCCGACAACATTCTTGCAGCCCTTGGCAACACCGTATTTGTATTCACCGAGAACACCGAGATTAACGTCGTTTCCGATATGGAAAGGAGCACTGAACTTATCTTCGATCGGCTTTCTGATATTGTAATTTCTCCAGGGAAGATTAGGCGAAAACAGCACTATTCCCTTGTCCTGGTCGATAACACCGGGAGCTCCTGCGGATATGGCATTTATCTCGTTCTTTTTGATCCCGGATTCCTTGATAAGCTCCTCCACGGATCTGATGATGACTTCCTCGACATTCTCGGACGAATCACCCTCTTCAGTGGTCTTAAGCTTGATCCTTGCTATGATCTCTTTTTTGGAATTGAAAACGGCTCCGAACACTTTCGTTCCGCCGATATCAAGACAGATATTATACTTTGCCATGGATCTCATCCTCCGCCTGATAGATTATCCTGTCCCGAAAGATACGGATATCCTTATTATACGAGCGATAAAAGACAGTGGCAACCTGATATCTTTTCGATGCGGACATGAAAAAGGCAAGCCCCGGAAGGACTTGCCTTGATCGATCAGATCATTTAACATCATGCGGGTGATACAGCGGATGTATCATTGGCATCGTTGAACTTGAGATTGTGTGCCTGGGAAGCGGATTTGGTGCTCTTCTTATAGATAAGAGTAGGCTGTTTTCCCTCGGTAATGCATTCCTTGGTGATGATGCATTCCTTGATCTCTTTCTCTGAAGGAACATCGTACATGACCTTTCTCATGCAGTCCTCAATGATAGAAGACAGACCTCTTGCACCGGTATTTCTCTCAAGAGCCTTCTCGGCTATGGCACGAAGCGCATCCTCTTCAAACCTGAGATCGACGCCGTCCATCTTAAGGAGCTTGACGTACTGTCTCACAAGGGAATTCTTAGGTCTTGTAAGGACATTCACGAGCGCATCACAATCCAGTTTATCAAGGGCAACGGTAACGGGCACACGTCCGATAAACTCAGGGATAAGACCGTATTTCATAAGGTCTTCGGGAAGCACTTCATGGAAATATGCGCCTGAGTGCTTTTCTCTTTGAGACATTACTTCGGCGTCAAAACCGAACTTCTTCTCTTCGACTCTCGAAGAAATGATCTCATCGAGCCCGTCGAATGCGCCTCCGCAAATGAAGAGAATATTTGTCGTGTCGATCTTGATGCATTCCTCGTTGGGGTGCTTGCGTCCGCCCTTGGGAGGAACATTAGCGACCGTACTCTCAAGGATCTTGAGGAGTGCCTGCTGAACGCCTTCGCCGCCGACGTCTCTTGTTATCGAAACATTCTCAGTCTTCTTGGTTATCTTATCTATCTCGTCGATATAAACGATACCGACCTTAGCTCTCTCGATATCATAATCCGCAGCGATAATGAGATTTAAGAGGATATTCTCAACGTCTTCACCTACATAACCTGCCTGGGTAAGGTTGGTGGCATCACCAACGGCGAAAGGAACGTCAAGGATCCTTGCGAGGGTCTGGGCCAGAAGAGTCTTACCTGATCCCGTAGGTCCCAGCATCAGGATATTGCTCTTGGTTATCTCGGTATCATCTGCAGGGAGATCGGAGAATACTCTCTTATAGTGGTTATAGACCGCAACTGAAAGAGCGATCTTGGCTTCATCCTGGCCTTCGACATACTCATCGAGCTTATCCTTGATCTCGTGGGGTGTGATGACGGACGAAGGCTTGATGGAGCGCATCTTGCGCTTGCGCGATACCTTCTCCTCTTCGGCGACAACGCCGTAGGCCGTGCGGATACAGTCTATACAGATATAGCAGTTGACACCTGAGAAAAGTCTGGGGACCTCATATTCTGATTTCCCGCAGAAGGAGCAGCTGATGATATCTCTTTCCATATCAGAACCGTATTTGGAACCTGCCATAAATCACCTCGTATGCAAAAAGCTTCTTACAACTAAATATTTTATCATTTTTCTTAAATAATCTATAGGCTAAGACAAAATGTAACAAGCCTGTAAATCGAAAACGGGACCACCTCAGTTATTGAGGCAGTCCCGGATCATGTTTTCGGTTATGGATTACTCTTCTGTTTCAGAAGCTGTTTCTTCAGCCTTTTCTTCCTCAGCGGGAACGGGCTCTGTCTTGACAGCCTTGGAAGCAAGGTATTCAACGGTCTTTCTGCCGCGGATGGAATCCTTGATCATCTCGTTATCTTCACCGATGGCGTTCTTGATATCCTCAACGCTCATACGGTAGCTGTCTGCCATGACCTTGAGTTCTTCCTCATAATCCTCGTCTGTGATCTCGGTATTGATCTTCTCGGCAACTGCCTCAACAACGAGAGAAGACTTAACGCGGACTCTTGCCATGGGCTTTAAGGACTCTCTGTACTCCTCCATCGTCTGGCCGATGTAGTTAAGATACATGCCGAGCTCGATGCCCTGCTGGCTCATACGCATAGCCTGATCCTGTGCCATTGTCTCGATCTCATTCTCGATCATGACATCGGGGATGTCTACTTCAGCGTTGTCGCATACTACACGGACTGTCTCGTTCTCGAATGCAGCCTTTGCATCCTTCTCTGCCCTCTCCTCTTCCTTCTTGCGGATATCGGCACGGAGCTCGTCGAGTGTATCGAACTCGGATACGTCCTTTGCAAACTCGTCATCAAGCTCAGGCATGACCTCAGCCTTGATCGCATTGATCTTTACGTTGAATGTGGCATCAGCACCCTTGAGCTCTTCAGAGTGATACTCTTCGGGGAACTTGACTTCGATAGTGAACTCCTCACCGTCGTTATGGCCGATGATCTGCTCTTCGAAACCCGGGATGAAGGAGTGGGATCCGATCTTGAGATTGTAGTTCTCGCCCTTGCCACCCTCGAATGCGACGCCGTCCTTGAATCCCTCATAGTCGATCGTGACCGTATCGCCTTCTTCTACTGCTCTGTCGGTGATCTCCTCAAGAGAAGAATTTCTTCTGCGCAGAGCGTCGATGCTGCGGTCGATATCCTCGTCCGTTACCTCACGCTTCATGTAAGGAACTTCAACGCCCTCGTAAGCGCCGAGCTTGACCTCAGGCTTAACCGTAACTGTGAGATTATACTTAACGCCATTCTCATCGATAGACTCAACGTCGAGCTCGGGACGGGAAACAGGCTTCAAGTCATGCTCCTTGATAGCCTCGGGATAAGCCGTGTTTGCAAGATCTGTGATAGCATCCTCAAGGAGAACGCCCTCTCCGTAGTACTGCAGTACGAGCTTGTAAGGAACCTTTCCCTTACGGAAACCGGGAACCTGGAACTTGCCCTTGTTCTTGGAATAAGCCTTCTGCATGGAAGCATCGAGTTCTTCCTTTGTTGCTTCGAAGTTGATGACGACCAGATTGCCGTCTTTCTTGTCGATCGTAGATGCCATTATATTTCCTCCATTTATTTAGTTCTTATTAACCGAAATAGGATTGTATCACAGCGGACCGCCATAATGCAATCCAAAAAAGCTCAGATAACCTCTATCTGAACACCCTTCATAACATCCAAAGCTGCCTGGTGAAGATCAGGAAAAGCCGAAGCCGTCAGGGCCGAATCGACGATGATTTTCGCCTCAGGAGCGAAAGCCTTGGCCAGCATGGCATTGGAGATAACGCAGATATTGGATACCAGACCGCAAAGCTCAACGGATTCATAATTACCCGAAGCGATAAATCCCCCAAGTTCCCTGCTCCCGAATGTAGGCTTTAAGAATGACTTGCAGCCGGAAAGCGCATCCACGAGGGATGCTGCCAGCTTATGTCCGTCTGTTCCCTCGATACAGTGAACAACAGGGAGATTCTTCCCTTCCTGGGTATCGAGGTAATCTTCTCCGTGAGTGTCAAGAGTATAAACAACCTCATCACCCGAAGCCTTGTATTCTTCTATCCTTGAGAGGATCCCTGGTATTATGTCACCGGCACCCTCAAAGCCGAGGCTTCCGTCGATAAAGTCATTCTGCATGTCAACTACTACGAGCAATCTCATGAGGCACCTCCTTGAAGATGATGATAAAAAAGGCTGCCACTATCTGTGACAGCCTGTCTGGCGCGCCTGGCAGAGATCGAATCCACAACCTTCTGATCCGTAGTCAGACACTCTATCCAATTGAGCTACAGGCGCATGTTCATCGGAACCGATGCGCGAATATATTAATCCTTAATGCCCTAATTGTCAATAACAACCTATGAACGAAAAACCGCCCCGGTCGAAGTAGGGGGACTTCAGGATCGGGGCGGTCTTCGGACAGACTGTATATCAGATCATCAAACGGTAGATCTGTTTGATGTCGTCCTCATTCAATTCGACAAAGCCGCGGAGTTTTCCGTCCCTGCCGTTACCATAGCAAGCCGTATGGGCCAGCTTGTCTATATCCTGCTCGGATCCTCCGAGTTCGGCCAAGGTCTGAGGCATGCCGATACTGCGCAGGAAAGCCCTGTATCTTGCGATCCCTTCAAAGATCACTGCCTTGGGATCTTCGGGATCGTCTTCAACGCCCCAGACCCGGGTCGCCCATTGGACCAGTCTTGATGTGTCGTGTTCATAGACATAACTTAAGTATGCGGGGAATGTGACAGCCAGTCCTGCACCGTGAGCACAGTCGTAAAGGGCTGACAATTCGTGTTCTATGTCGTGGCTTATCCAGTCCTGTGATCTTCCGACACCGCAGGAATTGTTGTGAGCCATCATGCCGGCCCACATGATATTAGCCCTCGCTTCATAGTCGTCCGGATCTGCGATGACCTTCGGCGACTCTTCGATCATGGCAAGGAGCAAGCCCTCGATCATGCGGTCGGTCGTAACGACATCTTTAGTGTTGGTAAGATATCTTTCGAGAAGATGGGCCATGATGTCGGTTATACCGCATGCTGTCTGGTAAGGAGGCAGAGTCTGCGTAAGAGCGGGATTGAGGATGGAGAACTTCGGTCTTATGAGGTCAGATCCCGTTCCCCTCTTGTACATGCCTTCCTCTTTGGTGATAACCGAATCTCCGGATCCTTCACTTCCTGCAGCAGCAATCGTGAGGACGGTACCTACGGGGAGAGCCATAGTGATCGGCGTTCCGCTGTAAAGGTCCCAGAAGTCGCCGTCATAAAGAGCACCGGCTGCGATAGCCTTGGCTGAATCGATAGAACTTCCGCCGCCTGCGGCAAGGATAAAATCGACACCCTGTTTTCTTACGATATCGATACCCTCATACACAAGTCCGCTCCTGGGGTTCGGCTTGACACCTCCCAGTTCAACACAGTCGATACCTTCCTTTGCAAGGCTTTCCTTGATCCTGTCGAGAAGGCCCGACTTCTTGGCAGAAGATCCGCCGTAATGAAGGAGGACCTTTGAACCCCCGAATCTTCTGACGAGCTCGCCTGCCCTGCACTCGCTGTCTTTTCCGAAAGCGAAAAATGTGGGACTGTAAAATGTAAAATTATCCATAATTCTCCTCCACTGCCTTAACGGCTTCTTCAATCGTCATTCCTTTATAATCCTGAGCCCTGAAGATCCTTCCCGAACGCTTGTCATCAAGAAACGCTCCCAGCACAACGCCGGGTATGGCACTCTCCGGACTGTTCGGGGCATTGGGTCCTCCCAGATCGGTCCTGCACCAGCCCGGATCTGTAAGGTTGATCATCACGTCCGAACCTTCAAGCTTAGATCCCAAGTCTTTTGTAACCTTGTCCAAGGCAGCTTTCGCCGCAGAATATCCCGCCTGTTCCGGCTCCCTGTCTATACCGCTTGTCGTATTTACGATCCTGCCGAAACCGCGTTTTTCCATAAGCGGAAGAAAATGGTAGCAGATCATCATGGGTGCAGTCGTGTTGATAAGGAAACTGACCGTGTAATCATCTGCCGGAGTATTGTAATAGTCATTCCTGTACGCGATCTGATAACCTGCGTTGTTAAGCACGATGTCAACATCCACACAGGCAGAGTCGATGCTCCTCAACATCTTTTCGACCTGGAGAGGATCCTTGAGCTCTGCTTCGACCGACAGGACCTCCACGCCGAGCCTTTTTATCTCGAGCTCTACCTGCTCAAGGTGCGACAATCTCCTGCCGTGCAGGATGATGTTGCATCCCCTCTGCGCGAGAAATACCGCTGCCAGTCTCCCGAGACCTCTTGAAGCTCCGGTCACAAGAGCCCATCTGCCCTTGACATCAACCATTTTTCAGAGCCTCCTTCGCTTTTTCCAAAGTTTCGATGACACGGTCGCACCATTGGTCGAATTCCGGATCTTCGATCTGGTATTCGGGGTGCGCGAGTATATATTCGATGCTGGCTCTTACGCCCTGTTCGAACCTTACTTCGGGAACAAAACCGGGTACGGCTTTCTTTATCTTCCTGTTATCGAAGACCACAGAACATGCCTTATCGCCGATGAGGCTGCCCTCGTAATCGTAGTCGCTGACAGACGCAAGGAATTCACTTGAAACATGAACCGCCTTAAGGGGCTTGCCGAGGATCGAAGCGATCACGGAATATATCTGGTTCCATGTGAGCGTCTCGTCATTAGTGATCTGAAAAGCCTCTCCTATAGCGTGAGGATTTCCTATCAGGCCGGCATAGGCCTTGGCAAGATCAGAATTGTGCGTCATGGTCCAAAGAGACTCTCCGTCACCATGAATGATGACGGGCTTGCCGTCCATGATCCTTTTTATGACCTGCCAGGAACCCTTGCTCCCGTGAACCCCTAAAGGTACAGACCGCTGATCATAGGTGTGGCTGGGTCTTACTATCGTGACCGGGAATCCGTTCTTACGGTAGCAGTCCATAAGATATTCCTCACATGCGATCTTATCCCTGGAATACTGCCAATAGGGATTTGCAAGAGATGTACCTTCATTGATGATATAGGATGAACAGGGCTTATGGTAAGCAGAAGCAGAGCTGATATAGATATACTGCTTAGTCTTCCCCGTAAATAACCTTACGTCTCTTTCCACCTGGGAAGGAACAAAACCTATGAATTCGCCAACGCAATCGAATGTCATTCCGTCCAGGATGCCGGAAACCTCTTCTTCATTGTTAATATCGGCATTGATGACCTTAACGCCTTCCGGGATCTCTTTGGATCTGTTCCCTCTGTTAAGAAGGACCACTTCCTCCCCGCGTCGGGCAAGGAGGTTAGTGATCGCCATGCTTATCGTGCCGGTTCCGCCAATCAACAGAATCTTCATGGAAGTCCCCCTTTATAGTTCTTAAGCTCATAATATTCCCGCGCGGGACCAGCTGCCAACGATTAATTGCCATGAACCTATCATTTTTTTACATTTGTCATTGATTAATGACAAAGCCGGTCTTAAAATGTATATATGAAGACGATTAAAGATGATCATTATCTGTTTGAGAAGATATCTCCCAACGGGATCCACACATTTTCCAGTCCCGACAGATTCATCGCGCACTGGCACAGATTAGGCGAGATCCTTTATATCCTGCCGGGAGAAACAGGGCTTACAGCTCCCGCTGAAGTCATCGCTGCCGAGATTACTTACGAACTCCACCCCGGCGACATAATCTTTATCCCCGGCGAGCAGATACACGAGATACCGGACGGCTGCAAAGGGAAACTCCACGGTCTTCAGTATGATACGGACATATTGTCTTCTCACGCGGAATTTCTTCCCTATGTCAGCAGATTCGGGCATATAGCGTTATTAAAGCATTCTGATCAGCCTGAACTTACAGATGAACTTATAGCAAAATTTGAGGATATTCACGCCCTGAATTCTTCCGGCACAAGATTCAAAGGAGTCAGGTCAGTATCTATCCTCTGCGAAGCCTTTATGCTGATAGCCGATTATATCGACACAAAGTATTCTACTGATGACAGTTCATCAGTCAGCCCTTCCGCCATCCTCGCCATCAACAGGGTATGCGAATACGTCAAGGACAACCTCACCAAAGATCCTTCACTTGAAAATGCCGCTCTTTATATAGGCTTCTGCTCATCCTATCTGTCAAGGACATTTAAACAGGTCCTCGGCATAAGCTATACCGAATACGTAAACAAGTGCAAGGTAAGTCTGGCCATATCCCTTATGACATCTGACGAGCACTCCATAACTGAGATCTGTTACCTGGCCGGCTTCAACAGCATATCCACTTTTAACAGGGTCTTTCTTAACGTGACCGGAATGACTCCCGGCAAATTCAGGAAATATAACGTCCTGTAAACTTGAATCAGCTGCTTTTTTAGTGATAAGATATCTTCGTTTTGCAAGCGGAGGTATCGGATGACAGCTTATGATCCATCGGAACAATTGATCACCTGCTGGTCTCTCTTGAACCTGAGAGATCTGGGCGGTATGCCCCTTAAGGACGGAAACGTTTTCGCCCGGGGTATATTCTGGCGTTCATCCTCCCCTTCTGACCTTTCCTCTGAGGAAGTTAGATCCATACGCGAAAACGGGGTCACGACAGTCATCGATTTCCGCAGTGTTCAGGAACTCGAACGCTGCGGCAACCCTTTCCGTGATGACGGCGTGACCAACTTCCATTCCATTCCTCTTTTTGCGGGGGATCCGGCCAACTTCAAGGACAGGTCCATGGAATTCCTCAGGGATAACACGCTCGGCGATTTCTATATAATCATGATCGACAAGCTGGCAGACCAGATAGCCGAAGTCCTCAGAGTCCTGAAGGATGCTCCCGGAACTGCTATGTTCCACTGCGCTCACGGCAAGGACAGGACCGGCGTCATCACTGCGATCCTCTACCTTCTCGCAGGCGCAACAAGAGAAAACATTATCTTAAACTACAAAGTATCTTACGATTACATAAGACCCAAGGTCGACCCTCTCATCGCCAAGGCGCCGGATGTCATGAAGCACGCTCTCCGCTCTGACGCATCCAACATGGAGACCTTCCTCGATCATATAGACAAGGCCTACGGGGGTGACATTACCGTTTATCTGAGATCTGCCGGCATGACCGATGAAGAGATACTTGCCCTTAAGGCAAAATGCACGGGATCAGGGATCACTTCATAACTATCCCGATTATATTTCCGAGATCGTCCCTTTCGAAAGCAACGGTCCTCTGACCGTTCTCGTCCTCATATCCTATTTTGTAATCATAATCATCGATAAAAGGATAGATTACCAGGAGCTCTGAAATGTTCATTCCGATGGAAGCTCCGTCATCGACTCTGTAATCTCCCTGTCCGAAGATCCTGATCGAATACAGGGTTCCGGTCCAGTTGTCCGTATTGTCGCGTGCGGCTTCGAAAGCGAGATCCATGCCGTCATAGCACATGACGATCCTCTCCATGCCGGTCTCGTCATTGGGACGACCTACGGTAAACAGAGGCTCACCCAGAAGGTTCTTAACGTCAGAAGGACCTAAGACATCACCGACAGCAAAAGTCTTAATGTCTCCCTTAAAGAGATAGATCTTCTGGTTGGTGGGATTTACGGGCATATTATCTTCGATCAGGAATACGCCGTTTCTATTGATGATGCTTACTTCCTTGGAGAAGGTCTTGCCCTTGGCATTATCGACCTTGGGGAGCGCGATCTTAAGAAGGCATGGGCTGACAAAGGATACTTTGATATCGTCATATCCGCTCTTTACGTATTCCGAATAATAATCGATTATGTGTTCAGCTTTCTTGCGGATAACGGAATCGATATAGATATCTTCGGAATAAACGGGTTCAAGTATCGATACCAACGCCTTTGAATTCGAGCGATATACCATGTTCATGTAGTGGAACAGATAGTTATAGGAAGCGATGGTATCCGCCATGGCCTTCCCGTCGAGAGTGGCATTTTCGCCCCTCTTCAAAGGGAAATAGACTTTCTGTTCACTGTCGTCATCGTAGATTATCTCGACTATATCCTCGTCCGGATATACTTCATCGATATTGATGCCGGAATTTTTCGATATATCCTCGATCATCTTAGCCCTGTCTTTGTCGCCTAAGATCCTGAATGCGGTTATATCTCCCCTTCCCTTCGACATGTTGCGGAGAATGGTCGTATATTCCGCAAAAGTCGAGTAAGACACCGAATCGAGCTGGGATACGGGGATCGATGAGAAATAGGATGCGACATTATCCGCTTTCTGTATGGAAACCGTCACGATCCTTGCCAGTTCATGTTCTGATATTGAAGAATCCAGAGGCTGGCCGTTGTTGAAGATCTTTACAAATGAGCACGAGGACAGCATAAGCGGCATGACCGCCGCCATGATGATGACCGCAAATGACTTACGCATCCGGATCAAGTCCTCTTGCCCTCCCTTCTCATCCTGGCTGCCTCGAAGATAACGATACCTGCGGCAACGGCTGCGTTAAGGCTGTTAACATGTCCCGTCATGGGGATGGAGATCATGAAATCACAACTCTTGACGACTCCGTCCCTGATTCCTGAACCCTCGCTGCCTATGACCACAGCGAACGAACCGGCGTAATCTGCTTTGTCATATGTGGTGTCGCCGTCCATATCACAGCCGGCGATCCAGAAACCGTCTTCCTTGAGATCCCTGATCGTAGTTGCGATATTGGTAACCCTGCATACAGGAACATATTCTACGGCGCCGGCCGAAGCCTTGGCGACATTGGAATCGACTGCAACGGATCTTCTCTCGGGAATAACGACGGCGTCAACGCCGGCAGCATCAGATATCCTCAGGATGGAACCCAGATTATACGAATCCTTGAGTTCATCGCAGATCACGATGAACGGATCTCTCCCTTCAGCCCTTACTTTCGCGATGACCTCATCAAGATCGGAGTATTCATGGGCCGCCGCCTGGGCTATGACACCCTGATGGCGCCTGTCTTCACTCATCTTGTCAAGCGTATTCCTGGGAACCCTGGTGACAGGCACACCCTGCTCATCTGCGAGCTTCAATATTTTGAGCAGTGCAGGATCAGGCTTTCTGCCGCCCTCCGGAGACAATACCCAGAGCTTATTGATCGGGCGTCCTGCAGCAAGCGCTTCAAAAACGGCATTTCTGCCTTCGATACGGTCAAACCCGGCCTGTTCACGATTTCCGTCGTTCATTGTTCCACCTTGTCATCAATGATATCAAAGGATCTATATAACAAATATTCCATCCTCTCAGTCTGATTGTCAAGGAAAAGAAAGCCCATCAAAGCCTCGAATCCCGTGGCATTCATGTAATCCGCGATGTCGGAATTCTTGGACACGGAATGAGGGTTGGAATTCCTTCCTCTCCTGAAATAAGACTCCTCTTCTTCAGTAAGCTCATCCATCAGCGCGAGCATGGCCTTGGCCTGTGATCTTGCATTGACATACTCCACCGTCAGCTTGTGCATCTTCTGACTGGTCCCGGCATGGTAAGCCGCAACATGGCATCGGGCATAGAGCTCGAAAACGGAGTCACCGATATATGCCAGAACGGCAGGCTGGACTTCCTTCAGGTTCTCGGCGATAAAGGGTTTTATCATAAAGCTTCCACCTTGGGACCCTCGGGTGTGTCCTTAACGGAATAACCCTTGGACTGGATGAGATCCCTGATCCTGTCTGCTTCGGCATAATTCTTTTCTTTCTTGGCGAGTGCACGCTCTTCGACCAGCTTTAAGATCTCATCGGGAACGGACTTCTCCTCGGGGAATCTGACACCCAATACATCAAGGAGTTCAGCCAGTGTGTCTCTTGCGGCCGTAATAGCCTCTACAGATGTCTCATCGGATGCGACAGCCGTGTTGAGCGCCGTGACGAGATTAAAGATGTCGGTAATGGCATCCGCAGTATTAAGATCGTCATCCATATGTTTGATGAACTCTGCTCTTGCATTTTCTGAAGCGGCCAGGATGAGCTTATCAGCGTCAGATCCTTCCGACTTCGCCTTATGGAAAGGTCCTTCCTTAACATCCGATGCAGCCTTGAAGCAGGTCTCGATCCTCTTGAGGCCCGTCTGCGATGCAGTAAGGAGCTCATCGGAAAAATCGATGGGCTTGCGGTAATGACCGGAAAGGATGAAGAACCTGATGACCTCATAAGGGAAATGCTTGACTATATCCCTGATAGTAAAGAAGTTGCCCAGGGACTTGCTCATCTTTTCTCCGTCGATATTAACGAAAGCGTTATGCACCCAGTAATTGGCAAAAGGCTTGCCGTTTGCGCATTCGCTCTGTGCGATCTCATTCTCGTGATGAGGGAATACAAGGTCGCAGCCGCCTGCATGGATATCGATCGTCTCGCCCAGGTATTTCCTGTTCATGGCAGAACACTCGATATGCCAGCCGGGACGTCCCTCACCCCAGGGGGAATCCCAGAAAGGTTCTCCCTCTTTCTTAAACTTCCATACGGCAAAGTCACCGGGATTCTTCTTGCCCTCAAAGGAAGTGACTCTCTCTCCGGCACCTGCCTGAAGATCTTCGAGCTTGTAATGGGAAAGCTTGCCGTATGATTCATCCTTGGAAACGTCAAAATATACACCGTCATCGGGGATCACATATACGAAGCCCTTCTCGTCAAGGGACTTGATAAGATCGATGATCGCATCCATCGTCTCTGTGGCTCTCGGCTGATATGTATGTCTCTTGATATTGAGGCCGTCGGCATCGGCATAGTATTCAGCGATAAAACGGTCAGCGAGCTCACTTACGGTGATGCCTTCCTGATTGGCGCGGTTGATCATCTTGTCATCTATATCAGTGAAGTTCTGACAGAATTCGACTTCATAACCCCTGTACTCAAGATATCTTGCAAGAGTATCGAATGTAACGAACGGTCTTGCGTTGCCTACATGAAAATAATCGTAGACTGTGGGACCGCAGGCATACATCTTTACATGTCCCTCCTCGATCGGGACAAAATCCTGCTTGGTTCTGGTCAAAGTGTTATACAGCTTCATCTGCCGTCCTCCTTCATACCGGCCCTGCCGGTTTATTAACAAGAAATAACCCCGTATGCCCGCAAAAACGGCCAACGGGATCATTCCACAACAAAATGATCTTTACGACCAGCGATCCTAAAGATCGCCAAGTCGTAAACACTCGAAATGGCCACTCCTCTTGACACCCCGTCTCATCCAGGGCGGTTCCCGCTCGCCCGTCGTCAATCGTCCACTCGATGGAGGCATGATTTGTTACGCGCTGATTAGGATCCATATTACGTCATGTAGGTTCAACTTGGAGGTAACCACCTCGAGATACTCTAATTATAAATTAAACATGCGGATATTCAAAGAATATTATCCAAATCCCTGAAAATGTCACACAGTCTCCCTGTTCTTGACAGTCCTGTTGCTCGCAAAGGCTACACAAAGAACTTTTGCCGCGCCTGCGTCAAGGAGCGCGCATGCAGCCTCGTGCAGGGTTGCCCCCGTGGTGGCAACATCATCAACAACGATCAGCACAAGGCCCGTAAGGTCCCATTCTTCTGATACTTTGAATGCTCCTCTGACATTAAGGAACCTTGATCCAGTATCTTTGCACTCGGTCTGCTTGCGGGTATTGACGGTCCTCTCCAGCACGCCGGCCGCAAACGGTACTCCGGTTGCATAGGCTACCGGGCGGGCTAATTCCTCTGCCTGGTTGAAACCTCTTTCACTGAGCCTTTCTTCCGATAGCGGGACAGGCACAACGAGATCTGCGATTATGCCGTTCTCCCTGACGGTCTTTCCAAGTATGATACCGAGCAGTCTTGCCAATTCTTTCTTTTTGCGGAACTTGACTGCCGGTATCGCCCTCTGACAGAACTCGTCATAAGGAAAAGGTGCGAAGAGTGCAAGTTCGGGATGAGGGTCCCCGTTAACCGGATCCGACAGGCATAGAGTCCATCCGCTCATACCTTGAAGAGGAACAAGTTGCGAAAAGCACTTTCCGCATATATGCAATTCCGGTTGCGTACCGTATATGCGGCTGTAAACCGTCTTATAGTTTGCAATGTCACCTTCCGTTACATCGGCAACACTGCCGCATATATCGCACTTATGGGGCAAAAGCCAGTCAAGCGCATCTTTAGACAGGGACATATCAGTATTCTCCCGTTGCTATGTTCAGAAGATCCCCGAGAGAGGACGGTCTTACCGCTTCCTTCGAATTATTGAGATAGCGGTTAATGCTCCCGGCAACATCTATTATCACGACCTTGTTCTTGCCGCGGGTCACTGCTGTATAGAGAAGCCTTCTCTGCCTCAGGAGATTATTCACGTTCCCGAGGACGATGAAGACCGTATCGAATTCACAACCCTGAGCCTTATGGACCGTAACGGCATATGCCAGAGAGAGGTCCGCCATGCTCTCACCCTCATATTCGACTTCTTTGCCGTCTTCAAAAAGAACTGTCATCTTTTTCTTTCTCTTGACTGAAGAAACAGCCGTAACGATGCCTATCTCTCCGTTATAGACTCCAAGTCCCTCTTCCTCTTCTCCTCCGGGACAGGTCCATTTAAGCTTATAGTCGTTACGCATCTGCATGACCCTGTCACCGACGTAGTAAGTGTTTTCGCCCCTGGTAACAGATTTCGCGTCTTTCCCTTTGCTGATCCTGACCTTTGACAGTCTCATTTTCTGCAGTTCCCCGTTGAGGTTCCCGGTCGACAGGAGTGACCTGTCATCCTTCGTAGGGGTCAAGACCGCATAGTCATCATCCGTAAGATCCATCTGATCCAGATATCCGAGGAGCACATCCAGGGCGGCCTTTTCATCAGGAACATCTATCAATCTGAAACTGTCGCTGTCGCAGACAGGCGGCGAAGATTCCAGGATCCTGGCTGCATTTGCGGCGATCGAGCCCTCCGACTCGGCGCGGTGCTGATACTCCAGATGGATATGAGGTACCGAAGGACATAAGATCAGGTCAGCCAGCACATTGCCGGGACCGACAGAAGGCAGCTGGTTGGGATCTCCCACAAGGATGAGAGAAGTGCCGTCTGCGACCGCTTCAAGGAATCTTGCGAACAACGCGCTGTCGACCATGGACATCTCGTCTATGACTATCACCCTCGCATCGATCGGGTCGGAAGCATTTTTGCCGAAACTGAAAGTATCGTTAAATACATCCGGCGTGATCTCCAGGAGCCTGTGTATCGTACAGGCTTCGACTCCTGCCGAATCTGCAAGCCTCTTGGCCGCCCTGCCCGTGGGAGCCGCAAACGCGACCTTGATATCCCTTTCCTCGAAAAAGCGCCCGAGCACTCCCATGATGGTCGTCTTGCCGCTTCCCGGACCTCCGGTAATGACTGAAAGAGGCTGATACATGGCCATATAGACCGCTTCCCTCTGAGACTCGTCCAGAACGATCCCCATGCTGTCCGCGATCTTATCCATCTCTTTGTATGCTTCTTTCCTTGACGGGACGGGCGCTTTGGAATTGATAAGATCACAAACGGTATCAGAAGCAGAGGTTTCGTAATAGTAGAACTGGGACGGCGCCGTCCTTGAATCCTCATCCGTTATGTCGCAGTCCCCGACGGTTCCGCCGGCCGTCCTGTATGTATAGAGCCGTCCGTTTTCGCAGGCTCTCCTTGCCGCATCGAAGATAAGATTGTCATCGCTGTCAAGGAAGTCTTCGGGAGAAGTGCTCCTCAAGAGGGCTTTCATCGCGTATAAATATTCCTGAGCAGTCGCATAAGTCGAACTGTTCCTGTAGCAGATGTCATTTACGGCAGACAGAGCCATCGCTTCCATCCTGTATCCGAAGTCAGATGCTATCTCAAACTTTTTCGCGAGGCTGTCGCATTCGGCAAAGGAAGCAATACCACCGAAATACATCGAATATGGGTTTTCCCTCAATATGTCATCGTCAATGAGACCCGTCTTCTGGCATCTTCTGATCGAAGCCGAAGTAAAGCCGGCCCTGATCAGTTCATAGATCCTTCTGCATCTTTCAGGGTCTTCCTCAACGAGAGATTGAAGCTCCTTAAGGTCTTCCTTCGAAGCCTTTTCGAATTTGTAGCGGGACTTGAAGTCTTTTTTGCCGTACTCGAGGATCTCATCTATGATCCTGTCCTGAAGCAATGTGGCGATCTCCTTGTCGGCAACCCTTGCCGGCCTGTCCTTCATATACTCTATGAACCGCAAAGGGACAGCGGTCTTCTCTTCTTCCTCATCCGCAGCCTCGGCAGACGACAGTTCGAGAGAAGCTTTCCCCTTGTATTCCTTCACCGTCCCGGACACTATGTATCTCATCCCGTCCGTAAACGGGATGCCTAGCCTTGAGACACAGGAAAAGTTGCCCGCGGCAAAAGATATGAATCTTCCGTCCGAAGACACATAGAAAACTTTACGGACTTCGACAACGGCATCCTCGACTGTCGATCCGATATCGGAAAGATCAAGCGAGGTCAGAATGCCGGTCTTATCGTCCGTAAACATCTGCTTTGGGATAGATCAGTTCAGGCCGCAGGCAGATCTGATCGCATCAGTCTTATCGCATCTCTCCCAGGGAAGATCGAGATCAGTCCTTCCGAAGTGTCCATAGCTTGCTATGTCGGAATAGATCGGACGCTTAAGATCAAGATCACGGATGATGGCCGTGGGCCTTAAGTCAAAGACCTCCTTAACAGCCTTGGATATCACTTCATCGGGAACTATGCCTGTTCCGAAAGTATCAGCCATGACGGATACGGGCTGCGCAACGCCGATAGCGTAAGCAAGCTGTATCTCGCACTCCTTGGCAACTCCGGAAGCGACAACATTCTTGGCGATATATCTGGCAGCGTATGCTGCTGACCTGTCGACCTTCGTGGGATCCTTACCGGAGAAGGCTCCGCCGCCGTGACGGGCAAAACCGCCGTATGTGTCAACGATGATCTTACGTCCGGTGAGACCGGAATCACCCTGGGGACCGCCTACAACGAATCTTCCCGTAGGATTGACAAAGATCTTCGTTTCACTGTCTATCATATTTACCGGGATAACAGGCTTGATGATCTGTTCGATAACGAAATCACGGAGCTCTTCCTGACCGATATCTTCACTGTGCTGAGTCGATACGACTACTGCATCGATCCTGACAGCTTTGTCATCAACATATTCGACCGTAACCTGGCTCTTGCCGTCAGGTCTTAAGAAAGGCGCATTCCCGGACTTTCTAACGATAGCCAGCCTCTTGGCGAGCTTCTGGGCCAGGGATATGGGAAGCGGCATAAGTTCCTCTGTATCGTCGTTGGCATAACCGAACATAAGCCCCTGGTCTCCGGCACCGTTGTCCTGAACATCTTTTTCATCCTGACGCGTCTCGAAAGACTGGTCAACACCCATGGCGATGTCAGGAGACTGTTCATCGATCGAGGTGATGACCGCTACGGAATCACAATCAAATCCGGCTTCCTTGTCGTAACCGATCTCTTTGAGCCTGGTCCTGACGATAGAAGGGATATCAACATATGCTGAAGTGGTTATCTCTCCCATGACGAGCACCATGCCCGTCGTGCAGCAGGTCTCGCAGGCAACACGTGCGCTGCTGTCCTGTGTAAGGATCGCATCAAGGATAGAATCCGAAATCTGATCACAGACCTTATCGGGATGCCCCTCTGTTACCGATTCGGAAGTAAATAACCATTTTCCTTTTCTGTTCCTCATATCTGATCACCTCGAAAACAAGTTTAACAACTAATTTTATCTCAAAAACTTTTCAAATGTAACCCATCGGACAAAAACTGAGACTTTGTGAGATTTTGTGAGATTTTGTGAGATTTTCGGCCCTTTTGCCGATGTATGATTTAACCACATCAGAAAGGGTCAGACAAGGAGGAAAGGATTATGGCATTCGGTATAAAGGTCTTCGAAAAAGATGAATATCTGTTTACCCTGTTGAGACAGCGTCTGGGATACTATTTCCCCGAAGCGTATATCATGAGATTCACCCGGGCGGATGCCGTGTCTTCATCCGAAAACGAATCCGAGAGATTCTGCGAATTCGAAAAGACCCTTTATGACCAGAGACAGTTTAAGATCGAAGATACGGGAGATCCTGAAGCCATATGCTTATTCGACGGCAAAGGGATCATCGACTGCCAGAGCCTGTCACGCGCTCTTGGGATCGCCTCCAAGGTAACTCCGGTCAACATGACGGATAAACCCGGGGCAAAGATAACAGTAATACTCTCTTTCGTATACCGTGAAGAAAGAGAAAAGATCATAAGTACTCTTAAAGATCCTTTTGAATACGATGTTCCCCTGAGGCTTGATTTCACGGGAGGTTACGGGATAGGCAGCAAGGAATCGGAGAATATGAACGAGTTGCTCAGAAGATCAAGGAGCCGAAAGTTCAGCGGCAGCGACATCCTTTCCTACGTTCACAGAGACTCTTCGGGCTTTCTGACTCCGGGAGGAACGGCAGATCCCGACATCTGTCATGAGATAGGCCCCGCCGGTGTTATAAAGATCCTGTCTGCAGCATCTGATCTTGCATCCGAAGATTCCATGTCTCTTTCTGTCCTTGCCGTCCTGGATTCCTTCAGTTCCAAGGACCTGATAAGGATCGCAGAGACCGCAGACCGCGTGATCGTACTCGTCCACAGCCTGTCGCCGGGACTCAGTGATTTCATCACAAACCTCAACAGAGCCCTTCCCCGCGATGTCAGCGCCGAGATAATCCAGACTAAAGAAAGGACGGCCGCATATGACGAGAACGCAGTATAGTCCCGACGACATAAAGGAACAGATGACCTACTATGTCCTCAATGCTATCAAGACAGGCGCCGATCCCACTGACGATGAACTTAAGGAGATAATCGCCAATGTGATATCCGACCGGGCAAAGGACCTTAAGATGACTCTGAGTGAGAGGCGTGTTCTTGCCGGAACGGTCTTCAACTCTTTAAGGCGTCTGGATGCTATAGAACCTCTGATGGAAGATCCATCGGTTACCGAGATAATGGTAAACGGACCTGACAAGGTCTTTTTCGAAAGGGACGGCAAGCTTTACAGGTCTGCTCTCAGTTTTCGCGACAGCAAACACCTTACGACTGTCATTTCGGCCTTTTTCGCGAACCGTAACAGGCCGCTTAACGAAGCCAACCCTATCGCGGACTTAAGGCTACCTGACGGTTCCAGAGCAAATGCCGTCCTCCCTCCCGTGGCACCTGACGGACCGATCGTAACCATAAGAAAGTTCACGGGCATCTCCCACGATATCGCATCCCTGATCAGGAACGGTTTCATCAGCGAGGAATGCGCGCGCTTTCTGTCCGAATGCGTAAAGAACAAAAAGACCGTTTTCCTCTGCGGCGGTACCGGTTCGGGAAAGACAACTTTTCTCAACTGCCTTTCGGACTTCATACCGCCGAACGAAAGAGTCGTGACGATAGAGGATTCGGCTGAACTCAATCTCAAGGGTATCGACAACCTTGTAAGGATGGAAAGCAGGCTCCCCGGTCCAGACGGTTCCGGGGAAGTCAATATCAGGATGATGATAAGAGCTGCTTTGAGGATGCGTCCCGACCGCATCATAGTCGGTGAAGTCAGGGGTGCAGAAAGCGCCGACATGATCCACGCGCTCAACACCGGCCACCCGGGTTCAATGTGCACGGGCCATGCTAATTCCTGCAGGGAGATGCTCGACCGTCTGACCGCCATGGTCATGTCCGGTTCAAATCTTCCTTACGAAGCCATAGTCTCACAGATCTCGATGGGCGTTGACATCATACTTCACATAACAAGATCCCGTGACGGGAAAAGATATATTGACGAAGTCTGTCAGGTACAAAGATCATCCGGACAGAATTTCAACACAAAGATCCTTTTTGCAACGGATAAAGGAGGTGGTCAGCTTGAAAGGATCGCCGCTGTCGAAGATCTTGAAGCATGCCAAAGGTATTCATATTGAAACGGATGAGAGACATAAAGCCCTGCTGAGATATATCTGGCTCTATCCCTTCTTTGCCGCAGCAGTCTTCTTTCTCTCATCCATGTTCATGGATTCGGTAAAGATAAGGCTCCTGTCTGCCATTGTGCTGGGCTTCTTCCCCTGGAAAGAGACTATATACCGGATCTTTTACTCCTCCTATGAACAGATGCGGACCCAGCTCCTCGTATTGCTGCAGGTCTTATGCACGGGCGTCAGTTCGGGTTATTCGATCGAAAAGTCGCTTACGCTCGTAAGGCCTGTGATAGAGCATACTTTCGGAAAGAGGAGTCCTCTGGTCAAGCCTCTTGTAAGGATGGAAAACAAGCTCAAGATGCATATGGATCCTGAAAGGGTATTGAGCGAATTTGCAGATAACCTGAGATTCCCCGAGACGATCCCGGTCTTCCATGCACTGTCGATCTCGGGAAAGATCGGGAGCAGCACTCTTGCGATCCTCAGATCATCCTGTCAGATGTTATCCGAGATGAACGCCGTACATAATGACATAAACGCCGAGAACGCAGGAAAGAACGCGGAAGCCTGTATGCTCTGTATAATGCCGTTTGCGATCACTTTCGCTCTCAATCAGATGAGCAGCAATTATCTTGCCCAGGCAAGATCTTCTAACGCAGGCAGGCTCATGATGACTTTAGCTTTCGTGCTCTGCATCATCGCTTCAGCCCTTCTCTTCCGCTTCATGACGCATTCACAAAACTCTCAAAGGAAAGAGGGCGCGGACAGTGACAGGGGATTTACAAGAAAGACTCCTCTTGCTGATCTCATGACTTCCATACTCCCCTCTTCCCTGACTGCAAAACGCCATACCATGTTCAGCGAATTGTCAGTCAACCCGAAGATCAAATATGAACAGTATCTCAGGAAACAGATCATCACCACCATGTTTACGGGCACACTGGTATTTACGATAACAGGAGCCTTAGGCAAGCCCTGCATCTTAGCGCTCCCCGCAATGGCATTGATGTATTTCCTGAACATTACCGATGTCAGATCCAAGGTCAACAGGAAACATGAAGACCTTATGCGTGACATACCGCTCTTCCTCTGCCTGATGTCGACCCTGCTCGAAGCCGGACTTCAGCTGCCGAAAGCGATCGAGATCTGCTCCAAAGCCTTCGATGAACAGGGGAGCCTTTCTTACGAGATAAAAGCCATGAGGGCCGGGATATTGAGCGGTCTTTCCGCGTCGGAAGCAGTCGAGAACTTTTCGATCAGGACACAGATACCGGAAGCTCAGGCAGCTTTGCTCCTTGTCGCAAGATACGGCAGGCTCGGGACCGCGGAAGTCCTTAACCTCTTATCTCTTCAGGCTTCCGCATGCTGGAATCTCTGCCGTAACGCGGCAAGGAAAAAACAGGAACGCGAATCGCTCGGCATGCTCCTTCCGATGACATTGGACTTTATATGCGTACTTATAGTCGCGATAACACCTGCGATCATCTCCATGGCCATATGATCAATGAGGAAAGGAGGTAAAGGCTATGACAAGGATCGGCAAACATAACAAAAAAGGGATGGGCACCGTTGAAGTGGTCATCATCATCGCAGTACTGGTTGCTTTAGCTCTCATATTCAGAGAAAGCCTCACCAGTTATGCAGGCAAAGTGATCAAATACTGCTTCAACGAAGACAAGGTCATGTCAGCCTTGGGCTGACATATTCAGAGATGAGGTGTTTTTATGATCAACAGAAAAGGTCCTTTCGGTTGCTTTGCGACAGAGACGGTATCCGAGGATGTCTCTGTCAGCGAATATGCCATGGCAGTGATCGAAAGCAACAGCTCGGGTTGTTTTCTCCCGTGTCTTATAAACCGGTACGGCGCGATCAGGGAATTCTCTTTTGATTATTCCGGCCTTATACCGATCAGTGATTTCGACTGTACCGGGAAAACAGACAAAAGGTTCCCGAATATTCCTTCACACGGAAGAAAACTTGAGCAAAGGCGGAAGGCGATCGGAACTTTTCTTATCCAGATACCGCTGATAATGAACAGGCTCCTCCCTCCGGAAGGAGTTGTCTTATCTCCTTTAAACATCTATACGGATAAGGACGGCTGCATCATAAGATGCTGCTACAGACCTTTGGAATACAGGAAGTCCTCATTGAGGCTTTCTGCGATCGATATCAATGACATGGAACATCTCATCAGCACCGATTTCATTTCAGATGCCTTGACAGAGGATGAGAAACAGTCTTTGCTTCACGCTGTCTCAACGGGTGACGAGGATATGTATTGCAGCTGCTGCCGGAACATCCGGTCCTCTGCCGGCAGATACTCAAAGAAAGAACAGGTCAATGGACGAAGCGGTCTTAAGGATGCCTTGAGCATCCGGCAGGACCTTATAATTCCGGTACTTACTGTGATATGCGCTGTCTATTCCTTAATTTCGGTCGGCCGCAAAGCCGCATTCCTTTTCGCAGGAGCCGGTCTTATACTGACAGCTCTTGTCGTCATCAAGGACAGGAAAGATCAAGGATCGAAAACAGCATCCGCGCAAGACCAGGGGCAATTAAGACGCAGGATACTGTTCTCTGACGAAAGATCCGGAATGTTTTACGATGAAGGAACAGACAAAGATAAAAAAACCGTAGATGATCCTTACGACATCCACTATGCTTCGCTCCGTTCGATAACGGAAAGCACAGAGGATGAGCCGAAGCAGTTTTCGATCTACACGGATAAGGTTACGGTAGGATCTGACCGCTTTCTTTCAGACATAGTGATCGAGGACGGATCAGTAGATTCCCAGCATGCAACGATAACATACGATAACGGCAGATACTATCTGACTGACCTGAGCGTTTCAAACACGACATATATAGACGATAAAGTCCTTTATTCAGGCAAACGATATGAGATAAAGAACGGTCAGAAACTGACTTTCGGAGATCAGGATTACAGATTTCTCATCTCTTTTTATCAGGACCGGAACAGCGTCAGCTGAACCATAACGTACAAACCGACAAAAAAGGGACCGGTTTCATCTTGAAATGAAGCCGGTCCTGTATCTTATCTTGAGGTCAGGGATCAGAGATCGTCGACAAGCGTGCTGAGATAGTGTCCGTAGTTAGTCTTGGACATTTCCTCTGCCATGACTGTAAGATCATCCAGGGTGATCCACTGGTTGCGGAGAGCTATCTCCTCAAGACAGCCGATCATCTTACCGGATCTTTGAGCAGACTTTATCTGACCCGCAGCCTCGTAGAGGCTGTCAGCCGTACCTGCATCAAACCAGGAGAATTCGGATTCCAGAGGGATGACTCTCAATGCGCCCTGGGCAAGATAAGCATTGTTGACTGATGTTATCTCCAACTCACCTCTCGCCGAAGGCTTCACATTCTTGGCTATGGATACGACCTGATTATCGTAGAAATAAAGTCCCGGAACGATATAATTGGACTTCGGTTTGGCAGGTTTCTCTTCTATGCTTACGGCCTTTCCGTCAGAAGAAAATTCAACTACGCCGAAAGGTCTGGGATCGGCAACATAATATCCGAAGATCGAAGCACCGTCACGGCACTGTTCTACAGCCTGTCTCAGTTTCTTTCTGAAACCGGGCCCATAGAAGATGTTGTCACCCAGAGCAAGACAGCAATTATCCTCTCCAATGAATTCCTCTGCAAGGATAAAAGCATCGGCGATGCCTCTTTGAACAGGCTGCTCTTTGTAGCATATGTTTATACCGAGCTTTTTACCGTCGGAAAGAAGGTTTTCAAAGGGCTTGGTATCTCCCGGAGGAGTTATGATCATGATGTCCTTTATGCCCGCGTTCATAAGAACCGACAAGGGATAATAGATCAGTGGTTTGTCGTAGACCGGCAGGAGCGGTTTACAGATCGGAAGAGTGATAGGATACAGCCTGGTCCCCTTCCCTGCTGCAAGAATGATACCTTTCATGTAATACCTCTCATTTTCAAAAATGATCTTGTGTTTATTCTACCAAATAAATAAGATATCCTCCACTCCCTGTCCATCAGGACCGGAGCGGAGGATCTGTTAAGACCGTGCGCTTACCTTACGGTTCTTTCTTTTTATTTTTTGCTTTCGCTTTCATCAGCTTTAGCTTCTGCTTTTTCTTCTGCAGGTGCTTCCTTGGCTGCTTCTGCGGCTGCTCTTCCGGCCCTGCGCTTCTTACGTCCTCTCTTGATGCAGACGAGGACGATGATGCCTGCGATAACGAGGATTACTGTCAGAGGCAGGAGCATGATGAAGAGGATCACTGCGCCCTTGCCGAATTCAACGACATTTTCGAACATCTCGGCAAATGCATCCTTTACGTCATCCAGGAAAGTTCTCTTCTTGTTAGGCTCCTGGAGCTCTTCTTCTACGACCTCGCTGAGCGTTAAGTTCAGGGTGGCATAAGTTACTTTGTTATCGATCGTCTTGAGCTGTGTCTCATAGGATTCTATCTCGTAACGGATCTCGGAAAGACGGTTCTGCAGGATTATTATGTTATCCAGAGAATCTGCTTTGCCAAGAAGATCCATCAGGGTCTGCTGTTCAACCTTAAGTGACTTGACCCTGGCTTCCATATCAACATACTGAAGTGTCCTGTCTTCAGAGTTTTCAGATGAGCTGAGAACTGTTACGGAACCGTTTACAGAATTTATAAGGTCATCAAGTTTCTCCTGGGGAACCCTTACGATAAACGTTCCTCTCCTGAAACTCTTATTCTTGCCTGTACCGGAAATATTGGAGTTTTCAAAATATCCTCCGAGCTCGTTGACCTTAGCCTTGAAAGTTGAGATGATCTCATCGAACTTCTCTGTCTGGGCGGTTATCGTGCAGGTCCTGATGAGCTTACGCTCCGTGACTGTATCGGCCTGTGCGGAAGAAGCGCTGTTCCCGCTCATGGCAGGACTTCTGTTCTCATCAGCGTTTGTCTCCATAGGGTAATCCCCGGATTCTTCATAACCCGCAAAGCCGTCGGCAAGATCCACTTTGTTGCTGAAAGATGCAGACTGAGCTCCTGCGTTATGCCCTTCGACACTCTTGGAAGCACTCTTGGCTGCTGAACAAGCTGCAAATGATGATGTTAACATCACCAGTGAGAGTATGAGCACTGCTCTCTTAAACCATCTCTTTTTGTTCTTCATATCCTTTCCCTCCTTATGGGGTCGATCTTTTGTTTGTTACCTGTTATACAACCGAAGATACAAAAAAGTTGCAATGATATCAAAAAATACGAACGATTACTGGTCGTATGTTGCCTTAAGGAGTAGATACTCCGCTATCTCTATCATTATAACAGACAGAACATAATAGACTGTCATGGGAATGGCAACGGGGATAAGGTGGACGGCGAGCATGCAGATGAGATAATAGCTTATGTATTTTGCAATGGACAGAGCAAGCCGTCTCACACCGGGCGTATAGAAGAAATTCCTGAAGACAATATATCTTTCTATGATAAAGCACAGGAGGAGATAAACGAGCCAGTTAAGAACGGTAATCACATAGAAAAATCCCACATGAAGGATATCGCTGAATATAAGCACCGTCAGGATATTCACGAGAAGCGCAATGGCCGCGCATGTGATCGTCTGCAGATATCTTACATAGATAAGGACCGTATCTCTCAAGGGCCTGAAGTGTGAATCCGCATTGTTGTCGATATATATGGCTTCGATCGGTATCGTGGCTATCTCAAGGCCCTGCTTTTCCGCCATGAGGACGACATTGAGCTCGTAGTCGTACTTCTCTCCCCTGACCTTTAGCATCCAGTTGATATTGGATGTTGCAAAGCCTCTGAGACCCGACTGGTTATCGGGCAGATATCTCGCATTTGCGATCGCGAAAAAGAACCTCGACATGGTATTGCCGATCCTGGATCTTAAAGGAGCATCTTTCTTGATGCCGCGGACGGTAAGAACGATGTTGTTGCCCGACATGAGTGCCTGTGCAACCCTGCAGATGTCTTCAGGCCTGTGCTGGCCGTCACAGTCGCTGGTAACGACATAAGTATAGTTTTTCGCAGCAACGTACTCGAAGCCGTGCTTTAAGGCATGACCCTTGCCGCAGTTTACATCGTAACCCGTGACATCCGCTCCCAGCTGTCTGCATTGAGAAAAGATCTCCTCATATTCCGGACCGCTTCCGTCGTTTACGATCACGGCATCCAACCCTTGCCCGCGAAGATCGGAAATGAGCTTTACGAGCCTCGGACCGGGCTTATATGACGGTATCAGGACCACGACATCAGAGTAGTCGATATTGCCGCTTTCGGATATTCTCTTATCGATCGCTTTAGCCGTCATCAAGTCTTCTCCGGATCACATATAAAGGTTGGTGTCAACGCCGTTCGTTATCTTGGAATAATCTATCGTATCGAAGTACAAGTAATAGATCTTATCACCGTCTGAAAGCCCTGAAAGGACCTCCACATACTCGGCATCAGATTTACCTGTCGTGATCTCACGGAGACCCGTCAGTTCTCCGGTCTCCTGATCTTTTTCGGTATAAACATATGCCTTGTTGTTCTGACTCTTTATCGCGGCGATAGGGATCGCGAGCACAGGTTCTGACTTGATCTCTATCGTAACCTTTGCATTCATGCCCTCTTTCAGATCGGGAATGCGGTCGAAAGAAACGGTAACCTGATAAACAGCTTTCTTTCCTGAAAGGGTACCCTTGTTGGAAATCTTCTTGATCCTGCCTTCCAGATCCCTGTCGCTCATGGAAATGGGATTGATCTTGCAGATCATGCCTTCCTCCATCAGGACCACGTTCTTGTCTTCAACCTTGATGGTAATATCGTATGAATCGTTCTCCTCTATGGAATAAAGGATCTTTTTCTCATTGATATACTGCTTCTCTACCATTTCATCCGCAGAAGGACCGTTCATGTCAGCCGTGCCGGGATCCATCGTTCCGGCACCGTTTATAAGCGCATAATATTGTGCCGGGTCAAAACCTGCGGGGAAATCTCCATATCCGGGAGGCATCGTGGGGACCGTAGGATCACTGCCGGCCGGGGGCTCGCCGGGATCCGTATTGTCCGTAGGTTTGGTCTGGTCCGGTTCTGAAGGCTCTGTCGGCTCTTCATTGTTACCGGGCTCTTCATTGTCACGGAAGAGACTGCCGTTCTTTGAAGGAACATCAGCATCATCCTCATAGAGGTCTTCATCGACACCTCTCAGGATACCGTCCTTGTCTGCATATATGTAGCCTGTCTCATAGACCTTGAGCATGTCCTTAAGATCATCGATAAGGTCTTCTCTCTGAGACATCAGGGTGTCATATCTGTCTGAGTCAACATCATCTGTCAAAGTGATGAGCGTGTCATCCTGCTTAACGGCATCGCCCACTTTGACCTTTATGTTCTTGACCTTGCCTGCGAAAGAAACAACCTTGAGCGGGCAGTTAACATAAAGCTCTCCTTCGCCGATGACATTGCCTTCGTATATGACCTCTATCTTGTCGGAAAGGGCAGCGTTCTTGTCAGAGAAAGTGACCTTCATCTTGCCGTCTGAGTAAGAAGCGACTCTGCCCTTGATCTCAGTGCCGTCCTTAAGCTTGCCCTTGACTGCCGTATCAACGCCGATAATGATATCCGTATTGATGTCAGCTGCCATCTTGCCGTCAACGGAAAGGATCATCAGTGCGCCCTTCTCATAAACGACATCAGAGACATTGTCGGAACTTGCGGCATAAATAGCTTTGACCCTGCCGTCACACGGTGCTTTGATCTTGCTGCCGCTGTTATCGACTGCCTCCGTGTGAAGTTCCTTATCAAGATCCAGTATCATCTTTCTTGTGTTTTCCATCGAAGATACGAGAGATACAAGATCGGCTGTTCCGATGATATCTCCCTCTTTGACGGTATCACCGTTCTTATAGAAGAGCTTGTCGAATTCTATCCCGGAAATGACTTCGATATCGTCCTTATCTGCAGACTTTATCTTGCCAGTGAAGACGACCTTGTTTTCGATCATCCTCATGGCCGCGTTGGTCTCGATAAGGGATTGTTTGGTAAGATCATTCCCCTTCTCGGCGTTTTTCTTCGAATAATAGGTCAGGACATTAACGCCGATAATGTTTGCTGCAACTATTATCGCCACAACGATCAGCCAGACCTTGGAAGACTTTCTCTTCTTCTGTACGTGTTCATTGCTCCGGTCTTCCCTGCCGGGATCGAAGAGCATTTTATTATCATTCTGATTCTTTATTTCCATGTCAGATCAACCCCCATAATGAAGCGCATCGATAGGATTCATCTTTGCCGCCTTGTTGGCAGGATACAATCCGAAAAGGATGCCTATTACAAAACAGAACGTCACGGCGAGAATGACTATCGTCGGATCCATTCCGAATTCCACGCCGAGCGAAGCGGTAATGAGGGAGCCCGTCTTGAGGAGCAGCCAGGAGAAGAATATGCCTATTCCGCATCCGATAAGACATATGACAACGGACTCGAACAGGAACTGACGAAGGATAACGCCCCTGGATGCGCCGATCGCCTTGCGGATACCGATCTCCCTTGTTCTCTCGGTAACGGTAACGAGCATTATGTTCATGATGCCGATACCTCCGACAAGCAGCGAGATTCCGGCTATGGCTCCGAGCACGACAGACAAAACCGAAGTGATGTTGCCGAGTGCGTCTTCTATGGCTGAGATATCATAGATCTCATAATTAGCGTCCTTGTAGTCCCTTTTGAAGAGGGTCTCGGCATCGGACTTGACCTGATCGATCGTATAACCGTCCTGGGCGCTTATATAGAGCGAACAGGAAGTGGTATATCCGGTTATGGAATTTTCGGAGATGATCCCGTAAGGGACATAGACAGTATAACCGTAGCCGACAATTGCTTCGAGCGTGTTAAAGTTGTCATCGAGTACACCTACTATCGTATAATCGTAATCACCTATGGTGAAAGTCTCTCCGACGCAATCGAAATAACCGATCTTGTCTTTCGCCATCTTCTCGGTGATAACGCAGACCATGCTGTTGTTATCACAGTCCGTCTGTGCAAGGGTCCTTCCCATCAGAAGTTTCTTGCCCATGATCTCAAAATAATCACTGGTAACGCCTGACATCAGAACACCGGTATATTCATTATTGATAAGCGACCTTTCAAGGACCGAATACTCCATGCTGATCCCCTTGAAAGAAGGATTTTCTGCGATCCATTTATCCTGGGTTGCCTTATCTTTGATCTCCTCAGGCATATCTTCCCCGAACATGACATATACCATGTTGTTGCCGAGCGAACTGATCGTGCTGGTAATGGAAGATGTTCCGCCGTTTACGAGACTTACAAGAACGACCAGGGCGATAACGCCGATGATGATGCCGAGCATCGTAAGGAGAGATCTCATCTTGTTGCTCAGGATGGACTTGATGGCCATCCTGAATGATTGGACTATGCCGGAGTTAAATACGGCATCAAAGAACTTGATCATTGTCTTGCCACCTCCGATACCTTTCCGTCCTTGATCCTGACGACACGCTTGGCTTCTGCAGCAACATCGGGATCGTGAGTAATGAGAACGATCGTGTTGCCGAGAGAATTGAGTTTCTTGAAGATCTCAATGATGTCTCTGCTCGTGTGTGAATCAAGGTTGCCCGTCGGCTCGTCAGCCAGGATAAGAGAAGGATTGGTAACGATAGCCCTGGCTATCGCGACTCTCTGCTGCTGACCGCCTGACAGCTCTGTCGGAAGATGGTGGACACGGGTCTGCAGACCGACGGCGGCTACAGCCTCTTTGACCCTCTCGACTCTTTCGGATCTCTTCATTCCCCTGTATATGAGGGGAAGCTCTATGTTTTCTTCAACAGTCATGTTGGAGATCAGATTAAAATTCTGGAATACGAAACCTATCTTACGGTTGCGTACTTCTGCGAGCTTGTTTTCCGTATAACACTCGATCGGGATCCCGTCGAGTATATAATCACCGGCATCAGCCTTATCGAGGCAGCCGATAACGTTCATTAGCGTCGATTTACCGGAACCGGAAGGTCCGATGACCGATACAAACTCGCCCTTATATACGTGCATCGTCACGTGGTCCAATGCGCATACTTCCTCCTCGCCGACGAGGTAGACTCTCGTTATATCCCTTAGATCGATCATTTTGCGTCACCCTGATCGCCGGATGTTGTATCTGAGGATCCTGCGGATCCGTTATCTTCAGGAGCGTTGGAAGCTTCAGTTTCTTCAGTTGAGCTCTCAGACTCCTCACCATACATCATCTTGAGCATCTCGCTCTTATCCGACTCATAATATACGATATCGCCTTCTTTTAATCCCTCTTTGATCTCCGTGAGATCATCATTGGAGATACCGGTCGTTACATAGACCATCCCCCCGAATTCACGCGTCTCGGAATTGTATTCGGTATATACGAAAGTACCGCTTCCGGACTTATGCACTGCCGCAGTCTTTACCACAAGGACATCATCGGCATTCAAGACTTCGATCTTGACCTCAGCAAACATTCCGGCCCACATTTCATCCGTCTTATCGAAAAGGACCTTTACGGCATAAAGTCCGTTATCCTGATCGACAGGGTCATCAGATATTTCCGTGACCTCTCCTTCACCCTTATATTTCAAGGCTTCTATCTCTATCTTGGCCTTCATGCCTTCCTTGACCCTGAGAATGTCCTTCTCGGAGATCGCAACCTTAACGGCATAGGTCGTATCAGGCGAGATCTTGGCTACGCGCATATAACCGGTCTTTACTTCTTCTTCCTCTTCCTCGATGGCAGCAACATCACTGCCGCCCTTGCCCATCAATGCCGCATAATCGGAAGGGTCGACAGTCTGTGCATCCTGCTGATCATTGTTTTTGCCGTCGGGATCATAGATCATCTTAACGATGCCTTCATCTCCCGCAAAGATACCACCTTCCTTGTAGATCTTGAGATACTCATTGAGGGTGTCTTCCAGATCTTTCCTCTGCTTTAAGAGCGAATCATAATCTGCCGATATCTTGGTATCTGAAAGCGTAACAAGAACATCTCCCGCTTTGACCTTGTCATTGACCTTGCACTTGATGGTCTTGACCGTTCCCGTGTAACCTGTCACAGGCAGGGGCTTGTTGATGCGGAGCTCGGCCTGGGCAAGTGTCTTATCTTCCTCATCCTTGACTGTGACCTTATCACCGGGCATCAGAGTCTTATCTGATACCAGGATCAGAGCCTGACCTGCCTTAACGCGGCTGACCTGGCCCTTATTCTCGTTGCCGTCCTTGTCAACGATCACTACCTGATCTCCTGCCTTAAGGCTGCCTGCGGGAATATCGCATGCCATCTTGCCGTCAAGAGACAGCACGATCAGAGCGCCGTTTTCACAAACAATATCTGCAACAGTCTCTTCAGGCTGGCAGTAGATGACCTTGACCCTTCCTTCGAGAGGAGATTTGACCTTACCGGAGATCTTGTCATCAGCTACATCAGCAATAGACTTGTCGAGATTATCGATCTGTCCCTGAACCGATGAGATCGCATTCATGAGAGAGGATTCTGTAACTGTCATGAGCATCGTATCAGCCTTGACCCTGTCGCCCTCCTCGACAAAGACCTCATCAACTTCAAGAGAGTTTCTGATATCAACATAGCTGACATCGGCAGGTCCTATTCCGCCGCCGCTTTCAACATACTGCGACAGGGATGTCTTTTCGACAGAGACCTCTTCCACGCTAAGATAAGTCTTGTTGATCATATCGTTGATCGCATTGACCGCCATGCCGATACCTACGGCTATAAGCGCAAACACCGCGACTACACAGATCAGAACGATAATGATGACTTTTCTCTTCTTACGCTTGCGCATATCGCGCTGCATTCTAATAAGCTCGGAATTCGAGAGAGTCGAATTCCTGCTCTCAGCATCGGTTTTTTCAGACATTGTTTTTCCCCTTATCCTGTTTTTTATCTCAAACTTCGTTATCCTGATCTTCGAAGTTCAGATCTTTTGTAACATCATACGGCTCGAACGTCGTATTTAGCACTTCCTGTGCTGCGGCATACTCGGCGTCAAGTTCCTTCTGAGCTTTGTCCGCCTCATCCTCCTCTGCCAGTGGAGCCTTGTTAAGGTCGATCCCGTCATACTTCTGGAAAGGATTCTGAGTCTTCTCGTATCCGCAATAGTAACACATCTTCTTAAAGATGTATTTCTCCATTGTCTGCAGCCCCCTGCCACAGGAAGGACATTTGATATCATCTGAATAATCGGTACGCACGGCAAGCCTGGAAGCGATATCGAGTTTGGCATCAAGTTCGGAATAATCGATGCCTTTCTCCTTCATGAGCAGCCACATACCGTGAACGAGAACCTTAAGTTCATCAACATCATGCTTTATCTCATCAACAGTAATATCATCAGCAAACTCGTCAATGATCTTCTGCGCCTTGATCTCGTCTTTGGAGAGATTCATGAAATTCTTTTCATCCATAATGCCCCCGTCCCTTCATTTCTTGATCGCGTTGCAGAACTCCGCCAAAGAAGCCGCAACTTCGTATATATTACCACTATCCGCAAGAATTGTCTCATCATTCTCATTTGAGAGGAATCCCAGGTTCAGCTGGAAGGCATGGACGGAAGTGGCATAGTTTAAACCGGTGTAAGCTATCGTGCTTAAAACGCCGCCGTCTTCCATGTTTTCCGCCTCAGCTATCATCTTAGACAACATTTCACCTGTCTTGAGGTCTTTCGTCTTGTTCTTTCCGTATTCGGGAATGCATACCCTGACTCCCGTAAGAGCAGCATCATCCACGCTCCTGGCTTCGAGCCTTATAAAGACATCACAATCGGATGAAGTTGCCATCCTTGCCCTGTCCTGATTGGAAAGGTCGATATCATCAGTCGTCCTGGTCAAAACGACCTTGGCACCGCACTTCTCAAGATATTCTTTGGCGGCCAGGGCATAGTCCAGTACGAGTTCCGATTCCTTAACTCCTGTCTTGACTCCCTCCCCGCCCTTCGTAGCAGCAGCCTTGAACGCGGTCTTGTCGGGAAGAAGGTCCTCGGTTGCAGTTGATGTCTCAGCCTGATGCATGGGATCTATGACTACCGTGATGCCGTCCAGGTCAGGAGCATCGCTCTTGAGAGGAAGCGGTGTCGGAGTTGCTGTCGGCTCGGCAGTAGTCTCACTGGTCGTCGAAGCAGATGTTTCCTTATCAGAGGCCTCCGTTTCAGATGCGGAACCTGACGGAGACGGCGTGTTTCCGGGCTTGCCTGATACAGCGGGACTCATAAAGAGGCTGTTGATCTCAGACATGTTGGTAAGATATGCAAGAGATAATGTAAAAAGGCATCCCAATACGACCATGACGGTCAGCACATTAACGATACGGTTGAAATTCGGCCTTTTGACTTCCTTTGCCTTATTCTTATCAGTCTTCTTCTCTTCCCCGGGTTTAACTGAAGACTGTTTCTTTTCCGGCTTTACGGGCTGTGCGGTCTTTTTGCCGGTCTGCTGAACAGCTGCCTTTTGCTTCGGTTTCTGCTGATGCTTATCGGGAGCCCCCTTGGGCGCTTTAGCGGGAGCAGCCTGCTTTGCTTGAGGCCCGGGAGCTGATTTTCCGGAAGTTTTTGCCGTATTTGCCAGGATCTTTCTGATCGCGACATTACGTTCTTCCGCATCCATACTGCGGAAGCGTTCGTAAAGAGCCTTTTTCCTGTCCTTAGGCAAAGTGGACAGGAATTTCTCAAATCTTGCTTTCTCGCTTGAATTGAGACCCGGCATCAGCATTTCTCCTTCTTTTTATTGTTCTTTGAAGATTATAACATTCTTGTATGAAATTCTTTCCGACTATTGTATATTTATTTTATAAAAACATTTTGCGGGGCATTTATGGACAGATTCGCTAAACTCCTCAAAAGATCGGCCAGAACATACAAGACTCACTGGATCGGTAATATCGTTATCGTCTTTCTCGTAAACGTTATAATCGGCGGTTACGCTCTGTCCTCATCCGGCCTCATCAACTCTATCCAGCCCTATGAACCTATCAAGAACACAGCGATCGATGTTATCGAAGACAAGATCCAGATCAATGACAGGCTCATCGACCGTGATACTCTAGACAAGCTGGATTCCAGAACAGACAAAGCGATAAAGACTTTCGAAAGGGCGACCGGCAATTCGAATGCCGGCACAATAAGCGAACTCATATACGGAATATCGGGTTTCAATGAAAATTCCGGTGAGAAAGGCATATTTGAAGGAACCGAGTATTACAGGGGCGTCATCACCACGACGATAAACAAGATAACGGCATCAGGGTCGATCGTATTCGGCATCGTTCAGGCGGTCAACACGCTCATCTTCAAGGATAAGATCGCAAACTCCATCGTCATCCTCGTCGCAACGCTCTTCCTCCTTTTGATAACCATATTCGTAAAGAACATACTCTCTGTCGGAATGTGCCGTTATTTTGAGGAACACAGGTTATACAAGGGTACGAGAGCCGACCGTGTACTGTTTATCTATAGATACGGCAAGGCATTGAACGTTGCAAAGATCATGTTTTTGAGGTCTATGTTCCAGGTCTTCTGGGATCTTACGATCATAGGCGGCTTCATCAAGTATTACGAATATTCCATGATCCCCTACATCCTGGCTGAAAATCCCACTATATCGTCAAAGGAAGCATTCCGCCTGTCAAAGGAGATGACGAAAGGCTATAAAAAACGCCTGTTCCTCTACGACATCATCTTCATCCCGGGCTTCCTTATCTCGAGTTTTTCATTCAACATTCTGTCCATCCTGCTCTTTGACCCTTTGAAGACCTGCTTTAACACCGAAGTCTTCGCAGATCTCCGCAAGACGGCCATGGACAGGGACATTCCCGAAAAGAAACTCTTCTGGGACAGAGGCCTTGATCTTGAGGATATGCGCAATTCGACATATCCCGAAGCGGTCTTCCCCTTGAAGCCTGCATCTCACCGTAACTGGCTCAAGTACGATTACGAAAGAGACTACACTTTCTCATCCATCGTGCTGCTGTTCTTCACCTATTCGATAGTAGGCTGGGTCTGGGAAGTCTTCTATAACCTCTTCGATACCGGTCTTCTTTCCAACCGCGGCACACTCAACGGTCCCTGGCTGCCGATATACGGCTGCGGCGGACTCCTGATCATCATGATCTTAAAACCCTTAAGGCGTCACCCGGTCCTGATGTTCATAGGTGCCGTCATACTCTGCGGAGGCCTTGAATATTTCACTTCCTGGATGTTAGAGCAGCTCTTCCACTCCAAATGGTGGGATTATACCGGAATGTTCATGAACCTTAACGGCAGGATCTGTCTTGAAGGCCTCATCATCTTCGGGGTCGCGGGTCTGATGTTCACCTATATCTTCTCCCCTATCCTGGACAACGTCTTCCGTAAGATCCCTGCCAACTTCAGGACATCCTTCTGCGCGATACTGCTCGCGATCTTCATATTGGACGTAATGTTCTCTGTTGCAAGTCCCAACCGCGGTGCAGGCATAACCGAAGAAGATACTTACCGACCGTCAAACACTGTCGCGAGCGTCATTGAAGGCACGGATCCCGGAACATAAAAACACCGTCCCCCTGAACGGGAAACGGTGTTCTGTCATTCAATCTCCAACAGTTGTCAGTTCTGCTTTTCGCGGCTGAAAGGCAGGAAATCCTTGCTGTCGAAAACTATCTTCTCCTGCTTGCCGGGCTCGTCAACGGAAGTGACCTTCATGGTGTTTTCAGGTCCGAGATCGAAGACCAACACCGGTTTGTCACCTTCGTGATCGACCTTTACCGTACCGAGCATAGCGCCGCTCCCTCTGAAGGCGATAGATACGGAACCGTCCTCTTCGATGGTCATGACTCTTGCATCAAGGTCTGTATCCTCGACCCATACGCCTGCGATACCCTTGATATATTCTGCGTCTTTCTTATCAGCCTTGTCTTCCGGAGCAGAAGTGCTTTCGGATGTTGCTTCAGAAGATGCGGCAGATGTCGTTTCAACGGCAGTTGTCGTTGTTGTAGCCGATGTTGCCGGAGCCGTAGTCGACCCGCTTTCTTTTGCATTGCATGCAGCAAAACTTAAGCCCAGGGCCAGTGCTGCAATGATTACTAAGGATCTTTTCATTGTTTTTCTCCCTTTCTCGTCAATATATCGAAAACGCAAAAAAGACGCGTCTTCAGATCAACGGGGAGATTTTAACACTAAAAACTTAAATGTAAACCTGAAAATGAGGCAATTACTTATCAGCCGATCCTGAAGCACTTCTGGATGGCCTTATGCTCACCGATAACAAGAAGGTTGTAACCTTCGCTGAACATGTAATCAGGAGTAATGGAAGCATTGAGCTTACCGTCCTTCTTTGTGCCGAGGATATTGATGTTGTATCTCTTTCTGATGTCGATGTCACTGACTCTCTGTCCGATCCAGGATTGAGGAATGGATACCTCGTAGATGGCATAGTCGTCATCGATCTCGATATAGTCGAAAACGAGCTCCGAAGAATATGTGATGGCAGTCCACTTTGCGACCTGCTTCTCGGGATAGACTACATGATCTGCGCCGTTCCTTAAGAGGAACTTTTTCTGTATGTCGGTCTCCGCACGGGATACGACGAGCTTAGCTCCAAGATCCTTCAAGAGGGACGTGGTCTCGAGCGAACTCTGGAAATCGTTGCCGATGGTAACGATGCAGGCATCGTAGCTGTTGATGCCCAAAGACCTCAGGAACTCCTCGTTCGTGCTGTCTCCTATCTGAGCGTTCGTTACATAGGGAAGTATACTGTTTACCCTCTCCTCATCGTCATCGACCGCCATGATCTCATGACCCAGATCGTTGAGTTCCTGTGCGACCAGTCTGCCGAACCTTCCCGTACCTATGAGCAAGATCGATTTCATATCATACCCTCCTGAGTTTCCTTTTCATATTATACCGCATCATCCTACGGTTATCTTCTCGAGCGGCGGTTTTGAAAAATTTCTCGCCGGACCCGAGAAAGCAGAGAATATTATCGTAAGGCCTCCAACCCTGCCAAGGAACATAAGCACTACCAGGATCAAGCGCGATATGATGCCGAGACCGGGAGTTATGCCGACAGAAAGGCCCACTGTTCCAACAGCGGATGCAGTCTCGAAAAGACATTTCTGGAAGGAAAGTCCTTCGATGAAGCTAATCGCAACTGCTCCTGCAAAGAACAAGGTTATATACATCATGAAGATCGTGGCCGCATTGCGGACAACAGAACTGTCTATCCTCCTGCCAAAAAGCTGGGTATCTTCTTTTCGGGTAAAGACTGAAAGACCGTTGGCAATAAGGACTGCCAATGTCGTGGTCTTCATACCGCCTGCAGTGGATCCCGTGGAGCCGCCGATCAGCATCAGCGCCATGGTAAGACCCAACGACGATCCTCTCATTGACCCGAAGTCTCCTGTATTAAAGCCCGCCGTCCTTGTCGTAACAGACTGGAAGAACGAAAGCAGTATCCTTCTTCCGACAGGCTCGCCTGAATATTCGGCGAAGAAGAAATAAACAGCCGGCAGCACGATAAGGAAAGCCGCCATCAGAAGGACTATCTTACTCTGAAGCGTGTAGCGGTTGAACTTGAACTTATTCGTACGGACATCGCTCCATGTAAGGAAGCCGATACCGCCGATGATGATCAGGAGCATTACCGTTATGTTGATCAGAGGGTCACCCGCAAATGAAGTCAGAGACTGGTACTGCTGATCCTTAGTGCCCATAACGTCAAAGCCCGCGTTGCAGAAAGCGGATATCGAATGGAAAAAGGACATCCATATCCCTCTTGCTCCGAATCTTGAAACAAAAGACGGCATCATGAGCAGAGCGCCTGTGAATTCGATAATGCCCGTTGCGATCAGGATGAACCTCGTAAGCTTGACTATGCCGCCTATCTGATGGGCAGACAGGGCTTCCTGCATGGTGCTTCTCTGCATCAGGGATATCTTGCGCCCGGACAGGATCGAAAAGAGGGCGGCCATCGTAACTACGCCCAATCCGCCTATCTGTATGAGTATGAGTATTATCGCCTGACCGAAGTAAGACCAGTAGGTCGCCGTATCGTGTATGACAAGTCCCGTAACGCAACTTGCGGAAGCAGCCGTAAAGATCGCTTCATCGAAAGGTGTAACAATACCATCTGCCGATGATATCGGAAGCATCAGCAGGAATGCACCCAGAAGCACGAGCCCCGCAAAGCCGAGCAGTATCGTCTGGAAGGTAGATAAACGTTTCTTAACGGCCATATATACCCTTTACCATATGTTAAACTCTTCCGCCCTCGGGCAGAACAATATAAATATAGCACAATGAACCGTTTTCAACAAAAATTTACATCGATATCTCCCTGTCACAGACTGCCTCGGCAAAACCGCGGTCGTGTTCCACGAACAACAGCGTGATATCGCTCTCGCTGACCAGCCTTTCGATCTCCTTGCGCATATACACATCTATGTAGTTGAGCGGCTCATCCCAGAGATAAAGATCCGCCTGCTCGCATAAAGACAGGGCGATCATTATGAACTTCTTCTGCCCCAGCGACAGGGCATCAACGTCACGGGTAAGCATCTCTTTCGTAAAGCCCATCTTAACGAGGATAGTGCTGAGCTGCGTCTTGTCCGCGCCGCGGTCATCAGCGATCTCATATATGGTTCCCTTAAGAGATGAAGTATCCTGCCCGACATATGAGATCTTAAGACCGGGCGCTATGTAGATATCGCCTTCAGCCGTTATCCCTTCAGCGTCTCCGTTCCCGGCAAGATACTTGATAAGCGTGCTCTTGCCGCAGCCGTTCCTCCCTTGCAGGGAAATCCTGCTCCCGCGCTCGACCGTAAGGGAGACCCCTTCCGTCACGGGTTCTCCGTACCTATACAGGGAAACATCTTTCAGGATCACGGGAGTCCTGTTGTGGTGTTCGCTTCCCTTTATCTTAAGCTTTTCGGAGCGCTCCATGTCCTGAAGAAGTCCCTTTTTTTCTTCGAGCTTCTTTTCGTTGCGCTTTTCGAGATTCTTTGACAGGGACATAAGTTTCCTTGCCTTCTCGGCCTCGTAGGCCCTTCTGAAGTGGTCTTCCGCGACCTTGCCCGGTGCTTTTGACCTGTTCTTATGCCCTTCCGCCTTGGAGGACCATTGGGCATTCTTCTTCATGGCGGACTCGATGGACGACATCTCCTTCCTGAGCTGGTCGTTCCTGGTCCTCTCGCTTTGCATCCTCTGCTCATTGTTGTCCCACCAGGTCGAGAAGGTCGAAGACACCAGTTCGACTCCGGTCTTTGTGATAACAAGCGTATGGTCGGTACACATATCCATGAAGTTACGGTCGTGGGATATCAGGATGAATCCGTTCTTCGAAGATAAGTATTCCGCTACCTTCTCTCTCCCGGTCCTGTCCAGGTGATTGGTTGGCTCATCGATAAGAGGATATAGTCCTTCCGTCGCGAAAAGTCCCGCCAGCATGAGCTTGGTCCTCTCCCCGCCCGACAGGGTCCCGACCGGCCGGTACATGATGTCCGGATCGGCATCCATGAGATTAAGTTCCTTGCGGATCTTCCAGTCCTCACAGTCAGGAAGTTCATCCGACGGAAAACTCACAGTCTGCGGAACGCCGGTAATCGTTCCCGAATAAGGAAGTTTGCCCTGCAAGAGCTGAAGAAATGTCGTCTTTCCCCTGCCGTTTCTCCCGGCAAGGCCCAGACGCCAAGTCGTATCTATTCCAAGTGTTATGTTGTCGAAAAGGATCTTCTCAGAACCGTCGTATCCGAAAGTAAGATCCTGTATATTTATCAAAGCCATATATTACCTCCGTGCGGAAGCCTGCCGGATAAACCAAAAAGCCGCGACATACGGCCGCGGCAATAATTCACAATATAAAAATGAACACGCAAAAAAGAATGATCCGCAGGCTGTTTATAAAACCATCGCAGATTATTTCCTCATTGGTGTTCCTCCTTTTGTCTTATTCTACATGCGATAATACAAAACGGCATGCCAAAAGTCAATAACCCGTAAAAGATAAGGGCTGCCTCCTTATAGAGACAGCCCCGGTCAGATCATCTGTCCTTGCCCTTATTTCATTTCCTGGATCTTTTCGTTCATCTTCTTTGCTTCGGCCCTGTAATATCTGCTGAAACAGAACCATATCACGAATGCAACTGCCAGCTGGATCACTCCGATGATCACGCCCTGCCAGATGTTATTCATGCCTCCCATCCAGCCGACAGCGTATGCTACGACAGTATAGATCACGCAGCCCGTACCCATGTGGATCAGGACTTTCAGCGGCATCGGGATGCTCTCTTTTCTGTAAACGACCGTTGGCACTCCGAAGCCTAATCCGATCAGAACACAACCGATAACCATCTTTGTAAAACGGTAATCCTCCAAAGTGAATGTGCCCTTGTATCCGATATCGAAAACGATGCCCGCAAGACAGAATATCGTCATCGCCATGCCGATGCTGATCACTACGCTCTTCAAAAGGTCTTTCATTGTTTCTTTCATCTTTCTATCCTCCTTATAATCCTAAGTATTTCTTGAAATCCTTCAGATATGTCCTTGATACATAATCCCTGCAGCCGTTCTTCAACTTCAACAGCATCGTTCCCGAAAAGCCTGGCTCGATGCTGTCCATGTAAGACAGATTGACCAATGTGGTCTTCGAGATCTGCATGAAACCCTTGCCCAGCTGACCGGAGAGCTCGTAGAGTCTCTTGCGCGAGCGGTAACGCTCCTTCTCTCCGTATATCATGGTGTCACCGTTTTCGACCCTGACCATGTAGATATCGTTTGCTTTAAGCACTATGATATCTTCCTCGTTCTTCAGTGCAGTTACCGGTGTCTCACTCGTCCCGAATATATCGATCATCCGCTGGATCTCATCCGTCATCTTGTCCGTATGGATCACTGCAAAAGGCTCTTTATACTCTGAAGAGATGTCAACGCTAACCTTCATTCCATTGTCTCCTTTCCCTTTGATGCTGTAATCATACAACAGATAAACGGGCTTGTCCCGTGATAGGCGGTAAGTGGCGGAATTTGGCAGGTGAAATGCGGAAAGGGTACCGTGACGATACCCTTTCTGCAGAATATTTTATTCCATTATCCCCTTATCTGTTCATGACGGCGCTGTCAGCGGCTTACTTTGAAAAATACGACAAAGGGTTAATTATCGAAAACTCTTTGCAGACATCATTGATCAGGTCACTCTTGCTATCCTTAAGACAGCAGGAAATATATATAACTTTTTCCCTGTCTTGACACACACAACCGCAGCTGCCGTCGCCTTCGTAGTAATATGCATAGAAATAGTGTCCGTCATTACCGCCGTGATCCTCTTTTGCAGGTTTGGCATAAGAGTCAGGATCCATTGAGATATCAGGATAAACAAACTCGGTACGAATATAATCTTTTGCCATCTCAGCTGACTCAAAAGTCATCAGACTGATTGACAGGACATCCATCCCGCTGTCTGTTGTCTGATCATATTTGAAATATTCCAGCCGCATGATCTCCTGTACTTTAAACTTGTAATTGTTGCAAAATACGGCATACCTGAATATCCTGTTTGCATCATCATCAGTGTTTTTACAACGGACATAATACATATGACCTGCCTTCAACACATCATCAGTCACATCTTCAAGTCTGTACCGCTCATAAGCATCATATGAATTTAATCTCTTGGGCTCGTATTTCGAAAATATTTTTTCCAGGGAATCATATGATAATTCCTTACCTTTGAAAGAGCATCCGGCGATACCGGCAAGCATACTTACCATAAGGACCAACAACGCTATCCTCAAAACAGTTTTATGATATCTCATTTCATTCTCCCTCCCTGAAATGGTCTATATACGATAAGCAACTTTGAGATCTGAATCTTACATTTAATTATAGCAGAAAAGAGAGATTAAACCACATAGTTGAATCTGTTCTTCATCGCATATTCAAGGTGATTGTCGAATATGTCGTTCATGATCAGCGGAACATTATTTGCGTAAGTGTTGTACTGCTCCATAAAAGTTTCATAATCTTCGCGGCTCCTGACTTCCTTGGGAAAATCGGAAATCCCTTTTATGACAACACATTCCACCCCGTTGGCCATGTATACAACAGGCGGTTTACAAAGACCTGATGTTGTGCGACAATTACGGGTAACAACTTTATTAACGGAGGCGCATTATGCCGGAATTCTTAAAAGATCTGACCGCAGTCGGCATCGTCGATCAGATCATCTTCTATTTTTTCCTCATCTTATTCATCTGGGGCGGGACCAACAAGTTCGGCCGCAGACAGGAATTCAATGACGATTACGCAAGTCTTGAAGCCATGAAGTCCCTCAGGGGATTCGCAGCGATCGGAGTCATACTCCACCACATATCGCAGGTTGACATGTTTCAGCAAAAAGGGCTCCTTGCGCCTTTCCTCAATGCAGGAGCTTATTTCGTTGCCATCTTCTTTTTCTGTTCAGGCTACGGTCTCATAAAGAGTCTCGACACCAAAGAGAACTATCTCAAAGGGTTTATAAAGAACAGGATCGTTAAGACCATCGTTCTTCCCTTCTATGTAAACGTCCTTATCTACGCCCTCTATAATCTCGGCAACTCAATGGTCGGGAACAAAGTGGCGACGGAACGCTGGATCGCTAACTTCACGGGTTTTGCCATGATGAACGAGTTCGGATGGTTTCCCATCGTCCTCGCATTCTTGTATCTTGTATTCTATCTTTGCTTCCGCTTCATCAAGAAGCGCCCTGTCGCTCTGGGCATCATCTTCCTGTTCATAATCGCTATGGGCGTAGGTTTCTGCTTCAACGGACACTTCGTATGGTGGGTCGGTCAGAAAAACTGGTGGCTTGGTCCTGCGGCAGCAAAAGCCGCATGGTGGCAGCAGCAAAAGGCTTTCTGGTTCCAGGGTGAATGGTGGGTCAATTCCGCACCTGCCTTCTTCACGGGTCTCCTTTTCGCAAATTACGAGAAGCAGATCTCCGGATTCTTCAAGAAGCTTTATGCAGTCAAGTTCCATGTCCTTCTCATCATCACCATGATCTTCTACAAGCTCTCTTCTTACGGTCAGATGAAGTTCGGATACTGGACTGAATTCTCAGGCAAAGGCCCCGGTATTGAAGACAAGCTCAGGACCTATTTCTGTCAGGTTCCCCTCTTCCTTCTCTTGGGACTTACGATAATCATCTTCATGATGAAGTACCATGTGAGCAACCCCGTAAGCCGTTTCTTCGGCAAGTACTCGCTCCATACATATCTCATGAACCTCTTCGCGATCGGAATCATGCTCGTGATCTTCACGCCCCAGTTGCAGAAGACTCTCGGCAAATTCTCGCCCATCGTATTCGCAGCAGGCGTTTTCATCCTGTCCATCGTAATGGGCATCGGAGAACAAAAGCTCACGGAACTCCTGCAGAAGCTCCTCTTCAAAAAGAAGAAGGAAAAGGCTGCTGCCTGACAGTTTCTTAAAAGATCAAGAGGCCGTCCCTGCTTTAAGGAACGGCCTCATATTTTTTTGTTTTTCTGTGCGAAAAGATCAGGCGATCTCTATCAGACCCTTTGCTTCAGGATCATCGCTGATTATCTCCCCTACACCGTTTACGGTGATCTTGCCGCTCTTGAAGTTCTTGATGCTTATCAGCTCAGACATGATATTGGCTTCAACGTCTGACTTCTCGAAAGCCAGATCACAGTTTTCCATCCGGCAGTCGATAAGTTTAAGCCCCTTGCAGTAGCAGAAAGGCTGTGTGCCTCTTATGGTGCAGTTGATGAAGGTGAGGTTCTCACTGTACCAGCCTATATATTCGCCGTCGATCGCACAGTCTCTTACCGTAATGTCCTTTGCGTGCCAGAAAGCGTCCTTGGTATCAAAACGGCAGTTGCTGATCTTCCCCTTCTCCACATACTGGAATGAATATTTCCCTTTGAAGTTCACGTTTTCGAGAACGATATCAGAAGCTCTTAAGAGGAAATATTCGCTTACAGCCTTGCTGTCAGACATATCAAGACCCGTAACGGACCAGCCGAATTCAGGTGATATTATGTCGCAGGATGTAATGGACACATTAGTACATTCCCTTAAGGCCTTGATGCCGTGGAGCCTGGAATCGCTGATGGCAACATCATCCGAATTCCATATGGCCGCCCGGCAAAGTTCGGTCATGTCGCAGCCTGTGATCTTAAGGCCATGATCGTGCCAGAAAGGATATCTCAGGTTGAAATAGCAGTCACGTGCAACGATGTCACTGCTCTCCTTGAACGCGCTCTCGCCATCGGCCGGGCCGTCAAAACGGCAAGATACGGCCTCCACGCCGTGGCTGCCGTATAAAGCTCTTTCTGAATCTAATGTGAGGTCCCTGATCATATCCATGAATGATGCACTTCCTTAAAGCCGGGTCTGGCGGGATCCGCCGTGAATACATCATATCACACTATCAGTCAGATCATCACCTTGCAGGGTCGAAATCCCCCTTAATGGATCCGTAAGATATAACGTTCCCGATCGAACCGTCCTTAGCGGTGTTGAGTTTAGTCAGAAAATCGGCAAACTCCTCGGAATTATGAGGAACATCAATAGCAAAAGACTTGATCTTCGGGGACTGCTTTAAAGCTACGACATAGACCGTATATTCATGGGTCTCTTCAGGATAAGGTCCTACATAGCCTGTCTCCTTATCAGAGAACTGACCCTGGTCTAAATGTGTTTTTTCAACAAGGGAATACCAGTGCAGGAAGTTTCCTGCGGCCTTATCGATCATGAATATGGCATAACAGGAAGCGCCTTCGACCTCATCCCATGTAAGTTCAGGAGACTTGTTCTCGTATTTATTTCCGGTCACCGTCTTCCACATATTGCCCTCGAGATCAGTTGAACTGACATTTATGGAGAGCGGTACTTCTTCGATGTAGATCTTGTCGTCAGCAACCGGATTATGCACTCCCATATCAAAAGCTCTGTCAGAGATGATCTCATAGTCAGATGACAGCTTAAGATCCTTCTCAGCGCCGGATACGGTTGCCTTAAGAGTAATATCTCCGGAATCGGTGATGGAACCTTTCAGGAACTTAAAGGACTGAGTAACGACGTCCTCACCGCTCACCCAGGTAAATGTGCCGTTGCCGTTCGTAACGAATTCATGTTCTTTCGCATTATTGACCTGCTCTGTCAGGTTGAAAGAAAACCAACTCAGATTTGATTTGAAACTGACAAAGAGGTCTCCTTCCTGACCTGAAGGTATCTTGTCTGCGAAGATCGCTGCCAGGTCTTCTGTTTTCGCATCCTTGGCCTTCCACTTGCTTGCCGGGAACTGCTCTATATCCACGTTCCAGGATGTGCAGTTTTCTTCTGTGTTTTCCCATTCCTTCGTGGATACGTTGTATTTGAAAGTAACATCTTTACAGATCTTCTGAGGAAGCTTACCGGAGGAATTCCCCGCATCTATCTCAAGACTTACTATATCCCGTCCAACATAATCACCTTCCTCGATCTCGCTGAATGCATGTCCTTTTATAACGAGATCCTTGTAAGATGATTCCTTGCAGCAGCTCAAAACGGTCTCATCGGGAACGCCTCCGGATATATCAATATCCGCTTTCTTTGCCTTCTCCGTGGAAGCTTCCGTTTGAGCCGTATCTGACGAAGAAGTCACTGCAGATTCAGGAACAGAGCACCCTATAACGGAAATAACCATAGCCGTAAGGCATAAACAACAAACTATCTTTCTTTTCTTCATGATAACTACCCCCTGCCTCAGATTTGTTCCGGTATGCTTGTGATTATACATGAAGAAATATATCCCTCAAAGGACTATCTGCACTGATCAAGGTAAATTCTGCACGATATCAGGATCTTCTGAACTTTGACGGTGACATACCGGTCTTTTTCCTGAACAGCTTGGCAAAATAGTTGGGATCGGGATAGCCCACACGCGTGCTTATCTCCCCTATCGGTATCTCTGTTTTCGTGAGAAGGATCTTGGCAAGATCCATCCTTAATGCCATAAGATAACTGATACATGTCATGGATGCATTCTTCATGAACAGGTCGTTCAGTTTGTTCCTGTTGATGTGGAATTCCCTGACGATCGAATCGAGCGTTATCTCCTCGCTAATATGTTCATTCAGATACTCACAAATGCGAGAGAAATCATCTGCGTCCTGATCTTCCCTGTTTTCGGGACTTACGATGATGTAGGAATATATGATGAAATAAAGCAGTTCCATCAGGTAGGATCTGCTCCTGCAGGGCCAGAAGCCGTCAGCCTGCCCCTTCAGCTCGCATTCAGCGGATGTGCAAAGATCCTTGATCTTCTTAAAGCCGTTCATGGGAACGGGTATGACCCTTTCAGCTAAAGAATGGTGTGCCGAATTGGATTCGATAAGTATGTAATCCTGATAGATCGCCTGGCCCATATAGCCGTTAAATTCACCTGAATCTATTCTTTCGAGCGTGAATTCATCCCTGATGGCAGAAGGCTTGAAGAAGACGATCTGAGCCTTGACGGCCTGTTTGATCTTCAATGCAACGTCTTTCTTCTGTGAGAGGAGAATAACCGCCGGAGCTTTCACATCGATCACTTCTTCACCGCAGGAAGCCCTGATAATACCCTTTTCGAGAATAAGGATCTTATAAGTGGAATCGTCGTAAATATATTCGGGGATCGAATCGGTCCTTTCTACGTATATATCTACGATCCTGTCCCATCCGTCCCAATGGCATTCGGAATATAGTTTCATCTGATCCCCCCTGTAAATATATCTGTACTTTCAGAACACAGAGTATGCGAAAAACGAGAATAACGACATCAGCGCTGTTATCGTGATCAAAGACATTACCGTTGTAACCGCTATGGCAAGAGACAAGGTCGATGTATCCTCGCCCATCTTCTCAGCCTGTATCAGAGGAAGATTGCCCACGGGAACACAAGCCATCAGTGAAAGAGCCAGGACCGCATCCTTGTCGATCTGCATGACGGACAGAAGACAGAAGATCAGGATCGGAACGATCATCATCCTGATAACTATGTAAGCCCAGATCTTGCCGTCCTTAAAGCCCTCCTTGAGGTTCGACCTGTATATGGCCGCACCGAGCAGGATCATCGACAGGAACACCGTCGCATTGCCGATGTAGGATATCGTATTGGAAAGGAAGCCCGGAAGCTTGATCCCGAAAGCGAAAACGACAAGGCTCAGTATGGCCATTATCGTGCCGGGGTTAAAGATCTTCTTAATGTCAGGCTTGCTCTTGCTGCCGCTTAAGATCGTGATGCCGTGCGTATAAAAGAGCAGACTGTAGAGCACGTTGATGACAACAACATATATCATCGCATTGGGCGGCAGTATCGCCCTAGCAACGGGTATACCTATGAATCCAGTATTCGTATAGACGGTCATGACATTGAAGACCCTCTTGCGGTCAGGTCCCACCTTCAGGATATGAGGAAGCGCAAAACCGAGAAATACAAGGATCCCGTAAAAGATGAGTCCCAAGCCGATGGCTATCAGCACATCGAAAGCGTTGGCAGTGATATCGCCCGAAAGTATCGAAGCCAGGATCAAGGCGGGGTTACATACATCCATTACTATAGTCGAAAGCTGCTTCGAAGTCAGCTTGTCAGTAACGCCCCTGCGGCAAAGAAAGATACCGATCGACACCAGTATCAGTATTACCGCCATCTGTTGTAAGATCTCCAAAGGACTCATATCGACCCTCCTTGCGCGGAAATTATAACACACGAACGAGCAACTTGCTTGCAAGGGTTGCGAGCAGTGTGTTCACATTTTTACGCCAGGATACAGGCATTCGGGGCAGCCTAACACTTGATCATTGATCAAAAACTCTTGAAATCCCGCCAGAAAATTATATAATCAGTTATTCGCTGACAGCGGCAAGACACGGGGGCGTTCCGGTCTCGACATGGCTGTTGCAACCGAGAAAGCGGGTGGAGGATTCTCGTTGTGCCTCCTTAAAAAACGGGAAATTGCAAGTAATTGCAGACAACACACAGCTCGTAGCAGCTTAATCTAAGCTACCGTCCGGTCTCTCTATCTGCGGTCAGGCCGGATCGATCCTTAGCAGACCTTTGCCGAAGGAGGTCAGTCGGCAGGTGGAACCGTCAAAGCTTTGAGTCGGCAACACCTAAAACCCATGAAGCTACCGGAACCGACGCCCGTCGACGGGCCATGCGGGAATGGGAATAATTCATCCGTCGACTGCACCCGGAGATGTCTCGGTGAATACGGTTGTGGACAGGAGTTCGACTCTCCTCGCCTCCACCAAAAATCGACAGATACCGCTTGATCTGCAAGGGTCGGGCGGTATTTTTGTAATGGTATAATTGGATTGTCAGTAAGATAAATAAACAGGATAATAGACTAAGACAAATCGAAACTTGTAGGTGAAAAGAATGGGGAATTGTGATTGGTGCAACCTGTCTGAAGAAGAAAAACAGTTTCAGTTATACGAAAGTAAATCGTGGTCTGTTTTCCTTTCAGATGAACAGGATTATATTGGACGATGTATTTTGGTCTTGAAGCGTCACTGCGGTTCAATGTCAGAGCTGACAGACGATGAATGGGGAGAGCTTCGCAATCTGGTTTGTAAAGTGGAGGCGTGTTTAAAGACTGTTTTAGGCGCAACTCTATGTAATTGGAGTTGCTTGATGAATGATTTCTATAAAGAGGCAGCACCGAATCCTCACATTCATATTCATGTAAGGCCAAGATATGATAAGCCCGTAATGCTAAACGAGAGCATTTATACTGATAGCGAGTTTGGACATCATTATGCGTTGAA